>Ga0247680_1000014_pt1 | contig 133306 bp, 111 predicted proteins | sample CNK21_metaG_FD_182803 | JGI IMG/M metagenome (GOLD analysis project Ga0247680, IMG submission 182803) | Soil microbial communities from Purdue University Martell Research Forest, Indiana, United States - CNK21 | ecosystem: Environmental > Terrestrial > Soil > Temperate forest > Bulk soil...
CACTCCATGGCAAATCATCGAGCGCCTCGCACCTCGTTCCCCGCTCGAACTCTGCTTGCTTCCACCCGTGTTTCTGGATTATTACCTCGACAACTCAGGGGGATACGATGTGGGTAGGCTTCCCTAATTTCTTTCTTCGGCCCAGAGTGGAAAACTCTGTGGAAATCAAGGACTTGGGTGCTTCCCACCGAATCGACCCTCTTCCATCTCAACAGGCTGAGGGACGGTTTGCGTCAACGCCCTCCACGCGCCAAATCGAGGCTCAAAACGGCAACCCGAGGACGAAACGACTTTCAACTCCCATAAACTGTTGTAAACAATAGCCTTAATTTGAAGGCGCCTCTCTTTTCTCGATCTCCTCAAATGCCTTTGGCCACAGCCCAAATGCCTTCAGCATTTCGTCCTGATGCTGCCCCACAAGCATCTTAACCGATTTCTCAGCAGGCCACGGCGAAGCTAAGCGCTCAGGTCGGTCGGCAATCCAATACGCGGCGAGAGCCATCAGCGTGGTGTCTTGTGCCAAAACATCGGGTTTTACCGCATCGAGTGCATCTGCTGCCGAGTGGTGTGTGTACTTGTACTCAGGCGAATCCTGATCCATGTTGATGCCAGGCAACCCTACCACCGAAAACGGCAGAGTATCCGTTCCATCCTCCACTTTATCGTCCACTTTCACCACGCGAATGTCTTTCAGCGCGGCGGCGAACGGTTTGAACGCCTCCACCAAATCGTCACGGCCTCCGAGTTGAAATGCCCTCACAGGTCCTTGACCATTATCGAGAATCAAGCTGCCCAGATGATTCGCTATCTCCGCCTGATGCTGCTTCACGTAAGCGAACGAGCCATTGAGCCCTTGCTCCTCTCCCGTGAACAAGACGAACCGGATGGTTCGTCGTGGTTTCATGCCGCTGCGCATTATCGCGTCCGCTGCTCCTAGCGCGCAACTGGAGCCCATCCCGTTGTCCGTCGTTCCTTCGGAGAGATCCCACGAATCCAGATGTCCGCCCACAACCAACACTTGCTCCGGATTTTCGCGCCCGCGAATCTCGCCCACCACATTGGCGCTCTCAACCGGGCCGGTGGAAAAAGTATTCTGCACGTTAAAGCGCACCCGCGGCGTCAATCCGCGCGCGATGTACCGTTCCAACTGGCCTTGATCCTCGGCGGTCATGGAGACCACGGGAACCGCAAAATCCGCGTCGAAGCCAAGGATTCCGGTGTGGGTCAGGTTCATTCCCTGCGCCTTCCCACCGCCTTGTCCTCCGATCACCGCGATCGCTCCTGCTTTGCCTGCGGCCTTCAGAAAATCGCCGAACTGCGCGAACAATTGAACGAAGCTCTTGTTTGGCTCGCCGCGTGATACTACCAGCGCAATTTTGCCCCTGAGCCGCGAGATGTTTTTTATTTCACTGTCGAGGTCGAACATGTTTACCTCGACCACGTCTCCCTCCGCGCCGCCCACGGGCGTCGAGCCTGTCCAGCCCATCGCGTCGACGTGCAGCGGGCGGCGTATCGGCATTAACAGCTCCGCCTGCGCCGTGCCTCGAGTCCACCCGCGCCAGAGTTGCCATTTCTCCGCGTGTACATTTTCGAGCCCCATCGCCCGCATTTTCGCCTGGCCCCACTCGACGGCCTTTTGCGCTTGCGGCGAGCCGGTCACACGCGCGCCGACGTCATCGCTCAATTCGGTGAGGTATTGGAACGCGCGAGAATCCAGCAGCCCTTCGCCTGCAATTTTGACGAGAGCGGGCTTCGTTCCGTCGTCATTTGGCCCCTTGGCTGCGGTCTTGTCCTCGGCCCGCACGGCCAGAGCGGCAACCAGCACGGTGATTACAATCCCTCCGAAAAGCTTTCGCATTCGCTGATCTCCTCAAGGGTTACACAATTTAGCGCACAAGACTCTACCATGCCACAGACGGACAAAGCTCAAAACGGTTTCGGCAAGCCGACGGCACCTGTCCACCGACCGATTCCTGCCCGTGTTTGGCCGGCAACGGCGGCTAAGCGTTTGCTTTACCCGGCTTGCCTCTCGCCCTAAACTGCCTGCGAGGCCATTGTGAAATCTAATCGTGTTCTTTGCTCGGTGATCCTTGTCGCCGCGGGGGCCTTTCTTTTTGGCACGCCTGGTGCCAGGTCATGGCTAGCGCAAGGTGCATCGCAAAAACCCGCTGAAAAAGGCACCGAAAGGGTTCAGGAGAACACGAAGGGAGGACCTGCAACAAAGGCCCCCGCCAAACTTCCGGCAGAAATCGAACTGCTAGAGACGCGAATTCGTTTTGAAGCGGACGGCGGGAGCCACAAGGAAGTCCACGCGCGCGTCAAGATCAACGACGAACTCGGCGTACGCCAATTCGCCCGCCTCAGTTTCGACTTCAATCGCTCCTTCCAGAACGTAGAAATTCCGCTCGTGCGCATTACGCATCCAAGCGGTGGCATCGCCGACGTCCTGCCAAGCGCCATCACCGACACTCCTAATCCCGCCGTCGTCAACGCCCCGGCCTACCAAGACGTCCGCGTTAAATCCGTACGCATCTTTGGCCTCGAACCCGGCGACACCCTCGAATACCGCGTCATCTCCACAACTTCCCACGCCCCGCTCGCCCCCGATTTCTGGCTCGACCACACCTTCGACCGCAACGGAGTCGTCTCTCACGAAATCTTCGAACTCGACGTTCCACTTCCTCGATTACGAATTCATATCAACGAGAAGACTCCTGCAATCAAAAAGGAAAAATCTGGCGAGGGAGAATTTGCGCGGCGTTTCTATCGCTGGGAACTCGAATCTAAGGAGGCTGCCTCGACAAGCCCCAATGTCTCCCATCCTGACGTGGAGGTCACCACTTTTGCCTCCTGGGCTAGTCTTTCCGAGCGTGTCCAACAAGTAGTCTCGCCGGGATTCTCGACCCAGCTCTGGTCCGATGCCATGACGAGCATAGGCGCTCCTCATGAGCCCGTCCCTCCGAGTGTCCTCTACAAATTCGTATCGCAGAAGATCGCGACCGTGGACGTATCGTTGGATTCCTCCAGTGGTGTCCACCGGGATGCGTCGCAAATTTTGAAGTCTGGCTACGGGACCACCCTGGAGAAAGCGACATTACTCCAGGATCTGATTATCCAAAATAGCGACGCAAGGCACATAAAGCTGATCATGTACGGGCGGGGAGTTTCACTTGAGGAGCAACTTCCGCGCCCAACATTGCTTTCCGGTGCCTTGCTTGTACTCCATGAAAAAGCGCAGACCTTTTTCTTGGATTCCGACCTGGGTGTAGCGCCTTTCGGCTTGGTTCCGGCCAATCTGCGCGGAAAAAAGGCTCTCATCATCAGCGGGTTATCGCGAGATGCGGATGACTCCTTCACCGAGATCCCTGAGAGCCTCCCTTTTCGGGCAAGCCAGAAAGTGGCAATCAGCTCGCTTCTGAGCTCTGAGGGTGAGCTGAAAGCGAAAGTTAAGTACGTTATGAGAGGCGACAACGAGCTTGTCCTTCGCCTCGCGTTTCACCAGGCGCCGAAAGAAAATTGGAAAAGTGTCGCCCAGCTATTGGCGCTCTCTGATGGCTTCCGTGGGCAGATCACGAATGTGAATGCCTCAGATCCCTACGAAACGCATGATCCGTTCACTGTCGAATACGAAATCACCCAACTAAAATTTGTGGATTGGTCGAAGAAACCGGTGCGAATCCCCGCGCTGTTGCCGCTCCTCGGCCTTCCTGATCCGCCAACGAAACCCGCGCCGGGCGCGGCCGCCGCTCCCATCGATCTGGGCACGCCGCTCGATGTCGAAGTGAGCGCCACGGTTCATCTTCCTCCCGGCACAACCGCGCGCATTCCCACGGGTACTTCCGTTGCGCGCGACTTCGCCACCTACTCTTCGCAATACTCCGCGAAGGATGCGACACTCACCGCTTCGCGCCATCTCAATTTTATTTTGAGGGAAATCCCCGCGGATCGCGCTGCCGATTACAACGCCTTCCAGCAAGCTGTACAAAACGACGAATCGCAAGTCTTCCAGCTGGAACATGCTGAAGCGACCGCGACTAAGCCACAAATACCGTGAGTGGGAATTGAACCTGCCGGAACAGGATGAATAGCTGTGGTCTGCTGCTACTTGATCCCGAGGATTTCCTTTTCTTTCGCGGCGGAAAGATCTTCAACCTTCTTTGTTTCGGAATGGGAGAGTTTTTCCAACTCTTCAAGTGAGCGCTTCTTCTCATCTTCGCTGATCTTTTTTTCTTTTTCGAGTTTTTCGATCGCTTCTTTTATGTCCCGGCGAATATTTCGCACTGCCGTCCGGTGGTTTTCGAGCACCTTGTGAAGCTGCTTCACCAAATCCTTGCGTCGCTCCTCCGTCAGCGAAGGGATCGGCACGCGCACGACTTTGCCGTCGTTCGTGGGATTCAATCCTAAATCCGAAGTGCGAATGGCTTTGTCGATCAGCGCCACGGCGCTCGGGTCCCACGGCGAAATCACGATCATTGTCGGGTCCGGCACGGTCATGCTGCCGAGCTGATTCAGCGGCATGGGCGTTCCGTGATAGTCCACGCGCACATTGTCCAGCAGCGTCGCATTCGCGCGGCCTGTGCGGATCGTCGCGGCTTCCTTGCGGAAATCGTCCACCGCCTTTTCCATGCGCGTCCTGGCCGCTGCCGTCGCGTCCTTCGTGTTTCCAATCGTCGTCATAGCGTCCTCGACTCTAATACCTCGTTCCGAGTCCTTCCGGATTTGATTCCTAGTTTCTCCTGGCGGTGAAGAAAACTAGAAGTGGCGGCGTGCGCCAGGGTCTAAGCCGGTGTCACCGAAGACCCTACCCGCTCGCCGAGTACCACCCGCTTGATGTTTCCATGATGGTTCATGTTGAACACCACGATGGGCATCCCGTTGTCCATGCACAGGGAAATTGCCGTCGCATCCATGACCTTCAAATTCTGGTTCAGCACGTCGCGGTAGGTGATCTCCGCAAAAAATTTCGCACCGGAAACTTTCTCGGGATCGGCGTCGAAAATTCCGTCCACTCTCGTCGCTTTCAGGATCACGTCGGCCTTGATCTCCATGGCGCGCAGCGCCGCCGCCGTATCCGTCGAAAAATAAGGATTGCCCGTCCCCGCGGCAAAAATTACTACGCGCCCCTTTTCCAAGTGGCGCATGGCGCGCCGCCGGATAAACGGCTCCGAAACCTGGCGCATCTCGATCGCGCTCAACACGCGCGTAAACACACCCTCTTTTTCGAGCGCATCCTGCAACGCCAGCGCATTGATCACCGTAGCCAGCATGCCCATGTAGTCGCCCGTCGAACGGTCAATCTCGAACCCTTTCTGGCGCCCGCCCCGGAAAATATTGCCCCCTCCGACCATGATGGCGATCTCAACGCCGAGGTTGTGCACCTCCTTCAGCTCCTGCGCGATGGCCTGAATCGTCTCGCCATGAATGCCGAATCCCTGCGGACCCTGCAGCGATTCTCCAGAAAGCTTCAGCAATATGCGCCGGTAAGCCAATTGCGCGTACCTCGGCGTTTTCTTGGCGGTCCTCTTTGCAGCCTTCTTCTGTGCGGCCATGACCCCCCGGTCAGCGTCCTCTAAAATCCTCGGAATTGTAACAAACAATCCCTGCCCCCGCACATTGTGGAATGCGGCCACCAAGCTGCATTCTAAAACGACTCCCTCTCAGTCAGGATGTTTCTAAGTCTTCCGAACTCTCCACACAAAAAAAACGCCCCGACGAAGTCGGGGCGCTTTGAAACGTTTTCTCCAGCTCTCTCGTTACTCGCTGACAGGCGCCGGAACTGGCGCCGTTTCTGGTCCTGCCCCGCCCGGCCCGCCGATCTCGCCCACCTTGAATCGCACGAACCGCCGGATCGAAATGTTCTCGCCCAGCTTGGCGACCGCTTGCGTTATCATCTCGCCAATCGTGACGCTCTCGTCCTTGATGTAGTGCTGCTCGTACAAGCAGTTTTCCTCATAGAACTTTTCCATCTTCCCGTTGACAATTTTATCGACCACGTTTTCTGGCTTGCCCGTTGCCAGCGCTTGCGCCTTGTAAATATCCCGCTCCGTCGCCAGCATTTCCGGCGTCACTTCTTCCCGCCGCACGTAGCGCGGATCGAGCGCCGCGATGTGCATCGCGATGTCATGGCTAAGCTGCTGAAACGCTTCCGTGCGCGCCACGAAATCCGACTCGCAATTAATTTCCACGAGCACACCAATCTTCCCGCCCGCGTGAATATAACTTCCCACAAGCCCTTCGCTCGCCTCGCGTTGCGCTTTTTTCGCCGCCGCCGCCTGACCTTTCTTCCGCAATATCTCGATGGCCTTATCGATCACGCCGTTCGCTTCCACGAGCGCCGCGCGGCAATCGCTGAATCCCGCTCCGGTGCGCTCGCGCAGCTCCTTCACGAGTTGCGCCGGTATCTGCATTGCTGGCTGTTGTGTGCTCATCCTTTTTTCTCTCTGCTAACTCAGAATGTCAATGATTGTGTGAATACTTGCAAAAAGGCCCGCTCCGAGCCGCTTGGAGCGGGCCTCGTGAATCTTTGTCTACCAGTTCCGCGCTTATCGTTCCTCTTCGTCCGGTGGCACAGTAGCCTCCGCGCCGGCGGCCGCCTCCAACGCTGTATCCGCTGGAGTTGTTACGTCAGCTCCCTCGACGAAGTCTCCCTCTTGCTTCTCATACTGCTCGTAAGCGCTGGTATCCACGTACTCCACTCCATCCACCAGCGCCTGATCTTCCGCAGCCTTCTGATCCGCCACTTGCGATTGCTGGTATGCTGTATGCCCTTCCAGCACGGAATCCGCAATCTTCGTCGTGAACAGCCGGATCGCCCGCAACGCATCGTCATTCCCGGGGATAATCCAGTCCACCACGTCCGGATCGCAATTCGTATCCACCACCGATACCACCGGCACGCCCATGCGCCGCGCTTCTTTCACAGCAATCTCTTCCGCATTCGAATCGATCACGAACATCGCGTCAGGAAGCTGCGACATGTTCTCGATGCCTTCGAGGTTCTGGTTTAGGTGCTTCATTTCGCGGCCCAGCCGCGCTTTTTCTTTCTTCGAAAGCTCGTTGATCCGGCCGTCTTCCGTCATGGCCTTCAGCAGCTTCAGCCTCTTGATCGATTTCTGCAGCGTCGCCCAATTCGTCAGCGTGCCGCCCAGCCAGCGATTGTTCACGAAGAAGGCGCCGCAGCGCTTCGATTCCTCGGCGACTGCTTCCTGGGCCTGCCGCTTGGTGCCAACAAATAAGACCGCTTTTCCTTGCGCGGAAAGATCGCTCACGAAGCGGCTCGCCTCGCGGAACATTTTGAGGGTTTTCTGCAGATCAATAATGTGGATGCCGTTGCGTTCTCCGAAAATATATTCCTTCATCTTCGGATTCCATCGCCGCGTCTGGTGACCGAAATGAACTCCGGCCTCCAGCAATTCTTTCATCGTAATTTCTACTGCCAAGTTCCCTCCTAATAGGATAGCTGTTTGCAGTGGCTCGCTTCTTGCCCCCGTAGCGCCGGGCTTTAGCCCGGCATCCTCAAGGCAAAACAAACCACAGAACAGCCTATTGCCGGCTTCTTGCCGGCCGTGATCTCAGCGGGCTCACTTTCGCAAACCTGCTGGAGTTCGTTGCCGCCCCGGCGCTGCCGAGGCCGCGAAAGCTAGCGCTTCGTAAACTGGAAGCGTTTCCGCGCGCCCTTCTGCCCGTACTTCTTGCGTTCCTTCATACGCGAATCGCGCGTCAAAAATCCGTTCTTCCGCAACGCCGGCCGCAGTTCCGGATTGAACCGCGAGATCGCTCGCGACAATCCCATGCGCACCGCTCCGGCCTGCCCGCCAACGCCGCCGCCGTGCACCGTCACTTTCACATCCACTTGATCCGCCAGGCTCGTGAACTTCAACGGCTCCGTCGCATCATGCTTCCAGGCATGATTCGGAAAATAATTCTCGACCTCGCGGCCGTTCACCGTGAACTTGCCGCTTCCTGCCCGCAGGAACACACGAGCTACCGACTCTTTGCGGCGGCCCGTGCCCAGAAACCACGTTTGTGTGCCCGCTAGGGGCGTACCAGTAGAACTCAACGTTCCTCCTCAAGCTGCCTGACTCCAGACACCACGGAGTCATCGAACTCCACGCCGATTTGCTCCCTGCCTAAGGCACCACTTAGAGGTGACCACTACGCGGCCACACTTTTCAAGGAACAGCAACGTGCGGAAACCAGTGGCACCGACTTTAGTCTGTGCTCCCTGCTACTGCCCGGCAGTGGGACAGACGTTCAGTCTGTCTTTCCCACCAATGCTAGGCCCCAACCGCCTGAGGCCTCTGCCCGGCATGCCGCGCCAAACCCGCCGCATCCCGGTAAATCCGCAATTTTTTTGCTCGCCGCGCGCGCAGCTTGTTCTTCGGTAACATGCCCAGAACAGCCTCGCGAATCATCCATTCCGGCTTCGTCTCGCGCACCCGCTTCGCTGGAACCGCCTTCAATCCGCCCGGATACCCGCTGTGCGAGTAATAAATCTTCTGCTCGACCTTGTTACCTGTCATCCGAACCTTGTCCGCGTTGATCACCACCACATGATCGCCCGAATCCAGGTACGGCGTAAAACTCGGCTTATCCTTGCCGATTAGCATCCGCGCCACCTTGGTCGCCAGACGCCCCAGCACTTGGTCTGTGGCATCCACCACAAACCAGTTCGCGCCCACTTTCAGCGCTTCCGCTTCTTCTCCCTTGGCTACGTACGTCCTCATTGCGCTCAGTCACACCTTTCCCTGTAGAGACAAACCCCAATCTTAAAGTACCTCCATTCTCCTGTCAACGCGATTCCCTCGACATATTCGGCCGATACTGCCTCCTTCGAGTGCCACGGGATGGGTAGCAAATTCGTAACCACTCCATTCCGTCCCGCTATTCAACGCCTACAATCCAGTTTAAATTTCAATCAGCGAGAATGGTCTCTGAAAGGCAAGGGTACATCCCAGTCGTGAGACGGCTCCCTCTCATAATCTCCATTACAGCGTTCATCGTAGCAGCCGCAGCTTCTTGGAAAGTAGTCCGCAGACATATTCCCAGCGACATTGAGTACCAAGGTCAAAAAATCAAGCTCTCGAAGTACTATCTAAGTTTTGAGGACTACAAAGACGACCCCGATAACATCGATCCATCTGAAAGTGCGCGCGTTGCCCGACTGGTCAGGGAAGCTCCCATCGCTCATCAGTTTGCGGATCGTAATGAATTAGTGCGGGCCATCTTCGAAATCAAGTTTCCAGGCTACGGACTTGGCTCGCTTGGCGAATCACCCCAGCCGGACGGAAGCATCTTGGCAATGTTTTCCGTTGAGATTCCCAGAGCCAACGAGAATCGCTATTGGGTCTTCGAGAAATATGAAAGCTCCTACAAGCTGGCTAACGATTTTACGGGACCAGACGTACCGGGGTTTAGGAAGGTTCGCAGAGAAAATGGTGCGCTAAGCTATACGTGGGCAAATGGAGGCCCGACACTGACTCGGCCTCTCGCCAAGAATGCCCCGTGACGGTGCGCTGGAAAATTTCAAGCTAGATTGAATGGCGAACCCTCGATTTTGCCAGGCTATCTCTTGCGGCACGAAGGCTGGCATGGAGGCAATGATGAACCCAAAACGCAAATTTCTCTCAAAGTGGTGGATTCACCCGGCAACAGCATTCGTGTTGTTCGCTGCAGCCGCTTGTAATTCCAAGCCATCATTAAAAAGGACCCAAGAGAAATCCGCGGAACAGAATTCCTCCTCGCGGGCGCAAAACTTCACAAACCCTGATATAGACCTCAACTGCGTTATGGACCATATTCAGAATCCCACGGAAGCCTTCCACTATTCCTATAAGAAAGACGGTCCCAATTTCGTCGACAACGAAGCGGATATCACCCCCCAGACCATCGATGGCTCCTTCAAGAATAATTCCATCTCTAGCCCCGTTCACGGCGTGCGCTCCGACAAGGATAGCTGGCAAACGGCGTGGTCTGGCTTGATGGGGATCGCGGGAATGTCCAGCACCGTCGCGCTGGTGAACCACAGCTCTGCGATGGTCCGCGAAGGCTCCGAGAAAATGAACGGCTACGACGCCATCCGCTATTCCATTGACACCGCCCGTGCTTCCGGCGCAGAGAGCACTCTCTATCAGAGCACGCTAGGGCCGGGAGGCTTCGAAAAAGGAACAGCTTGGGTCACCTCGCAGGGCTGCCCCGTGAAATTCTCTCTAGACTCCGAGATGCACCTCCACGATGGCAGCGTCGATAAAATCCACTACGAAGTCGAAATGATTAAAAAATGATGCTCCGCGTCTTGTCCGGCTTTTGCTCCTTCGTAACGTTTTTAGGCTCCCGCACCGAATTCGCCTCGCCGCTCCGGAAACACCTTGCTTGGCAGGTTGAAGCGCATCGCGGGGAATGGGAGATCTGCCCTCGAGCGTTGGCTCTACAATTTTTTTCGCCAATCCAGTGGGCGGGATTGTGCGGCTTCAAGGCATCCCTTTGGCTCGAAAGCCCCGGAGGACAAGCACTGCGGCCGCGATGATCGTGGTGCCCACAAAAAGGAAACTAATCGTCACAACGCTCTCCTGCCATGGCTGGCCGCTATGCCCCGCTCCGGTGATGGGAGAAAGGGCCGCGGTACCAAAAACAGCCGCGAGCGTCGTTACAAACCAATTCCCGTACGTGCCGCAAAGCGCAGTCCAATACGCGATCGCCTTTGTCCTCGTCGATAATCTCACTTCGTTCCAACCGGCTCCCAGTGCAAGCAGGAACGTACCGTTCATCACACCCTCCAGGTGTGCGGCAAGTCCCATCCGTATGTTGGAAAAATGCTGCTCCGCAAAGCCCGTTAGCAGGCCAATTAGAAACAAGAACATCCCATGCCACATCAAACGTCGGTTGGTATATTCCATTTCGCTTCTCTTTTCCTCGACTTATTTTCTGAAGGTGGCCCTTGGCCCAATGTGGATTGCCTGCGGAGGTACTCTAGCGTCGCACTCCCAAGTTTGCAAAGTTCCTATCTGAATGGATCGAACTGGCGGCGTGCGAATCCATTTGTCCGCTAGCTCGCTCATCATCCGAGAACCGCGACGGCTTGCTTCGATAATTTCCTCGAACCCCGTCCCCGGCCAACTTCCGGATAGCCGACCATCCGAGAGCTATCTCGCGTCCCGGCTCGAATCGGTACGCGAAAGGGTCACTTCTACGGGCAACGCGTTATCAAGACTTACCCGGCTGGCGGAGGATAGACCGTGTCAAAGATGGCATTTGGGTTTATTATGCGCGCGGAATCACATTAGCTAACCGCTTCTCAGTATTTTCATGGATTCAATCAAGCTGGGCGATTGCCGCTTGTGATCGTGATGCCCTACTGCGCCACGAATAAATTTGCGTCTACGAAAAGGAAACTCCCCCGGGATCTCGTTATATCTAGTGAGGGTCAGGAGGTGAGGAGGGGGACGGCGAAATACGGAACTCAACGGACGCGCCGGGCAGCCCTAGACCGATGCGCTATTCGTCATTATCACTGAAAGACGTGGTCTGTCTCTGCGCCGGGCCTCGTGATGACGAGGCATGGGAGGAATTCGTTTCCCGGGCGGGAAGGCCCATTAGCCTCACCATTATGCGCACGGCCCGCCGGTGGGAGAAGCCTTCTCGGTCGCGGGTGGAAGACCTGGTCCAAGAAACTTACCGCAAACTCTTGGAAGACGGCTGTCGCCACCTGCGCGACTTCGCTATGCAGCATCCGAACGCAATTTTGGGATACACAAAGATAACTGCCGCCAATACTACCCGTGACTATTTCAAGCAGCTTCGAAGTCAAACGCGCGGCGGCGACAAACCCCATGTTTCCACGAGCGATGTCGACCCCGAGGCGGGGAAAGAGGTTCATGGGAGCCAAGAAAGAATCGCTTTCGAAATCTTTTTCAAGGAAATCGATGAACACCTGAAGCTTTGCTTAACAGGTCCCGACCGGGAGCGCGATCGTACGATTTTCTGGCTCTACTTCCGGCAGGGAATGAGCACCAAAGAAACTGCCTCCCTGCCGACGATCGGACTTAGCGCCAAGGGTGTTGGAAGCGTCATTGAACGGCTGAAGCATGACATTCGGGAGCAAATTGTTGGATCCCGTTCTGATTGCAACGATGACCGGGGACCGGGAGTAGAGCCAAAAGCAAACTCCCTCCGGAACTCGTAGTGTATGTATGGGGAGGGTGAGAATTTGGGACGTCCAGTGAACAAACATATTGATAACGAGGAACTTAACGCTCTCGTTGCCCCGTCTGCGGACACCGGGCAAAAACCGCATGCGCTTTCTCGGGACTCCGTTCGCGAGGCCGAACGTCACGTTGAGTCATGCGGGGATTGCAGCAGGAAGGTATCGAAATACCGGGAACTCGTGAACCGGTCATCGAATGTAGTGGTGTCGGAAGTCGCACCACCGGGAGCTGACTGTCCCAAGGATAAGGATGTCGACTGGTATGAAGTGGCCGCCGGACTGTGGCCGGAGTTGAAGGCGAAGCAGTTGATCATGCATGCCGCGCTCTGCGACCACTGCGGCCCCTTGCTTCGTGCTGCTACGAACGTGGACGACGACCCGACTCCCCAGGAAGAAAAGCTGCTGGCAGAGTTGAAAGCGCCGTCGCGGCCAGATCTCACCCCTGAACGCGTGCCGCCGCCTCAATCACCTCGGCGGATCATGAGGTGGCTGGTTCCAGCGATGGCGCCGATTCTGGTTGTCGGAGTGTTAGTAACGATACGGCTGGCATCACCGGCGCCACTCTCCGGCGCGGAGTATGCCGAATTCGCCGTCAAGACTCACCGGCAGTATGCTCAGGGAAACCTTGCGCTTGATGTTCGCTCGGACTCGCAGCAGACGCTCAATGAATGGTTTAAAGCGAAGTCGCCGTTTTCCCTGGCTTTGCCAGCGTCCCCTGCAACGCCTGGCGAGGAGCGGCCTTACCGCCTGGAAGGCGCGCGACTGGTGCAAGTCGGCAGCAAGAGTGCCGTGTACATCGCTTATCAGCTGGAAACAGGCCTAGCGAGCCTGATGGTGGCGCCCGATTCCGTGGCTGTCGCCTCAGGAGGAGTCAAAGTCCATTTCAAGAAGGTGAGTTTCCACTACCGCATGGTTGATGGCTACAAGGTTGTTACTTGGTCGCTGCGCGGGCGGACTTACGCCCTGGTTTCCCAGGAAGGAAACAGCACTCAGCGATCCTGCATGGTTTGCCATGCCCCTATGAGAGACCGCGATCTAAGCCAGACGCCGACTCCTTTACGTACTGAGCCCGCATTGCAGTAACCAGTCATAAACATAAACAATCGCTGGCGCTCATGGTGGCGGCAGGGAGACACCGCGCGGAACCCCTCCTTCCACACGATCGTAAACGTCATGCTTCCTCGCCACGAATGATGCCGCCTCGACGAAAAGCAAATCCTCCCGAGATCTCGTTTATGTCTACAGGAGGAACAAATGAGACAAAACCGTGGTCAGCAACTGAACAAGACTAATCGATTTCGGAGCCTGCGCGTATGCGCTCTAGTGCTCGGTTATATGCTTGGCACGGGCAGCTATGCGGCGGCGCAGAAAGTCAACCCCCCAACTACTCCTGCCGCTATTACGCCACCGGCGGGAAACTCTGCATTCCTGGTGGGTCACGCGGTGGGTACTCAAGGCTATGTTTGCCTGCCCACTAGCACAGGCGCTTCTTGGACCGTAAACGGCAGTCGCCCCGAAGCCACTCTCTTCTCGGGACAGAATCGCCAAATCGTCACCCACTTCCTCAGCCCTGACACTAACTCCAACGAGCAGGCCCCAAACCCGCTGCCCGTGGGTAGCCCGACCTGGCAGAGCTCCTTGGATAGCAGCGTCGTCTGGGGCAAAGCGCTGACACCACCCGTTGCCTCCGGTTCCGACCCGAGTTGCCCGAATACCGGCGCGATTCCCTGCCTCTTACTGCAGACAATCGGGTCGAAAACAGGGCCTTGGGGCGGTACGCGCCTGAGCCGAACCACCTTCATCCAACGCTTAAACACCAACGGGGGATCGGCTCCGGCTACTGGCTGCTCCGCTTCCGCCGACGTGGGTAAGCTAGCGCTCGTTCGATACACCGCCGACTACTACTTCTACGCTCCCCGGCGATGATGACCTGGTTGTAAGAAGCACCTGGGCGTGATCGCTTTCGGACGACTTCCGTGCGGCGCGCAGGTCCTTGGTTCGGAACGACACAGAGCCATTATCCAGCTCGGCCTAAACAAATGTGAGGTACCGCAGTGAGGCCTCCAACCTACCCAACATTGGACAATGCCGCCGACTTCGCGTGGCAGCACGATGACGTATTTGGTCGCATCGCGGCGCGATACGACCTCTTGTGCGATGTTTTTAGCCTCGGCTTCCACCGATTGTGGAGGCGCCGCGTGGCACAGCTAATCGCGAGTGAACATTGGGCAACGCTGCTGGACGGAGCCACAGGGACAGGGGACATTATCACTCGACTGCTGGCGCACAAAGCTGTCCTAGGTAGAACGGTGGTTGCGTCCGACGTTAGCAGAACGATGCTTGCTATCGCCCAGCGCAAACTGGCCACGCTCGGTGACGAAGTGCAGCTTAGACAACTTGACGCAGAGAGTATGCCAACCGTTGCAGACAGTAGCGTGGATGCATACTCAATGTCCTTCGGCTTGAAGATCTGCAATCGCGGCAGCGCGCTAAAGGAGGCGTATCGCGTCCTTCGGCCGGGTGGAAGGCTCATCATTCTTGAGACCTCTAACATTCCGTGCTTGCCTTTGCACTGGGCGTATCTGGCTTATATGTCTGTTTGCATGCCAGTTTTTTCCTGGCTAGTTACCGGCGGCGATTCCTCCGCGTACAAGTACCTCCTGCATGGCATTCGCGAGTTCCCATCGGCCGAGGCACTAGCCGCAGAAATCGGCGATCACGGGTTCCAGGAAGTGACTTATGAAAGGCTATCGCTGGGCATTGTCGCTATACACGCTGCCAGCAAGCCTGGAGGCAATGCGGTTCCTAACAATGCGTTGAACGGCACAGCTATACCCACAGCGCAGCGCTCGGCTGGCGCGTAACTGAGTGTACGCCCTAAATGCTACGTGGCCTTCGGCTGAAATTGTTGGGTAAACCTGGGACATCGGGAGATGCCCCTTTACGGACGCCTCTTAGAATTGCGCCCGAGTCACGGGCAAACCGGAGGTTATGCTGGAGGAACCGGGGGCGGGAGCCGGGGACAGACGGGACATTTCCCTGCCCGTTGCATCTCGCCGCTATCGACTGCCAGCTCGAAGGCTAACCGTTCACCACCCCAAAAACGCCGTTCAACCCCGAATTTCTACCATTCCATGTAAAATACTTTACCTGTCCGCCAACGAGATGCTACCCTTCCCTATGTTCTCGTCGCAATCCAGCCAGTTTTCGTCCCTGGCGTCCTTGCGAAATCTTCAAACCTTTCAACATTCCTACCTTTCAACGCGCGCCCAAGCTATCCCCTTTAGAATCCGCACTTACGAAAAATGTGTCTGTAGCCCGTTTAGAATCCGCGCTTCCAAAACTCAGGACTTAAAACTCTTTAGAATGAACACTTACGAAAAAACCGGGGGTGGGGGCGGGGTGCCTCCTATTGTGAACCACGGATCACCAATCGCGGGTCACGGAAAACGCATTTCGATCCTCAAATCGAGCCTCCGCTTCCAGAGCCCCTACCCTTCGACGTGTGCCAGGAATCGCGGCGCCTTGCGGAATTTTGTGGCCTGCTCGAATCCGTACGCCAGCTTGATCAAGACCGGTTCGCTCCACGCCCGCCCGAAAAACGAAATGCCCACCGGCAGACCAAAATCGAACCCCGCCACCACATTTATATTGGGATATCCCGCTACCGCCGCAAACTCCGAGCTTCCTCCTCCAAAGGAGTCTCCATTCACAATGTCCGTCAGCCACGCCGGTCCCCCTGTCGGCGCCACGATGGCATCCAGTTTGAGTTTGTCCATCGTCGCATCGATGCCCTCTTTACCGGCCAGTTCGTGGTTCTTCTTGATGGCCTCCACATATTCGGGTGTCGTCAGCGGCCCTTTTTCCTCGGCCTTCAAGAAATTCTCTTGCCCGAAATACGGCATCTCCTTCACCGAATTTTTCTCGTTGAACTCGATAATCTCCTTCAGCGTTTTCACCGGCGCGTTTGGTCCAAGCCACGCGAGGTATGCATTCAAGTCCGCCTTCAGCTCGTACATGAATCCGAGAAATTCCGTGTCGCCGAACTTGCCGGACGTCTCAATCTCCACCGGATCAACCAGCGTCGCCCCTTGCTTCTTCATCACCTCCAGCGCACTCTCCATCAATTTGTCCACCGCCGGATTGAAGCCGAACGCTTTTCGTAATACGCCAATACGCGCTCCGCGCAAGCCATCCGTATTCAGAAATTGTGTGTAGTCCTTGAACGACTTTCCCTCGCTCGCTGTCGTCGCGCTGTCGTTCGGGTCAACGCCCGTGAGCGCCCCAAGCAAAATGGCTGCGTCGCGCACCGTGCGGCACATCGGTCCCGCGGTGTCTTGCGTATGCGATATCGGAATGATATGGCGCCGGCTCACGAGACCAACCGTTGGTTTTATCCCCGCAAGTCCGTTCGCCGAAGATGGGCACACGATCGATCCATCCGTTTCCGTTCCGATTCCGATCGCCGCCAGGTTCGACGAAATGCCCGCGCCCGTTCCCGAACTCGATCCGCAAGGATTCCGGTCCAGCGTGTACGGATTTTTCGTCTGTCCCCCGCGTCCGCTCCATCCGCTGATCGAATGGTTCGAGCGAATATTCGCCCACTCGCTCAAGTTTGTTTTCCCCAAAATTACCGCGCCCGCATCGCGCAACTTCTTCGCGATGAACGCATCCGCCGGCGGCTTCGATCCCACCAGCGCCAGCGATCCCGCCGTCGTTTGCATGCGATCGGCAGTCGCGACGTTGTCTTTGATCAGGATGGGAATTCCATGCAGCGGTCCGCGCGGCCCTTTTTCTTTGCGCTCCTTGTCCAGCGCTTCCGCAATTTCCAGCGCGTCCGGATTTGTTTCGATGACGCTGTTCACCCCCGGCCCACTTTTGTCGATCGCCGCGATGCGTTCGAGATATTTTTCTGCGATCGAGCGCGCGCTGTACTTTCCAGACTTCATCCCCTCTTGCAGTTCGCCAATCGTGATTTCATCGAACTCAAACGCAGGAGCCTCTGCAGCCTTCGCCGCAGCCCCGTTTCCAGGGGGCTTTCCAAATACCGGCTCCAAAAGAGGACCTGCCGCGGCCGCCGCTCCCCCCAACAATCCTGCCTGCAAAAATCTGCGCCGTTCTGCAGCCGCTGGTTCGCCCCGTTTTTGCTCAGCGCGAGTTCTCGCGCCTTTGGCCGCGCTGGTCGCTACATCTTTACTCTCACTTTCAGTGAATTTTCCCATTTCAGTTCCTCGCCTTTTCCCAAGCAAAGAAAACGCACAGATAGTACGCCAAACGATGCTCTCTTGCCGCATAAAATCTGTATCTCCAGCCGTTTGCGCTGAGGAAACTGGAATAGAAAATATTTTCCTATCGCCCCGATTCAGCTACAATCCTTTTTACGCGGAGTCCCCCCGTAGTCGGTTTGCTATGTTGCTGACTGACCTAAACGGCCCCATGTCCCTGCAGCCGCGTCGCCCAGGCTTGGGGAGAATCTCGCGTATCACCCGATTCGCCGCGCCCGCTATTATTTTTTTGAGCTTCGCGAGTTTCGGCGCAATCGTTTCACGCGCGCAAGACCAACAACACCAAAGCATCGCCGAAGCCGCGCGTCAGGAACGCGCCCGCAAACAAGAACTTCGGAAGCGCGCCAAGCATGTTTATACCGGAGAAGATCTCAAGCATCCCAACATCCTGACTCCCGAGGATCGCGCTCAAGTCGAAGCGAAGCGAAATGAATGCGCGCAGAAAAATAATTGCGCACCGGGCGCTTCGCAACATTCTCCGGATGTTCTCGACGCGAACTCACAACATCAGCAGCCTTCTCTCGGCGAAATCGCCCGCCAGCTCCGCAAGCAAAAAGAATTGCAAGCGTTGAAACCGAAACGATCTGAACCGTTCCATCTCTCCATGGAAACTCCCGCGCTCGCCTCTCCGATCTTGCCGGAGCGTCCTTCGATTCGTCCTCCGGTTCAACCGGCTTTGCATTCCAATATGCCTGCGCATGTTTTCCGGCGCGATCCATTTTCAGCAGTGCCTCTTCGCCCGCACGTTCCGGCGAGTCCGCGTCCCGAACTTGCCCCCGACGCCCGTGGAATTATCCGTTCAACTCCCAGTAGAAATGTTCGCACGAACATTCATAAAGACGCACGTCAAAGCGATGGTCCATATCCTCCTTCCAATGTACCCACTGACTTTCACAAAGATGTCCGTCCCAATTTTCACCTTCACGGCCAGATGATTGTTCCCGCCCCGCCAAACGTATTTCCCCGGTCCGCGCCGCCACTCTTTCTCGTCCAGCCCGCGCAACCTGTGGCGCCAGTCGTGGCGGTTCGCCCGCTACAACTGCGGCGCGCGCTGCCGGCCACCACGGACGCCACGCAAAAAACCGTGAGCGTGCGGCACGGCGATTCTCTTTGGAAATTGACGCGACAAATCTTGGGCCGCGGTAGTCGTTGGCCGGAACTCCTCGCCGCCAATCGCTGGATCGGCAACCCCAACCAGATTCGCGCCGGCGCGCGGCTCAATCTTCCGGTTGCCGCTGCAACTTCCGTTTCCACAAGTGAAGCAAACGGCAACGTGAACCCTACAATTATCGTGCACAAGGGCGATACCTTGTGGAATTTGGCCAAGACTAGCCTCGGCCGTTCCTCCTCCTGGCCCTGTCTGGCGGCAGCCAATCCAGCGATTTCTGATCCCAATCTCATCTTCGAAAACCAGGAGCTGGTCATTCCCTCTAGCTGCAGCCCCTAGACGAACCACAAAAATCACCCAAAAAATGCTACATCCCCGGCGCTTCAGGGTTATCAGCCTTCTAAATCATGTAAAGAGGTCATAAACTTACTACCGTATTTGATAGCAGCCTTCCAAATCTCATATCACGGAATCCGGCGAGCCCCTCTCTCCCAGTGTAATTCCTATGTAATGTGCTTATTTTAAATGTCTTAGGAAGAAAGCAGATTCTCGGGTTTCTGGTCACTCGATTGCGCTAGCGAGAAGCACTACCATGCAATTTATGCGTTGGCATCAAAACTTGCGCTGGGAGTCTACGAAGCGGGTGCCACAGGAGAGACACAATTCAAAGGTCGCGGGGGAGTGGGCTAGACCTCGAAGGTAGATCAAGAAGAAGGATGAAAATTGCTAGTAAGAGGAATTCTGAGGAGGAATAGAAAAATGGAAGTCGCACGTGGAGGTACTTTTCCAGTTCGAACTGTTTGGCTGCGGCTGGCGCTGCTCTTGATTTCGTTTGCGCTCGGCGGCCTCGCACACGCTCAATCTACCGCATCACTCAACGGCACCGTCACGGATCCAACAGGAGCGGCGATTCCAGGTGCCAAAGTAGTTGCGACGAACCAAGCTACCGGCATCGCATCGGCTACGCAAACTGATGCGGCAGGCGCATATCTTTTCCCCGCATTGCCGATTGGCACGTACCGCCTGGAGGTCACCGCATCCAGTTTCCAGACGGCCGCGATCTCTAGCTTGAAACTTGAGGTGGCGACCTCCGTAACTCAAAACGTGCAGTTGAAAGTCGGCCAAGCGACGGAAACTGTCGAGATCGTTGCTGATGCTGCGATCATCGAAACCACGACGAACAGCATGGGCCAGGTCATCAATGAAAAGACGGTTCAGGAACTCCCATTGAATGGGCGGCACTTTACAGATCTTAGTCTGCTCACACCCGGCACGATGACGCCTCCGGCCAACGGTTTTCTTTCCGCCCCGCTGCGCGGCCAGGGATCTTTCGGAATCAACACTGCAGGTCAGCGGGAAGATACGACCAACTGGCTGGTTAACGGAATCAATCTGAATGATAACGTTCAGAACCAAATCACGTTTCAACCACCAATCGATACACTCGCCGAGTACAAAATTGACAACTCCGCCTTCCCCGCGGAATACGGGCGAAACTCGGGGGCCATTGTGAACTTGGCCACGCGCTCCGGCACGAATGAATATCACGGTGAAATGTTTGAGTTTTTCCGCAACAACGATTTGGATGCTCGCAATTTCTTCAACTCAAAAGTCGACTCGAATGGGAAACCCTTGCTGCAGTCGCCCTTCAATCGCAATGATTTCGGCGCAGATTTTGGCGGCCCGATCATCAAGAACAAGTTGTTCTTCTTCCTTGCTTACGAAGGAATTCAGCAACATCAGAGCATTACAGTCACAAGCACCGTTCCCAGCGTGAATGACCGGGCGACAGTTACATCCACAGCCGTTAAGAACTTACTAAAGCTGATTCCCGCGGCCAATCTGGTTGGCAGCGGAAACGCAGCTGACCCGAATACCTTCAATGGGTTTACAGGCGGGACGGTCGCGAATGTGGCGATAAACCAGGGGTCTGCCGACATTGATTACGAAATGACTTCGAAGGATCGGCTCCATGGGTATTACGTGGTTCAAAAGGACCACAGGCAAGAGCCGACGGCTGGAGGAGCGATCAACGCAAACCTTCCGGGATATGGTGACACACGCGACGGTTTCCGCCACCTGATGACCGTCAGTGAGGACCATACCTTCAGCCCATCACTCGCAAATACCGTGCGTCTCGGTTTCAACCGCATCCATCTGACCTTTCTACCGAATCAACTCCTCAACCCTGCGGATTTCGGAATCAACTTACCGGCCGGCTCTCCGGTAGCATCAGGCCTGCCCTTCCTCAACGTGGGAGGCGGATTGGGTTTTGGTGGCCCCACAGGCGAGCCGCAGGGCCGCGGAGACACAACCGGCGTGTTGAATGACACGCTTAGCTGGCTACGCGGACGGCATACCTTCGCCTTTGGCGGCGAAATCCGGCGGGCTTACAATAACAATATCTCAGAAAACATCGGAAGCTTCACATTTGCCACGCTGGCAAATTTCCTCGCAGACGGAGCGAACAATGTCACGGACCAGCTGGGAAGCGGCAATGACAAGATCTTGCAACCGTCTTACGACGTCTTCGCGCAGGACAGTTTCAAGTTGAAATCCAATTTGACCTTGAACATCGGCTTGCGATATGCGTGGAATTCGTCGCCATCCGAGGCTACCGGTAGTTTTACCAACTTCGATGCATCGACCGGCACGCTGATATCCGCACCGAAGCCGTACAAAACCAACAACAAAAACTTCCAGCCACGCGTGGGTTTCGCGTGGGATCCCTTCAAAGATGGCAAGACATCTGTTCGCGGTTCTTATGCGATTATGACGCAGGCCCCGACGACCAATATCGTGACTGGTCTTAGCTCCAATCCACCCTTTGCATTGCCTGTTTCTGCGAGTTCGGCGTCCAACAACATTACACTGGAAAACCCATCCGGATCCATCAGCAGCGTCAGTATTGGCCCGTTCGCGATCAATCCAAACTTTCAGGATATGTACGCTCAGGACTGGAACTTGACGGTCCAGCGCCAGCTCACTACCACGCTCGGCCTGGAAGTGGCGTACGTGGGGCTCAAAGCCACGCACCTTCAGCTCAATCAAAACATCAACCAACCATTTGTTACCAACGGATTCTATGGGACGACAAAACCATTCCCCACGCTTCCGCTGACCAGCTCGATCATCCCCTCTTTTTGCCAGCCCCCGTTTCCACTCTGCGGGCTGAACAACATCAACCAGGTAAACAGCGGGAGCAATTCCAATTACAATGCGCTGTGGGTCACGGTCACCAAACATTTCTCTCATGGTTTGGAGTTCCGGAGTTCCTATACCTATTCAAAGTCACTGGATTACAACTCACTCTCGACGGGAGAGTCTTTGGTCATCCAGAACGCGTATAACCCGCGTGGTGACTACGGTCTCTCGGAGTTTGATGCTCGGCAGCGATTCTCGTTGAGCGGATTCTACGAGTTGCCGTTCAAGGCCAACCGGCTTGTATCCGGATGGCAATTCGGTGTCTTCAACCAGGTGCAGAGCGGCAATCCTGTGAATCCTAACCTGGCTGTAGGGCCGGGACCGGGTATCTCGCTCACGGTCCGTCCGGATTTGCTTAAGCAGGTGACCGGCACCGGAAATCCCAGCCAATATTTCTCTAATGCAGTCCTATGCCAGCACTTCAACGGCGCGCTGCAAGGCGGAGCCCCCGCGATTCCAGATTGCGCCGCAACGCCCAACGCTGCGTTCGCAATACCCTGCACGTTCAGCGATGTGCCCACCGCACCTGGTGGCAAGGTGTATCCGGTCATCGCAGGCACTTGTCATCCGGGCAGCTTGGGAAGAAACGCGATTACAGGTCCGGGCTTCCTCAATACGGATTTCTCGGTGACAAAGAATACGAAGCTGACCGAGAGGTTCAATCTGCAGTTCCGAACTGAGATGTTTGACGTGTTCAATCATCCAAACTTTGGTAATCCATCGCTTGTTGCCACGAACAGCAGCTCCTTTGGACACATCCAAAACACCCGGTTCCCCACGGGGGATTTCGGGTCGGCTAGACAGATCCAGTTTGCTTTGAAGCTGATCTTCTGAGCGGCTATCAACCCTGCTACCGGCGAGGGCGGGCTTCGGCTCGCCCTCGTTTTTTTGATTGGTTAATCAAGCCTTCGCTTCGCTGTTCATTCCATTCGTTCCATTCGAATGGCGGGGACTGCAGCAAAGGAAAATCGACGTTACGGATTCGCCGTCGCGCGGCTCGACTCTCCCTTTTCGGATACAATAGAAAGGAGCCTCCAACAAACACATCGAGGGTTAGGTGATTCACAAGAACATCTTCCACAACGAAAGCCTGCTGCCCATTGAAAACGTCCGGCTTTCGCCAGGGCAGGCCGGGCTCATTTGCGGGTGGGGGCTCTTTACGACGCTACGCATTTATCACGGCGAAGCCTTCGCCTATGAGCGACACTGGCGCCGGCTGGAAAAAGACGCAGGCGTCGTTCACCTGCCCATGCCATACACTTCGGCCAAAGTCCGCATCCATCTCCACGAAGTCATCCGGGCCAATCAGGTGACGGAAGGATGCGCGCGCATTTATCTGATCTACAACCAAGTCGGCTTCTGGCAGAGCGATGAAAAGCAGCCCGAGGTCGATCTGATTATTTACACGGCACCGCTGCCGCAATACCGAGAGCCAGTCCGCCTATCTCTCCGCGAGCATGGCCGGCACGCTGCTTCGCCGCTTGCCGGGGTCAAGACAACTTCCTGGCTGCAAAATGTCTGGGCGGTGGCGGAGGCGCAAAAAGAAGGATTCGATGAAGTGGTTCTGCTTAACGAACGGGGTGAGATTGCCGAATGCACGGCCGCAAACATTTTTGCGGTGAAAAACGGCAAGGTCTTCACGCCGCCACTGAATTCCGGATGCCTCGAAGGTGTCACGCGGGGCATTCTCTTTGAGATTGCTCCCGAAGCGGGCGTCGCCGTCATTGAGCAAGCTCTTCGCCCCGAGGATCTCTACTCCGCGGACGAAATCTTCATGACGTCGACAAATCGCAATCTCATCGGAGTCGGTGAGGTCGCCGGGCACAAAATTGCCACAGCTCCCGGCCCCGTGACGCAGCAGCTCAATGAGCTCTTCGACGCCTATGTCGCGGACTACGTGACGCGCCGCCTGGCCGCCGCTTCCCACTGATCGGAAGCATTCCTAGAAAATCCTGAATAGCAGAAACGCTTTTCGTTTTCGAGCGTCTATTCGGTATCGGCCAGCTTCTCTTGACAATCGAGAGAAGCGCCGTATACTCCTCTAGAATCCCCAGAGAAGCAGTGGGAGGAGGGACGATGACCGACACTTCCGCGACGCTGGTGCAAGGCACGCTGGACATGCTTATTCTGAAAACGCTCGCTCTTGAGCCGCTTCACGGCTGGGGCATTTCACAAAGAATTCAACAACTCAGCCGCGGGGTGTTCGAGGTAAATCCCGGCTCGCTGTTCCCCGCGTTCCGCCGCCTGGAGCGGGCAGGGCTGATGGAGTGCCAGTGGCGGACCTCGGAGAATAATCGCCGAGCGAAATACTACTCGCTTACAAAAGCCGGCCGCCAAAAATTGCGGAGTGAAACCAGAGAGTGGGAACGCCAGGTTGCGGCAATCGCAAGAATTCTGCAGACGGCTTCGTAGGAGGGCACGATGGGAATCTGGACAAGTCTTTCCGCCGGGCTCCGCGGCCTATTCCGCAAGAGGGAGGCCGAGCAGGAGCTCGACGATGAGTTGCACGATTATCTGGACAAGTCCATCGGCGAGAAAATGCGTTCCGGAATGAGTCGTGAAGCGGCCCATCGCGCGGCGCGAATGGAAATGGGCGGGGTGGAAGCAGTAAAAGAAGGCGTGCGTTCGGCAAGCTGGGAAACGCACGTGGAAACTCTATGGGCGGATCTGCGCTTCGGCGCGCGGTTGCTGCGTTTCAATCCCGTCTTCGCGGGAGCCGCCATTCTCTCCCTGGCGCTTGGCATCGGCGCGAACACGGCCATCTTTCAATTACTCGACGCGGTACGGCTGCGCAGCTTGCCAGTGAAAAATTCGGAGGAAATCGCGCGCGTAGTTTTTGAGCGGCGTGGGTCGAGGAGCGGCAATTTCAGCACGAGGTACCCCGACTTCACGTACGCCATCTGGGAACAGATTCGCGAGAAGCAGGAGGGTTTTTCAAGCGTATATGCCTGGGCGCCGGTGCCGTTCAACGTTTCCCCGGCGGGCGAAGTACACAACGTGCAGGGACTTTTTGTGAGCGGCGAATTTTTTGAGACGCTGGGCGTGAAGCCCGCGCTGGGCCGCCTGCTGAGCACGGCGGACGATCAGCCTGCGTGCGCATCGACTGGAGCGGTCCTGAGCTATTGGTATTGGCAGGAGGAATATGGCGGGCGCACAGATATGGCCGGTGAAAAGGTTACGATCAACCGGCATCCGGTTCCGATCATGGGCGTGGCAGAACGCGAATTTTACGGCGTAGAAGTCGGACGGAACTTCGCGGTCGCGATACCGGTCTGCGCTGAACCCCTCATCAATGGCGAAAACAGCCAACTGAAAAGCAGGATTGGCTGGTGGCTGTCGGTGATGGGCAGACTGAAGCCGGGCTGGACAGCGGAACGCGCGTCGGCGCAATTGCGGGCCGTTTCGCAGAGGATTTTCGAAGCGGCGATGCCGTCGGAGTACAACGCATCCAACGCAAAGTCATTGCTGGCGGCCAAACTTGTGGCCATACCGGGCGGTGCCGGTGTCTCGGACCTGCGGGAAAGCTACGCGGAGCCGCTTGGGCTGCTGCTGGCGCTAGCAGGCCTGGTGTTGCTGATTGCTTCGGCGAATCTCGCGAACCTGATGCTGGCTCGCGCGAGTGTACGCGAGAAGGAAATGGCGATGCGCATGGCCGTGGGCGCGGGACGAGGCAGGCTGATCCGGCAATTGCTCGTCGAAAGCCTGTTGCTCGCGGTAATCGGGGCCGGGCTCGGCGCGTTGTTGGCGCGCAATTTAAGCCAAGTGCTGGTGGCCTCGATGAGCACGGAACAAGCTCCGCTGTTCGTGGCTCTGCATACGGATTGGCGCGTGCTTGGATTCACTTCCGCCCTGGCTCTATTTACGTGCGTTCTGTTCGGGCTTGCTCCAGCGCTGCGCGCCACCAGTGTATCTCCCGGCGTGGCCTTGAAGGAAGGCGGCCGTGGAACAACGCAGGGACGCTCGCGGTTCGGATTGCGACGCATTCTCGTGGTGTCGCAAATTGCGCTGTCTCTTACCTTGCTGGTGGGAGCACTGCTCTTCGCTCGCAGCCTGAAGAATCTCGCGACGCTCGATCCGGGATTCCACCGCGATGGCGTTCTCGTGGTGGACATCGACTTTACGGCTCGGCATCTTCCCAACGAAGCGCGGCGGGCATTTTCCGACGAACTTCTGCGGCGCGTGCGCGGGATTGCCGGAGTGGACGCGGCCGCCACGGCTGCGATTGTGCCCCTGAGCGGAGACGGCATCGGGCACGATATCCTTGTGGGAGCGACCGGCGAATCGCCGGACGATGTCCCTGTAGCGGCATTCAATTATGTGAGCCCGGGATACTTCGAGACGTTGCAGACGCCATTCCTCGCAGGACACGATTTCGACGAGCGCGACCGAGTAGGCGCTCCAAACGTGGCCATTGTCAACCAGGCGTTCGTGGAAAAATTTGCCCAAGGAAAGAATCCGCTGGACTTCAAGTTCCGGGTACGGCGACTGATGAAGACGTCCGCGCCGTATCAAATTATAGGGGTGGTTAAGGACACGAAGTACATGGATCTGCGGGAGAACCGAGAGATTATCGCGTATTCGCCACAAGCGCAGAATGAGGAAGCCGGCAACGACGCGCTGATTCTGCTGCGCTCGAGCGCGCCTCTGGCGGGCATTCTGTCCGGTGTGAAAAGCACCGCGATGCAAGCCGATCCCGACGCGGATATCACCTTCTACAACCTTCACAAAATGATTGACGATGGATTGAAACGTGATCGCTTGATGGCGCGCCTGTCCGGATTTTTTGGCATCCTCGCCGTGCTTCTCGCAGTGATTGGTCTCTACGGCGTGATTTCGTATATGGTCGCGCGGCGTCGCAATGAGATTGGCATTCGCATGACTCTCGGCGCGGACCGACGCTCCATCATTTCTCTGGTGTTGCGTGAGTCCATCCTGCTGCTTTCGATTGGACTGGCCATGGGTGTAACACTCGCTCTCGCCGTATCGAGCGCCGCCGCCGCCCTGCTGTTTGGCTTGAAGCCCCATGACGCCGGCACGCTTATTATTGCCACAGTCAGCCTCGCAGTGGTCGCCCTGGCAGCGAGCTACCTGCCGGCTCTGCGCGCCTCAAAACTAGACCCCGTGGAAGCGTTGCGGCACGAATGACAGGGCTGCATGCTACAATTCCGTCGCGAGTATCCCAATGCCCGACACAGCTTCCATCGCGATGGGGGGAGCAGTTCTCGAAGTCGTCTCCCCAGACGGCGCGCGTCGCTACGTGCGCGTCACGCAAACGCCGTTCCTGATCGGACGTGGCGCGGAAACGGGCAACCATCTCCAGCTTTCGGACCGCCGGATCTCTCGCAATTGCACCGCGCTCGTTCTTGAAGGAGGCCGTCTATACATCGAAGACCGCGGCCAGCGGCGCGGCCTTTTCGTTAATGGAGAAAAAGTTGAAAGCCGGGCCCTCAGCGACGGCGACTCCATCACCTTTGGACTCGAGGACTCCTACGAAATCGTTTTCCGTTCGGGCACTTCCAGTGGCGAGGAATCCATACCCAACCTGCTCACCCGCATCGAGCACATCACTAGTTCTGAACCGGTGGGCGGCGGTCTCCGCAAGCTCAACTTGCTCCTGGAAGCCACCACTCTATTGCACTCACAGCTTCCTCTCGATTCGGTGCTCGGCACCATGCTCGATCATGCCGTGTCTGTCACGGATGCAGACCGGGGTATGCTTTTGGAGGCTGACGCCACCGGCACCCTTAAAGTCCGCCTTGCTCGCCGCACAGGCGGTCAGCGGCTTTCGCCGGAGAGTATTGCTCCAAGCCAAACTGCCATTCAGCTCGCGCTCCGGCAGCAATCACCTGTAGTGACTGAAGACATCGAGCGCGCCGATATGGACTTGCAGTCGGCTCAAAGCATCATTGCTCAACGCTTGCGGGCCGTGGTCGTTATTCCTTTGTTCGCAGTGCACCGGGCGAGTTCGCCGGATTCCAGCTCTGCGCCGGTGTTTGAACATTCTCTCGGGGTACTTTATCTCGATTCCCGCCGCCCCGCCGCTTTCTCCAAACTTGACCGTCAAATTCTGGACGCCCTCGCCGCCGACGCCGCCAGCATTTTGGACAATGCCCGACTGGTTATCCGCGAGCGCGAGCGGCAGCGCATGGAAGAGCAAATCGACATCGCGCGGGGCATCCAGCAGGCGCTCCTGCCGCGGAATTTCCCTGACCACCCGCATCTGGCCGTGGCTGGCTGCAATTTTCCCTGCCTTGCTGTCGGAGGAGATTATTTCGATGTATTTCCGCTGGACAACAATCGCACTGCTTTTCTGATTGCCGACGTTTCCGGCAAAGGTCTTGGTGCGGCGCTTCTAACCACCATGTTGCAAGGCGCGCTTTCCGCCATGACTCTTGGGACCGATCCCGCTCGCGTATTCACTCACGTCAATCGCTTTCTGTGCGATCACGCCGAAGTCGGCCGCTACGCCACCATGTTCTTTGGTATTTTGGACAATGACGGCCACCTGGAGTTCATTAACGCCGGCCATCCTTCTCCATTCCTGATTCGCCATGGAGTGGCTCAGGAACCGTTCAGCGAAGGCTCCTACCCGGTCGGACTTGTTCCGGAAGCGGAATATGCGGTGGCACGTCTCACCCTCGAGCCCGGTGACACTATCGTACTCTTCAGCGACGGTGTAACAGAGGCCATGGACCCCGATGAACAATTGTTCGGAGTACCGCGTTTGCGCGAAGTCCTGACGGGGCAGACGGAGTGTCCACTCGATCAACTCCAAAAATGTGTTCTGGAAGCAGTGGAAAACTTCGCGCGTGGTGCCAGCCAAGCCGACGACCTGACCCTCCTAATCGTCCGCTATCGATCTTCGAGAGCTCAAACGGGTACCGACACCGATGCCGCGCCCGCCACTCAATCCATCTCCACCTAGTTTTCTTTTGACGAAGCCCTCTGATCCGCTTTATGTTATTTATTTTCTTATACTTCCCGCCTCCTGGGGAATAGGGGAACAGAGCAATCCTTTTCAGATCAACTCATCGCGCGTTTTCCGCGCGTGCACCAGGGTGCACCCAAAATCCCCGATTTTTTCTGTTTATGCTCTTCTAATCCGCGTGTGTGCGATATTCGGATAAAATTTCGTCTCCCCAAATATTAATTTTTCGTCATAGTCTTGACTTCACATGGATTCAGCATTAATAAGTGGGCGTTCGCTTATTCTGCTCCTCTCTACTCCAGGGGGTACCGTGCAGCCTACCCGAAGAGACTTCCTCAAGCTCACTACGATAGGCGGGGCTGCTGCTGCCGTTTTTGGTTTTGATCTTCAGCCCGCTTACGCACAACTGCGCACTCTCAAAATGGCACGCGCCAATGAAACGCGCTCGATTTGTCCTTACTGCGCGGTAGGTTGTGGCACGATCATTTACACGATTGGAGACCGGGCGAAAAATGTCACTCCTCAGGTGGTTCACGTGGAGGGCGACCCCGACCATCCCACCAACCGCGGCACGCTTTGTCCTAAGGGTGCTTCGCTTGAACAAGATATCCTGAATGATCGCAGGCTCCTGAAGCCGCAAGTGCGCAGGCCGGGGGGGACAGAATGGCAAGACATCTCCTGGGATGACGCGCTTACTGAGATCGCGCAGAGGATTAAGAAAACGCGCGACGAAACCTTTATTGAAAGGGATGCCAAGGGAATCAAGGTCAACCGGTTGGAATCGCTCGCTTTCACAGGCGGCTGCACGGACACAAACGAGTTTAACTTTCTAGTCGTAAAATCAATGCGCGCCCTGGGGGTCGTGCATTTAGAAAACCAGGCCAGGGTTTGACACGGCCCCACGGTCTCAAGTTTGGGACCAACGTTTGGCCGGGGCGCAATGACGAATGGCTGGATCGATATCAAGAATACCGACATGATGCTGATCATGGGCGGGAACCCAGCCGAAAATCATCCGTGCGGATTCAAGTGGGCGATTGAAGCGAAACGAACGCGGAACGCAAAACTGATTTCCGTGGACCCGCGCTTTACGCGCACGTCTTCGGTCGCCGATCACTTCTGCCAGATTCGCGCCGGCACTGACATTGCTTTCCTCGGCGGCGTGATCAACTACGCGATCGAAAACAATCGCTACGCCAAAGACTACATCATCAACTACACGAATGCCGCGTTCGTCGTTGATGGCGGTTTCAAATTGCCCTCGGACACGGATGGGGTTTTCTCCGGCTTTGATGCGGAAAAGCAAAGCTACAACCGTGCGAGCTGGAATTATGCCGGCGGAAAATCGGCGCCGAGCGCGGGACAGAATGGCGCGCCACCGCCCTTGCCTCCGTTGCCGGAAAAAGTCGATTTCGATCCTTCGTTGCAAAATCCAAATTGCGTATTTCAGCTGCTGAAAAAACATTATTCGCGATACACGCCGGAGATGGTGGAGCGCGTCACTGGAATCCCCAAGGAGCAATTCGTCAAAGCCGCGGATCTTTACACCTCGATTCGCAAAGACGGCGACATGAAGAAGGCCGGGACGATTATATACGCCGTGGGATGGACGCAGCACAGTTTCGGGACGCAGATCATTCGGACGGCGGCGATGTTACAGCTGCTGCTAGGCAACGTGGGGCGTGCCGGCGGGGGCGTAAACGCGCTACGCGGGCACTCCAACATCCAAGGCGCCACGGATATGGCCGGACTCTATGACAGCCTGCCGGGCTATTTGAAAGTGCCGACGCCGGCCGATGCCTCGTTCGAGGCCTGGATGAAGCGCATTACCCCGACTTCCTCCAAACCCGCACAGTGGGAATCCTTCAACTACTGGAGCAACACACCGAAGTTCATGGTCAGCTTGATGAAGATGATGTACGGCGACGGAGCCACGAAGCAGAACGAGTGGGCGTTCGACTACTTGCCGAAAGTGGATCGGGACTATTCATGGGTAAATCTGTGGAACAACATGTACAACGGGGTCGTCAAAGGTTTGCTGACCTTTGGCATGAACGGCGTAGCCATAGGGCCGGACTCCAAGAAAAATATCGACGCGCTGAAGAAAACGGAATTCCTTGTGGTCGGAGAAATTTACGCGGACGAAACGAGCGAGTTCTGGAAGTCGCCCGGCGTTACGCAAGACGAGATGAAGCAGATTCAGACCACGGTTTACCGCTTGCCGTGCGCAGGATTTGCGGAGAAGGACGGCTCATTCACTAATTCGGCGCGGTGGTTGGTTTGGAAAAATACGGCGGTTCCAACTCCGGGAGATGCCCGACTGGACCAAGCCATCCTCGCGCAGATATTCCTTAGGGTGCGGGAGCTGTACAAAAAAGACGGAGGCAAGTTTCCCGACCCCATCCTCAAGCTCTCGTGGAGTTACACGGATCCCATGAATCCGTCTTTGGCCGAGGTTTTGAAGGAACTTAACGGCAAGGCGTTGGCGGACCTGGAAGACCCCGCGACAAAAGTGCAAATCAAGAAGGGCCAGCAGGTACCGGGGTTTGGCTGGCTGAAGGACGACGGAACCACCGCTTGCGGCAACTGGCTGTATTCAGGTTCCTACACGGAAGCGGGCAATCAGACCGCACGACGAGATCCTTCCGATCCGTCCGACATGGGAGTGCACGCCGGCTGGGGCTGGTCGTGGCCTGCGAATCGCCGCGTTCTGTATAACCGCGCCTCCTGCGATGTGGACGGCAAACCATGGGATGCGTCTCGGAAGCAAGTCTGGTGGAATGAGGGCTTGGAGAAATGGGTCGGCAACGACGTGCCGGATTTCAAGGCCGACTCCAAACCAAAGGATCACATGGGGCCATTCATTATGAATCCGGAAGGAGTTGGCCGGATCTTTGCGCCGCTGGCGGCCTTCGCCGATGGCCCGTTCCCGGAATATTACGAGCCCTTCGAGAGCCCGATTCAAAATCCGTTTCATCCGGAACAATCAACGAATCCAGTAGTAAAAGCCTTCAAGACGGCGGACGACAAATTGGGGACCAGCAAGGACGGATTCAACGTCGTGTGCACCACGTTCCGCCTAACCGAGCATTACCACTACTGGACGAAGAACAATCCCATGAATGTGCAGCTCGTGCCCGAGCCCTTCATTGAGATGGCCGCGGAAATGGCGGACGAAATGGGCATCCGCGGAGGAGAAAGGGTGAAGGTCTCGAGTGCGCGCGGGGAGTACGTCGCCAAGGCCATGGTCACTAAGCGCATCAAACCGATGATGATCGATGGAAAGAAAACCTATCAGATTGGGATTCCCTTTCACTGGGGATACCGAGGCATCGCCGAGGATGAAGGTAAGACTTCCCGGATGCTGACAAACGCCCTAACCTCCACGATCATCGATCCAAACGCGCATACGCCTGAGTTTAAGGGCTTCCTCGTGAAAGTCGAGAAGGTTTAGGAGACGCGTATGAGCCAAGCCACATTACGCGTTCAAAAAATTTCCGGACACGCGGGCCCTGTCGCCGGCGAAGACGCCCAGCGCGAATTTACCGTCTGCAAACTAATCGACACAACCACCTGCATCGGCTGCAAAGCTTGCGAAGTGGCCTGCATGGAGTGGAACGATTTGCCGTTTGGCGAAACCGTCTTCGACAACACCTACCAAACGATGCCGGAAACGCGTTGGAATTATTGGAACCTGATTCTCTTCAACGAGCATGAGAAGGAAGACGGCTCGCTGATGTGGCTGATGCGGAAGAATCAGTGCATGCACTGCGCGGAGCCGGGCTGCCTGGCGGCATGCCCCGCCGACGGCGCCATCGTGCAATACGCCAACGGCATTGTGGATTTTCAGCAAGCTAACTGCATTGGTTGCGGGTATTGCATCACGGGCTGTCCGTTTGACATTCCGAAGATGAACCCAAAGACGAATCGGGTCTTCAAATGCACGCTATGTTCCGATCGGGTCAGTGAAGGACTCGAACCGGCGTGCATCAAGTCGTGTCCGACCGGCTGCTTACACTTCGGAAGTAAGGACGACATGAAGGACCTCGCGGAAAAACGCGCGAGGCAGCTTCGTGAACACTATGACTTTCCGCAAGCCGGAGTTTATGATCCAGCGGGAGTGGGCGGCACTGGAGTTGTCTACGTGTTGCATGACGCCACGAAGCCAGAGCTGTATGGCGGGTTGCCGGCCGATCCTCATGTTCCGTGGTCGGTGAAACTGTGGAAGGGCCCGCTGAAATGGCTCGGCAACGTCGCAATGGTTGGCGGACTGATTGGGCTCTTCGTCCACTACCTGCGTTTCGGCCCGAAGGACCGTGACGATGAAAACATCAATACGGAAGGGGGCAAATCGTGAGTCCCTCCGACCAAATTCTTCCTCACGGGCGCATCTTGCGGTACGCCTTTCACGAACGGCTGACGCATTGGATCGCTGCGGGCTCGTACATCTATTTGCTGCTCACGGGTCTGGCGTTCTGGTCTCCGTGGTGCATCTGGCTCGCAGTGATCCTCGGCGGCGGACAGGTTTCGCGGATGCTACATCCTTGGGCTGGCCTGATTTTCACCGGCGCGGTTCTCAAGATGTACAGCATGTGGTCCACGCAGATGCGCTCGACGGAAGCGGACAAGAAGTGGTGGGACTCCATCGGGTACTACATCCGGAATGAAGACGACAAAATGCCTGCGGCGGGACGTTACAACGCAGGGCAGAAGCTTCTATTTTGGGGATTTATCACTTGTGGTGTGTTGCTGCTCCTCTCAGGTGTCATTCTCTGGTTTCCCGAGTACGTGCCATGGAACCTTCGGTTCCTACGCTACCTTGCCGTGTTGATTCATCCGGCAGCAGCACTTTTGACGATCGGACTATTCCTGATTCACATTTACATGAGTGTTTTTGCCGAGCGCGGCGCTTTCGGTTCGATCATTCGCGGCGACGTCTCCTTGACCTTCGCAAAACGCTACCATCCTCGATGGTATGAAGAGATTACCGGACAGGCGACCTCGCCGAAAAAATGACCCCTCTGCAGGTTATGAGCACCGAGTTCGATGAGCGGATCAGGCGCGCTGAGAAGCTCATTGCGGAAAAATCATCTGCCAGCCAACTGCTCTTGTTCTACGTCCGGATCGCCAGGTTTCAAAAAAGTCTTCTGGCGCAAATTGCTGCTGACGGCAAGCAACAGCAGAATCTTCAACAGTTTGGGTCCGTGCGGGACGGGCTGGATCTTACGCTGCTGCTTCCGCACTTTCGCGGTTTTCTTTCGCTCGTTGAACAGCACGCACCGAACGCCCTTGCCGCAGCAGCACGCGACATCGCGGGCCTGCCTTCCGACTCTTGGATCTCTATGCTGGCGGCGTATTGGGAGAATGGTGGACGATTCAAGAAGCAAACTGAGGCTTTTGAGCAGTTTTTCTCCCGGGCGTTTCTGCAGCCCTATGTTTCTTACGTCGCGGGGCGGGTAGCGGTGCCACCCGTGTTGACAACGCCGTTGGTGTGCCCGCTATGTGAGGCGCGGCCACTGCTGGGAGTGCTGCGCCTTGAGGGCGACGGGGGAAAGCGCTCGATGGTGTGTTCTTTTTGCGGATATGAGTGGAATTTCCAGCGGATCCTGTGCCCCGCTTGCGGCGAAGTTGAAGAAAATAAACTTCCCGTTTATGTTGCTGAGCAATTTCCCCACATTCGCGTTGAGGTTTGCGAAACTTGCAAGTTCTGCGTTCGAACAATCGACCTCACGAAGGACGGTCATGCAGTGCCGGTCGTGGACGATCTCTCGGCGATTCCTCTGACGATGTGGGCGCAAGAGAATGGATACAGCCGGCTCCAGCCAAACCTTCTTGGGAGCTGACCTGAATTAGCCGCGAACCAATTCCATAGCCGTATACCTGCGAGACGGCTTGCAACAGACTGCGAGTTTGGGGCAAGCTACGGTCCGCTGGTGAGGGGTGGTCCTTGAAAAAGGCATTTTTCAAATTATTTGGAGTGCTGGTCCTGTGCGCGGGGAATTTGTGTGCGCAAACTGCCGAGACGTCCGCGGCTTCGTTGACCGTGATTCGCGCGGGAACGTTGATTGACGGCGCGAGCGATACGCCGCGGAGGAATCGACTTATTTTTGTGCGCGGCGAACACATCGAGAAAGTGACTGATGCGGCCGCCTCAATTCCGCCGGACGCGAAGGTCATCGACCTTTCCGGGGCAACTGTACTGCCCGGCCTGATTGATTCGCATACACACATTTTTTTGTGGGGCGAAGAGCCCGCCAAGGGCGGGTACGACGTAAACATTTTGAAAGCTGGGATCGCGCTGCGAGCCGCCCGCGCGACGTTTGCGACGCGACGCGCACTCGAACAGGGATTTACGACGCTGCGCGACTTGGAGACGGAAGGCGCGGGATACGGCGACGTCGAAATCAAACAAGCAATCGAAGAGGGTACGATTCCCGGGCCGCGGCTATTCTGCGCGACGCGCGCGATTTCCACGACGGGCGGTTACAATTTGGAAGATTACGCGCCGGAACTCGATATGCCGAAAGGAGCGCAACTGGTCGACGGACCGGTGGAGGCGCGCAAAGCTGCACGTCAGCAACTGGAGCATGGCGCCGATTGGATCAAGGTGTACATGACGCACCGGTCGTGGGTGGACAAGGACGGGAAGCTTGTCTCGCAACCCACGATGACCGTCGAAGAATTGAAAGCAGTTGTGGACGAAACGCATGGCTGGGGGAAGAAGGTCGCGTGCCACGCATACAACGGCATTGGTTTACAGCGAGCGCTCGATGGAGGATGTGATTCCATCGAACATGGACTGGAGATCTCGGACGCACAGATTTCGCAAATGCAGCGACAGGGCACGTGGTATTGCCCGACACTCTCGCCGTACTACGATGATTGGGCGCCGGCGGACACGCCAGGCGGAAAGCGGGACCGGGCGCGGGCTGCAGTACACGAAATTTCGTTTCGAAAAGCCATGCAGGCGCACCTGAAGATTGCTTATGGGACGGACATGGGAGGAATCCCCTGGACGGAACCGATGGCGCAGGAATTCAAGCGAATGGTCTCGCTGGGGATGAGCCCGATGGACGCGATCCAATCGGCGACGGTACGCGCGAGCGAGTTACTGGAGATGAAGGGCGAGATCGGCGTCGTGGCAGCAGGAGCCTTTGCAGATATCATTGCGGTTTCTGGAGACCCGCTGAAGGACGTGGGCGAACTCGAGCGCGTTCATTTTGTAATGCACAATGGGTCGGTTTTCAAGAATGAGCTGACAAAATAAAAAGGGCTATTATGGAGAGCCTTTGTCGGAACTTCATGGCCGCGGGCGAAGCGGACGATGGGCTTACTTAGGCTTCGACGCGGACACCTTTCCAAAAGGCGATCCTGCCTTTGATTTCGTGTGCGGCGGGTGTCGGTTCAGGGTAGTACCAGGCGGCGTTCTCGTTTTTCAGGCCATCCACCTCAACATGATAGTAATGCGCGGTTCCTTTCCAAGGGCAGATGGAGGTGTGCGTGCTCGACTTCAGGAATTGTTTGGTAACCGCGTCCGGTGAAAAGTATTGATTGCCTTCGACGATCACGGTGTCGTTGCTTTCGGCGATCACCTTGCCGCCCCAGATAGCTTTAGCCACGATGTTTGCCTCTCTTGCTCGTCAACCGCTCTTTCGAGCGAGCGAAATGAGCCCACACGTACTTTGGATGCGGACGAAGCGGAAACGGTTCATTAAATGAGGGGACTCGAAATACGGATTTGTTGCGAGAGCTGCGAAGGAATAGCCCGAAAGCGCGCTCAAGGGGCCGCTTCTGTTAGAATCGGCACGCTGGCAGGAGGATCGAGATGGCCGAACAGAGTTTCCAAAGTCACGCCAAATGGGTGCCCCCATTCCATTTCTTTGTGTTGCCGGTGTTGCTCATCAATTTTGGGTTTTCAATTTATTGGTGCGTGAAAGCAGGATTTACAGTGAGCAGTATGCTTTCCGTGCTCGTCGCTGCGGCGATTTTGACTGGATTCGTAATGGTCCGCGTGATGGCAATGAAGATTCAAGATCGGGTGATTCGAATCGAGGAGAGGCTGCGGCTAGAACGCGTGCTTCCAGCGGACATGCAGCCGCGGATCGGTGAATTTACCATTGAGCAGTGCGTGGGTTTGCGATTTGCAAGCAACGCGGAGTTGCCGGAACTTGCGCGAAGAGTGTTGGACGAAAAACTGAACGATCGCAAGGCGATCAAGCAATTGATCAAGACGTGGCGGCCAGACTTCGCCCGCGCTTGATTCTCCACTTTACAAATTCAATTCACACGATTCATCGAGCCACTGCAACGGCTGCTGCGCCTTCGATCTCCGCGACTTCTTCCGGCGATAGCCTTAGCTCGCCCGCGCGCATAATGCCATCAACTTGTTTAGCGTTTCGAGCGCCGACGATGGCTCCCGTGACAGCGGGATTGCTGAGCACCCATGCGATGGCGACTTCGCCGGGCTCGCGGCCGTGCCTCGCGCCGACTTTGCGCAGACGCTCGACAAGCTCAATATTCTTGGAAAGGCGCGGCTCGCGAAACTCGGAGCTCTTGCTCCGGAAATCGTCAGGCGGGAGAGCTGCTGCGCGTTCCCGGGTCATGGCACCCGTGAGCAGGCCGGAAGCCATTGGAGCGTAAGAAATGACGCCGATGCCGCGCTGCTGACAGTACGGCAGAATCTCCGGCTCAATGGCACGACGAATCAGCGAATACGGCGGCTGGAGAGACGTGACCGCAGCAATCTTGTCCGCACGCTTGAGTTGCTCGACGTTGAAGTTCGAAACGCCAATCCAGCGAACTTTTCCCGACTTTTGCAAGGCGAGCATGGTTTGCCAAGCTTCTTCAAGGCCGGAGCCATTATCCGATGGCGGCCAGTGCATCTGATATAAATCGATGACATCGATTTGCAGGCGGCGGAGGCTCTCCTCGCACTCCTGGCGAATGGAATCGGCGTGGTGGTTCTGGCTAACGTGGCCTTTCTCGTCCCAGCGGAGAACGCACTTCGTGAAAACGTACGGGCGAGTACCGCGCCAGTCTTCCAGAGCTCTAGCGACCATTTCTTCCGAGTGTCCTACGCCGTAGACGGCAGCGGTGTCAATCCAGTTCACGCCGAGCTCCAGCGAGCGATGAATTGCGGCGATAGAATCCCCGTCGTCCTGGTGTCCCCAGGCAAAATCCCAGCCGCTTCCTCCGATCGCCCATGCGCCGAAGCCAACGGGCGTAATCTGCAAATCGGAATTTCCGAGCCTGCGTGTTTCCATAACTCCTCTTTTCGCATTTAGATAGAATGGTGGATTGCGAATGTCGACCGTAATTTGATGCACTCTGAATTCTACATTCCATGTGATGAAAAAATGAACGGATTGGTTAGGTGGGACGGTGGGGAGCTGACGAAGAAAAGAGCCTTGGAGTCAGTTGGCGGTGAAGGCGGCGTCCCATGAGATGGTTTCGCCATCGGGATTTGTAATAGTGACCCGTTGCGCGCCGACGGACAGGCCCGGCGTCAGCACCTTGAGAGTGTTCATGTCCTTGAAAGTTACGGTGGCAGTCTTGCCGCCGATGGTGACAGTGGCGCCACTCTGAAAGCCGCTGCCGCGAACTATGATCTGAGTTCCTCCGGCGGCGGGCCCACTTGCGGGGATTAGCGTTCCAATCCCGAGTGGAACCCTGGAGAGTGTAACGACAGTGACGCCCGCGCTCAGGGCGGTACCGTCGATCGACGTAATAGCGAACAATCGTTGTCCATTCTCGTCGATGGTGAAAAAGCTGCCGTGCAATCCGTCGACGTCGGTCATGAATTGTTGGGCTAGCAAGATTCGAAGGCGAAGAGCGCCGGAATGTGCATCGAGGATGTCCACGCCACCGCGGACGCCAGAATTCCCTGCAGGGCCAGTGAGAAACGGCAGGTAAAGGAGAGAGCCGCTGGAATGAAGCGTTACTCCTGGCACTTGAACGCGGCCGGGAATTTGCAGGAGTTCTGGGTTTGCGGGGACCGCGCGAGCGAAAAATCAGCGCCGCGAATTTCTGTCGTGCCGTTCGCGTGCAAGGCGACCACGGTTCCATCGGCGGCCAACCCAATGTCCAGGGCGGAGTCATTGGCGGTAAAGGTGGAAAATTGGTTAGGAGAGGATGCATTCCAGACAGCGAGGGGTCCGCCCGGCGCGGCGGCAAACGCAACGAACACCTGATTGCCCATGCCATTGGATTGCACGAGAGGCGCTCCGGTGAGGTTTGTGATTTCCGGTTGCGAGGCAGGTTGAATCACTAGGGGGCTGGCCATCAAGTTCAGTTGTCCAAGGCAAGACGTACACCCGCCGGAAGCGCTCGACTCCGCGGTCAGGCCGACGAAGACAGACTGCATGCTCGTGGCCGCCACGCGGGCTGGACCGGAATTTGTGAAACCCGCAACGCCACCGACAGCAACACTCGTGCCCGCGCCGTTGTCTGGATCGATCAGATAGAGGTTCTGAGCGCTGAAATCGGCGGCGACGAGTTGAGTCCCATCCGGAGTCAAAGCGAGCCCGCGGAGCTCCGAACTGGGAGGAGGACCGCCGGGTGGCTCAAGGCCGTTCGCATGGAAAAGGCCAGTGGTCAAATCGAAGACATCGATGTGATCGATGTTGCTGAGATAAAGCCACTGGCGAGACTTGTCGTAAAGTATAAATTTATCGAAAGCGGGCTTGGCGTAGAAATTCTCGCTCTGCAAATATTGGAACGCCTTCGAGGAGCTGATAGAGCCGGCAGGCGAGGTGATAGCGACGTCAGCTTTCCCGGCTGTTCCAGTGGGTGTGACCAGAGTGATGCGCTCCAGCGGAAAGGGATAGCTTGCGTCGAGGCCCAAAGACGATGCGATGGATGTCACGTTTTCGGTTTTTTGGACGATGGCGCTGGCACCGCCAATTGTGACGCTTACTTTTGTGGCATCCCCGCCGAAGCCATAGCCGTAAATTTGGACGATGTCGCCACCCGCAGGCGTTCCAGCATTGGGCAAGATTTGCAGAACTTGTGGGCCGTAACCGAACGCATCCGGAGCGAGCGCGAGCCATCCATTGGGGAAATAGGCAGTCACATTCACTGCGCCGCTTGCGGCGTTTGGCGGTGAGGTTGCATTAATCACGGTGCTGCTGGCCACGCTCGCATTGCTTGCCATCTGGGTGCCGAACTTTAATTGCACCGACGTTGCGAAATTCTGCCCCGAGAGCGCGGTAGCCGTTCCGCCTGCGTTCAATCCCTCTGAAGGCTGCACACTCGGCGGAGCGGTGAAGCTGGGGACGGTTGTGGGAAGTGAAGCATGAGTTGCGGCATCGATAAGAGCAAGACCGCGGTTGGCAACTCCGAATATAAAGTTCGTGGCATCCACATCTTCGATTTCCGTCCGCCTTCCGCCGAGCCACAAATCGGCCAGTTGGCCAATCATGCCGAGGTTATGTCCATCCAGCACGGTGATGACGGGAGGGGTCCCGGCATTTTCGCTTAAATACAAGAACTGGCCGTCGCGAGAAAACACGATGCCGTTCACGAAGGATGTTGCGCGAGAGCCGACTTGATTCAAAGAGCCGTCCAGAAGCAGTACCTGCGAAGCGCCATTCGAAGCGAAAACAACGGCGAACCTCGAGCCATCGGGATTGGCAGCGATGAGGGGGATCGTGCCCGTCCCAAGACCTCGAGGGCCGGAAAGAACATTGCCGTTTGCATCGTAGACCGCGACTTCGCCGCTCGCATCACTGGCTGCGACCAAGAGTTTCGCATGGTCGCCCGTGCGGGCCATCGCCCCCAGGCCATTTTGAAAAAGTTGCGGCTCGGTGGAAGTCAGATTCATCAGCGTATTTGACAAAGGATTCCACAGCGCGAGCAACGCCCGGCCTGCTTGAGATTGCCGCAGCCGCATCATCAAATTACCGTTGGAAAGCGTGAGCAACTCTTCCGGGCGATCGAACAGAGTGTTCGGAAGCGGTTGCAAGCCGGCTATTTCGAAGCGCGTTTTGACTTGGAGCGAGGTGGTATCGATCGCGGCCACTTGCTCGGTCGCGGTTCCAACCCAAATGGTTGAGCCGTCCGGGGAAAGGTCGGTGCTGCTCGCGCCGGCAATGGCGACCTGGGCGACGCCTAAAGCGGCTGTTGACGAGAATATCTCAACGCGATTCATGGCGCGGTTGGCCGCGAAGACGAGCTGGTGGGCCGGATCGTAAGAGATATGCCTATGGTGAGGCTCGCCCGCTGGATCGTCCATCGCGGGAGTTGAGTCGGTGCGCGCATAGCTCGTTCGAGGAAGACTTGCAGTGACGCCGCTCTGAATAGTGATACCGAGGTTGGCAGGGTGAGAAAGAGAGCCGCTAGTGCCCGAGGCCATGATGGTGAAGTTCCCTGTTGCAGTGTTGGCTGCGGCAGAGAAAAGAACGGGCGTGCTCGAGCCGGCGGCGATGCTGAATGGACTGGCTGGATTCGAGACGACGCCGGAGGGTAAGCCTGCTAACGTCACCTGGACCGTGCCCGTAAAGCCATTGAGCGCGCCAATGAACAAGTTGACTGGCGGGCCAGTGGCGGCTTGCTGGACGGAAACTGCGTTTGTGGAGAATGCGATTGAGAAATCGGGAGTAGGAGGAGGCGGGGGTGGTTGTTGCTGAACGGTGGGCGAACCGCCGCCGCAACCACTAAATGTAAGCAGAAGCAGGCCCAGTAACAAGCGAGGGGCGCCGCGTCTTCGCCGTCCCATCGAACGACCCCACTTTTCTTGCGCGCTCCAGGTTGAAGAATCCATACCGGTAGAAAGATCCGGCAAACGCCGGGACTCCCGGACTTGAGAGGATTGCCATGCAACACTTTAATCCACATAGGTTAATTGTCAAGTTGAGAAATTTTCTCGTGACAGGAGAGGAAGGAGAGAAAAATCGAAGGGCGGCCAGGACCGAAGGTCCGCGCCGCCCTTGAGGAAGACCGACAATATGACGATGACTTAGATTGTTTTGGCTGCCGGCGCGACTGCCGACGCGTTCGAACTCTTGGCAAAAGCGTTGTGACTGGAATCCTTCTCCGAGCTCTTATCGATCTCGATAGAACCTTTGAAGTAGGCGCCGTCTTCGATCATGATGCGGGCGGTCGTGAGATCACCATTCACGGACCCGTCCTTCTTAATTTCAATTCGGTCCTTGGCGCGAAGATTTCCCTTCACGGTGCCGTAGACCACCACCTCGCGGGCGATGATATCGGCAGTGACTTTAGCGGTAGTTCCGACGGTCAGCTTCCGCTCATCAAGCTGGATCAGTCCTTCGACCGAACCATCGATCAGCAGATCTTCGTTGCCGGAGATCTCGCCTTTCACGTGCAGGCTGGCCCCGAGCCGCGCACTAGCGCGGTCTGCGGTTGCACCCAATGGACGCATGGCATCTGTACTCATTGCGGTAGTTCCCTCCCAAGTCGTCGGAGCGGGCTTCGACGACTGATTCGTTGGAAAATTTTTTAGCTCCGGTTGCGCGGATTGCGGCGTTTCCGGTTTCTTATTGCCCCACATCGATCCTCCCAAAGGAGTAGCACCACCCCACGCGGAATTTCGCTTGGGGTATTGCAAACTCTAGTCCTGAGCAGGGCAGACGGCAAATGCAGTCTTGCGTGGCCGTTCCTGAAAGTTACTAGACCTATGGCCAGTGGCCGTCTCGGCTCTCAGCTCAATTTTCCGTGAATCCTTTGTAACGACGGAGGGGGGGCGAAGAGAGTGTAACGCAATGAATCTTCAGTTGCTAGGTTTTTCGGGAACCGGCTGCGTGGCCAGAAAATCGGCTTGAAATCTAGCTGAGTAATTTTTGAGGAGCTCCTCGATGCGCTCGGGCGTGGCGGATTTAAGAACGAATCCAGCGTGATGGTATTTTTCGATGCGGTAAACAATTTCCGGATCATTGTAAGCGGAAGTGTCGGGATGTTCCTGCCGCGCGAGTGACACAATCGCTCCGGCGTAATCTTGGCGCGGTTTCGGCATCTGATAGGGCTGCTTGCCGGCTCCGACTTCGAGGCGCGCCCACTCGCGCCATAAGTTGATGCCAGTGGCGGCTTCGATGACATTCGAGATATAGGCCCCGCCCACGCGCGCGGCCACTTCGAGGAAATAATTCTTTCCATCGGAGTTTGACCTCAGATATTCGGCATGCGTGACACCGCGCAAAAAATCCAATTCTTCGAGAACCTTGCGATTGATTTCGAGAAGTGTTGTCGATTCCGCGGACTCCCGCGGGAGCGTGCGTGTTGTAAATACGCCCCCCTGATGGGAGGTTTCCAGCGGGGGCGCACCGTACGCGTGGACTTCCGCAAGGACCACCTCGTGTTCCGTGGCCACGCTGTCTACGTGGTAGACTCTGCCGGGAATGAATTGCTCGAGCAAATAGGTGGATTGCCGGTCGCCGAGCTGTTCGAGCCAGGGCCAGAGTTCCGCGGGCTCGTGAATTTTCTTCATACCGATGCCCGAGGCTTGCGAGCGCGGTTTCAGCAGCCAGGGTGCGGGAACTCGTGCCATGAACTCGCTCAAGGCAGCGTAATTCAAGACGTGGACGAATTCCGGGACGGGGATGCCTGCTTCTTTGGCGCGAGCGCGCATCGCTAGTTTGTCGCGGAAGTAACGGACCGTGGTCAAGCCCATGCCGGGAATGCGCAGGTGCTCGCGAAGAGCCGACACATTTTCCATGTCGAATTCGTCTAGAGCGACAATCCGGTCGATAGGCTGCGAGCGCGCAGCGAAGCTCACGGCATCGATTAGATCTTGCACCGGCAGTTCTTCGGGCATAAAGAACATTTCGTCGATGGACTCGCCGGGCCAGTCCGCGTGCCGCAATTTCTCGACGGTGAGAAGAAGCACGCGGCAACCCATCGCTTTGCACGTACGCAGGAATTCCTGGCCTTTTTCGTAGGAGCTGACACAGAGGATGGTGAGAGGACGGCTCTCTGGCATCGAATGACTCCTAAATTCCGCGCGATCCTTGTGCGATATCGCCCGTGCACAACGAGCGAGGAAGGGCGGATTATACTTCGCACTTGCGGGCCGGTAACAAAAATTGCAGAAAAGGGCCGACGCGCTGGGCCCAGGCGGCCTCGTTGTGTTCGCCACCTTCGACACGTTCATAATGTAGATCGTGGCCGAGACGCCAGCCTTTTTGCAAAAGCACATCGCGGAATTGTTCGACGTCATGGACGATGCGCGGGCCTTCCCGCGTGCCGATGTCAAGCCAGATGCGCGGGCGCGGGTTGACGTCAGCGGCTTGCGCGAAACGATGCATCACTTGCTGGTTCCACCAAACGGAAGGAGAAAGCGCGGCAACTTTTCCGAAGACGTGCGGAAGCTTTAGGCCTAAGTAAAGAGAAACTAAGCCGCCGAGCGAGGAGCCGCCGATGCCAGTATTTTCGGGGCCGGAAAGAGTGCGGTACTCGCGCTCCATGAAGAGCCTTAACTCCTCGATCAGAAACCTTGCGTAACGATCCGCGCGGCCACCGCCGAGTTTGGGAACGCGAGTCGGCGTGTATTCGCGAATTCGCTGCTTGCCGGTGTTGTAGATGCCGACGATAATGAGCGGCTCAACCGCCCCGGCGGTGATGGATTGGTCTGCAGTTTGGCCGACGTTCCAATCCATGCCGGGAATGAAAGAAGTCGAACCGTCAAAGAGATTTTGGCCGTCGTGAAGATACAAAACTGGGTAATGGCGCGAGGAGTGCCCGTCGTAACCAGGCGGGAGATAAACGATCAGGTCGCGCTGGTTCCGGAGGAAGCGTGAGCGAAAACCTTCGTGCTTGCGGAGATTCGGACTGTTCACGGCGCGATGGTCACCAGCAGATCTTTAGCCTCGACGTGCTGGCCGGGCATTACCAGAAGCTTTAACACGCGCCCGGCGATGGGGGCATAAATATTCGATTGCATCTTCATCGCTTCCAGCGTCAAGAGTTTAGCTCCGCGTACGACAGGATGATTCACTTGCACGGCAATCCCGCTGATCACACCGGCCGTGGGGGCGGCCACTTGTCCCGCATCCGCCGGGTCGGCTTTAGGGTGCGCGCGCTCGACGACTCGCAACGCACGATCTCTCACGTTTACTTCTCGCGGTTGCCCGTTCAATTCAAAGAACAAAGTGCGCGTTCCATCGGGGTGTGGATCGCTGGCCGTCAGGAACTTGATAATGAGCGTCTTGCCCGGTTCGATCTCAACCGTAATCTCTTCGCCGGAGCTTAAGCCATAATAAAACGCAGGGGTTGGAAGGACGCCGACATCCGCATAGGTCTCGCGGAATTTGTCATACTTTACGAACACATTCGGATAAAGAAGATAGCTCAACAGGTCATCGCGGCGCACGGAGTGGCCTATTTTTTTTTCCAAGGTGGCGGATGTATCGGCAAAATCTACAGCTTGGAGGCTGGCGCCAGGACGGCCTTTAAGAGGCGCTGCGCCGCGCAGGATTATTTTTTGCAACTTACGCGGCCATCCGCCTGGCGGAACGCCGAGGACACCCGAAAGCATTTCCACGACTGAATTCGGCAGAGAAAGATCGTGCTTTTCGTCCAGCTTGAGCACATCGGACGGCCGGAGCTCGTTGGCCAAGAGAAACAGCGCCATGTCGCCGACGACCTTGCTCGAAGGAGTGACTTTTACAATGTCACCGAATAGCTGATTCACGTCGGCATACATTTTTTCCACTTCGCGCCAGCGGTGTCCCAATCCCATGGCGGCAGCTTGTTCGCGAAGATTCGTGAATTGACCGCCGGGAATTTCGTGCTGATAGAGCCTCGCGGAGCCAGCCTTCGGGCCGGAATCAAAGGGCAAATAATAGGTCCGAACAGTTTCCCAATAATCGGAGCATTCGTTAAGCGCTTCGATGTCGAGCTTCGTGTCACGCGGCGTGTGGCGTAGGGCCTCGACGATAGAATTGAGATTGGGTTGGCTTGTGCCACCACTCATTGCGGCTAACGCGACGTCGACGACATCGGCGCCAGCGTCCGCGGCTCTCAGGACCGAGGCGGAATTGATGCCGCTGGTGTCGTGCGTGTGAAAATGTACCGGAATGGCAATTTCTTCGCGGAGCGTTCTCACGAGTTCGTAAGTCGCATAAGGTTTGCAGAGACCCGCCATGTCCTTGATCGCAAGAAAGTGTGCGCCGAGTTTTTCGAGTTGTTTGGCCATGGAGACGTAATACTTGAGCGAGTACTTCGGCCTGGCTTTATCAAATATGTCTCCGGTGTAACAAATGGCCGTCTCGCAGACAGCGCCGGTCTCCAGTACAGCGTCAATCGAGACGCTCATGTTTTCGACTGAGTTGAGCGAATCGAAAACGCGAAACATGTCGATGCCTTGCGCGTGGGCCTCGCGGACGAATTCCACGATCACGTTGTCGGGATAAGAGGTGTAGCCGACAGCGTTCGCGCCGCGGAGCAACATCTGAAAGCAGATGTTGGGAACGCGTTCGCGCAGCTCGCGAAGGCGCTGCCAGGGATCTTCATGAAGGAAGCGCATGGCCGTGTCGAACGTGGCGCCGCCCCACATTTCAAGACTGAACAAGTTCGGCAGACGCTGAGCGACGGCGGCGGCGGCGGCCAGCAAATCATAAGTGCGCACGCGCGTAGCCATCAATGATTGGTGGGCATCGCGGAAAGTCGTATCCGTGATCAGCAACCTCTTTTCTTTCCTAGCCCACGCCGCAAATTTCTTAGGTCCTAGCTTTTGCAGAATTTGCCGCGTTCCCGCGGGCGGCTCAATGCCGGGAACAACAGGGAGAGCAGCCATTTCCAGAACACTTGGGACAGGCTTGCCTTTTACTTCGGGATTGCCGTTGAGAATCACGTCGCCGAGATAGGAGAGCAGCTTCGTCGCACGATCGCCCTTGCTGTGCATACGAAATAACTCTGGCGATTCATCGAGGAAAGAGGTGGTGACTTTACCTTCGCGAAAGCGCAGATGATTGACGACATTTTCGAGAAACGGAATGTTGGTCTTGACGCCGCGAATGCGAAACTCACGCAGGGCACGGTCCATGCGCTGGCAGGCTTCCGGGAGTTTCGTGCCCCAAGCCGTGACTTTCACGAGGAGCGAATCGTAGTACGCGGCGAGCACGGCACCGGCATACGCAGTGCCGCCATCGAGGCGAATCCCAAACCCCGCCGGTGACCTATAAGTTGTGAGCTTTCCGTAATCGGGCGCGAAATTCTTTTCGGGATCTTCCGTAGTGACACGGCACTGTAGCGCCGTGCCATAGAGCGGCACACTTTCCTGTGGCGGCAGTGCCAACGGTTCATCATGCAGCTTGTGACCCTGCGCCACCAGAATCTGCGAGCGCACCAAGTCGATGCCCGTAACCATCTCTGTGACCGTGTGTTCCACCTGGATCCGCGGATTGACTTCGATGAAGTACCAGTTCTGCGCATCGACGTCGTAAAGAAACTCGACCGTGCCTGCGTTGCGATAGCTAGCTTTGCGTGCCAGGCGGACCGCGGCATCGCAGAGTTCCGTGCGTATAGAAGCCGACAAATTCGAGGCGGGCGCGACTTCTACGACTTTTTGATGACGCCGCTGCACGGAGCAGTCGCGTTCGTAGAGGTGAAGCAAATTGCCGTGATTGTCGCCGAGAATCTGCACTTCGAGATGGCGCGCACGCGGCAAATATTTCTCCAGAAAAACACTGGCGTCGCCGAACGCTGACCTTGCCTCACCCTGCGCTTCCTCAAGCCGGGGTTCCAGCTCAGTTGCGTGGCGCACCACGCGCATTCCACGTCCGCCACCACCCATCGAAGCCTTTACGATGACTGGATAGCCGATCTTCCCAGCAAATTTGCGCGCTTCGCTTGCAGACTTGACCGGTTCCTCCGTGCCCGGAAGCACCGGCACTCCGGCCGAACGCGCGAGCCGTCTTGCAGCCGTTTTATCGCCCAGGAGGGCAAGCAATTCGGGCGTCGGCCCGATGAAGGCAATTCCTGCTTTTTCGCAGGCCCGCGCAAATGCGGGATTTTCGGATAAGAATCCGTAACCAGGGTGGATAGCCTCTACGCCCTTTTCCTTGGCGAGCGCAACAATTCCCGTAATATCGAGATAGGCTTCGACTGGGCCCTTGCCTGCGCCGACCTGGTAGGCTTCGTCAGCCTTGAAACGGTGGAGAGCGAGGCGGTCTTCCTGCGAATAGATCCCGACCGTACGCAGACCAAGCTCAGTCGCGGCACGGAAAATCCGTATCGCAATCTCGCTGCGATTTGCAGCCAGCAATTTTCGAATGGGCTTGTTCTTCTTCATCACGGCGCCGGCAAGAAGCTTACGCGAAACCCCACATTCTTTCACGCGGGTGCGGCTGAAACACTTATTTCGATTCGCGGGACAAGCTATTTAGATGCGGACGGCGAGAGAGCGGATTACATTAGCGCGTGAGCAACGGTTGCGCATAGCGTATGGGCACACCAAAGTTGGAGCCACCAAATCCCCTGACCACGGCAAATGTCACGCCGATTACCTGGCCATCGCGGTTAATCAACGGACCACCAGAACCGCCGGAAGTGGTTTGGGCATCGTAGACAATCTTATCCGGCAAGATGTCGCCAATGTGCCCTTGCGTCACCAGTGGCCGTATCAGCTTGCGCTGTTCCAGCTCATCCACGATTTTCTTCGGGTCGCCGCCGCTTGCCTTGACGATTTCTTTGACCGTGTCCTCCCCCGCGCGCGCCAGAATGGCGCTTATTCCGGTCGCGTAACCCAGGGAAATCAAGGGCTGCCCGCTTATCGCGGCTTCTTTTCGGCCATCAATCTTTAGCGTGGGGCGCTTTAGCTCAGAAATGTCTCCTTGAAGTACCGCTAAATCGGCTTCCTCTGAGATTTGCATTAAGCTCAAGGGAATGCCGATCGTTGCATCGGGAAAGTAGGCAGTCATCTCAGCAATGCTTGGCTGCAATCCTTGTTGGCTGGCAGCGCCGAGTTCCTCGTTCTTCCACCACGGCTGGGCGACATGATGGTTCGTCAGTATTTTATTGTTCCCGACGATAAACCCGGTGCCGAAATAATCCTGGCGAACTTCAGGCGCCCGGCCTTCCAGGCTATAGACCACGTTTCCGTCGTTATCCTTGAGCGGCTGTCCGTCCGGATTGATTGCCCCGTACCGCAATGGCCGGTGCGTGTCTTGGTCGAGGAAGGATACCGAGACGTGGAGAAGGCAGACGCTGGGAGCATTGGCCCGGATGACTCTTTCGGCGGCGTCAGATTGATTTTCCACTCGCTTCAAGCGGCCGGTGGTTTCCTCTAACTCCTTTCGCAACCCGGAGACTTCGCTGGCATCCGCGGCTTCGAGCCTCTGGCGAAGATCGTCGGTCTGCTTTTGGAGCTGCTGTTCCTGCTCCATAATGTCCGTTTGCTCAAACTCTTTGCGCGCTCTGTTGGCTTCCTCCACCAGGGCCTCTTCGGTGTGCACCCCGTGTTCGAGCTGAGCAATTACAGAGTAGGCGCGCCGGGTCTCCTTGTCCGCGCGCCGCGAAAAAAGCAGGAAAATGATGGAGATAAGCGCGGCGACTCCTATGAGTGCGGAAACACCGATCTTCAGCGCGCGGCCTAGAGAAAAGGCATCCCGCGTCATCTTCTCCGTAACCGCTATAGCTTGGAAGGCGTTGTGCGCAATTTCCTGTCCTTCCTCTGCGAGGCGGGATTTGCGCTGCAACCCCTCCAGGGAGTGCTTTTCTCGCAGTTGGACACGAACGCGAGCAAGCAGCTCCGCGGGCACCCAGGGCGGCGTGAGCACGTCGTCAGCGCCGAGATCCAAGGCCCGTGCGCGCTCCGCAGCACCTCCGCCAGCGAAGAACATCACGCGCGTGTTGGACGTGGAACCAAGTCCTTTAATTTCCGCCAGTGAATTACAACAGAGCACATCGGCGAGATCTGCGGAGAGAAGGAATACGTCCACTGCGCCCGTCTGGACCAACCCAAATCCCTCCTCCTGGGAAGGCGCGGACGAAACTTCGTACCCGGCGGAACGTAGCACCTCCTCGAGACGCTGCCGCTGGGCGTCGTCGGGTTCTACAATCAAGATTTTCTCGCGCTTAGGAGCCAAATCCATTGCTTTCCTTCGCGGGCCAATGGAACCAGGCCCCACTTCCTTGCTTTGACGCGCAGCGTCTCCGGCTGGTGACAAAGAATTTACATAGTAACCGGAATTTCTATAGGCTGCATTACGGTCGCCAGTCCGCAAGCAAAATCGCGGGTGCTGAAAGCGGTTTCCAAGTAGGGATTAGTATCAACACGCCGCCAGATAGGGGCGAAAGCTCTATTCTTGGACGGCCTGAATGCGGGGCTGAGTCCAAACTTCAGTATTTTCTGAGTACTCCGATCACGCGGCCCTGAATCTTTAGGTCATTCGCGGCCACCATGATCGGCGCCATTTCCGAATTCGCGGGCTGCAGGCGAATCTTACCTGCTCCCTCGCGGTAAAATCTCTTGAGCGTCGCTTCTTCCCCGCCGATGAGAGCCACGACAATGTCGCCCGCGTTCGCTACTTGCGTCTGTTCGCACACCACGTAATCGCCATCCATGATGTGATCCTCAATCATGGAGCTTCCCTTCACTTGAAGCACAAACGAATTTCCGCCACGGGCAAAGTCTCCCAATGAGAGTGTCTCGCGCTCTTCCACTGCTTCCAATGGCCGGCCTGCGGCGATGCGTCCGACCAGCGGCAATTCTTGAATTCTCCTGTCGCTGATCTGTTCTTTCACAGGCTTCGGCAATTGCAGAATTTCAATGGACCGGCTCTGGTTGTACCCGCGCCGGATGAATCCCTTTTTCTCCAGAGTCGTGATGTGCTTGTGGACGGTGGCAAGCGATGTCAGCTTCAATCCTTTGCCGATCTCTTCAAAACTTGGGGCGTACCCGTGCTTGTTGTCAAACGAGACCAGGTAATCCAGGACTTCTTTTTGGCGTTTAGTCAGGGCCATGGCGCCTCCGCGAATTCAACTTTTCCACAGTCACTTTAGGCGAAAAGAAAGCGAACGTCAAGCGCCAAGTTGCTTTCGCGTTACTTTCACTTCGTTCTGGCCTCACTTCTTGAAATGATATACAGACAAGGTATGGGCTCTTCCACAAAACCGTCCGCTTCTATTATCGCCGCCGGGGTCATCGCCATACTCGGAAGCTTGTTGATCTTACTCGGAACAAGCATGAGCCTCTTTGCGTTCTTGTTTGTTTCCTTGCCGGCAGCTTCGATCGAACAGCCGCCATTCGTCAGGATCGTTGGCATCGTCACCATGGCTGTTGCGATGGTTTGCTCCATACTCGGAATTGCCACGGGCATAGGCCTATTTTTTCTCCGCAATTGGGCCCGCATTTCTGCCATGGTCTGGGCCGGCATTTCTTTTTTCTTTGGCCTCATTGGCATTCCCATTGCTCTCTTCATGTCCGTTCCGAGGGCTTCAAACTCTCCCGCCCTGCCAGAAAATTTTACAGTCATGTTCCGCATCATGCTTCTCGTTATCTATGGCTTGCCGCTGGCAGTGGGTATCTGGTGGCTGATTCTCTTCAATAGGAAGGCTATTAAAGAACAGTTCACTCGGTCGGCACCTGTTGATCCCTCGCTCTCTCAGAAACCTCGCTGCCCTGCTCCAATAGCCGTTCTCGCCTGGTTTTTCATTACCTCCGCCGCAAACGTCCTCATACTTCCTCTCTTGCCATTCCGCGCGCCCGCTCTGCTCTTCGGCAAATGGTTCGACCCGCCGGCTGGCACGGTTATCTTCATAGCGGCCTGCGCGAGCATTGCGGTTGCAGGAGTCGGCCTCTTAAAACTCAAACCCTGGAGCTACTCGCTTACGATTGGGCTACAACTTTTATGGCTGACAAGCGGAGTGGTGACAATGCTGACGCCCGGATTCAGCGCGAGATTCGACGCAATGGTCACCAACATAAATGAGGCCCTGCATTTGCCGCAAGATTTAAATGGTCCGCTCGACTATTCGCAATTTGCCCGATGGGGAATGATTGGCGGAGTTGTTTTGGGGGTCGCGATTTTGGTGATGCTGCTCTATTACCGCGAGCGCTTCCTCGAAGCAGCTTCCGCTCGCGAAGCCTGATGCTGAGAATTTGGTCGTATCTTGCGGGACTGCTCGATGGTCTTTTCTGTAACGACACATTTGCGTGCAGCAACCTCTCTCACCGCCGGTCGCGTGCCGGTGTGGTATTCTCTTGCTGTCGGCTCCGGGCGGCTGGATTGAGCATCCAACCTGGTTTTCGCATGGCCCATCTAACATATCGAGCCACACTCCCTCGGGGAAATTCGTTCGGGAGTTTAGAAGCAGCGGAGCCCTGGCTACTATGTCAACTCTCATTGAAACACCGCCGGTAAAACACAAGCGCGAAGTGATTGATCGAGCAGTCATTCGCTTCGCCGGCGACTCCGGCGACGGCATGCAGATTACCGGAAGTCAGTTCACAAACACCGTCGCTCTCTATGGCAACGATATCGCCACGTTCCCTGACTTTCCCGCGGAGATTCGCGCTCCCGCCGGCACGCTTCCCGGCGTCAGCGGCTACCAGCTCCATTTTTCTTCGAGCGATGTGTACACGCCGGGCGACTCTGTCGACGTCCTGATTGCCATGAACCCCGCGGCGCTAAAGATGAATGTCGCCGATCTCAAAGCCAACGGCATACTGATCGTAAATTCCGATGCCTTCACCGATAACGACCTGCGCAAAGCGCAGATGAAGTCGAATCCCCTCGAAGATCATTCGCTCGACAAGTTTCGTCTCTTCTCTGTCGAGCTGGAGCGTCTGACAAGAACCGCTCTCGAACATCTCGGCCTGGACGCCAAATCCATTAGCCGCTGCAAAAACTTTTTTGCCCTTGGCATGTGCTACTGGCTGTACAACCGCTCGATGGAACCGACCGTTCGTTGGATCGACACAAAATTTAAGAACAAGCCGCTCCTCGTTGAGGCCAACAAGCTCGCGATGAAGGCCGGCTATTCCTATTGCGAAGCGACAGAAGCCTTCCAGATTAGTTACGAGATTCCGCCCGCGCAGCTCGCGCCCGGTTTCTATCGCAACCTCAGCGGAAACCAGGCCCTCGCCCTGGGCTTCGTCACGGCCTCCCAAAAATCGGGCCTGCGCCTCTTCCAGGGCAGTTATCCCATTACCCCCGCCTCGGACATTCTTCACGAGCTCGCGCAATACAAGGATTTCGGCGTAATGACCTTTCAAGCTGAGGATGAAATCGCCGCCATCACAAGTGCCATCGGCGCTGCTTACGCGGGCGCGCTGGCAATCACCACAACATCTGGGCCCGGCATGGCGCTCAAGACCGAGGCTCTCGGTCTCGCGGTCGCCGTGGAAATCCCCCTGGTCATTTGCGATATTCAGCGCGGGGGCCCATCCACTGGCCTTCCGACAAAAACTGAGCAGGCCGATCTCCTGCAAGCGCTCTTCGGGCGCAACTCGGAAGCCCCGATTCCCATTATCGCCCCGGCGACGCCCAGCGATTGCTTCTGGGCCGCTCTCGAAGCCAGCCGCATCGCCATCAAGTACATGGTTCCGGTAATTGTTCTTTCCGACGGCTATCTTGCAAACGGCGCTGAGCCCTGGCGGATTCCCAACGTCGATGAAATCCCGGCATTCCCGGTGAAATTCGCTACGGAAGTTAACTCTCCGAATGGCTATTTGCCTTACAAGCGCGATCCGCAAACGCTCGCGCGACCCTGGGCGGTTCCCGGCACTCCGGGGCTCGAGCACCGCGTCGGCGGTCTCGAGAAGCAGGACGTTACCGGCAACATCAATTACGAGCCGCTCAACCATGAAAACATGGTGCGCATCCGAGCCGCCAAGGTTGCGGCCATCGTTCAAGACATCCCCGATGTGGTTCCGGCCGGCGACCCAGAGGGCGATCTTCTGATTGTGGCTTGGGGCTCGACCCACGGCGCGATCACGGCCGCCTTGAAAGCGCAGCGCGCTCACGGCCGCAAGATAGGACACGTCCACCTGCGCTATCTCAATCCGCTGCCTCCAAATCTCGGCGATGTGCTGCAACGCTACAAGACGGTTCTGGTGCCCGAGCTCAACATGGGCCAGCTTCTTTGGTTGCTTCGCGCGAAATATCTCGTCGACGCTATCGGCCTTAACAAGATACAGGGCCGGCCGTTTAAGCAAGTGGAAGTCGAGCAAAAAATCGAAGAGATTCTTGGGGAGAACTCTTAATGAGCACTGCGACGCTTCCACCCATAACGCCTCTCACCAAGAAAGACTTTCAGACCGACCAGGAAGTTCGCTGGTGCCCCGGCTGCGGCGACTACGCGATTCTTTCCGCCGTTCAATCCGTGTTTCCGGAACTCGGGATCAAGCGCGAAAATTTCGTCGTGGTCTCCGGCATCGGCTGCTCCAGCCGCTTCCCCTATTACATGAACACCTTCGGCTTTCACACCATCCACGGCCGCGCGCCTGCCGTAGCTACGGGTATCAAAGCCATCCGCCCTGACCTGGAAGTGTGGGTCGCAACCGGCGACGGCGATGCTCTTTCCATCGGCGGCAATCACACCATTCACATGCTGCGCCGAAACGTAGGCCTGAAAGTGTTGCTCTTCAATAACCGGATCTACGGCCTCACAAAGGGCCAATATTCGCCTACGTCCGAATTCAACAAGAAAACCAAGTCCACGCCGTTCGGTTCGCTCGACCGCCCCTTCAATCCGATTTCTCTCGCCATCGGCGCGGAGGCCACCTTTGTCGCGCGCTCCGTCGACGTCTTCCAGCAGCACCTCAAAGAAACTTTGAAACACGCTGCGGTGCATAAAGGCTCCGCCTTCGTCGAAATTCTGCAGAACTGCAATATCTTCAACGATGGCGCGTGGTTTAACCTCACCGAGCGTGACGCGCGTAGCGAGCACATCCTCCAGCTAGAGCACGGCAAGCCGCTGGTTTTCGGCAAGAACCGCGACAAAGGCATTCGGCGCAAAAGCGATGGTGACATTGAAGTGGTTGCTCTCGGCAACGGTATTACGGAGTCAGACCTGATCATCCACGACGCTCACCATCCGCGCGCCTCCTATGCGTTCCTGCTTTCCCATATGGAGCATCGTCCTGGATTCCCCACGCCTATCGGCCTCCTTCGCGCGTGGGACGACCTTCCCCGCTACGAGGACATTTTGAACCAGCAGATCAAGGACGTTATCGCTAAGCGCGGACCCGGCGATCTCGCAAAACTTCTCCGCGCGGGCGACACTTGGGAAGTAAAATAGCCCCACTGCTCTCCTAGCTTCGGTGAGCTTGGGCCCGTGGATTTTTCATTTTCAGCTTCACCCCTTTGGCCGTCCCCAGCATCCAACGAGCGTATGATTAGGTCTCGCGATTATCGCGAATGCCCAACCTAGGAGAGATGTTCATGAGCCCCAAGAATAACAAGCACGGCGCCAGCTACAATCAGCTCGAAGCAGGAACAAAACAAGCCAGACCGATTCAACACCAGCATGCCCCAGAAATCCAACCGTATGGCAAGATCGCCAAGCTGCCCATCGCTCTCGACGAAAAAGTCTGCGCAGCCAGCGCTGAAAATCTCAACCAGCTTCTCGCGGATACTATAACCCTCCGTGATATGTACAAAAAGCACCACTGGCAGGTTGCTGGCCATACCTTCTACCAGCTGCATCTGCTTTTCGACAAGCATCATGCCGAGCAGGACGAACTCGTCGATTCTGTCGCCGAGCGTATCCAGATCTTGGGCGGAATAAGTCTTGCGATGGCAGCGGATGTCGCCGAGACAACCTTGATCCCTCGGCCACCCCGTGGCCGGGAAGAAGCACCCGTCCAAATTTCGCGCCTTCTCGAAGCCCACGAAATCATTCTCAAGGAAGCTCGCGCCATGGCCAAGCTGGCCAGCGAGGCGGGTGATGACGGAACAAACGACTTGCTGGTATCAGACGTAATCCGGTCAAATGAACTTCAAGTATGGTTCCTGGCCGAGCACTTGGTGGATGTCCCTCTGGTTCGCGCCGATAAGGCCAAGGCCGCCATGGCCGGCGACTAACAATTCTCCGCGGCAAACGAAAAAGGCGGGCGCCCTAACTTAAGGCCAGCCCGCCCTTTCACACAACTGCCCTCTTACCCGAAATTCGCGTCCGCTTTCTCGAGCTGCGGAACTACGCTCCTGAAGCTTTAAGATCATCCTTGGCTTGTTTCTCTGCGGTCTTCGTCTCTGCCTTCGCGTCGGCGTCCGGCTTCATTGCGCGGATCGCTTTGCTCAGGCTCATCGCCTTATCGCCGGCCGAGCCCTTGCACGAGGACATATCCGCGCTGGTCTGCACACCGGTCAGGTTCGATTTCAGGCAGTTGAAGTCCAATCCAAGATTCTTGGTTGCGTGCAGCGCGGCTACACATTCATCCAATGCCTTAAAGTTTTCGCAAGCACTCTTGGCGTCCGTATTTGCCGGCAGCACTCCTTGCGCTTGCAGGCTGGCCGTCAGTTTCTTGTCTTGTTCGTCCTTTGCATCGAGACGATCGCTCGCTGACTTCGGTTCCTTTTTCACCCACTTGATGGGATTCAGCGAATGCGGACTGCTTGAACTCCCCGATGATGCTGATCCCGCTCCCGACCCCTGCGGCCCCTGTGCCACGGCTCTCCCAGCACCATACGTAACGCTCAAGATCGCTATTGCTAATACTGCCCCTAGCTTTTTCATTTGCCCTCCGATCGCAATTTCAGGCCCGACTGTCGGGACCCGGATGGGTCCCATCAATCAGTAGGCCACGCGGTTCTGTCCATGGCGAGCGGGTGAGTGTAGGGTACTCCCACAATCGGTCAAGCTGACCGTTTGGACAGGGTCGCGCAAATCCGGAGAGGTTCCGCTGCTGGTAGCTCCTTGAACGGACTTCGACCCGGAATGGGTTATTGTGGTCATTCCATGCGGACCCGCACCCTTCATTGGTGGCACTTGCCTCGTCTGCGCGCCTGGCTCGCGCCTGCCGGTGCACCGCGCGGCGTCGACCTGATCTTGGTCGTCGCCGGCAGAGTACATCGCAAGGAATACGCCCTGCGACTTTTCCGCCAAGGCCTCGCCCCACGAATCTTGTTTAGCGTAGGTCGCTTCGAAATCCGGCGTTTCTCCAAAATGGGCTTGCCAGTCGCGCTGGATCTCCTAAGTCTGGCGCAGGAGTCGTCTCCCCCCCAGCGTCACTATTTTGTTTTCTTTCAGGGGCAAGAGGTGCAGGTGGAGCATGTCTTTCCAGGCCGATTTGGCACTCTCACCGAAATCGAGGCATTGGCGCGGTGGCTTGCAGCTCATCCAGACATTCGCTCGGTTCTGCTCATCAGCAGCGATATCCATCTGCGTCGGATTCGTATGTGCTGCCGCTCCCTGCTGAACCCAAACGTGGAAGTGACGTACCTTGCTGCACCTGTTTCCCCTACCGCGCCTGAACAGAGATCTGCCCTCGCATCCGCAAGGGAAGCCCTGTTGGAACTTTTTAAGGTTTCGATTTATTGGGTTCTGCTGAGAATCCGATAATTCCGCGGATTACTGCCGAAACGAATAGCAATCGTGCAAGTTCAGCGTTGCGCGTTGATTCGCTTCTCCTAGGAACGAATCCGCAAAAAGACCCCGTAAAGGCACATTCCTAGGCCCCCTAGAAACACCAGCGGAGCCAAATAAATGCTCACCCACGGACTGAGCTGGATGGGGAGGGTAAAAGGACTATTGCCCCCGGCGAAATAATAAATCACTGCCCCCAGAAGCATGTACATCAGCCCGCGGTGTATCTCGCGCCGGCCCTCCCTACCTCCTCGGGAGGAAAGACGAACTTCTGGAACTTCCTCACGGCAATGCGGGCAGCGATTCAATCGCACTGGTACCGGTTTCCCGCAATAGGCACACGGGCGCGAGGCCGTTGCCTGTCCCAGAATCACACCACCCATACACTCCCCCCATCCTCCGTCACTATAAGCGTAAGTTTCTGGTCTGCCCCCGTCAAGCGCGTCTGCGATTGAGAGTTAACATCCGTCTTTGCCCAATTTTGTCAGACCGCTGCCTCTTCTGAAACCAATTCGTTTGTGCTACATCTAATTGACTAGCCGTGGCGGTGACTTCAAATATGGACGATCTCTCCAAACTCGCCTCTTACGCCATCCTTGGCGATGCAGACCCCGTCCCAGTGAGCTTGCTGACCGCGTTCCCGGAGCAGGCCAAGACCCTCACCCTCCTTTATGAGGTGAGCCGAGAATTGACCGCCATTTTGGACCGGGAAGAGTTACTCCGCCGCATCGCGCAGCGCGTCAAGCGCATCGTCAACTACCACGTCTTTAGCGTCATGCTTTGGAACGAATCGACGCAGCTTCTCGAGAGCGCCTTCGGCATGCGGTACGAGGACTCCATTCCCACGTGCATGCGTTTGCCACTTCGCCAGGGTATTACCGGAACCGCCGCCGCTGAGCGCCGCGCCGTCCGCGTGGACGATGTTCTCGGCGATGCGCGCTACATCCGCTGCGAAACCGGTCTTGACACCCGATCCGAACTTGTCGTTCCTCTCCTTTTGCAGGACCGGCTCATCGGGGTCCTCGACCTCGAAAGTACCGAGCCTCGCGCCTTCACCGCGGAAAACGAGCGCATGCTTTTGACGTTGGGTTCTTATATCGCGGTGGCCCTCGAAAACGCCCGGCTCTATGAAGAGGCGCGCGAAAATCAGCTCCGACTCCAGGACGACCTCAACACCGCTCGCGAAATCCAGCGCCAGCTCCTTCCTCATGGCGCGCGTGGAATACCTGGGCTTGATCTCGCTGCCGCCTACGTGCCCGCACGGGCGCTCGGTGGTGATTTTTACGATTTCCTTCCCTACGGTCAGGGCAAACTCGCTTTGGCGTTGGGCGATGTGTCCGGCAAAGGAACTGCCGCAGCTCTCTATGGCTCGTTGGCCATCGGCACACTGCGCGAACTTGTTGTCAGCAGTACATGCAATCCAGCCTGCATGCTCCAAATGCTCAATCGCAGGATGCACGGCGCGCGTCTCGACGCGCGCTTCATCGCCATGCTCTTTGCTGTCTATGATGCGGCGGCGAACCGGCTCACCCTCGCCAATGCCGGCGGACCTTACCCTTTGCTGGTACGCAACGGCCGCGCCCAGGAGATTCGCATCGAAGGCGTTCCGCTGGGCCTCTTCCCCGACACCGAGTACGCCGAGACATCCACCGATCTTCAACCTGGAGACGTCGTTCTGTTTGCCTCCGACGGTATCCTTGAATCGGAAAATGCCGCGCAGGAGGAGTTTGGCTCGCAGCGCTTACACGCGCTGCTCGCTAATGCCGCCCCTGAGGACTCCGCGAGTGACCTCTCGGAGAAAATAATCGCCGCCACGAATGATCACAGCGGGGTTGGCACTTGTCCTCACGACGACCGCACCCTCCTCGTTCTCCGCGTGACGGCCGAGGGTACCGCCGACTACTCCAAACTTCCCGTTATCTACTAATTCCAGGAGAAGAAGGGCTAGACTCGGGCTTTTCAGCGCCCGGCGGGGCCTGGAATGGCTGCTTGCAACATCTCAGGATTTTTCAGAAGCGGTAGCCATCTCTCCCGGTCAGCGGCAAACTCCGGTAGGTGCTTCTTCGATACAGGATCGGAAGGCGGTAAGCCGAGTTTCTCGAAGTTCTTGTACTGTCCCTTTTGCAAAACACGGAAATCCAGGTGCGGCCCCGTGGAGAGACCGGTGCTGCCCACCAATCCGATCATTTTCCCGATTTCCACGTGCTCGCCCGCGCGAACGTACATGCGCGATAAATGCAGATACATTGTTTCGTATCCGTTCGAATGGGCAATGTGCACCATATTCCCCTCGCCGCCCTTTCGGCCTGCGAACAGAACCCGTCCGCTCCCGATTGCTTGCACTGGAGTTCCCACCGGCGCGCCATAATCCGTTCCCATGTGCGGACGCACAATTTTCAAGATTGGATGATAGCGCGCCTTGCTGAAATGCGAAGTAACCGGCGCGGCAAATTTTAGCGGGGAGCGCAAAAAGGCCTTTTGCAGTGATTTGCCCTCAGGCGTGTAGTAGGCGGGCCGGCCGAATTCGTCATGGAAAAGAAGCGCCTGGTATTTCTTGCCGCCATTGTCATACTCGGCCGCGAAAATGTTTCCGTAGCCTGCCGTCTGGCCGTTGGCATATTTCTTTTTCTCGAGTAAGACCCGGAAGGTATCGCCCTTGCGCGGATCCGTGTAGAAATCCAGGTCGTAACCAAAGATTTGCGCCAGGCGCATCGCGATTTCGGGGGGCTCGCCGGCTTGCTCCACAGCATTGAAGAGGGAATCCTCTACCTGCCCGGAAACCGCTGTGATTACCAGCTTCGAGGGAATTTCTTTTACTTCAGCCGTAAAGCCTTGCCCTGCGGGCACAATCTTGAGCATGCGGTCGGGATCAATTTTGTAATCGATCTCGCGAAGGACGCCTTCAATCGACCGTCCAACTGTGATCGTATTTCCCGCCCGCACCTGCCGAAGGTTAAACGCGCGCTGGGCAGCCGAGCAGGCGTTGGTGGCGTCCTCGGGGCTCAGCCCAAACTTTTCAAGCGCGGACGTGAAATTCTCCCGCGCGAGAATTCTTTTTTCAGTAGGCACCGTGACGTGCTCGTGAATCCAGGCGGCCTCCTCTGCTCCGAGTTTGATTTGATGTTCAAGCTCGGCGGAGGCCGCTAACCTGAGTCGAAAAACATATCCGAGCACGACTGTGCCAAAGCACAGAACAATCACCAGCACAATCGCAAACCGACGATTCACGCTTCCCCCTGCCACTCGGTGTCCCATCATTCAATTTTGGATACAAACATCACCGCGCAGAACCGCGCGTAATCTGCATCTTGGCAGCTTACCCCACCTCACTTTTTAGACTCAATGCTATTCAGATGCTATTTCGTTTTTGTTCGCTGCTTCCAAAACCACACTCTCCGTTTTCGGCCCGGAGAAAGTCTCGCGGTCGTGTGAAATTCCCCGCGATATCAGGTAGGATGCAACGATGCCTTCGAAGACCTATCCGCGGCGCTCCTTCCTGGCTTTCTCGGCGATACTCCCTTGGGCTCTTCGTGCCCGCGGTGCGACACGAATCCCTGTTGGCCTCGAACTGTATTCCGTGCGCAATGCGCTGAAACAGGACCTCACAGGAACGGTCCGCGCCGTCGCCGGGATCGGTTATACATGTGTTGAGTTTTACGCCCCCTACTTCGATTGGACCGAGAGCCAGGCGAAGGAAATGAGGAAACTTCTGGACGATCTCGGCATCCATTGCTATTCCACGCATAACAACAGTTCCTATCTCGCTCCGGATCAAATTTCTCGCGCGCGTGATCTGAATCTGATTCTGGGATGCAAATATGTGGTCATGGCCAGCTCGCAACCGAAGCCAGGGCTGGAAGGCTGGAAGGCCGTCGCAGACTCCCTGAATTTCGCCGCTGAACAGTTGGAGCCGTCCGGGCTGAAAGCCGGTTACCACAATCATCAGGCGGAATTCACTCCCGACGCCGCAATCCGCCCCATCGAAATCCTTGCGAAGAATACGAAATCGAGCGTGATGCTCCAGCTAGATGTGGGCACTTGTATCGAGGCTGGTTCTGACCCCGTCGCGTGGATCCGTGCGAATCCCGGACGAATCCGGTCTCTTCATCTGAAGGACTGGTCGCCTGAGCCGGGAAAGGGGTACACGGTCCTATTCGGTGAAGGCGTGGCCGATTGGAAGCACATCTTCGAAGCAGCGGAAAGTGTTGGTGGCCTGGAGTACTACCTCATCGAACAGGAAGGCAGCAGGTTCTCGGAATTGGACACCGCTCGCAAGTGCCTCGACGCGTTCCGCGCCGTGCATCCCTCTTGAACCGGCTCATGGGGAATCGGTTTACTTGCCGGAAATGAGTGGGGTAAGTGGCGTGGTCCGGGCAGTGGATTCCGCAAAATAATTCTGCTCGCGAAGCCTTTTATACATCCGTCCCGCAATCACCGCAGCCATAGGACCCTTGACTCTCCGCGTATTACCGCGAAGGAGGATAGCCAGCGCGATCTTTGGATGGGTTTCGTCGGCATAGCTCACGAACCAGCCAATGTGTGACGGCGTGGTGTGATCGTCGCACGTCCCCGTCTTGCCCAGGGGCGTTTCGTCCCCGCCTCGGTCGAAGCTGGACTTGCCCGTTCCATAGAGAACGGCGGCAAGCATGCCCTCGCGAAGTTCCGGAAGTATCGTGGCAATGTTGAGCTCTCGTTTCACGCGTGGCGCAAACTCCTTGATCTCCTCTTGCGTCCGAGGATACTGCAGGTAGTAAAGTGTGCCGCCATTCGCAAACGCCGCCGCAAGCGCGGCAAGCTGCAAGGGAGTAATCTGAATTCCTTCTCCGAAACTGGACATCCGCGCAACGCCGCCGAGCGCCGGAGGCGCGCTGGGGAATGCGCCGGGATGCTCTTCCGGCAAGTTGTAACCCGCGAGCTCACCAAGTCCCAGCAACCGTGCGTATTTCGAAACCGTATCAAATCCCATGCGGCGCCCAAGTTCTTCAAAAAAAACATTGTTCGAGTGCGCCATGGCATCCGTCAAATTCATGTACTTGCGGTAGCTCACCTTGAGCATGGTGTCCCGCGTGATGACATTTTCTTCGAGCGCCGCGATCGCGATGGTCGGCTTGATCGTCGAGCACGGAATGTAGCCATCACCAAAAGCAATCTTTTGGTTTACAACCGTCAGAATTCGGCCTGTGTTTGGATCCACGGCCACAACAGATCCGTTGTAGCGCCCCAGCGCTTCCACGGCGGCCTCGCGAACAACCGGATCATCGTACGTCGAATCGTCAGTGCTGCTCGAATCCGCAAATGTGGGTACCCCACCTCGATAATGGGAACGTGAAGCGTATCTGCGCGAACGGGCGGTGGCCCTGCCTCCGCTAGGCGCAGCAGGAACTGGCACGGCAAAAAGTGCCGTCACTAAAATTGCGAGAAATGATTTTGCCGCTCTCTTCACTAAACCGCCTTTGTTCCGCGAATTCCCCGAGCTATCCCGAGGGCGAATACTTACCTCATACCGTCCCTGCGGTCAACCAACATTCACACACCGCATTCTTTACCAAGACACGTGCTGCGCACCCAATCACGCGGGCACGTTTGCTAATGCACCCAAATCGCCAAATCGACACCCACTCATTTGATGCCACTTAGCGCCGTGCCGCACGCTCACCGTGTTCCCATGAGAAGCACCATCTCTCAGGTTGAGACATATTCTAGCCACCTGCACTCGTAGTACGCAATAGCCAAAGCGCACCAGTACGCACCTATGTGCTTTGTTTTGAATAGCTGAACGTGGGGACAGGCGGTGGGCGCTAGCTGACCTTGCGCCCGGCCAGAATCGCCGTCCGGGCATGGAACAAAAGGTGTCCAGTCGCATCTTGAAACGGGCGGGTCCCGCTCAGATCGTGCAGGCGGTCTTCCTCCGGAAGCCTTCGAATTTCCTTCGCGCGCTCTGGCGTCACTCTTGTTGTCGCCATCCAGCGCTCCACTTCAGGCGTCAGGTCGTCCGCAGTGGTCACCTTGTCCGTCTCCAGGTCAGCGTCCCGAAAGAGTTGCAGGAGTTCGCTGACTGGAAGTGTGCGCACGTGCGAAGGATCGCGCAGTTTTTCCCAGCGGTCCTGAAATGCGGCCCGCTCGGGATGTTCGCTGGCATAAATGTCTTCCACCAGGACCGTGCCGCCGGCGAGGCAAACACGCGCCATTTCGCGGAGAACTTGCAGGGGCTTCAGAAAATGATGCAGCGCGAGTCTGCACACAACGACGTCGAACGCACCATTTTCAAAAGGCAGGTTCTGCGCATCAGCCGCTTGGAATGTGACGTTGGAAATCCCGCGTTCTTTGGTCCGTTCTTTGGCGATCGCCAGCATCGCATCCGTCAGGTCCACGCCGACTACTTCTCGAGCTGCGCCAGCCAAGGCTTCGGCGATATACCCTGGTCCCGTCGCGATATCAAGCACGCGCTCGTCCCCAGTGAGACGCGCCGCCGCTACCAAGCGACGGATGCGCTCTTCGTCGGTGACCCACGGATTAGCCGCAAAGGCCTCGGCTTGTGTTGTGAACGATTCCCGAATGACGTCGTTATGTTGCGCCACCCAAAAATCTTAGCATAGGCTCCTCAAAGGCGAGGCGCCGCGCCGATTCGGTGGACGAGTCGGCTTGTTAGCGCGATGGACGAGCTTTGCTGGCCTCGGCTGCGCCCGCAGTAGCCGCAGCAGCCTTGATGGGTGATTTGTTGTCGACGTGCGCGGAAGCTCCAGCATGGCCGTTCGGGCCCGGAGCCGTGGCGTTCGAACCGCCAGGAATCGGGATCTCCAGCTTCTTGCGCAGCGCGTTTTCCAGCTTGTCGCGGATATCCTTGTTTTCCTTCAAGAAGACCCGCGCGTTTTCGCGTCCCTGACCCATGCGCTCCCCGCCATAGCTGAGCCATGTGCCGCTCTTCTCGACCAAACCCTTGTCCACGCCGAGATCGATCAAGTCGCCTTCGCGCGAAATCCCTTCGCCATACACGATGTCGAACTCCGCTTCGCGGAACGGCGCCGCCACCTTGTTCTTCACCACCTTCGCGCGCGTCCGCGAACCCACCACCTTGTCGCCTTCCTTGATCGCCTGAATGCGCCGGATATCCACGCGCATCGACGAGTAAAACTTCAGCGCCCGGCCGCCCGTCGTCGTCTCTGGATTGCCGAACATCACGCCAATCTTCTCGCGAATCTGGTTGATGAAAATCAGGCAAGTTCTCGACTTCGACACGATCGCCGTGAGCTTCCGCAGCGCTTGCGACATCAACCGCGCCTGCAAGCCCATTTGGGGGTCGCCCATATCCCCCTCGAGTTCCGCCTTGGGTACCAAAGCAGCGACCGAATCCACCACCACTATATCCACGCCGCCCGAGCGAATCAGCGTCTCCGCAATCTCCAGCGCCTGCTCGCCGTTATCCGGCTGCGACACCAGCAAATTGTCCACGTCCACGCCCAGCTTCCGCGCGTACACCGGATCGAGCGCGTGCTCTGCGTCGATGAACGCCGCCTGCCCGCCCAGCTTCTGCGCCTCCGCGATCACGTGCAACGTCATCGTCGTCTTGCCGCCCGATTCCGGCCCGTAAATCTCGATCACGCGCCCGCGCGGAAAACCGCCGACGCCCAGCGCCGCATCAATCGACAAGCACCCGCTCGGAATCACGCTCACAGGCACCAGCACATCTTTGCTGCCCAGCCGCATAATCGCGCCCTTGCCGTGGTCCTTTTCAATCTGCGAGATCGCCGCCGCCAGCAATTTCTCTTTCTCTTCAGTCATTTCACACCTCGGTGGAGGAAATTAGGGAATTTCATTTGCTTCGCAAAGCCGTGGCCCGGGGACATAGCGGAACCGGAATATTACCAGTTTATTTATCATTCCGCCACGTCTTCTTTTTCTTTATTCAGGGCCACTCGGTAGAGCAGCTAGCCCTGGCGTTCGCAACCGTGCTCCGCGACGTGCTCCTTCAGCCGTGCAATGGCCATCGCCACTCGCACCGTCAGTTGCCGCTCTTCGCCCGCCTCCAGCTTGCAGAGCCGTACCAGCCCCCGCATCCGGTCGCGCGCTTCGATGAACTCGCTTTCGAGCCTAGCATGTTCCGCACATCTTATCGCCAGCCTCGTCGCCGAGCACATCCCGCACCTGTTGAAATCCGCGAGTGGCAAAATAACATTAAGGCGAATAAAAAGCAAACACTATTTTTCGCCTTATCTTCGCTCTGGACGACTAGGCAATCCCCTCTATGGTTCTAAAGACTCTCATTACCTCCTTCTCGGTGAGTCCTGCGATGTAGTCTGATACAACTCGAACCCTATTCGGCTCGTCACCCGACAATAATCTTTTGATGTCGTCCGTCCGGAATTCATGTTTAACAGCGTCAGGAAACATCTGAAAGTCGCTTCGCCGAGCGGCCAAGAGAAGCTTCCTAAACACTGTGCGGATCGCTTTACGTTGTCCGGCCTGCAGAATTGAAAGATCTCGATTCAAGATGATGTAGTGCCAAGTGAACTGTTTTAGGAGATCTACTTGTCTTTTGGCAAGGGGATCTATCAGTACAGTCCTCTCGGTAGGACCGGCGTTTTGGACGTACTTGATGGAATCAACGAGAGGTCGAATCAGGCCTGTGGCGAACTGATGCAAGCGCATGTGGTCTTGGCTTGAGTCGGTGAATCGCCGACTCGGCCTGAAAGGAAAATTCGAGATAAGGTCCGCTAATGCGTTTTCGTACTCTTTCTTGAACGGCTTCCAAGACTGCTCTCTTCCCAACATTCCGTTGAGGAATTCCAGGTATTCGCCACTTCCTTTGCGCAATCGATCAAAGGGAATATTCCCTGACCTAAAGAAATCCAACAGGTCATGAATAGCGTACGTGATGTCATCAGCCCAATCGATTATCTCTGCGCCCAGGCTGCGCCGAACTTCCAGGCTGCCTTGCCGCACCCATTGGAAGATCTCTCTTTCTGTTTCATAGAACCCCCACTTGCCTGGGTATTTAGCGTTTTCACCATGGCCCCAAGGATATTTGAGAACCGAGTCGAGGCACTGACGGGTCCAGTTCAACCCATAGATAGACTCTTCATATTCATCATCCTTACCCGGATTGTTTAGCGTGACTGCATCGCTCGCCGCGAGCCTCGTCAAAATCCGGAACGATTGAGCATTACCCTCAAATCCGTCTTTTAACCCCGCGTCCTGTACAAGTTTGTTAAGTTCTACCTCCGCGACATGCCCAAAAGGGGGATGCCCAAGGTCGTGAGCCAGCGCCGCTGCCTCCACTACATCCGGCAGGTCTCGCAGACCTTCGCCTTTCTCCTTAACGCCTTCGGAAATACGCTGCGCGATGCGGCGGGCTATTTGGCCAACTTTCAATGAATGCGTGAGCCTATTATGGAAGACGTATCCGCGTTCCGGAGATATAACCTGGGTGATTTCTGCTAAGCGAGCGAATTGAGCGGAATAGAGGACACGATCTCTATCCCGCTCCGCATTGCTCCGTTTGTCTGGGGGACGTTCGTCGATAAATCTTTGGTTGGGATCTTGAGGTGAAGGATCACCGACCTCTGAATCAAGTGCCAAGGGAAATCCTCATGTCTGATGAATACATGAGTTTCCCACTTGCAATGAGGCGGAGGATCACATCCCGAATGTCTTCCTCCGAAACGTCTTTAATGTCGTCCTCAACCTTCTGCAGCACATCGCTCAGAGACGTTGGCTGCATCTCGGGCTGGAAGTACTCAAGAACTTTCCCGCGGATCTTGACAGCGTTTTGCGATTCCAAGGGAGTCATTGATACTTACCTCCAGGTTCTCATTATAGGGCAGGAACCATCTGAAGTCGAATAATAGAGCAGGACAGTATCTTATTTGTACTAAGGGGTCCTAACTGTATTCAATAATTGTAAAATCCCCGCCCCGACTTCCGCCCCAACCACCCCGCCGCCACATACTTCTTCAACAGCGGACACGCCCGATACTTTGGATCCCCCAACCCCTCATGCAGCACGTGCATGATATCCACGCACACATCCAACCCAATAAAATCCGCCAACTCTAGCGGCCCCATCGGATGGTTCATTCCTAATTTCATCACCGCGTCCACCGCTTCCGGCGCAGCCACGCCCTCCATCACGCAATACACTGCCTCATTAATCAGCGGCATCAGCACCCGATTCGACACAAACCCCGGCGCATCATTCACCGCCACCGGCGTCTTCCCCAGCCGATTCCCCAACTCCATCGTCGCGGAAAACGTCGCATCGCTCGTCTGCAGCGCACGAATCACTTCCACCAGCACCATCACCGGCACCGGATTCATGAAGTGCATGCCCACAAACCGGTCCGCCCGTTTCGTCAACGCCGCCAAGGTCGTCATCGCAATCGAAGACGTATTGCTCGCCAAAATCACCTCCGGCCGCAAAATCCCATCCGCCTCCGTCAACACCGCCCTCTTAATCTCAATCTTCTCCGGCACTGCCTCCACCACAAAATCCGCGCCGCGAATCGCCCCCATCTCTGTCACCGGCTGAATCCGCTCCAGCACGCTTCCCTTCTCCGCCTCCGCCAACTTCCCCTTCTTAATCTCCCGGTCCAGATTCTTCCCAATCGTCTCCAGCCCCCGCTCCAAAAACCGCTTCTCCACGTCCCGCAAAATCACTTGAAAACCCGCCCGCGCAAACACATGCGCGATTCCATTCCCCATCGTCCCCGCGCCCAGCACCGCCACTGTCTTGATCGCATCAATAGACAAGTTCAAATCCTCCGCGTTCGCATGAAATAAATGAAGTAAAGGCGGTTAAGGAAGTAAAGGATGCCTGCTACGCATAGCGGTGGTCAAGTCAAAGGACAAAGGTGCCTGTCAGAACAACTCTAATCAAGAAGTCTCCGGATACGGCGAATCACTTATGATTTCCCGAACAATCTCACGCGCAGCCGCTGCATCTTCCGGCAGAACAAATAACTTCCTGGAGCCGTCCGGCTGAGGCTCAGCGCGCACCCGGATATAGTTCTCTTTCAGCGACGATGCGATTGCACTCTCGCCCGGAGCTACCCGCCCTACTTCAACGCAGGCGTCTTCCGGATCAAAGGCCTTCAGATACAAACGATGCCTGCGCGCCTCATCCAAATCCAAATCGGAGTCGAAGTGCTCCGGATACTCGAGGAGGGCCTGATTTTCATCCTCCTCGGTAGTCTCGGAGCTGCATTCGACAGCGGTCTCCGTTAGTTCTAACAGCTCTTTAGCGCGGCGCTCGTCCTCACCGGACACCGCAAGCTCGTATCTCCAGATGACCTGCATGCGCTGTCGGCGATCTTTAACAATCTGGGAAACTTCGTACGGGATGCCGGCTTCCTTTAGAGGCTGACATTGTGAGACGCAATCCGTTTCGCTGTCGCCGATCCAGATCGTACGCGGATCATTAAGCCCGGTTCGTTGCGCTAACTCTTCGCCTTCCGCTGACGGCAATCCATCGACCAAATCAATGTCGCAATCCGCGCAGCGACGGTATCCGGGGCGGTACTCGGCTTTGCACTGCGGGCAGAACATAGCGTCACGCCGGCGGCGCGCCTTCCACGATCTCCCGGATAATCTCCCGCGCCAGCGTCTCTTCTTCCGGCGGAACGTATACCGTCGCCTCGCTCCCATGCGTCTCAACCCGCGCCGGAATTTCATTCTCCTTTAGCGCCTGCACCAAAAATCCCGCGCGCGCTTCATCCGAACCGGACCACACCGCGCAAATAGCCGCGCCCACCTTGGACGGTTCCCGCTCCGCGATCGTCGGCTCCAAAGACTCATTCTCTGCAATCTCCATGTCCGCGGGCTCTTCGTCCAGGAGCTTTTCCAGAATCTTCTCAGCCTCCGCTCGCCTCGACGACGGCACCGCCACTTCGAACCCGAATCGTGCTTTCCAATCTATCGGAAGGATGTCCGCCGACGGAACCGTTCGATCATCTCCGGTCGGCTTATCGATATAAGGTATTCCCGCCGTTTGCAATTTCTCAATCAGCGTCGAGTGCAGCGCCGCGTCCTCCCCCGCCCACAACATTATCAACGACCCTTGCGGTCCAGAACCTGTCGCCATGTGATCCTCCGTGCCGTCGGCAATCCACGCGCGAAACTATCAACTGGCAAGGATACATCCAAACGCGGCGAACAAGTACTGCGCCAGCCGCCGCAGCCGTGAGTCGCGGCGAAACCGCGCGTTCGGGAACCAAAGCAGACTCACCTCGGCGTCACTCCGGCGGAACGCCTTCGACTACCTCACGCACGATTTCGCGCGCGCGGCTTTCATCTTCCGCCAGTACGTAGACCCCGTGCTTGCCTCCGTTCACATCCCGGCGGAATTGAATTTGATTGATTTGCAGCGAAGCGGCGATGAACTCCGCCATCTCCGGCTCGTCGCCGGACCAGATTTCCGCGCCCGCATCCTCCCCTTCCCAATTTCCGTCATCCCCAATCGCCGCGGAGGCCGCGTTATCGCTTGGTCCACTTGAATCTTCTGAAGAATCATCCGTCCGCGTCCCTTCCGTACTTCCCGCATCCTGTTTCGAGAAGCCCGCGCCGGCATCCATCCCGCCCGAGTCAAATCGCGTCCCGGGAATGTGCTCCGTCTCCATGGGAAGCAGCCGCGAAGCCGGCTCAATCGCCTCATCGCTGCCGTAAGCCTCTTTCACCGCCGCCTCTCCTCGCTCGAACATCGAAAAAGGAATCCCGACTTGGAATGCTGGAGAGTTCGAGATGTGGAACAGGTGGTCCTCGCGCCGCACCGTCTTATGAGGAATGCTTTCCTTCTCCAGGAGTTCGCAGATCTCCGCATGAATTCGTGGATCGTCGCCCGTCCAAAAGGAGCAGAACGGATCTTCGTCCGAATCGCCGGGACCGTCGGCCGCATGGGCAACGATGGCCGCGGCCGGCAACTCGTACACCAGCTCCACATCGCAATCCGCGCACCGCGTAAACCCCTGCCGATACTCCGCTTTGCATACCGGACAAAACATAGCAATCTCCAAGGGTAGCGCCGGGCTTTAGCCCGGCATCTTCATCCCCAAACGTAGCGCTGGGCGGAATTTATTCCGACCCGGTCGGGAGCCCGGCACTCTTCGCTCCTGTAACTGGAACTCGACGCCTTCACCTAATCAGCCCCTAGACAAAGTATCAGGAAACGTCCCGTCCGGAACGTGTGAAAAAATGCAGATTCGCGATTTTAGCGGAATCGGCGTTCAAGAATTTCCCGTTTAGAAGGCGCCTAAGCGACGTTTGTGATGCCGGGATAGATTTTGGATCACCTCGAAAATCCCAAGAGTCGATTTTTTCACGCGTTCCAGTCCCCAGTTTCCTAATCGCCTTTGACAACTAGTGTTCCTGCTTGACCGCTGCGCCTTGCCATGGATTTCCTCGATCCTTGACTTGACGCCTCTGAAGGAATGAGGGCGCCATCGTCGGTACTGTCTACGTGTATTATGATCTCGCCATCCAGCTATGACGGACTGTAGAGGTCTTATGCTAGGAGACAAACACGTCAAGGTCCGGCGTAATTCTCGATTCTGAGACGAAATGCGAGCACCCGATCGTCCGCAAAGAGTAAGACTAACTACGCCCGGCACTCCATTATTGGGGGATACGCTGCAGTTTATTGTCTTTCCTTCGTCACGCATTCAGTATGCTTGTTGGTTTTCTCAGAATCCAAACGATCGCTGCGCCTGTAACTGCTCCAATCCCAAAACCAAACAGTTCAGCGACAACACTCCATCCCACCAAGTCCGGAACGCTCCAGCCAAATAACTGAGTTCCCTCTAATAAGTCGAGTTGAACAACCTGGAGTCCTCTAGCCAAAAGGATGAGGCCAAATCCCACCAGCCATCCGAGCGGGCGAGCTGCTATCCAATAGCCCGCTTCGAAAAACCTTCGTCGCAACAAGAGCCACTGGGGCACACTCATCGCAGCTCCGAGCAGACAAAAAGAGATGATGTCTGTTGTGGTCTCAAACTTCGCGGTGAATCGCTCAATGAGTGGTAAACCCCGCAAGGCGGATAATCCGAGGACTACATACCAGCCGGTCACAGCTGCGACAATCCACCATGCTGCTTTCCTCACGCGCCTGCGTAACCAGATCCACTGGACTGTGGCAATAGTAGGCCCCGGCATTCCGATCATTCCAATCCACACCAGCTGCTGAATCAGACTGCCCCTGAGCGGATCGCTTACGATATGGGGAAACAGAAAATAAATAATGAACACCACCAGTTCCGCGCCCACCATGGTCGCCGCTACCCAGCCCAACCAACCTTTCCAATCGAACGGAACAGGATGTGCCATTTCTATCCCTCCTCTCGTTGATTGCTTAATCCCCTCCAGCATTTATCTTCATACACTTTGCCTCAAGCATTGCTGTGCGGACGGTCAAAAGGGTTTTCAGTTTTTGTCTTTCATGAGCTTCGGTTGCGTTGTTCTTACACGAAATCAGCGCGAAGTCCTTCTCCTTTGAGAACTCCGAGGGACCAGCGTCGTACGCGACACCTGCCGATGCAAAGGGAATGGATGACAGGATCGGCGTGCTTCCCGCAGCCCGGGAAGTGGTCACGAAAAGTTGCTGCGGCTGCTCCCAGGCAAGGACAGCCAGATTTCCTGACCTTCCACGACAGTTCCCAGAGAGCCCTCCCCGATAAATTTCCCTTCAGCCTGAAGAAGAACCGATACAAGGAGGTCCTTCGAGCCAGCTACTCTTTTGAGCATCAGGAAGGCTTACACTCCCAAATGATGACTTAGGTCGTGATCGTTGTCCTTCCATGAGAACTCCTCTCTAGGGCTTCTGGATCGGATTAGGGGTTGGCAGGCAGCCGTGCTGGCCCGCGAGAAAATAGTCGCCAATGATCTGTCCCGCGTCATTCACCCGAATGGCACGCGTTCGGAACGCACCCGGGAAGTCCAAGGAGTTTAAGCTCCCCCTGACCAGCGTGAACGCGTGAGAAATCCCGTTGTTATCGCTCGATTTCATCCTTCGTTGTCGACGCGTTGATGCCTAGAGGTGTTCTTCGACGGTTTCTCCGTTCGCAGCCATATACCGAAAGGAGAGGTCCCATCGTCTCCGGGAAAATCAAGAGCAATTGCTGCGCGGCTGTTCGCTGAAACTACTCAAATCTCTCACCTGCCGTGACACGAAACGGCCTCTATTGCTTAGTGCGTCGAACCTGGCAACCCAAACGGGTCACGTCGGCTGCATGTTGCACACCTTAGAAAATATCCGTGTGTATTGCCATCCGGTGTCATGTAACGTCCGACCACGTCGCCTTGCGGGTCAATCCCGTTGCCCTCGCTTAGAGTTGCACCCGGGATATCAATGGGGATAAATTCCCCGTCGCGAAGAACAAAACCGTGCTGGTTTCCATCCTGACTGTTGTAGAAACCGACGATTTCTCCCCCAGGATTTATACCGGTTATCCACGTAAAGGTGGAGTTGGGAACGTCGATGGTAGTGAAATTTCCAGCCTGTCGCAAGAAACCATGGAATATGCCGTCACTGCCGATGTAGGTGCCGACAATTCGCGTAGAGTCGATGGCCATCGTCGGGAAGGTTCCTGTTGCGCCAGGCACATCGATCACCGTGAATTGGCCCTTGCTGAAGAGGTAGCCTTGTCCGTGGAAGAAATCGTTGCAGGCAAACCCCACGCCCACCACTTCGCCGGCGTTGCTGATGCCGAAACCGGCAGTACATATCGGATTGACGCTGGGAAAATCGATGGTCGAAATGGCGCCCCCGCTCAACACGTAGGCGTGCCCTCCAGTACTTGTTCCGTACGTCCCCACAATGGCTCCGCTGGCGTTGACCCAGGCAACATCGGTGCTCGTCGCCCCTGGAATGTCAACGGGTGAGAAGGAGCCGTCGCGGAGCACAAAACCATGCTGGCTTCCGTTCGAGGCGAAATAGCGTCCCACAATCTCGCCCGACGGCGTAATCGCTGTGGCTTGTGTGTTAGTCGAGCCTGGAAGATCAAAAGATGCAAAGTTGGCGCCATGCCTTGTCGAGAAGCTGGCCGTCCCCTGGCATTGATTGTTCTGACCGCGATCTCCCGCCACGTTCGGTGTCGCTAGAAAGCCGTGCCTCGCCGGATTGCCTCGCACACGATAGAACCCCGCGATTTGGCCTGCATTGTTGATTCCACGCGCCGCGGTATTTTGCGAGTCGGGATAGTCAAACGAGAGGAATTGACAAGGCGATGGAGTCCCGGTCAAAGCCATGGCGGCTGAAAGGACAAACCCGTGGCCGGGGAAGTTGGTGGCAAATTGTCCTACCAGAGTTCCAGAATCATTCAGCTTGAATGCGTCCGTAAAGTCGGCAAGGGGGAAGTCGAAATTGTGGAACTGCGTATTCGGAGCGCGCACGAAGCTATGCTCATTTCCAGCCGGGTCGTCAAAGAAACCGCTGACAACATTGGACGCGTTGATGCCCAAGGCGAGAGTCTGCATGGGAGCTGCTGCAGGATTCTCGACGGCAGTAAACATGCCTTGGGTATCCAGGAAGCCAATGGAGGTGTTCAGATTTCCCAGGTCATAATCGCCCACCAGGCTCCCTTGCAAATTGATGGCAGTGAGCTCGGAATCGACTGCTCCAGGAAAATCCGTCATGGCGTAAGAGCCGGATGGGCTCCGCGTAAAGCCGTGGAAGGCTCCACTCTGTTCTTGCCATTCCCCTACGATTGTTCCAATATTGTTAATCCCAAAGGCAATTGTAAAAACAGAGCGCGGAGGGTCAATCGTCACAAAAGTTCCGTTCGCATGCCGCAGGTACCCGTGAACGACTCCACCGGTATCTTGAAACCTCCCGACGCTTTCCCCGAAGTCGTTAACCGCCTGCGCAACTGTATCCACCGAGCCCGGCGGATCGAATGCCACGAACGAATAGTCCAGGATGCGCGGTCGCGCGGTGGTGTTCACAATTACATCAGCCGGTCCCTGCCGGGCAGGCAAGGTTGTGGTCACAACATTGGTGGAGGTGTCGAAAACCGAGATCGTGTTGTCGCCGAAATTGGCCACATACGCGATACCCTTGGGCGTGATCGCAAGATTCCAGGGGCTATTGCCCACACTAACGAAACCGGTGAGCGAGCGCCCGAATACATCAATTACCGCAATCGTGTTTGAAAAAAAATCAGCGACATAGGCGCGCGAGCCATCAGGAGTAAAAGCGATGCCGCGCGGGTTGGGTCCCGCCGGAATCGAGCCGACGACCGTGTTGCTGTTGGTATCCACCAGTTTCACGACATTCTCGCCCTGCACGCTGACCCACAGAAAACGGCCATCGCGAGCGAATGTGGAATGGAAAGGCAGGGAACCTATCGGGATGTTCGTCAGGACAGTGTTTGAGGCTGTGGCGATAACACTTATGCTGTCGCTGACTTGATTGGAAACATAGACGCGTGAGCCGTCGGGGGAGATGGTGACCCAGATCGGATTGGCACCCGCTCCAACCGAGATGGTCTGAATGACGCTGTTCGTCGCAAGGGTGACCACGGAAACGGTATCCGAGTTCTGGTTGGCCACGTAGGCGCGCGATCCATCGGGCGTGATAGCCAGGCCAATCGGATTCTGTCCCACGGCTATTTCCGTGATGGGCACATTTCTGGCAGTATCAAAGACGGTCACGCTGGAAACGTCATGGTTGCTGACGTACATCCTGGACCCATCTGGTGTAATTGCAATGCCGCCATTAGAACCGTGCGACCAAGGGGCAGTTGCAATGGCGACGTTATTGGCGGAATTGATCTCAGTAATGCCGCCTGCGGTGCCGGGCACGTAAATCAGCGGAGGATTGGAGGTAACGTTACTCGCATTCTGGGCAGCGCCTGGCGTCGGCCCTGCAAACCAGGTAATTAGGGTAATCAGTAGCGTCCGCACGAGCCAGGATGGCGTGGTAGTTTTGTCTCGGACGACAGCACTTCGAGAAACCTTAGGCAGTCTCAGCATTCCCATACTCCTTCCGTTGGATCTTCTATTGGAATCGGCCTGACCGGTCTTGACCTGGCCAGACTGTGTTGAGCCTTCTGATTAACTTAGATTTTCGAGCATGGAGCCTGCGTGAAACCTACGGAGTCCGCTCATGCTTGGCAAGCGACAATGAACGACAATTGAACAGTGACGCAGTATGTCGTTGAGCCTAATCGGACATCACTGGCTATACCTGTCAATTCCGGTCGAAAATTCCCCACCCCTCAAATTCAGGAAAGGGCCTCCTTGGCCTCGGATGGAGTGGGGCCGACGGGGACTGACGGGATGTTTTCCAAGTCATTCCTTTTGAGAGTCCCGACTTTTGACTTTTCCTTTCCATCTCAACCCCAACTGACTATTTGCAACCCGCTCTCCCGTAACGACTTATAATTATTACTTGACAATAAATACGAATCTGCTATAATTTGATTTGTTTCGTCGCGGAGGAGAAAGGAGTCACCGCCTTGCCTCTGCTATTCCTCCGTCCCCTCTTCCTAAGTCTTTGGTTTGCCACTCTTCGAGACCATCAGCAACTCACTGAAAATCCAGCCACTTTAAGTCCTTTCCCTGCCACTCTTACGAGCCGCGTCAACCATAACCCCTTTGTTTGCCATTCTTGCAAGAAGACACCGGGGGGTGGGCCCCTTCAGCACAGGATGGACATCGACGCGCCTCGCCCTGTCTCCCTCGTCGAAGCTCATCCCTTGACGCCTTCGAGTCCTCTTCTTCCACCAGTCATGAGTCACCAGCTTGCCCCGGCCTTTTCCGGGTCACAAATCACTAAGTCCTTCAGAATCCGCACTTCCGAAAAACCCACCCGCAACCCCTTTAGAATCCGCACTTCCAAAACACAGCACTTAAAACCCTTTAGAATGAACACTTCCGAAAAAACCCCCAGGGGGGTAGCAACTGATCCGGCCCTCCCTACACCGTTGACCTCCAGGCCGTCAGAACGGGGGTGTGACCACCGGTAGCGCCAGCCACAATTCGGATCCCGCCGCCCCCAGTTCTGAGCCCCAGGTCTAAGCCAAAGTTCTGGCAGGTAGGCAAAGCCCATAGCCGTTGCGTCTTTTCCTCGCGCTCTCCCGTATACCCTGTAGAATGAGCGCGACATTCACAACTCTGACCTCGGCACCACCAAGGTCGTTTCTTCTCTTCTCCACCCAGATGGCCGACGACAACAAGGCCCTCGCCCAGGGGCTCAAGCGCCGCGACCCCGATCTCCTCGATCAGCTCATCGAGCAGTATCAATTCCGGCTCTTCCGCTATTTGCTCTATCTGACCTCCAGCCGCGAGCGCGCCGAAGATTTTTTTCAGGAAACCTGGATTCGCGTTCTCGAACGCGGCCATCAGTACGACGGCAAGTACAAGTTTGAAGCCTGGCTCTTCCGAATCGCGCGCAATCTCGTGATCGACTGGCAGCGCCAGAAAAAAATGCAGAGCCTCGACGCCCTCACCGACCCGGAAGAAGGCGCGCCCATGGAGTTCGCCGCGGAGAATCAACCTTCGCCGTTGCATCAAGTCTTGACCGCTGAAGCAAAGACCGGTGTCCATGCTTCGCTCGACCGCATTCCGACTGTCTATCGCGAAGTTCTCGTTCTCCGTTTTCAGGAAGAGCTCGGTCTCGAGGAAATCGCCGGCGTGCTGGCCGCGCCACTTTCTACCGTGAAGTCGCGTCTCTATCGCGGCCTCGAAGCGCTCCGCGGCGCCATGCAAGGAGGCGCGGCATGAACGAAAATCTTCACCCCCGTGCGGAAAAGTTGATCGCGCAAGAGCACGTCGAGGGAATTTCTCAATCCGAGCGCAACTGGCTCGCCGCGCATCTTCGCGAGTGCCCAGCTTGCGCCCAGGTCGCCCGGCAAACGAACAACGCTCTCCGCAGCTTGCGAGGCATGCCCATTCCCCTCCCGCGCGGACTCGCCGAACGCACGCAATTCCGCGTGCAATTGCGCGCCCAGGAACTGCGCGAACGCGAACCCAAGCGCCGCCTTCTCTGGATCATGTGTGCCATGTCTTGGGCGCTCGGCATCGCCACTGCGCCCTATGTCTGGCAAGCCATCGAATGGATCGGCCAGCGCACCGGCGCTCCATTGCTCGTTCTGGAATTTGGCTTTGGCCTTTGGTGGGCGATTCCCGCTTTGTTTGCCGCGGCAATCGTGGTTCTCGAAAACGTCCGGCAAGCGAACGAACGCGATTGGTCCGGCCGCTAGAGTGGGATGCAAGAAATTGAGCGAGGAATGAAATGACTGACTATCAGCAGAAAGTAAGCGGTTCTTTCAACGAGCGCATGCGCCTCAACCGGCTTCGCAGAAAGAAGGAAAAGCTCCGCTTCTGGCAAGAATTCCGGATCGTTCCGAAAGGACTGGTCTGGACCATGGTGGCGCTGTTTCTAATTGCGCAGGCCATCGCGTTTTCCGTCAACTACTGGAATTTCTATCACAACGGCGACATCTTCGCTCCGGAAGTGAGAGAAACTCCTTGGCTGTCCTACCTGGCATTGTCCGGCGTGATCACTCTTGTTTCGTTGGTTATGGCCAGCTTCACGTTCCTGATCGGATATGTCAACCGCGACGCCAAGCGCCGCGGCATGAATTCCGCGCTCTGGACCTTGCTAGTGATCGTCCTTCTCCCCGCATGGACCTTCGTCGGCTTCCTGATCTACTTCCTGATGCGCGAACCGCTGCCCTATCCCTGCCCGCAATGCGGAACCACCGTCGGCGCCCGTTATAATTTCTGTCCCAACTGCAAATGTAACCTGCATCCCAGCTGCCCCAATTGCAAACGCGAAGTCGTCGAAACCGACAAGTTCTGCCCCTATTGCGCGCATGAATTAGGGAGCCTGCCGTTGGCAGAGCACGCCTCGCAGAATATGTAGCGCGGGGCGAAGCCCTGCGGATTTTTCTATCAATGAGAGGACCACGAAAGCGAAGCTGAGTGGGCGCTAGTAACGTTCGACGGCGAGGGCGACCGCATTGCCACCGCCGAGGCAGAGTGCGGCGATGCCTCGCTTCAAGTTGCGGCGCTGCAATTCGTAAAGAAGAGTTACAAGTATGCGGGCGCCGCTCGCTCCAATCGGATGGCCAAGCGCGACGGCGCCGCCGTTTACGTTTACTTTTTCCGGATTGAGGCGCAACTGCCGCGTCACGGCAATCGCCGCAACGGCAAAGGCTTCGTTCAACTCGATAAGTTCGACGTCCTTATCACGGTCCCAGCCAGTTTTGGTTAGTAGTTTTTCCACGGCATCCACCGGCGCCATCATCACCCACTTCGGCTCGACGCCGCTGACCGCCTGCGCAACAATTCGCGCGATGGGCTGCTTTCCGAGGCGCGCCGCGTTCCTCTCGCTCGTGACGATGAGCGCCGCAGCTCCATCATTCGTGCCGGGAGCGTTTCCCGCGGTCACTGTGCCGTCTTTCTTGAATGCCGGTTTTAGTTTCGCCAGCGCCTCCATCGAAGTGTCTTCACGCGGCGATTCGTCGTACTTGATGACAATCGACTCGCCCTTTTTTTGAGGAACTTCGATGGGCAGAATCTGCGCTTCAAAGAAACACGATTTGCGCGCCCGGACCGCTTTCTGATGGCTCTCGACTGCAAAACGATCCTGCTCTTCGCGCGTGATTCCGTATTTCTCGGCCACCAGCTCGCCGGTCATGCCCATATGAAAATCTTCGTACGCGTCCCACAGCCCGTCATGGATCATGGAGTCCACAAGCTTGCCGTCGCCGATGCGATAGCCGGTGCGCGCTTGCGGCAGCAAATACGGGCAGTTGGACATGGACTCCATCCCGCCGGCGACGACGATTTCCGATTCGCCGAGCGTGACCGCTTGCGCAGCGAGCGCCACGGCTTTCAGCCCGGAGCCGCAGACTTTATTAATCGTCATTGCCGCAACGCGAGGCGCGCATCCGCCCTTGAGCGCCGCCTGCCGCGCGGGGTTCTGCCCGAGTCCTGCTTGCACTACATTGCCGAGGATCGCCTCGTCAACTTCCTTTGCCTCAATGCCGGCGCGCCGAATGGCTTCAGCGACAATTTTGCCTCCGAGGTCGACGGCCGAATACCCGGCCAGACCGCCTTGAAATTTTCCGATGGGGGTGCGAACAGCGGAAAGAATGATGGGAGTATCCATGTGCGTAGTGAACCTCCGAAGGAGTAAGGCACACTATTATACAGCGTTGCCCTCGGAGCAGTCGCGGAGACAAGAATCGAGAAGAGTGGGAAAGGCGGACAGCCGTTCGCCTTTCCCAAAGCTGAAGTCAGTTGCCAGCAGCCGCGTTGGAGCTGGCCTCGTTCTCGTCCGCACTCGGTCCATACAGCCCCGGAACAGGAACTCCAACGAGTCGGAAATACACGGTGAGCTGCGCGCGGTGATGAATCAAGTGATTCATGCACATGCTCCGTATGCAGGCGACACGGGGCAGGGTAAAAATCTCTTTGCCGCCTGCGAGCAGCTTCCAGCCCTTCATGATTTCCTGATCGCTCACGCTGGACAGCGCTGCCCGTGCTGCCGCGCTGTCTTTGTCAAAGGCAGCGAGAAGCTCCTTTCGATTCGTGATTTTCGGCGGCTCGTAGGACGGGCCGTCCACCGGCGCATAATCCAACTCTTCGGTGTTGATGGTCATTGCAATCCACTCCGGAACTGTCCCGACGTGTCCTGCGAGCCAGCCCAGCGTGCCGGACTTCGCGTGTGGCTTCCAGCCCCACTTGTCGTCGGGCACGCGTTCCAGCACCTTGCGTGTGTTTTTCATCTCTTCGTCAAATTCCGGCAGCATCGATTGTCCAATAGTCATGTCGGCCTCCCTGCAAAGTCGCCACTCAGCGCCGCAAATCATAGGCGAACAAAAGGCGAAATGTCAAGTCTTATTTTTCAGCGTTCGCACTCTTCCCCGTGCTCCGCGGAATCTTTCTTCGCCTTCAGAAAATCCTACGAATGGCCGTTGACAAGCGCTCGAGACGGGACAAAATATCCTTATGCCCCACCAACTCAGCACGTCCTATCTGCAAGATTCCATCGGCCTATTTCACTACTACAAGAAATTGAGCGAGCGCGCGATGGCGCAATGCCCGGACGATTGCCTCTTCGTCGCGCTCGACGCGGAATCCAATTCCATCGCCATCCTTGTGAAACACATGTCCGGGAACATGCGCTCGCGCTGGCGCGATTTCCTGACCACGGACGGCGAGAAACCAGACCGCCGCCGCGACACGGAATTTGAAACTCCGCCCACCACTCGCGCGGAGCTACTTGAACTTTGGGAGCGCGGCTGGAAATATGTTTTCGATGCGCTCGAACCTCTGACGGAAGCCGATCTGGCTCGAACGGTTACCATACGCACCGAGCCTCATTCCGTCATGCAAGCCATCAACCGCCAAATCGCACATTACGCGCATCACGTCGGCCAGATTCTGTTTCTCGCCAAGCATCTGACGTTCACCAAAACGGGAAGGTGGGAATCGCTCAGCGTGCCGCGCGGAGAATCCGCTGATTTCAGCGCGCGCGTGGCAGCCGGCGAAAAGTCTCAAAGGTAAGACCCACGGCATGACATGAATGTGGGAATTTATTGCTGACTGATTTAGTGCGTGATAGGCTTGGTTCAGCGTATGAAATGATGATCAGCCCAAGAATCAGTGAGCTTGTTTTTGACGTCACGCAAGAGGCCGATGGCGGCTTCGTTGCTGAATGTCTGACGGAATCCATCGTCACACAAGGCGATACATGGGAAGAACTTCGGACAATGGTGAAAGACGCCGTGGAAGGATACTTTTTTGACGGCCCGAAACCCCAGTCAATCCGCCTTCACCTTGTCCGTGATGAAGTTCTGTCACTGGGATGAAAACTCCGCGAGACCTCAGCGGGCAACGACTAGCCCACGTTCTCTGCCGGAGCTGGGGATACCGAGAGGTTGAACAAACCGGCAGTCACATCATTCTCCAAACGGAGACACCCGGACACCAGCGAATGCCCATCCCCGCCCACAAGGTTCTGCGAATTGGGACTCTAAACGCGATTATTCGACTGGTTGCAAATCACAAAGGTGTGCCTCGCGAAGAGCTTTTGAAGGACATCACATAGTCTGAAGCACCCATTTCCTCTGCAAGACGAATTCCGCTACCCTTCTTAAGTCATGGCTACACTGTTCGAGCTCGATCCTCCACCGGAGAGTGAACTGAAACTGAATGAGGCGCAGCGGCGCGCCATCACTCATGGAGAAGGCCCGCTGCTGGTCATCGCGGGGGCTGGGACTGGAAAGACGCGCGTAATCACCGAGCGCATCCGTCATCTGCTTCAATCGGACGAGTCGCTTTCCGGTGAAAATATTCTCGGCCTCACCTTCACGAACAAAGCCGCGGGCGAGATGAAAGCGCGCGTCGTGCGCGCCACGGGGGAACGCGGCAAAGATGTCACGCTGGCGACGTTTCACGCTTTCTGCGAGAGCCTGCTGAAGGAAGCCTCGCCGGAACGATTGATGATCGACAAGGTCGATCACTGGATTCTTCTGCGCCGCAATTTGGAGCGTCTGAAACTCGACAAATATCGCCGGCTCGCCGATCCCGGCCAGTTCCTAAACGATTTCGTGGAATTTTTCTCGCGGTGCCAAGATGAGCTGGTCTCCTCGGAAGACTACCAACGCTACGCCGACGGACTCGCTACACAACTCGAAGTCGAACGGGCCGCGCTCGACGAGGACACTTCCAAAGAGCGCGCCGAAGAAGCCGCTCTCCAGCAGGAAATCGCACGCGCTTACCGCGCGAGCGAAGAATTGCTCCGCGAAAAGAAACGCGTTTCGTTTGGCTCGCTGATCACTGGAGCTGTCGAGCTTCTCGAAACGAACACTGAGCTGCGCGAAGCGCTTCAGGAAAAATATCGCTACATCCTCGTCGATGAATTTCAAGATACCAACATCGCGCAGCTTCGGCTGCTCGAACTTCTGGCCGGCAAGAAAAAGAACATCGTCGCCGTTGGCGACAATGACCAGGCCATCTACCGCTTCCGTGGCGCTTCGTTCGGCAGCTTCAAGCTTTTCCTGGAGCGCTTCGCCGACTGGCGTGAAGGGCAGGACTCCACTAAATTCCGCGTCTCGCTGGTCGAAAATTACCGCTCGACGCCCAATATCCTTCGCGTGGCGACGCAAGTCATCGCGCAAAATGCGGTGAGCGCGGACTTCCCAAAAAAAGTGCTCAGCGCGAATAAAGAAGAGAGCGAAAAGGTTCGCATCGTCGAACTGGAAGCCGAAGCCGACGAAGCACGCTGGATCGTCAGCGAACTCCAGCGTCTCCACGCGGCCGGCCGCAAGTGGCACGATTTCGCCGTGCTCTACCGCCAGCACGCCCACCGAGATGAGCTCGTTGAAGAACTTTCCCGCCACAAAATCCCGTTTGTCATCAGCAAGCTTTCCATTCTCGATCATCCACTGGTGAAAGATGTTCTCGCCTACCTGCGCCTGATTGCCACGCCTTTCGATGACATAGCCTGTGCCCGTGTACTTGCTGCCCCCGCTTGGGGACTCGAACCCGGTGATCTTGTGCGCCTCGCCGAACGAGCTCGCAAAGAAAAAAAGGCCCTGTACGATATGCTGCAACTTCCGCAGGGGCAGCTCCCTTTCGATTCCACGCACGCTTCGGTGGGCCGCCTCGTCGAGTTTCTCTCCGAGCAGCGCAAAACACTGCGCCGCCGCACGGCGCGCGAAATCCTCGTCGATCTCCTTGAATGGCTGGAGGTCGCGCAACGCGCGGGCGCGCAAGATCGCAAGTACGTCACGCGCCTCTCAGAATTCGCGAAGGAGTGGGAGCCCAAGAGCGAGACGCGCGGCCTCGCCGAATTCGTCGAATATTTGGGCTACTATTCGCAAGCCGGCGGCACCATCAGCCTCGAAGACGACTTCCCCGGCGATGCTGTCCAGTTGATGACCGTCCACGGCGCCAAAGGCCTCGAATTTCCCCAAGTCTTCCTGCTCCGAATTAACAATAAAAAATTCCCGACAACGGAACGTCACCGTGTCTTCGAATTCCCTGCCGCTCTGATGAAAGAAGGCGAACCCGCCGAGCAGTTCCACATCCAGGAGGAGCGCCGGCTCTTCTACGTCGCTTTAACGCGCGCGGAAAATCGACTCACGCTGACCACCTTGACCGAAAAAAAAGGAAAGACGCCCGTCTTCATCGAAGACATTCTGCTGGATCCGGCCATCAAGCGACGCGACGTTTACCACATCAGCCCCAAATTGCCGGAAGCCCCTGCAGGCGGGAAAGAGGAAACTTCGGCCACCGACAATCCGCAACTGTTTCCCGCCTCCGCCGAGCCTGCGAAAATCTTCTCCCGCATCGCCGACTGGGCTCTCGAATTTCATCCTCCGACGCCCGAGCCACTTACGCTTAGTCCTTCGGCAGTCAGCGGATACCGCAGCTGCCCGCAGCAATATCTTTTCAGCCGCTCGTGGTCTCTCAAGGAGGGCCCCAAAGCCGTTCTCAGCTTTGGCAGCGTGATGCACACCACGATCAAGCGTTTTGTTGACCAGCTCCGAAAAGGCGTGAAGCTTCCGTTCGAAGAAGTTGCGCGAATCTTCGAAACCGAATGGAGCTCCGCGGGATTCGAAGACGACTATCAGGAGTCCGGGTATAAAAAAGACGGCATTGAACAATTGCGCGCTTTCCACGCGGCGATGCTTGAAGCACCGCCGAAAGTGCTCGAGCAAGAAAAGAGTTTTGAGCTTCCGCTGGAGAACAACGTCACGATCATCGGCCGCATGGACCAGGTCAACGCACTTGGCCGCAACGATGTTGAAATCATCGACTACAAGACAGGCAAGCCCAAAAAAGACTCCGACGCCAAAAAGGATTTGCAGCTCAGCCTCTATGCCCTGGCCGCAAAGGAAATTTTCGAATGGAACCCCGTCCGCCTGGTTTTCCATTACTTGCAGAACAACCAAACCCAGGTGACCACGCGCGACGCCAAGCAGCTCGACGAAGCTCAAAAAATTGTCCTCGAAGCCGCCGCTGACATCCGAGCGGGCGAATTCCCGCCGAATCCTGGATTCGTCTGCCGCAACTGCGCGTATAAACCGATTTGCCCCGCCCATGAAGAGGCGCTCAGCAGTTAGTTGGCGCCATTTGAAGTAATGTATTGGTTCTCCTGCATCCCCATTACGAGGTGTCCACTTGAATCGAAAGATCTTCTACCTGTCGCTCTGCCTTCTTGGATTTGCTCTTCCCTACTCTCAATTCATCCCCTGGGTCCTCGAGCACGGTCTGGACATGCCGCTGTTCCTCCGCCAACTCTTCGCAAACCGCATTAGCGGATTTTTCGGTGTGGACGTCCTCATTTCTGCCGTGACTCTGATTGGTTTTATCCGCACCGAAGGCGCGCGGCTCAAGATGCGCACGCTATGGCTTCCCATCGCGTCGGTCTTGCTCGTGGGAGTTTCTCTCGGCCTTCCTCTATTCCTCTATCTTCGGGAATGCGATCTGCAGAAGCCCGGAACGTCAGCGGTCTAACCAATCGAGAAAAATTCGGTGGCAGCAGGAACTGCCGCCAGCATCCGCCATCGTCGAATTCAATAAAAAAAGGGCGCCGCCCAACCGGCAGCGCCCTAATTAACCGAATCCCGTGGAAAACTCTCTACTTCCCTTTTTTCGGCCCCTTGGCCTCGTCCTTCTTTCCCTTTTTCTTCATGGTCAAGCTCCTTTCCGGCGCAGCCCGGCTGGGCCACCGTGGTTCTCAATTCGCGGGCCATGATGGGCGCTGCCCATCATGCCATCTTGTTTCGTATACGGGTGGCGGCGGTGGCTGTCAAGAAAATTCCGCTGCGTATCGAAAGAATTCGTCTTATTGGGCGATTCCGCCGGTGTAGTAGCGGTTGCGGGTGAGGATGGTCAGCCCTTCGCGCTTCACGCGCACCTCGACGTCGTGGTAATCCTTCGCCCGATTGGTTTTCTGGGGGATGTACGCGAGGGTGTACTCGTTGCGCGCCTCCTCGGTTATGCGTGAGTACAGCTCTTCCAGCGATTCCCGCCGGGCCGCGTAATAGACATCGCCCCCGGTAGCGTGAGCGTACCCGGAGAGCCGCTCGAATTTTCGGTCGTAAAAGGCGCTTCCCACACCCACGGCAAACACGGCGATGTTGTGGCCATTCAGTTCCTTGACGGTGTTGTCGTAGGTGTTGGTGTTGTACTTCTTTCCCCCATCAACGCCGTCGCTCACAATAAAGATAATTTTTCGTCGGTTGCGTGGCCGGGTCTTGAGAAGCTCCGCAGCGCCGAAGATGGCGTCGTCCAGCGCTTTAGTCGGTTGCGCAAAGATGGTCCGAGTGGATTCGGGGATGGAGGGCGAACCGTCCGGGGCATGGCCGTTGATGCTCGGGCCGTTGAATGGCCCGCCAGGCGGCATGACGGCAGTATGGCTGTCCAGGCGGGTCCGTTGTAGCTCCGTGAGCAGCTTGTCCTGATCGCTTGTGAAGCCCTTGCCGGGGTGAAAGAATTGGTCGAATCGGCAGACAAAGGCCTCATCGAGATTGCTGAGGCCTCCCACGATGGCATCGAGGCTCTGCTCGACTTCCTTGGCATCCTTGGTCTTCAGATCGTTGTCAATCAAAATGACCATCGACAGCGGGAACGCCTCAGTTGTAAACACCTCGATTCTTTGTTCCACACTATCCTCAAAAACACGAAACTCATCCTTCCCCAAGTCCGGCACGAGGCGACCATTGCTGTCTTTCACTGTCACGGGGAGGACCACCAGATTCGCGTTCACTATGATCTTGGCTCGCGCCTCGCTCAGCCGCGGCGTTTCTGGCGGAGCAGGCTCCTGGCTGGCGGGGGAGGATTCCTGAGGTGTCCGCGCGGCCATTCCCAGCCACAAGACGGGCACGGCGAGGAAAGCAAGACAGGTCACACCGGCGATTTTTCGTGGACTTTTCATAACTCTGAGGCCAAACTTCCTCTCGCACCCGATTGTCGGAGCGTGTCCGTCTGTGCCAGCGACGCATCCATCGCACCGCTTGACAGCATCATAACGTGACAGAAGAACCCCAGCGGACAGATTCCAGCCGGGCAACTCTCGTCAAGGAAAGTATACATGCCTTCTCTCAAGAAAATGGCGGCACTGTGCGCGACGCCGGTACTTGCTGCTGTTATCGCCATTCCAGCTTTGCCGCAAGAGCCAGCGGTTCAAGGTCCCACAATCAAGACGCAGGTAAACCTCGTCAACTTGTTTGTGACTGTTCGTGACAAGAGCAAGCGCATCGTCACGGACCTGAAGCAAGACGACTTCAAGGTCTCCGAAGACGGTCAGGATCAGAAGATCGCCTTCTTCTCTAAGGAAGTGACGCTGCCCATCACTCTGGGGTTGCTCATGGATACTTCGGGCAGCGAGCAATACATGCTCGGCGCGATTCAGGACGGAGCTTCGAGCTTTTTGAATCGCGTAATGCGCAAGGGGGACGAAGCCATGGTCATGTCATTCGACCTGGACGTGGACCTGCTCGCCGATTTCACCGATGACCGCTCGCAGCTCAACCGCGCCATTCACAAAGCCCAAATCAATACGGGTGGCGGCGGCATCACACCCGGCACACTCCCCTCGGGAGGTCCGAAGGGCACCAATTTCTATGACGCCTTGTATCTGGCGTGCAACGAGAAGCTTTCGACCGAAGCCGGCCGCAAAGCCATCGTTGCCCTAACCGACGCCGAAGACAACGGCAGCAAAGTACGTGTCGAGGAAGCCATCGAAGCCGCCCAGCGCACGGATACGGTCGTCCACATTCTTCTTGTATATGATCCGCACTACGGCGCGGACAGCGGCATCGCCAAAAAGATTACGGACGAGACGGGCGGCCGAATGATCGTCGTCAACTCAGAAAAGCATCTCCAGGAAGCATTCGATCAAATCTCCGAGGAACTCCGCAGCCAGTACACCGTGGGCTACTATCCCACCAACTCCGCCCGCGACGGCAAATTCCGGAAAATCAAGGTTGAAGTGGGCGATCACAACGACAAAGTCCTCGCGCGTAAAGGCTACTACGCCCCCAAAAGCTGAACCGTCAACGTTAGGAAGCACGAATAATCGGAAACTGATCCACTGCCGAACTTTCACTACGCATTGACCGATATTCACCGAACGTCTAACATCCCGCTTGCAACCCTGCTCATGATTAACGAGACTGTCGCCCACTATAGGATTCTGCGTAAGCTCGGCTCCGGCGGGATGGGCGTGGTCTACGAAGCCGAAGACACCAAGCTCGGCCGCCGCGTCGCCCTGAAATTCATCCCCGAAGAAAACCAGCGCGACACGGCGACACTCGAACGCTTCCTGCGCGAAGCTCGCTCCGCCTCCGCACTCAACCATTCCGGAATTTGCACCATCCACGCAATCGAAGAGCATGACGGCCGCACCTTCATCGCCATGGAGCTCCTCGTCGGCGATTCTCTCGATAAAGTTCTCGCCGCCGGCGCTTTGCCCACCAACCGCACCGTCGAAATAGGCATTCAACTCGCCGATGCCCTCGATGCCGCCCAAAAAAAGGGTATCGTCCACCGCGACCTCAAGCCCGCCAATATTTTTGTCACCGAATCCGGCGCCGTCAAAGTCCTCGATTTTGGTCTCGCCAAGCTCCTTCCCGGCACGTCAGGCGATCTCGGAGGCCATACTCTCGACCACTCCCCGGCTGACACTCTCCTCACCAGCCCCGGCATGGCCCTCGGCACCATCCAATACATGTCCCCCGAGCAGGCCCGCGGCGAAGAAATCGACGCGCGCAGCGACCTCTTCTCCCTCGGCGCCGTCCTCTACCAAATGTTGACCGGCAAACAAGCCTTCTCCGGCTCCACCAGCGCTGTTGTTTTCGACAATATCCTCCACAACGCACCCGTCGCCCCCGTCACCCTCAATCCCAGTGTTCCGCCGGAACTCGAGCGCATCCTCAACAAAGCACTCGAAAAAGACCGCGAAGTCCGCTATCAAGTCGCCGCCGAATTGCGCGCCGACCTCAAACGCCTTCAGCGCGAACTGGATTCCGGCAGCCGTCCCGCAAACTCCCCGAGCGCCGCCGCACGCGTCTCTGCCGATTCAGATTCCCCCACACGGCGAGCGACTCCGTCCGGCAGTTCCGTCATCGTTGCCGCCGCCAAAAATCATAAGCTCAGCACCGTCCTCACGCTTCTGGGCATTGCCATCATCGTCGCGGCCGCTGCCTTTGGCATCTACTCGATCTTTCTCCGCACTCGCCACGTTCCCTTCGAGTCCTTCACCATCGAAAATCTCACCAACACCGGGCACGTCGCTCTCGCCGCCATCTCCCCAGACGGCAAATATCTCCTCCACGTTCGCGATGAAGATGGATTACAGTCTCTCTGGCTCCGTCACATTGCCACGGGTAGCAACACGCAGGTCGTTCCCCCTGCCGCCACGCGTTACTCAGGGCTGACCTTCTCCCCCGATGCCAATTATATTTACTGCGTGCGGCGGGATGAGTCGGAGCACACGATCGCCTCTCTATATTCCGCGCCCATGCTCGGCGGTACTCCTCGTTTGCTCATCAAGGATGTCGACAGCCCCATTACTTTTTCCCCTGACGGCCAGCGCTTCGCCTATTTGCGCGAGCGCCATGATTCTTCCTTCTACGAGCTTCTCATCGCCCATAGTGACGGTACTCCTGATCGCACGCTGTTCAGCAATGTGACTCTTGCCGGAAACAATGGCAATTTCGTTCCGGCTTGGTCTCCGGATGGCAAGACTATCGTCATACCGGGGTCCCAATTGACAAACGGCGCAATCGGCTCCTTTCTCGCGGTCGATGTTGCTAGCGGCAGGCAACAAGTGGTGGCGCAAGCCCGGGACCGCTTTTATTCCGGTGCTATGTGGTTGCCAGGCTCGAACGCCCTCGTGGTGTCCACCCTCAATGAGGCGGTTGGGTTGAACGAACAACTGGGCGTCGTCAGCTATCCTGGTGGGGAGTTCCGTACGGTAACCTCAGACACCAACGTGTACGTGCGCCCGAGTGTTGCCGCCGATGGTCGAAGTTTGGTTGTGACTCAAACGCAATCCAAGTTTGAACTTGACGTGGCCCCGGCATCCTCTCCGGATGCATTGCGCGCCGTGCCCTTGTCTTCGCGAGGCATGATCTGGCGCTGGGATTGGATGCCCGATGGGCGACTTGTTTTCCCGCAGGCGCCGGACATCCGGGTCGTCAACCCCACCGGAGGAGAAACGGTCCTGCTTTCCGACCCTGCGCATCTTTCAGACCAGATCGTGTCTTGCGGCAAGTACATCGTTTTTCGATCCTCTGGACGTTCTGGCAAGATCGGCTTCAATCTCTGGCGAATGGATTCCACGGGAGCAAATCTCACGCAACTGACGTTTGGGGCGAACGAAGCCGATCCGATCTGCTCGCGGGATGGGAAATGGGTGTATTACTACGACTACGGGAACGAGCAAGTCTTGAAACGTTTACCGGTGGAGGGTGGAACCGCCGAGACCATTATCCATTCGGCCATCGGCGCTTGGAATATCTCTCCGGATGGCAAGACTATCGTCTCCCTCGAGGTTCGAGAACTGGATCACAAGCTGGTCCTTGACCTCTACTCCATCGACGATAAGAAGGTCACCTATCGGGACGTGGACCTGAGGGCCTTGGCGGGGCCGCTGGCATTTGCCCCGGACGGCAAAGCTGTTGTTTACGTTGTCCGCGAAAAGGGCGTGGACAACCTTTGGCAGCAGCCACTCGACGGCGCGCCCTCCCGGCAGCTCACTCACTTTGCTTCGGAACGAATCTGGCAGTTCGGCTTCTCGCAGGACGGCTCAAAACTCGCCGTGCAGCGCGGCCATAGCGAATCCGACGCTATCCTCCTTCGCGACACGACCCGATGAGAGCGCACGCCTGGACACGCCTCTAGCCCTCCAAAAACATCGTCATCGCCAAGGAGTGGAATTACAGCAATCAGGGAGTGGCCGGGCCTGAGGGACTCGGCTGGCTGCTGCCCTCGCGGTTGGCTCGCGCAAAATATCCGCGCCGCGCCCGGACCTGGTAGCCCTTGTGGTCGGGCACTTCGATGCGGATCCGGTGGTACCGCCCGTCCAGGACGTAATTGGTGGGTATGTACGCTATCGAATATTCATTGCGGAGCTCGTCGCCGATGTCCTGGAAGGACTGATCCAAATCATCCACGTGATATGGAAAGAACGCCCGGCCGCCGGTTTCCTCGGCGAGGTCTTGCAGAACCTTGTCGCCTTCCGTCAGGTGCGTTTTGCGGTCGGCGAGCTTGTCGGGATCGGTCTGGGAGAGCTGAATCCACTGCGTGCTCGTGCTGATCGTATAAATCACCACGCTCGTGCGCTGCGCCATTTCGATGGCTTCGGAGCGCGTGTGGCTCGAAAGATTGTCGTCTCCGTCGCTGATCACAATCATTACGCGCCGCACGACGTCCGGTTGATCCCCGGGGGGACGCGGCGGATGACTCAACTCGTTCTGGCAGGCGTCATAAATGGCGTCGTACACCGCAGTGCCGCCGCCGGCGCGCGTCTGCAAGATTTGGTCGCGCAGCAACCCTGCATCGCCGGTGAACGCCTGCACGACTTGCGGCTCGTCGTCAAATGTCATCACGAAGGCTTCGTCTCTGCCCCGACGCAGCACGCTGAATAGAAAATTAATCGAGGCGTCCTGCTCGAACTTGATGCGGTCACGGATGCTGTTTGAGGTGTCTACCAGCATTCCGATGCGCAAGGGCAAATCGGTCTGCCTGCTGAAGTATCGAATCTCCTGGGGAAACTTCTCGTCGAATACCTTGAAGTCTTCTTTTTGCAGATCGGGAACGAGCTTGTTGCGCCGGTTGAGCACCGTGAAAAGCACGTCCACCAGGTTGACCACCTGGACGATTCTTTGCTGGCTCTGCGGCGGCGCGGCCTGCTCCCCAGGTTGGCTCTGCTGCGACTGCTGAGTTTGTTGACTCTGCCGACTCTGCTGGTCCTGCCGCGCTCCCGCCTTCCCCGCCGGTCCGGTTTGCGCGGATGCTTGCTGCGCACGGTCGCTGACGGCCGTCGACAGCAAAAGAGCTACGAGAACTACGGAAATCAATGCCCTGGACATGTCTGCTGATTATAGGTAGGGAGCGAGCACAGCGTCAATTCGCTTCGAATCTTCTCCGGCAACGTCCGATAGCTTTTTAACGAACTCGTGCAGCTCTCGGGGCAGCGGGGCACGCACTACGACCCACTCTCCGGTCTTCGGTTGAGAAAATCCCAGCTGCGCCGCGTGCAAAAAATTCCGGCCAAGCGGCGGCATAATTTCCCTCTCCGCTTTTTCCCGTCCGCTTGCCGCACTGCGCCCGGCTCGAGTGCCAACAAGGATTTGGAGATCCGCTCCGTAAAGCGTATCCCCGACAACGGGGTGTTTGACCGCCGAAAAATGTACGCGAATCTGGTGCGTCCTGCCGGTGTGCAGCTGCACTTCCACTAGGGTCGCGCCATCAATTTCCGCCAGCGTTCGCCAATCCGTCCGTGCTTCTCTCGCTTTGGCCGGCAGCACCTTGCCCCGCAGCGAGCTCCCCGGCTTTTGCCGGTACACTGCCATTCTCGTTCGCCGGTGTAAGTCGCGCCCAATTGCCAATTCAATTCGCCCGTGCTTTTCCTTCAGCAGTCCCTCGACCAGCGCGATGTACGTCTTTTTTACCGTGCGGCGCCGAAACGCTTCCGCCAGCTTTGCATGCGCAAAATCGTTTTTGGCCACCATGATGACGCCAGATGTTTCCTTATCGAGGCGATGCACAATCCCCGGACGCAAGGCGTCTCCTCCTTGCGAAAGCGCTAGCCCTCGTCCCAGCAAAGCATTCACAAGAGTGCCGCGCGTGTTTCCCGCGCCCGCGTGAACGGTCATCCCCGCCGGCTTGTTGACAACGATCAAATCGGCGTCCTCGTAAAGAATGTCCAACGGAATCGATTCGGCTTGCGCGTGCATCGGCGGTCGCGCTTGCGCTTCGACCAAGATTTTCTCGCCGGCGCGCAATCGGTGCGCGCCCTTCTTCGGCTTACCTTCAACAAGGACCAGCCCGACTTCGATTAGTTCTTGAATTCGCGTGCGGCTCAACTCAGGCAGTCGCGTCGCCAAGTAACGGTCCAACCGCACCCCGGCATCGCTGTCTTCTACGAAGAGGTTATGTGTGATGGGTGAAGGCACCGGAGGATTCTAGCAGCTTGTCTCAGCCGCAGGCGAAAGGCGCCCCAATTGCGCATATTTTTGGACCGATTTTACGCGCGAATGTCGCCCAGTTGCCGATCAATTCAGCGAAGAAGCGTCTTTCTTGGAAAGGAAAAGGAGATCGAGAATCAAAAGTATCGCGCCGATGGTGATCGCGGAATCGGCTACGTTAAAGGCCGGCCACCTATAGCTTCCAATCCACACTTCGAGAAAATCCGTGACTGCCCCGTGAATAATTCGGTCAGCCGCATTTCCAGTGGCTCCTCCCAGCAGGAGCGCAATCCCCGCGCACGCCGCATTACCGCCCTGCCCCGCCACTAGCAGCCATGCAAGAACACAGATCACGACTAGCGATCCGCCGATGAGCAAAATTCGCAGCCACGGCGAATGCGAGTCCGCAAACATGCTGAAAGCGATCCCTGGATTGCGGCTGTGCACCAAATAGACGAAGTGCCGGACCAGTTCGTGCCGCCATCCTTCGTCCGTTTTCGTCTCGAACCAAGCCTTGCTGGCGCGGTCGAGGACCACGATTCCCAGCGTGAGCCAGAGCCAGCGGAGTCGGGAAGGCAATTTCATGAAAGGGACGGCTCCGATCTTTCAATTTCAGCAAGCGCTTCGCTGCATCGCTCGCAAACATCGGGGTAACGCGCATTCTCTCCCACATGGGTCGAGTAGTTCCAGCACCGTTCGCACTTTGTTCCATCGGCGCGCAAAACTTCCACGTGAAACGGTTCGGGATGCTCGCTGTCCACCGGCCCATCAAGCGGCAAGACTTCCACCTGTGAAACGATAAACAGCCCCGGCAAATCCTTTGCGTGTCTTTCCATGAGTTCCAGGTAAGGGCCCTTAGAACGAAGCCGTATCTTGGCTTCGAGCGAACCATTAATGAATTTTTGCGCGCGCATTCGCTCCAGGTCTTGCAATACCTCCGCTCTCAGCGCATGGAGTTTTTCCCATTCCGTCTTCCCCTTGCAATCAAGACCTGCACGTAGCCCGCGCTCCTCGGGAAAGACGTCCATGTGCACGCTCTCCGGCTCACCCGGCAACTTCGGGAGGTGCGCCCAAATCTCTTCCGTGGTGAAAACCAGGATGGGCGCAGCCAAACGAACCAGCGCGCTGGCAATCTTCCACACTGCCGTTTGCGCCGAACGCCGCGAACGGTTCCTCGCGGCCTTCGTGTACAGGCGGTCCTTCAATACATCGAAGTAAAACGCACTCAAATCCACCACGCAAAAATCATGGATCGCGTGATACACCCGGTGGAAATCGTAGGCTGCATACCATTCGCGGCAGTTCTTCACCAGGTCAGCCATTCGCTCCAGCATCCAGCGGTCGATCTCCTCGAGTTGTTCATCAGTAAGAGAGTCGCGCCCCGGCTCGAAATCAAACAAATTTCCCAGGGCAAACCTGAAGGTGTTGCGAATCTTGCGGTACGCTTCGCTGAGTTGCGTCATCACCCGCTCGCTGATTTTCACGTCGGCCTGATATTCCTGAGAGGCCACCCACAATCGCAGCAGATCAGCTCCCCATTTTTCGCAAATGTCGCTCGGAAGCACGACGTTCCCTAGCGACTTGGACATCGGGCGGCCATGCTCATCGAGCGTCCAGCCGTGCGTGACCACGGTTCGATAAGGCGCGTGGTGGCGCAGCCCCGTGGCGATCAGCAGCGAACTCTGAAACCAACCGCGATACTGGTCCGGGCCCTCGAGATAGACATCCGCAGGCCATTCATCGCCCTTCAAAACAGCGAGATGCGATGATCCGGCGTCAAACCACACATCGAGAATGTCGTTTTCTTTCCGCCAAAGGCCTGCGGCGCAGTCGCATTTCGTTCCGGGAGGCAACAATTCTTCGGCCGGGTGCGTGTACCACGCGTCCGCCCCTTCCCGTTCGAACCACTTCAACACGTTGCGCAAGGCCGCGTAATCCTCCAAGCGTTTCCCGCAAGAGTCGCAATAAAAAACGATAATTGGCACGCCCCAGAATCGCTGCCTCGACACGCACCAATCCGGCCGCTGCTCGATCATTTCGAAGATGCGTTCTTCTCCCCAAGCCGGAATCCATTGGACGCCGTGGACTTCTTGGAGCGCTTCCGCGCGCAAAGTTTTTTCTGCACCCTGCGGAGCCTGGTCCATCTTGATGAACCACTGCTCCGTAGCACGAAAAATCACGGGGTTGTGGCAGCGCCAGCAATGCGGATAACTATGCGTGTAGCTGCGATGGCCCAGCAACGCGCCGCAGTCTTCAAGCAGTTTGACGATGATAGGATTCGCCTGAAACACATTTTTACCTTTGTATTCCGGCAAGCCTTCGAGATACACGCCCTTGTCGTCGATTGGTGCATAAGTTTCCAGCCCGTATTTTTGCCCGGAAAGAAAATCGTCCGAGCCGTGCCCCGGCGCCGTGTGGACAATCCCGCTGCCCTGATCCAGCGTCACATAGTCAGCCAGAATTCCAGGCACCTGGATCGGCAAAAAAGGATGCTGAAATCTCGTCCCCTCAAAATCGCGGCCCTTCCAATTCGAACGCACCCGAACCTCATTGATCCCGCACTCCGCTTGCAACGCCGCCACTCGCTCGGCTGCAAGCAAGAAGGCGCCCTTCTCCGTTTCCACGACCGCGTAATCGAAATCAGGATGAAAGGCCAGAGCCCGATTATGCGGCAGGGTCCACGGAGTCGTGGTCCAGATGATTGCGTTCACGTCGGGCATTCGAATGGCGTCAGACTTCCCGCCGCCGAGGACGCCGAATTTCACCCAAACCGAAGGACTGGTATGATCTTCATACTCGACTTCCGCTTCCGCGAGCGCCGTGGAATCGTAAATGCACCAATAGACCGGCTTTCGCCCGCGATACACGAATCCTTTCTCCATGAAATCGAGAAGCGCGCCGGCGATCGTGGCTTCGTAATCATGGCTCATGGTCAGATAGGGATCTTTCCAGCGGCCGAACACTCCCAATTGCTTGAAATCCCGCTTATGCTGTTCCACATAGCGCGCCGCGAACGCCCGGCAAAGCCGCCGAAATTCCGCGGGCGCAACTCTCCCTTTTCCGCCAAGTTCCTTTTCCACCTGCGTCTCGATCGGCAATCCATGGCAATCCCAGCCGGGCACGTACGGCGCGTAATGCCCGGCCATGCTTTTGGACTTGACGATCATGTCTTTCAAGATTTTGTTGAGACCGGTGCCCAGATGAATCGTCCCCGTCGGATAGGGCGGCCCATCATGCAAAACAAAGAGCGGAAAGCCCTTTCGCGCCTCCAGAATCCGCTCATAAAGATGCGAACCCTCCCAGGCGGCAAGCTGCTTTGGCTCATTCTGCGGAAGTCCCGCCTTCATCGGAAAATCTGTTTTGGGCAGGTTGAGTGTTTTCTTCAGTTCCAGCGGTTCGGCCATGAATGTGTTGGTGTGAGGAGTACTCCTTAGGTTTGCATCCCGTCCCTCGGTTCAGGTACAACGCCGGAAACAGCGGAGAGCGTTGTAATCGCGTATGTTACAATGATTGGGAGTCGGTGTCAGCGGCCGAGGGTCGCGCAACCTTTCCCGGGCGGCGCGAATCTTATCGAGCAGGACAACCTGCGCGGGAAATGTGCGTCTAAATCAGGGGGAAGATGGTGCCGGGCCTAATCGTCAATCTCGTGCCACCTGAATTGAAGAAGCCCAGCGTGTCTGCCTCCGCCAATCAGGCCGTCCCAGTGCCTGCCTCGGCAGTTCCCAAGTTTGGTGCCCCTGCCCTACTCATTCCTGATAATTTTTGGTCCAACCTGAAGCAGTTCCTGACCGAGCGTCCGGTTAACGTGACGAATCGCCCTGGAGCACCCTTTGTGAAGCCCGCGTTTGGCGCGGGCGTTTTCGATAATCTCAAGGATTTCTTCAGCTCGCGGCCCGTTCCGAAGGGCCCGGTGAACAGTCGCTTGGCAGTCTCCTGGGGAACGAATTTCGGCGGGTTTGGCTCGCGCATCAAAGAGGCCTTCTTTCCGGCGAAGCTCCCGCCTGCGAATTTCACTAGCAAGCCCATTCGAGTGAAAGACATCTGGACGAAGGACGAGAACTTCCGCTGGACACAGGCGATCTCCTTTGCGATTCATGGAAGCGTGTTCGCGTTGGTTCTGCTGATTCCTCTGCTTTGGCATTTCACGCCTACCCAGGCAAAGAACAAGAATGTTGATGTGACCCCGCTCGATATTTCGCCGTACATGGCAAAACTACCCGCGGGTGCGAAGAAGGCGGGCGGGGGTGGCGGCGCAAACGACCACACGTTAGCTCCCGTCAACAAGGGCAAGTTGCCAAAGTTCCAGTGGACGCAGTTCACGCCGCCTCAAGTGAAGATTCAAAATCCGACCCCGAAACTGGCCATGGATCCTTCGTTGCTCGGTCCACCCGATCTCAAGGTGCCGAATCTCAATGCCGCGAATTTTGGCGATCCGCTGGCCAATGGGGTGAGTGACTCGCTCGGCCATGGCAACGGCACCGGCATAGGCAGCGGCACGGGCGGCGGACTGGGCCCCGGCGAAGGCGGAGGGACGGGCGGCGGAGCGTTTCGCGCGGGTGTAAACGGAGTTGGCGTCCCGGAGTGCATTTATTGCCCGCCACCGCTTTACTCCGATGACGCGCGCAAAGCGAAATACATGGGGTCCGTAGTGTTGCAGGTAACCGTTACGGCCGACGGGCGGGCGGTCAACATTTCCATCGTGAAGGATCCTGGGATGGGCCTGGGAGAGAAGGCGGTCGAGTCCGTGCGCACCTGGAGATTCAGGCCGGCCGCTGGACCGAACGGCAAAATTATCCCGGTCATCGTGCCAATCGAAGTAACTTTCCGGCTTTATTAGTTTCCCCTCTTCTATCTGATCGCTCGATTTGCGCGGATGCGATTCCCCGCTGCTTCCATTTTTAATTCTTTGGCAACCAAAATAAGTTTGAAGAGTTCTGACTAGCCGAGTGGTGCCCGCCTGCCAGCGTTGTCGGGCCGAATCGCGAGGCGGAGACGGAGGCCTGCGCATGGGCGATCCATTTCTGCGCGCTTTTTCCGGAAGGAATGCGCCCGAGGGGGAAACCCCTTCGACAGAGTCTTGGTTGAATCGCGTTCGAGAAAACCTTGGACAACTGCTTATCCCTTGGCACTTAAAGCCTTCTTCGGCGAACGGCACGCCGATTCATCTGCTGAGGTTCGAAAAATCGCTGCGGCCGGCGCGCGCCCAAGGAGCCTCGCTGCTCACGCATGCCGCGGTTTTCACGGCGATCCTGATTCTCCTCGCACACACAGAGGGCAGACCAAATCACGCCATTCCCGGCGAAACAACGACGCTTGGCCCGGTCGCGTACTCCGCGCCGCTCATTCGTAGCCTCACGCGCGAACATCCGACTGACGGGGGTAGCCGAGGCGGCGGCCAAACCCCGATTCCAGCGACTCGTGGAAATCTCCCGCCTCTTTCTTCCCTCGTCCTGGTCAGACCGACGCTGCCGCAAGAGCAGCATCCCAATCTTCCGGAACCACCGACGGTTTTCGATCCGAGTGCAGCACCGGTGCTAACCCCGACCGAAAAGATGGGATTGCCGTGGATGCCGACAGACACGCACTCTCCCGGTCCCGGCAAGGGACACGGGATTGGATCCGGGGATCGCGGTGGGCTCGGCGACAATGGTGACGGGCTGGCTGGCGATGGCACTGGGCGTGGACCGTATGTGGCCGGATTCATTGCGCCCGGATGCGCGTATTGTCCTTATCCGACGTATACCGACGATGCGCGGCACGGCAAAGTGCAGGGTTCGGTGACGCTGCAGGTTCTTGTCGGCGAAGATGGCCGGGCGCATGCCATCCGCATAGTCAAAGGCATCGGGTTTGGACTTGACGAGCGCGCCGTAGAGACCGTGCGAGGCTGGAGGTTTGCTCCCGCGCGAGACGGATCCAAGAGAGCCGTCGCCGCGTGGGTGACCGTGGAAGCCGTTTTTCGCCTGTTCTGACATTTCTTCGGATGGAGGGTGATTCAAGAAACACATCGGACGCTTCCGCTATCTGGGCTCTGGACAATCTGTTAGGATTCGGGCATGAGAAGAGCAACGGGTATTTCGTTGGCTATTTTTGCTGGTTTGGCGTGCTTCGCGCACTCGGTGCGGGCACAAAACTCCCCGGGCACGCTGGACATTACGGCGCGCATCACCCCGACGGCGGCGCGGCCGGAACCGGTGCGGCAATTCACGTTTTACATTTTGACCAAGAGTTACGCGGACATCGCCAAGGAAGTCGAAGCGGGAGACGTCATCCCGAAGCGCGATGAGTTTATCGACAGCCTGAAGGTATCGAAAGAATTGAAGGAGTGGTTGAAGACCCACGAGACGCTCGACCTGACCATGCCGGAGCTGGACAAAATGCTGAAGGCCGACGACATCATCCACACACCGGAATTCCTTGCGGCGTATCAGCGCTCGAACGGCGGCGGGGTGACAAACGGGCTTCCGAGGCCGAAATTCAAGGAAGCTGACAAAACGGAGCATCCGGAGAAGTACGAGAAAGAACAGCAGGAGTATTACGTTGCCTTAAAAAAGTTCATCGAAAAGAATCCGGGAACGATTTCCGGAGTCGAGATGGAGCTCGACGCCGTGAATCCTCAGCGAAAGTGGGCGCTACTTCAGAGCAACCACAAAAAGCGCATACAGAAATTGGCGCCGGAGGTTGCACAAACGAAGTATCTGGCCGCCAAAGTGGACACGGACTTGGAAGGACACGCGTTTGAGCGGAACCTGGAGCCGGGCAAATACTGGATCAGCTCGCTGAGCTTCGATGCGAACGCCGGAGACGCGCGGGTTCGCTGGGATGTGCCCATTACGATCGGAGCCGGCCAGACTCTCCGGATCGAACTCACCAATCTGAACTCCACGGACACACTGGCAGCCTTAACCCCCTAGGGCGAGCAGACCGCAGCAGCCATGGGCACGCCTCTCCTCTGGCTCATATTCAATCTATTCGTACTCGCTACGATTGCGCTCGATCTCGGAGTCTTCCACCGCCGGCCGCACAAAATGAAAACGCGGGAAGCGTTAACCTGGACATTCATCTGGGTTGGCTTGAGCGTTGCTTTCGGCCTTGGCGTGATGCATTACTCCGGCGCGCAACGGGGCCTGGAATTCTTCACGGGCTACGTCATCGAGAAAGCTCTCAGTGTCGATAATCTCTTCCTGTTTATGGTGATTTTCCGCGCGTTCGCCGTGGCAGAAAACATCCAGCACCGCGTTCTGGAATGGGGCATCCTTGGGGCGCTAGTGATGCGTGGCGCGATGATTGCCGCGGGAGCTGGGCTGATCGACAGATTCAGCTGGGTGCTGTATGTATTTGGCGCATTTCTTCTGTATGCGGGATTGCACATGCTGTTCGAGAAGAAAGAGAAGATGCATCCGGAGCGCAACCGGATTTCAGTCTTCGCGAGCCGTCACTTGCGCGTGACGCATGAGTATCACGGCGGAAGTTTCTTTGTGAAAGAAGGCGGAAAGCTCTTTGCGACGCCGCTATTTGTGGCGCTACTGGTTGTGGAGATCACGGATGTCACGCTGGCGGTCGATTCGATCCCAGCCGTCTTCGGCATCACTCGCGATGCATTCATCGTGTACACCTCCAACGTGTTCGCGATTCTGGGATTGCGCGCGATGTATTTTCTGCTTGCAGGAGTGCTTGGACGGCTGCGCTTCCTGACGGCGGGGCTCGCGTTTGTGCTGGCGTTCATCGGTGCGAAGATGATCGTCGAGCCGTGGATACACATTTCCGTGGAGGTTTCGCTAGCGGTTGTCGCAGGGATGCTGCTTGTAGCGCTCGCGGCATCCATGCTCGTGCCTGCCAAACCAAATACGTAAAGAAGCGCGAGCGCTAATCTCTTAGCTTCGCTTCCAGAACGTCCCACTTCTGAATCTCAGGAGGCTTTGCGAAGAGTTCCGAAGCTTTCGCCATCAGGGCTGCAGCGACTTTTCCGTTAAGATGAGCCTGACGACCGGTTTCATCGTTAAACACATCAAATATTCCAAAGCTGGAGTTGCCGGTGCGGATGGCGAACCAAGCGATGGTGCCGGCTTCCGCCTGCACAAGCGGCAGAGCGCCTTTCAGAAAGCTCTCGACTTCAGCTTCCTTTCCCGGTTTTGCTTCCAACTTCGCGATGAGAGCAAGTTTCACTTTTGCCATGGGACATTGCCTTTCTAGTTGGATGAACTATCGAAGCTCCGACTTGGATGCTGGAAACTCGTGATTGGGTGACCTCGATCGCAAAAGATGACCACGGTCTCCTTCAAGGATTAATCATCTTCGAACATAAGCTCGTCGATATAGCACCACATCCAGTTCTCACCGGGTTCAAACGAGCGGATGACGGGATGCTTGGTGGCATGGAAGTGTTTTGTGGCGTGCTTGTTCTTCGAGGAATCGCAGCACCCCACGTGGCCACAGGTGAGACAGAGGCGGAGGTGGACCCACGTATCGCCCATTTTGAGGCATTCTTCGCAACCTTTTGATTTGGGTTTTGCAGGGTGAATTTGATCAATGTGAGTACAAACGTCGGCCATGAATTCCTCCGGAAATTTTCAGTGCGACGATTGAATAGGAATACGGACTTGAAAGCGAGTGTTGCCTGGGACGGAGGTGACACTGATGTGGCCGCCCACGTTCTTGATGATGCGATTGACTACATCGAGACCCAGGCCTGTGCCTTCCCCGACGCCCTTCGTCGTGAAAAACGGATCGAAGATCCGGGGGAGCGCGTCGGAAGGAATACCGGCGCCGTTGTCGGCGATTTCCACCAAGACAAGATCGTTCTCGCGCAAGGTGCGAATGGTGAGCTTGCCGCCGTCTTTCATGGCGTCCGCGGCGTTGTCGATCAGATTCGTCCAGACTTGATTGAGTTCGCTGCCGCTGGCCATTACCTTGGGAAGATTGGGAGCGTACTGGCGGACGACGGAGATGCCACGTTTCAGCTTGTGATTCATGATGGTGAGAGTAGTTTCGAGGCCACGCTCGATATCGACTTCCTGCATGGGGCCTTGGTCCATGTAGGAATATTCCTTGATGGCTTTTATGAGATCGGAGATGCGGGCGGAACTGTGCTCGAGCTCTTCGGCAATACGTTCCATTTCGAGAAGCGTGGCGAAACGGGTCAGTTCGGGGCCCAGTGAAGCGCCCGCAGCGACGGCGAAGGCAGAAAGTTGCGCGTCGGTGAGGCCCGCCTCCGCCAGCGATGGCGAGAGTTTCCAAGCATCGGCGACATTGTGCGATTCAAGCCAGGATTGAATGGCCTCCTCGCGCTCAACGCGGGCAAACTCGTCCTTGAATTGCGCAGGCTTGAGGCTCGAGCGGATTTGCTCTTCGCGCTGAGCCAGGAGTCCGCAGTCTTCGGGGCCGATCTCCGTGCTGCGTGCGGCTTCACGCAGCCGAGCCAAGCAAGCACGCAAAGAGGCGGCCGAACGGCGAGCTGCAGCGGATGGATTATTGAGCTCGTGTGCGAGGCCAGCGGAAAGTTTGCCAAGAGCGGCGAGCTTCTCGTGCTGTTGCTCCGTGCGCGTAACGTTGCGTACGCGGTCGGTGAGCAGACCCACGAGCCGACGCACGAGTTCCGGCAATCGTTTGAAAAGCTCGGGGAATTGGCTTACGGGAAACCAGAGAAAATGCGAGGGAAGGATGGCGCGGCCAGTGACAGTAATCACTTTCAGACGGGAAAAAGGGAGCATGCCGGTGACGTCGCCGCTGGTTATCGTAAAGACGGGGCCGTCGACGTTGCCGTGTTCCGCTCTGGCGCGCATTTCGCCCTCGAGCATAATCATCATGAAATCAGGCGGATCGCCCTCGCGCATGATGATTTCGCCGGAGGCGGCGCGCCGTTCCACACATTGGGCAAGAAACCATAACAGCTCTTCGCGGGGCAGATCCTCGAAGACGTGTATATTGAGCAGCTTGGTAAGGAGTTCCTCGGGGGACGATGGCACGAAAGTCTCAGTCATCCGCGTCCTGCTCTCCTGGTGGCGGGGCTCATTGTACTTTGGCCAGATATTGATGCATAAATTGGACGACGACGGCGCCCTCTCCCACACCAGAGGCGACGCGCTTCACGGAACCATGACGGACATCGCCGACTACGAAGATGCCGGGGACGTTGGTCTCAAGCAAGCCGGGATCGCGGTCGAGCGTCCAGGAAGACGGGCGCTTCCCATCGCGAAGAAGGTCAGGGCCGGAGAGAATGAAGCCGCGCTCGTCGCGTTCGATCAGATCTCCGAGCCATTGGGTACGGGGCCGCGCGCCGATGAAGATGAAAAGGCTCGAGGCGGGAAGCTGCTCACGCGTTCCGGTGGACTCGCACAACACGGTGATGCCGGTAAGGCGCGTCTCGCCCTGGACTTCGACGACGGAGGATTGCGTCCAGACTTCGATTTTGGGAGTTTTCTCTATTTGCTCGACGAGGTAGTGAGACATGGTACTGGCCAGAGATTTGCCGCGCACGAGCATGACGACTTTTTCCGCATACTTCGAGAAATGCATGGCGGCCTGGCCGGCGGAGTTCGCGCCGCCGATGATGTAGACCGTTTCACCGCGACACGAAATGGCCTCCGAGGTGCCGCCGCCGTAATAGACGCCGGCGCCCTGAAGGCGATCTATGCCAGGAACGTCAAGGGTGCGCCACTGAACGCCCATCGCGAGGAGCAAAGCATTGCACGAGATTTCGGCGCCATCGGCGAGTTTGACGAAGCGATAAGGACCGTCGACGCGGAGGCCTACGACATCCTGGGGCGAGAGAATTTCGACGCCGAAGCGCCGAGCTTGTGCGACCGCGCGGAACGCCAGGTCGGCGCCTGACAAGCCCGAGGGAAAGCCGAGATAGTTTTCGATGCGGGAGCTGAGGCCGGCCTGGCCGCCGGGAGCTTCGCGCTCAATCATGACGGTGCGTAAGCCTTCCGAGGCGCCATAGACGGCGGCGGCGAGGCCCGCTGGACCACCACCGACAATCGCGAGATCATAAAAATCCGTTTGGGCGTGCGTGCGCAAACCGACTTTGTCGGCGACTGTGGGAAGAGGCGGCTCGGCGAGCCGAGTGCCGTCGGGAAATAAGATCAATGGGAGCGTTTCTGCCTCGGGCCCAAGTGAGGTGATGAGGGTGCGCACCTCCGGGTCGGTTTGGGCAAGCTCAACGTCAATCCATTGATAGGGGACCTGATTGCGCGCGAGAAAATCGCGTAGTTCATAGGAGCGATTAGACCAGCGCGTGCCGAGGACGCGAATGCCTTCGTAAAGCGGGCGGAAGGTAGAGTTCCAGTCGGTCAGCAGGTCATCAATAGCGGGAAAAAGTTTCTCTTCCGGGGGATCCCACGGTTTCATCAGGTAGTAGTGGATGCGCGCTTCGTTGATGGCATCAATGGCGGCGGTGGTGTCGGCGTAGGCGGTGAGGAGAGCGCGCTTGGCTTGCGGATGAATTTCCATGGCTTCGGAGAGAAAACCGACGCCATTCATTTGGGGCATGCGCTGGTCGGCGAGAAGTAAAGCGACGGGATTGTTGCGGGCCTTAAGTTCGCGAAGAGTGGATAGAGCGGCGCTACCCGAATTGGCGCGCATGACGCGATAACGGTCGGAATAATGGCTGCGAAGGTCGCGCTCGATGGCTCGAAGGACCTCGGGGTCGTCATCGACGGTGAATAAAACGGGTTTCGGCATATTCCTCAGATGATCCGAACGCGGAAATTGGTGCAACTCTCGCACCGAATTTTGAAAGGCGGCTGATTCCAACCTGGTCTTCAAGCTACAATTCTTGGGACCACTATGTCCAGTGCGTTGACAACAGCAATCGCGGGGCTTGGTTCGGCGGAGGCGTCGGCGCGCGACCGCGCGGCTGCGGAGATTTATGCGGAGGGGCGGAAGACCGCAGCACAGGCGATGGAGAGTTGGCGGACGGACGAAGAGCTTGCGAGATTGCTGCTGGGGCAGGAGCAGGAGCTGACCGTGGGTCTGGCGGTTCAACGGGAAACATTTGCGAAGATTCGCACGGCGAATGGCGTGGCGCGCTTGGCGGAGGTGCCGTCGGATCAGGATGCGGAGGAGTTTGAGCTGCGCTTTTCGGGCGGGGTCTCTTTAGACGTATTGACGTCAAGGGCGCCGGGAGGTGATGGGGCGATTGCGCGGTACTTGGGGAAATTTGGAGAAGGCGTGCAGCAGGTGGAGTTTCGGTGCTTGAATGTGGACCGGGCGACGGAGATTTTGAAGGAGAAATTTGGCGTGGCCGCGGTTTATCCGGAGACACGTCCGGGGGCGGATGGGACACGGGTGAATTTCTTTCTACTAAAGGTCCCAGAGGCAGGCAAGATTTTGATAGAGCTGTATGAATCCGCAGGCAAGAGCCCAAAACAATAGATCAAGAACCCTTGGCAATCTTGGTCCAGGCGCGGAGGAGCTCACCTACGGTCCAGGCTTGGGCGATGCAGCCACGAGGAGTGTGCGGCGGGTCGCCATCGAAAATTTCGGCGAGTGTGCCGAGGCCGTATGCCCTGATGTTGCTACCGAGCGGCTCGAGGTAGCGGAGGGCTGCGTCGCAATCGCCATAAACGCGAAGATGCGCCAGCGCGAAAGGCCCTAGCAGCCATCCCCAAACAGTGCCTTGATGATATACGGCGTCCCGGGAGCGCTGATCGCCGCCATAGTGGCCCTGATAATTCGGTTCGCCGGGGGCAAGGCTGCGCAAGCCGTAGCAAGTTAGCAAGCGCTGCCCGCAGTGATCGACGACGGATTTTTGCTGGTCCTTGGAGAGCGGGCTAACGGGCAGGGATACTGCTAGAATTTGGTTAGGGCGAAGGGCGGCGTCCTTGCCAGTACTCTTTCCTCCGCCAATTCCTGCTCCCGGGACGTCGATCACATCAAAGCAACACTCTCGCTCTGCGTTCCAGAATTTCTGGAAGCTGTTCTTGGCCTGCGCAGAGAGGCGTTCGTAGCTCTCCTCCGATTTGTTCTGAAGCCGCGCAAACTGCGCCATCGTTTCAAGGGCGTTAATCCAAAGAGCGTTTATCTCGACCGGCTTGCCGGTGCGCGGCGTGACGACCCAATCGCCGATCTTGGCGTCCATCCAGGTGAGCTGGATTCCGGGGCCGCCAGCGTAAAGCAGTCCGTCGGTGGAGTCGACGTGGATGTTGTAGCGAGTGCCAGCGATGTGGGCGTCAATCATTCCGGCAAGAATTGGATACAACTTCTGCAGCGTTGCGCTGTCTTGCGTGGCGGCAAAATATTGGCGCACGGCTTCGAAGTACCAAAGCGCGGCATCGACGGTGTTGTATTCCGGCTTGCCGCCCGCATCAGGGAAATCGTTCGGAAGCATGCCGCCATCCACATAGCGGGCAAAGGCGAGGAGAATTTGGCGAGCGATCTCGAAACGGCCGGTGATAAGCGTGAGGCCCGGCAGAGCGATCATCGTATCGCGTCCCCAATCGCCGAACCAGTGATAGCCGGCGATAATGCTGCGGCCATCCGGCGCATCAGGAAGGCTGCGCTTGACTATGAATTGATCGGCGGCAAGAACAAGTTGGCGAAGCCATGTTGGAGCATTCGCCGCGGATTCTTCGGTCTGCGCCCGCCAGGAGTTAAGCAAGGTCCCTTCATGACCCGCGCGTTGGTCGAGTGCGGCTGCGCCATCAAGGGGAGGAAGAGCTTCGGTGCTGACGACGATGGTGAGAGTTTTCCCGGGACCCAGCGTGGCGCGAAAGAGCGCGGCGAAGAGATGGTCTTCGCGGTCGTCGAGGCCGCGTTCTGCTTCTCGTGACAAGAAACAATCGCGATACCACTCATGCCGTGGCTCGCAGGAGGCCTGTGCGCTTTCTAGATAGAACGGCGTGGCCGTGTCGAACGGAAGAACCATCACGCCGTGTTCTACGGGAGCGATCTTCATGCGCCAATCGCCGGCGTGCGTCAAAGAATGAAAATCACGATAATTGACAAGAGCTTTCAGGTCCAATTCTAGGAGATTGCTTGCACGCGACACCGTGTATTGGATGAAAGTGGTGTTTTCGCCCTGAGCCATCCAAACGCGTTTTTCGAGCAAGGCATCGGCGAGCGCGTACGTCCAAACCGGGGTGGTGCCCTCAAGACGGAAACTTTCGAGGTAGAGAAAGCCTTGCGGGTCGATAGCTCCACTGGCCCAGCGTTGGGTCGCAAGCACATAATTAGCCCCGGCATAGCGGACGCTTTCATCAAGCGCCGCGACGAGCTGCGTGCGACCGAGCGGCGGTTGAAGAGCGGCAACAAGAAGGCCGTGATAACGGCGCGTCTTGCCTCCCGAGATGGTGCCGGAAGCAAAGCCGCCGATGCCATTGGTGACGAGCCATTCGCGTCTTTCGGCGGAATGGAGATCGCCGCAAATCTCGCGCCCAAACTGAACTGCGGAGGAAACAGCTTGTGGCACTTTATTCTCCGCTCTGCTCGATCAACTTGGCGACGAGGCCGGTCCATCCCGTCTGGTGATTGGCGCCGAGGCCGGCGCCGTTATCGCCGTGGAAGTATTCGTGGAAAAGGATTAGGTCCTTCCAGTGCGGATTCGTTTGGAAAAGTTCGAGGCCGCCCGCGACGGGACGACGGCCGTCTTTGCCGCGAACGAAGATATGAACGAGACGGCGTGAAATTTCGGCAGCCACTTCCCAGAGGTCCACCTCGTTGCCGGTGCGCGCCGGAAATTCGGTTTTGAAGTCCTCGCCGTAATAGTGGTGATACTTCTGCAAGGATTCGACGAGCAGATAGTTCAAGGGAAACCAGATTGGGCCGCGCCAGTTCGAATTGCCGCCAAAAAGTCCGCTGGTAGATTCGGCGGGCTCATAATCGACGCGGCTGATGTGGTCATTCACCTGGACTTCGTAAGGGTGATCGTTATGGTAGCGGGAGAGTGAGCGGATCCCGTAGGGCGACAAGAATTCCGTTTCGTCGAGCATGCGGCTGAGAATGCGCTTCAATTGTCTGCGGTTGGCGAGCGAAAGCAAGCGTCGAACTCCGCGCGCGGAGCGCTGCGTCATTTCGATGTGTTCAGGCACGTCGGGGTGATTGTCGATAAACCATTGCATTCGGCGCTTAAAGCCGGGCAAGCGGTCGACGATCTCCGGCTCGAGGGTCTCTACGGCAAACAGAGGAATAAGCCCGACCATGGAGCGAATCTTCAGAAAATGATCATCGCCATTCGGGAGATGGAGGACATCGTAGTAGAAGCCGTCTTCGTTGTCCCACAGGGCGATGCCTTCCGTGCCCATATCGTTCATGGCGTGGGCGATGTTGACGAAGTGCTCGAAGAATTTGCTGGCGACATCTTCGTAGGCAGGATCTTCCTTCGCCAGCTCAAGCGCGATGGCCAGCATATTCAGGCAGTACATACCCATCCAACTAGTCCCGTCGGATTGCTCGAGATGGCCGCCCATGGGGAGCGGCGCGGAACGATCGAAAACTCCGATATTGTCGAGACCCAGAAATCCACCCTGGAAGATATTCATGCCTTCGGGATCTTTGCGATTGACCCACCAGGTGAAGTTGAGAAGCAACTTGTGAAAGACTTTTTCGAGAAAGCCGCGATCGGCCACGCCTCGAACGCGCCGTTCGATTTTATAAACGCGCCAGGCAGCCCAGGCGTGGACTGGGGGATTGACGTCACCGAAGGCCCACTCGTACGCAGGCAGTTGTCCATTGGGATGCATATACCACTCGCGAAGAAGGAGGATGAGCTGCTCCTTCGCAAAATCGGGATCCACGAGCGCCAGAGTGATGCAATGGAATCCCAAGTCCCAGGCCGCAAACCAGGGATACTCCCACTTGTCCGGCATGGAGAGAACGTCGTCGGTGTAGAGATGAGTCCACTCCTTGTTGCGTCCTTTGAATCGCTCGGGAGGAGGAGGCGGGCCCGCAGGATCGCCTTCAAGCCACGTTCGAACGTCGTAGTGATAAAACTGTTTGGACCACAGCATGCCGCCGAAAGCTTGGCGCGCTACATTTCTGGCGTCCTCGGATAGTTCCGATGCGACGCGCGAGGCGTAGAACTCGTCGGCCTCTTTCTGACGGAGGGCAAAGAGACGGTCGAAACCGTCACCAAAATCGTTGCTAGGCGGGACACCTTCCGCACGCTCGGCATGTCCGGGAGACGTGATAATCCCAACAGTGCCAAGCGCGCGGTCCATCGTGGCGAGCGGTTCCATGTCGGTCAGACGAAGTTTGAGTGTTTCACTCTGGCCGGGATTAAGTTGCAGCGGATAATGGGCGGCCATTTTCGTCCCCGCCTGCTGCGGGTTTACGGCGGACTTGCTCGCACGAATCAGGAATTCGTGGAACGCGTCTTTCACATAAGGCGAACGATTCTTGCCGCTGAATAGCCGCGCATAGTTGGTCTCGTTTTCCGTGAAGAGCAGTTCGGGCTGGCCGGCGCATAGGAGCCAGCGCTTGCCGTAGTGCCAATGTTGGAGCTCGGCGCATTCGCTGTTGGGAACGCTGGTCGACCGTCGCACGCTGGGCCTGCGCAGATCCTTGCCCCAAGACCAAGTGTTGCGAAACCATAAGGAAGGTAGCAGGTGCAGCATGGCGGGTTCAGGCCCGCGATTTACAGCGGTGATTTTGATGAGAATGTCTTCGACGTCAGCTTTGGCGTACTCGATGAAGACATCGAAATACCTGTCTGCGGCAAAGACGCCCGTGTCGAGAAGTTCATACTCCGGTTGTTCGCGGCCCCGGCGGCGATTCTCTGCCACAAGACCATCATAAGGAAATTCGGCCTGTGGGTACTTATAGAGCATGCGCATGTAGCTGTGGGTGGGCGTCGAGTCCTGATAGAAGTAATACTCTTTGACGTCCTCACCGTGATTGCCTTCGTTCCCTGTGAGTCCGAAGAGTCTTTCTTTAAGGATGGGGTCGCGGCCATTCCATAGAGTGAGGCCAAAACAGATCATCTGATGACGGTCCGAGATGCCGCCGATGCCGTCTTCCCCCCACCGGTAAGCACGCGAGCGTGAGTGATCGTGGGGAAAAAATTCCCAAGCCGTGCCGCCAGGGCTGTAGTCTTCCCGCACTGTGCCCCACTGCCGCTCGGAGAGATAAGGTCCCCAGCGCTTCCAATATCTTTTTCGCGTGCGGTCTTCCTCGAGCCGCTGGTCTTCCTTGGACTGGAGTCTGGCCATTGTTTAGAGACCCTCAGAATAGACTGTCGAATTATGGTCGCATCTTTTGTGAATCGGAGCGGCGACCGCGCTGTCCTGCGTGCCCGTTCGGACAAGCCCAGCGAACGGGCAAGACACCCAAGAACGAAAAGCACCGTCCCCGATATTGTCGCAGATAATTTGCAAAAACTTTTCAAGAAGGTGGCAGGGCTTCACGGATCGGGTCCAAAGCATCAGGCGAATCCGATCTGTTTTCTCGCTTCCTCGACAATTTCTGCCGGAGAGTGCCTGGCATCGATGGTGATGGCATCTATCGGCTCTTCGAGATCCGCAAACTGGCTGGTGATAAGGTTTTCCTTGGCAAAGTGGCCCTTTCGCGCGAGGACCCGGCTCGAGAACAGCTCATGGCTGCCCTTCAGATAGACGAATTTCACGTCTGGGCCGGCGTGCAGCTCGTCGCGATAACTCTGTTTGAGCGCCGAGCAGGCTAAAACGAAATTGCGCTGCTCGGCAATCCAACTGACGATTTTGTCGTGGAGAATTTTGAGCCAGGGCATGCGATCGGCATCGGTCAAAGGAATGCCGCGCCCCATTTTCTCGACATTCGCAGGCGGATGAAACTCGTCAGCGTCCACGAACCCCCATCCAAGGCGTTTGGAAAGCATCGTGCCGATGGTGGTTTTGCCGGAGCCGGTCGTGCCCATCACGATCACGATCATGGCAGCCTCATGGGCGGGAATATGCCGTCATTGGAGCAGAATTTTGGCTGGGAGACCTGGACTCGAACCAGGATAGCCAGATTCAGAGTCTGGAGTCCTACCAATTGGACGATCTCCCAGCCGAGGGAGGAAGAAAAACGAACCGCAGCAGGTTCCCGCGGATCGGGAGAGCCACGATTCTTCTCATCTAATTTAATCGGGATTCGCTATGCCGTCAACCGCGCGCGGAGGGCGCAGGAGTTGAATCCGCCGCTTCCGAGGCAGGTGAGGGCACCATTCGGCCTTTCTCCATGGTGAATTGCTCGCCGCTCCAGGTAATGCGATTGGAAGTAAAGCTCGCCAGCCAAACCGCGGCATAGATGGCGTCGCGCAGGGGCACAAGCCAAAGTTTGCGGCGGAGCACGTCGTCGCCGACGCCCCAGACGCCGACGGCCCATGCCATCACAAAACGCAACACCACGTAGGCGAGCAAGTAGGCCGCGGCGATCCACTTCGTGGGCGCTACAAGCGCGGCAAGCAGAGCCCAAGGGAGCCCCAAGGTGAAGATCAATCCAAAATAGGAAAGAGGACGGCAAAGTCGCACGGTCCGCGCCCAGCGGATTTGATGATTCCAGAAGGATTTGACAGTTTGCGCGGGGTACATAGTCCAGACAGTCTCCCGCGAAAGAAGAACACGGCCACCGGCTTGGGCAATGCGAAGGCCCAGTTCATAGTCGTCCGCAAGCACACCCGCGAGGGATTCGAAGCCGCCGATCTTCGATAGCCACCGTTTGGTGGAAACGATGGAAGCGCCCAGGGCAAACCTTATGCCCTCCGTTAACTCCGCCATCAGGACTCCGGCGAAAAAATCGCTGGATGCGCCGATAGCTTCAAGCTCCGCGCCGAAGTTTTTCTCGGCAATGCCACGATAAAAGCATGTAACGGCACCGGTGCTTTCCTCGACGAAAGGGGCAACGACTTCGCGCAAGTAGTTCGGGCCCACGCGCACATCGCCGTCGGTAAGCACCAGGATCTCGTGCCGTGCTTCCCGGGAGAGATGCGCGAGCTTGTTAACTTTGCGATTCGCTCCCAGATGTTCCGCGCCCACAAGCAGACGGATCTGGCGACTGCGAAATTCGGCGATTAGTCGTTGGATTAGAGGAACAGCTTCATCCGCCGCGTCGTTCACGGCAAACAAGATTTCGTAATCGGGATAATCCTGGCGGCAGAAACTCGAATAGTTTTCATAAGACGCGAAATCCACGCCGCGAACCGGTTTCAGAAGACTCACCGGCGGTGAGTAGCTTCGCAGCTTGCGCCTGCGTTCGCGGCGGAAAAAGCGCAACGCGGCAAACGTAGCGGCAATGTAGTACAGCAGCGGCGCGGCCGCCAGAAGAAGCACTGCCTCACGCCATCCTGAATGAAAATTCGTCACGCTAAGATTCGCTTCCTGCCAGGTACGATTTGCCGGATAGAAGAGTTTAGTATTACTTCACTAGCTTGTCACAAAGCAAAAGACTGAGGTATTTCCGATCCATCAGTTGGGGCAGATAACGCACATAGAGAGAAAGGATGGAAATCTCGCTGGAAACGAGCATCAGGCTCACGTGGATTCCAGAAGAAACAGAAACGCAAAGCCACGGATCTTGCAAGCTTCTAGTGCACCCCTTCCCCGCTTACGACGGGAATGAGCAAACCTTTTCTGACGCGATAAACGGAGCCGCGCCACACGACCTTGTTGAAAAAAAATCCGCTAAGCCAAATCACGAAACCAATCGCGTCACGCAAGGGAACCAACAGCAGGCTTCTCCCGATCCCCGTATCCCCGAGGCCCCACGCCGCCGTCGTCCACACCAGGCTGAGACGCAGAACCAGGTAGGCCAATGCGTAAGCAACGGCGAGGCCGTCCCATCCGGCACTGCCAGCCACTGCAACGGCGACCAGCGTCCAAGGCAGCCCGTGCGTGAATAACATCCCGAGGTAGCCCGCGGGTCGAACGTTCCTAAGGCTAATGGACCACCGCAGCTCATGCTTCAAGAATTCGCGAAAGCTTTCGTCCGGAAGGACCATGCCAACGGGCGTTCTCATTAGCTCCACCCGGTAGCCCAGCTCTGAAATGCGGTTGCCCAGCTCGAAATCATCCGATTGATGATTCACCATGGACTCGAACCCGCCGACTTCGGAGAGGACTTTCTTCGTGGTCGCCATGGTCCAGCCGAATGCGAACCGCATATTGCCTTCCAGCCTGCGCGCAACCAGAGCGGCAGGCGCCGAGTCCGTGTACATCCCCAAGTGATCCAGCTCGGAAGCCAGGCTGCTGCCTGAGATCCCGCGATAAAGCGCGGTTACCACTCCAACTTTTGGATCGGAGAAAGGCGCGACCACGTCACGTAGATAACAGGACTGAACTCTTACATCGCTATCGCTCATGACGACCAATTCGTACCTGGCAGCCTGAACCGCCTGGCAAAGGTTGTTAACCTTATGATTTGCACCCAAGTGGGCCGACGCGGTAACGAGCCGGATTGAGCAGTTGGGGAAGTCCTGCTGAATCTTCTCAATGACCGGTATGACCGGATCTTCTCGTTCCTCGACGGCGAACACTATTTCGTACTCCGGGTAGTCCAAACGGCAGAAGCTGGCGAAATTCGCGTAGGCTTCCCGGTCAAGGTTGCGGACCGGTTTGATGATGCTCACTGGAGGCGTGAACGACCGATCCACGGCGGGGAGTCTGCGAAGCCCTCGAAAAAAATCGAGAACACAATAAAATGACAAAAGGTAATAGGCCAGGGGAGCGACGGCCATAATGAGCAATGAGAAACGAAGAGTTGACACCACGGAGCGCCTCCTCGACCTCGCTTCTTAAGTTGTGGTGGCCTAATTCCGGGACTCCGTCAAGAATCGCGGGAATTTCTAAAACCGTCACGGGTGCGTGTCAAGTCGAACGCACACCTACATGACACACACACGGTAACCACACGGTGACGCCATTATATGAGAGCTCGTCGCGGATGCAAAGGTTTTCTACAACGGAGAGTTCCGATTGTCCTGATTGTGCACCGGGCTATTCGGCGGGTCAACGCTTGCCGAGCCAGACGAGCGTGACGCCGATGCAAACAAGCAGCACTCCCACCCATCGGCGAGTGGACACGCGCTCCCCGAGAAAAAAAACTCCGCCGAGCGCTCCGGCCGCATAGCTTAGCGCCGTCACGGGCACGACAAAGCTGACGTTCTCGATAGAAAGCATGGCCAGCAACGAGAAGAATGCGAGCGCCATCATGGCCACGCCGACCCACATCCAGGGCACTTTCATCGCGCGGACGATGACTCGGACAACTGCAAGTGGACGAAAATCCTTCACTTCACCCACGTGCTTCATGGCCCGTGTGACACACAGCTCCCCGCCGGTTCCGGCCGCAACAACAAGAAATAGAAAGAGAGCTTCGCGCATGTTCATCGAGCCTCGGTCGTGCGCGGAGGAGTATTCCCGACGACGAACACGCCGAGACATATGACCCCGATGCCCGCCCAGTGCAGTGGCGCGATCTTTTCACCCAGGTAGAAATAACCAAGAAGTGCGACGATCAGATACGCAACCGAGGAAGCCGGCTGCACGTAACTGAAATCCGCCCAGGAGAGAATAAGCATGTAAGCAACGAAAAATGTAAGAAGAGAGGCGACTCCGAGCCAGATATACCCCGACGCAAAAATGCGCATAAAAATGTGCGGAAGCTCCGAAGGAGCCCAAATGGCGGCAGAACCCACATTTTTCATACCCTTGCCCAGCATTACGTTTCCAAGTGGGCCGAATACGACCATGATCAGAATCATGCAGTAGGTTTTGAGGTGCAGGCCGGCGGAAGAGGTCATGCAAAGGACGTGCCCGACGAGAGGATGGACGCAGGACCGCCTCGGACGGAAGCCATGGAAACACAGCTCTGCAGGCCTGGCATTTGTGCGCGTTCAGGAAGGGCCTTCATCGTCGAAAGTTCCTATTTCGCAAGAATCCTGCTTCTTCATTATTGCATGATTCTCGGAGGCATCCCAATGTTGCCCTTGCGGCACTCAAGCCATTCTGGGCCATAGTCACCCCGCCGGGATGTGATTCGAGCCAATCTGCCGAACAAACCTCGATGCACGCATTTCGGAGAGTGCTTTTCGCGGCTTTTTGCTATTCTCTTGAGGCTCGCAGTAATCTCCGCGAATATTTTGAAAGGACCGGCCGCTGGACAAAAGAGTGATTCCTGCCCTGATCCGGCTGCCTGGCGTTCCGCTGGCAAGCTTGCTGATCAACCTCCAGAGCGCCGGTCGATGTGTCATTTTTGGACCTGTGATCAAAGCAGACCTGCTGTCGCGGCGCGAGGTCCCCGATGCCTGAAAGTAACTTCGTCTACGTCTTTTTGGGTATCGCAGCCATTCCTTTCATCTACTATTTCCTTGCACTCTATAGCTCGTGGCAGTTTTTTCGGCACATAAGTAAATCGAGCAAGAATTCGGATTTCACACCGCCCGTAAGTAACCTGAAGCCGATTCGTGGCTTGGATGCCGAGGCCTACGAAAACTTCGCGAGCTACTGCAAGCAGGATTATCCTGAGTATGAACTGCTTTTTGCCATTGGCGACGGCGACGAGGCCGTTTTGGAAGTCATCGAAAGACTGAAGCGTGAGTTTCCGCAGCAGCACATTCGAGTCATTCACGTCTCGGGACATACGGCGCCCAACGACAAAGTCGTGAAGCTGGCCAGGCTGGTAAGCGAAGCGCGAAATGAAGTGCTGGTCATCAACGATAGCGACGTGCGCGTGCGCCCGGACTATCTGCGTTCCGTGGTCGCGCCTCTCCGCGATCCGAAAATCGGCGCGATAACCTGCCTGTATGTTTCCACTCATGAACACACCTTTCTCCAAAAGCTGCAATCCATCGGCATGTTTTGCGACTTCTACCCCGGGATAATGGTTGCTTGGCAGTTGGACGGAGTAAAGTTCGCCTTCGGGCAAACGATTGTGACGACGCGATTGCATCTCGCGGGATTCGGCGGCTACTCAGCGATTGAGAACCGCCCCGCAGACGATTTGCTTGTCGGTCGAATGGTCGCGGAACAGGGTCTTAAAGTGGAGCTACTACCATACACGGTCGAGACGGTGGCTGATTTTAGATCCTTCAACGAATTTTTCTTCAAGCGGCTGCGCTGGATGACGGTGATGCGCCACATGCGCCCTTGGGGACACATCGGACTGATTTTTACGCAAGGGTTGGCGTGGTCGGTGGCAGCGGTGGCGGTTCACCCCTCCGCGCGAGCCGCTTTTTTTTATCTAGGCGGATACGCCTGCGTGCGAATCGCGCTGACCTGGCTGATCGGCGTCTGGGGCCTGAAGCAACCCGGGATTTGGAAAAAGATAGCGCTCGTACCCGTTTGGGACGCGTGGGCTCTGCTGATCTGGCTGCTCAGCTTCGGGCGGAGGAGCATTCGTTGGCGGGACATTGACTATCGCATCTGCGGAGGGGTGCTCGTTCCAGTGACCCCGCCTACACCACAAAAATGAGCGCCCGGGAGATGACCCGCTCCTGCTTCACGTTCCGATCTTTGGATGAAATAGCTGCAGGAAGACGTAATGACTAACGGACCTGCCTATGTGATCCTCGGCCGCGGACGCTGGGCTAGAAGAATGCACAGCATCCTCGCCACGGAAAATCGTCGCGTCCTCGCCATTTCAGAGACACGCCGCGTTTCCAGTGAAAACTGCGCCGCCTATAGGTCGCGTCTCGCCGAAGCAATGTCTTCCAGCACCGCACAAGTCGCGTGGCTCTGCGTGCTGCCCGGACCTCATGTTCCCCTTATGGTCGAAGCCGCACTGGATGTGGGTTTGCACGTTGTGGTCGAGAAACCGTGGCAAGGCTCGGTACATGTGACCGAATCACTTGTAGCGAGGGCCAGATCGCTGCGTCGGCTGATTGCCGTCCATTTTGAGTATTGCCTGCTCGAAGAGGTTGAAAGGTGGCGGGAAGATTTTCATCCGGGAACTGGCCTTCGCTTTGGAGGCCGCTTTTTCTTGGGCAGGCCCGATCATACTGGCATGGCCGCGATGGACAATCTTGGTTCTCATTTGCTCGCGATACGGGCTTATGCAACCCCTCAGTGCGCGTTACAAGAAATTCGCTGCGGCTACGAGCAGCCGGATGAACGCTGTGTCTGGCTGGAGAGGCGGCGCGCGCGAGCAGCCTTCATCGATCTTCTGGCCAACAAAGAGCCCATCATCCAGCGCTTCATTGCCAAAGTGGAAGCCTCGCTCGAAGGAAAAGACTTCCCTCTTGATCTGGATTTTGCGTCGCGCGTCTCGGAGAACGCACAGGATCTCCGCTGAGTGCCTGCGTCAATTAGCGATGGGAGTGACTCTTGGCTTTTTCCCCAGATTCGACCTCCACTTGCATGCGCGATGCTCCCAAGGAGTTTCTTGCGGTTTTGCTCATCTGCAAGCGGCGGTCATTGCGCGGCTCGCGCCAATTCACCTGTGGCAGCATCAACGAGGCATCGGCGCGGTCGCGGTACTTGATGGCGATGTTCATCAGCGAATCCAACAAGGAGTCGGAAAGCAGATGCGGTTTGAGGCCCAGGTCGATCAGTTTCGAGTGCTTCGCGTTGTAGTAGTGCTCTTCGGCCTCGACGCGGGGATCTTGCAAGTGATCGACCTCGACGTTGAGACCCAGCTTCTTCCCCGCCGTCACGGTCATCTTCGCCAGGTCGCGCACCGAAAACTGTTCCGTGAACTGGTTATATACGCGGCATTCTCCTTTGTTGGCCGGATTCTCGCAGGCAATCTCGATGCACCGCACAGTGTCTCGAATATCCAGGAACCCTCGCGTCTGCCCACCTTTGCCGTAAACGGTCAGCGGCTGTCCGATGGCTGCTTGAATGCAGAAGCGATTCAGCACCGTGCCGAAAACATCGTCGTAATCGAACCGGTTGATCAGCGCCTCATCCATGGCGGTTTCCTCCGTCATGGTCCCATACACCACGCCCTGGTTCAGGTCCGTGGCTCGCAAGCCCCAGATTTTGCAGGCGAACATGATGTTGTGGCTGTCGTGCACTTTCGAAAGGTGATAGAACGAGCCCGGCTGTTTGGGAAACGGCAGGACATCTTTCCGCCCATTGTGCTCGACGGTGATGTACCCCTCTTCAATGTCGATGTTCGGCGTGCCGTACTCGCCCATGGTTCCGAGCTTCACGAGATGGCATTCGGGTCGGTGCTCGCGCAATGCAAAGAGCAGATTCAAGGTGCCAACCACGTTGTTGACTTGCGTAAAAACCGCGTGGCTGCGGTCGATCATCGAATACGGCGCGGAGCGTTGTTCGGCGAAATGCACAACAGCGTCTGGCTCGAACGCACGCAGAGTCGAAGCGAGAAAGTCGTAGTCGCAAACGTCGCCGTAGAAAGACTCGATGGTCTTGCCGCTCAGCGCTTGCCAGACGCGCAAGCGGTCGGAGAGCGGCCGAATGGGGGTCAGCGTTTGCGCATTCAGCTCGTGGTCCCATAGCCGGCGGACAAAATTGTCGACAATGGCGACGGAATGCCCTTGCTTCGACAAATACAGTGCGGTTGCCCATCCGCAGTAGCCATCCCCTCCAAGCACAGCTATCTTCATCGCTCCTCCTTAAAGGAATCTCCCTGGGTCAGTGGCCGCCTCGACCGGCGCGTTTTTCTTCCTCCAGCATGAGCTGGGTAAATGGGCTACCTGGGAGCGCCCAACTGCATTCTCCGTCGTCTTTATCTAAATACAGTATACGTGATTAGACCCTGAAGTCGTCCCCTGGTCGTTCTAAAATCCACCCTGAATTGCCGATCTAGTTAGGTTTGACACATCTTGTTGTTTTGCAAGCAAGGCAGCGTTGGCAAGATACTCCTGCAAAGGGCAGGCATGTTAACCGGAGATACTTTCTCTTTCCCTGATCCAGGACGCGCGCTCATGAGCAGGCCCCACCTTAATTCGCCATTTTTTCAGCCACAGAAAAAGAAGCAGCAGACCCCACAAGTGATAGCCGATGTTCACCCGGCGGTCCAAGTGCAATCTCACCAACTCCCGAATCTTCTCCGGACGGAAGAGTGATGCATATTCCTCGAGACCCTCTTTCAACGTTTCCAGCAGAAACGAGCGCAGCGGCCCGCGCATCCATTCGTGCGCCGGAATATCGAACCCTGTTTTCTTGCGCCCCAGAATCATCTCCGGAAGCCCGTTCTTCATCAATTGCTTGAGTACAATTTTCTGCCGCGAGCCTCGTATCTTGTGCCAAGGCGGCAGAGTGGCGGCAAATTCGACGATACGGTGATCCAGGAACGGCGGGCGGACCTCCAACGAGTGCGCCATGCTCATGCGATCGACTTTGTTCAATATGTCATCCGGCAGAAAATATTTCTGGTCCCACCAAAGATAGGGAGAAACTCCGTCGTTCGGCGCCGGTGAATCGCGCATTTCTCCAAGGGCGCTATCAAGAGAACTGGGCAACGGAACAGCCGAAACCGCGCGGGCCTCGGCATCGGAGAAGGTTCCGTTCCAATAGACGTGGGCGTACTCGCGGGAAAGCAAACTGCCAGCAAGAAAGCGCTTCACCATGTATTCGCGGCTGATCTTGTCATCGGAGACCGGCCAAAGGCGAGCAAATTCAAGCGCGGCTCGCAGCGACCACTTCGGCAAGCGCCGCATCGGTTGAGCAAGCTGATTCGCGCGATAGGTCAGGTAGCCGGCGAAAAGTTCGTCCGCGCCTTCTCCGCTGAGCGCGACGGTAACTTCCGTCTTGCTCATTTTCGAGAGAAACCAAACCGGCAACGCACCGGCGTCCGAACTCGGTTCGTCCGAGTAGTAGGCGAACTCTTCGATGGCGCCGCGCAAGTCTGCGCCGGGATTCAGATCGAATTCGCTGTGCTCGGAGCCGTACTGCTTCGCCGCAGCCCGAATGTAAGCCGTTTCGTCGAAGCTTCTTCCAAGAAAAGAAACCGAAAGGGTTCTGATAGGCTTCGACGAGGCCGTTGCCGCGTAGTGCAGAATCGTCGAGGAATCGATGCCACCGCTCAGCCAAAGCCCTAACGGAACATCCGAGAGCAGATGCTCGCGCACGGATTGTTGCAAGAGCGAATCCAGTTCCTCGCACGCGGAGTCGAGTGAGCGCTCACGAATCGGCCCTGCCGGCAGTGTCCAATAAGTCTCGACTTGCACCTTTCCATCACACCATTCGAGCCACTGCCCCGGCGGCAACTTCTCAATGCCCTCGACCAGCGTCCAGGGACAAGGAATGTAATTCAGCGAGAGATAGCAATCGAGGCCGTTGAGACTCAACCGCCTCTCGAATTCCGGATGAATGAAAATGGTTTTGAGTTCGGAGCCAAAGAAAAGATCTTCGCCACGGCGCGCGATGTACAGGGGCTTTATGCCCAAGCGGTCGCGCGCCAAGACGAGCCGGCGCGACGATTTGGTCCAAAGCGCGATGGCGAACATGCCCCGTAACCGCGAAAAACTTTGCGTGTCCCACTGCATGAACGCGTGCAGCACGGTCTCCGTATCGGAATGGGAGTGAAACCGGTGGCCCAGCTTTTCCAGTTCGCCGCGCAACTCCAGATGGTTGTAAATCTCTCCGTTGAAGACAATCGCGGTGTCGCCATCCTCGCTGATAATGGGCTGGTCGCCGCCTTGCAGGTCAATAATTTTCAGGCGCGTCGCGCCCATGGAGAGCACGTTGGAACGCAACACTCCCTGCTGATCAGGGCCGCGGTGGGAAAGCGTAGCGGTGGCACGCTCAATGCGCTCGGAGTCGGGCGCCCAATTTTTATGTGTGAAGCCGGCAATCCCGCACAAGTTCGAGCACCTTTCGCCCGCCAGCGAATTCTGCCGGCGCTCTCTTCAGTCCTCGGTGGAGCACACCTCTCGCGGTACGTCTCCCCTGCAGCATACATCGCCTATCCCAGCGCAACCAGGGCCACGCCCGCGCACACCAATACCACGCCCGTCCAGCGCGCAGTGCTCACTTCTTCGCCTAAAATATATTTCGCGCCTAGCGTTCCAACCACGTAGCTCAAAGCGGACGCGGGAATCACAAAACTAATTGGCTCCCAGGAGAGAAGCACAAGTAGCGCGTAAAACGAAAGGGCCATCATCGGCACGCCTGCCCAGAACCAGCCATTACGGAAGGCCCGGCCCAGGAATCGCAGTAGTTCCTTCGGCAGCAGCCGCTCCGGCTCGCCTGTTGCCTTCATGCCACGAGTGATGGCTATCTCTCCGCCAGTGCTGCCGAAGATCAGGAGAGCAAGAAACAGCGGGACGCGCATCATGCCAAAGCCTCTCGCGCCACCACTGTCGTGCGCGGCTTCGTTTGGCCGACCAGTAGTACGCCCACGCAAATTAGAACCACGCCTACCCAGCGACGCGGCGAAACCGCTTCGTGCAGAAACACGACCGCGAAAAATGTAAGCAGGGCGTAGCCAAACGCCCCCGCCGGCATCACGTAGCTGTAGTCCGCCCAGCTCAGCACCGTCATGTAGCTAAGCATGAATCCGCAAAGAAAAAATATGCCGGCCCACAGCGTTCCGTTGGTGATCGTCATGCGGAAAGCGTGAGCCAGCCCAGGTGCGGACAGCTCCACCGCGCCGATCTGCAGCATGCCGCGCTTCAGCAGCAAGTCTCCGGCGTTCGCGCACACCACCATCGCGCACACCATGAACAGCGTCTTTATCCTCACCCTACCTTCAGTTGCCATTTTGTTTATGATTCAGTCGTTCCCGGATGACGACGGCGTTTCCGGCACGGAAATCATCGGCTTTTGCAGGTCCCCGCCTTGCCGCACCCACTTAAAGCGCTCTGCACGAAGCTTCAAAAAGCTCGTCGCTTCCTCATACAGACGTTTCCGTTCGTGAGCGTCCCACAGGGCCTCGCGCACGATGCGCCACACAACGCGCGGCCGGAAGTAGTACTCGTCGTAAAAACGGTTGACGCCACCCATCATCTCGGCCTTCGAGAGGTGCGGATACTCGATGTGCGGCAACTGGTGGCCGCCGGAATCCGCCAGCGCTTCCACCTTCAAAAACCCTTCCTTAGCCATCGAATCGTAAAGTTCCGTGCCTGGCATGGCATGCGCCAGTGAAACTTGAATTGTCTCGCAATCCAGTTCCTTTGCGAAGTCGATAGTCTTGTTGATGGTCTCTTTGGTTTCTCCCGGCAATCCGATGATGAAATCCCCGTGAACCTTGATTCCCACCTTCTTGCAGTTCTTCATGAACTCGCGTGCCATTTCTACCGTTGCGCCCTTTTTGATGTTCTTCAAAATCTGCGGATCGCCGGATTCGAATCCAACGATGAACAGCCGCGCTCCTCCATCCGCCATCGCCTTCAACTCTTCATATTTGCTATGGCAGCGTGCTGTGCAGGACCACCGGAACTTCAGCGGCTTGAATTTCTCGCTCAGTTCGATCGCTCGGTCTTTTCGAATATTGAAAGTGTCGTCGTCGAAAAAGATCTCTTTCATCTGCGGAAAGTATTCGAGCGTCTTTTTTACTTCCTGGACGACGTTGTCTACCGACCTTGTCCGCCACGCGTGCCCCGAAACCGTCTGCGGCCACATGCAAAAAGTGCAAAGTGCCGGGCAGCCTCGCGTCGTATAGAACGACACGAACGGATGCAGCAAGAACGGCACGTTATATTTCTCAATCGTCAAATCCCGTTTGTAGGTGTCGCTCGCAAACGGCAGCGCATCCAACTCCTCTGTGTGCAGTTGAGCCCGCGGCGCGTTGTGGACGATCTTGCCTTCCTTCCGGAAGCTGACGCCCATGATCTGCTCGAGCGGTTTTCCGTGCGCGTACTCCGTTACCGAATGATCGAATTCTCCCCGCGTTACAAACTCAATGTCCTCGCTCGCCATAAGCGTCTCGTCCGGTTTGATGTGCCCGTGCGGTCCGACGAACGCAATTTTCAGTCCCGGATTGCTTTCCTTGATCTTCCGGATCAGCTTGACGTCGCTATGGAACCCGACTGTCGATGTGTACAACACCAGAAATTCGTAGTCTTTACAGATGTCCACGGTTTGCTGCCAGTTCACCTTGTGGGGTGAAGCATCCAGCAAGCGGCTTCCCGGAATCAGTCCGGCGGGATAGCTCAGCCACACCGGATACCAATAGGACTCAATCTCACGTGTCGCGGGCCACCGCGAGCTCGCCCCGCCGTCGAAATTCTCAAAACTCGGCGGGTTCAACAACAGCGTCTTCATCACATCCGGCATTCATCACCCTCAGTCTTTCAAATCGCAGTGCCATGCTGCAAAATCTTTCCACTTGGCGCCCCGGCTGCGGCCCCTTGAGCTGGCCGACGGCCTCTCTAGGGGTGCCTAGTGTCCAGATAACAGTTTACCTGACTTGGTTGCTTATGCTCAATTCTTTGTGCCCAGGGCGCACTGTTTTGCAACAAAACGCCAATTCCGGCCCTTGGCGAACCCCCATGGCTCATTCCTGAGTTGCGTCGCCGCGTGTAGCGTGTACTCGGCTCCCACAACTCGCTCCCGGCACTTTGTCGGCTCGCAGTCACTCTATCTACTGCAACCGGCACCTTCGCCGAAATGCTTCGATTCCCGGCGCCTTCCTCTGTTTCGAGGGCCACAATATGTCTTGACTATTTACTTCTACATAATATTTTTTAGTGTGATATTGTTGCTCTGCCTGGCCCCTCTCCAGGAGAATCGAGTCGAGGATGTTAACCATGCACTCTCGGGCGGCCGCTCATCCTGTCGTTCTTCTAGTGGAAGATTTGGAATCGCTTCGTCAGCGCATTCAACAGATTCTGGAAGACGCTGAATTCATCGTTTTCCCCGTGGCGAATGCTCATCAGGCGCTCGAATTGGCTCAATCTTGCGCCGCCCCGATAAATCTCCTGATCACCAACTTCCATCCCGCGGGCATGCCCGGGCCGGATTTGGCTTCTCATTTGAGAAAGCGATTTCCGCAAATGAGCGTCCTCTATAGCTCCGCCAATCCCTTAGCGGCTCTGGAGATTCCCGACCCCGCGGAAGTCGTCTCCTCCATAATGCCCTTGCCTTACAGCAGAGCAAGACTGCTTGGCAGGGTTTACGCTCTTCTCGCCGCGCACACCTGACCCCTCAACGTTTCTCACTGGGCGCAATCGTAGGCCCCTTCCGCTCCGAGCGCTTCTGTGGTCGCCGCCGAGAGTTCGCCCCAGATTCGCGGCACCCACTGCAGATGCTCCGGCTTCATCAGCACCGACCGCAAGCAGGTCATCGTTTCGCGGTCGCGCTGCATGGAGCGCAGGTTCGTGCCCCAAAATTCCGCCGGCAGCTCTGCAACCGCGAGATGCAAATTCCGCTTGGCGGCAGCATCGAAAATCCGGCGGCTAAGCGCCGATGCCTCACTCACGCTTCTTGCTCGCGGCGCAAAGATCACGATGTCCAGCTCCGGCGCAAACGCCGTCACGAATCTTTCATCGTTCTCGAGTTTCTCGAAGAGCGCAAGCGCTGCCGTCCTGCCGTTCTCCAGTCCCATCGCAAACTCTCCAGTCCGGACCAACGGCAAGAGCTTTTGGGTCGTCCAAAGTGCAGCAGCCGCCGCGCCTGGGCGAGAACACTCCAGGCTAATCTCTCCCAAATGTAGTTCGGCAGAGCTGAAGTAGGTATACGGAGAATTGTGCTTGTAAAAACGGCCAGCGGACGGGTCGCGGAATAATACACAGCCGCAACCATAAGGCTGCAAGCCGTGCTTATGAGGGTCGATCACAATGGAGTCCGCTCTTCCGATTTGTGCCATAGCGCTTGTGGCTTCTTTGCCCAAATTTCCTGCAAGCACAAAATAGCCGCCATAGGCCGCATCCGCGTGAATTCGAAAACCGTGCCTGTCTCGCAAGGCAAGTATCTCTGGAAGTGGATCGACGGATCCTGTTGCCGTCGTGCCCATCGTTGCAACCACCGTGCCCACATCGCCTCGCTTCACCCTTCCTGCCAGCGCCTTCGTGTCCATGCGCCCCCGCCCATCGCACGGTACGCTCTCATATTGCAATTGCAGTACCGCGCTGACGCGCTTGTGCGTATAGTGCGCTTGTTCGCTGGCAAGAATTCTCTTCCCGGGATGTACTTGCGACGCCACCCACAGCGCCTCGAGATTCGCCATCGTCCCGCCGCTGCACAGGTGGCCGAGAAATTCTTTCCACCCAAACATCGCGGCAATCTCCGCCACCGCTTCCTTCTCCATCGCGGACGTCGCACGTCCTCCGTCGAGCGCGTGATTGTTCGGGTTAATCCACATGGCCAGGGCGTACGCGAGCCGCGCCGCTGGATGCGGCGGCTTGAGCATCTGTCCCGCGTACATGGGATGAAAGTAAGGGTAGTTGTCGTGCAAACGCTCGGCAGTAGCGCTTAGAGCCCCAGCGATCCGCTCCATCCCCGGCACTTTCGGTTCGAACGGCGGCAATCCCGCAAAGCCCGCATCGAGCTTTTTGACCGCTTCCAAGAACGCGTCCAGAGTTTTCTGTTCGAGTTGCACGAATCACCGGTTACGTCGTGCGTTCCACTTCCCGGATCACGATTCACTTCCCACTATTCACTACTCACTTCCTCATTGCCAAACTTTTTCCAACTCCCCCGCCGTCCTAAGCAAATCCAGCTGCGCCTGTTGCCTCTGGAAATTCGCATCCAAATACCCCATCCACTTATCATTCTCATCGAGTCTCGCCTTCTCCACATCGCGAAGATTCACTTTGCCTTCGCTGAATTGCTGTTGCAATACCGCGATATTCTGCTGTGCCAATTGCAGTTCCAGCCTCGCGACCTCCTTCGCCGCATCCCGTTCCCTCAAAAGCTTCGTTCTCTGCCGCACTTCGGCGCTCACCTGTGTCTTCTTGCTTGCTAGTGTCGCCTGCGCTGCTTGTAGGTTGATTTGCGCCAAGCCGATGGCTTGCTTCATTCTTGCGCTGAACAGCGGCACTTGGATCTGCACGCCGGCATTGAAGTTGTTCGGCTGAAATTTCTTGAAGTAATCCGCGTAGTTATTGAAGTTGGCCAGCCTGCTGTAGGTGCTAACCAGTTCCAGCGTCGGAAAGTATCCCCGCTTCTCTCCTTTCAGCCGGAACTCCTTCGCACGAACGTCGGACTCCGCGAGCATCAGGCCCGCGTTATTCTGCATAGCCATAGCTACAAGATTTGCCCCTTCCTGTTCCGCTTCGCCGGGCAATTCCTCGGGCGTTACCTCGATGGCCTGCTCATCCCCAAGCGCAAGTTGCCCTCTCAGGAAAGTCTCCAGCTCGTCTTCCCGTCCTTCCAGCTGCAGAATTCTTTGCGTTACCTGCGCTTTCGTGAGCTGTGCCCTCGTCACCTCCACGGGCAGTTCGTATCCTTCTCCCTCCCGCTCTTGCGTCACCTGAAGAATCTTGTCCGCGCTTTCCTGTTCCCCTCGCAGCAGTTCCAGCGAATGCCGTACCTTCGCCAGCTCCAAATAAGCCATCGCCGTCCGCGCGATCACGCTGTTCTTCACGTCACGCAATACGATCTTCTGTGACCGTGCCTGTTCTTCGAGTTCTTTTCCTTGTCCCTTCAGTGGCTCGTTAAATACCTGCTCCGTATACGTTACGTTGAAGACCGAAGGTGCTCGGCCTCCCGGCGTCTCAGGAATTCCGTACGTATAACCCGCTCCCGAGCCGGCATATAAATTCGGCAAAAACTCCGCTTTGCTGACCATCGACGCATGCTCCGCAAGGCTGGCCTGGAGTTTCGCCACCTGAATGTCCCTGCTGTTCCTGAGCGCCGTCTCAACCGCGCTTCTTAGGGTCAGGGTTACAGGTGCGCTTTGTTGCTCTCCCGCAGCCGCTCCTGCTGGTTGCGCCACTGCCTTCCCGTCCGGCGCTTGTATAACGGACGCCGTCTGGGCCTGCGCTGACCCGCCGATTAAGAGCGCTCCCGATAGCAGTACCAACGCCGCGCCACTCGCCGTTGTCTTTATCTTTCCCATTCCACCGCTCCTTTGCTAGTCGCCCTCATCTCTCCCTAACTCGCCACGCCTTGGCGCCCCTCACTCATACCGCAACGACTCGATCGGTTGCAGCTTGGCCGCCTGATTCGCAGGCAGATATCCAAAGAAAAGTCCCGTCGAACAAGACACCACGAACGCCAGCAGCACGCTCAGTGACGACACCGGCACTCGCAGATTCCCCGGCAGAAAAAATTGAACGACTACCGGCAGCAGCAACCCGATCAAAATCCCCAGCACCGCGCCGCCCCCGCTAATCAAGAATGCTTCTGTCAGAAATTGATACATGATCTCCTTGCGCGCGGCTCCGATGGCCTTTCGGATTCCGATTTCCCGCGTTCGCTCCGTGACCGTCACAAGCATGATGTTCATGATGCCGATCCCGCTTATCAACAGCGCTATGAACGCGATCACGATCAGCACGATGGTCAGCGCCAGCGAAATGTCTCTCGCCGCTTTCAAAATCGAGGTCAGCGTCTGGACGTGATACTCGGCGCCACTGGGATGCCGGCTCTGCAGCAGATCGGCCAGTCGCCGCTGCACGTTTGGTACGTCCTCCGGCGTCGCCGCTTGCGCGTCCAGTACCTTAAGCGCATTCGCGCCCGTGTAGTTTTTGATCAGTCCGAACGGTATCAGCACGGTTTCCGTTTGAATGTCGGAGAGTCCGAAGGTCTCCACCCTCTCGCTGAAGACCCCGATGATCGTGAAGATGAGCTCTCCGACGTGCAGGTCGCGGCCCACTGGGTTGTCCTGACTGAAAAGCCGTTTCGCAAGTTGCGGGGTGATTACGCACGTCTTGCTCCGGGTTTGCATGTCCAGGGAATCAAGATATCGGCCGCGCAGGATGATGAGCCTGCGAATCTCCTTGTAGCCCGGTGTCACTCCTATCAACGTAACTGGCCTCACCACTCCCTGGGCCACGACGGTCATTTGCAAGTCGCTCGTTCCGGCCACTGCTGCGATCCCGGGAATCGTGTTCTTCGCCGCCTCCATATCGTCCAAAGTCATCTCGTAGCTCAGCGGCTGGGCCTTTTCCGAGCTTCTGATCAGCTCCGCCCACACGACGTTTGAACCCACCGCTTCAATTTGTGAAATGACAAATTTCTTGCTCGTCAACGCCACCGTTACCACCAGCACGATCGACGCGCTGCCAATGATCACTCCCAGCGACGTCAGCATCGCCCGCAGTTTGTTCGCTCGAAGCGCATCGATCGATACGGTGAGAGTTTCTTTCAGGTCCATCATGAAGGTTTGCTCGCCAATTCTGCCGATAGCGCCACTTCTGATAATTACGCGACTGGCTTGCGTCTTTCTTGTTTTTCAATTTCTGTGGAGGCGCTTGAGCGATTCGCGCGCTGTTTTGTCTTTCGGATCTAATTCCAGCGCCGCCTGATATTCTTTGGCCGCCGATTCCTTCTCGCCTCCGTTCTCATACATGCGGCCTAGCCAGTCGTGCGCGATCGCGTACCGCGGATAAGCCGAGCGCTTTGGCGCTTTCTGCAAATACTCTCGCAACAATCGCTCCGCTTCTTCCGGCCTTTCGTGCTTGAGGATGAAAGCCACCGCTCGATAGAATAGCTCGCGCGGATCCGACGGGGCTGCTTCCGCCCCAAGTTCGGCAACCTCAAGCAAGCGCTCCGCTTGGCTTCGCCTCACTGCATAATCGCCTATGTCGTAAATAAGGTCCGCTGACTTCGGATGGCTTTGCAGCGCCAGCTGGAATTCGTCATCGGCAGTCGCGAAATCTTTTTTTTGCCGCCTGCAGTTTCCCAGGGCGTAATGCCATTCGGAGGCATCCATGGTCCGGAGCTTCTCAATTTCAGGTTTGGCTTTTTCCTCGCCGCCGCCCACGATTCCTGGGGCGCTGCAGTCAAACTCGATTAGCGCCTGCCGCGCTGAAAAATTTCGTTCGTCGAGCTGCACCGCCGTCTCGAACTCCTTGTGCGTCTTTCTTGCCAGTCCCATCGCGGAAAACATCGAGGAATGGTCCGCTTTTTCGCCGTAAGCCCTCCCCAGCCATTCGTGATACACCGAACTTTTTGGATCGATCGCCACTGCTCTTTCCGCGCTTGTAATTGCCGCGTCGCGTTCCTGGAGCTCCAAATAGCATTTTGTCAGCAGCAGCTGTATTTCCCCGTTCTGCGGAGCACTGGCTGCTGCCACCTGCAACTCCTGCACGGCCTTCGTATAATCGCTGCTCTCGTAAGCTCGCCTCCCTGCTTCGAGCGATTCGCTCTGCCTCACCGTGGCTAACATGCCCGTTGTTCCAGCAAGCAGCATCGCTTGCAACACCCACCATTTTGCCGGCCCGCGCCTCCCCAATCTACGCCGCATTCGTATTCACAACCTGAACCGCCATGCCATCTTTCAAATCCGTGTCTCCTGGCAGTGCGACCATTTCCCCTTCTTGTAATCCGCTCATTACCTCGTAGCTCGTCGCGTCCGCGATTCCTACCCTGATCTCTCTTTTCTCCAGCGTGGACTTGCCCACTCCTAGTTGGCCCAGCTTCACCACAAACACATATCGGCGGCCGCCTTCGGACTCCACGGCCCCTCGCGGCACCGCCAGCACGTTCATCCGCTCCTTCGAATTGATACGCACATTCACGTTGATATTTGGCAGCAGCTCCAGCTTGTCATTGTTCACCGCGCACAGCAGTTCACCGACACTTCGCGTTCCGTGCGGAACCACCTGCTTGGGGATGATCTCCGTTTTTCCCGCCCAGCTTCGATTCGGCAGCGCATCCCACGTGATAATTACCGGCTCGTCCGCCTCCAGCGCACCTAGGTCTGGCTCATCGATGAACGCTCTCACGCGCACCTTGTGCAGGTCCGCCATTTCCGCCAACAGGTCACCGACTTTTACGTAATCCCCTGCTTTCAAAGGCAGCCCGCCAGCATCTCTGCCCAGCGCGTAAAGCGTTCCATCCCCCGGGGCCATGATTCTCCCGTCGCTCACCTTGTCTTCCAGCGCCGCCATTTCGCTCAGCGTCTGCTGTACTTGCAGCTCCCCACGCTCCGCATCGAGCCTCGCTTGCCGGTCGAACTCCTGCTTCACCGCCAGCAATCGTGTCACTTCCGCGTTCGCGTTCACCAGCGCCAGCTCGTTGGCCGCGAGATCGTCCTTTTTGGCCGCTTGTCCCGCCACCAGCCTCATAAGCGATTCATGTGTCCTTTGCATTTCGTCTCGTTGCGCCTCGGCCTTAGCTAGATCGCCCGCAACCTTGGCAGCCTCATCCGCTTTACCCCCGGCCCTTGCCGCGCGTAGGTCGTCCTGAGTCTTTAACAGTTTCGCCCGCGTTTCCGCCAATTGCGCCGCCGCTTCTTTTACGTTCAGCTCCAGCAAGAGCTGCCCCTTTTTCACCTTCTGGCCTTCCGTTACGTAAATCTTCTCTATAAACGTATCGAGCTGCGCCCTCATCACGTACGGCGAAATCGGCTCCACTTTCCCGTTGCTGCTGATCGAGGACACCAGATTCTCTCTCGTTGGTGTCATCGCGGATATCTTCGCCGCCGGCTTCCTTCCGCTCAGCCACACAAGGACGTATGCGAAAACTCCCGCCAGCAGTAAGAAAATCACAATCCGGTTGCGCAGCTTTCGATCCATGCTCTCCTATTCCACGCAGTCTCAGATCCGGCGCTCTGCAAGACACACAAGACCTAGAGCCCCATTCTTTTTCTCGTACTTGTCCGTGGCTTGCTGCCCTAACTCTGGCGATCCCCGAAGTGTTTCATTCTAACAAGAGCCCGGCAGCTTTCTCCACAATGCTTCCCAATAAGTGCCTCATCTCCAATACTATAAGGATGCGCCGCCCGCGTTTCAGGATGCGCCGAATCGCGCAATCCTTCGCGCGTGAATCTGCTACTCTTTATCGCGCCGCAAACTCAGCCTCCCTGCAATGGCACTTCCCATTCGCCGATCCCAATCCTCGAGTCACGAGCCACCAGTCACTTCGTCTCCCCCTGAAATTTATTCTCCACCCCGCCCGTAGTAGACTCTGAAGCCTTGTTGCCCTGTTCACTGATTGCCGCATCCAAGGGGTCCATTCATGATTGATGCTCGTGGCTTGTCCAAGCGCTTCCAGGACAAGAAGCGCGGCGAAATCCGCGCCGTCGATAACGTCAGCTTTCAGTGCCAGCCCGGCAAGATTTACGGCCTGCTCGGCGCCAACGGCGCGGGTAAAACCACCACACTCCGCATGCTCGCCACCATTCTCGAGCCCACCGATGGCACCGCCACCATCTGCGGCTACGACGTCGTCGAGCACCCGGAAAAAGTCCGCGCCAACGTCGGTTTTCTCTCTACCGCCACGGCCCTCTATCGCAGGCTCACCGCCCAGGAATTTGTCGAATACTTCGGCCGCCTCAATGGCCTCGAGGAAGCCACCCTTAAGAAACGCGTCGACGACATTTTCAACCGCCTCGACATGAACGGCTTCCGCGACCGCCGCTGCGACAAGCTCTCCACCGGAATGATGCAAAAAACCTCCATCGCCCGCACCCTCGTCCACGATCCCCCCGTCATGATCTTCGACGAGCCCACCAATGGCCTCGATATCATGACCGCCCGCACGATCACTTCCTTCATCCGCGAATGCCGCAACAACGGCAAAACCGTCATCTTCTCCACGCACATCATGTCCGAAGTCGAAAAGCTCTGCGACACCATCGGCATCATCCAGTCCGGCAAACTCCTCGTCGAAGGCACTCTCGCACAGCTTCGCGACAAATATGCCGAACACGAGCTCGAGGAAATTTTCGTCAAGGTCGTCACGCCCCACTACGTCGCTGAGGAGAACAACTGACATGTCCCTGCGCAACGTCGGCATCGTCTATCGCAAGGAACTCACCGAAGCCATTCGCGACCGCCGCACGGTCATCTCCACGATTCTCGTGCCCCTTTTGCTCTTCCCCGTTCTCAGCGTCGGCTTCGGCTCCCTCGCTTTCATGCTCGTCGGCAAAGCCAAGGAGGAAACTCCCAAGGTCATGCTCCTCGGCGGCGCGGATTCTCCCGCCGTTGTCGAAGGTCTGAAAAAACTCGACAAGATCGACATCGTTCCCGAGACGCCCAACTGGAAAGACCAAATCATCAACAAGGATATTCGTGCTGCCGTCGAAATTCCCGCGGGATTCCAATCCGATGTCGCTCAGGAAAAGTCAGACACCGTCAAAATCTACAATTACGAAGGTGAATTGAAGTCCGAATTTGCCAGCGACAAAGTCGAAAAGTATTTTAAGTCCTACAGCGACAACGTGGTGAAAGAACGCCTGGCCGCTAAAAATCTTCCGGTGGATGTTCTGAAGCCCTTTGAAACGAAACGCGAAAACGTCGCTCCCCCTGAAAAAGTCAGCGGCGCCGCCATCGGCGGCATTATCGGCTATATGGTCATCCTTCTCTGCATGACCGGCGCAATGTATCCCGCCATGGACCTCACCGCCGGCGAAAAAGAGCGCGGCACCATGGAGACCATTCTCTCCAGCCCCATCTCCCGCACCCATCTCGTGCTCGGCAAATTCTTCTTAATCCTCACTGCCGCCCTCGGTACCGCTGCTCTTTCCGTTTTGTCCATGGGCGTTTCCTTCTCGGTCTTGGGCCACTACACGCAACAATCAGCAAGTGGCCGCGACGCGGCTGCGGGCCTCCTTCTTCACCTCGGCCCCAAAACCGTCGCCTCCGTCTTCCTCATGGCTCTGCCCATCGCCGTTCTTTTCTCCGCCGTGCTCATGACCATCGCTCTTTTCGCCAAAACCTACAAAGAAGCTCAAAGCTATCTCACGCCCATGACCTTCATCGTCATCATCCCCGCCATCGCCGCCATGCTCCCCGGCGTCGAGCTCACTCCAAAACTTTCCCTCATTCCCATTCTCGGCACCAGCCTCCTCTGCAAGGAACTCGTCGCCGGCACCTATCACTGGAACCTCATCGCCCTCATCTTCACTTCCAACTGCGTCTACGCCGCCGTCGCCCTCTTCATCGCCATCAAAATGTTCCAGCGCGAATCCGTGCTCTTCCGCTCGTAAATCTATTCCTCGTAGGGGCACGATACATCGTGCCCCTCTTTCTTTTTCTTCTCCGTGTCCTCTGTGCCCGCCGCGATTCATCCGCATCACTACTCCCGTTTTGCCTTTTCCCGATTTGTAATCTTCCTCCACGGACTCAGCACCGAATAACTCGGCGTAGCCGTCACGCTAACCTTGCTGACCCCAAGCAATTTCCTCCGAATCAACCAACCCACCGCCCCCTGCACCGAACTCTTCGACACTCCAATGCTCTCCGCAATCTCCCGGTAACTGATCTCCACCGCTCCATCCCTCCGCCCCTGCTCCGCCGCCAGCCGCAAATACACCAAAAAACAAACCGGCCTCCGGTCGTGCCCCACCAGGTCACGCATCAACACATCTATGACGTAATCATCCAAAGAGAGCATAGCTATATCAACCATTCATATAGCAACGCCTGGCTGATTGCAACTCCCCTCCGCCGCAAGTTATGTTCTCGGAAGTTTCATCGAGGAGGCTTCCATGATTCGCCGCATCAAGTTCGCAGGGATTCCCGTTCGCAATCAGGATGTCGCATTAAGGTTCTACACGGAAACGCTCGGCTTCAAAGTCGTCACCGATCAGCCCTTCACCGATAAACAACGGTGGATCGAGTTGATGATTCCCGGCGCTGAGACCGGTCTCGCGCTCTATACCCCCGAGGGCCACGAGAACCGCATCGGCCAGTTTCAATCCATCGCCTTTTGGTGTGACGACCTATTCGCCACCGCCAAAATCCTCAAATCCAAAGGCGTCCAATTCGCCGTCGAGCCCAAAACCGAACAATGGGGCTCCTCCGGCGTCTTCAAAGACCCCGACGGCAACCAGTTCGCCCTCTCCAGCAAGTAGCCGCAGTTGCCCGTCTGCGCATGACGTTCGGCGCCGTCAGCTCTGAGCAGCCCAGTTTGTCTCTTGAACAAACTGGGCGGGTGGCGAAGCCTTGGCGGTTGGTTTTGATTTTTTTGGGGGGGTGCCGCTCGATAAGAACGAAGGCGTTGTCAAGAGACAGCTTTTCTCCGCAATGCTTTCCAGCACCGCTTGGATCTCAGAGAGGTGGAGGACCGAAGCTCTGAAACTCTCACGGTGAATCAGCTT
>Ga0247680_1000015_pt1 | contig 127471 bp, 128 predicted proteins | sample CNK21_metaG_FD_182803 | JGI IMG/M metagenome (GOLD analysis project Ga0247680, IMG submission 182803) | Soil microbial communities from Purdue University Martell Research Forest, Indiana, United States - CNK21 | ecosystem: Environmental > Terrestrial > Soil > Temperate forest > Bulk soil...
ATGACCCTACAACGGCAAGAAAGAAAAAACAGATTGCTTCTGACAAGGTCGGAACCCCAGGTTGCTTCGCTCGGTGTGACAAATAATTTTAGTTGGTGCGCGGAGAAGAAGGGAGGGCACGATGTATCGTGCCCCTACAAGCCGAGCGCTGAAAGAGAAGCTACGGCGGGAAGCTGAAGGATTTGTCTTTTGAGTCGATCCAGACGGTTACGACTTTGGTTTTTTGGGATTTTTCGGGGTCGTTGGCGCTGGGCATGGGGGAGAAGGGGCTGATGGCCACACGGATTTCGACGCTGGTGGTCGAGCCGGTGGGAGATTTGGCTTTCATGATTTCGTAGCTTTTGACGGGGCCGTAGTAGCCGGTGGGACCCCAATCGGCGACGAAGTCCTGCATTTTGTAGCTAGGGCCGGGTTTCCAAAGCTGGTAGGCGGTGCTCATGTCTCCGGCTTCGACGGCGTTGAAGAATACTTCGGCGGCTTTTTTCTCGGGATAAAAACGAAGCACGAACCAAACGGCGATTACGGCGATGACGAAGGCCGTCACCAAAGTGAAAATCATGGCGCGTGATTTTTTGTGAACATCCGGAGGCGGTTCGAGAAGTGACATGCAGTGGTCTCCTGCCCTGCGAGGCAGATGGAACGATTTTGCGAGCGTATATAAATTAACCTTTTCTGCGCGGGATGGCTAGGTGTCATCGGCTCATACTTAGCTGATTGCAATTTCGACGAACGAACTGAGAGCAAAGGAATCTACCCTTTGGACGCGCCCAATTTCACTCTAGTAGAACGGAGACCGTTGAGCGCTGAGGAGCGAACCTTGATTGAGTGGCTCCTAGCCAATGGAAGCCCAGATGCTAAGCAATTCGCGCCGCAAATCGCGGACTTGCGCGTGGTTGCCCGATGCACCTGTGGTTGCCCAACAATCGACTTGGCCGTGGGAGACCGCGAAGAGCGGACCGTCGGGCCATCGCATATACTTGCAGATTTTGATGGGCTCACGCCCGGGGGCATTAACGTAGGTGTTATCCTGCATGCACGAGAGGGACAAATCTCTGAGCTTGAAGTCTATGCGAAAGCCGATGTTGAGATCCCATTCAGTCTGCCGAGCATCGAGTCTTTGAAAAAGGGCTGACCGCCAACAAGTGCTCCACTCTTCCACCCTGAAAAAACTACTCGAAACTAGCCTTCGAGGGCGCCGGCGGAGCCGGTCGGGAGTTCGATGGCGTATTTGGTGCGGGCTTTTTCGGCGTGTTGCTCGAGGGCTAGCTCGATGAGTTTGTCGATGAGTTGGGGGAAGGGAATGCCGCTGGCTTCCCAGAGTTTGGGGTACATGCTGATGGAAGTGAAGCCGGGGATGGTGTTCACTTCGTTGAGATAGATTTTACCGCTGCCTTTTTCCAGGAAAAAATCCACGCGAGCCATGCCGCTAAGTTCGAGGGCGTGAAACGCCTGCACGGCGAAGTGTTGGAATTTTTTTACTTGGACGGGTTTCAGATCCGCGGGAATCAGGAGTTGCGTGCCTTCTTCGAGATATTTCGCGGCGTAATCGTAGAACTCGTGGTGCGGGACGATTTCGCCGGGGATGCTGGCCTGTGGATCGTGATTGCCGAGGACGGAGAGTTCGATTTCGCGGGCGTTTACCGCGCGCTCGACGAGAATTTTCATGGCGAATTCGGAAGCAAGATTGAGAGCAGGAGCAAGCTCTGCGTGAGAATGAACTTTGGTCATGCCGACGCTGGAGCCGAGAGTGGCAGGCTTGACGAAGACGGGATAGGAAAATTCCTTTTCGATTTGATGAATGACAACGTTTTCGTGGTGCTCCCACTCGTCCCGGCGAACGGAGACCCAGGGAACGACGGGAATTTTGGCGGCTTGCAGAAGTTTTTTGGCGACGTCCTTATCCATGGCTACGGCGGAGCCGAGGACGCCCGCGCCGACGAACGGGAGGCCGGCGAGGTCGAGAAGGCCCTGGATGGTGCCGTCTTCGCCGAAGGTGCCGTGCATGACAGGGAAGACGACGTCGATGCGCTGGCCGCCGCCGCTGCCGTCGAGGCGGACGAGGGCGGCATCGGTTGGATCGGCGCTCATCGTGACGCGCTGGCCGGTGCGAAGAACTTCAGGAAGCATTTTTTGCGCGCTGGTGCCGATGAGCCAGTGGCCTTCTTTGGTGATGCCGATGGGCACGACTTCGTATTTGTCCTGGTCGAGGCCGCGAATCACGGAAGCTGCGGAGGCGAGGGAGACTTCATGCTCGCCGGAGCGGCCGCCGAAGAGAACGCCGATGCGCAATCGCTTTTTGTCAGGGGTCATGGAGATAGCCGGTCTTGGAGTGATCGAGTGCCAGTTCTTAGTTATAGGGCAAAGGGGGGGAGTTGTCGCGGGGGAAGTGCCGCGGTGGTTCTGGAGTGACAACGGAGATTGGCTGGGATTTATCGGCGCGGGATTTGGAAGTGGAGACGGAACCTTTTTAGGTTTGCATCGTCTACAGAGACGCGGGAAGTGCGCAGGAGGATGCGTGTCTTCACAAACGAGATCGCAGGGTGGGAATGGTGGAACGCGGTTTCTGGAAAACATCCGAAGGGATGTGCGGTACGCGGGGCGGATGCTTTGGCGAGACGCGGGGTTTGCGGCGTTTGCGATTCTGATTGTGGGGCTTGGTGTTGGGGCGAGCTGCACGATTTTCAGCGTGGTGAACACGATTTTGATCCGGCCGCTGCCGTTTCGCGATCCTGGGAGGCTGGTGTGGATGGCGAATCACAACGACGACACAAGTGATATGTCCGGGAAAACGGTGCAGGTCGATTATCTGCTGGACTATCGGGCGCACAACCAGTCGTTTGAGGACCTGGCGGCCTATTTCGCGTTTTATGGCGTGGGAGACGCCAAGCTGATTGGGGATGGACCGGCTGAGAGGTTGACCAGCGTTCGGGTGACGCAAAATTTCTTTCCGCTGATCGGCGTGGAGCCGCAGAACGGGCGGCAGTTCAGCGCGGATGAGTGCAAGTGGAGAGGGCCCGCAGTCGCCATGCTGAGCGATGGATTATGGAGGAGAAAATTCGCGGCGAATCCGAACATTGTAGGGCGGGCGTTGCCCTTTGATGGAGGGCCGGTGACGGTGGTGGGAGTGCTGCCGGCGTCGTTTGATTTTGGGACGACATTTGCGCCAGGAACCAAGGTGGATATGTATGAGCCGTTTCCTCTATCGCCGGAGACGAACCGATGGGGGAATACAATCGCCATAGTGGGGCGGCTGAAGCCGGGCGCGACGCTTGGGAAAGCGCAGGCGGAGGCGGCGATTCTGGGAAAGCAATTTCAGCAGCAGCATACGAACATGAATGTTTTCGATCCCAAACTTTCCATGCTGGCGCAGCACGTGAGCGGGCGGCTGCGGCCAACACTGTTGGTGCTGGCGTGCGCGGTGGGCGTGGTGATGCTGATTGTGTGTGCAAACCTTTCGAATTTGCTGCTGGCGCGGGGAGCGACCCGGCAAAAGGAGATTGCCATTCGTGCGGCGCTGGGTGCTGGGCCAGGGCGATTGATTGGGCAGATGTTGACGGAGAGCCTGGTGCTGTCGTGCGGCGGGGCGGCGCTGGGATTGTTGCTGGCGTTTGCGGGGACGCGCGTGCTGGCGCATCTGACATCGGTGAGCATTCCGTTGCTGAGCGATGTGCGGATTGACGCCCGCGTGCTGGGATTTACTTTGGTGGCCGCGCTGCTGACGGGACTGCTTTTTGGACTGGTGCCGGCACTGCAAGCACAGGATTTGAAGCTACACGACACATTGAAGGATTCGAACCGCGGATCGAGCCACGGGCGAGGGCATGCCTGGATTCGCGGCGCGTTGGTGGTGTCAGAAATTGGGCTGGCGTGCGTGCTGCTGGTTGGGGCGGGACTTTTGATACGGAGTTTTCTGCGCGTGCTGGACGTGGATTTGGGATTCCGGCCGGAACGAGCGGCGGCGCTGCGGATCGATCCGAATGCGTCGTACAAAACGCAGGAGCAGAAAAATAGTTACTTCACGGAAGCTTTGCATCGCGTGATGGATGTGCCAGGGATCGAGGGCGCGGGACTTTCCGATGCCCTGCCGCTGGGGAGGAACCGGAGCTGGGGAATTGCGGCGAAGGGCGTGCAGTATACTCCGCAGACGTATCCGGAAGGATTTCCACGGATCATCAGCGATGGATATTTTCGCGCGATGGCCATTCCGCTGCGGGCAGGGCGCGATTTTACGGAGCGGGATACGAAGGGAAGTTTGCCGGTGATAATTTTGAATCAGACGCTGGCGCAAAATTTGTGGCCTGGGGAAGATCCGATCGGAAAGATGGTTCGGCTTGATCCCGAACGTACGGTCGTAGGCGTCGTGGGAGATGTGCGGCACCTGGCGTTGGAGCAGACGTCGGGAAACGAGTTCTACATCCCGATAAGGCAAACGCAGGATTACGGGTCGGTGGATCTGGTGGTTCGGACGTCGCTGCCGACGTCGGAACTTGCGTCGAGGATTCGAGAGGCGCTGCGGCCCATCGAGCCGAATTTGCCCACGGCGAATTTGCGAACGTTGCAGACGTTGGTGGATCGAGCTGTATCGCCGCGGAGATTCGTCGTTGCGTTGCTCGGCGGATTCGCGGGATTTGCGCTGGTGCTGGCTTCGCTGGGAATCTATGCGGTGATTTCGTACTCCGTGAGCCAGCGGACGCAGGAAATTGGGATTCGCATGGCGCTCGGAGCGTCAGCGGAGACGCTGCAGACGAGTATTTTGTTGCAGACGCTGGGGCTGGCGGGGATTGGGATGGTTGCGGGAGTTGTGGCGTCGTGGGCGTTGGCGCGCACGCTCAGCGGGCTTTTGTTTGGAGTGACGGCGAGCGATCCTGTGACGTTTGTTGGGATGCTGGTGATTCTCACAGGTGTGGCAGCCTTAGCGGGGTATTTGCCAGCGCGGCGGGCTTCGCGGATAGATCCGATGTCGGCGTTGCGGATGAGCTGAGCGAGGGGCTTCAAGAGCGATCCGCAATCAGGAAAGCGGCGACCCAAGAGAGGCAGCGTTTGACAGGTGATATTGCCTGCAATATCATAGTGGAGTGGGATTCGCCTACGTGCTCGATACGGGCGTGGTGGTCGCCGCCTTCCGAAGCAGCCGAGGGGCCTCGCGCCAACTGTTACTGGGTTCGTTGGCCGGGCGGTTCGAACTCCTACTTTCGGTTCCGCTATTGTTGGAGTACGAGGCTGTGTTGACAAGGCCCGACCAGCTAACTGCCGCTGGCATTGGCCCGCGCGATGTGGAACGCGTTCTGGATGACGTCGTGTCTATCGCGAGGCCGGTTCGGCTTTCCTATCGCTGGCGGCCTCAATTGCCGGATGCGAAGGACGACATGGTGCTGGAAACCGCGGTAAACGGGCACGCCGATGCGGTGGTTACTTTCAATCAGGCAGATTTTGTGACGTTGAGAGAAAAATTCGATTGCCGGGTGATACTGCCGTTCACAGCGCTTCTCGAATTGAGAGGGAAAACTAGATGAGACGAAGCAATTTTGCGTTACGGCTTCAGCCGTCGCTGCTGGACGAAGTAAGGAAGGCAGCCGAGATGGAAGGAGTGGCGCTGAATCAGCTCATCAACGTGGCGGTGGCTGAGAAGGTCTCGGCGTTGAGAACCGAGGAGTATTTTCGGACACGCTCGCTGCAAGCGAATCGCACCGTGACGATGCAGATCCTTGCGCGCGCCGGCCGGGACAACGAACCAATTAGCGGTGACGAACTGCCGGAAAGCATGAATCATGTGGCGCGACCGACAAAGCGCAAGCTGCCACCGACGAGCGGAAAAACTCACAAGAATCGAAGTTCGCGAGCGAAAAAGTCCCGCGGATAAGAGCATACTCCGAACACAGAGCTACAGGATTTTTTTGCCAAGGGCAGAGAGGACTAACTCGACGCCGAGGAGCGCGGTGCGGTTGTGTTCGTCGATGATGGGATTAATTTCGACGACCTCGAGCGAGAGCATGGCTTCGGAGTCGGCGATCATTTCCATGGCGAGGTGGGCTTCGCGGTAGGTGACGCCTCCGCGGACGGGCGTGCCTACACCGGGGGCGTCGCTGGGATCGACGAAGTCCATGTCCAGACTGACGGCGATGCCTGCGGTGTCGTCCATGGCGTATTTGAGAGCGTCGGACATGACTTCGCGCATGCCGCGCTCGTCGATATCGCGCATGGTGAAAACGTGGATGCCGGATTTTTTTACGATTTTCCGTTCCTGGGCGTCGAGATCGCGCGCGCCGACGATGACGATGTTGCCGGGTTCGGCTTTGGGTTTGAAACCGAGGAGATCGACGAGTTCGGGAGCGCCGTAGCCCATGATCGCGGCGAGGGGCATGCCGTGGATGTTGCCGGAAGGCGAGGACTCGGGGGTGTTCATGTCGCCGTGGGCGTCGAGCCAGAGGTAGCCAATTTCTTTTTTGTCTTTACGATAGTGAGAGGCGACGCCAGAGGCGACGCCGACGGCGATGGAATGGTCGCCGCCAAGAACGAGGGGTAGAAACCCTTCACCGAGAGATTTTTCTACTGTAGTGGCGATGTCTTGGCAGGTTTCGGCGATTTCCTGGAGATACTTGGCGCGCTTCTCGCCTATGTGCATCTCTTCAGGCTGCTTGACTTCGAGATTGCCGATGTCCTCGACGGTGTGGCCGAGCTGCTTGATGCGGGTCTGGAGGCCGGCGCCGCGAAGAGCAGAGGGGCCCATATCCACGCCGCGGCGAGATTGGCCGAGATCCATGGGAACGCCGATGATTCTGACTTTTTGCGCCATGCAAAGACTCCGTGACTGGTGACTCGCGACAAACCGAGCGAGCGCCGCTGAGGCAGAAGCTGCCACAAAACCCGAGCCAGTCCTTGAATTCAACAGAAATGCGGGAACAGCGGGAAAGCTACTGAACTACCCCGGATTAAGGATACACGCGATAAATCATGCGAGGGAAGGGGATGACTTCGCGGATGTGCTCCGTGCCGCAAATCCAGGCGACGGTGCGCTCGAGGCCGAGGCCAAAGCCGGAGTGCGGGACACTGCCATAGCGGCGCAAGTCGAGATACCACTCGAAAGATTCCTGGGGCAAATTGTGTTCGTGGAGGCGCCTCAGGAGCAGGTCGTAATCGTGGATGCGCTGGCTGCCGCCGATGATTTCACCGTAGCCTTCCGGGGCGATCATGTCGAAAGCGAGGGCCAGCTCGGGGCGCTGGGCGTCGGGCTGCATGTAGAAGGCTTTGATGGATGTCGGGTAGTGATGAATGAGGACGGGGCGGTCGAAGTTTTTCGAGATCAGGGTTTCTTCGTCGCCACCAAAATCATCGCCGAATTTGGCGGGGTTGCCGTTCTGGTTGAGCACAGCAACGGCATCTTCGTAAGAAATTCGCGGGAACGGGGGCTTTATGTTTTCAAGCTTGGCGACGTCACGCTTGAGCGTTTCCAGCTCGCGCGATTTGTTTTTCACGACGCCCTGTACGATGGCACTGACGAGGCCTTCGCCGAGCGTCATGATCTCGTCAAACTCGACGTAAGCCGCTTCGGGCTCAAGCATCCAAAATTCGGTGAGGTGGCGGCGGGTTTTGGATTTTTCCGCGCGGAAAGTGGGGCCGAAAGTGTAGACCTTGCCGAGAGCCATGGCGATGGCCTCGGCATAGAGCTGGCCGCTCTGGGTCAGGTAGGCTTTTTGGTCGTCGATGTAATTGACTTCGAAGAGCGTGGAGGTGCCTTCGCAAGCGGCGGGGGTGAACATGGGAGAGTCGGCGATCGTGTAGCCCTGGCCGTCCATGAATTCGCGCGCGGCGCGGATAGCTTCGGCGCGAATGCGAAGAATGGAGGCCTGGCGGGGTGTGCGAATCCAGAGGTGGCGCTGATCGAGCAGAAAATCTACGCCGTGTTCTTTTAGCTGGATGGGAAAGGGCGTGGCGTCGGGGACTTTCTGGACGATCTGGATTTTGGCGACGCCCATTTCGAAGCCGCCCGGAGCACGCTTTTCGGCGCGAATTTTTCCTGTGACGATGACGCTCGATTCCTGCGTCAGCCCCTTCAGCGCTTCAAAAGCCTCGGGATTTTCCTTAAGCGCACAGACACCCTGGATGATTCCGGTGCCGTCGCGAAAAATGGGGAACATTAGTTTGCCGGATTCGCGAAGGTTATAGAGCCAGCCGCGAATCGTTACTTCCTGCCCCTCGTACTTGCCTGCCTGTTCAATCGTGATGATGGTCATGGTCCGCTATTTCAGTGGGAGTGCAAAAAGGTAGTTTATCAGAGAAGGGAAGAGATTGGCCCAATCCGGCGGCCTGCAAAAAATTCAGCGATTGGCCATGGTGCGGATATTTGCGAGTCCAAGAAGCCGTTGGTCGGCAGTAACGAGCGTCAGATCCAAAACTTGCGCCGTCGCTGCGAGGAAACGATCTGCAGGATCCCCGTGGAGATGCAGTTGGTGCGCCGCCAGGGCGATCTCATGAGTGAGGGGAGCCTCGCGATGAATTCCGGCAAGGGCTAGCGGCAGCCAATCGATTGGCTCAGTTTGCAACTGAATTCTGCCCTTACGATACAACGTCAGTGCTTCCCAGACGCTGATCGGAGACAACCACAGTTCGTTTGTAGAGTCGGCCAATTCCCGCGCAGTGTTTGGCAGGACGCGCTGAGGGCTCTGCAGGAGCCAGAGCCAGATGTGGGTGTCCAGCAAGAGCCTCAATCGCGAAGAACCTCCCACTCGTCCTCATCACTTGCCGGAGAAATGATGTCGCCCAGAATCTCCATGGAATCCTTCATAGAGCCAATCCAAGCCGCGCGGTCCATAACCGGCTTTGATGGAATTACCTCGGCCACGGGCTTACCATGACGAGTAATTCGGATCGGCAACTTGGTCTTTTCCACCTGCTCGAGAATGGACAGGCACTTGGCCTTAAATTCGGAAATAGCGATCTCTTGCATGGACTTCACCTGACCATATTATAGACCATAGTCAGAATAATGGTCAATTCGCTCGTTGCTAATTCCACTCGCGCTCGAAGCGGTCGAGGGATTCGTTTGCGGCGGCTAGTAACTCGGCGGTAGACGAGTTTTCGGGGCCGGATTTTTCTTTTAGTTCGAGTGTGAGCGCGAGATCGGTTTCGGGCGCGGATTTTAGGGTTTGAACAGCGGCTTCCCAATCGATCGAGCCTTCGTAGGGTGGTAGATGTTCGTCTTTTTCGCCGTGATTGTCATGGATGTGGGCGGAGACCACCAATTCGCGAAGATGCTCAAAAGCTTTTCCCACACGTTCCGCTTCCGGACCATCGGCAAGGTGCGCGTGGCCGATATCGAAGTTGAATCGCAGGCCAGTCAACCGCGTCTCGTCCGCGAATGTGCGCAGGTACGCGGGATCGCCCATCTCACTCGTGGTGTTCTCAACGGCGATGGTCACGCCGGCGTGATGGGCGTGCAAGACGAGGTGCTCGAGCGAACTGAAGGCGGCATCGCGCTTGCGCGGGTCGGCAGTTTCGCGCGGCCCGCCCATGTGCAGGATCAGCCGGGAATAGGGCAAGTCCTCGGCCACATCGATCACGCGCTTCAACTCGTCCATGGCTTCGATGCGGCGCACGCGTTCCACTTCGCAAATGGAGAGCGGGGCGCCGCCTTCACGCGTGGCGCTGAGGTCACGGCTGGTGGGTGCATGGAGGGAGGCAAGCGCGAGGCGGTGCTGCGAGAGAAAGCCTGCCATGGCCTGCACTTCTTGCTTGGTGGTGTAATCGAAGTGACTTCGCGTGGTAAAAATCTCGAGCGCCTCGAAACCAGCCTCGGCAATTTGCCCGAGAAGCTCCGTGGTCAATTTCCTCGACACGAACAAATAGGTGGAAAGGATTCTTTTCATGATCTCGTTCACAGCGCAGATGGAATAAATGCTTCCCGTCGTCCACCGGCTCGTTACGGAACAAAAGCCAGAAAGCGATGGAAAAACTCTTCAGTAACCGATGGCAGCACCGTTATCGCGCGGGTCCGCCGCGCCGAGGCGCTCGCCGGTTTTCGGATCGACCCCAATGGCGTTCACCAAGCCGATGTGGCCGCGCCTCCACGTCTGGTAGCCCTCGGCATTCAACGCCGCTTCGAGGCTCGCGGGAAAATCCTTTTCCATCAGGATCACGTCCGGCAGCCACTGGTGATGAAATCTCGGCGCGTTGATCGCCGCTTGCGCGTCCATTCCCAGACGCATCCAGTTTAAAACGCTTAGCAATGTGGCCGAAATAATCGTGGGACCACCGGGCGAACCAGTTACGAAGCTCAATTTGCCATCACGCGCGATAATCGTCGGCACCATGGAGCTTAGAGGGCGGTGGCCGGGAGCGATGGCGTTAGCGTCGGATTGGATCAGGCCGAAGAGGGCGTTGGGCACGCCGGGCTGCGTTGTGAAGTCGTCCATCTCGTCATTTAGAAGAAAGCCAGCCGACGATGTGACGTGAGAGCCATAGCTGTTGTTGAGGGTGTAGGTGCTGGCAACGGCGTTGCCGTCGGAATCGACGACCGAAAAGTGCGTGGTATTCGGACCATCGTTGAGACTGACAACTGTTTTTGGCGCAGCGTGGTTGGAAGCAGAAACTCCACAGACGTGCGGAGTGCCCGCTTTGACCGATTTGCTGGATGAGGCGTGTTGGGGATCGATGGACGCTTCAAGTTCCTTGGCATAGCAATCGCTGGTGAGGCCGGCGACCGGGACGCTGGAAAAATCAGGGTCCGCGAGGTACGCGGCGCGGTCGGCAAAGACTCGTCGCATCGTTTCCACCACCATGTGCACACTAGGCAGATCGTCCCAGCCCTTGAGCGGGACGTCGCGCAGCATATTCATCGCCTCGATGATGGCGACGCCGCCCGAACTCGGTGGAGGGGAGGTAATGACGTTCCACTTGTGACCTTCGAGCTCGTAATTGGCTTGCAACGCCACGCGTATCTTCGGCTGGTATTGCGCCAGATCTTCGAGGGAGATGAGGCCGCCCATCTGCTTCATGTCATCGACGAGCCTCTGGGCGGTTTCGCCGCGATAAAATTCGGCTGCACCGTTTTTTGCGATGCGCTTTAGAGTCGCCGCCAGTTCGGGCTGGCGAAACGTATCGCCCGCGTGAAACATTTTTCCATCGTTAAGGAAAATACGCCGGCTCACGCTGAATTGCTGTAGATACTGGCGTTGGTCTTCCAGTTGGCGGGCGAGCTTCTCGCTGACGGGGAAACCGTCTTCCGCAAGATGAATGGCAGGAGCCATCACCTCCGCAAGACTCAATTTGCCGTAGGTTTTTAGCGCGAGCTCCAGGCCGGCAACGGTGCCTGGCACCGCAACGGATTTATAACCGAAGACTGAGAGCTGTTTGTCGAGGGTGCCGTCGGGTTTGATGTACATGTCGCGTGAAGCCTTGCCGGGAGCGACTTCGCGGTAGTCAAAGAAAGTGGTACGTCCATTCGCGAGCCGCACGAGCATGAAACCGCCGCCGCCGATGTTTCCCGCGGAGGGCTCGACGACCGCCAAAGCAAAAGCCACCGCGACCCCTGCATCAACGGCATTTCCACCATGCTTGAGAATGTCGACCCCGGCTTGCGAGCCCATTACTTCGTCAGTGGCCACCATGCCATGCGCAGCACGGACCGCCTGTTGCGGCCAAGCCGATGGCGCCTGTGTCTGATCATGATATTCCGCAGCAGACTGGCCGCGCGCTACCGAAGCCAGGAGCGCCAACGACCCCATCGCAATGAGCAAGGCACGCACACATATTTTCATCTGAGACTCCATCGCAAGCAAAAGACACTAAGTGATAAGAGGAAAGGCGTCAAGGCAGACAAGACTGCGTTTGAGGGCTTCCTTGGGCGCCATTTGTGGTTTAATCCTGTCGCGATCGAGAAGGGAGCTTAGGGGGAGCCATGAAGAAATTGAATGCGTCACGCTGCGCTGCGATGGTGGTTATGCTGCTCTGGGGTGCTACTTCCTACGCGCAGAGTGGCCCGCCTGCGAACCTTGATGCGTATGTCGCGCGTGATATGAATACATTCAATGTGCCCGGGATAGCCTTGGCCATCGTGAAGGATGGCAAGGTCGTGCTTGCGAAAGGCTACGGCGTTCGAAAGCTAGGAGACGCCGCGCCGGTCGACGAGAACACACTTTTTGGAATCGGCTCGAACACGAAGGCGTTTACCGCCGCTGCGCTGGCAACGCTGGTGGATGCGGGGAAGATTTCGTGGGACGACAAAGTGTACGAACGCTTGAAGGGTTTTCAGATGTACGACCCTTACGTTTCGCATGAGATGACCATCCGCGATCTGCTTACGCACCGCAGCGGCATGGGCCTCGGCGAAGGTGACCTCCTTTTCTGGCCACACACGACGTTTACGCGCGAGGACATCATCTACCGCTTGCGCTTCATGAAGCCGGCGTCCAGCTTTCGCAGCCACTATGCCTACGACAACTTGATGTACATCGCCGCGGGGCAAATCATCCCGGCGGTCACGGGGGAATCCTGGGAAAAATACATTCGTGAAAAGATTCTACAGCCGCTGGGGATGACGACAACGAGCTTAAGTACAACTGCGTTTAAACCCGGAGACAATTATGCTTGGCCGCACTCGAGGGTCGATGGAAAACTCCAGACCATCCCCTTTCAGGATTTGGACAATGCCGGTCCGGCGGGCGCAATTAACTCATCGGTGGCCGAAATGGCCAAGTGGATCATGCTGCAGCTCAACCACGGCAAATTTCCGGGGCGCGAAGAGCGGCTTTTCAGCGAAGCACAATCCCATGAGATGTGGACCGCCCAGACGCTCACCCCGATTTCGACAGAAGACTCGCCACTTGCGGCTTTGCGTCCGAAATTTTCCGCATACGCGCTTGGTTGGGGGATACGGGACTATCACGGACGCAGACTGGTTGGGCACTCCGGAGGCGTCTCTGGCTTCGTTACACGCGTTCTCTTGGTGCCAGAAGAAAACCTTGGAATGGTAATCCTCACCAATGCAGAAGAAGGCGGCGCGTTCGAGTCCATCGTGTACCACGTGTTGGACTCTTATTTTGGATTGCAACCGACGGAATGGACCACGTCCTTCAAGGCCGCCGAAGACGCGTTGGAAAATGGGGCCAAACAGGCTTTAGCGGAGAGCGACAAGGGACGGACTTCGAATTCCAAGCCGCCATTGCCTTTGGGTAGCTACGCGGGAATGTATAACGATGCGTGGTATGGACCGGTCAGGATCAAGCTGGAGAGCTCGGGGCTGGTCTTCAGTCTTGATCACACGCCGAAAGCGGTCGCAGATCTGCAGCCCTGGCAGTTCGACACGTTCAAAGCCCATTGGCGCGACCGAACCATCGAAGATGCGTTTGTGACGTTCACGCTCAATCCCGATGGCAGCATCGATCACTTCACGATGGCCGCGGTTTCGCCGCTAGCCGATTTCAGCTTTGACTATCAAGACCTATGGTTTATACCCGCGCAGCCTCGCCCTCACTGATTGGGCGGACAAGCAGGCAAGGACGCATCGCAAGATTTTACTAAACTTTGTATTTTGTTACGGTTGACAGAGGAATTCGACGTCTGGCGGTCCCGGGAGCAGGCCTGCCGCCGTTCCGCGCTCGATCAAGGCTCGGACGGCCTCCTTGCCGCGGTCACCGTAACCAAGCGTCCATCGATTCACATACATACCCACGAATTTATCTGCGATATCGGTTTCCATATCGCGGGCGAACTGCATGGCGTAGTTCAGGGCTTCTTCGCGATGCTCGAGACCATACTCGACGCTATCCTTGATGGTCTTTGCGATTTGCAAGCCCAGTGCGGGACCCAGCGCCCGGCGTACGGCATTTCCGCCAAGCGGAAGTGGAAGCCCAGTCTCTTCATGCCACCAAGCGCCCAAGTCAACCACGCGGTGCAGTCCGAGCTGAGGAAAGAGAAGTTGGCCTTCATGAATTAAGAGGCCGGCTTCAACGACTTCGTTCTTGACGGCGTCCAGAATTTTGTCGAAGGCCATCACGACCGGCTCGAAGTTCGGTTCAAACAGCCTGAGGGTAAGATGGGCGGTTGTCTTCAGGCCCGGGACGCCAATCCGCTTTCCGGCTAATTCCTCTCGCTTCATGGACTTGGAGGCAACAACGATGGGGCCGTAGTTTTCTCCAAAACTAGCTCCGCAGTCGAGCAAGACGTATTTGTCGCGGAGGCTGGGATAAGCTGCGAAGCTAAGTGCCGTGACATCATAGGTTTCCGTCAGAGCGGCGTCGTTCAGTGTTTGAATGTCGGAAAGCACGTGGGTGTATTTGTAACCAGGCGTAGCGAGTTTGTGAGTCGCCAGCGCGTAGAACATAAAGGCATCGTCAGAATCTGGCGAATGCGCGAGCTTGATTTCGACGGTCTCTTTTTCAGTCTTTGAGGCTGCCTGTGTACCGGACATGGGCTTATCCAGTTCCTTTTGACTTCGCGGCTCCGAGGGAGCCAGTTATCGAATCGCCCGAGCCGTCTAGTCTCTCCGCAGAGAGTTTTGTCCCTCGGGAAGCTCTGCTGAGGAACAGTAAGGAGAGAACGTTCGCGGCGCTGGGACTTGCGTGGCGCTTGGCCAAGCTTGTTTTCGCACCGCAAAGCCTAGCACAACCGCCGGTTCCGGACAAACAGTACGTCTCAAAACTTAGATTCACAACCCGCGTTCGTGGACGTTACAGCGCGGAGACCATGCGAGCGATGGCATCGTCAAACGTAGATTTGTTGTCGAGGTAGGGCTGCCAAAAGCGCACAAGAAGCTGATAATAGTCGTTCCAACCTCGCTGGTAGAGGCCCTCACGGATAGCGTAGGGCGTATAACCTTGCAGAGCGGGAGCAGGAGCGCGATTGGCGTTGGATTTGCCACTGCCCTGCTGGTTCTGCAGTTCTCCTGCGGCTGATGTCAACACCGGCTTGATCACCTCGCCGGTGGTGTAGAAGATGAGCGCGTGCCACAGGTCGCGCGGAATGGCCTTTCCGCGCTGCCGACATTCGCGAACGATGGCATCCTGCACTGGCTCCCCAATGCCATGTGAAGCTTCGTGAAAGAGAACCTCGAAGGCTTCGTCACCCTGGTTGCGAGAATCGGTACTGGAGATGGTAACGCGCAATGGGTCGAGTGTTGTGTACGCCCCAGCCCAATTCGCGTAACCAGTCACGTCGACGCGAATCTTTTGCTTGGGCCACTTGGTCTGATAGATATCCGCCAGCCGTTGGGAAACTCCAACGCCTTGCTCTTCGACGAGCGGCGCCACGCGCGCGATCCAACGACGGTTGGCGCGGTCCTGATCCGCCCATAGATGGGAGCGATAAACTGGCGCCGCGGCGTCCAGTATCGGCGTCACGTTTCCCGGGAGGCCCGCATCACAAGATTTCTTTTGGGCGCCGGAAAGATCGTCGCAATCCTCAAAATCTTCGAGCTGGTTTTTCAACAACATAAGGTCGGTGTTGAAGAGCAGATCTTTATTTGCAAAATTCGCCGCGTAATAGGCTACAGCGTTGTCCCACGTGCTCTGCTCCGCCGGGGTCAGGGCTGTGCCGGAATCTTTCATAGTTTTCAGTCTTAGCGGGGGGCTTGAATTGTCCCTTTGCGGGGGACTAGTCGCAGCGCTGCGCTGCTTGGCTTCGTAGTAGAGGGTGTGATGAAGATTAATCCAGAAACCGCTGTGAAGCTCGAATACGGGAAGCGGCCCATAACCAGAGTTAAACTCCTGGGGCATCGCCGCTGCCGGCCTTAGAATTGCCAAGGCCAGGAGCGGCAAAAGGATTCGGGCGGAAACCGGGCGCATGTTGAATCGCACGATAGTAGCGCCAACTCGCTACTCGCACAAATGGGGGATTCTTTCTTTCCCCAATTTGCAGATCCCGATGTAATATGCCCGCTTCTTTTGCTGTCGGGAAAAGCTGATGAAGAAGCTCTGCGTATTGCGATTTCTGGTGGCGGTTTTGTTCTTGCCCTGCGGATTGTTCGCGCAGCAGTCGCCGCAACTCCCGGCCCTAAAGCAGGAAGCGGTTGAGGGCGTGGATAAGCTCCAAACGCTTACGCAACAGATGGTGGACGAAATTTTCAGTTTCAGCGAACTTGGGTTTCAGGAATACGAAACCTCCCGTTACGTCACAGGCATCCTTGAGAAAAATGGGTTCCATGTTGAGCAAGGAGTTGCAAGCGTGCCCACTGCGTGGGTAGCCACGTATGGGAGCGGCAAACCCGTCATCGCGTTCATCACCGATATCGACTGTATTCCTCGCGCATCGCAGAAGCCCGGAGTCGCCTATCATGACCCAATTGTCGAAGGCGCGCCGGGGCACGGAGAAGGTCACAACTCCGGGATGGCGGTCAACGTGACCGCGGCGTTAGTCCTCAAGAAAATTATCGACGAACACCACATCCCCGGCACGATCAAACTTGTTCCCGGCGTTGCGGAAGAGTTGCTTGGCACAAAAGCATTTTATGTTAGGGCAGGGCTTTTCAAGGATGTTGATCTAGTGCTTGGCGCGCATGTGGAATCGGAATTTTCCACGTCGTATGGGACGGGCAACGGCGAGTGGAGCGGACTCGTTTCGGTGCAATATTTTTTCCATGGCAAGGCGGCGCACGCCGCTGCGGCGCCTTGGGAAGGACGTAGCGCGCTGGATGCCGTCGAGTTGATGGACACGGGCTGGGACTTTCGCCGCGAGCACCTGCGTCCCGCGCAACGCTCTCACAGGGTCGTTATCAATGGCGGGGATCAGCCCAATGTTGTTCCTTCGGAAGCGGCGGTTTGGTACTACTTCCGCGAGTTGGACTATCCGCACATAAAGGGTCTATATGAGCTGGGAACTACGATTGCGGATTCCGCGGGGAAAATGACCGGCACGACCGTAGATCACAAGCTGGTGGGATCCGCCTGGCCGCCCTTCTTGAACAAGGTCATCGCTGAAGTGCAGCAGAAAAATATTGAGGCCGTGGGCATGCCGAAGTGGAGCGATGCGGATCAGACGCTGGCGAAGGCGCTTCAGAAAGAAATTGGGGCGAAGGTGGACGGATTGAAAGAAAAAATCGAGCCGCTCGCCGAACCTGTGAAAAACCCCACGGGCGGCGGGTCCGATGATATCGGCGATATTTCCTGGACCGTTCCCATGGTATATCTCATGTACCCCGCAAATATTCCGAATCTGCCGGGACATAGCTGGGCAAACGGGGTGGCCATGGCTACACCGATTGCGCACAAAGGCTCGACAGCTGGGGCCAAAGTGCAAGCCATGACCGCTCTCGATTTTTTTCTACAGCCGCAACTCGTGCAGCAAGCCTGGGATTACTTTCGGAATGTCCAAACAAAGGATGTCCATTACGAGACATTTCTAAGTCCCGACGACAAGCCCGCCATCGAAATGAACAAGGAAAAAATGGAGAAGTTCGCGCCGCAATTGAAAAAATATTATTACGACCCCGCACGTTACAAGACTTATCTGAAACAACTCGGGATTCAATATCCAACCGTGAAGGCCGAGCCCTAGGATTGGGCGGCCTGCGTCGTGGGCATGGCCGCTTTATCCGCGCAGTCGTCCGAATGGCAAGTAGCGAGACCAAGCGGGCGCTGAGAGGCTGCCTGCGCTGACCGGCCCGGTGCGACGAAAACCTTGTGTTACGGCAACTTAGGATCGGCCGCACTGCCCACGGCGCCCTGATGATCCGCCCCGCGAAGCGATCCACTTTCATCCCGGAAAAAGGAGCGGTGTCCCGTGCGGCCGTACGTGAGCGGCGTTGCGGCGAGTTCATACTTCGCAGGCGCGCCCAAGCCGCTGGCGCCAACGATCACGTATCGGAAGGAATAGCCGTTTTTCATGCCGGTGGACATGTCGGAATCCACCAGGCCCGCGGCTTCCACATTCGCAGCGCCATGCAGCGGAGGCCCCAGACTCGACAGAGTGGCGGGCAGCCGTGTGTACTTGCGGCGGTAAACTTCGACTGCTTCGGCAAGGTCCTTTAGCGACTCGATGGCGGCTAGCTCATTCTTGTCTACTTCCGCGGAATCCCATTCCAATTCTAAAGACGGCAGATCGAGAAGTACCAATCCAAGCGAGAGAATCTTCCACTCACCGTTTTCGCGCACCAGGCCCATGTTTACCTGAATAGCGTCGGCGCCACTTGTATCCGTCGCATCGCGCAACTTCACTGGGAGGAAGGAAACGTTGTCACGAGTGTCGGCCCCGCCAATCTGTATCTCCGCAACGCCCGCGGGGGTTTCACAGCGCACCGTAGGTCGGCCCGATGGGTTGGTGATGACGGAGGGTTTGCCAGGCTCGTTAAGAAGCACGAAGCGTTTCATGAACGCGACGCGGGCTGCCGGTGTCATGCGTGTGAACGATTCTTTGTTTCGCGCGGTCAACAGACGCTCAAAGCTGCTCTGGCTTTGAGAACAAGCCGCTGTCAGGAGTTCGCGAAGGGCGGTGGTTGGCCCGTTCGGGGCGGTGGCTTGCGTTGTGGGATTTAAACTGGACTCCTGTGCGGAGATGCCAGCAGCGAACAATAGATACAGAGAAGTCAGAACCAGCGCCGTTGGAGAGTTATTTCGAAAATTCACATCAGTCCTTTGCGGCGCTCAAGATGGCGGCCAGGTTCTGCGTAAAGGCCGAGCGTGGCATCACTTCGTTGCAGCCCGCCGCTTCCGCCTGCACGGCCAGGTCGCGCTGCACGTGAGAGAGAAACCCGACGACCCGCAAATCTTTTCGCGCCGCGCGCAAGCGTTCAATGGCGGCGAGCGGCTGATTGCGTGAGTTCAAATCCACGATGACGAGGATTGGCGCGGGTTCCAGCAGGCCTAGAAGGGCATCGCCGTTCGTGGCCACTTTCAACTCCAGGCCGAGATGCTTGGCTGTCTCCGCGACTTTCATTTGGAAAAACAGGTCGTCCATCAGCGCCACGACTTTTCCCATGCCAGCCTCTCTTCCCCTCGTGTTACTCATTATGCGCCAGTTCAACTTTTCCTTGCCGTTTCCAGTAAGATGCATTCATCGCTTGGGAGGTGCCGCATGCAGCAAGGTGTAGCTCGAACCACCGAGCCGGGCGTCACTCGATCCATCCAGCCTGCGCTATTGCTTCTTGAAAAGACGCCGACTCTGCTCGAAACGATGCTTCGCGATTTGCCGGAAGATCTCTTGCGCTGGAAGCCGGCGCCGGAACGCTGGTCCATTGCGGAAGTGCTTGGCCATCTCGCGGACCTGGAACTCATATACGCGGACCGCACGCGGCGCATCGTCACGGAAGACACTCCGACTTTGCAGAAGTACGATCCCACCGGAACTGTCGTGGTGGGCGACTACGTGCGCGGGTCGGCAAATGAGAATTTGACGTTTTTCGTCAAGACGCGGCGCTCCACCGTTATTCTGCTCAGGAGCATCCCGGGAGACGCCGGGGAGCGCGAGGCGACGCACACTGAGCTTGGTAACATCACGCTCCATCAGATGCTCAGCGAGTGGGCATCGCACGACTTGGGGCATCTGCGGCAGATCGCGGAGCTGTACCGTGCGCGCGCGTTTCATCCGCATTCCGGTCCTTTCCAGAAATATTCTAGTCCGAAACCGTGATGGAGCATCCGGAGGACGCGCGCCTGGCGGCTGCGAGCCCGCGCGAGGTGACTCTCTATACGAAGCCGGGCTGCCACCTATGTGAGGACGCAAAAAATGCGATCCTGCCGGTCTTGCGTGAGTTCGGTGCCGCACTACGCGAGGTAAATATCAAGGGAGATGCCGTTCTCGAAGAGCGTTATGGGCTGGACATTCCCGTGATCTTTGTTGGTGCACGCAAGGCCGCTAAGCATCGCGTCGACATAAACCAATTCCGACGTCGGCTTCAGGAGAGCAGATTGAGTTAAGAAAAGCCGGAGATGGTACGAGTCGCTTAATGCCTGCCAGCTGGCTCGTGCGCGCCCACCGTTTTATCGGGCACATCGCCCTTACGGCCCTTCACGCGGTCGTAGACGCTGATTTGGCTCACTGAGCCGAGCGCTTCGTTGTAAAAGGTCGGGACACCTAGCGCGGTGAGCAACTCTTCATTGAACCTTCGCAAATTCTCGAGATGCGTCGCCAGCGCCGGCAACTTCAAACCGTCGTCAGTCAGCAGAAATTTCTGGTAGCCCGCATCCCAGAGGCGAGTGAACCGCCCTTTCAGCATAATCGTCGGCACAACGGTCATCTCGTAGAGATTGTCTGTACCCTTCCGGAATTCCGCTCCGCTGCCATATTTTTCCACGCGGACAACACCGCGTGTGCTGCCGACGGCAAAGCCCAAGGCCGCCAGACTTTCAATTTGCTTTGGTGTGAACCGCTCTTCGACATTCCACATGATGCTCTTAGCCTAGTAAATGCCGAGAGTTCTGTAAAGCGGACTAGCATTCTTGCAAAGAGATGGTTAGCTCAGGGCACGGACACGTAGGAGCTCCCAACAAAACTGGGCAAGAACGATTTCATCGTTCCTGCCCAGTTCCTTCAGAAGTTGGCCTTCCCAAGGCTGTGGGACGACCGCTGGTGCAGTTGTGAGCTGCTCCTACTGATTTGCTTTGGTGCCCTTGGAGAACAGCTCGGCGACGGTAATTCCGTCTTCACCCATGAAGTGACTCTTGAGGTTCAGGGCCAGCAGTGGATCGCCTATAGCGCCCGCCGTGGCCTTTAGGACGTGCTGCTGATGATCCGCTTGTTGGCCTTCGAGAGTAATCAGCGCGGCGGCGAACTCCATCTGGGGATCCTGACCGCGCAAGCTGAGCGCCTTCTTCACCAACGCATAGCCGTCGAGATTTGCACCAGGATTTTGGTCCATTGGCAAGTTGTCGGTCATGTGTGGCAGGTTCTTTCCAATCCATTGTTTGTAGCACTCGGCGAGATACCCGGCATCGAACATGGCCAAAGCGTCCGGGTGCCCCGTGTTCCCGGCGGCCTCTGCGCGAGCAAAAAGCTTGGTCAGTAATTCTCTGGCGATCTGTGGATCGTGCCGGGCGTAGAGTGTGGCCCGGCGCAGCGTTTCCATGCGCACGAGGACGGGAGCGCTGGAATCAAGAATCGCGAGGGTATCGGGGATGAGGTTTTTTACCTCGTAATTCTCGTTTCCGGACAGGTTCCAGCCATGGTTGATCCAAGGCAAAGACATTGCCTGTCCGATCTCGATCGTGTGGCAGATGAGAGGCGGGCCTGCTTGTGCCGAAGTGGCCAGAAAGAATAGAGCGGCCAAAATACCTGCGAGGGATCGCGTGGAACGACCGGTAAGAAGTTTCATGATATGTCGTAATCTCCTTTCGAATTGTTTCGAGCTTCGACGGGCAAGACGGGGAACAGGAGACTGGCGTTAACAACTGCGATAAGAATTGAAAAATGGACTTACAAATTCGAGATTTCCGGGGCCATAGAGACGCGGAAAGATTCTCAGCGCGCTGTGAACACGTTACTTCCCGCTGGTTCTATCTCGAGACCAAGAGCGTTCCCACGTACGCCACAGCGATACGTCTCCAAGGTCGAGTTGATTCCACCACAAGTCGAGCATGTTTTGATCGAGGCGCAGGATGCCATCGCGGGCGACTCCTGAAGGAGGCGGAACGAGCGTCGCCAGTCGGTCGTAAACGCGGCGACGGTCCGACTCGTCAACGCGAGAGAGGAGATGCCAGATGGTGAGCGCGTCGCGCTGGCGGGATGCCGCCAGTATATTGCCGAGTTCCGCGCTTCGCTCTTCTGGGGTGTTGGCTGCAAAATCAAACTTGGACAATGCTTCGCGAAACGACGGGGAAGCGTCTTCAAAGTACGGCGTCCCTGGCCCGACTTTCGGTCGTGTTGCGCAAACCGCGCCCGCGGGGATGAAAGCCTCGTGGCCGTTCAGTATGAATCCAACCCACCCAAGAGTCGTGCGAAGTAGGCCAGCTCCCGAATCGTCCACTTGAAGTGTATAGGCGCAGCCCAAGTCCACCGCGATGGCGGATGGAGTATCGACCGTAAATTCGCCGGGAGCAGCCCAGATGAACGCCTGAATTGTTCCCCGATCGAGCGCGAGTTGATTTCGTCCTTTGCCACCGGTCACTAAACGCAGACGCGAGTTCGGTTCCACCCGGACCGTGCCGATCTCAGCGACCGAGATGGTGGCTTGCGAATGACTGTCCGTGATGAGCGTCTGGCCGACGCCGAGTTTGCCAGCTTTTGCACGCTTTCCGAAAGCGCTTGACACCACCCGTGGTGTTCCAGCGACGCTCTCCACCTCCCAACCGGGCCCGGAAGTTTCATAAGGCTTCTGGCTCCATCGAAACATCCCGATTGCGACAACCAAGAGGACCACTGCGGTTGCGCCGGCAAGTCTCAATCCGAGCGACCAATGCGACGGCAGAATTCGCCGCCAAAACCGCGATTGGCGCAGGGGCATGTCCGCCGGAAATTCCGGCGCCTCTCCCTGGTGGCGGAATCTGCCAAGTGTCGTTTCCAGTTTTTGAATCTCCGGGTCGGGTTCGCCGGAACCGTCCCAGAGGTAATCGTCGTTCATGGCTCAGTCCTTCTGCGCAACGAATTTTTGTCGGGTGCGGCCGAATTCTTGCCGCTGCGGGCATGAGCCTGAATCGAAGTGCTCAGCGCGGCCTGGCTTAGCTTTTCTCGGAGCTGCTGCATGCCTCGATGTAAATTGACGCGGACAGAACCGGGAGTCATGCCGGTCCGCTTCGCAATCTCCGGTCCCGTCATGCCCTCCACCAAGCGGAGGATCAATGTTTCGCGATACGCATCCGGCAGGCTACGGACGAACCCCAGAATCATCGCGGCTTCAGCGATGGGAGCAGGTTTCGGCGCCGGCAGTTCCGCCTCATATTCGGAGAGGCTGTCCGTCGCCGCAGAGTTGGTTCGCGTTTGCCGATGAAAATCATTGGCGCGGTTACGCGTGATGGCTGCCAGCCAAGCGCCGAACTTGGCGGCGTCGCGCAGGTCGCACAGCCGTGGCAAAGCGCGCAGAAAGACGTCCTGCACTAGGTCGTCCACGTCAACAGCGGGCACTTTAGCGAGCAAAATTCCGTGAACCATGCGCGCGTATCGCGCATACAAACCTCCGAACGCGGCGCGGTCGCCCTCGCGGGCGGCCAGCACAAGCGAAGCATCATCCGAAGTTTGGGAAGCTGGCGAGGTGCTCACTGCTCGACAGTCCCTGATTGTGAGGCGTGAGTCAACTCGGCTTCCACCGTCTATGCTGCCGACTCCCGAGATCATTTCAGTGAGCAAGACGCCACAACCGATGCGCGCGTTAACAGAGAACATACGCAAGGTGCTGGAGTCATGAATTCATTGAGCCGCTTGAATTAAAAACAATTCTCTACTAATCTGAGGGTGATTCGCTGTAACTCATGCTAAAATCAGGCTATACCACGAAATCGGTGTGCAGCATCTAATTCGGAGTGAACTGGTCGCATATCTGAGGAGCTTGCTGGCGATTTAAGACTATGGCCACCATCAACCAGATCGCTGATTCCGACCACTCTTGCGTAGGCCGGGAAGTAGTGCATATCGGCAGGTCGGGGCAATCTGTCCTTGGGCTGATCGGCAACACCCCGTTGTTGCGGCTCTCGCGAATCGGTGGGGAATTCCCCAACGTAGAATTTTGCGCCAAGGCTGAGTGGTTCAATCCCGGAGGATCCGTCAAGGACCGGCCGGCGCTGAGTATGCTTAAGGCGGGCCTGGCCAGCGGCGCGCTTCGATCAGGCAAGACCATCATAGACGCCACCAGCGGCAATACCGGTATTGCCTACGCCATGATCGGCGCGGCGCTTGGCTACCCTGTGAAACTCTGCCTGCCAGACAGCGCCTCCCGAGAGCGAAAACTCATTCTGAGTGCCCTGGGCGCAGAGCTGGTCATCACATCGGGCGACGAAGGCACGGACGGAGCAATTCGGCGCGTTCGGGAGATTGTGGCGGCCGATGCCGAAAGGTATTTCTATCCGGACCAATACAGCAATCCGGCGAATTGGCAGGCGCACTATCGGACTACCGCGAACGAAATCTGGGAGCAGACCAACGGAACTATTACACATTTCGTGGCCGCCCTGGGCACGAGTGGAACATTCGTCGGAGTGTCGCGGAGGTTGAGGGAATTTAACCCGACGGTTAAATGCATCAGCCTTCAGCCGAACGCCGCCTTCCACGGTTTGGAAGGGTGGAAGCACATGCAGACCGCGATCCGCCCCGCGATCTATGACGACAACTTGGCCGATGAGAATCTCGAGGTTGGCACCGAAGAAGCGTATCGCATGGTAATGCGCCTGGCGAGGGAAGAGGGCCTGCTGGTCAGTCCCAGCGCCGCAGCCGCCATGTTGGGTTGCTTGCAAGTCGCAAGGGGGATCGTCCCGGACCAGCATGCGGTGATTGTCACCGTTTTTGCGGATTCCGCGTCAAAGTATCTAACCGAGCGCTTCTGGGATGAAGAGTGAGCCTGGCATGAGCGAAATATTGGAGATCGAGATCAGCGCGCAGCTTGCGGAGAAGATACGCGAACACGGCGTCGAAACCTATCCGTATGAATGCTGCGGGGCTCTGCTGGGACGGGACCAAAGTTTCAGCGGGAAAGCTGATTCAGATGCGAGCGGCTACGGAGCTGCACGCGAGATTCTTGGTCTTTTTCCTCTCGTAAATCGCCGTGAGGATTCGCCGCGCAATCGTTTTTCCGTTACCGGGGAAGATGTGCGGGAAGCGGAAAAGTCCGCGAGTGCACAAGGGCTGGAAGTTGTCGGCTGGTATCACTCGCATCCTGACCATCCAGCGAGGCCCAGCGAGTACGATCGCGATCACGCATGGCCATGGTATAGCTACATCATTGTTAGCGTGCGCGACGGGGTGGCGGGGGATATGACATCGTGGCGGTTGAAAGACGACCGGTCCGGATTTTTGGAAGAAAAGATTGGCGCGGTGAAAGTTGGCGCTGCGGTTTAAGGCGCGCCCAAGAGAACGGGAGAAATAGAAATGTCCATCAAGGTGATGATTCCAACGCCGCTGCGAGTCTACGCAGGCAAGCGCGATTCCGCGGACATTGCTGCCGCGACGGTTGGCGAAGCGCTTGGACGGCTCACAAGCGAGTTCGACGAACTGCGCAAACACCTCTTCACGGAGGACGGCAAGCTGCGCGCGTTCGTAAACGTTTACCTCAACGACGAGGATATCCGCTACCTGGCGAAGGAAAACACGCCCACGAAAGATGGGGACACCATCAGCATCATTCCGTCGATCGCCGGCGGTACTTCGAAAAACGCTGATTGACCTCTAATTGACAGGGAGTTTTTGCAATGGCCACGACAGTACAGCCACAAACCGGAGCGAAGCCGGTTACGAGCCTTTCCAACGAAGAGATACTGCGCTACAGCCGCCACCTGATCATGCCCGAGGTGGGCATGGAAGGTCAGCTCAAGCTCAAAAACGCGAAAGTGCTGCTGATCGGCACCGGTGGGCTGGGTGCACCGCTGGGCCTTTATCTTGCTGCTGCTGGTGTGGGTCGACTCGGACTCGTCGATTTCGACGTCGTAGATTTCACCAATCTTCAGCGACAAGTCACTTTTGGTTCGGGTGATGTCGGCAAGCCCAAAACCGCCGCGGCCCGCGCGCGGCTTTCCAGTCTCAACCCGGACATTCAGATCGAAACTTTTGAAACAAAGCTCACCAGCGAGAACGCACTCGAGCTTTTCAAAGAGTTCGACGTCATCGTCGATGGCACCGACAATTTCCCAACGCGCTATTTGGTGAACGACGCTTGCATCCTTCTTGGCAAGCCAAACGTTTATGGCTCGATCTTCCGTTTTGAAGGACAAGCCACGGTCTTCGGTATGCCGGAAGGGCCTTGCTATCGCTGCCTTTATCCGGAACCGCCTCCACCGGGCCTAGTTCCGTCCTGCGCTGAGGGCGGCGTGCTGGGCGTGTTACCGGGCATCGTTGGTTCCATTCAGGCGATGGAAACGATCAAGTTGATCCTGGGACGCGGCGAGAATCTTGTCGGCCGTTTGCTGCTCTTCGATGCGCTCGGGATGAAATTCCGCGAACTCAAACTGCGCAAGAATCCGAACTGCCCAATGTGCGGCGAACATCGCTCCATCAACAAGCTGATCGACTACTACGAATTTTGTGGCGTGCGTGGCGAAGAAGCTCCCGCACCCAATGTCCAAGTCCCGGAGATTACTCCGCGCGAACTGAAATCGCGTCTCGACCGCGGAGATGATCTCTTCATCCTGGACGTTCGCGAACCGCATGAATTTCAAATCTGCAATCTGAAGGGCCACCTGATTCCGCTCGGCGAGTTGCCGCGGCGCGTTCACGAGCTGGACTCTTCGCGCGAAATCATCGCTCATTGCCGGAGCGGAAAGCGCTCGGCGGAAGCCGTCGATTTCTTACGCAAAGCCGGGTTCCGCAAAATTCTCAATCTAAAGGGCGGCATACTCGCGTGGTCGGACGAAGTCGATCCGTCCGTGCCCAAGTACTGAACCAAAAATGTCCCGCTCGCGCCAAGTTCCCGTTTATCTCCGCAACAGATGTTTTGTGTGTTGTTGCCGGAGGAAGGCGGGACCGAGCACGGGATAGCCGCACTCCATCCCGTTCTTTTCACCGCCAAACGCCAGCGTTTGGCGGTTTTTGTTTTTTAGGAAGTATTTTCATTCAACCTGAAAAGGAGCAATCCATGGGAATCTACGAAGATAATTTGGCAGCGAATCGGCAATACATTGAGCAGTTCAACCTGGGGCATCTGCCGATGCCTCCTTCCAAGAAGCTTGCTGTAGTCGCGTGCATGGACGCCCGGCTTACCGTCGAGAAGGTCCTCGGCCTCAACACCGGCGAAGCACACATCATCCGCAACGCAGGCGGGCTTGTGACGGACGACGCCTTGCGTTCGCTCATTATCTCTTCGTATCTATTGGGCACTCGAACTTACTACGTGATTCAGCATACGGATTGCGGCATGCTGACGTTCACGGACGAACAGCTTCGTGAAAAATTGAAGTCGGAAACCGGACATGACGCGTCCCACCTTCACTTTCACTCTTTTTCCGACGTCGAGCGAAGTGTCCGAGACCAGTTGGAAAAACTCCGCCATCATCCTTTCCTTATTCCGGGAACCGACATCCACGGTTTCGTCTACGACGTTCGCTCCGGAAAGCTGCAGGAAGTGGGAGGGCAAGAGGCGCGGGCGGCGTCCTTGAGTTCCCATTGAACTCTGCGTAGTCTAGAGAGCGCGTTCGGAACCGGTGTCCCGGACGCGCTCGTATTTTTTCGGAGGCCAGATTGGCTGCTACCAAGATCACCATCAACAATAACGGTTCGATTCGTGTCGAGGGGGATTTCGAGATCGTCGATCCCGAAGGCCGTGCCTTCGGGTTGGCTGGACGGACCTCCATCGGCCTATGCCGCTGCGGCCACTCCGCTAATAAGCCGTTCTGCGATGGCTCGCACAAGACCTCCGGCTTCAGCGATCCCGTCGTCGCACGTGAACTGCCCGCTCCGAAGCCCAAAGTATAATCTGGGAGAAGCAACCAACCGGAAGTTTCCCGTGCGATGAGATTTTCTCACACTGAGACGGTTCTCATTATGGGGCTGATACTGTACTAACTATCGGTAACTATAAGGAAACAAATATGATAGATCTCTAATTGGCCATTTTCGCAGCCCCATTCGCTGTCTCGCCCGGACAATTGACCCACATTCGCCCCACACTTCTCTTGTAAATCCTTCCGATTCAGTTGTTTGCAGACTGAGATTTTCCCGATAAAAAGGGCACAAACGTGCAATCTTACGGGGTTGTAGTTGTTTCTCCGGTATTTGGGGGGTTTCGTGGGTGGTTGGGGCCAAATCGTCGGGTTTCTTCGTAGGGAGCGATCTCGCGTTCTCGTCGCTTCCGCCGTAGCCCTCACTTGCCTCTTTTTCGGCGCCATCTTTTACCTGAGGCAAGCCGGGGTTTCAGGCTCTCCAGAGACCTACTTTTACCTCGAAGTGGGCGGAATTCTGGTTAGCTTTTGTTACGCGGCAAACGCGCTCGTTCGGTTCAGCGGTACACACGATCGCACCGCGCTGATTTTAGCCTTCGGTTTCGTGCTCTCAGGAATTATTGAGACGGTTGGATATTTCGGCATGAGAGAGGTCCTGGAAGCCGGACCGGCTGCTCTTTCGAGAATTCCAATGGGCTGGATGGTTGGGCGCACGATACTTGCTGTGCTACTGCTTTCTGCCATCGCCGTCGAGCGCTATATCCCGACAGCGCGGCAACCCAGCAAGGAAACCGCCGGCGCCTTGTTGGTGGTCGCCATTGCCGCGTATCTTACCAGCGCTGCTTTTCTCGCGGCACCCTCGGCGCCAGTCGCTCACGTGGCCAGCTTTCTCTCTCGTCCCTGGGACTTGCTCCCCGGTGCGCTGTTCCTCGTTGCCGCTATTTGTTTCCGTCAGCGGCTGAAGAACACCAAGGGTTCTGCCAGCCTGTATGACTATTCGCTCTTCGCCGTGGCGTCGCTCAACGTGATTTGCCATGTGTGCGCAGCGTTTTCCCGCCATCTTTTCGATGGCCCGTTTTTCCTAGCGGAACTGAGCAAGACCGCCAGCTATGCCGTCATGCTTTCTGGAGCGCTATTGGATCAGGCGCGCCTTTTTGACCAGGTTCGCTCGATGGCGGTCAGCGATTCGCTCACAGGCCTCGCCAACTACCGCCGTCTCATCAGCGTGCTGGAAGCCGAATTGGACCGCTCGCGCCGCACGCAACGGCCCTTCAGCGTTGTGCTTCTCGATATGGATGGTCTCAAAACCATTAATGACCACTACGGACATCTCACCGGAAGCCGCGCCCTCGTTCGCCTCTCGAAGATTCTTCGGAGCCATTCTCGCGCTATCGATACCGCGGCCCGGTATGGCGGAGACGAATTTGCACTCGTGCTTCCCGAAGCCGCTCCGGAAATCGCCGGACGCGTGGTTTCCCGCATCCGGGAACGCCTCTCCGCGGAGCCCGAGGCGCCTGCACTTTCGGTTAGCGCCGGTGTCGCCGCATTTCCTGAAGATGGCGATACACCAGAGAAGCTTTTGGGCGCTGCCGACCGCCGGCTGTATGGCATGAAGAGCCGAATTAGCAGCAGCAACGTAAAAAATCTGACGCGGATTGCCGCGTGCCTGTGAGGATGAATGCCGGTCAAATCCAACAGGCATGCATTCTCTTTCAACCGCGTCGAGCGGCGCATCCCGATGGAAATTCCCGTCGTCCTCGACGGCCATCGTCAGATGCCCGGCACGGAATCGACTTTTACGGAAAATGTGAGTGCGCGAGGTGCGCGGGTGGTGAGCACCCGCCGCTGGGAACACGGCGAACGTCTGACGTTCGCGTCGCGCACTGGAGAGTTTCGCTCCTCGGCCCGGGTAGCTTACTGCCAGCCATTGCAAGGCGACGGCTTTGCGATTGGCGTGGAGTTTCTCGAGCCGAAAGGGCGATGGGTTGTTTAATCCCCAAGAAAGCTTGACGTAAAACGGCGAGCGGATAGGAGGGAATGCCTGGAACAAGAGAAGTCAGAAAACTTGCGCATACTTAAAAAAATGTGAAGCGCCGTGCGGATCGAGAAGGAGCCGCCCGGCGCTTCATTTTTTGTGCGTCCAGTTCTTATTCGTGACTACGCTCGGGCCGAACTGCCTTCTTGGCGGCCAGCACGCCAAACACCGCTAAGTCCTATCCTTGCTTGCCAAGAGTTCCTCATAGACTCGCAGCATTCCATCCACCATGTGCTCGGCGGAGAAATTCTCTTCGATTCGTTTACGTGCTTCCTTGCCAATGCTCGCCGCAAAATCACTGTTTTCAAGAAGTCTCGTCACCGCGTCGCAGATTTCGGCCACATCCGGACCTGAGATCAGCAACCCGTTATTCTCATTTTCGATGATCTCGCCAAATGCACATCGGTTGAATGCAATCGAGGGGACGCCGTGGCTCATTGCCGCCAACAAGGACGTACCAAGCCCCTCGAACGTCGCAGGGAATAGAAAAACGTCCAGGGCACAATAAACGGTGTGAATCTCTCTTACGAATCCCGCAAAAATCACGGCGTCCCGAAGCCCAAGCTCCGCCGCCAGGCGCTCTAGTGTGGGGCGGCTCGGCCCTTCACCTGCCAAAAGCAATTTGCACCGTGGAAATTTCTTCCGTAGCCGGACCAGAGCGCGGATCAACAACTCCTGCCCTTTGTCAGGTAGCAACACGCCCACGCACCCCAGTAGCGGTACTTCGGGAGTCACGTTCCAGCGTGTACGCGCCTCTTTTCTTTGTTCCTCAGTCAGCCGAAGCGGGATCTCGACTCCTTCATATACGACAGTCACTTTCTCTCGCTGGATCCCCGAAGCCAGCACTTGGTCCGCTACCCAATTCGAAATCGCAACAATTTTCGCAGCCGCCTCATAGCGCGCTCGCGATGCACGGCTCGTCCCGATGGGGTAACCAACGCGGCGAGAAATCACGAAAGGAACGTATTTGTGCGCGCCCGCCAGCCAAGCGGCCGAAACAGCGTGCGCCTCATTGGCGTGCACTAGATCAAACCCGCCGCTCGCGACCAGTTCGCGCATCTTCCACGCAGCGGGAATTCGAAATAATTCACGCGAAACACAATGAACAGTTACGCCGCTCTCCCGGGCGCGTTCTCCCAAAACGGATCCCTTCGCGGCTACAAGTTCCGCTTCATGGCCCCGTGCGCGCAAACCTTTCAATATTAGGAGAGCTTGATTTTGTCCGCCGCGCCACGCGGTTTCGAGGTCTGCTAGCAGCACCTTCACGGAATCTCTCCGCCCGGGCTTCGCTTTTCTTGTTCGATTAATTTACCCAGCTTCGCGTATTTCAACCGCACGGATCGCGCCGCCATTTGCGAGATAAGCGCGCCGCGGTAGCCATCCAGAAATCCGCCGCGCAGAAAGTAGTTCTGAAACCAACTCCACGGCGTAGCCAGCCACATGGCGCCCCGCCAGCTTCGTTTCCCGGCATCAAACATTTGTTTGGCGGCGAGCGCGGTGTAGTGCTCGACATTGGCCTCGTGCTCGGCAAATGACCGCACCGTGTAGTGCAACAGGTCGCCGGGGAGCCTACCCGGCTGGCCTTCGAACTTTAGTGACTCGTGGATGACTCCAGAAAACTGTGCCGCGTCCTTTCGATACAACCGCCGCTGAAAATCCGGGTACCAGCCCGAGTGCTTGATCCAGGCTCCCAGATACCACGTTTTCCGTGCCATTTCATACACACCGGACTTGGGTTCATGCTTTTTCCAATCCAGCAGCGAAGTTTGCAGCGCGCTGCTCAGCTCTTCGTCGGCGTCCATCGAGAATATCCAATCGTTCTGGGCTCGCTCTGCGCCGAAATTTTTTTGCTCGGAATAATTTGTCCACGTGCGTTCAAACAAGGCCGCGCCATGCTCGCGGGCAATGGTCGCCGTGCGGTCCGTACTTCCGGAATCCACCACAATGATCTCGTCCGCGATGCCGTTAAGCGACGCCAAAGCGCGAGGCAGATTTAGTTCTTCGTTCAGTGTAATCAGGCAAGCGGAGAGGCGATTCATTGGGTGCGTCGGAGCGTAATACCGTCGTCAGTATCTTACACTCACGATGCACGCCCTTTTGACGCAATTTGCAGAGCGGCGAGGCAGGGAAGCAAACTCATTTTTTCTGGAGACTTACGCGAATCCGGCTCTCGCCGACGCGAAATTCCGATCCATCTTGCAACATCGCGGCTCGCACACGCTCTTCGTCATAGAACGTGCCATTGGTCGAATCCAAATCCTTCAGATTGAGGAATTTGTCGCGAACTTCGAGCAAGCAATGGTGGCGGGAAATCTCCGGGTCGTTCAGCGCAATGTCAGCGCCCTGTCTCCCTATCACAATGCGCGGTTTTGTAACCCTGAAAACTTCGCCGCTTGCGGGCCCTGAGGTGATGGCAAGGACAAAAACACCATCCGTGGGCAGCTTCAAACCATCGTCCGCGGGAGGTAGCTTTAAATTTGAATGGGAAGAGTCCGCGCGGGCAAATGAAGGCAGCGGGCTGATCACCACCGTTTGGTCCGGGCGCCGTTTAACCTCCACAATCGTAATCTTTCCGCATTTAGAGCAACGAAACTGGACTTTGGGATGAACCGTGGAGTCGGCATCCTTGAGCTTGTGCTCGGTTCCGCAATGGACACACTGAGCTTGCATCATTCAAATCTAACACTCCTGCTACCGCTGAGTTGCGGTCCCTTCCTAGGCATGTTGCAAGGGTAATTTTGGGACCTCCGCGGGCATGGGTTGGACAGCTGGGAAGCAGGTTCCAATCGTCTTGTGCTACGATTGAAGTTCCCAAACCAAGCAGGAGACCGTTTGTGACGGAACATATTTCGCGCAAGGAATTGAAGCAGGACAAGATCCACGATGCCATTGAACACGGCGCCGAGGCCGTTTTTTCGCACACTACAATTCTCGCGGCCGCCGTCCTGGCGGTGGTGATCGTCGGCGTTGGCTATGCTGGCTGGCGTTTCTATACCGACCGCAAAACAGTGCAGGCCACCGCGGCGCTTGACATGGCCATGAAGTCCTATTCCGCGCGCATTGCTGCGACTTCGGACCCCTCCGATCCGGGCGAGCCTTTCTATCCCACGGAAGAAGCCCGCGCGCAAGACGCTGCTCAAAAGTTTTCTGTCGTAGCCCAAAAATATCCGAGCACGAATCCCGGCAGGCTTGCCACCTACTACACGGCACTCTGCTATGAGGATCTCGAACGCCACAATCAGGCTCTCGAAGAATTGAAGAAGATTAGTTCCGGCAAGGACAAGGAACTCGTGGCCATGGCTCAGTATCAAACCGGGGTGATTTACGAGCGCAGCGGTAAACTCGCGGATGCCGCCAAGGTTTTCCGCAACCTGGCGGACCATTCCTCCGTCTTTGTGCCGCGTCCACTGGCTCTGCTGGAGCTAGCAGAAGTCCTGCGCCAGAGCAATCCGCAGGAAGCCGCTAGCGTCTATGAGCAGCTTAAGAAGGAATTTCCAAACACGGCGGTTTCGGACGAAGCGGATCGCGGCCTGGAAACGCTCGCACCAAAGTCCTGAGCCCTGCCGTCTTCGCGAAACAAGCTGCCGCATGTATTCTTGCCTTTCAAAAGTTTGAAGACCGCTGGGAACGCAAACTGGCAAGAGTTTCCTTCATCGGAGCCACTGATCGAAGCACAATCCACAAACGCTCCGTGGGCCATGCGTGCGGAAGTCTCACGCGGCCGCCGCTATGCTGAAGCACCGCATCCCTACCGCAGCCTGTACGCGCGGGACCGCGACCGCATCATCCATTCGCGCGCGTTTCGCCGGCTGGAGGCCAAAACGCAGGTCTTCACGATTCGGTTCTCCGATCATTTTCGCAATCGGCTCACGCACACTTTGGAAGTTTCGCAAATCGCCCGCACAGTTGCCGCGGCCCTCGGCCTCAATACCGAGCTTGCCGAAGCTTTGGCTTTGGTCCACGACATCGGGCATCCGCCTTTCGGCCATGCCGGCGAAAAAAAGCTCGACAAGTTGATGGGTGCTCACGGGGCGCGGTTCAACCACAATCTCCAGGCGCTTCGCATCGTCGAACAATTTGAGAGTCCCTATCTCGATTTTCCTGGCCTGAATCTTACCTTCGAGGTCCGCGAAGGCATCATCAAACACTCGCACGATTACACGGCCGCGCAATTTCCCAATCTTGCCGAATATCTTCTCGATCTTCGCTCGCCACTCGAGGGACAGCTCATCGATTGGGTCGATGAAATCGCCTACAACACCGCGGACCTTGATGACGCGCGTGAAGCCGAGCTGCTCGATATCGAGGTCTTGCGAAAAGAAGTCGCGATTTTCGACGAAGCCTATGCCCAAATCGATTTCGCTTATCCCACGGGACGGGGGAAGCTCAAATTCAACGCGGCGCTGAAGCTCGTGCTCGATCGTCTCGCCACCGATCTTATCGAATCCACGCGGAGTCGCGTGCTTGCTTCCGGGGTCGCCACTGTGGACGACGTTCGCCGCGCCCCGCGCAGGCTTGCCGGTTTTAGCGAGACCTCCGCCGAACGCAACGCCGAACTAAAACGCTTTCTCTTCAAGCACATTTACAATCATCCCGCAATCACCGAAGACCGCGATCGTTCCATCCTCTGCCTCGAAGAGATTTTTGGGTACTATCTCAATTCGCCGGATTCCATGCCGCCCTCTCACGAAGAATCGGCGCGCACCGAAGCCCGGCACGTCGTCGTTTGCGATTACATTGCCGGGATGACCGACCAGTTCTTGCTTCGCAAGCATCAGGAGCATTTCGGCTCTCCTCCTACTTCCGGGGCGAGCTAGGTTTCCCAATCTTTCCAAATTCCGGAGCGAGCAAACCTTACAGCATGGAACACACACACTTCGAGACGCTCATCGCAATGTATAACAGTGCGCCCATCAACAAATGGTTCCGGCCGCGGCTTCGCATCCCCGAAGAAGGCCGCGCGGAGATTGATCTGCCCGTGCGTGAAGACTTCCATCATGCGGCTCGCGCCATTCACGGAGCCGTCTATTTCAAGGCGCTGGACGACGCGACCTTTTTCGCCGTGCAGTCTCTCGTCACGGATTGTTTTGTCCTGACTTCGTCATTCCAGCTATATTTGATGCGGCCCGTGTCCGATGGCCAGCTCCTCGCGCGCGGTCAAGTCGTCAGCCGTTCGAAGCGCCTCTATATCGCAGAGGGAGTTTTGTTTGACAGCCAGGGCAAAGAGGTCGCGCGCGGTAGCGGGACCTTCATGCCAAGTCCCGTCCAACTCGGCCCAGAATTGGGCTACCGCTGAGCGATACGGCCCATCGCACTTCGGAGCGGCTCCTTGGATGCAATCTTCCGAATCGGTTGTGATAGCCTTAGCCGTCCTCAAGAAGCGGAGTGGTGAATTGGCATGTCGCCCGGCCCGCACACTTTCCCTGTGCTTCGATGGTTTAGCTTGCTCTGGATGGCCGTCTGGCTTCCCGCCTATTTTCGCGTGTGGGGTTGGGCAAACCTTTTGCACTTGTGCGATGTCGCGGTGATCTTGACATTTGTCGGAATTTGGCTGGCGAATCCACTTCTGCTTTCAAGCCAGGCGGTAAGTTCGGTTGCTGCCGGGATTTTCTGGATCACGGATGTTAGCTGGCGGTTCCTGACGGGGCGATTTCTTGTCGGAGGCACAGACTACATGTGGGACGCGCGATACCCACTGTGGGTTCGCCTTCTCTCCACTTTTCACATTGGGCTGCCCTTGGTTCTAATGTGGTCTCTGCGTCGAGTCGGCTACGACCGGCGGGCGCTAGGGCTGCAAGCTGTGATAGCAGCCTTTCTTCTAATTCTCTCGCGTTTCCTCTCAGCGGAACTCAACCTGAACTACGCATACCGCGATCCTGTTTTCCATCGCGCCTGGGGATCTGCGCCTTTCCATCTTGCCGTGATCTTCGTTTCCTTGGCAGCGCTGATTTATTGGCCCACCCATTTTCTTCTGTGCTGGCTCTTTCGAGTGCCCGGCACAAGTCGCTGAGGCGCAGTTGCTCGCCAATTTGGCATTCCTTCGGCTGATTTTATTCCTAAGTGAGGAAATTCCAGGCTGCAGAGACTACGCCTGCAAGAGGCGAGTTCGCTGCCGTGGACGATTCCGAGCGGGATCATGACTTGCCCACCACTCGCGCCAGGCGCCGGCATCGTTGCCGAGCGGAGCGCCGGTAATCACCCGGAGGGTTCCATACACGAGCTCACGCGTCGTCGTATTAAGCGAGTCGTCATCGGCAAAGTTGAGCAGTTGAGGAACCGCTGCCAGACGCTCTTCTCGCGTCAGCAAGCCGGACTGCCCCAGGCTGCTTGCGGCGCGTTCGCGGACTCGCGGCGATGGATCGTGTGTCAATAGGTTGAGCAGCGGGTCAATCGTAGCGTCGTTGCCCAGCATCGCCAATCCTTCGACGGCCCAGTAGCGCGTGTGCTCATTCGGATTGTGCGAAAAACTCAATAGTGTATTCAATACTCTCTTGGGTTCCACGCCTCGATTTCCCAGTGCACCCAGCCGCCATAAAGCCATCCCGCGGCCTGCGGGGCCGCGCTGCAACTGGCGGATTAGTTGCGTGACGCTTTCCGGCGACTTGCTTAAATTGTTTGCCGCAAGGTCAACGTCCACCCCCGCCATGCGCAACCGAAGGTCAGCGGAATTCAGCGCCGCCAGTACCAGATCAAAAAGCTGGTCCGTATTTTTCAGGTGGCCGCGCCAACTGTCCACTTTTTCACGGAGCAGGTTCAACGATGCCTCATCGTTATGTATCGCGCGTTCCAGCAAACGCTCCGCTTGCTGTTGCGCCGGAAGGTGCTTGATCTCTGACTCACCGTCATTCTCGGGCGTCGGCATCCGCACTGGCGTTGCAGGCGGAGCTAAACTCTGTGGCGAAGGAGCACTGTTTGGGTTGGAATTCGAAAACGTATGGCGCGCTGTCTCAAATCCCGCCACAAGCGAGAAGCCGCCGAGGAGTACAAGCGATACCGTGTAACCGATCGCGCGACGCAACGGGAACCGCTTTGTTTCGTGCCCAGCGTCGTGTTTTGGAGAATCCTGATTCTGCTGCTCGCTCATTCGCGAAGGCTCCGTAAGGCACCCGCGCACCGGGCGCGCCGCCTGTACGAAGCAAAGTTAAGCGGTGAGAGGAGAAGCGGCTATGGTACGGCAGTCCAGAGTGGCCGTTTTAGCCCGCTAACTTACTTGCTTTCAGCTAGTTCGGATAGTTACTGATAGGCGCTAGAGGTCCAGGCTCCGTCCGGAGGTACAGGTGTTTCAAGCGGTTCATTTCCAGCCTACCAAGTCACAGCTTTGTGTTCACTTCTCCCGACCCTGCCGCACTTTCCAAATCACTCTTAGGGAGCCGTCTGTGTCGGGGTGACTTTGGTGTCGTTTTGCGAAAACACAAAGTACAGGCTCCATTCGCTGGCCACACTTTTCCCGCCTACTTCTGGCGGGGTGAAGGCCCACTTTCTCGCGGCCTGCAACGCTAGCTCCGCGAAATACTTGCTCGGTCCTGGTGAGTCCAACTCTGCATTCGACACAGCACCCGCGGGGTCCACATGCACTTTGATGCCGACGCGCACCCTTCCTCGAATCGTGTCGCGCGCTTTTTGTGACACTTCAGGCAAGACCTGATCCAGGACTTCACCCTTTGCGGAAACTCTTCCCATTGTGGCTGGTTTTGCAGCTCCCTCAGACACGGGAGTTGTGTTCAAAGCAGGCTCAGGAGAAGGCGTTTCCTTTTCGCGGGTGGTCTTCACAGCGCTCGGCACGATTGGCTGCGCTGCCCGCTTAGTTGCTTGTTGCGTCGCTGGCGCGGAGGTCCTTGCCGTTTCGGAAACTTCTGGCTCAAGCTCGGGAGTAACCCTGGGGTTTGACGAAACACCTGATTTGCTTCGCCGTTCCGTGGCAGGCTGGCCAGACCGCTTTTCTGCTGCTACAGGCGGAGTGGCTTGGGATCCAGGGCGGTGCGTGAGTAGTCGCGGCACGGTCACAATCGCCGCAAATGCCAACGCGCCAATCGTGAGTGGAATTATAAACCGCGATCTGGTGCTTGATGCTCGGTATGGAGGCGGCCGGTGCGGATTGGTCTGCAGCCTTGCAGCTGCCCTGGGTGGTACCGGAAGAGAAGCAACGGGTTTAGGGGTTGCAGGCGAAACCTGTCCGGCTGCAGGGGCCGCGCCGGGGCTCGACACCAAAACGGAGGCGGATGCAGTGGCCGCAATGGCCCGCGAATTCAGCCGCGCCGCGATGTCTGCAATGCTGATGCGCCGTTGTGGCTCGAGACGCAAACACTGGCGAGCGATTTCCTGGAACGGCGCCGCCATCGTCGCCGGAATCAGCGGTTCGGTTTGCAACCCTGGTTGCCAATCTGGCAGGCGCTGCGTCATCACCTCAACAAGCGTCAATCCCAGCGACCATACGTCGGTAGCTGCTGTTAAGACTCCGTTGGTGGATTCCGGCGGGTCGCAGGCGCCTGCTTTTCTCGCCACGGCCGGTGGCTTTCCGATCCGCGAAATCGTGTCACTCGAGAGTTTCAGATTGTCCCCGCTCGCGAGTATGTTCGCGGGCTTCAGGTCACCATGCACCAAGCCTTTGCCGTGGAGGTATTCGAGCGCATCGAGAACCGGGCAAAGCATGTCGCGGGTTTCTTCCGAAGTAAGCGCGCGCTGAGGCAGAACCTCGGAGAGGTTTTCTTCGGCGAGCTCCATCACCAGAAACAGAAGATCATTGCCGTCAAGGCTGCACCGCCCCGTGCGGAAAAGCCGCAGCAAATTCGGGTGAGAGAGTTCCGCGGCGAGCTTCCAATTCGAGAGTTGCAGTTCAGCAGTCGCAGGATCGGCTGGAACCAGCTTGATCGCGGCTTTTTGCGGTTCGCCTTCTCCGTATTCCGTCAGGAACACCGCGCTGTGATCGGATTCGCCAAGATATTGCCGCAGAGCATAAGCCCCAGCGACGATTTGGCCTTCCCACTGTTTTGAGGCCTCGGCCATATTGCACCCCCGCCTGACCGCTAAATTATTTCAATTCCGGGGATTTCTCCCCGGAATGGTAGATGGCTGGATTCTCTACATACTACCAATACTGCCTGCCCTTTCAACTGGTCGTCAGACCAGTAGTTTTTTTCGATTCCAATCAGATACTCTGGCAGCGATCACAGGATTCGATTCCCTTGGATTGGGAGACCAGCCGTGTTCTGCGACCGCTGCGGACTAAATTTCCTGCCGAAACAATCCATATGCACCCGGTGTCGGCGTGTTCCCACCCGCTACTGGTTCCAGTTGATGAGTTTGGTTACCTTGCTCGTAGCTGTGGCCTGCAACGGACTCGTAGCCCTGTTTTTACTCCCTCGCTTTGCATTTTCGCATAACGCCCACTTCATCTTTCGCGCATGGTGGTGGCTCGACCAAAAAGCCGCGCTGTATGGCTGGGTCTTCTTCGCCGTCGCTCTACTGGCTTGGGACTATTTCATTTGGAAAGAGGCCCGGCCTAAAGTAAAAGGCTGGCTGACGCGCAAGTTGCTTACGCTTTCGCTTGCTACCGGAATCGCCCCCATGATTCCGTGGTGGATTCCCGCTGGCCAGCCACCGGGACAATTTCTCTCGATGATTGGCAGGTATCCCGGATTGCCTGCGATTCTGGCCTGGGTTGTCGTCCTGGTAGTCTCCGTTCTCCTGTGCATAGACCCGGAGTCGAGGGACTATCTTCTTGGACATGGAAGAACTCTGAGTGTTGTCAGCACGGGGTTGCTATTGCTTGTCCTGACGATGACAGTTGTCTGTTGGTCGATGGCCTACTGACCGGCTTCTCTGAGGCTTTTCTTCTTTCGCGGTCGTACTATGCATTCGCGCGGTTCTCAGGGACGGCGGCGAATGCTCTCTTCTGTAAAACATGCATCGTGGGCGCGCGAGTCCAATTTGAAAACTTGAGAGGACAAGCTCAAGTCGCCGCGGTCATGGCATTTACGGGACTTCGGCTCGGTCCGGAGTGTCGATGCGGATCTCCGTCAGGTCGGAGAGCAGATTGGCAGCCCACCGATATATGTTGTGCTCGCGGACAATCTGACGCATCCGCTGCATTCGGAGCGATTGTTGGTCCTCCGGCATTTCGATAGCCCGGTGGATCGCATCGGAGAGCTGCTGTACGTTATAGGGATTGATCAGCAGTGCGTCAGAGAGTTCGTGCGCCGCTCCCGCGAAGGTGCTCAGTATGAGCACTCCCCGTTCATCATCGCGTGAGGCAACGAATTCCTTGGCCACGAGATTCATCCCGTCGTGGAGGGAAGTAACGAGGCAGACGGACGCCGCACGGTAAAAGCGGGAAATTTCTTCGTGCGAATGGTGCTTCTTCAGAAAAACAATCGGCTTCCAGCGGCCCGCCTGAAGGCGTGCGTTGATGCGATCGGCTTCAGCGCTGACTTCGTCGAGGAATAACCTGTACCGGTCGATATCCGTCCGGCTGGGCGCGCCAAGCTCAACGAAAGTAAAACGGCGCAGGTAAGCTGGATGCAGATCAAGAAAATGCTCGATACCTCGGAAGCGCTCGATGATTCCCTTGGTGTAGTCGACGCGATCCACCCCGACGCCAAGCAAGCTGGCTTCGACGCCAAGTTCGGCAAATAGTGCGGCACGCTCCTTCCCGACGTTGCTCCCTTCCGGTAAGGGAGGAGCGGGGTCAGAAAAGGCCACGCTGATCGGGTACGGCCGAATACGTGTGATGTGACCCTGCCGGTTAACGGCGAAGCGATCCCACTCGGTCAACGCTTCCACGCCACGGTCCACGGTCTCGAGAAAATTATTGCAGTGGGATTGGATATGAAAGCCGATGAGATCGGCGCCCAGCAATCCGTCAAGGAGGTCTCGCTGCCAGGGGCAAATGCCGAACACTTCCGCGTTAGGCCAGGGTATGTGCCAGAAGATAGCCACACGCGCGTCCGGGCGCGCTTCCTTGACCATGCGCGGCAGCAGCGCGAAGTGATAGTCTTGTGCCAAAAGTATAGGTGAGTCAGTGCCTTCCATTTCTTCCAGGACGGCATCAGCGAAGCGGCGATTCACCTGCTGGTAGCGCAGCCAGTCTTCCGGACGAAACGTTGGACGCGTGTGCGCGATGTGGCAGAGCGGCCACAGCCCCTCATTGCAGAAGCCTTCGTAGTAACCCTTTTCTTCTTCACCGGTCAGCCACACGCGCCGTAAGGTATAGCTGGGGTGGTCAGGTGGAACTCTTAAGTGATCATGTGCGTCCACAACTTCGCGGTCGGCGTTACCGGATCCATGCGCGATCCACGTGCCGTCACAGGCAATCAGGACGGGTTCCAACGCAGTGACCAGCCCGCTGGCAGGGACGAGATAGCTGATTCCATGATCCTTTTCACTGTGAACATGCATGCAAGGCTCGCGGTTCGACACCACAAAGAGCGGTTTGTCTTGCAATTTATTTCGCAAGCTGACCCGCAGTCGCTCAGCGGTCCAAAGTGAGGAATGGGAATCCCTCAGGCGCGCTTCCTGTTCCGCCGTTGCGCGCGCCACACTCAGATCCTGCGCGAGATGCGTCACTTCCTTGTGAAGTTGATCAAAGATTTCCCCCTGTGGAGGAACAGGCGGAGCCGTTTGTGATCCGGTGCGCAGTATGCGCAGCCAGCTCGCCGTGCGATTGAGAGGCCCAGTCAAATTCCAGCGCACAAGCAGCAGCGCGAGCCCCGTAATCAGCACAGTTTGCACCAGGGCATTCAGCAGCGAATCGCGCAGCGTTTGCACTAGGCGATCGTCGATATAGCTGGTGTCGTAGTAAATCGCAATTCTTCCCTCGGGCGGTCCATTTTTCTCCAGCGGCATGGCGTATGCGTAGAGAGACAATTCGGCTACGTGAATAAATGCTCCCTTGCCGGCCGTGCCGCTCGTAATCTTTGAAATAGCTTCGGGGCGTTCCTTTAGCTGTGGAGGGAGACCCTCGGTGATGGCCACCGCCTTTCCTGCCGCATCATAAACCGCCAATCCCTTCAAATGTTCGTGCTGGCCAAACCGTGCCACGAGGCGTTGTAGCGATCGGGCCGAGTCTTGCTCCACCAGATGTGCCACAGTTTCCTGAAGGCTCTCGCCTAGACTCTCCGCTCTGCGGGCCAGATCCTGGTTGAGATTCCTCTTCTGCGTGCGGACTTGGTATCCTGCAAACAGTAGAGAAATCGCGGCCACGCTAAGAGCCAGCGGCAATGCCATTTTTATCGTCGTGCGCATGAGCAGGCCTCCGGAAGGCCAGGACTGTGTGATAGGAGTCGGAGGTAGTTCGGACTCTAAATCGCATTGGAATTATAGCACTCGCTAAACTATTTTTGACCTCCTCATTCGTTTCTTGCAGGTTTTTTTGGCGGGCACACGGGACTCACGACACCGCCGGCGATGCCGGGGGTCGCCAGGCAATAGCAGTGTAAGTTCTTTGGAATTAGGTTCGAACTTTTTCTTGCGGTTCGAATCCTCAGTAGAGATGCGAACCGCCGGTCGGTTTCACCACCACGTGAACGGCCACGTTCTTTCCGCTGTCCGACCGGTATTCCACCATGGCCTCCGCCCCGATCGTCAGTTTGCCTTCCACTCTCGTTTTGTCATCCACCAGAAACTCCACGGTTTGCCCTTGCTGATCTTTTTTCGCAACGCTCAACGTGAAGGAAGCGTCCCCCACCGAGGCGATCCTGCCAGAAACGGATTGATTTTCCGGCGCACGGTTCGCGCTGTACGCGGTCTCCTTCGCTGGCGAGTCCTGGGCGAATACGGCAATGGTAAAGCATGCAAGGAAAAATGTTGCTAGGGAAAGAATCGTTCGGAATTTCATCGGGTTTTCTCCGATTTGAGTTTGGCGGGGACCTCAAGAATGGCACGAAATCAGCCAAAGCGAGGCCTCTTTTTGCCCCAATCGGTAAGTAGCTTTATCTCAGTTGGATAGGCACCGCGAGCGCAAGCGGCGGAAGTGTCGGTTCGAGTACTAGTTCCGTGCAATTCTTGCCCGTCGCTTGCCTTTCCCAGACGTTGTTCCCCGGTAATACCCCTCGCAATTTGCTGTACCTCATCACGGACAGCGAAATGACCTCCGAGACCATACCCGCGTAATTTCTGAAGTGGTAAGCTCACTCCTGCAGCTCCCCTCCAACCTGAACCTCCAAAAATGAGCTGCTCCGGTGAACTGCTGTTGATGTGAGATGAACCGATGTTTGAACGCTACACGGAAAAAGCCCGACGCGTGATTTTCTTTGCACGCTACGAAGCCAGCCAATACGGAAGCCCATACATCGAGACGGAACACTTGCTGCTCGGCTTATTGCGCGAGGATCACACGCTGGCTCGCAAATTTCTTCGTGAAAAAGGCGGGGAGCAATCCATCCGCGAGGAAATCGAATCCCAAATTAAGCGGGGAGAGAGGATCTCCACTTCCGTGGAAATGCCTCTTAGTGATGAGTGCAATCGTATTTTGAATAAAGCCGCAGAAGAGGCGGAAAGGCTTGGAAACAAAAATGTCGGCACGGAGCATCTGCTCCTCGGAATTCTACGCGAAGAGGACGGCCTTGCTGCCCGCCTCTTGACCGAACGCGGTTTAACGCTTGACTGGTTGCGCGAAGAGCTCGCTCACCCCTCCATCGATCCGCAGAAGCGAACCTCGGGAGAGTTTGTGTCTGTGCACCAGCTTGTGGAGGCATGGGGTAACGGAAAGGCATCTGAGTTTGCCAGGATGTTTTCTGCGGATGGTCAATTTGTGGATCCTCAGGGCGCGTTGTGGATTGGTCCTGCGCGGATCTATGAGGCTGCAAGGCTCTTTTTCACTGCGAAGGGATGGGCCAAGACTCTGGGAAAAATCGAAGACGTGCAGTTTGTGGGAAGCAAAGCCATACTCGCGACCCTGGCCTGGGAAACCGCCGAGAAACTTATGAAACCAAATCCGGGCTGTGTTCGCATGACTGTCATTCTTACCCAGAAACCGGACGGCTGGAGCATCGCGCGCGTCCAAGCTACCGGGCTTCAACCCCAATCACGTTCGGCGGAGGTTTGATTCGTCCAGCTGGCGTTCCTCGACAGTACTAGAGCACCCCCTTGCCACCCTGGACGCAAAAGTACCAGAATGCGACCCACTTCCTTGACTTGCTGCTCGCGCGACGGAATAATGATAAAGCATGAGCGTCAGCGCCGGAGGCCTTCAAGACGTGTTCCTTGATGTGAAAGATCTTGCGGTTCGGAAGTTGCGCATCCGGAAGACCTACGTCCCGGGCAGCATCGATTTCCATTCGTCGGAGATCAAGCAGGTTGCAACTCTTGAAGTCACTGCCACCGCTGAGCTGCTCGAAGGCCAGATTCGCATTGAAGGGCAGCTCGAGACTAAGATAGAGATGGTCTGTGCACGCTGCCTCGAGCCCGTAGTCGAAGACGTGAACCGCTCCTTTGACCTGTTTTATGCTCCCTTACCCAAGGGCGCCAAGCCTAAGGAAGACCGGCTCAAGGATGACGATACGGAGATTGGCTTTTTCGAAGGTGATGGCCTCTTTCTGGCGGATGTTTTAAGAGAGCAGGTTCTATTGGCTCTGCCTCTAAAGGTCATTTGCCAGAGTGACTGTCGGGGATTGTGCCCAAACTGCGGTGTTAACCTGAACCTTGAGGAGTGCCGCTGTGAGACCCACGCGACGGATCCGCGGTTGGCTCCCCTCGCGCGCCTAAAGCAGGACTGGCTGAAAAAACAATAGTTTCCAGGGCCAAAAGCCCATACAATCCGCCCACCGAGGCGGCAACGAGGAGTATTGCTATGCCTAACCCAAAAAGACGGCATTCGAAGCGACGGACCAGCACCCGGCGAGCCCATGACTTCCTGGAGAAGCCGGCGCTCGGCGAATGCCCGAACTGCCACGAAACCAAGCAGCCGCATCAGGCTTGTCCTCACTGCGGCTATTATAAGGGCCGCGCTGTGCAAGACAAGTCGGCCTGACGCCTCTTTTATTCTCCCAGGTCCCATCCAGGAATTGGCGGTCAGATCATCCGATGATTACCATTGCTGTTGACGCCATGGGCGGTGACAATGCGCCCCGCCCCGAGGTTGAGGGCAGTGTCCTGGCTGCCCGTGAGTTGGGCGTTAGAGTTATGCTTGTCGGACAGCCTAATGTTGTTCGCGCGGAGTTGGCCAAGCACGCCGCGCCAAACTTGCCCATTGAGATTGTCCCGGCCAGCGAAGTGATCACCATGGAAGACCACCCGGCTCAGGCGTTTCGGCGGAAGAAAGACAGCTCGGTGCACGTCGCGACACGTCTCGTGCGTGAAGCCAAGGCCGACGGCCTGGTCAGCGCTGGGAATACCGGGGCGGTGATGACGGTTGCTAGGTTTTTGCTTGGCACTCTGGAATCGGTTGATCGCGTGGCACTTGCTGCTCCGTTTCCGAATGCCAAGGGCGGCGTTTCTGTCCTGCTGGACGTCGGCGCTAACGTGGATTCCAAACCGGAACATCTGGTGCAATTCGCGGTGATGGGCGAAATCTATTACCGGGCGACTTTTGGCAATCGCCGCCCTCGCGTCGGTCTTTTGTCCGTAGGTGAGGAAGAAATCAAGGGAAATGAACTCACGCGCGAAGTCTATACGCGTCTGAAAAAGCTTCCTGTCCATTTTGTCGGCAATGTCGAGGGCGGAGATCTTTTCTCCGGGAACGTGGATGTGATTGTGAGCGACGGTTTCGTCGGCAATATCGCCCTTAAAATCTGCGAAGGGCTGGCCGTCCAGATTTTCGGCTTGCTGAAGAAGTCGATTCAGAGCTCGCTTGCTTCGCAGGTCGGATTTCTATTTTCGCGCGGGGCCTTGAAAGGTTTGCGGAAAACGATTGATTACACGGAGTATGGTGGCGCACCGCTTTTGGGCGTGCGGGGTGTCTGCGTCATCGGCCATGGCCGCTCCAACGCCAAGGCCATCAAGAACGCCATCCGCGTTGCCGCCGGTCTCGCCCGCGCGCGCATCAACGAAAAAATCGAACAGGAGCTCTCGGCCGCGAGTGTTGTCGCATGACGGCTCAAGAGAGGAATTGACGATGGGCAAAGTCGCATTTGTATTTCCGGGTCAAGCATCGCAATACCCCGGTATGGGCAAAGAGCTGGCGGAAAAGTATCCGGCAGCCCGCGCGGTCTTCGACGAGGCTGATAAGGGCCTCGGTTTCTCTATTTCCAAAATCTGCTTTGAAGGCACGGAAGACGAGCTGAAGCTGACCGCCAACACTCAGCCCGCCATTCTCACTTGTTCTGTAGCCGTATATCGCGTCCTCGCGGAAAAAGGCCTCACTCCAGATTTTGTTGCAGGCCACAGCCTCGGCGAATATTCCGCCCTTGTCGCCGCCGGTTCGCTGAAGTTTTCCGACGCCGTCCAGCTCGTACGCAAGCGCGGCACATATATGCAGGAAGCCGTCCCCGCCGGCGCGGGCGCAATGGCCGCCATCATGGGCCTCTCGCCCGCTGTTGTAGCGGATGCCTGCAAACGCGCCTCTGACGGCGAAGTCTGCTCCGCCGCAAATCTAAACTCCCCCGACCAAACCGTCATTTCCGGTCACGCCGCCGCCGTCAAGCGCGCCGTCGAAATCGCCTCCCAACTCGGAGCCAAGCGAGCCGTGATCCTCCCTGTCTCCGCTCCGTTCCACTCCGCGCTCATGATGCCCGCGCAAGAACGCCTCGCCGAAGATCTTAAGAAGACCACCTTTTCAAATTTGTCCGTGCCCCTGGTGACCAACGTCGATGCCGACACCATCACCACCGGCGACGAAGCTCGCGAAGCCCTCATCCGCCAGGTCACTATGCCCGTTCGCTGGGAAGAATCCGTCCGCATGCTGATCGACGAGGGCGTGAACACATTCCTTGAAGTCGGCCCAGGCCGCGTCTTGACCGGTCTCTTGCGCCAGATTGAGCGCTCTGTCGCCACCCTCAACGTCGAAGACGAAAAAAGTTTAGCCGCCACGGTGGACAAAATCGCCGGCGCCCGTTCCGACGCAGCCTAGGTGGCTCAGACTTCAGTCTGTGCCGAGTTTGCGCCGCGGTATTAGATCTAGCTCAGGGCCAGGCCCTGAGGGTTTTTCCTAACCGCTAGCGGGTTTAGGACATCTGAGTAACTCTCAGCCCTCCAGGATTGAGTTAGGGATAAGGGTAGATGTTCAGCTTAAAAGACAAAGTCGCGATGGTCACTGGCGCCTCCCAAGGCATCGGCCGCGAAACCGCGCTCACGCTGGCCCACGCAGGTGCAAGGGTTGTTGTCGCCGCACGCAACGAAGAGAAACTCACCGCCCTGGTAACGGACATCCTCGCCGCCGGTGGCGACGCCCTTGCCATAAAAATGGATGTGGCCGACGCAGAGCAAATTAAAGCCGGCTTCAAGCATGCTCTCGAAAAATTCGGCCGCCTGGACATCCTGGTCAACAACGCCGCCATCACTCGCGACGGCCTCGCCCTCCGCATGAAGCAGGAGGACTGGGACGCCGTCATTCGCACGAATCTGACCGGCGCCCATCTCTGCATCCAGCAAGCCCTTTCCACGATGATGCGTGCCCGTTCTGGCCGCATCATCAACATCGCCAGCGTCGTCGCGCAAATGGGCAACGCAGGCCAGGCCAACTACGTCGCCGCAAAAGCCGGCCTCGTCGGTCTGACCAAGGCTATCGCCATCGAAATAGCCTCGCGCAACATCACCGTCAACGCCGTCGCCCCCGGCTTCATCGCCACGCCCATGACCGATGTTCTTTCCGACAAAGTGAAGGACGAACTCAAGAATCGCATTCCCCTGGGACGCATGGGCTCAGCACGCGACGTAGCTTCTGCGATTGTGTTCTTGGCTAGCGACGAAGCCGGCTACATCACCGGCCACGTCCTCGACGTCAACGGAGGGCTGTATCTCGCATAAGCCTCGTTAGCCTGGCGGACAAGGCCACTCAAAGTTGACCTTACTGCAAGGCCTGTCTAGAATGGGCTGGTTGCCTGATTGACGATTTTCGAGTCCGTACCACGGCGTTTGGGGCCGATAGACAGTTACTGTACGTCTTTGCACAACTAGCGATAGAAAATCGCGGAGGACACCGGAATGGCCAGTGTGGAAGAGCGCGTAAAGCAAATTATCGTCGAGCAGCTCGGCGTCGATGAAGCCGAAGTGACGCCGACGGCGTCCTTCGTGGACGACCTCGGGGCGGATTCCCTCGACCAGGTCGAATTGGTGATGGCGTTTGAGGAAGCCTTCGGGATCGAAGTCCCCGATGAAGACGCCGAAAAGATGACCACGGTCAAGGACGCCGTGGATTACATCGATAAACACGCCAAGGGAAAGTAAGCCACGAAATCTTCACTTCAACAGGGAGCATTAAAGACTTGACTCGCCGGGTAGTCGTTACGGGTGTTGGACTGGTCTGCGCTCTTGGCATCGGCACCGAGGAATCTTGGAAAAACCTCCTCGCCGGCCAAAGCGGCGTTGGTCCTGTTACGCAGTTTGATACCACCGGTTTTGACTGCAGAATCGCGGGCGAGATCAAAAACTTCGATCCCTTTCAGTGGATCGAGAAAAAAGAATTGAAAAAAATGGGCCGCTTTATCCAGGTCGCTCTGGCTGGTGCAGACTTCGCCGTGAAATCCGCGCACTGGAAGCCTGAAGATTCTGACCTCGACGAAGTGGGCGTTTACGTCTCCTCTGGCATCGGCGGTTTCGATATCATCGAACGCGAGCACAGGAAATTGGTCGAGGGCGGTCCAGGCAGAATCTCTCCCTTTTTCATTCCGTCCGCCATCGTCAATCTCGCTTCCGGACACATCTCCATTCGCTATGGCGCCAAAGGCCCCAATTCCGCCACCGCCACTGCCTGCTCCGCTTCCGCCCACGCCATCGGCGATTCTTTCAAAATCATCGAGCGCGGCGCAGCGGACATGATGATCTCCGGCGGCACGGAAGCCACCATTACCCCCATGGGCATCGGCGGTTTTGCCGCCATGAAGGCTCTGTCCACCCGCAATGACGATCCCGCTCACGCCAGCAGGCCCTTCGACGCCGGGCGCGACGGCTTCGTCGTCGGCGAAGGCACTGGAATTCTCATCCTCGAATCACTCGAGCACGCGCAAAAACGCAACGCTCCTATCCTTGCCGAAATCGTTGGCTACGGCATGTCCGGCGACGCCTATCACATCACGCAGCCCGCCTCCGACGGCGACGGCGCCTACCGCGTCATGAGAGCAGCCCTCAAAGATGCCAAGCTCAAACCGGAAGACATCGGCTACGTAAACGCTCACGGAACCTCCACGCCGCTCGGCGACGTGATCGAAACTCGCGCTCTCAAAAGGGTCTTTGGCGACTTTGCAAAAAGGGTCCCGGTTAGCTCGACCAAATCGATGACCGGCCATCTTCTCGGCGGCGCAGGCGGCCTCGAAGCCGGCATCAGCGTCCTCGCGCTACGCGATCAAATTCTGCCGCCTACGATTAATCTGGAAACTCCAGATCCCGAGTGCGACTTGGATTACGTGCCAAACGTCGCCCGCAAGGCCTCCATCGACTACGCGCTCTCGAATTCCTTCGGCTTCGGCGGCACCAACGCCGCTCTAATTTTCAAGCGCTGGTCCGGCCAATAAGTGGCACAGACTTCAGTCTGTGCGGTTGTAGTGGCCGGTCTTTAGACCGGCGCTTTTTGGAGAGGCCGCCATTTCGGTCCAAGGATTAAACCCGTGAACATCCTCGTCTGCATCAAACAGGTCCCCGCAAAAGACGCCCCGCTGGCCATCGCCGGAAACTGGATCAAGGAATCCGACATCGGCTTTGAAATGAACGAACCCGACAGCTACGCCCTCGAAGAAGCCCTCCGCCTCAAGGAAAAGCACGGCGGGGAAGTCATCGTCCTCTCGATGGGCCCGGAACGCGTCAAGCAAACCATCAAGGAAGCTCTCGCCAAGGGCGCCGACCGCGCCATCCACATCCTGGACGACAATTTCGCCCAACTCGATCCGCTCGGCTCCGCAAAACCTCTGGCTGCCGCCATCGCAAAAGAAAATGCCGATCTCGTTCTCACCGGTCTCCAGAGCGACGACCACGGCTTCGGCCAGACCGGCGTCCTCCTCGCTGCGCTCTTGGATCGCCCGCACGCCACCATCATCATGGCCATCGAAATCGCCGGCGATAAAATGAAGCTCAAGCGCGAACTCGAAGCCGGCTGGTTTCAGCACCTCGAGTGCCCGCTCCCCGCCGTCCTCTCCATACAGTCCGGCATCAACAAAGTCCGCTACGCCACCCTTAAAGGCATCATGGCCGCCAAGAAAAAAGAAATCGCCACCATCAGCCGCGAATCTCTCGGCATCCAGCACGAACCAACGCAAAAAATCGAAAAAATCTACGTCCCCACGAAAACCAAAAAAACCGAATTCCTCACCGGCACTCCCAAGGAAGTCGCCACCAAGCTCGTCGAAAAATTGAAGTTCGAGGCCCGCGTAATCTAAGCGGCCTCCAACCACCGTCATTTCGAGCGAAGCGAGAAATCTCTCTTCGTTACGCGTTAAGGAAGTATGAAAAAGGAAGTCCGATGAAAATCCTCGTCATCACCGAACTGCGACAAGGCAAGTGGAACAACGCCAGCTTTGAAACACTTGCCGCCGCCCAGCAAATCGCGAAAGACACTTCCAGCACAATCAGCGCCCTCGTCATCGGCAAATCCCTCGACGCATTCGCCGTCGAACTCGCCACAAAAAACGTCGCCGAAGTCCTCCAGGTCGAACACGACCTCCTCGAAGCCTACACGCCCGACGGCTACTGCATCGCTCTCAAGCAAGTCATCGACTCCGCCAAACCCGATCTCGTCCTTTTCCCTCACACTTATCAGGTCCGCGATTTCGCTCCCAAACTCGCAGCTTCTCTCGGCAAAGGCATGATCGGCGACTGCATCGGCTACCGCAACGAATCCGGCAAACTCATCTTCGTCCGCCAAATGTTCCAGGGCAAAACCGCCGCCGATGTCACCTTCCAGGGCGCCGCCCCGTGGTTTGCCTCCTTCCAATCCGGCGCCTTCCGCGCCGATCTCCTCGCCGCGCATCCCAGCGGCAAAGCCCCCGTAATTAAAATTTCCGTCGAGCTAAAACCCGAGCAAATCCGCACCAAGCCCCTCGATCTTTTCAAGGAAGCCAAATCCGCCGTCGACCTCACGCAAGCCCCCATCATCGTCGCCATCGGCCGCGGCATCAAAGCCCCCGAAAACATCCCCCAAGCCGAAGCCCTCGCCAAAGCCCTCGGCGGAGAAATCGCGGCCTCTCGTCCCATCTGCGACGAAGGCTGGCTCCCCATGGAGCGCCAAATCGGCAGCTCCGGCCAAACTGTCGCCCCAAAACTCTATCTCGCGCTCGGTATCAGCGGCGCCATCCAGCACGTCGTCGGCATGAAAGGCGCCCGCACCATCGTCGCCATCAACAAAGACTCCAACGCCCCCATCTTCGAAATCGCCGACTACGGCGTAGTCGCCGACATCTTCGAAATCATGCCCGCCCTGACCGAAGCCCTCGAAAAATCCAAATCCTCCTAAGCACTCAGCCTTGGCCCCGAAAGCAGAAAGGCGGCCGACGATGAAAACGGACTTGCTGCGGTTCAACGGCGCGGTCGAGCGCGATCCCGCCATCGACGCGTGGATGAAAAAGCACGCAGGCGAATTGGGAGCCATCGCGCATCGCTGGTTTGAGGTGATGCGAAAGTGCGGCGACGAAGTCCGCGAGCTTTTGCATGACGGCTGTCCGGTCGCCTGTTTGGGAGATGCGCCCTTCGGCTATGTGAATGTCTTCGCCTCGCACGTAAACGTGGGCTTCTTTCAAGGCGCAGCCCTGCCGGATCCTGCTCGCCTGTTGCAAGGCACCGGCAAGTTCATGCGCCACGTAAAGCTGAAACCCGGAACGCCCACAAACGCCGCAGCCCTAAGCAGCCTAATCGAAGCGGCCTACTCCGACATAAAAACCCGCGTCGAAAACGGCTAACTATCTCGAAGATTGGCCGCGACCGGCTGTACAAATGCAATCCCGACGGAAATCTGTCATCCTATGCACGACCGACCGGTCGTACTGCAGCGGAGGTCGCGATGGACAAGAAGGCTTCGCCGAAGGCGGATAAGACTCCTCAGACCTCACCGGAAGCTCCCTTCACAACGTTCATTCAATTGGACGGAAGATCCACTGTTCCATCGCAGTTTCGTGTTCCGGGGACTTTTACGATCACCAGGCTCCAGTCACCGGCTGGGCTTCCTGACCGAATCACAAAGTTATCGCCGGTCCCCGCTCTCCTGGCTTCGATCTCTCTTAGATCTTTGCCGTCATCCAGCTATCAGATGTGGACAGCAGACAAGCTCATTGCCACATCCACCGTTCACCCGTTTCACTCTAATGTCATCGATTTCGATTCTCAGCCAAGCTGCTGGGCCGGGAGTGCCTTCGATTACGTCCACTATTCTGTTCCTCGTAAGGGACTAGAGGAAATTGCCGACGATCTCGGTTTTGGCCGGGTAAGTAACTATCGCCTGGCAGTGCTCGAAGACGATCTGGTTGTGGCCCAGATCACCAAAAGCATTCTTCCGTTCCTCGGACGGAGCGACGCTCCCTCGGCGCTTGCCCTCGATCAATTCAGTCTCATCTTAGGAGCGCATCTCATCCAGAAGTATGGCGTACTCCAGAAAAAAGCACGGCGTTCAAAGGGAGGCCTGGCGCCATGGCAGAAGCGGCGAGCTTCCGAACTTCTTCATGAAAACATGCATGGCAGGATCCGGCTTTCTGACATTGCACGCGAATGCGGACTTTCCGTTAGCCACTTTGCGCGCTCATTTAAAACATCTTTCGGCATCTCCACTCACCAATGGTTGATTCAACATCGCATTGAACACGCCAAAGAACTGATGACCCAAACCACCATCTCCCTGATCGAGATCGCGGTTCAATCGGGATTTAATGACCAGGCAGCGTTCACGCACACATTCCATCAACTCGTCGGGGTCAGCCCCGGACGTTGGCGCCGCCTTCACATGACTAGGAACTTCCGAGCGTAGGAGCCTTTACCAACGATTTGATCGACTTTTTGAGCAATAAACAGCAAAACCAGCAAGATTCTGCAAGAGAGTAACCAGCCTTTGGCATAGCGTCAGCTGGACACGTTCAATATCCGGTTCTATCGGAGCATATGAGAAGTAACCAAGGAGAGCAAAATGACACCTACACAAAGCAAACCAGGTATCGTTTTCTGCCACGGACTCTGGGCCGATGGCTCGTGCTTCAGCAAGCTGATCGTTCCCCTTCAGGCGGAGGGGTATGAGTGTATTGCGGCGCAGTACGGCCTTAACACAACGGCAGAGGACGTCGCGTTGGTGAAAGCAACGATCGGCCGGGTCAGCGGCCCTGTTATTCTCGTTGGCCATTCCTACGGCGGAAGTGTCATCACCGGTGCCGGAACCGACGATCGCGTTGTCGGGCTGGTTTATATCTGTGCGCTCGCTCCGGACGCCGATGAAACTTCTCAGACGCAACAGTCCAACTTCCCGAGGACCGACGTCTTCTCCCACATTGAAGTCGTGGATGGACGTATCTGGCTGCGTCCGGAGGGCACGAAGTTTTTCTGCGGAGACCTTTCAGAACAGGAGCAGAAACTCGTTTGGGCCACCCAGGGCGTGCCGAAACCCGACCTGTTCGATGCGAAAGTCGGGGGAACTGCTTGGAAGTCGAAGCCGAGCTGGTACATCGTCGGCAAAAAAGACCACACCGTGCATCCCGATCTGGAGCGCGCCATGGCCAAGCGCATGGGCGCGACCACCTATGAGCTCGACAGCAGCCACGTGCCGATGCTCTCCCAACCCGAACGCGTCATCGACGTGATTCGCGCCGCAGCAAAAGCTGTTCAAGGAGCCGCGGCAACAGCGTAAAGCGGGCCGGGGTTATGTTTTACGCGCTCTGCTGAACCCATTGCTTCCGCCAAGCCGGTGCCTCGAAGGGATCCGCGAAATACTGTGTTTCGTGGACGACCTTGCCGTTCCGGAACTCCATAATACTCACCGTGTATGCCACTCGCCCCTGGTACGTGATTGTGTATTCCGTGATCCAGAGATCCCCGTTTCCGAGAATCCGCTTGACCTCGAAGCCGGACGGCTTGCCGGGATGATGACTCCGCAAGGCCTGCAAATTGCTTCTTCCGAGAATTCGCTCGCCCGACTGGGGATAATCACAACTAGCATCGTCATCGTAAATATCGTGTTCCGCGTTTGCATCGCCGGCTGCCGACGCCTGCCAGTGCGCATCCAAGGCCGCACGGATTTGTTCCTCTTCCATGGGCTGCCCTGGCTCCGGTTTCGCTTTCATGTTCCTCTTCCCCTTCTCACATACTCTGTGGAATGAACCCACCTTAAATCCATCCGACGTTCTAACCAGACTTACGCCGCCCCCTTCGCTTGGCCCGCGGCCGCACGTAGTGGAACCGGATTAAATAAATATTCTCGCCTCGACCATGTTTCGCCACCTTGAGCAGATCCAGAACCCCAAGGAATCCAGACTCGCGCGCCAGTTCAGGAGTAATATCCGGAAATCCTATCGGTTCAATCGAATCGACTTCAATCTCGCCTTCCTCCATACGATATCGCGCGCCCGCTCGGACGCGGGGACGCATCCACATTCGCACGCTGCAAGTGATTTCCCCGCACCGTATTCCCTCGCGAAGCCGTTTAGTGAACGTCATGAAGAGAGTTTACGTCCAACGCCGCAGTGCGCCTAGTTTGCAAAACGATGGGTTGTCTTGTTTTTCCTTGACAAGAGGTTAGCTTTCATGTACCCTCTTCCTTGAGTAATACCGTGCAGCGGTTCTGTAGCGCCAACGTTCCCTGTTGGCGTTTTTGCTTTTCGGGCCGGCTTGCAGCCTAAGTCTTTTGTTCGCAATACTTACAAGACCTGCACAATTGTGGTGCAAAATCGCCTACGCAAGTTATTTAGAATCAACACTTACAAAACTGATACAAAACAAACAACTTTAACTTCCTTTAGAATGAACACTTACGCAAAACCCCCAGGGGGGAGGGCAGTAATGGTTAACCAGTATCCAGGGATTGCACATAGCCCAGGTCGCTTTCCAGAAGCTCTGGTAAGTGCAAGAGCCCTATGCGAACACGCAGTGTCATTCCAGCGGAGCGACCGAAGGTTCCGACCCTGTCGGAAGGAATCTGCTTTCCCCCATTAATTCGCGTTATGCAACTCGCAGCGTTTTTGGCCTATACTATGGGCACGTCATGAAATTTGAAGACTACAAGATCGTTATTTATCGTCAGGACGACCGGTCAGGATGGGTCGCCGAAATCCCTTCGATTCCAAGCTGCTACGCTCTGATGACCACTCGCGAGGCCGCTCTGTCCGAGCTAGCCAACGTCTTTGACATGATTGCGGAGACCTATCGCGAAAGAGGCATTCCCCTTCCAGCCGACACCACCGAGATTGTGAATGCCTAGCGCGAAAGCGCGGGACTTCCAGAGAGTGGCAACCTTCCTCGGGTTCTTTCTCAAGTGAACCTCGGGAGGCCATCAACACTGGGAGCATCCAGACGGTCGCCTTCTGACAATTCCGATTCATGGTGGGGGAGAAATTGGGCCGCCGCTGTTCAATCAAATCCTAAAGCAGCTCGGCATTACCCTCGATCAATTTCAGAAACTCCGCTAACTTCGAAACTGCTTTGCTAAGATCACCTAACACCATGACCGCCCAACGCGAACAACTCGAAGCCGACGTCCTGATCGTCGGCGCAGGCCCCGCGGGCCTATCCTGCGCCCTACATCTCGCCAATCTCATCAAAAAACACAACGACTCCGGCGCCAAGCCTCCGCTCTCCGCTGAAAATATCTACGTCCTGGAAAAAGGCCGCGAAATCGGCGCCCACCAACTTTCCGGCGCTATCATGAATCCCAAAGCTCTCGCCGAGCTGGTACCCGATTTTGAAAAATCCGCGCCCCTCGACACTCCCGTCACCGATTCCGCCGCTCTCCTCTTCACCAAAAACTCTTCCTTCCGTTTACCCATCACTCCGCCGCCCTTCCAAAACAAAGGCAATTACGTCGTCTCCCTCAGCAAAATCACGAAATGGCTCGGCGGCCTCGTCGAAGCCGCTGGCGTCAACGTCTTCAAGGAATTCGGCGGCGCACAACTTATCTACGAAGGCGACGTCATCGCCGGCGTCATCACCGAAGACAAAGGCCTCGACAAAAACGGCAAGCCCAAGGACAACTACACTCCTGGCTACGAGCTCCGCGCCAAAGTCACCGTCCTCGCCGAAGGTCCCCGCGGCTCTCTCACAAAAAATCTCGTTGCCACTAGAAAACTCGACAATATTAATCCGCAATCCTACGGCATCGGCATCAAGGAACTCTGGGACGTCCAACCCGGCCGCATCCAACCCGGCTACGTCGCCCACACTCTCGGCTGGCCCGTCTCGACCGACATGTACGGTGGCGGTTGGATTTACGGCCTCTCCAACAATCGCCTCTCCATCGGTCTCGTCCTCGCTCTCGAATACGCCAATCCCCAATTCGATCCCCACGCCGCCTTCCAAACATGGAAGACGCATCCCTTCGTCAAAAAAATTCTCGAAGGCGGCAAACTCGTCCGCTACGGCGCCAAGTCTCTCCCTTACGGCGGCTGGTACTCCATCCCCCGCACTTACGTCGACGGCGCCCTCATTATCGGCGATTCCGGCAGCTTCCTCGATTCTCAGCGCCTCAAAGGCATCCACATGGCCATCAAGAGCGGCATGCTCGCCGCCGAAACAATTCTCGACGCACTCAAAACCGGCGACGCCACCGCAAAATCGCTCAGCACCTTCCCCAAAAAAATCGAGCAAAGCTACATCAAAAAGGAATTGTGGCAAGTCCGCAATTTCCACCAGTCCTTTCAACACGGCATGTTCCGCGGTTTTTTACATACCGCGCTCCAACAAATCTCCGGTGGTCGCGGTCTGATCGACCCCATGCACGCCCATGAAGGCTACAAAGCTTACAAGAAAATCAACGGCCGCCCCGCTCCGGAACGCTTCAAAGGCGACGGCAAACTCACCTTTGATCGCCTAACCGACGTCTACCACTCCGGCACGCGCCACGAAGAAGATCAACCCTGCCATCTCGTGGTCAGCGACTTAAACGTCTGCTCAACAAAATGTGTCGTGGAGTACGGCAACCCCTGCCAGTATTTCTGCCCAGCCGCCGTCTACGAAATGGCCAAGCAACCCGACAACTCGCTAAAACTAAAAATCAGCGCCGCCAATTGTGTCCACTGCAAGACCTGCGACATCGCTGATCCCTATCAAATCATCAATTGGGTTGTCCCTGAAGGCGGCGGCGGCCCCAACTACGAAGGCATGTAATAATCTTCGGTCTACGCAATCAATCGCAGGCATATCACTTTCGAATAAATCTCCGGCTCACGCGCCTCGCGACCACAGTCTGTGAATGAACGACCGCATCCGGTCGAAAACGGAACTTTGAGGCGGCGGTGCGACGCGCGCCGGGGCACTTGCAACGGGTGGTTGCAACGGCGCAATGGCAGCAGCAGTTGCCGCGGGCTCCCCTTCCACTCGTCCCTGAAATATCAATGTAGGCCGCACTCGCACGCGCCGCACTATCACCATCAGCCGCGGGTCCGGTTCGGGCTGCACTTTCGCGGTCGCGTCAAATCTCAGCGGCGGCGGATACACTTCATAGATCGGCTCTTCCTTCGTGCCCGGTTTTTCAGCAGGTGCCGGTGAGCCGCCCGTATTTTGTGGCGCTTCGCTTCTTGCAGTTTCTTCCGCTCCTGATCGTGAGGATATCGCGCTCCCAGGCTTCGGCACCACGGGCGCTTTCGCGATCTGCAATTCACAGGTGCAGTGCCCCGCGGCGTTCCGTAGCGTGTCGATTTGCCCGTTCGCCAGCATCACGTCGCCGCCCTGCGGCACCATCACGCTCTGCCCGCTGAGTTGCTGCTCCAAACGCATCGCTCCACGATACGTGCGGATGCACATCATTCCAGAGTTCTCGAAGCCGACAAGAATCTCCCGCGGGTCGTCGCCTATTGCCACCGTTTGCGCCTGAATCTGTGCCGTATACACGGTCAACGCAGGTTCCCGTTCAAGCCGTGCGTGTATCGCTCCGCTCTCGAGTGCCACGGTCAATGACCCGCCGGATTTCAATACTGAAAAATGCGCCGGACCGCAAATCGAAATCTGTCCGCCTTCGACAAGACTAATCCGCGCCTGCCCGGATTTCACGCGCACGTCGCTGCCGCTGCGCAGTATCGTTTTCACCTGCCCGCCGACAACCTCCACGCTCATGGGCCCGGTCACCGCGATATCCTGGCCTTCGATGACTCCCACAGCATCGCCCAGCGGCTGGTCGGACGCGGCCATCGCGGCAACCAGAGCGGCCGCGCAGAGCATCCCGGACACGCAAAAGAAAAGTCGGACGAGTCCCACCGGGGCGCGCAAATAAACTGTGAGCAGCACGCTTAATATGTCTCCCGCATCCCAGGCAACAAACTCTCGCCTATACTATACGTCACGCCGCCTTCTTCTTAGGCGCATCCCAAAACCATGACCGCACCCGACTCATCCAGCGCCTCGCTCCCCGATCCTGCTCGGGATCCGGCAAATAAAATCGCTCCGGAAACAATCAGCGCGCACTACGATACCCGCCTTCCGGAATTGCCCTGGTCCCGCCGCATTCAGATTCCTTTCATCGCCGCCGCGGTCTACGGTGTGATTCGCATTCTCGGGCCCACCTTGCGTTTCGAAGTCCTCGGCTGGCAAAACGCCGAGCGAGTTCACGCCTCAGGCAAGCGCTGCATCTGGGCCTTCTGGCACCGCGTCATCATCCCCATTGTCTGGTGGCACCGCAATCACGGCGTGGTTGTGATGAACACTACCGCTTTCGACGGTCAGTGGACTCGCAAAGTCATCGAGTGGCTTGGCTTCGGCACCGCCCAGGGAAGTTCCTCACGCGGCGGCCTCCGCGGACTTGCAGTGATGGCTCGCCGCCTCGAAGAAGGCGTCGATTGCGCCTTCACCATTGACGGTCCCCGCGGCCCTCGCTACGTCGCCAAGCCCGGCCCCGTCATGCTCGCCAGAAAAACCGGCTGCCCCGTCCTTGTCTTCCACATTGGCGTCGACCGCGGAAAAACCTTCGAAAAAACCTGGGATCACTTCCTTCTGCCCGCTCCGTTCGCGCGCGCCGTAATCCTATTCGCGCCGCCTATCTACGTCCCTGCGGACGCCAACGCCGATCTTCTCGAAGCGAAGCACGCCGAAATGCAGCGCCAACTCGAGCGTGTCCGCGACATCGCCGAAAGCTGGTTTTCTCTAAGTCATGCGGATCGTCAAGAATTTCGTGCGGAATTCTCTACATAGCGTTCGAACGCTAATTTAGCTAATTCTTGCCAGGACTCCAGCGCTGATCCAGCGCCGGCGAGCATCTATCCGAGCACAATCGACTCATGTCCCGGACCGTTCTCCCAGTTTCACGGGCACATCCAGCTTCTTCCCTCCCCGATACACGGTCACGCTGACCGTGTCACCCGGCTGCTTCCGGTTCAACACCACGTTCATATCAAACTGACTCGCAATTTTCTGTCCGTCGATCGCCACAATCACGTCCCCCCCAATCGCAATTCGCCGCATCCCCGCCATTGCCTCGCGGTCCCCTCCATGTAGCCCCGCCGCTGCCGCGGGCCCTCCTCGCGTCACTCCCTCGATCAGTAATCCTTCCTTCACGGGGAGATCTAGCGCCTCCGCCAGCCACCCTCCCACTTCGAGTGATTGCACCCCCATGAACGCTTGCCGGACACGTCCTTCTGTCATCAAATCGTGCGCGATTCGTTTTGCCGTATTTACCGGAATCGCGAATCCGATGCCCGCTGTTGTGCCACTCGGCGTATAAATCGCGGAATTGATTCCGATCACTTCGCCATGTGAATTGATCAGCGGCCCGCCCGAATTCCCCCGGTTAATTGCCGCATCCGTCTGAATCGCCTCATCAATAAAAGTAGATTGGCTCGTCTGCACTGTGCGTCCCAGCGCGCTCACCACTCCCGTCGTCAGCGTGCTCTGAAATCCGAACGGGTTCCCGATCGCCAAAACTTTTTGACCCACTTGCAGCCTCGACGAATCGCCCAGAGTCAGCGCCACCAGCTTTTTGTCCTTCGGGTCAATTTTTATCAACGCCACGTCGTTTCTCTGGTCCGCCCCTATGAACTTCGCCGGGTAATGCGACTTGTCTCCGAGCACCACCTCAATCGATTGCGCTTCCTGCACCACATGAAAATTCGTCAAAATATATCCGCGCGGATCGATCACAAATCCGGACCCCGCCCCCTCTACAGGCACAGGGTCCATGAAAAAGTCATACTCCGTCGCCTTCGTCAACACGTTTGCCACCGCCGGCGCCACATCCCGATAAACCCGCACGTTAATGGACTCGTCATCGGTCAGCGCCGCGTCGCGCGCCGCCACATCCGTCAGGCCTGCTCCCAACGGCAGCGCTTCGACCTTCCTCGGCTGTCGCTGCCCCCACCGTCCTCCCGCCCAATAGGCACCGGAAATCAGCACCACTGCCACAATCGCCAATCGCACCGGATTTCTCATTTTTCCCGCACTCATCCTTGTGTCCTTCCTCGAACCCGTCTGAATCCAAAGATACCACACGAAAATTCTGCGGAAGAATATGTTGTGGCGGGTCTTTGGGCCCGCTCTTTACTCTTTTCCGCTCTCCTCATTAGACGCGCCCCGGAGCCCCTTGCTTCAGCCGGGCAGCCAGTTCTTCCACCTGCCGCTTCGTCTTCTCCAGCGAACCCGAGCAATCAATCTTTTCCGTAGCGTATTTCAACTTTTCCTCCGCGGGCATTTGCGCCGCAATTCGCCGCCGCGCCTCTTCCTCGCTCATCCCTCGCGCCAGCAATCTCTCCATCTGCTGTTCCGGTTTACACCATGTCACGACCAATCCATCCAGTTTCTTCTGATACCCCGCTTCCACCAGCAGTGCCGCTTCTACGAATGCCGCACCGCGTACCCCGTTCTTCTCCCACTCCGCGAATGTCCGCGCCATCTCTTCCTCCACGCGCGGATGCACAATCGCATTCAACCGCTCCAATTTCCCCCGGTCCGCGAACACGACCGTGGCCAGCTTCACGCGATCGATTCGCCCGTCCTGCCCTACGATACCTGCCCCAAATTCCTTCACAATCTCCGCATAAGCCGGCTGCCCGGGCTCTATCACCGCATGCCCCAGCGCATCCGCATCAATCACCGGAAATCCCAACTCGCGCAGCATCGCCGCAACGGCGCTCTTGCCGCTCGCAATTCCTCCCGTAAGGCCCAGTCGCTTCATTCTTTGTTTTAGCGCGCGCCCGCGCCAGACGGCCCGCTTGCCGAAATCGTGCGCGGAATCGCTTTCGCCCGTCGCATCCGCGCCGCCTTCACCGTGTTGCTCATCAGCATCGTAATCGTCATCGGCCCCACGCCTCCCGGCACCGGCGTAAGCGCTCCCGCCACGTTTACCGCATCCGGATGCACGTCTCCCACCAGCGCGTTCCCCTTCGCCCTGAATTTTTCCAGCCGCGCCGGAAAATTCCGGAACAGTCGCTCCGCCTCCGCACCATCCGTCACGCGGTTCGTGCCCACATCGATCACCGCCGCGCCCGGCTTGATCCAATCCGCCTGCACAAATCCCGCTTTCCCCATCGCCGCCACCACAATGTCCGCGCGCCTCACCACGTCCGGCAAATCCCGCGTCTTCGAATGGCAAATCGTCACCGTCGCGTTCGCGTGCATCAGGAGCAGCGCCATCGGCTTCCCCACAATGTCGCTCCGCCCCAAGACCACCGCGTTCGCTCCCTCAATCGAAATATCGTTCCTCCGCAAAATCTCCATGCACCCCGCCGGCGTGCATGACACCAGTCCCGGCCTCCCGCTCACCAGTTTTCCCAAATTCACCGGGTGAAATCCATCCACGTCCTTCGCCGGATCAACCGCTTCCAATACCCTCTTCGTATCCACCTGCGCCGGCAAAGGCAGCTGAATCAAAATCCCATCCGTATCATTGTCCCGGTTCAAATCCTCCACAATCGCCAAAAGTTCCGCCGTACTCGCGCTCGCAGCCGGCGTAATCAATCCGCTGCCCATCCCCAACTGCTCGCAAGCCGCGATCTTGCTCTTCACATACATCTGCGAAGCCGGATTCTCTCCCACCAGCACCGCCGCCAGCCCCGGCCGTATTCCCGTCGAAGTGAGGATCGCCACTTCATCCTTCAACTCCGCAAAAATCTCATCCCGAATCTTCATCCCATCCAATATCCGCGCCGTCATTCGCTCCCCACCCTCTTCATTCTCATGTTCCCCGCAACAAAATTGTCCCCTACTTCACCCCACTCTGTCACGCTAGCCGACCACTTTGCGAACTGCCGGTTTTCAACTGACGCGATAATCTGGATTTAGCGTTCGTCGAGGAACTTTACCTTTGTTTCGTCCTCTCGCCGAATTAAAATCTAGGTCATGAAACGGGTGCTCATATTCCTCGTGCCAATAATTGGTGGACTCCTTCTCCTGCAGCCTGCTGGGACTTCTTTTGCAACCACTTGCATAGGCCTGCCACGTCTCAAGCCCGTTCATCGTATCAGTGGAGTCGTTTTCGTTCCGTCCGGCGACCGGATCGCAAATGCAAAGGTCACGGTCCTAGAGGCGGGCAAGGAAATTGCCGAGCAGCAGACCGGTGTCGATGGCAGGTTTGCCTTTGGCCAACTAAGGGCCGGCAACTATGAGATTCAGGTTCGAGTAAATGTGCTTGGTGACGCATCAACTCAGGTCGTCCTAGTCCAGCCTGAGTCTAACCCCAAACTAGAAATTGCGGTCAACATGAGTCTCACAGGCCCATGTTCGAGTTTTTCTTTAGTCAATTCTAAAAAATTCGAGGCAGGTCTAAAGCCAAGCAGGTCCCTCTAGTTCCTCAGTGCCCCATTTCCGCCACCGCCTTATAATCTCCCCATGTCCACTGTGGCCTTACCAACTCCTGCACCCCATCCCCACCTCAGCATCCAGTGCGTCAACATTTTCGTCCGCAACCACGACCGCAGCATCCGCTTCTTCGTGGACCAACTCGGCTTCCACCTCGCTTACGACGCCAAGCTCCAATCCGGCGAACGCCTCGTCGCCGTCGCCCCTCCCGACGGCTCCACGGTTCTCGCTCTGGTCGTTCCCAAGCCCAACACTCCCGAATACAAACTCATCGGCCGCGCCACCAACATCGTCTTAATCACCGAGGACGTCCTCACAAAATTTCAGGAATGGTCCAAACGCGGCGTCCGTTTCCACTCCACTCCACGCCTTAAACGCCTCAAGTACGATTCCGAGACGCCCGCCGCCAAATCCCCGGCTGATTCCCCGATTCTCGGCATGGAACCCACCGTCTGGGGCAGCGTCGTCGCTCGCTTCCGCGATATCGACGGCAACTCTTTCTTTCTCATCAGCTTCGACGAAGTCACTCACGCTCTCGAATCCCAGCGCCGCGCCGCCGCCGCCAAACTCGAAGCCGAACGCCGCGCCGCCCAGGAACTGGAAATCGCCAACGAAGTCCAGTGCCGCCTTTTCCCACAATTTCGTCCGCCAGTCCGCGGTCTCGATTATGCCGGTCACTGCTGCTCGGCGCGCGCCATCGGCGGCGACTATTACGACTTCCTCGAGTTCGGCCCCGATCGTTTCGGCCTCGTCATCGGCGACGTTTCCGGCAAGGGCATCGCCGCCGCTCTTCTCATGGCCAATCTGCAAGCCAATCTCCGCAGCCAGTGCGCCATCTCGCTTGACCAGCCCCAGCGCCTCCTGCAATCCGTCAATCAACTCTTCTCCCAAAACACGCCCGACGGTTCTTTTGCTACACTCTTCTTCGCCGATTACCACGTCTCCTCCGGCCGCCTCCGCTACGTCAATTGTGGCCATCTGCCCGCACTCATCCTCCGTCAAGACGATTCCATCGATCGCCTCGACCCCACCGCCACGGTCCTCGGCATTTTCAAAAAGTGGGATTGTGAAATCGGCGAGCGCACCCTCTGCCCGGGCGACACCCTCGCCCTTTACACCGACGGTATCACCGAAGCCTTCAACGAAAATCGCGACGAATTCGGCGAAGCTCGCCTAATCGACTCCCTCCGCCGCCATCGCACTCAACCCTCTCAATCACTCCTCGAGAGCATCGTCGCCGACGTCCGCCAATTCGCTCCCCGCGAACAGCACGACGACCTCACCCTCATCATCGCCAAATCTTCTCCGTTGTCAGTCTGAAGTCATTTCCCCCCGCAGAAGTATCATTCCGAGGGTAGAAGGAGAATCTGTACTCCTCTCACTGCTCAGGAATCTTCGGCTCCAATTTCACGCCCAGCGGGATTGTGCTGTAAATGGCATCCACACCCAGCGATGCGAAGAAATCCCAGTCCGCTTCTGTATTGGACGGATCTGCGAACACACGCAGGCCGAGCGCGTGGGCTCCCGACACAAATGCTCCGCCGCTGCCCGGTTGCTGCTGTTCAGCCGGACCGAAAAAGTTCATTTCGCCTCCGACCACACGAACACCTAGTCCCATCCCGGTCGCCACGAACTGTTGCGGTGAAGCATAGCCTGGCAAACGGAACACCGGTCCAATCTCCGCCCATGTCAGCCCGAGCGAGTTTTTCTTGCTGATGATGGTGACCGGCAGGCCCGTTATCGCCTCAATCTGCGCAGGGCTCAACAGCTGCAGCCCAGAAATGTCCAGCTCCCGTGGAATCTCCGGTCCCGTTTGCGCCGCCAACTCGAGCAATGCCGGCGAGAAAGAATCGAACATCACCTGCTTCGTCATACTCGATTTTCTTACCTCTTTCACGGCCGCTTTCACCACCGCCTCTTCGAATTCATCCGCCGGGTCGCAATGTGGCGAAAACGCTTTCAGCTCGACGATCAGGATCCCACCCAAATCATCCCCGGACCGCTCATTGAATTCGCGCGCCACATTCATGATTTGACGAAGTTCTGGAACGAACGGCAATTTCTGTTGCAGTTGGTCCAGCGTCAGCGAATGGATACAGGTAAAGTCGCTGAGAAAATCATCATGAAACACGGCCAGCCGCCCGTCTTGCGTCAACTGCACATCTACCTCGACCACGCGCGCACCCAACTTGTACGCTAGCCGCACCGATTCCACTGTGTTCTCCAGCGGCAAAGACGGATCCGTCCCCTCATTTGGAGCAACTCCATGATGGCCAATGGCAATAGGCCGAACTCTTAACGCCAGAAAGTCCTCCACGGTGCTCAGCTTATGCCCCCCATCGCCCGCCCGTTCGTCCTGGGCCACCGCTACACTGCCCCAGAAATAGTTCGCCACTCCTAGCAATGCAAACGTTACAAAAAATCGTGCAATGGTCCCTTTAACTCTCATTTTGATTCTCCATCGATGGACCGCGACGTTCGCGTCATCTCGCTGCAAACCTAGCAGTATTCCGGAATCCTGCAAGCGACAAGTCATGCCGCAGAGGCTATGTCGCACAATGTCGCTCCCCCCGCTCAGCCCTCCTGGCCTCCAGGCGGTGATTCGGCCTTAAAACAGGACTCTCAGCCTGCCGCGGGCCGAATCGTCCGCCGAATCTGTTCGTCGTTGGGTCTATTCTTCGATAAAAACTGGCTTACTCTGGGAGTCCCACCCGGCGCAGGAGGTCGCGGAATCGCGCTTCCGAACGAAGCGGATCACTAATTGGGTCCACTCCCAGGTAAATGAGCCGATCATTTCGCTCTTCGTAAGCTTTATCGAGCCAGTCTAGCGCATTGGATTTCTCGCCAAGCCCGCTATAAACCGCGGCAAAATAGAGAGGGGAGATGTAGCGTGGTCCGCTAAAGTGCTGAAGCTCCCTAAGTGCTTTTCGCCCGCCCGCCACGTCCCCCGAGACAGCCATCGCATGTCCCTGCAAAGCAATCATCACAGGATAATCACCAGAAAGTTTTCTCCCCTTTAAGAACGCATCAAGCGCCTCGGCATACATCTTCTTTTCGCGATACGCCGAGCCCAGCCAAATGTATGTCGGCCAGTACTTCGGGTTTTGCTCGATCACGTGCTGCGCCTGGACGATCGCCTCGTCGTACTTCCCCTCCTGATACAGAATTTCGGCACGCACCACATTGAACAGTGGTGAAACCGGATCGAGGTCGAGCGTGCGCCCATTCTCTTGCTCGGCTTGCGCCATACGGTTGAGTGCCATGCAGTAGTGGGCATACCACTGATGCGCCGTGAGATTGTTCGGGTCCAGCGCAAATGCCTTTTGAAATTCCTGCTCAGCCGTTTTGAAGTCCCAGTCGTACGTAAAGGAGACGTTCGCCAGAACTGCGTAGGCTTCAGCCTGCGTTGGATCCAGCTGCAGCGCCCGCTCTGCTGCCTTTCGCGCTTTCGGCTTTGCTTCGTCGGGCCGTGCATCACCATACGGAACTTGACTCAGCAGCGCATACCCGCTTGCCAGCCCCGCGTACGCTAACGCCGACTGCGGGTCCTTCTGAATTGCCCTTTCATAAGCTTCAATGCTCTTCGGCATGTCGCCGCGATTTGTCCAATAGAAGCGCCCCTGGAGATACGCGTCATAGGCCTCGGCGTTCACGGGCCGCATTGACGCAAGCGCTGTGCGGCTCGAGATACCCGCGCTAACGGGTAGCGCCACCCGAATTTGCCCGGCAACCGCCTTTGCCACTTCATCTTGCAACCGTAGAATGTCGCTGACGTCGCCTGTGTACGAATCAGCCCACACTTGCGTTTGGTCGCCCACCTGCACCAGTTGCACATCGATACGCACCTGGTTGCCCCCGTGCCGCACACTGCCTTCTAGCGCATACTGCACATCCAGCGAGCGTCCAAGTTCCGCAATGGATTTCCCCGCGAGCATCTTAGAAGAATCCGGCGCGATCACCCCTAGCCTCTGTGGGTCCAGCCGTCCAAGTTGCGTGATCATTTCATCCGTCAACCCGGCGCTAAAGTAGTCCTGCTGAGAATCTCCGCTCAGATTCTTCAGCGGCAACACTACCATGCGAATTTTCCCGCCCGGCGGTTTGGGGAAAAGGAACACCCTGCCGGCGAAGACCAACGCCGACACTGCCAATACACTCGACGCTATCGCTATTTTCAGGCGTGCGCCGCGCCGTGGCTCTTCTTTCTGTCCTGGGGTAGGTGCTTCGCCACTTTGAAGCTCACGGTGGTTCGTGGGTACAAGATTGGCGGTTAGTTCCGTCGGACCACTGGGTTCCATGTCCACTCGTGTAGCTGACTCAACCTGTGGATCTTCGTCCGGCTCTTCTACGTCGGCGGTGGTTATGTCAGCAGGAAGGTTTGGGGGTCTTCGCTCGGCGTACCACGCGTCCAATTCAGAGGTGTATGCATAAACAGTGCTTCCGGCATTCAGTTGCAGCCGGTGAACAGGCAGGCCGTATTCCTTCTCCCAACGCTGTACTGTCCTTTTGTCCCTTCGGAGATAGCTGGCAATCTCTTTCCAGGATTCAAGACGTTGAGCGGCTGGGAAGCCACCGTCTGGGGTTTCCGCGTGACCTCCGAATTCAGACATGTTCTGCCTTAGGGGGACGCTACTTGGGAGCTATTATACCCGAACACCATCACTCGTCCAGATACTCGTCCGGACAAACCTGTCCTGCGTAAGTCCAATAACCATGACGTATTCCAGCACGCTTGCTTCTAGCGAGAATGAAGCGCCTCGGGCCACCTAGCTTGCTGCGCCTTCTTCCGCGCATCACGTTTCGGGCTCCCCCACGCTTATAGGTTGTGCGTTAGGGGATATTTCCGCCTGTTGAATTCTCAGTACCCGTCATCAACAGCTTCTGATCTTTTCCACAGCCCATTCGAATCGCCACCTGCACGTATCCCCAACATTTGAAAGTAATTAAAAGTAATTCTTGACAAAGAATACTAATGTGCTATAATGCCTTTGGATTGCGCGGCGAGATTTAAAGGGAGGTCTCTCGTGTTCGCGCGATTCAGCACCACTTCATTCTCAGCCTTCCTTCCTCTCCTTGACCTCTACTTTGAGATTCCATCAACGCCCTGCTGCTCTCGATCCCTGTTGGTCCAATCTCGAATCGCTAAGTCTTTTAGAATCACATCTTTTGCATACCCCGACTCCTTAACCCCAATCGAATCACATCTTTACAAATTTCAGGGGGGTGGGTCTCCTTTGCACAAAATTCCTGCTTCTCCTCTGCCTCGTCGTTCTAGTAAGTCCTTATTTCTCAATCTTGAAAGGAAATCTCCATGTCTCTCCACATCGATCCCAGGCAGCAATGCCAGCACATCAGTCCCCGCGGCCAGCGTTGTCGTATGCTTCGTGCCTCCGAGGCCGAACTCTTCTGTCTCCACCACTTGCGCAAAGCCGCCTCATCCCTGCTCGATCCAGAAGTCTTGGCCGCCGAGCTGTTCCAGGATACCAATTCGTTTGTCACCGCTGACGAAGTCAACGCCCTTCTCGGCAATGTCGTCAGACAACTCGCTCGCAAGCGCATTGAGCGCAAGGATGCCCTCGCCATCGGCTACCTTTCCCAGCTCTTGCTAAGTTCTCTTCTGGTAATGAGAAAGGAACACCAGGCCGTTCAAGAAGCCAACGAAACCAGAGAGCTGGACCAGTTTTTCGCTGGGGCGCAGGCTCGCTGCTTGACAGTTGCAGCCCAAGCCAGGGCGAAGCAGGCCGCCCGCGCTCAAGATCCCTCTCAATCGGGATCCGTCGCTCCTGCGTCTCAGGAGGCAGGTCCTTCCGCAGCTCCCCGGGACTACGCCAGCGTGCGCACCTGATTTGTCTCCAGCGCATCGAATAGGCACACCGATTCGCATGCCTGCAACAAAACAGGAAGGAAGTCATGAGCCTCTTCGGAGATTTAGGAACGCGCAAGGAACTGGAAAACAAAGCCAAGGCCGAAGGCCGTCTTCCGCCGGGGCAGTCGCTCACTCTCAAATGGCCGGTGCTCCATTACGGCAGCATCCCGCACTTCGATCCCGCCAAATGGGATTTCCAGATTTCTGGCGAGGTCGAAGAGCCCAAGCGTCTGACTTGGAACGACTTTCGCGCACTGCCGCAAACCGAAACCATGTCGGACTTCCATTGCGTCACCCGCTGGAGCCGCCTCGACAATCGCTGGAAAGGCGTTCTCTTCACCGAGGTGTTGAAGCTCGTCAAACCGAAGCCCGGCGCGCATTTCGCTTCCGTTCTCGCGGAAGAGGGCTACACCGCCAACGTCCCGCTTGAAGATTTGTTGAAGCCCAATGTCCTCTTCGCCTTCGAGCACGACAATGAGCCGCTCACGGCAGAGCACGGCGGACCACTTCGCCTGATCGTCCCGCATCTGTACGGCTGGAAAAGCGTCAAGTGGGTCCGCGGCTTCGTGCTCCTCGACCACGACCGCCTGGGCTTCTGGGAGCGCAACGGTTATCACGCCTATGGCGATCCCTGGAAAGAGCAGCGATACTCCGGCCGCTGAGCCGGAATAAGGCTATGCGAGAAAGGCATCTAGTATGAAAAACTTCGATAGCCACAACGGAAGCGACATGCCGCCACGTTTTTCTCATCAATTGACATGCTTCCCGTCACTCTGGAATCATCCCAAGACTGTTGGAGTAGCACAGGCACTCTTGCCTGTGCGGTTTTCTGGCACACGCAAGCCGCTGCTCGAACAAGAACCAGACCGTGGTTGTGCGTTTGCGAGAAGCCTCCGGGCTATTAGGTTTTCGAAGTAACTTTTGCAGGTGCACGTCCGTAAGGTAGGAATGAGAGGACTTGGGAAATGGCGGCGGGGATTCGCACCAAGGATTTGCGCAAAATCTATAATTCGCCGCCGCCGCTTGCGGCTGGATCGGGCGGAATTTCTTTTGCTGCAAAACGCAGCAAGGGCAAGCAGCCAAAACCGGAAATTGTCGCGCTCGATGGAATTTCTCTGGATATCTTGCCCGGCGAAATTTTCTGTTTGCTGGGGCCCAACGGCGCGGGAAAATCCACTACCGTTGGGGTCCTCACTACGCGCGTCAGGCCCACCGCCGGCGAGGCTTGGATCGGCGGTCACGATGTCTGGAAGGAACAAGCCACCGTCAAACGCCTGATTGGCGTCGTCGCTCAGCGCCCCAATCTTGATTTTTCTTTGACCGCTCGCGAAATTCTGGTATTCCACGGCGCGTATTTTGGTCTTAGCTCCCACGAGCGCAACAAGCGCGCGGAATCTCTGCTCGAACGGTTCAAGCTCACCGACCGCGCCGATCAAATTGTGCGTGGATTTTCCGGCGGCATGATGCAGCGTCTCTCCATCGCCCGCGCCATGATGCACGATCCGCAGGTGCTTTTCCTGGATGAGCCCAGCGCGGGTCTCGATCCGCAAACGCGCTTGCTTCTCTGGGAGATCATTCGCGAGTACAACCAGAGCGGTAAGACCGTTCTCTTGACCACGCATAACATGGAAGAAGCCGATGCGCTGTGCCAGCGCCTTGCCATTGTCGATCATGGCCGCATCATCGCGCTTGGCACTCCCAAGGAGCTCAAATCCTCCGTGCCCGGCGGCTACCTGGTGCGCGTTCGTCTCGGCCATCACGCGCCGGAATTGCTGCAGCGGCTCAAATCTTTGTCCGGTGTTCGCGAAGTGCGCGCCACGGAAAACAACGGCGCCGATCTTTATGCCGACCGCGGTGGTTCGCTCGTGCCGGAAGTCGCCAATCTCGCGCTTGCCGCGAACGTGGAGTTGTGCGACGTGCACATTTCCGAACCTAGCCTGGAGAATCTCTTTCTGCACCACACCGGCAGGAGCTTGCGCGAATGAATTACAAAGCTTTCATGGCGATGCTCGCCCGCGACGTGCGCGTCGCTCGCCGCAATATCGTTGCACTTCTGTTCCAGACCTTCTTGCAGCCGCTGATGTTCGTCTACATCTTCGGCCGTGTAATGGTGGGTAGCGGCTTCATGCCTCCGAACTACAAGAGTTTGCTGCTCCCCGGCATTATTGCGCTGTGCATGGTAGGCACAGGCATTTGGGCGGTCGCTATGCCGCTCATCGGCGAATTTCAATTCACGCGCGAAATCGAGGACCGTTTGCTTGCGCCCATGGACATTTCCTGGGTCGCGATTGAAAAAGTCGTCGCGGGCACGCTGCAGGCTCTCGCCGCCGGAATCATGGTGATTCCCGCCGCGTGGCTGCTGCTACGGCCCGGTGTGGATTTGAGTCTTCATCGCCCGCTGCTGTTCGCCGTCGTGGCAATTCTTGTCGCGCTTTTCTCCGCTTGCGGAGGGTTGGCGCTGGGCTGCAGCATAGAGCAAACGCACATCGGCTTGATGTTTTCCCTAGTCGTGGCGCCCATGATCTTTTTTGGATGCACGTACTATCCTTGGAGCGCGCTGGCAAATTTTCCCATCATGCAGAAAGCCGTCCTCGTGAATCCTCTTGTTTACGCGAGCGAAGGCTTGCGCGCGACTCTGGTCCCACAATTTCCCCACCTGTCGTTGTTGGCCGTGCTGATTGCGCTTGTAGGCTTCAACGCGCTGCTGCTCACCGTGGGTCTGCAACAGTTTCACAAAAAAGCCGTCAGCTAACCTCGCGGGAAAAAGTTGCTGCGACAGTTGTTTTCACGTGAGGAAACAGGAAATCAACGCCAGCGAAAAAGTTTCAGGGCAAGCACGAAGCAAACAAGCAGCCACGCCGCCAGCACTGCCATCTGCGGGGCCACGGCCGCGAGGTTCGCGCCCTGCAACATGTTTGCGCGCAGTGCGTCGATCGCCGCGGTGAGCGGAAGCGCTTTGATCAGCGGTTGCACGATATCCGGAAATCTCTGCGCGGAAAAAAACACGCCGGAAGCGATCCACATCGGAAGCATCACCGCGTTCATCAGGCCGGAAGCAGCCTCGATCGTCTTCGCGCGTGAGGCTAGCAGCAATCACAGCGCGCTGAAGGAGAGCGAGCCGAGGAGACACACCACGCCCAAGTCGAGGAAGGAACCGCGTACCGGTACATGGAAAATCCAAACGCCGAAGCCGAGCACGATGCCCACTTCGAGCACCAGCATCAGGATGCGCGAGAATAAATACGACAGCAGAAAGTATTGTTTCGGCATGGGAGTCGCGATCAATCGCTTCAAGAGTTTCTTGCGGCGGGCATCGACCACGGTGAAGCCCATGCCCCAAATGGCGCTGCCCATCAAATTCATTCCAAGCAAGCCGGGAATCAGAAAATCGATGTAGCGGGAGCCGGGTTCGCGCATGAAATCGTCGCTCGTTCGAACCGGGTCGACGCGGCCGGCGGCTTGTTGGACGGCACGATCCGCGAGCATGCGCGCGGTACGGCCTTCGGGATTCGTGTTGTCGTAGCGAAAGACGACGGCGCCGTTCGAACCAGGCACAACGAGCAGAGCAATCTTGCCTGTTCGAAGCGCATCTTCGGCGGCGTTCGAATCGAGCTGTTGCACGGAGAGCAGCTTTTCCCGCTGCAGCGAGTTCGTCAGTTCCGGCGTGACCGTCGCAATCTTAAGAACATCCGCTGGACGGTTGCGGAAAGCGATGCCGAGGCCAGCGGCGAGAAGAATGGGGAACACAAAAATCCAGAAAAGCGCTTCGGGTTCGCGGAGCGTTTCGCGGAAGCGCACCAAGGTCAATTGCACGAGGGCGTGATCGGCGAAGGACTTGCCGCGCGGAACTTTCCGCTCTGCTTCACGCGCACGAACTTCCGGGATTGCGGTGGTTTCACTCATCGCGGAGATGGCGCCCTGTCAAAGAGACGAAGACATCCTCCAAAGTTGCCGAGTGAGTGCTTAGTTCGGTGAGCGGAATGTTCTGGCGGGTCAACTCCGCGAGCAGAGCGGGCACCGCGAGATGGAGTTCCGTGACTTGAAGTTGCACGGTGCCATTTTCGGTTCGCACGTCGCGGACACCTTCGATGCGGCGCAGCGCAGGAATATCGAGCGCATTCGAATTGGAGCCCGCGGAGAAGGCGACGAGATGCTCCGCGCAGATGGAGGCAATCAATTCGCGGGGCGTGCCGAGAGCGATTTGTTTGCCGTTATCCATGATAGCGACGCGTTCGCAGAGGCGCTCCGCTTCGTCCATGTAGTGCGTGGTGAGAAGGATGGTGCGGCCGGAGGATTTGAACTGCTCGATCAAATCCCAGAGCTGGCGGCGGGCTTGCGGGTCCAGGCCGGTGGTGGGCTCATCGAGAAAAAGAAAATCGGGATCGCCGACGAGGGCGCAGGCCAGCGCAAGACGCTGTTTTTGGCCGCCCGAAAGATTGCCGACGCGGGAATTCTTTTTTTCCTCGAGTTGCACGAGCGCAATGGCTTCGTCGGCGCCCGGGCCTTGCTCAAAAAAGCTGCGGAAGAGACGGAGTGTTTCGAATACTGTGAGTTTTTCGGAGAGCTGCGTATCCTGCAACTGAATGCCGAGTCGCTGGCGAAGTTTTTCAGCGTGGGAACTCCAGTGCATTCCGAGCAATTCCACTTCGCCAGAATCGGGAGCGGTGAGGCCTTCGCAGATTTCGACGGTAGTGGTTTTGCCGGCCCCGTTGGGCCCGAGAAGGCCGAAGCACTCGCCAGGGTGCACCTCGAGGTCGAGGCCATTGACGGCGACGACGTCTTGATAGGCTTTGCGGAGGCCGCTGACGCAAAGGGCCGTTCTGGGGGCAGGGTCGAGCACGAAACCAGTATCGCGTCGAGAGCAAATACGTTCAAGCCCTCATTGCAGGAGGCAGGGGGTCCTAGATAGCGAGGCCGGACTCGAATCGAATTCAGTTTCCGATCCGCACGTTCATCAGGCGCGGATTATTTCCGGTTAGCCCGTCATTCGGCCACAATTGAGCGACGCCATCACTGCGCACTTAATGGCCCGGATTTTCGGGGGAACATCTCATCTCGCATAGCCAAGTGGTATACGGTGGAGGCGACGACGACCGCAGCTTGCTTCAGATCGTCGAGCAAAAGCGCATCGTATGTGTCTATGTTGGTGTGGTACGTATCGTCGTCGATCGGATCCTGAATAAACTCGAAGCCAGGAACGCCGACACTGTCAAACGAGCAGCGATCGTCACAGCCGCTATACTCGTCTCGGAAAGCAACTACCCCTAAGTCGCGGAAGGGACGGAGGATTTGCTCAAAGATCGGGATTGCGTGGGGGTTCATCTCGCTCGCGATCCCCCTTATCCGTCCAGTCCCGGAGTCCAGGTTGAAATAGGCGCTGATCTTGTCCAGCTCCTGCTTGTGTGCCAGCACATAGGCCGAAGAGCCCATAAGGTCCCGATACTCCGGGAGGTCTGGCTCCTCGCCGCTCCATAGGGCAATCCGTATGGTCCGGCGTGGATGTGCGTTGATCGCCTTTAGGATGCGCATCGCTTTCAACATCACGAGTGCACCAGCGCCGTCGTCCGTTGCGCCAGTACCCATATGCCAGGAGTCGAGGTGCGCGCCAAGCATCACGACTTCGTCCCGCTTGTCCGTCCCTGGAATCTCCCCGACAGCGTTAGAGGCCATCAGGTCGTCCTCCAAAAATCGGTTTTGGATATTGAACTCAAGAATAACCGGTACACCGTGCTCCGTATCGCGGTAAATGAGCGAGTAATCCTCATCAGAAAGTCGAATGTTTGGCAGGACCTTCGGCTCTCCGGGTGTGACCAGAGAGCCGACCATGTCTCCCAGGATACTTGCGCCGCGGACTATGCCGAGCGAAGCCAATCGATATCCCTCGTAGACGGCTGAGCGTCGCAGGACGCCCAGCGCGCCGCTTTCCCGCAGTCGATTTTGAAGTGCAATGAGGCGCCGGAACTCTTCCGTCCGCTGATTTCGCTCCTCCTCCCAAGTCAGCCAGGCGGGTTTATGCTGCTGGGAAGGGTCGGGGGGCGCAAGCAACTTTTCCAAGGAAGACCGCACGGCTCGGGCCTCAAAAGACGGCTTCCGCGGTTCACCAGCTTCGTCCAGCAGGACCCACGCGCCCTTCAACTTCCCCTCGTACTTGGCAAGCTCCTCTACGGATCCAGCCTTCACGATCACTGCCGGACCTGCTTGAAGGCCTTTGGTGCTTCCGGTCCAAGCGAGAGCCCGCCCACTCAGCGGTCTGATAAAGGGCTCAGTCATTCGACCAAAGTATGAAACCTCTTCCCAGCCACGGCCGAACTTCCATGGCTCCAGATGAAGGTTTTCAAGCCCGTATTCGCGCATCTTTTGCGCCACCCACTCATTGGCTCGCTTCATGGCCGGCGAGCCAGTCAGGCGCGGACCGATCACGTCTGTCAGATAGCGTGGGTCCTCGGGGATGTGGGAGCGGTTCAGCCCCTCATCGCGGAGCCTTTTAATAGTACGCATGTCAACCTTTTCGAGAACCGCCCCCTGTTGCGGGGCCATCTGCGCGTGGGCCTGTCCGGCGAAGACCGCCAGCCCCAACGAAAAAGTGGCAAACACCCTGCTTGTCATAAGTAACCTCCCTTGCCTTGGCATACGCGCCGAGTTTCGAGTAGAGGTCAGTGGAGTCTATGCGTGTGATTATAGGCCCATCGGCAACCCGCTCCCTTTGCCTGAGCGCAATTGCGCAGAGAATTGGCATTGCCCGACGTTCATGCTCGCACCGTGGGATAGGTTCTGGATGGTCGGCAATCCGGAAGTTATCCACAGGCTCCGCCGCAAGCGGCAACATTACTTCCGGGTTGCCCGTGATACGGGAGCATCCTGATTCATGGGATTGGTATCCGGTACAGATTCCGCTGAATTGTGCCGCGATAGAAAGCATATACGTCCGCCGAGGGACCAGGCACTACACCCATTGCATCGACCTGGTGCGCTCCGGGCACGCGGGCTATTTCCTCATTGGAATGAAATCCTCCTTTGGGGATTCGTGGGAGGGACTCTCCCGCTGACAGAGGAACAAGATAGGATCCGGCAAGAAGCGCCGATCGTCCGTCCAGAGACCAGCTCAAGAAGGTAAAGCCGCCGCCGATTCGGACGGGAGATCCCCCATCCAACGGGAACGCCTGCATTGCCGGTGGTCCGTTGTCAGGCCGCGGAGCCCAGCCCACGATCCACTTGCCATCTGGTGACACACCCCACAGGACGTACACCGGTTCCGCGAAAGCCCTTCGCAATCCCGTGCCGTCCGGATGAACGCGGTACACGAATTCCCCTTGGCGAAAAAGGATGTCGCCATCCGGGCCAAATCTGGGTTGCGCGCCCTCCACGTTCGGGATCTGCACGGGCGGCGACCCGTGATCAAACGTCGCCAACCAGAGCCGCGACTTTCCCTCGCTGTCCGTGGTCCATGTCACAACTTGCCGGCTATCGGTGGAGATGTCGTAGTCGAGCACCTCAAGGCCGCGCACCACTGGCTCCGAGCGGCCGGTTTCCAGGTCCGCTATTCGTAGTTCTCCTGGATTTCTATAAAATGCGAATTTATTTGCAGCCTCTGTTGCGATTAGGTAGCACAACTTTTTACCGTCCGGTGTGAACTTCGGATTAGTGCCGTTGCCTTCCAGGGAAATCTCGCGTTCGCCCTTACGGTCGTGAATCCAAAGGGAGCTGTTCTGGACCGCCACGGCGGTCACGAGGGATCGGCCGTCCGGCGCCATGGCTATGCCCTCCTCCTCGGTGGGTCCGGAAGTGAACTGCTCCGGCTGGCCATCGGGAAACCGCTGCCGCCAGATGTGATGTACTCCGCCAGCTTTGGCGGTGAAATACATCCATTTGCCATCGCGCGACCACGCCGCGCACGTGCAGCCGCCCCCCAGCGGGCCTACCTGTCGGCCAAGTGTGCTACCGTCCACCGGAACCAGGCGGCAGGGAAGCCAGAGGTGGTCCAGGTCCATTTCCACCAACAGTACCCATTTTCCGTCGGGCGATAGGTAGGAGCGGTGTGCCATAGCAGGCCTGTCCGTTGGGAGATAAACGTCACGCGCGCCCAGCCGGTTCTCATTAGCAGCGACGATTCCCATGTGAATCCCCTCTGCCTTAATTTCCGCGAACAGCACCTGCTGCGGGCCGGTCCAGACCAGGCCAGAGGCGTTTCGTAGCAGGCGTTGCGGTTCACCGCCGAGGGTAGGTACCACCCAAGTGTCCCAGGCAAACTGCTCCGGGTCCATGGTGCTATAAGCGACGCGTGAGCCATCCGGTGAAAACGTCGGATCTGTCTTGAATAAGTTGTCGTGTGCCAGTTGAACCGGCTCGCCGTCAGGAAGGATTTTGATGTAAACCTGGCCGAACCCATAGCCGCGGATAAATGCCAGCATGTGGCCGTCCGGAGAAAGCGCTGGCTCCGATACTGAATCGGGAAACTTCGTCAACTGCACCCACTGCGAGCGGTCGGGCGGGTGTGTTGAGCCGCGCCACAGCAGGGCACCTCCAATCGCAACAATCGCAAAAACAGTTGCGGCGAGCGCCGCGAGCCTGCGCCTCGACCGGCTGGCTTTCGAAGGAACTACAGCAACCTGCTCCGGCGAAAGGCGATCCGTGGACAGCTCGCTCGCAAACCCGCGCTGCTCGCTCTGCGCCTTTTCCGCGCTTGGCAATTGGCGCACGGCACCAACGAAGCGATAACCGCGTTTGGGAACCGTTTCGATAAACGGGGGATCTTCGCCCAGGGCCTTCCGCAGGACGAAGATGTTGTTGGATAGGTTGCCCTCCTCGACGAAAGAGTCGGGCCAGAGCATCCTGATCAGCTCATCCTTCTCAAGCAGGTGTCCGCTATTTCGGACCAGAAGCACCAGCGTGTCGAACGCTTTCGGGGTGAGTCCCACAACCTCGTTGCCGCGCAATAGCTTGCGCTCGGCCGGTTCCAGGCGGAAAGGACCGAATTCGTAAAGCTCTCGCCTCTCCCTGTCGGTGGTATCTTTCGCAACATAGAGAGAATCGCGGCCCTTTATCGAGCCAACTGGCCGACCAATTTCGTCGCTCATGGCCCTCTCCCAGAACCCTGCGAGAATTCTTAGAGAATTTTCTGAGCCCGCCGAGAGGACTTCGGGGACTGCCTGCGGGCTAGTATGCGGAGAAAACAACCGGAACGCCCGTAGCAGGAATTCTAACACTGGCTTTCGGTCACTTCAAAATCTATTAGGAGAGGTAATCCAATATGAAACTATTAGCGACTTTCGTCCTAGCAGCATTGACGCTTGCGGCGGCACCCCAAGCCCTACAGGCAGCTGGCGCAAGGTGCCCGCTCCAGAACGCGACGTTGCATGGGACCTACCTGGTAGCAGGGTCGGGTACGATTGTGGGGCTGGGACCTGTTTCCGCAGTTGGAGAGGTCACCTTCGACGGGCAGGGTAACAGCACTGCGACCTATACAGTAAGCGTGAACGGCACGATCCATAAAGGCGTCACGGTAACCGGCACCTATACCGTGAACCTCGACTGCACCGCAACGCACGCTGAATCCGACGGCTCCCATTACAATTACGTGGTCACTCCGGATGGGAACAAAGTTTGGTGGATTGAGACCGATGCCGGCGTGGTTCTCAGCGGGACCGAAGTCCGGTTGCAGCCGGTGGACTCCGAGGAGGCGGCTAGAGTGGGTTCAAGTGATAAGGATGGCCTGCAAGTTCCGCTGGACGGTGCGGGGTGTTGTGAGTCGCTAGCCGTTGTCCTTCTCGCTCTGAAAAAGCAACAAGAGACCGGTCCTTGTCATGGTATGGCTATGCCATCTTGACGAGCATCCGAACGGAGACAACTTGCCCCCAATCCATGATTGGAGCTTGACTTGATTGCGTGAGGCGAGTTGGCAACCCCGCGGCCGGTTTCCGATTCGCCCACAGCAACGAGAAGCACCCAGTCCTTGGACAGCTTGGATCACGCCCCGACCACTAGCTGCCGGTGTCTTCAACCTCAAGTTTCCTATGACTCCCTCCCAATCCTAAATGACGTAATCGGGAGTTCATCGTTTATCGGTGCGCAACGCATCCGGCGATTGTGGCCGGGTGGTCGGCCAACCGGAAGTAATGGCGCTAATCGGCTCAACAGGGATTACTGTCGCGGTAGGGACGACCATCGCTGATCGCCCCCCGCACAGATCCGTACGAGCGCGTCGACGCATACGGCTCTTACGAAGGATGAGTGGCGTAGAAGCGTACATCGGGATAGGGGTGCAGAACTCGGGGTGGAGGAATCCACCAGTTCAAGACTGGGGTAAAACGTTCCCACCGCATCTTTGCGCGTTGACTACGACGGACCAGAACACTCTGCCATAGCCCGCACACACGAAGTTTAAAGATGCGCAACTGAGTCGTGTTCCCGGGAACAGCGCGGTATTGGTAATAACCCAGCACAACCTTCCGGAGCCAGACACCGACATTGGCCACGCGATCATGCATCCGGCGTTGAAGCTCAACCTTGATGGCTTTGAGTTTCGCAACCATTCGCTTCTTCGCAGTGATCCGACATACGGTGAAGGTGCCGCTCTTGTGGCGTTGTCCACAGTAGTGGGTAAAGCCCAGGAAAGTGATTTGCGACCGGGTTAGGTTCTGGACAATTCAAATACCGTAATCTCCGGGCGGGCGCCGAGCCGGATGGGAAAGCCCGTCGTGCCGATGCCGCGATTCACGTACAACTGCGCGCCGTTTTTTTCATACCATCCACTGGTGTAATCATATATGAGATGGCTGAGGTTGAGGCCTCGGTGGGCAAAATCGAGGGACAACTGGCCGCCATGAGTATGCCCGGACAGCATCAAATCGATGCCAAGCTCGGCAACCCGATCGAACATGTCGGGGAAATCTCCATGGCTCAAAAGAATGTTGACCGTTTCAGGCATCATCAGCTCTTTAATCTGTCGCAGCTTCCGGTGGAGGTCACCTTGATAGTCCGTCTCAGTCTGGCCGTTTGGATCGTCTGTGCCGATCAGATTCAGCGTCTCGCCGCCCAATACAATGGGCGCACGTGCCTCGCGCAGGATTTGGATGCCCTGCGCCGCGAATAACCGCGTGATCGACTCCTCTGTCCCGCTCTCCTCTTCGTGGTTGCCCAGGCAGCCAAAAACGCCGAAGGGCGCACGCAGCCCCGCCAACGTGCGAACCACCTCTCCTTGCTGCTCCGTGTCCCAGGCGATGTAGTCTCCTGTTAGCGCAATCAAGTTGGGCTTTAATTCATTGGTGATACTCACACAACGGTGAATATAGTCTGCAGTGCTAAAGGGGCTGATGTGAATGTCGGAAAGCTGGGCGATGAGAAAACCCTCGAAGGCTTTGGGCAGGCGCGCCAGCCGGACACGCTGACGAACGATTTCCACGTTCTGCCGCTCGTAGAAAAGCCCATAGCCGGCAGCGATGAAGGGAGTGGCGCTGATCAAAACAGCGGTTTGCTCCAAGAAATGACGGCGGTCAGGCGACACTGGGTCGGCGACGGAGGAACTAGCAGCGGCGACGCGCCCTTTCGTGCTCTGGCGTGCTTTGCGGTACGCCCACGCTGCGACACGGGTCGTACGCTCAACAGTCCCGAAAGCAACGACTAACGCAAAAGCCAGCATTGATCCTACGAACCACCACCAGAAAACCGCTTCGAACACGATGTTAGAAAGCCTGTAGTAGGCCGTGCGGAAAGTGTGGCCTTGACCGATGGTGGTCGGATAGCTGTAAGCGATCACGAATAGGTACACGAGGTCAGCGATGACCACGAGCCGAACACGGGGCTGATCGGGGAAGAGCCATTTGCTGAGATCAACCATGCGTCCGATCCAGAACACCTGGCTGGCAATAAAGATCAGGAGCAGGGCGAAGAGGCTTAGCTCGAAAGAGACGAACTCATCGGAACTTGCGACCAGGAACGCAACACGAGCAAGGATCAACAACAAGATGACCGCCCGCCAATGAACGACGACGCGCTGATAAACTGTGCGGAAACTGACCATCCTCGCCCTACCCGTGCGGGATAGACTACCACTAACCAGCAAATTGTATCCTCTAGGCCCGCTGGGCACCCGTTGGATGGTTCGCCGGCCAACCGGAAGTAATGGCGCGAATCGGCTCAAATGGGATTACTTCCGGCTTGCACGTCGTCCGACCGGAACCGCAACAATTCCGGTAAGCGAATTTCACCGGCGCTTCACGAAAGCCATTGGATAGACCAGTTGTGTTGCGCAGAATCACTTGCATGTGCTCAGAATCGCGATGCGATGCCGTGCTTGTTACGAATACAGTCTGACAGCGCTTTACTGATTACTGACCGACTCCAAGGGCGGAGCGCCAGGCAAGCGGAGAGTCCGGATATCCCGCATCGGCGGCTGGCCGAAGAAGCGGCTGTATTCGCGGTTGAATTGACTTGCACTTTCGTATCCGACCTCAAAGGCGGCACTGGCGGCGTCCAGACCATCCATGAGCATGCGTTCACGCGCTGCATGCAAGCGAAGTTGCTTTTGATATTGAAGAGGACTCATGGCGGTGAGCGCGCGGAAATGGTGATGAAGCGTGGAGACACCCATGCCCGCGATTTTTGCGAGATCCTCCACTCGTAGAGGCTTCGCGAAGTTCGCCCTGACCCAGGCGACCGCCTTAGCCGTGCGGTGGCTCCGGTCGCCCAGAGTAGCAATCGCTCGAAGGCGCGCGCCCTCAGGTCCGCGTAGGATTCGGTAGATGATCTCGCGTTGAATCAGACCACTCAGAAAGGGAATATGCTGCGGGGTATTCAGAAGGTCCACAAGCCGGCAACAGGCATCGAGCAAGTCGGCGGTGGTCTCACCGGTGGCCATGGCAGGACTGCCAGACGGCGCCTCAGGCGCCTGAATCTCCTCCCGGCTAAGCAGCTCTCGGATTACGGGCATATCAAGCTTGAGGACGAAGCAGAGATAGGGCACCGCTTCACTTGCCTCGACGACGTTGCAGATGACTGGCAAATCGAGCGACGTCAGCAGGTATCGCGACTCATCGAAGATGAACGTGGTCCCGCCGAGGTCGGCTTGCTTGCGCCCTTGCGCGACGACGGCCAGACTTGGCTCGTAGGTGGCTGAGGCCGGGGCGGTGGGAGCGGTCCGCCGGCTCAGCAGCAAGCCGGGAACGTCGGTGATCAGTTTCTCTTTGTGCCCAATGAAAGAGGCAATTCTGCGAGCCAGCTCCTTCCGCAGTTCACGAGCTCGATCTGGCGACGGAGTGGCGTTTTTGTTAGCATTTTGCATTGAATTGGATTCCTTGCCCGTGCCCTAAGATAGCTGCGCGGCTCCGAATACACCAGTAATTTTTCACTTAACAAGAGGAATAGGCAATAAGTCGGAAGGATCGGGCTACCGCTTTCACGGCGTTTGAATTTAAGCTCGGATTGAGATTAGCGGTTGGGAAGGAGAAACAATGCAGAAGCGAAAACTTGGAAAAAGCAACCTGGAAGTCTCGGCTCTTGGGCTGGGCTGCATGGGAATGAGCTTCGGGTATGGTCCGGCCGCGGACAAGAAGGAGATGATCTCTCTGATTCGCTCGGCCGTCGAGTGTGGCGTAACGTTCTTCGACACCGCCGAAGTTTACGGTCCTTATACGAATGAAGAACTCGTGGGCGAGGCGTTGGCTCCACTTCGTGACCAGGTAGTGATCGCCACCAAGTTCGGGTTCAAACTTGATCCGAGCACAGGCAAACAGACCGGACTGGACAGTCGGCCAGAGCATATCAAGGAGGTCGCCGAGGCGTCGCTCAAGCGCCTCAAGACCAGCGTAATCGACTTGTTTTATCAGCACCGCGTAGATCCCAACGTGCCGATCGAAGAGGTCGCCGGAGCCGTGAAAGACCTCATCCAGCAAGGCAAGGTTAAGCACTTCGGACTCTCGGAAGCCGGAGTGAAGACCATCCGCCGGGCACACGCCGTTCAGCCGATTACGGCGCTTCAGAGCGAGTATTCGCTTTGGTGGAGAGAGCCAGAAGCGGAAGTGATGCCGACCCTCGAGGAACTCGGGATCGGGTTCGTTCCATTTAGTCCGCTGGGCAAGGGCTTCCTCACCGGCAAGATCAACGAAGACACGAAGTTCGACAAGAGCGATTTCCGCAACATCGTCCCTCGCTTCAACGCGGACAATCGGAAAGCGAATCAGGCGTTGGTGGATCTCCTTGGCAAATTCGCGGCGAAGAGGAAGGCGACGCCTGCTCAGATCGCGCTTGCCTGGCTGCTAGCGCAGAAGCCTTGGATCGTTCCGATCCCGGGCACGACGAAGCTGCATCGACTCGAAGAGAACAACGGAGCCACTGCCGTCGAGCTTACGCCCCAAGATCTCCGGCAGCTGAACACCGCAGCCTCAAAGATCGCGGTGCAAGGCGCTCGGTACCCCGAAGAACTGCAGAAACTGGTGGGCCGCTGAGCAACAACCGATAACAAAAGACGAGGTAAAGAGGTATGCGCGCCGGCATCCTGGGTTCAGGATTGATGAGCGGGAAGCGCGGGAGGATCTTCGTGCGAGCGGGACATGACAAGGTGTTCAGCCACGCGCGGGACGAAATGTGAGTGACGAGCCGCGTAGATTGACGGAGCGCATTATGGTGATGAATTCTTTGCATTGGACTCACCGGAAACAATCTGGAAAAGTAGCGGTGTAGGATTCGCGCGCTCGCCACGCCGCAGCGCACGACGAGAACATCGCAGTTCTTCCGTAAGTTCGTCCAGCCTCTCGGTTGAATCAGTAGTTTTCTGACCACGTGGTCTGAAGCGGACACAAAACAAAGCAGTCGACGCGCCGGAAAGAGTTGTGGCGTGTATTCAAATCAAAAATGGAGGAAGAAAATGACAGCGCTTTCAAGTAAATCGATTTATCTATGGAGGAATGTGAGAACGGCCCTGTTGGGACTGACGGCTCTGTGCGGAGCCGCGAGCCCGCTTTTTGGCCAGGACATGGTGGGCGGGAAGTTCACCTTGACGGAAAGCACGCACGTCGGGAACAAGATACTTCCCGCGGGAAGGTATAAGTTCTCGATTGAGACGGTCGGTCCAGTACAAGCGGTCAATTCCATCCAGAGCGCGCGGCAGCCAGTGTTGGTGATCATGCGCCCGGAGACAAGCGCCGCGCCGGTCTCCAGCATCTTCGCGATGGCATCGCGAAGCGAACACGCGCTGGACTCCAGCAAGCTTGTGCTAGAGCAGGTGAGCGACGGAATGGCAATGCATACCATGTACCTGGACCAGCAAAACCTCGTTCTACATTTCGACTGGGTGAGTGCGAAAGACAAGAACGGGACGCTTGCTGCGGCTGCGCAACCGGGACCGGCTCGGGCATCCAAGGCAACTGATTGAGAACAAGGTCCATGATTGCACGGCGGGCCGTTGCAGCGGCCCGCCGGCAACAGCCATTTTCCTTTCAATGCAGCCGCTGCAAATTTTCAATTGGACGTCCATGCGCATGCCCAGTAAGTTAGAGGCCATGAATTACGATAGCGGCGCAATATCGGTCAAGAACGTCGAACTGGACATGCTGCATGAGATCGGCAACCGGATTGCGGCTGCCGATCCATTGCCGGAAGTATTGAGACGAGCCGTGGAAGTGATTTCCGCAGCAGCGGAGTGCGATTCGTGTTTTGTTTACATCCTTGAGGGAGATGAGCTGGTACTGCGGGCTTCGAAAAAGCCACATTCGGAAGTCGTAGATCGATTGAAGATGCGCGCAGGACAAGGGATTACAGGCTGGGTGGCAGAGCACAAAATGCCGGTGGCCGTGGCACGAGATGCCGCCCAAGATCCCAGGTTCCAAGAGTTCAACGAGCTGCCCGAGGATCATTACCAGGCATTCTTGTCTGTGCCCGTCCTATCTCGAGATAAATTGGTCGGAGTCATAAACCTGCAACACCGGCAGGAGCACAACTATAGCCAGCGCGAGATCCATCTGATTTCGACAATTGGATTTCTTGTGGGAGCAGAAATAGAAATGACGCGGCTCGAGGGAGAGAATTCCGAGCTTTCGGAACAATTGGAGACCCGGAAGGTCATCGAGCGCGCTAAAGGAATCCTGCAACGGGATATGCAACTGAGCGAACAAGAGGCCTACGTGATGCTGCAAAGGCAAAGCCGCCAGCGTCGCAAGACGATGAAGGAAATCGCGGGGGCGATTGTCCTGAGCGACGACGTGAAGCGCGTCCCAAGCAAGACACGGCCTAGCTAGGTCCGCTGCGCCGTTGAAGGCAACCGGCCGGAAATCCGGAAATCCATGCTTCGCGCCGTATTCGGCCGTATTCGAAGGAAGTACGGCGCGCTGAGGATAAAAGAGTCAGGCTGCGCTAATCAGCGGCGGCCTGGGATTTGGCCGGGTCGATTTCGATGCGACCCTTGAAGTGGGCGCCGTCCTCGATGCTGATGCGGGCGGTGGAAATGTCGCCGATGACGGAGCCGTCGGTCTTGACGTCGACGCGGTCGCGGGCGTGTAAATTGCCGACAACTTTGCCGAAGACGATGACTTCCCCGGCGCGAATTTCGGAAGTGAGCACGGCGGAGGGGCCGACGGTAAGTTGATGGCCATTGAGCGAGATCGGGCCTTCCACTTTGCCATCAATCTGCAAGTCCTCCGTGCCGGTGAGCTGGCCTTTGATATGCAGACCGGAACCCAGACGAGCCGAGCTGCGTGAGGTGGAGATGCCAGGGCGGGCGGCGGATGGCGCCCCGAAGGGGACAACCGTTGCCGGAGATGCCGGCGTGTGTAGCGGCGGAGCCGCGGGCGCTTCAGTTTGCGTTTGCTGCTTATTCCACATAGTTCCTCCCTAATCAGTCCATGAGATAAGAATAGGATTGGCCCCAGCTGGGAAGGAGCAATGTGCAGGTACTTTAGTCGGGCGAATGGAGGCGAGGCAATGCAAAATTTTATCGACTTGCGCACTCAAGAACCTGCCCACGGGGACAGGTCAAATATGCGGAAGCTCAGGCCAGATCGACGGCGCGGTTCAGAAATCCGACCAGGTATTTCCACAAGAGATAGTAAGCGGTCAGGCCAACCACGGCGAGAACCGGAAAAATGTGGGGCGCGAAAATGGGAAGCTGAAAATCGAGGGTGCGTGTGAGTAAGATGCCCAGCGGGCCGAGAAGGAGCGGCAACAACGCGCCATGCAAGCCAATCGAAAGATGCGTGCGCGAGTGTGATGCGACGAACAGCATGTTCCACAGACCCCACAAGTTGGGAACCACCGCCATCGGGAAAATCATAATGCGCTCGAGGGGCGCCGGAAAGTTATAGACGTAACGCGCGATGCAAAACGCCGTAACGCCGACTAGAAGAACGATGGTGGGCACCACGATGCCTGCCATGTAGGCGCGCAAGTATTTGTGCTGATGCATGAGACCTCCTGATTCACAAGTGATAGAGCAGAGCTGGGATGGAGCTGGGAAAGAAAATAAGAACTGTGCTCAGGATGGCAGCGAGAGCCCAGTCGAACCATGGCACGCTGGATACAGGCTGCGGCTGTCGCTCGAGTCTGGCGAGCATTTGAGGCCAGAGGTCGCGGCGAAGTTCGGCGTCCCTCACCGGTGCGATTGCTTGCTTGAGGAGCTCTTTCATCGCATTGCTGAATTCTTCGTTGCTCATTTCGCACAGACCTCCACAACCAAGGAATTGAGTTTATTTCGCAGCATTCGAACGGCGCGGAACACCCGGACCTTCACGAGAGACTCGGAAATGCCGACCGCATGGGCGATGTCGCTATAACTTTCTTCTTCAACCAGAGCGAGGGCGGCCACCAGCCGGTATTTTGGCGGTAGCTCATAGAAGGCTTTTCGGATTAGATCGCGGGTCTCGCCGCGAACGGCGGAATCCGGGCTTGCCTCGCACGGGAGATTTTCTGGGAGCGCGGTTTCGCGGCGCGCATGCCGCAGGTGGTCCAGGGCGGCATTGGTGGCAATCCTGCGGGCCCAGGCGCGGAAATTGCCGTCGGGCTTGAACCGTGCTCGATACTTGTAGATACGCCAGAACGTTTCCACGGTGAGATCCTCGGCGATGCCGGTGTCGCGGACGATGCGTACTATCCAGGCATAGACTTCCCTCTGGTGCTGCCGGAACAGCACCTCGAAGGCTTCGAGGTCGCCCGCCGCGAACCGTTCCAGCAATTCCATCAGGACTCTCTATATCTACTTACTGTCCGGCAGCAGTATAGGTTACAAATTGTTTTCGGAACGAATTCTAGTCTAGACGTGCTGGCGGAGGAGAAGTCCGGAGGCGGGGAACTGAGGAGGCGCTAAGCACGAACGCCGGGAAAGAGCTTGCGGCGTTGCGCGGGTGGCGTGGCTGGACTCTTCTCGATGGTTGACACGATGCGATGTCGCCGAACGGGGACGATCACAAAATGTAGCTGATTGGCGACATCGGAGGAGGAGTGGAACCGAGGTGACCGCGCATAGAAAACAAAAGAGGGGCACGATGTATCGTGCCCCAACGAGGAAATGCGCGATCTTACACGTGTGGTTAGTAGATGTCGTACTGCTCCCAGTGGAGGGTGGCATCGGACTGGATGATGATGTGTTTGTGAGCAGTTTGCTCGAGTTCGTCCATGAGCATGGACTCGCGGGTCTTTAAGGCTTTGGCGATTTCGGGATGAACGCGAAGGGTGAGATTGGGGCCTTCGTGATCGGCGGTGGCCATTTTGCGGGCTTCGGATTGGATTTCGTAGCAGAGCGTGGGAATGGATTTGACCATTCCGGAGCCGGTGCAATAGGGGCACGGTTGGCAAAGAACGCGCTCGAGCGCTTGTTTGGTGCGTTTGCGAGTGATGCAGACGAGGCCGAACTCGTTGAAGGAAAGCGCTTTCGAAGGAGCTTTGTCCTGCTCGAGGGCCATTTGAAGGGCGCTCAATACCTTTTCGCGGTTGCGGCGCTCTTCCATGTCGATGAAGTCGACAACGATGATGCCGCCGAGATCGCGGAGGCGGATTTGGCGGACGATTTCCTTGACGGCTTCGAGGTTGGTTTTGACGATAGTGTCCTCGAGCCGCGTCGAACCCTTGCCGACGAATTTGCCGGTGTTTACGTCGATGGCAACGAGCGCTTCGGTGTGGTTGATGACGATGTAGCCACCGGATTTTAGCCAGACTTTGGCGCGGAGAGCTTTGTCGAGTTCGTGCTGAATGCCGAACTCCTCGAAGATCGGCGTTTCCTTGGTGTATAGCTTGACCTTGTTGACGAGCTTGGGCTGGAAACGGCTGACAAACTCGACGATCTTTCCGTACTCCTCTTCGTTGTCGATCCAGATGCCTGTGAAATCGTCGCTGACGTAGTCGCGAAGAATGCGCTCGACGAGATTGAGGTCGCGATGGAGAAGCGCGGGAGATTTGCGCTGCTCGCTGCGCTCCTTGATTTCATTCCAGGATTTGCCGAGGAATTCGATGTCTGTGCGGATTTCGTCGTCAGTGGCCCCGCCAGCGGCGGTCCGAACGATGAAGCCCCCGGGATAGCTGTTACCGGCTTCGCTCACGAGGCGGCGAAGACGAGAACGGTTCTCCGCAGAAATGATTTTGCGTGAGACGCCGGTGTGCTGGACGGTGGGCATGTAGACCAGGAAGCGGCCCGGAAGAGCGACATGGCTGGTGATGCGAGCGCCCTTTTTGCCGAGAGGCTCCTTGGCGATCTGGATGACAACGTCCTGACCGGCTTTCAGCATTTCGGAGATGAGCTGCGGCCGGCGCGGCGGGCCGGAAAAACTGCGACGACCGCGATCTTGCCGAGGGCCGCCTGGACCGCTGGGACGGCGTTCGAATCGCGGACCGCTCGGCCGACCGCCACGATCGGGACGGCCACCACGGCTATCCGGGCGCCCACTGCGGCCACGATCGCGACCGCCGCGCTGGGGACGCTGGAAACGAGCGCGTGGATTGCCGCCAATGCGCGCGGAATCACGGGGAAAATCCTCTCGCGGAGCAGCAGGGCCGCCGATGCGTGGCGCACGCGTCTCACCGGGCAGCAGGATGACATCGTCCTCGACGTGAACGGCCTCCGGGACGATTTCGCCCGCGGGCGCCTCGACCGCTTCCATTTCGGCGTGTTCGAGCACGATGTGCTCAGCATCACCGAGAGCAGCGGCATGTTCGGCGCTCTCATGCGCGGCGTTGGCTTCGAATTCAGCGCGATTAGCAGCGCGGTGCTCTTCGACTTCCTCGGTCTCATCCTCGGAGAGTTCGGATTCCGCGGCGGCTTGATCTTCCGCTGCGTCCTGTTGGGCTTCATCCTGTCGTTCTTCCTCTTCAGCTTCTTCTTCCTCTGAGAGTTCTGTTCCGGGAGTGACGTGAATTTCTTCGGCTTCGTCCTCTTCAAATTCCGCGCCACCCGCGAGGGCGTCGGCTTTAGCGTGATCGGAAGTTTCCTCATGTTTGGCTTCGACAAGCTCTGAAGAAAGAGCAGCGGTCTGATCTTCGCTAAGATCGGGATCGCCTTGAGCATCTTCGGATACGGGCCTGGATGCCAAGGGCAACTCGAGTGGAGAAGCTTCGTGCCGCGGCGGGTTCGCGCCATGAGCCGAAAGGGAAGCATCTTCCGCCGTGCCGATGTTTTCGTCGGCGGAAACCGGAGCTGCTTCGGATTCGGAAGCGGCGTCAGCGAGAACCCAACGTGGAAGTCCACCGGAGAAACGGCGGGGAACGTTGCCGCCAGCGGGTCCCGTCGCGGGGATGGGTGCGCTCGGGGTACCGGACAGGCGGGAAGCTGCCTCTTCTATTTCCAGCTGCGGCTCGTGTGATTCTTGGTCGACAACCGCCGGTGGTACGGCGGAGAGCGGCTTGCCGCGATACTTCGCAAGAGACTCACCCGGAAGGAGAATCGGTTCTTCCACGGCATCCTTGGCAGGATAAGGGGGAGCCGAGAAGCCGGGTTGGCGGGGATTTTCTGGGCGACGATTGTCAAAACCACGCTGCTCGGAACCGCGAGGTTCGAAACCCCGCGGCTGGCCGCCGCGATTTTCGTGGCCTCTTTGGTCGCGGCCCCGGTTATCGTAACCACGCGTATCGTTACCGCGAGATTCGCCGCCTTGCGGCGACGCATATTTGGAAGGCGGGAGATTGCGACCGCCTACATTTGGACCCTGCGGGCGCCCGCCGCGATGGCGGCCGCCCCGGCGGCCCCAGCGTCCACCTCGGCCACGATCACCGCCACGACCGTAGTCTTGGCCAGGGCGATCGCCGCCACGATCAGAGCGTGGCGCGTAATTCTGAGTAGGATTGTAATGTGGCGAAAAATTCTGGGGCGCAGAGGCGTTCGAATCTGGTTGCCGCTCTTCGGGATGCCCGGAGTGAGTTTCGTCGTGAGCTTCTGCAGCATGGGCTTCGTGAGCCTCGCCATCTCCGGCGTGTTCTTCCACGACTCCAGGTTGCTCGTTGTGAGAGAGGAAATCGTTGCGAGCCGGTTCGTCGTGGAAAGACTCATGCGAGACTTCCTCGGGGTGGAAGTCGTGCGGGGGAACTTCCTCCTGGTGGGAAGAGGGGGCGTGGGCTAGCGTTTCACCGGGAAGCACCTCGACGACGTTTGAGGGTGGGGGCGAATAGAGAGGCGCCGGCGCCGCCGACGGCTGATCGGTGTGCGAGTGTCCGTGATCGTAGTCCTCAAGATTTTCGAAGACGTCGCTGACGTACAGGAAGGCATCGCCATCGAGGCCGATGTCGACGAAAGCGGACTGCATGCCGGGGAGGACGCGGGTGACTCTGCCTTTGTAGATGCTGCCGACGAGGGCGAACTCTTTTTCGCGCTCGATGTAGATCTCGACTAACTGACCTTCTTCAAGAATCGCGACCCGCCGTTCGTGGGAGGCCGCGGAGATAACCAATTCTTTTGACATGAAAACTCCTGACTATTGGTGACCCGGGCCAAGCCGAGGGTCACTTTTCTGTGCGGCCGCAAAGGGCCGACAGGACGCATCGCCGCGCGGATTAAGTCGTCGGAAGTCCTGGAAAACGGGGCCGGCCCGGTTCGCACCGGGACACACGCTGGCCACACTGATATCGAGATGGCTTTACGTTCGAAGCCGGAGGGAGACTTCCTCTTGCTTACGAGGCTGGTCCGTTGCCGGAGAGCTTCCGGGCCAACGGCGGACGATGCTGTCCTCACTCTAAAGATCCTTAATCCTATGGCCCAAGCTTGCTGAGCCACTACTTCCAACCCGGCGGGGTTTGCCAAGGCAAACGCCTCGCGCGGGACCGGCGGGGGGTTCAGTTAACGAAGCGGCGAAGCCGAACATTCATAACCAGACCAATCGCCAGGAAAACAAACAACGTAGCGGAACCCCCGTAACTCATGAGAGGAAGCGGGATTCCAGTCACAGGCATAGCGCCAATGACCATCGCTACGTTTACCAAAACGTGAAAACCAAGCGCTGCTGCGACGCCCATGACAAGGAACATTCCGGCGCGGTCTTTCGCGCGCTGAGCGTTCTGTACTAAGCGTAACAGAAGAGCCATGTACAGCCCAAGGGCAAGCAGCACACCTTTGAAGCCCTGCTCTTCAGCCCACGCCGACATGATGAAATCGGAGTAACGGACGGGGATGTAGCCGAGCTGGTTTTGCGTACCGTTGCCAAACCCTTTGCCCCAGAAGCCGCCGGAGCCGACGGCAATTTTAGATTGCAGGACCTGATAGCCGGAGCCTTTCGCGTCTTCTTCTGGATGCAGAAACGACGTGACTCTTTCTTTCTGATAGGGCTTCAGGACGCGCCAGCCAACGGGGAGCATCAAGAGCCCGATGAGCGCAATTGCCGCAGCGTGCTTCCACTGCAGGCCGGCAAGAAATGCGCCCACGACCAGCAAGGGCACCAGCACAAGTGCAGTGCCCAAATCGGGCTGCTTGAGAATGAGAGCCAGAGGCAACCCGACGATGAGCCCCGCCTTGATTAAATCCTGGAAGGAGAGCTCATCAGTGCGCACCTCCGCAAAGAAGCGCGCCAACACAATGATTATAATCAATTTGACCAATTCCGACACCTGAAGAAATTCTCCAAGGACGGGAATCCAGCGCTTGGCCCCGAAGCGAGTATGCCCGAAGGCCAGGACGGCGATGAGTGCGGCGATGCCAATGAGATAAAGGATGGGGGCCTGGTCGAGAATCAGGTGATAGTCCAAGCGGGAGAGCGCGAACATCAGGACAAATCCGACAAGCAGCCAGCGAAGTTGCTTATTTTGCATGCCAGCCAGGGAACTACCGTGCGTGGCCGAGTAGATCTCGATAACGCCGATAGCGCAGATAGCAGCGAGAATCGCCAGCAACCACCAATCGTAATCGCGTGTACCAGGTGCGTCGTTCATAAAAAGGAAAAGTTATCAGCCAAAGTTTAAACACTAAGAACCGAAATACGAAAAACGAAATTCGTAATATTTTGTACTAAGCACTCCTTGACTAGCCTTTGCCTCTGTTCCCCATGCGCGCTCGACTGAAATTCAATTTTGGCGCTGCGCCGTGTTGCTTGCTTCACGCACGGGCGCCTCGGCGGAGGCACCAGCAGGCTTGAGGACCGCCTGCGGCTGAATTGCGGCCGCAGCAGGCCTGTCATGCCCCAAATCATAACTCTTATCGCCAGCGGTAAGTTGCCCTTCTGTCTTTTTTGCCTTCTTATCGTAATAGGCCTTGATGATGTCGCGTGCCACCGGTCCGGCTGCTTCTCCTCCGTGCTGGCCGCTTTCCTGGACGAGAACCGAGACGACAATTTCCGGATTGCGGCGCGGCGCGTAACCGACAAACCACGCATTGTCTTCGAATTTTTTTTCTTTGCCGACGCGATCGCGTGTCCCGTAGCCGATGACCTGGGCTGTTCCGGATTTTCCGCTGAACTCAATCCCGGCGAGTTTCAATTGACCACCAGTGCCGCCAGGTTCGTTGACGACGCCGTACATGGCGTCGGTGATCTTTTGGATGGTCGGCTCCGAAATGGGAAACCGCACTTCACCGACATTCTGGGCATCTTTCAACATATGCGGCTGTTTAAAAACGCCGCCCGAGGCGATTCCGCCAATCAAGCGGGCAAGCTGTAGCGGCGTGGTCGTGACAGCGCCTTGACCGGTGGCCACAGAAATAACCTCGCCGGCATACCATTTGCGATGAAAAACGCGCTCGACCCATTCCTGCGAAGGCATAAGCCCGGGCTCCTCGGAGGGCAGGTCAATGCCGGTCTTGTGTCCCACTCCAAGTTTGCTAGCGTAATACGAAAGTCTGTCAATTCCGAGCCGCATGCCGACATTATAGAAAAAGACGTCGCACGATTTCAGAATCGCTTCGTGCAGGCTCAGTACGCCGTGCGACCTCGCTCCCTTTTTCGCGTAGTAAACCCAGCAATGGTACTGCCGTCCGAAAAACGTCCCGTAACCTGGACAAAACGTGGTGAAACCTTCCTCGGGAACATGGTCCTCGAGCATCGCTGTCGCGGTCACAATCTTGAAAACAGAACCGGGCGCAAGTTGTGCTTGAATGGCGCGGTTCAGCAGAGGATGCAGAGGGTCGTCGTTGAGCCTTTTCCATTCTTCGGGGCTGATGCGAATGGCAAAATCATTTGGATCCGGTGTGGGGCGGCTCACCATGGCGAGCACTTCTCCAGTGCGCGGATCAAGCGCAACCACGGCGCCGGGCCGCTGACCAAGAGATTGCTCTGCTACCTGTTGCAAGTCGTAATCGATCGTGAGCTGAATCTGCTTGCCGGGAATCGGTTCCTGTTGAGTTAGTTGCCCAAGATCTTTAACTTCCTTACCAACGCTGTTGACCACGACGCGGCGCATGCCGTCCGTGCCCGTGAGGATGTCGTTGTACTGGCGCTCGAGACCCGTTTTTCCAGCGAGGTCGCCGGGGCGGAGCCTGTCATTGCTCGCCTCGATCTGCTGCTCACTGACCTCACCTACGTACCCGCTGGCGTGCGACATGAAGCCACCTGGCAGATAACGGCGCCGCTGAACCATGAGCATTTCGAGCAAAGGAATGTCCGAACGGTGCGATTCAATGAACGCGACGTCCGCGTTGGTCGCTTCCGGCTTGATGACGATGGGCTGGAATTTGGGGAGATTCTTGGTGCTCTCAAGCTGATCCTTCAGATCGCGGAGCGGGATGCCCAGGCCATCGGCGACGGCGGGAAGGTTTTTGTCTATGAGCACGGGATCATCGCGGAGCAGAAGAACGCTGAAGGACGGATAGTTGTCGACCAAAACGCGCCCATCGCGGTCCAGCATACGGCCGCGCGGTGCGATGATGGGAATGGAACGCACGCGATTGCGCTCGGCCATTTGTGAATATTTGTCGGAGTCGACGACTTGAAGCTTCCAAAAGCCGAGAAGCAACAATCCCACCATGCCTACAATGATGTAGGAGGCTATGGCCAGTCTGGCCTGAGGCAGCCGATTGTCGTTGCGAAACCAGTACGACACGAAAACCCCGCGCGCGAGTGTCTTTTTTGTGGCGCTCGTCAAACGGACGGCGCTTTCATGAGGGCGGTTTCTCGCCCGTCCCGCGAGAAGCCGGGAAATGCTCGCGTCACGAAAAAATCTTCAGCGTGGGTTTCGAAATGTCCGTCGAAAAGTTTTTTCGAATGAAAGTGCTCGAAAAAATCTCTACGAGCTCCCGAATCACTGCCGGACCGCCGCTACTTTCACGCAGCAAAGTCACTCTAAACGTAGCACTTGGCCGAGGGTGCCGCAAGCCGTCCTGAAGTACAGTTGCTTGGGCAATACCCCGTGGAAAGGCCCACGGGCTATTCATGACGCAAGGCCTGGACCGGGTCGACTTGCGTCGCTCGTTTCGAGGGTAGATAGCTGGCAAAGAGCGAAACCGCGGCAAGGATTAACGCTGCAACAGCGAAAGTTGCAGGGTCATAGGGCCCCACACTAAAGAGCCAAGCAGAGAGAAGATGGGATGTTGCGAATGAAAGAATGAGTCCGGCCGCGCAGCCCGCGCAGACTACAGCGAGCCCTTTATTCAGAAATAGAGCCACAACTTGGCGCGGCATCGCACCCAAAGCGAGGCGGATGCCGATCTCATGGCTGCGTTGGCCGACTTCGTAGGCTATGACGCCGAAGAGACCGATCGCGCTGAGCACCAATGCGAGGACAGCTGCGCAGGCGAGGACGGCACTCGCCAAGCGCGCGTCCGTGTATTCGCCACGCACTTGCTCCAGAAGCGGCATAGTCTCTGTAATAGGCACGTTCGAATCAGCCGCGGAGATGGCTTGGCGAATGGCCGGCATCATCGCGAGAGGATCGCCCGAGACGCGGACGCAAAAGCGGGCGTCCGTTTGGGGCTCGGTGTCATTTTGCCAGAAAGGCAGATACGCCATGGAAATGGGCGGATCGAGGGCACTGCGGACTTGCGCGTCCTTGACGATGCCAACAATTTGATAAGGCCGACCGCCAAAGATCACGAACTTGTGGATTGGAGGATTTTGGGGCGAGATTTTATGCGCCAGCGTTTCGTTGACGATGGTAACGCGAGGTGATCCGGGAAGGTCGAATTGGGTGAAGTCGCGCCCCGCCACAAATGGAATGCGAAGAGTTGCAAAGTAGTCAGGCGCAATTTCATGGACGGGTGTTTCGCTCTGATCCTGGGGTTTTACGCTGATCTTTACCGGCAGCGCCCACTTTATCCCGCCGCCGTTGCCCCAGACGGATCCTGAGGTATTCATCAAACTGACAGCTTGGATACCTGGAAGCGAATGCAGGCGATCAACCACTTCGCGGAGAAACGCTTGCGATTTTTCTGGAGCATAGCCGATGAGGCGCGGACGCAAGCGGAGCCCGAGAACGTGATGCAGGTCCATGTTGCGGCCTGCCATGAGTTTCACCGTGCTTCGCGCGAGCAATCCGGCACCGACGACAAGGGCGACGGAAAGCGCGACTTGAAGCGTAACGAGAGCCATGCGAGTCCTGGTGCGAATGAAGCCACGCAAACTTCCTCCGCTCTTAAGAGCTTCGATCAGGTCCGCACGATTTGCCTGCCAAATGGGAGGCACCGCGAAAAGCAAAGCGCTGAGGAGAGTGACGACCACCGAGTAACCAACCACCCTTGGATCCATGCGCACATCAAAGAGGCGGCGGTAACCCTCCGAATCTATGGAATAAAATCCCGCGAGCCACGTGCTGGTCCAGAGAGAGAAGACAACGGCGAGGGCGCCCCCGCAGCCGGCGAGCAAGAGATTTTCCGCAAGTAAAAGGGAACTGATGCGCGAAACGCTTGCTCCCAGGGCGCGACGCATGGCGATCTCCGCATTGCGCGCAGCACCGCGCGCTACGAGCAGTCCGCCGACATTCGCGCAAACCACGAGCAGCAAGATGCCAGCAACCGCCGTGAGCAATCGTGTCAGGAGAAGAAAATAATGGCGGCTCTGCTCCGAAATTCCAACGGCCGGCGTTACCGACACAGCGGTTCGTTCGTCAAAACCTCCTCCAACCGTCTGTAACTGACGCACCAGTGTGCCGAGTTCGGCTTGCGCTTCCTGTGTGCTGCGGCCAGGAGCGAGGCGACCCATCAGTTCCAGGAACGTGCAGTCTGGCTTGAAGGCATCGCACCAGCGATAGCCGACGCGGCTCATCATCGAAGGAATCCAAATTTCGTTGGGGCTTCCGCCGATGTTCACGCCGGCGAACTTTTCCGGAGCCACACCGATGATCGCGAAAGGAGTACTGTTGATGAGCAAAGTCTTCCCGAGGACGGCAGGGTTTGTGCCGAAAATTCGCTGCCATAAACCGTAGCCGATGACGGCGACAGCGTCGCGGCCCGGCACGCTGTCTTCGTCGCGCGAGAAAAAGCGGCCAAGCTGTGGGGAGAGACCGAGCATGGGAAAGTAGTTGCTGGAGACAACCGCGCCTTGGACTTCACCTGACTCGCCATTCGCGTTTATGAAAAGAGGTGCAGTGGAATAGTGGGCCGCAAGCGTTTCCAGAGTTTTTGTGTGATCCCGCAGATAGCTGAACTCGGGATAGCTGAAATCGGTGCCGCCTTGACCTGCCGGCGCATAAATACGCACAAGTCCAGCAGGATCTTTGGCAGGGACATGGCGAAGAAATAGGGCATCGACAAAGCTGAAGACTGTGACGTTTGCCGTGATTCCCAGCGACAGAGTGATGATGGCGATAGCGCTGAACCCCGCATTCTTCCACAGCGTGCGCGCGCCGAATCGCAAGTCTTGCCACAAGGTTTCCAGTGATACAAAAACCCACTGCTCGCGGCTGCTCTCTCTCACGCGGCTCACATTTCCGAATCGTCGCCGCGCGGCATGACGGGCTTCCGTTGCTTCGAGCCCAGTCGCCCGATTTTCGCCTTCACGCATGGAAAGGTGGAATTCAAGTTCGTCCTGAATATCGCGGTCCAGTTGCGAACGCTTCCAGAGCGCGTTTATTCTCAACCAGATTTGTCTTAGCCATGCCTGCATGAGCCGATTCTCCGGAACACTCCACACCAAGAAATCTAAGACCCAAAATCCACTGCTTAATCGTAGCGAAGCGCGACTATGGGATCGATGCGGGTGGCGCGGCGCGCGGGAATGTAGCAAGCCGCGAGCGCCACGAACGCCAGGAGAAAGGCCACGCCAGCGAAGATGGCGGGGTCGGTCGGCTTAACAACGAAAAGCAAACTAGCCATCAGCCGGGTCAGTCCCAAGGCGGCCGCGATGCCGATTGCAATTCCGAGGAAAACAAGTTTGGCGCCTTCACGAACAACGAGGCTCAGAACGTCGCGTTGCTGCGCTCCAATGGCCATTCGCACCCCTATTTCATGGGTCCGCTGTGTGACCGCATAAGCCATGAGGCCGTAAATGCCGACGGTGGCGAGAATCAGCGCAAGCACGGCAAAGATTCCGAGAAGAGACATGTTGAAGCGCTGCTGATCGAGCGAGACGGCCATCAACTCGTCCATGGAGTGAATATCGCTCACGGGAATTTGGCGGTCGACGTCCCAGACCTGTTGTTTTACTTCATCGACCAGGCCAACCGAAGGGCCGGAAGTGCGGATGACAAGAGTCATCCAGCGGCGCCAGGCCTCATCAGATTGTGAAAAAGGAGCGTACACCGCGGGATCGACTGGCTGGTTGAGCCCGGAATGTTTTACGTCGGCGGCGACACCCACGATGGTCATCCACAGGTGTGGGTTAGGCGCTCTGATCCAGTCGATACGCGCGCCGATAGGATTCGAGTGCGGAAAGAACTGTTTCACGAACTCTTCGTTAACAACTGCCACGAGCGGCTGGCCCTCGCGATCCATGGGCGTAAATTCTCGCCCTTCGAGGATGGGGATTTTCATCACGCGGAAGTAGTCACCCATTACCGAGAGGGTTTGCACTCGCGGTTCAGCGCCAACGGGGACCGGCTTGCCATCAAAGATGACGCCGTGAGCGACGTAGTTTCCGCCGAACGGAATATCCGTCACCATGGCAGCCTGGGCGCCGGGCAGGGAATTGAGCCTTGTCAAGACTTCGCGGCGAAATTGCGTTTGTGGAGGAATCTCTGCGTAACGCGTCGCAGGCAATTGTAGATGCATGGTCATGAGGCTTTGTGGATTAAACCCAGGATTGACAGACAAGAGATGTGAAAAGCCTTTGATCAACAATCCCGCTCCAACCAGCAACACCAGCGCCAGCGCGAATTCAGCCGTGACCAGCGACTTTCGCAGCAGATTGCCGGAAGGGCCAGACGTCGTTCCGCGGCCCGCGTCCTTGAGCGATGCCGCAAAGTCCACGCTCGCGGCCGACCATGCAGGAGCGATGCCGAAAACAATGCCGGTGAGAAGAGAAATGCCGAACACGAAGAGGAGAACGCGCGTATCCAACTCAATGCCTTTGAAACGTTCGAGAGAAGCGGGCTTCAGCGACAGAAGGAGGCTTGTGCCCCATTCAGCGAGCAAGAGTCCAACGAGACCGCCGCTTACGGCCAGGAGCGCGCTTTCCATCAGTGATTGGCGAATCAGGCGCAACTTACCCGCTCCGAGAGCCGTGCGAATGACGAGTTCCTGGCGCCGCGCAACAGAACGGGCCGTCAGCAATCCAGCGAAATTCGCGCAAGCGATCAGCAACACGAACCCCACAGCTGCAAACAGAACCAACAGTGCAGGACGAACGTCGCCGGACACCAATTCATGCATGGGAAGAAACACCTTTTGGCGTCCTCTTTCCGTCTCAGGATACTGCTCCGCGAGGCGGTGATCGATTGTGGACATTTCCGCTTGCGCTTGCGCGAGAGTCGCTCCAGGTGCCAAGCGCCAGTAGGTATGCATGAAATGAACGCCGCGAAACGGGGCCGCTTCCGGGTAAGCCACCCAAAGCGAAACGAAAACGTCTGCGTGCTCCCTGGGCAACGCGAAACCGGCGGGCATCACGCCCACTACGGTGTAGTCGTTTCCACCGAGAGCAATTGTCCGGCCGAGAGCGTGGGGATCGCTGCTCAAAAAATTCTGCCAGAACGAATAGCTCACCACGACATTTCGCGGGCCGCCTTTGACATCCTCGTCGGGGACGATGATCCGGCCTAGCATGGGAGGGACTCCGAGCGTTTCCAGAAATCCCGCGTCTACGAGCGCCGCACGAATTTGCACCGGCTCCGGGCCGCTGGTGTAGTCCAAGTCTTCGATGTTGATTCCACCTCCGTCAGAGAAGGCGCGAGTCTGCCGCTGGATGTCGAGGATGTTCATGAGCGAATCGTTCTGCTTCATGGCGACGAGCCGCTGGGGATCTTTGTAAGGAAGCGGAGCGAGCAAAACACCATTGATCACGCTGAAGATGGCGGTGTTGGCCCCGATGCCGAGAGCGAGCGTGAGCACAGCGACCGCAGTGAACGCGGGGTTTTTGCGAAGCATGCGAACGGAGAAGCGCAAGTCCTGCCAGAGTGATTCGAGCGAGACGAAGGTCCACATTTCACGAGTCCTTTCTTTTAAGCTAGTCGCGTTTCCAAATTGGCGGCGCGCGGCATAATGGGCTTCTTGGGAGTCGATTCCGGCGAGGCGGTTTTGCTGTGCGCGCATTGCGAGATGAAAGGAGACTTCGTCATGGAGATCGCGATCCAGCGACGCTCGCCAGAAAATTGACTTCAAGCGAAACCATGATTTGTGCATCCACTCCGAGAACATGGTCGTCTCCTGCCAGGGTTATGCCGTTTGCAGTATTCGGGCGACTGCACCGGACATGCGGCGCCAGAATTCGGTTTCTTGCGCCAACTGTCTTCGTCCCGCGACGGTCAGGGAGTAATACTTGGCGCGGCGATTGTTGTCCGAAATCCCCCATTCGGCTGAGAGCAGGCCGCGGAGCTCGAGACGATGGAGAGCGGGATAGAGCGCGCCTTCCTCGACCCTTAGAACGTCATCTGAAGTCTGGTGAATCCACTCGGCGACGCCGTAGCCGTGCATGGCGCCGCGAGCCAGCGCTTTTAGAATCAGGAGGTCGAGCGTTCCCTGAAGCAGATCTCCGGGATTTTCTCGATTTTCTTTCATGGAGGATCCCTCACTTATCCATAAGACGTTTAGGGGAGGGAATTGTTCCATGGAATTTTAGCCTTCAGTAAGAATTCTTTGCGCCGGGGGAAGTAGGAGGTCAAATGCGCCCGGCGGTACAGTGGAATTCTCAGAAACTTGCTCGCCAGGGGGCCACGCGTTATCGTATTTGGACTGTTCTCATGCAAAGCGAAACCTCCTTGCCCTTGCGTTTGGCCCTTGTCGGGATGTCCGGTGCTGGAAAAACCTTCTGGACAAAGAAGTTAGCCGCCGAAGGCTGGACCGCGATTTCGTGCGACGACCGCATCGAGGAGAAGCTGGTGGCGCGACTAGTTGCTGGCCGACACACAGGGATTCACGGCGTGGCGGCGTGGATGGGCTGGCCGGACAACCCGAGCTATGCCGAGCGCGAGGCCCAGTACCTTGAAGAGGAAATCCACACGTTGGGCGAGGTGCTTACATCGCTCGAACGTGAGCCTGACAAACCGCTCGTGCTGGACACCACGGGCAGCGTGATTTACACGGGGAATAATTTGTTGCTTCGTTTGCGGCGGCGAATGACCGTGGTCTATCTTGCCGCATCGGCGCAGGAACAGCAGCTCTTGATCGAGCGCTATTTGAGCGACCCCAAACCGGTGCTCTGGCGCGGCGCTTTCCAGCCTAAGAAGGGCGAATCCCCTCAAGAGACTGTCGCGCGCTGTTATCCCATGCTGATTTCCGCGCGGCGGCAGAGTTATGAGGCTTTGGCGCATTGCACTCTTCCGGTTGCCGACTTGCGCCATCCTGCCCTCAATGCTGAATCGTTTCTTTCCAGAATTCGTGGGCAACTCGAGCGCGGAAGATGAGATACCGGAGCACTGGGCGCAAAGCGCCGCTGACGTCGCTTCGCGGCGCAGTGCTGCGCGGGCTCGCGCCCGATGGCGGGCTGTATATGCCCGTGGAAATCGCGCGGCATTCGCCCCGGGAATTGGAAGATTATCGCGGGTTGCCGTTCACGGAAGTTTGCTTTCGTGTGGTTCGGCCCTTCGCCACGCCGGACGTACCCGAAGAAGTGCTGTGGCAGATCGTCGCGGAGTCGATCAACTTTCCGGTGAAGCTGGTTTCGCTCTCGCCGGGCCTTCACATTCTCGAACTGTTCCACGGTCCCACGTTGGCGTTCAAGGACTTCGGCGCGCGATTCATGGCGCGGATGATGGGCTACTTTGTCCGCGGAGAAACGCGGCCGTTGACCGTACTCGTGGCGACTTCCGGAGATACCGGGAGCGCCGTCGCGCATGGCTTCCTCGGCGTGCCCGGAATTCGTGTCGTGATCCTCTATCCTTCGAAGCGCATCAGCGAAGCGCAGGAAAAACAGTTCACGACGCTGGGCGAAAACATCACCGCGCTCGAAGTGGCTGGAAGTTTCGACGATTGCCAGCGACTCGTGAAACAGGCATTCTCGGATGTCGAACTCAACAAGCGCGCTTTCCTTACCTCCGCCAATTCGATCAACATCGGCCGGCTGCTTCCACAAATGTTTTACCACGTGGCCGCGTACCGTCAGTTGCCGGTGGCGTCCGTACCGCTGGTTGTATCCGTGCCCAGCGGGAATTTCGGCAACTTGACCGCGGGACTTTTTGCCAAACGCATTGGCTTGCCCGTGGCAATGTTCGTGGCTGCCACTAACGCCAACGACGTCGTGCCCGAATACCTGCGCTCCGGAGAATTTCACCCGCGCCCGGCAACGCAAACGTCTTCAAACGCCATGGATGTTGGCAACCCAAATAATTTCCCGCGCCTCCTGGATTTGTGCAGGGGACGGCTCGAATACGTCCGGCGCGAAATCTGGGGCCACGCCGCTACGGACGCCGAGACGCTTCAGGAGATGAATTCGATCCACGATCGCTTCGGCTACATCGCCGATCCGCACACCGCGGTCGGCGTCCTTGGTTGGGGAGCCTACAAGACCGAACACTCCGAGCCCGCGCAAGGACTGGTGCTGGCCACAGCGCACCCGGCGAAATTCGCCGATGTGGTGGTGCGCGCCATCGGCACGGCGCCTCCGCTTCCCGATCGTCTAGCCGCATGCTTAAAACGCGAAAAATTGTCTTTGCCGATGACGCGTGTCTACGACGATTTCAAACAGTTTCTGCTCGCGCAGTGACGGTCAGGCGGTTTTGCGCAGGCGATCGAGGAGCATGAAGAGAAAGACGGCGACGAGTGCGTTGACGAGCGCAGCCGTTCCGAGATGCCATGTGAACCAGGGCCCGGACTGAGAAAGAAGCAAGCGCTGGGTTAGAGCGACGATGCCCTGGTGGACGACAAAAAAAGCGGCCGTTAATGCAAAGCGCGCCGCGGGATGCTCCGTATCTAGCCGCGCACCAATCGAAGACGCCAGATACCCGATCACCGTTTTCGCAATCCCGTAAAGGCCGAGCGGAACCGTCGATCCGCTCAGGCTGTCCTGTAAAATGCCGATGGTCATGCCCAGAAGCAACCCGGTGGACGGATTTCGCCTGCTCAGGCCGAAATAAACGGTTATAAGCAGCGGAAGATCCAGAATTCCCGTTTTCGGGAAATACACGGGTACGAACGCCTGCAAGACAAGAGCGAAAGCTGTAGCCAATACGATCGCGCCCGCCCGAAACTTGTGCACCTCAATGTGCAGCTCGCTGCTGCGAATGTCGTAGGCGGCGTTCATGGCTTTTCGGGCGAAGCCGGACTGTTTGCCGCAGCGGACGGACCGCCTGCTGCCGGCGTTGCGGCAGCCGGCGCCGAGGAGTCTTGCTTCAACTGCAGCGGCTTCATGGTCAACAGCACGAAGACCTCTTCAAGCCGTTCGAGTTTCGCGGCAGGCCGCACACGAATCTGCTTGAAAGGGTTCCCTGGTTTGATTTCCGCGATAGTGCCGACCGGCAAGTCGCGCGGAAAAATGCGGTCCATGCCGCTCGTAACCACTCGCTCTCCGGAATTTACGTTGTCATCGTTGGGGATGTACTTCATGACCAGCAACGGCTCGCCTGTTCCGCCCACGGGGCTCTGTATGCGCGAATCCACCAGCATCGCGCCAACACCGCTGTCTTTGTCAGTCAGCAGGAGAACCTGCGAAGTGTTGGGGTAGGAATCAATGACTTTGCCGACGACCCCGTCGGGAGTGATCACGCCCATGTTGCGGCGGATGCCGTCGCGTTCCCCGCGGTCCAGGTAGATAGTCTGGCTGGCGCTGTCCGCGCTGCCGCCGATCACCCGCGCGCTCACCATCGGGACATCCATGCTGGTCTGGCGAAATTTCAACAGAGCGGCGAGACGGTCGGCCTCCGCTGCTTTGCCTTGGAGCTGCGTGATTTGCAGTTTCAGCCCGTCGTTTTCTCGCTTCAACTCTTCGTTTTCGCGCGAAGTGTTTTGCAGAGCGAAGTAGTGATTCCACGTGTCACGAATATGGCTGATGCCGTGAGCGCCCGCGCGTTCGAACGGCGAAACCGCGCCGACCGTCCAGACCCGGATTAGCCGGCCTTGCGAGTCCCGCTTGATTTGCACGGCCAGCAACAGCACCTGCAGGAGCACTACGCCCCCGAGCAGGAAAAGCGATCTATGACGAGAGGGAAGAGCGACCATGGAATCCAGTAGCACAGCCCTTGCGCTGTGCGGTTCGAAATTTTTGCGATAGCGTCAAACTCGAAAAAACTTTAGTCGATGCAAACCTGGCGCAACAGCCGGAAATCGCTCAGCATCTTGCCGGTACCCAGCACCACGGAAGCCAAGGGGTCATCGGCAATGGAAACCGGCAAACCAGTCTCTTCCCGGATGCGCTTGTCGAGGTTCTTCAAGAGCGCGCCTCCACCCGTCAGAACGATGCCGCGGTCGCTGATATCCGCGGAAAGCTCCGGGGGTGTGCGTTCCAGAGCTACGCGGACGGCATTAAGAATCGTTGCGACGCATTCGCTCAAAGCTTCGCGAATTTCGCTGTCGTCGATCGTCACCGTTCGCGGCACGCCTTCGATCAAGTTGCGGCCCTTTACTTCCATGGTCAGGGGCTTTTCCAGCGGATACGCCGAGCCGATTTCCATCTTGATCTGTTCCGCCGTGCGCTCGCCGACGAGCAAGTTGTATTTGCGCTTTAAATATTGCATTACGGCTTCGTCCATCTCGTTTCCCGCGACGCGCACGGAGCGCGAGTACACGATGCCGCTCATGGAGATGACCGCAATGTCCGTCGTCCCGCCGCCGATGTCCACGACCATATTTCCGGAAGGCTCTTCGATGGGCAGGCCCGCTCCGATGGCCGCAGCCATGGCTTGCTCCACGAGGTAAACTTCGCTGGCCCTTGCGCGATAAGCGGAGTCCTGCACCGCGCGCTTTTCCACCGGCGTAATCTCGCTCGGCACTCCAATGACGATTCTGGGATGCACCAGCACGCGGCGGTTATGCGCCTTCTGAATAAAATACGTCAGCATCTTCTCGGTGACTTTGAAGTCGGCGATTACGCCGTCCTTCATCGGTTTGATGGCCACAACGTTTCCCGGCGTGCGCCCCAGCATTTCCTTGGCCTCGCGGCCGACGGCTACGACTTCGCCGCTGGACTTGTTGATGGCGACGATCGAGGGCTCATTCACGACGATGCCCTTACCGGCAGAAAACACCAGCGTGTTCGCGGTTCCCAGATCGATGGCGAGGTCGGAAGAAAACAAACTAAAAATCGACCTCAGGTTGTACCCGTTCTTATTCATTCCCCCCGCCCCCCGCGGAGAAATCCTCTCCGCCGTCCAGCCGACAACTCGTTGTGCAACAGCCTGACGGTCCATGTGGACCGTCGCGCGGCCAACTACACCATTGTCTCCGGACTTGGCGACCGGCGCAAAGTCGCGCCTGCGTCTTTTTTCTCGCGAGACCTAAAAACGATCATCGTTCAAACTTTTATTTTGGCACAAAGATCGTCACCTTCGTTTGCCCCGTGCCACCGCGGCGGTTCTCCCCCACGATAACGATGGTATGCTCCCCAGGCTCGAGTGGCTCGGTAAAGTGCCGGAACGTGCCATCCGGCGCGATGATGGGCACCGGCTGGCCGTTTACGATCAACGCCGCGCCTGGTTCCGTCTTGCCGATAATCTCTACAACCCGGCCATGAACCTGTTTGCCGGTAATCTCGAGCAACATATCCTGCGTTTTTCCCTGCGCGACTAAAGTAAACCGGAAGGTTTCGCTGACTTCGCTCGTTTCCTTCTTTGCATCAACGGCTGTGACCGTCCAGAAATAGTCCCCCGCGTCGAGCCCGGTGACGTCCACTTCGGTTCCCGAAATTCCTGGTACATCCTTCACTGTTTTCGTAAACATAGCCGTCGCGCTGATTCGCAGCCGGTAGGAAACCGCCTGGGGCACCGGCTTCCATTCAAAATGAATCGATGCCGATTTCGGATTCTCCACGATCAGCGGCTCAAAGTTGCGAGGCGAGATCAGGTCCGGCGGTCCAAGTACATCGGACTTCGTGATGGGCCCGCCCGTCGGGATAGTCGCTTTCTGCAGGGCCCCGATCTCCACTTTTTCCTGTCCGCGCCGCAATTCCGCGCTGCCGCTCGAGACTACGATCTCGTCTTGCTTATGGTCCGGGTCCGCCTTGACGGCTGCGTGGCTGTTTGAATGTACTTGCGCCACGGAGTCTTCGACGCTGACCGCCGCTTTCGAACCTGGCGAAGCCCAGCTTGGAGTGCGAAGGTCTACCTGTCCGACGTCGATGCGCACTCCCGAACTCGAAGGCTTTTCCCGCCCCATGGAATTTTCTTCCACGGTGATGAACGTTCCGGACTTCACCGTATAGGTCGTGCCGTCGGCAAAGGTGATGCGCGCCGCGCCGTCCGCCGAGGTCTGGATTTGATCGCCCTTGTCCAACGTGGTACGAAAATCCGCGTCCACCCACTGCACGGAATTAACTTTCTTTACCTGCACTTTTCCGTCGAGGTTGACGAACTTGGCTTGCGTCTGCGAAATCGCCAGCGCATCGCTATCGCCGTTGCCGATCGATTTATTCAGTTTGTCGTATGCTTGCGTGTATAAATTCGGGTCGATGAGATACAACGCCGCAAAAATAATCACTGCACCCAGAAGGGCGTAAATGGCCACGGTTTTGTACGTCACCGTGTGCCAATACACTTCCACGCGTTTTATCTTCGGGTGATTCGGGTCGTATGGTGTCTGTGTGCTCACGGGTATACGGGCGGCAACGGCCCCAAACTTCGAATCTACCACAGTAATTAGAACGCAGACGGCCGCTGCAGCTTGCGGTGGTCAAACTGCAAATAGCGGTTGCGCCTGCCAGCCCTTTGGCCAGGCCCTTCTGTCCCAAAGGACAGCCAGCCGCATTTCCCCAACGGGGTTTCGATTCTTCGATTTCTGGCGCGGCTTCTAGGTGGATTTTGCGCGAAGAAACGCGAGCGTCAAAGGCCACGCCATGAGGGCCGCTACCGGGCTGTAGCTGGCGCGCGCGTCACAGAAAAAGGCGTGGTCCGCGTTCGAAATCTCGACATTCACGAAATTTCTTCCCGCGGCGCGCAACGCATCGGTCACCGCTCGCACCTGCTCTGGCGGTATGTGCTTGTCGCGCCCGCCCCAAAAGAGCAACAGCGGTGCGCGTATTCCGCTTGCCCGCCCGAGCAGGCCAGGATTTGTCGCGTTCGGCGCAATTCCCCCTCCGTAGTATGAAATTGCTCCGGCGAGCGGCAGAGTGATTGCTGCGAGAAATGCCGCGCGTCCTCCCATGCAGTAGCCGATCGCGAAGATTGGGGGCTCATCTCCAATCGCGCCGCGAAGCCAGTCAAACGCGGCCCGGTGGTCTGCCGTCGTCGACGCATCGCTCAGCGCCTTCATGTGGGGCATTGCGCTCGGAAAGTCGTCATAGCGCCCTTCGAACCCCGCAGCCGTGCGGTGGAAGAGCTCTGGCGCTACCGTGACGAACCCTTCGCGCGCGAATCGCCCTGCGATGTCGCGAATATGCGCGTTCACGCCGAAGGCCTCTTGGAAAACGAGTAGTCCAGGATGCCGGCCTTCTTGCTTTGGGCGTGAAGTCCACGCGCGCATGGTAGAGCCGTCGCTCACGCTAAGCTGTACGTACTCGCCGCGGATTTCCATGTGCGTCCCTCTCGTTCGAAGTGTTCCTCAAAATGCTGGATAACCGCCGGCTCAGTGCCGGATGAAGTAGCCGCGCTTATCGAGATTCGCCGCCACCGCCACGTCGAAGAAGCCCACCATCATCTCATCGTAAGTCTGCTCGCCCCAGCGCACGGAGGCCTCCGGGTCTGGATTGTGAGGATTGTTGCGCGAATTATCGTACCAGGCGACGGCCTGGAGCTCCGTGCCGGCTTTCAGCAATCGCGGTTTGGAGAGACGGTAACTTATCTGCCAGTGAAAATGATAATGGACGTCCAGCAAGGGCTCAATTTCCTGGTCCGGTCGGTCGCTGGAATTCTTTTCCCGGTGAATAATGTTGTACTCGAATCTTTTCCCGCGCAAGTGCATGTGCGGGAAGAAGCTAAGGAGCGTCGCGTCGTTTGGCAGAGTGCCACGCGCTTCCACGCGGAAATCCGGCGCGCCCGGTGGAATCACGAAGTGATCATTGGTCAGCTGCAGCGTAAGCACGCGTTCTGCGGGAGGGTGCTTCGAAAAAATGAGTCCTACGCTGGTTTGGTCGCTGGCCGCGTGGCCATTGGTCGTGTAGTGCATCTGAAACACGAGGTCGGATCCCGCAGGAATGAATTTTGCCATGCTTACCGGCCAAGTATCCGGCGAACTCCCCGGCGCGTAAACCAGGAGAACGTCGCTGTCCGTCCAATGTGCCCCGCTGCGATCACTGGGATTGGTTAGCGTGGAAGCCGTGAACGGAACTCCTGTCGGTGCGTGCTGCATCCACTTCGAATCTGGCGGCCGCACATATACGACCGCGTGATGCACGTTCGTGCGAAGCGACGGAAGAATTTCCACTGCTCGCACCCAGCGGTCCTGCTTGAATCCCGCCGGCACAATTTCGTAGGTGTATTCGACCTCACCGCCGGCAGGAATCGGAACGGCAGTCGGCATTTTCAGGACTAAGTCCGGCTCTGGGATGCTCCAGCCTTCCGTCCAATGCAGCGGCGGGGGAGCTTCATCCGGATTCCCCGCGGGCGCACCGGCATTCGCCCACGCCGCAAGCTCTGCGATCTGCTTCGCAGAGAGCGAAGGATCATTCGAAAAGTGCCCGACATGAGGATTGGCAAACCATGGCGGCATGGACCTGTCGCGTGTCGCCTCCGCAATCGCCGCAGCGTAAGGGCGCGTCTGCTCGTAGGCTTCGAATCGCATCGGTGCAATGCCCTTGGAACGATGGCAAATCTGGCACCGCTGCTGCAATATCGGCAGCACATCGCGATAAAATGTCGTCGCGTTCGCTGTAGCGCGCTGCCGCGTGCTGTATTCTGCCGGCCTCAACAGTGTTCGCTGATGCTGTGAACCAGATAAGACCAAAACAAGCGCCGGAAGAAACACTACGATCGGCATTCGAATTACGCTGCGTATGATCATCTTCAGGGTTCGATGATACGCGTGTTGCCGCGGTTTCCCACAGACTTGCCTACGCACTGCGCGCTAGTTTCCGCGTTGCCGACAACATGCTCAGAACTCCGTCATTCGCTTCGCAAAATCCCGCTTCTAAACCGAGAGGGCCAGTAATCCTGTAAGGCGGCTTGCCAGAGGTGCCAATCTCAATGACGGTCTCCACGAAATCTTCCTGGTTGGAGATTGCTGTGTCAGACGCTCCCAGCGGCGACCATACAGCGGTTCTTATGTAGATTTTGCTTGACTCTGGACTACACTCAAGGGTGTACGTTCGGGGTGCCGCATGGTCGGTGCGAGGAAGTTAATGCGAATCGGGCAGATGTCCAAACAGTCGGGCGTAAGCATAGACGCCATTCGCTTTTATGAGCGCAGCAGACTGCTTGTAGCGCCCACGCGCAGCGAAGGTGGGTTTCGTCTGTACTCGTCTGATGATCTTGCCGCGCTGCGATTTATTCGTAGCTTACAGTCACTAGGCTTCTCGCTGAATGAGATTCGTGAATTTGCGTCCTTGAGAACCAATGATCTGCGCGCGTGCTCCGCTGTGCGGACGTTGCTTGACCGCAAGCTAAAGGACATTCATGCAAAGAGAGTCTCCTTGACGGAGTTGGAGGATGAACTGAAAGCCGCGCTCACAAAGTGCAACTCTCAACTCAAGCGTCCGAAGGGAAAGAAAAACGGTCGTTGCCCGGTCCTAACGGTCTTTGGAAAATCCAAACGCAACGGTGCCGAATGAACATTGACTTGTTGTACGTGGCGAACTGTCCGAATCACCCCGTGGCACTTGAACGGCTGCGCGCGATCCTGTCCGCAGCCAGCATTCACACGCGAGTCAACGAAGTTCTCGTGAGAGATGCGGACATGGCGCAATCATTGAAGTTTCCCGGTTCGCCAACAATTCGCGTGAATGGACAGGACGTTGAACCGCCGATCGGGCGCGCTGCCTCTTTTGGACTCATGTGCCGCCTCTATCCGGATGGCGGCGGCGCTCCGTCTCAAGACCGCTTACGGGCTGCTATCGAAAAGGCGCGTGTTTCGGGGGTCTGATGGGCAGTTGGAAGACAACTGGCGCTTCAGTCGGCGCGATGCTTACTTCTCTGTTGGCTTTGAGTTGTTGTTTGCCTCTCCCCTTCTTGGGCGCGGCGGGCGTTGCCGGAGCTTCCGTCTTCTTGGCTGGCGCAAGACCCTGGCTCTTGGGAGTATCCGTCGTCCTTCTCGGGGCAGGTTTCTTTCAAGTTTATCGCGGCGCGCGTTGCCGGGCGCGTCAGAGTAGGATTGCAATCGTTTTGCTGGGGGTGGCGACTGTCGCAGTGGTTCTTCTTCTTCTCTTTCCTCAGGTAATCGCGGGTGTTCTTGCAGATATTTCGGGTGGCGGTCGCAGATGAAGACGTGGCTGAGTTTTCTTGCGGCGTTTGGGATCGTCGCATTGGTGGCTGTGGGTTGGCGCTTCTACGGTGGCGAAGCAGTCCCGTTGGGGCAGCCGCCGCTTGTATCTCTCACGCCAACTAAGATTGACCAACTGCGTGCGGCGTTCAACAAGGCGTCTGGAGATGTTCGTATCGTCCTGCTGCTCTCGCCAACATGACCAACATGTCTGCGGGGGTCTTCCGCAGTTGAAGACGTTCTAGCGAGAAATACCAATCCGCACATCCATGTTTTTGCGGTGTGGGAACCTATTCTGCCAACGGACTATTCCCGTCCGGGCACGGCCGTTTTGGCACGCCTGTCTGATCCAAGAGTTGAGCAGTACTGGGATAAAAACCACCTCTTCGCAGAGCAGCTGGGGCACAAGATTGAGTCTGACGCAGGTCAGCCTAAGCCGAAATGCTGCAACCTCAAGGGGATTCCATGGGATGAGGTTGCCGTGTACTCCCAAGACGCACATTGGAATGAACAGCTCCCGCGTGCCGTTTTCCTGAATGGACCAGTGATACGTGCGCTTGATTTCTCGACGGTCGTCACAGACCTGCTTTCCAAGTGATCTGTTCCTGCGAGTCCTGCGCAGCGGACGTGGCACGAGGTCCAGATCCCAAGGCTCATCGCCCTCGAAGTCAGGAAGGAAATTCTCAGCTATGAGAAAGCAGGTGGAAGCTTGCTGTAGCTCGCCGGCATCACTGTGCTACTGGTTGATCGTCTCGCTGATTGCGTGGGGAGTGCTGAGCCTCATAGGTTTCTATTGGCATCCTCTCCATCCGCCGTCAGCGGCCGCATGCCTTTTCGCCATGGCCGTCGGCTGCCTCGCAAACTGGCACAAGAATCGGTCTTTTCACTGCGCCATAACTGGGCCATTATTTCTGATCGCTGGCGTCGTTTTCCTGCTCGCGGGCGGGCACATGATCCACGTCAACACCGTCTTGGTTTGGCGACTCGTTCTCGTCGGAATCGGCGCGGCATTCTTGCTGGAATGGCGATACGCTAAACGCTCTGCGTTCTAGATTTGCGCAGGCGATTTCAATCGTTGAAATCGCTAATCTCCACACCGCGCACAAACCCGCGCGCCACTGTCGCTACTTTGGAAACACTGAATAGTCTTCTTACATCTTGTCTTGCGTTCGCAAACTGGATCAACTCGGGCTAAACCCAGTTATCTGGAAACTTCTCGCCGCGCTTCGCTCATGAAACTTTCTTCTTGCCTTCCGCACTCTTCGCAGCCCGTTCAGAATCGATTTCAGTGCTTACCATCGACCTGATCTGATGTATGTTCCCGCTGTTTCCGGCTCGGCAGCTTGTCCGCGCAACAATTCCAGAACCGGCTTCAAGGGTTCAGGACCGCGCTTCGTCTGCTTTCAAGAACTTTTGCAACCCGCTTAATCTTGTCATGCTCGACGCCAACTTCATTCAGCGCTTCACGGAAGTGCTTCAGAAACCGGTCGAAGTGCCCGTCATTCAATCCTTGCCCTCGCACGCGCGCGTGCACTGCCCCAATATCCTGGCCGGTGTATACGACTTTTCCCCCAAGTAGCATGGATAAAAACATTCTCTGGCGCGCGAGCAGTTGCTCCATGTCGGTCGTTGCAAAAAAAGGACGGAGCGTTTCGTCCGCCAGGACTCTCCGATAGAAGGCTTCGGTTGCGGCTGAGACGGTTCTCCGCCCGCCGATGAGGTCAAATAGGTCATCGATCATCTGTTCCTCGCGCGCCAGACAATGGAATGGATTCTGCTGCTCATCCGGAGTCCTGCGATTGGCCAACATTGTAGCTTTCATCGAGCTGAAATCAACTCCGGCCCACCCGTTACCCACGGGATGGGAAGAGCGGACTTCGCAGCCGCTATCCGTCCTAATACAGGAATCACTGACCAATTTGTCGAGAAAAGCGAGATCCCGCGAATATCCTCCCGCGCTCCGCCCAACGTACGCAATTTGCGCGCCACATGTTACCATCCCTCGCATGGGCGATTCCGCTTGTGTCCCAAGTCCTGCCTCGGCCGTCCCAGCCACGACGGTTACTTCGCGGCACTCTGCCCTCGTCCGCCTCACTCACTGGATCACCACGCTGTGCTTTATTGCCCTCCTTGTCAGCGGAATTGAACTTGTGATCTCTCACCCTCGCTTCTATTGGGGCGATACAGGGAATGTATTGACTACACCGTTGTTCAAACTCCACATCCCTTCCTCGAGGAACTTGGTGCCGACCGGCTACGGGTACGTGCTGCCGGACCAGAACGGCTGGAGCCGCTACCTCCACTTTCAAGCGGCGTGGGTCGCGGTATTGACCGGCTTGCTGTACGTAATCTTCATCTTGTTCACCGGCCACTTGCGGAAAAACCTGCTCCCGCGTAAGGCCGATCTCTCTTGGCATGCGTTCTCCACCTCGATCGCAAACCATTTGCGCTTCAAGCGCCCGAGTGAGGCGGAAGCCTGGTCGTATAACCTGCTCCAGCGGCTCTCCTACCTGTTCGTCATCTTCGTTCTGTTTCCCCTAGTCATCTGGACGGGCTTGGCGATGTCCCCCGCCTTTGTTTCCGCATTTCCCTCGACCGTCATTCTATTGGGCGGTCGGCAATCCGCGCGCACGCTGCACTTCTTCGTATCCCTGGCTCTCGTTCTCTTCCTGCTTGTCCACGTTGCGATGGTATTTCTTGCCGGATTCTGGAGCCGTATGCGAGCGATGATCACTGGCCAGGCCGGCACACATGAGGAGCGCACATGACCGAACTCTCACGGCGCAAACTGATTTTCACCGGACTCGCAGCTACCGCCGGCGTCTCAGGCCTGGCTGTGGCCGCGCGCCTTGCGCAAAAGTATGGACTGGTCCCGCCCGATCACGGCGGAATCTACGGCCTCGGCGAAACGCTGACCTATGCTTCGCAGCGGCTGCTCACCAGGCACTCGCTAGCCCAGGAGTTCCGTCCCAGCCAGATTTCGAAGCCTCCCCTCGCGAACGGAATACCGCCCCTGAGTGACGCCTTCAAGCGTCTTCAGGCCGGAGGATTCGCTGACTGGCGCCTCTCCGTCAACGGCATGGTCGACCGGCCCGCCTCGTTTTCGCTTGCCCAGCTTAAGAGCTACCCGTCTCGCAACCAAATTACGCAACTGGCGTGTGAGGAGGGCTGGTCGCATATCGCCGAGTGGATCGGGGTGCCTCTCTCCCACGTCCTAAATGTCGTGGGAGTTCACCCTCAAGCCAGATACGTGGTGTACTTCTCGATTGATCCCGACTGGTGGGACAGCATCGATATGGCGGATGCATTGCACCCGCAGACTTTTCTCGCCTATGGGATGAATGGCGGTGAACTCCCCGTGGGCAACGGCGGCCCGCTTCGCCTGCGGCTACCGCGCCAGCTCGGCTACAAGAGCGTGAAATTCATCACTCACCTCACTGTTACCGACAGTTTGAAAGGATTCGGCAAGGGTCTGGGCTCCGCAGCGCCAGAAGCTGGCTATGCCTGGTACGCCGGCATCTGACAGCCGCGTTTCAGCCGAGTCCCGCATCTCTGTCGCGATTCCTCTCCAACGACCAAGCGCTGAAACAGTCCGAAGGTGGCAAACGGGCCTCTTTCGCGGGCTCCGTACGAATCAGGCGCCGTCCGGAGGTTGCCGGATCCAATTTCAACTCCGAATCTGGCTAACATCCCCGACTGCTTCCGAACTGCGCTCCGTTTTGCTTGTGCAATCAGTTTATATACGCAATTCGGGCGTCAGGCCCGAGATACGGCATTGTGGGAGGCGATCCGCGACCATGTGCGGGCATGACGCGGTTATTCGGCAGCCTCAGTCCGCATAAAGGTAGTGACCGGATTTCTAAAAAAACGCTACGACAACTGACGTTCAGGCACCTAACACGAGTTGAGTCGCCGTCGCGCTTTGAAGAATATTCGAGGAATGCCGCTCTCTTGCCAAGGATTCAAACTCAAGATGAATGAGGTTTTGGCAGAATGCCAATGAACATAAAACGGATTCTCGCTTTTCTTTTGATTGTAATCGCAGCCCCGGCCTTCATTTCGCTGACCATCGTCCCTCACGCTGCCAATGGATCCAACAAAAGTGCCGCCCTGGAGCAGGGGAGGTATCTCGTGGAATCCGTGACGATATGCTTCGAGTGCCATTCGGAACGTGACTTTTCAAAGCCGGGCTGGCCGATCCCTCCGGGGCGGGTCGGTAGTGGACGCATCCTATCCGGTGAAGGCACCCCAAACCAAATAATTGCTCCCAACATAACCCCGGACGTGGCTACGGGAATCGGGGCGTGGAGTGACGAGGAAATTGTCAGAGCAATTAAGGACGGTATCGGGAAAAATGGAAGATTGTTGAATCCCGAGATGCCCTCCCGCTATTTTCACACCTTAGGCGATGACGAAACGCACGCCATCGTGCTGTACCTTCGCTCCATTCCACCGGTCAGAAATCAATTGCCCGAGATGTCTAAGTACGTGCCTGGAAAACATCCAGCAACCATCGCGATGGATTCGATTCGCCTTTCCAAATCATCAGCCATGGTTACGAGAGGAGCGCATTTAGTAAGGCTTGCTGGCTGCGAGACTTGCCACACCCCGGCCAATAAAAACGGTTTTATTCATGGATCGGAATTTGCGGGCGGGACGGTTTTTCGTCACGGGGACCAGGCCGCCGCCAGCTCCAACCTGACTCCTGACCCTTCTGGCATTGGCTACTACGATGAAAGTCTATTTCTGAAAGTAGTTAAAACAGGAAGAGTGGGGGCTCGAGCTGTATTTTCAGCAATGCCATGGCATTTCTATCGTAACTTAACAGACGCAGACCTTAAGGCCATATTTGACTACCTGCAGGCCTTGCCGCCGGTAACGCACCGCGTGGACAACACTGAGCCGCCCACCCAATGTCCAAAGTGCGGCAACTTTCATGGTTTTGGAAATCGTAACTGATTTGAGGCAATCAAAGGAATTTTCATGCCGTAACCGGCAGCTCCAGCTTGCGAACTAGAAGAAGTAAATACCCATTCGATTTTGTAAGGAAGTTGGACTGCTGCGACCCCTCGTAAATGCCGCCCGAGCATTCTACTTTTCCTTCGTGCCTTTCGAGAATCTTGGATTCTCAATCGTTCCTTCGATGCGGAAAGGAAATGACAACTTGCCATCCGTGAGATGGGCGCCCTCGAAGCGGGCGAAAGTGTTCGTCAGAAATCCTTGCTTAGTGGTGATAGCGGCCAGACCTTGATAATGCAGCTCGTCGGAGCCCGATACGCTAACACTACCCGAGCCATCCACATCCACTCCGTAGCCGTCAATGTCGATCGATTTGCTTGTAATCCAGAGGTTCTCTAATTCGAGGTCCGTCGTAATCGATGAGAAGGAAGAGGGGTTCTCCTTTGCAGGGCCGAGGTCGTTGAAATGCGCCAGCTTCATTAGGTTCGCGTTGAGCATCAGGCTTGGCACCTGGCCATTGGTCAACTTCAGGTGTCCCGTTCCGTGCATTCTTCCCAGCGGACTGGCGCTGTGCTCGATCGTTCCCCAAAGCTTGAAATCACCTTCTAAATTTCCAGTTAGTATCCCGCGCGTTTGCTCAAAGTCGGCCAGCAGTCGGGCGGTGTTGATTCCGGTGACCCGCACGTCGGTCTTAAAGCTGGCAATTTTTTTTGCCAGGCTAATGGAAAAGTTGCCTGTCGCCTTTCCGCTATACATGTCCGCTTTCAGGTTGGTAAAGAAAATCTCCCTCGACTCCAGGCGGAACTTGGCATCCACGTGTGTAGTTTCCACTGCACCGAAGCGCAACCGCGCGGCTTTCCAGTTCCCCTGGCCATTCAGGGCAGGAGAAGACGGATTAACGATAGCCGCGAGATCCACGCGATCGAGTTCGCTAGTAATGTCGTGCGCTTCAAAAAAGACGGGGCCTGGAGCATCCGAAAGCAGTAGATTCGAGGCAATCAATTGGCCGTGGTTAATCACCATCTTGTCGATGATGCCCAGGGGAAAGCGGTTCTTGGAATTCTCCGCTTCAGGATTCTCGAAGTTCCATGGGCCGTCAGGGTCCGACACTAGATTGATTTCCGGCTTTTCCAGTACCAGCGACCTGATAACCACCTTGCGGTGCAACAGCGCCCAAAAATCAAGCACGGCGTCCGTGTGGGGAGCCTTAAGTATGTAACTAGGCGGAAATAACGGAGGGCTCTTCACCGCAAAGCCATCCAGGTGAATCGTTGGCTTGGGAAAGAAGGTCAGCGCCACGCGTTCGATTTCCACCTTCTTCCCAGTGCTCTGTTCGAAATAAGAAATGATCTCAGGCCGGTAGCGATCCAGGTTAAAGAAGACAGGTACAAGCAAAATCGAAGCAACGAGAATGCATCCACTGATCGACACCAGCCAAAGGGCAATTCTGCGGCGCGTAGCCATGCCAACTCCGGATCACTCTCGGGATAGCACGCCGAGAGATTCGAATTGTACTCCGGTTCGAGGACAATTCACCCGTCCGGCCGGGACTTCCCTAGTCCACGGCCCCATCATCCGCCGTCGTCCACCGTTTACTTGGTATGGTTCCTCCGCAATGGTGGACGCTGGCCCATTCAGCCCTCACTCCTTATCAGGCAGTAGCGCCTAATCGTGATCAATCTCCTTCGCAATGCTCGGTCCGGACGACAAACGATGGCAAGAGCTTGCCGGAGCGTGCTAACCCGAACCTTTACTCCCAAACGTCCCGCGGTTGTATGAACCGCCGGGGATTCCTTTGATGTAACCTTTCGAGCGTTCGCCCGTAACCTGTGTGGCAATTAAGAATGACGGACATCGAAAACCTCTACGAACGCTATGCCGGCGATGTCCGCCGATTTGCGCTGTATTTGTGCGGCAATGTGGTGATGGCGGATGAGATCACTTCGGACACGTTTGTGCGCGCGTGGATGGCGGCTGACCGCATTCGCCAGCCGACGGTGAAAAGCTATCTTTTCACCATTGCACGAAACGCGTATACCGATTTGTTGCGACGGGCCGCGCGCCACACGCAGCTTGACGAGAATATGCCCGATACGCGGATCAGCGCGCAGACGCAAATGGAGCAGAGCGCGGAAGTGCGCGCGGTGCTTGCGGCGTTGCAGCAACTGCCAGAGATGGACCGCACGGTGCTGTTGATGCGCGCGCTCGACGAAATGCCATACGAGGAAATCGCGGAGACGCTGGGAATCCCGGTGGTCACCGCAAAAGTGAAGGTCCATCGCGCAAGATTGAAGCTGATGCAAACCAGGCAGGCATGGCGGGAGGTCGTTCCCGCCACAGGAGCAAAACCATGAACGTCACACGGGAAGTGGTCACGGATTTGTTGCCGATTTATTTCGCTGGCGAGGCCAGCGGGGATACGAAGGTGCTGGTGGAGGATTATTTTCGTCAGGATCCCGATTTCGAGCGCATTGCGCGCAGCTCGGCTACGCCGCTCGAAACTTTGCGGGCCGCTGCGCCCATCGCGGCCGGCTCAGAAAAGGAGAAACGAGACCTGGAAAGCGTCCTTTGGGGATTGCGGCGACGCAAGTGGTTGTTCGGCGTGAGCCTCTTCCTGACGCTCGTCCCGCTGTCCTTCGATTTCACCCATGGCCATATCGTCTCTCTGATGTTTCGCGACTCTCCCTGGCACGCGGCGTTTGACTGGAGCCTGGCGGCGGTCCTCTGGTTTCTCTATTTCGCGCGCCTGCGCTGGCGCACGGCCTCATTGGTGGGTGCGATCTTTTTTACGCTGATCCCTATTCCCTTCGTCTTGCACTCTGTGCTCGCCGGCGGGCCAGTGGCAGAGTTCGCAATTGCTTGGATTTGGACGGCATTCATCTGGTTAGGGTATTTCAGGCAGCGCACTTGTTAGGTCAATTGCGCACGCGCGTGCGCGCCCTCGGCCGAAGTTATGGGAACGATGCTCGCGGTAATCATGCTATCGAGTTTCGGAATGCCTCTTGAAACTGTAGATGAAATCTCTGGACGTGGAGTGTTGACCCATCGAGACCGCCCGACTAATCAAGAGTCGACTGCTTACCGCTGGCAATTTCGGGGCCCGAGGAGAATTTCCGAGTGGCGGACAATTCGTCCAGAGCTCTGTGTTTCGCCTCCCCGGAGAGCATTGTGCCAGGCAGATTCAAGGAAAACGGCACGAATGCAACCGAGCCGCTCGTTTCGAATCCTGAAACAATCTTTAAGAACTTAGTGAGTATGAGTACTCTCATTACCAGAATTTGTACTTGACATTTCACATTGGTGGGCGCAGTTTCGAGCCAGTTTCCCCACTCTCTTTTTCGGCAATCTATCCTCATGCTTTCTGGAAAGTATTCTCGGTACCCCGGGCCATCACCCCTAGTTGAGCGCAGTCCTCTTGCGTGCATTGCCAGCGAGTCAAAGGAGAACGTCAATGAACGACGAAAATTCCATTTTGTGGAAAAAGGTTCAGGAGAAATGGCTAACAAGGCGCAATCTCATTCGGGGGGCAGCAGGCACCGCCGCTGGAGCTGGACTCTTGCTCGGCTCTGGACTGCGCTTGTCGGCCCTTGCGGATGGCGAGGATGAAGGGGAACACAACAAGTGCAAGGCCGTTCCCCGGCCCATCCCGCACATCTCGACTCCCCCTGGCACACACTTCTTCTTTCCTGGCCCAGTTGATGCCAGTCCGACGACCAGCCCCAATACGGGCCACGATCCGTCGATCATCACCGACTTCAGCGGAATGGTCGCCAACGCCGATCTTATTTTCTCGGGTACTGGCACAGACCTTAACACCGGTGCGAGCGCCAAATATGACTTCCACGCGGACATGCGCTTCATGGACGGCGTCTTCGTCGGGCTCGACAACGAGCGCCACCGCGGTTCCATCGGGTTCATATGATTGGACAGCTTGGGGGTGACTCCCGCAACCCCCAATGGAAGCCCGTTGGGCTTTCACTCCTATGACCCCGGAGTCGCGGCTGGTTCTCTCGTCATGTGGGGTACTCCGTTCCCCATCGGTAGTGGGAAAGTGGACATTGGCGCAGGGACTGCGGACTTGCTGGTGCACAATGTTTGCTCCGTGTTTGACGTTTTCACCGTCCCTAACAGTTTCGACCCGAAGCACGCGCTGGGAATCTTCAGCGCCATCATCAACTCGATGAAAATCGAATGGAGCGGAGTGACCCGGAGCGTCCTCTCATTTAGCGACGCGACGAACAAATTCCGCGGCGACTTTTTCGAGTGCTCGGCAACGATTGCCGTCTCTGTCACCACGCCGAAGGATACCGGACACGGCTTCCACTTCGAATCCGACCCGGCGAAGACGCACACCGACTTCGCGCAATTCGGCACCGAACACAATGGCATGTTCTTCTGAGGCGCTTAGGACGCTTCGCTTTGAAGGACGAGGACAGACGACTTTCGCGGCGAGCCAGGACCGAGGTCCTGCTCGCCGTGACGGTCTAAATTCCTATCTCCTCAGGATCTACGACGAGCAAAGGATGGCGCGATGAGCAAGACTTTCCGACGAACCTGCCGATGGCTTGCTGCCCTATTTCCCTTGGTCACTGGGATCGCAGCCCTGGGGCAAAGCCCCAGCTCGCAAGTCGGGCGCGAAGTGGCGATACCCATACACCTGCGGGACGGCGAGGAATTCACCACTCCGATCGCGCAGTTGATCCAGTACGGCGCTCAGCTCTTCAACGCCAAGTTCACAATCCAGGAGGGAGCAGGGCGTCCATTGTCAAAAGGAACGGGCGCTCCCATCTCGGATCCAACTTCGCCCCTGGTGTTTCCCAGGAATTTCGACCGCATCTCCTCGCCGGATGCAAACTCGTGTTCTGGTTGTCACAATGCGCCGGTTGCTGGTGCTGGGGGCGACCGCGTGACTGAAGTCTTCGTCTTGGCGCAACGCTTTGATCATTTGACGTTCGATCACAACGACGGCATTACGACGCGCGGTGCTGTGGACGAATCCGGAAAGTTCGTCACGATGGACAACGCCACCAACGATAGGAAGACGATCGGCATGAATGGGTCCGGCTTTGTCGAAATGCTGGCCCGACAGATGACTGCGGACCTACAGGCGGAGCGCGACGCGACGCCTCCGGGAAACAGCACACAGTTGAGGTCGAAGGGAGTTTCCTTCGGGATTCTGACGCACAACGGGGACGGGACCTGGAATATTTCCCAAGTGCAAGGACTGGCGGCCCCCAGTCTGTCCACCAAGGGCTCGACTCCGCCGAGCCTGATCATTCGGCCGTTACATCAGGTAGGCAACGTAGTCTCCGTAAGGCAGTTCAGCAACAATGCGTTCAACCATCACCACGGTATGCAATCTGAAGAGCGTTTCGGGCTGAATGCCGACCCTGATGGTGATGGCATTGCCAACGAACTGACGGTAGCCGACCTGACGGCGGTTTCCTTGTTCCAAGCTACACTGTCCGTTCCAGGCCGCATGATTCCAAATGATCCGGCAGTCGAGCGCGCGAACCTCCAGGGTGAGGCCGTTTTCAAGGACATCGGCTGTGCGACCTGTCATGCCACCCTGCCCCTCACTTCGAACAACAATCCGGGTCTCCCGGGGCAACCGGGCTGGATCTACTTTGAGCCCAATCCGTACAACCCCGCCACCGGTCCCAATTCACCTAACTTGCTGCTCGGGCCAGTGAACTATCCGGTCAGCGCTCCAGCACTCACCGTCGACCTGACCAGCAATACTCTGCCGCTTCCGCGTCTGCGAGCACACCGCGGGTCGGTTATGGTGGAGGCTTACACCGATCTCAAGCTGCATGACATCAGCGCCACGAGTAACCCCGCAACGGATCCGGAATGCGAACTCCTCGACCAGAACCAGCCCGCAGGCTCAGCCGCATTTTTCGCCGGCAACTGCAAATTCATTACCCGCAAGCTGTGGGGCTTTTACAACCAAGGTGGAGCATTCATGCATCACGGAAAATTCACCACAGCCAGGGAAGCTGTTGAAGCGCACAACGGCGAGGCTCTCGCCCAGCGCAAGGCGTTTGATGCGCTCTCCTCGGAGCAGCAGAACCAACTGATTGAATTCTTGAAGTCGTTGCAGGTTTTGCCACCCGGTTCGAAATCCTTGGTCGTCGATGAGCACGGCAACCCAAAGGATTGGCCGCCCTCGGCACGCCGTTCGGAAGAGGAACGCTAAGTCGGCTATAGCGGCTAGCGGTCGATTTTTTGTCGGAGGTTTATTTTCCACGGGTATTGCGTCGCGATAAAGAACTCCTGATACTCTTGGGCTTCCCCATGTTGCTACGACCTCCAAACGGCTTCACTTGAGCACCCCGCTAACCGCGGGTCCCGCTGGTAGTTTCCCATTCAAAGCTTAAGTGATCTATCTCCATTGTGTGCATCGCACCAAGCCTGATTTTCGATTTCGCCACGGAGGTTTTCGCCGATGATTTCTCGCAGGATTGTTGCTCTTGGCTTTACTCTTGCTCTCGCGGTTCTCGCGGCCGCTTTCTCTGCTCCGTCGCAGACAGCCGCTCCTGTTCGCAACTTCGAATTTACTTATCTCACCAGGATCTCCACCGCGCCCCTGGCCGGAAAAACCTTAAGCATTTGGATTCCGCTGCCCAAGGCGGATCCGTACCAGGCGATCAGCGGTCTGAAAATCGAATCTCCGTTCCCCTATACGAAGCACCGTGATCCGGAATACGGCAACGAGTACGTTTACGTTCAGGTTCCGGCCGCAAGTGTGAGCTCGCACGCAGAAGTACGCATGAGCTTTCAAGTGGCCCGCCAGGAACACCGTATCTCTCTCCACGCTCAAGTACTCAGCGCGCAACCGGCTGGAGTAGACCAGCCAGGTCTCCAGCGCTTCCTTCAGCCAGACAGGCGCGTGCCGCTTCAGGGGGTCATCGCTGAGCTCGCTGCGCAAGAGACTCGCGGAATCCAAGATCCGCTGGAGAAGGCTCGGGCCATCTACAACTACGTCATCGCAACCATGCGCTACGACAAGTCCGGTACCGGTTGGGGGAACGGCGATGCGATGTGGGCTTGTACCGCCAAGCGTGGCAACTGCACCGATTTCCACTCTCTCTTTATCGGCATGATGCGGGCGTCGGGAATTCCCGCGCGCTTCGAAATTGGTTTTCCGCTGCCTGCCGATCAGCATGATGGGACTGTACCGGGATATCACTGTTGGGCGCAGTTCTACGTCGAGCCTTACGGCTGGATCCCTGTGGATGCATCCGAGGCTTGGAAGCATCCCGATAAGAAGGATTATTTCTTCGGGGCGCATGACGACAATCGCCTGCAGTTCACTGTCGGACGAGACATCCGCCTCGATCCACCGCAGCAGGGCGATCCACTCAACTACTTCATCTATCCATATGCAGAGCTGGACGGAAAGCCGTTCCCGTTGGAGTCCAAGTTCTCATTTCAAGACCGGCTAAGCAAAGGCGATTGAGGCTGTTCTCCAGACCTGCCAGCCAAGGATCCCTTACAAGGATGCATCCCAAAAAAAGTGGTAGAGTCTAGGACTCTTCGCTTGGAAGTTGGCTAAGCGGAGATACCGTCCGCCTGGTCACCGAGGTGATTGAGCCGGATTACGGGCTTACCAGACAGTAGACTTCCACGGAATGAAGTCTACTCTCTTAACTCTGCCTAGGTGAGGAGGTGGTATCAGCATCCGAGGAATAGCATGCCGGTCCGGAACTAAACAAATGACTCTGCAAGGGCGAGCCGTCCAATAGCACGGTAGAGTCACGTTGGCCGTTGGCTGTCCCGAGCACCGTACCCCACTACTGCCCGGACCGACCTACAGACACCATTAATAACAAGCATGTCGAAAGCAGCCAGAGTAACGACGTCCGCAGAAAGCCAACATTGTCGATGTGCTCGAGGATGCGGCTAGTTAGAATAGTCCCCGAGATAGAACCAAAGGTGCCAACTACGTAGCATGTCCAGACTAGCGTTCGACTTGACGGAAGGGGTTTCGTGGTTCAGCTTTAAATTTTATCACGAACCCCGAATCAATCCCGGGCCAATCCTACAAGAGGCCAACTCCTGATTGATAAACGCCCTAACTGCACGCTGACCAACTGGCTGCCCCACGATTCTATTTGAGGCGCATGGCATCTATCTTCATATAATGTTAAGTTTGTTCGGAGACTTGGGGGATTCACCGGATGGCTGGCAACTCGGATAACAAGCAAAAACTTCTTTCTCGCATCCTGCTCGGCGTGGTCGTCTTGGCATTGTCGGGCGGGATGTTGCTGTATCTCGTGCCGGCTGGTCCCGGGACTACCCAGCTGTCCACCGATGCGGTTGCCAAAGTCGGCGATCAGACCGTCACCGTCGCGGAAATCAGCCAGCAGCTCAACCAAATCAAGCAGCGCAACCAAGTGCCCCCGATGCTTGAGCCGTACTACGCCCAGCAGATTCTTCGGCAGATCCTCCTTCAGAAAGAGATGGAGTATGAAGCCAGCCGGCTTGGCATCCGTGTTTCGAACGACGAGATCGCCGACCGCATTCGCCTCATCCTTCCGGCTGCATTCAACGGGGGCGCTCCCATCGCACCGGATCAGTACTCTTCTTTGGTTGAGACTCGCACGCAGATGACCGTCTCTCAATTCGAAGATACCGTCCGGCAGGGCCTTCTCCAGGAAAAGTTTCAGAAGCTCGTGACCGACGGAATTAGCGCCGGTCCGACGGAGCTTCAGGAGGAATTCAAGTACCGCAATGAAAAGGTAAAGCTGGACTACGCGTTCATCAAGCCCGAAGACTTGCAGGCGAAGATGACCCTGGATGACGCCGAGATCAAGGCCGCGTATGAGAAAAACAAAGCAAAGTATCAGGTGCCAGAAAAGCGCGTCGTGCGTTACGCCATTGTGGATGTGAATCAAATTCGTCAGAACCTGCAGATCTCAGACGAGCAGTTGCAGGCCCAGTACAAGAAGAACATTCAGGATTATCAAGTTCCGAACCGCGTCCACGTCCAGCACATTTTGCTCATGACCGTCGGCAAAACGGACGCCGAGGTGGAAGAGATTAAGAAAAAAGCCCAGGACATTCTGAACCAGGCGAAAAAGGGCGCAAATTTCGAGGATCTCGCAAAAAAATATTCCGAGGACCCCGGCACGAAGGACAAGGGTGGTGATTTGGGCTGGATTGTCCAGGGCCAAACCGTCGCCGAGTTCGAAAAGGTGGCGTTTTCGCTTCCGAAGGGTAGCATTTCCGATCTGGTCAAGACCCAGTACGGCTTCCACATCATTAAAATCATCGATAAGGAGACGGCGCACACCAAGACTTTCGACGAAGTAAAGGACACCATCCGCACGCCGCTCCTCCTCTCGGAAGCCGATAAGCAGGCCGGTGATATCGCCGATAAGCTCTCTCAGGCCATCCGCCAATCCAACAAGATTTCTCTCGACGACCTCGCCAAGCGATATCACCTGACCGTCGGAGAGACTCGCCCCGTCGCGGCAACCGACTCACTGCTCGAATTGGGAAATTCGCAAGACGTCAAAGTGAGCGATTCTATCTTTCAATTGCGCCAGGGAGAGCTGAGCCTGCCCATCCACACGGATCGCGGCTACCTGGTTCTCTCCGTTAAGCAGATTCTTCCATCGCACCAGGGCAGCTTGGAAGAGGTCCGCGACAAGGTTGTTGCCGATCTGAAGCAGGAAAAGGCGTTTACGGAAGCTCGCAACAAGGCACAAGATCTGGTCAAGCGCGTCAAGGCTGGTGAAAAGTTCGACGCTGCTGCCAAAGCCCTCGGCCTGGACTCCAAAACCAGTGATGAGTTTGCTCGTGGAGGCTCGATCTCCAATGTTGCCAGCGGAAAACAGCTCGCTGCGGCGTTTCAGTTAAAGACCGGGGATGTCGGCTCGCCGCTTAATCTCAGCGCGAACTGGCTCGTCTACAAAGTGGTCGACAAGCAAGAACCGAATCCCGCTGATTTTGAGAAACAAAAAAAGGAAATCACGGATACCGTCCTGCAAAATAAGCGCTCGCTTGCCTTCGAGGCCTTTCGAACGGCTCTTGAAGACCGCCTGAAAAAAGAGGGCAAGCTCCAGATTATGCCGGATAAGCTTCGCACCTTCGGTAGCGTTGGCTAGCCTAAGTAATTCATAATAAATGACTTAGCATAAATTCGCGGAGCGCTTGTGTTTCTCGCCGCACCCCGGTAGCCTATTGGTGTCTCCCAAATACTCGGTTTCCGCCTAGGTTCCGTGCTTCGGCGATTCGAAGCGCAGAATCAATGCAGCGGGAACCGGAGAATTTTCTGCTATGGCCCCCCAGCGCCGGAACCTCAGGACTTTATGAATACGAAGAAGACGCCAGCTCGCACACCTGCCGTTCGAAACGACTACCGTTGCAGCATGGAACGCAATCAGGCAGGCAAGTATTGCGTTCGAATCCAGGTTTTCTACCCCCGCCACGCCTGGAATCTCGGGGTTTACTTCCTCGCTTCCTCATTTGACAGAGCCATGAAGAAGCTTGAGGAGGGTCTGGACTTTCTCCAGAGACACGAGGAGAAACTCTGGTTTTGGGGCGTGGACCGCGCCGAAGACATGGGCTTTTCCGCCGAGTTCTTGCGCGAGGCGGGGCTGAAGCTGGATCATCGCGCGGAGTTTCCCCGCAGGGCCACCAATCTCTCCCTGGCGCCGGAGCGCCAAGTCCCCGCGTTCGTTCTGGGGCCGGTCCGCCGCGGGCTGGCCGAATCGGTCGAATCCCCTCGCGGCGTGGCTGCCGCAGATTAGCCTGTAACGCCAGGACCGGACGCCCGGCGAATGACGAGCCGCGACAACCGCCCGCCGACTTGCTCTCCTCTTCTGACTGACTGTTTGGCCATCCAATCTGGCCCTCTTGCATATTGACTTCACCTACTTTCTTCGCCATCATGCCCGCATTCCAGCAACTTAGCGTTCCACTAGGCACCTATGTCCCTGAGAAGCAGTACCTCAAAACGCAACGAGAAGAGTTTCTATCGCGCGCTAGTCACGGCGGCTGCGTTGACAGCGTGCACCCTCCTTGCGGCAAGCTTTCTGGTTAGCATCCCGGCGTTGCATGCCCAAGCCGCGGGATCCGGCAGTTCGAACAAACTCAAGACAAACACGGCTTCGCCAGATAAGCCCAGCTCGGCAAAACGGTCCTCCGATTCTTCCACTTCTAAGGCAGATGCTGGGACCACTCAAGACTCGAATGCGCCAACTTCCGCTACTTCGGCGACGGCGCAGAAGCCAGCGGAGAAAGGCGCGGGCATGGTTTGGGTGAACACCGCGACTGGCGTCTACCACAAGCCGGGAACGCGCTGGTATGGGAAGACGAAGAAGGGCAAATATATGTTGGAGGCCGATGCGATTAAGGCAGGATATAAGGCTGCCAAGTGAAACCACCAAACGGGAATCGGTGAGTTTGTGATGACGAAGAAAAGGAACGAGGCGAAAGGCCGGGCAGAGTTTTAGAAATAAAAAAAGGAGAGAAGAAAATGAAGAAGCAACTGAGCAGGATGATTTTGGCTGGGCTGATTTTAATTTTGGGAGTGGGGGTTGCTTATTCGCATCCGCAGACGGCGTCTGCCAAGCCAAGCACCTCGCCAGCCAAATCGAGCACGAAACAAGCCGCATCCAAAACGGCAACCAAAGCGAGCGATCTGGTGGACATCAACAGCGCGACGAAAGATGAGTTGAAAGCGCTGCCGGGCGTCGGCGATGCGTATTCGCAGAAAATCATCGACGGCCGCCCGTACAAAACAAAGACTGAACTCGTAAACAAGAAGATCGTTCCGGCGGCGACCTACGCGAAGATCAAGGCTCTGATCATCGCCAAACAGCCTAAAAAATAGGCTGGGCCAAGCAGCCCAAGTAATCCAGGACAAACAGCTCAACTCGCTACGGCCATGCTGCCGATCTAGCTGCGGCCAAGCGGGCCAAGTCATTTCTCAGAAGCAGTTGAAGCCCCAAACCATGATGGCAAGGGCACCTCGCCGTTGGTTCGCTTGAAATTCCTGGCAGCCACTAAGGCCTGTTCCCCTTTCCAGGAGCCCGGCAGTTTTCGCTGCCGGGCTTGTTCATTTCTGCGGCTACTTTTCGCGGAGGATGACTTCGCCTTGGCCAACGAGCTGATCGTTGAGCCACAGGCGGTATTTGTAGGTGGCCGCTTTGAGGCCGGGGCGAGGCGGGCCGCTGAGGAGGCGCATCCCGGCCGGTGCCTGAAAAATATTGGAGGAAAAGGGGCAGCGGTTGACGTCGAATTCGACGCGAAGATTGCCGGCGTCGGAGATCCAGGAGATCTGGTCGCCGGGGTCGAGAACGACGACCTGGGGTATGAGTCCAACGAGTACGGGGCGCTCTGCCATTGTTCCTTGGCTCCTTGCTTATCGCACTTGGCGAAGGAAGATTTCATCGCGCGCAATTCGCGCGATGGCGAAGAGATCTCGCTCCGCTCGAACTGACGGATGGCGTGGGAGCGAAAAACGAGTGCGAACGGACGATAGCACATCCGGGAAAAGAGTTCTTCTGGCCAAGGAGGAGGCAGAGAAGAGGTAAACGGTGAACTTAGGGCCGGGATAGGTGGCGCAAGACAGCGGACAGCCAGGATTGGCTGTCCCACGCTGGTAAAGGATAGCCCCCCTCCCCGGTTTTTTTGTAAGTGCGGATTCTAAAGGACTTTAAGTGGCTCTGTTTACATCCTTGGCACCAAGGCTGATTTTCCATGAGGACGAGGGAACGGTGATGGTGTTTTCTAATGGAGCAGGAGGTGCGATGCCCGAAATCGGACTTCTGCCTTTTGCGCACGTGGCT
>Ga0247680_1000016_pt1 | contig 126361 bp, 102 predicted proteins | sample CNK21_metaG_FD_182803 | JGI IMG/M metagenome (GOLD analysis project Ga0247680, IMG submission 182803) | Soil microbial communities from Purdue University Martell Research Forest, Indiana, United States - CNK21 | ecosystem: Environmental > Terrestrial > Soil > Temperate forest > Bulk soil...
GGCTGTTACCCAACTCACGGAGGCACCGCAACCCGGCACCATGGCGTTCGTCGCGAAGAAGATCTTCCTCACCAAAGGCGTCGGTAAACATCGCGAAAGACTTTCGAGCTTTGAGCTCGCTCTCCGCAATGCAGGCATCGCAGCTTGCAACATCGTTCGCGTCTCCTCGATTTTCCCGCCCAACTGTAAATTGATTTCCCGCAGTGAAGGCTTGAAGCATATCAAGCCTGGCCAGGTGGCCTTCACCGTCATCAGCGAAAACTCCACCAAGGAAGCTCACCGCCTCATTGCTGCCAGCATTGGCCTTGCGCTTCCGAGCGATAAATTGATGTACGGCTATCTCTCCGAGCATCATTCCTTCGGCGAAACCGAGGAAGTCGCCGGCGAATATGCCGAAGAGCTCGCCGCGGAAATGCTCGCTACTACTCTCAACGTGGAATTTGATCCGGATCTGAGCTTCGACGAAAAAAAAGAGGTCTACCGCATCTCAAACAAAATTGTCCGCACCATGAACGTCACGCAGTCCGCCGTCGGCGACAAGCGCGGCCTTTGGACCACCGTCCTCGGCGCCGCCATCCTCATCGGCGAAGACGACTAATCTTTTCCCTTCCTTTTATCGTGGAGGCTTGTAGGAGCGGCGTTGCCCCGCCTGCTTTCTATTTCGCATCCAGTTCGTACGCTGTCCTAAGCCACTTCTTCACTTCCTCGTCGATCTCTTCCAGTGATTCGATAGGAATCCGGTGCGTAATCCGATCCTGCTACGCCAATCCGCCCGTATCAATGATTCTCTTCGGCAATTTGCCTTTGTAATGCCCCAACGCAAAACCCAAATCAATCCTCGTATTCGTAGTCGGCTTGATCTGCGCAAACACATGTTCACGGTACAGCGGCACGATCGTCTTGCAAGGACACGCCTTCACATCCGCGCCCATCGACTTCCCCAGCTGCAGTAACTTCTCATAAATTGGCCGCAGTTTCTCTTTCGCTCTCGCGTACTGCTCATCGACGTATAACTCAGCCGTCTTCAAATACGCTTCGGCGAGGCCTCCTCCGCACCTTTCCCGTCCACACGCTCCGAAATCCACCAAGCGCTATTCGTCCCGAGCTTATGCTTTGTCTTAAGCCATTCGCGCCGGGACTTATCCTCTTTCGGCCCCTCCTTCTTCGCCAGCGCAATCCATTCTTCCAGCGTCCGCCCCGACTTTTCTTTCAACTCCGCGATCCACTTCTGCACCATCGCCACCCCGGGGTGCACGTCGTACAAAGATTTGCCCTTCGCTTCCTTCGCCGTCGCCATTTTTACCCCGCCGTTCTGCTTTCTCTTGTTCGTTCGTGCTTTGGACACTTGCCCCTATCTAGAAATCGAGAATATCGCAGCCCCGCCGTCGCCTTCGTTGTTCTTCTTGCTAGGACCAGCTGCTTCACCCCGAGGCAAACGCCCCGTAAGCTTGTAAGTCGTTGAATTTTACCTTCGTGTCGGGCATTCAAAGCAACTTGGCTTCCATTCATTGAAACCAGACTCACATTGGGCGAGGCTGACTTCCTTCGTATGAAGACCGCAGTCATCACTCAGTACATCCATTAACTATCGGCAGGCGTTCAGTTTTACCTCGGGCTCCCTTTGGCGTCAGCCACCCAATTGACCAGTGCAGTTCCTATATCCTGCGGCCCCGTCCGATACATCTCGTGCCCGTTGCACACCTCTCTTGTCTCCTGCGCTTTCCAAATGTTTCAGATTGGAACGACCTAGAATTAATTTTAAGTACCTATCTAGTACCTCATGTCTATTAGTGAACAGAGGGACGAACGATCAAATTATATTCTTCCCAAATGTTAAGCACTAACCTTGCGCGGCCGGAATTGGATGTAGGCGGCTCTGCCACCAGCGGCTTAAGCTTCATCTCCCGCGCCTCCGAAACGGGGACCTCGCCTCGCAGCGGGATCGAAGGGCAATTGAATTGTCTGAAACGGGAGGCATACGCAATTGCCTGCCGGCCCAGGCTTGCAACGGTAGAGCACATCGTGCAGCCATGAAAACTTCCGAGCGCCGTTACTTACATCGTTACGGATTAAAGGTTCCGCTCGTGTTTTGTTCCGTGCACTCTCTGCTGACAACTGGTCATCTAGCTGAATCCATTAACTTATCCTCAAGAGGAGTCTACTTTGTCACGCGCCATCCAGTATTTGTAGGGCTGCCTGTTCGTGTGTTTATTCACATGCCCAAACGAGTCTCGGGAGAACCAGCAGCCGATAAAGTCTTTACTGGACGCGTCTCACACATCAATTTGATAGCCGGTCCGAAAGGAAGTTCGGGAGTTGGCGTCGAATTTTTCTATGGAGAAACTCATTAGACGACACTTAACTGGATCAGGCGCAACTAGGCATGGAAGAAAGGGACTACTATGAGCCTTCAAACGTTTCAAACGGCCGCCCAGCAATGCGGCTTCGTTGAAGTCAATGGATCCGCGGAAGGGACGGTCCTATGGCTCAGAAAAAAAGCGCCAGATACGGACAGGGAAACCTATCAACGGATGTGCATCGACGGCCTGACTAATAGCGCAACTGTTTATTGGATGAGCGTTCCGGGAACGGTAAAGTCCAAGACGTTTCGCGGTGTCCCTGCACTGCAAGAATGGTTCCATCTAAAGCTTGACACTATCGTGCAGCGTTAAAGAATTAATCGCGTACTCCTTAACAATCATTCCCTTCTGAGTATCGTCCCGCACGAGTGATCGAACTCTTGTGCGCGGTGCGTTTGACACTGCTCATGAAGGCTCACTATCGATGACGCTACCTCCGCTTACGTGCGCTTCTCGCGCGTGCTGCAATCGCCTTTCGCAATCCGAGGCATTGTGAACACTATCTCCCCCCACGCCAGGATGTAAATTCTCGCCTAACGCATATGGAGAGTGTGCTAGGCTACGCACGAACTTTACCGCGGGCCGATCACTTAATCTTTTCGCATGTGATTCCTTATCCGCCATTCAGGAAGGCTAATCATGAACAACGCCGCCGGCACTCATCCCGTTCATCAGGCCCTCGCCAGTCATACCAATCCCGCAAGCTTGCCTTGGGTTCCCTGGGCCGAGGGACATTTCATCAAGCTCATCAAGTTAAATCCGATCACCGGGCAGATAATTCTCTTCATCCGCTCCCATCCCGGCGCCGCCCTCCAAATGCACTTCCATCCAGGCACGGTCGTGGTCTACACCGTGCAGGGGGCATGGACTTACGACGAAGGCTGGGTCTCGGAAGCGGGCGATGTAGTCTTCGAAGTCGCCGGCTCTACGCATTCTCCGCGCATGGTCGGCAAGGAAGACACCATCGTTTTCGCCGTCATCGAGGGCGCGCTCGATTTTGTCGATGATGCCGGAAACACGGTCGCCACAGAAAACTGGCAGACCTTTCTCAAGCGCTACCATGACCATTGCTCCAAAAACGGCCTGACACCGGAGGACATCACCAAATTCTGACGCGCCCATTCGTGGCAATTTTCTTGCTCGCACTCCCCGCTTCACGCGGCCAAGCCTTTTTATAGCTTTATCGTTCCAGGAGAATTCATGACCAAGGAATTGCAGAATAGAGTTGGACTTGTGACTGGCGGGACCTCAGGCATCGGCCGCGACGCCTCCATTCTTTTTGCAAGGGCAGGCGCCAAAGTAGTTGTCGCCGGTCGCCGCGAACCCGAAGGCAAGGAAACCGTCGACCTGGTCCGCGCCGCCGGTGGCGAAGCTCTGTTTGTGAAGACCGATGTCTCGCGAGCCGCCGATGTCCAGGCGCTGGTGCAAAAAACCATCGAGAAATTTGGCCGCTTGGACGTCGCCTTCAACAATGCCGGCATCGAGGGCAACTGGTTGCCCATCGCGCAACAGCCAGAAGAAGACTGGGACCGCACCATCGACATTAATCTCAAAGGAACATGGCTCTGCTTGAAATACGAAATTCAGCAGATGCTCAAGCAGGGCGGTGGCGGCGCCATCGTCAACATGGCCTCCGTTGCTGGCCTCATGGGTTCTGCCGGGGCAGCTACCTACGTGGCTAGCAAACACGGTGTGATGGGACTGACGAAATCTGCCGCGATCGAATGCGCAAAAAACGGCATTCGAATTAATGTTGTATGTCCTGCTGTAATTGAAACACCGATGGGCAACCGTATCTTTGGCGAGGGCCCAATGCACGATTTCGCGCTCGGCCTTCATCCCATCGGCCGTTTTGGTAAGCCCATGGAAATTGCCGAAGCTGTCGTGTGGATGTGCTCGGACCGCGCTTCCTTTATGACCGGCCAGTCCCTCGTTCTCGATGGAGGCCTCTTAGCTGGCCCCAATCCGCCAGGCTAGCTGCTCGTCTGAACGCTGCTGACAGGTAATTTCGCGGCTTCCCATGCAGCCATGCCGCCGGCAATTTCGCTGACTTGATTAAAACCGCTCTTCTTCAAAATACTCGCGGCAATCGAGGATCTGTAACCCCCGGCGCAATGCACCAGCAGTACCCGATTCTTAGGCAGTTCCTGCGAGCGCTCAGAAAGATGATTCAGAGGGATGTTCACGCTCCCCGCTATTTGCTTCTGCTCACGCTCGCGCGGCGTCCGCACGTCGATCACCACAGGTGGCTGGCTAGATGACACAAGTTCTGCCGCGAAGATCGCACTGAGCCGCTCGGTAAAGGCGATCAGTTCAGGCCGTGACTCCAGGCTTTGCAAGCCGTTCCGCAAAAATCCGGCCACGTGATCGAATCCGATCCGCCCCAGCCGTATCGCTGATTCGCTCTCCCGGCCAGGGTCCGCGATAATCACAATGGGATGCGCGTGGTCGAGCACCGTTCCTGCCCAGGTTGCGTATTGCCCGCTCAGTCCGATATTGATGCTGCCCGCGAGATGCGCCGCTGCGAATTCGTCTGGCTCGCGAGTATCCAGAATCTGCGCGCCGTTGGCCTGCAGAGCCAGCACACCATCCAGTTCTAGCGGCTTCAGCTCGCGCTCCAGCGCGGCCTCCAGCGTCGTCCGCTCTTTGCTGTTTAGCACCGCATCATAAACGAAGTAAGGCGGCGCCTCCGGTTGGTCGGCAGTGACCAACTCGACGAACTCCTGTTTGCTCATCGGCTGCAACGCATAGTTCAACCGTCGCTGTTCCCCTATCGTCGAGACGGTCTCCTTGCTGATGGCCTTTCCGCAAAGCGACCCAGCGCCATGAGCCGGGTAGACCAAACTCGCGTCCGGCAACGGCAGCAATTTGGATTGTAAGGAATCGAACAACAAAGCGCCAAGGTCCGTGGCAGACCAGCCCAGTGCCGCTCGCAGATCCGGACGTCCAACATCGCCAATGAATAATGTGTCGCCGGTTAGGACGGCATACGGCTCGCTCAAGCTCTTATCGACGTCGTAGACCAGTAAGGAGATGGATTCTGGCGTGTGGCCTGGCGTTTCGAGTGCTTTCAAACTCACTCGGCCAAATTCGATCACGCTGCCCTCGCCGAGCGGCGTAAACTGGTATTCTGCCCGCGCTCTGGCGCCGAGATAAATCGTTGCGCCTGCGCGGTCGCGCAGCTCCAAATGTCCGGCAACAAAGTCGGCGTGCAGGTGCGTCAAAATCACATGCTTGATTTGCAGCCCGTGCTCCGAGGCAAACTCCAGATACCGTTCGATGTCACGTTGCGGATCGACGACCGCTGCTGTGCCCGTTGTTTCGTCGCCGACAAGATAGGAAGCGTGGGCCAGACAATTCAAATAGAACTGCTTGAGAATCACGCTACACCGCCGTCGCTTGCGGACTGCTACTCTTGCTTGTTCTTAAAATACCCAATGCGGTCCAGCACCGCTCCCACCACAAGTGGGAGCGCCACCGTCGCGTCATCAAATACTTCCGCGAATTTCCCGCCTTCTTCTGGGGGCACGAATTTCCCCCACGACACCGCTTCCGTGTATGTGCTCCCGCTTAGTCCTCCCCAGTGCACGGGCTCCGGACAAATCCGCACTCCGTAGTTGTAACGCTTCAGCGGAATCTTCTTGTAACCGCGCCGTGCCAGCAGTTCCGCGTACACTCCGAATTGCTGCGTCCAGTTCCGCGGCACGCCTCCGCCAACCGTAAAAATTCCCATTCGCTTTGTCGCCAGCATCATGTCCGCAAATTTCTCGAAATCCTCAAACATGTCGAATCGCAGCAGCGGTCGCTTTTCTCTCACCCGCACCAATTTTTGCAGCGCAAAATCGATTCCCAGCTCGGAGTCGCTGAACGCCGGCACGAAAACAGGCACGTGGTGCTCGTACGCGGACTTCAAAATCCCCCGCCCCGCCGCCTTCTTGTGCAGTTCCTCTCCGATTCGATGGTGCAGCATCCAGCTGCTGACTACTTCCTCGGCGTCCCATTCCCCGAGGATGTGATCCATCATTTCTTCCACCGCATCCAAATTCACTTCCGGCTCGAGCGAATCGTAAACGCGGTTGTACCCCGCTTCGAACAGTGTCTTGTCGTCCATTTTGCTGGGGTCGTACCGGAAATGCGAGTGCCCTGTCGCCTCCACAAGTCCGTGGGCCATCAGCGCGCCGGTCGAAACCACCGCTTTCACAATCCCGCTTTCAATCAGATCGCAGAAAATCAAGCCCATCTTGGCTACCGTCAGCGCACCAGAGAGCGTCAACACGCCAAAGCAATCTTTGTCTCGCGCCATCATTTCCAGAACGTCGGCGGCGTCTCCAATCTGCCGCCCCGTGAATGCCGTGTCGCCCATCGCGCGAACCAGTTCGTCGATGGTGCGGCATTTCGACAGATCAATCGGAAACATTGGGCGAAGCTTATCCTTCACCGGATCGTGCAGTACACGTCCCGTGACCGTCTTTTCTTGCCGCTTTGCCATCTCTTCTCCCCGGTCTTTGTTGCGAATTCGTTTTCGCAGTTCACACCACGTCTTGAATGTCGAATTTAGTTACGATTGATATTACAAATGCGCCCCGAAGGAAAGAACAAAACGCAACTGCGATTTCGTTTCTACGAGCATGATAAACTACATTTCATGGCAAACAAATTCACAATTGGCCTCGTGCAGATGCGCAGCACCGCCAACCACGAAGAAAATCTTTCGCGTGCCATCGGCAAAATCCGCGAAGCCTCCGCGCGTGGCGCTCAAATCATTTGTGTGGATGAGCTTTTCCTTGGCGAATATTTCTGCCGCACGGAAGACCCTGATCTTTTTAATCTCGCTGAACCTGTTCCGGGCCCCTCCACGGATGCGCTGGCAAAAATCGCAAAGGAACAAAAAGTTGTCCTGGTCGTTTCTCTGTTCGAACGGCGCGCCGCCGGCGTCTACCACAACACCTGCGCCGTCCTGGACGCCGACGGCTCCTTTCTCGGCAAATACCGCAAGATGCATATCCCCGACGATCCTTTGTATTACGAAAAATTCTATTTCACGCCCGGCGATCTCGGCTTCCCCAATTTCGATACTGCCTACGGTCGCATCGGCGTCCAGATTTGCTGGGATCAGTGGTATCCGGAAGGTTCTCGTCTCACCGCGCTGCAAGGCGCACAGGTAATTTTTTATCCCACCAGCATCGGCTGGCATCCCCACGAAAAAGCCCCATTCGGCGCGGCCCAGCTCGACGCTTGGCGCACCATCCAACGCGCCCACGCCATCGCCAATGGCGTTTATGTCGCCGTCGTCAATCGCGTCGGCTACGAGGGCAAACCGGAAAAGGGCGACCCCGGCCTCGAGTTCTGGGGAAATTCTTTCGTCGCCGATCCCTTCGGCCGCATCCTGTCCGAAGCCTCCAACGACAAGGAAGAGATTCTAGTCGTCGAATGTGACCCCGCCCAGAGTGAAGAGACCCGCCGCAACTGGCCCTTCCTTCGCGATCGCCGCATCGACGCCTACCATCCCATCCTGAACCGCTGGCTAGGCGAATGATTGGCTCTGCTCTGTGTTCTCTGTTTCCTTTTCACCCTCTATGATAAATTCTTTTCTTCGATGACCATCTCAACTCCGCACTCTCTCGGCTTCAAAATGCCCGCCGAATGGGACCCGCACGAAGCGACGTGGCTAGCCTGGCCGCACGAACTAACCGACTGGCCCGGAAAATTCGCTCTAATTCCCTGGGCGTTTGCCGAAATCCTCCGCCATCTTTCTCAGGTTGAGCGAGTCTATCTCCTCGTGGAGAATCGCGAGGCGGAGTCGCGCGTCCGCAACATCCTGAACAAATCTGGCACGAATCTCGCCGCAGTGGATTTTTTCCGCATCCCCACCGATCGCGGTTGGATGCGCGACTCCGGCCCGATCTGCGTAAAGAACTCCTCCGGCCAAGTTGCTTACACCCACTGGCGCTTCAACGGCTGGGCCAAGTACGACAATCACAAGAAAGATGCCGTTGTCGTTTCCCAGGCCAATAAAAAACTGAAACGCCGCGTCTGGCAACCTGTGCACAAAGGCCGCCGCGTAGTCCTTGAAGGCGGAAGCATTGACGTCAACGGCCGCGGCACTCTGCTCACAACCGAAGAATGTCTTCTCAGCAAAACCCAGGAACGCAATCCTGGATTCACGCGCGAAGACTACGCCGAAGTCTTCAAAAACTATCTCGGCGTCACAAATACCCTCTGGCTAAAGAACGGCATCGCCGGTGACGACACCCATGGTCACGTCGACGACCTGGCAAGATTCGTCGATCCGACAACTGTAGTTACTGCCGTCGAAAACGATTCAAACGACGCCAACTACGCCCCGCTCCAGGAAAATTTCTCCCTTCTTAAGAGTATGAGAGATCAAGAAGGTCGCCCCCTCCGCGTTGAAACGCTTCCCATGCCCGCCCCGGTGTATTTCGCTGGCCAGCGCCTCCCCGCCAGCTATGCAAATTTTTATATCGCCAACAAAATTGTCCTCGTGCCCACCTTTAACGATTCGAACGACCGCGTCGCCCTAAACACCCTCGCCAAGCTTTTCCCCGGCCGCGAAGTAGTCGGCATCGCGTGCCGCGACCTGGTCCTCGGCCTCGGCACCCTGCATTGCATGACCCAGCAGCAGCCACTCTGCTAAACTTCTAGCTATACCGAGCCTAGTCGGGTACATGTACTTTCTTGGAGGCCTAATGTCCGTCCAATGGATGAGCTCTCTGTTCGAGTCGCGCGGTTTTTGGGTCGTCCTGCCGAGCGGATTCTGGGGATGGATTGTCATCGGCCTGATCGCCGGGTGGCTCGCGGGGAAAATCGCGCGCGGCCGCGGATTCGGCTGCATTGCAGACATCGTTCTCGGAATTGTCGGTTCCTTCATCGGCGGATGGATTTTCATCAAGCTTAATATTTACGGCGGAGGGTTTCTTTATTCCCTCGCGGCCGCCACCGTCGGCGCTGTCCTGCTCGTATTGATAGCGCACCTCTTCAGTGGCGGCGATCGCTAATCACGCTCTGTGGCTCTCCCCGCCGCTCCGCGTCGAATTGGCGCCCGAACCACCTATGCAAAAAGAGACACGCGGCCCGCACCACGACGGCAAGGCGCCCGTCGTCCCACTGTGATACGATTCCCTTGCACATTATGGAGATCATCTTTCTTTGAGTAAGTCTACGCAGTCCCTACTGGCAATCCCCCTCGGCGGTCTCGGCGAATTTGGAATGAACATGATGGTGCTTCGTCTCGGTGACGACATTCTCGTTATCGACGCGGGCATGATGTTCCCTGAATCCGAGCTCCTGGGCGTGGACCTCGTCATTCCCGACATCACCTATCTAAAACAGAATCGGCAGCACGTTCGCGCCATTGTCTTAACGCATGGCCACGAAGATCACATCGGCGCGCTCGCTTACATTCTGCGCGATTTGAACGTGCCCGTTTACGGGACCCGTTTCACTCTCGCACTCGTAAAAAAACGCCTCGAAGAAGCTGGCCTGCTGGATTCCACCACCCTTCGTGAAGTCATGCCGGGGCGGCTGGTTGAAATCGGGCCGTTTGAAATTGAGTTTATCACCGTCACACACAGCACCATTGATTGCGTCGCGCTCGCGGTGCGCACTCCTTTGGGTGTCATCATTCATACCGGCGATTTCAAGATTGATCAAACACCGGTGGACGGCGCGCCCTTTGATCTCCACACTTTCGCTCGCTACGGCAGCGAAGGCGTCCTAGCGCTTTTCAGCGATTCCACCAACGTCGAACGCCCCGGCTTCACCCCATCGGAGCGTGCTATCGTGCCGCGCATCGAAGAGCTCTGCCGCTCGGCGCCGCGTCGCGTCATACTTTCGTGTTTCGCGTCGTCCATTCACCGCATTCAGCAAGTGATCGATATCGCCGGCCGCGTGGGCCGCAAAGTCGCTTTCGTCGGTCGCAGCATGGTCGACAACGTCGAGATCGCGCACTCGATGAATTATTTGCGCATTCCGGACGGCATGGTCGTGCGTCCGCAGGACGTTCGCAATTTTGATCCCAAGCGTATCGTCATTCTCGCCAGCGGCAGCCAAGCCGAGCCAATGTCTTCCCTTTCGCGCATCGCCGTCGATAATCATCGCTTCGTCAGCGTCGACGAAAATGACAGCGTGATTCTTTCCGCGCGCATCATTCCCGGCAATGAAAAAGCCATTTTCCGCATGCTCGACCACATGTTCCGCCGGCGCGCGCTGGTGTACTACGATAATTCCGCGGGCACGATTCACGTGTCGGGCCATGCCAGCCAGGAAGAACAAAAGTTGGTGTTGCAGCTCGTCAAGCCGCGCTACTTTATTCCCGTCCACGGCGAGTACCGCCATCTTTTCCGGCACGCCGCGCTCGCTCATCAACTCGGTTGCGTTTCCGGAGAAATCCTGCTTCTTGAAGACGGCAAGTGCATTGAATTTACTCAGGACACTGTTCGCAGGCGGGACCCTGTGACCGCAGGCCGCGTCTGCGTGGATTCCGGCTCGCTGGAAGAGATCGAAGAAGTGGTCATTCGCGACCGCAAACATCTTTCCGAGGACGGCGTCGTCGTTCCGATTATCGCGATCGACAAGCACACCGGCAAGATGGAATCGCAGCCGGAAATCGTTACACGCGGAATGTTCAGCGACAACGGCCAGGAATTAATTGCCGGTGCGCGCGAAGTGATAATGAAAACAGTCGAGCAATCCAACGCCGAGGAGAAATCCGACTGGGGCGTCATCAAAGAAAAGATTCGTGTGGACCTTAAGCGGTACATCAACAAGCAAACTTCCAAACGCCCGCTGATCCTGCCGGTGATCCTCGAAATCTAAGCTGCTCTTAGCTATTTAGAGCGGCGCGAGTCGCCCTGCGTATGCGAAATCGCTTGCGTGGCTGACGGGGCCTTATTCTACCCTGCCGCCGAAGAGCCGCAGAACGACTCCGGCCGAAGCCCAATAATTGTTCTGGTACACTCCTGTGCCGAACGAGGTCCTGTAATAGTCCACGTCGAACAAGCGGATTTCCCACCGTCGGGACGGGTGAATATCCAATCCTCCGCCAACCTTGAAGGAAATGCAGTTCGCCGAGATGCTATAACCACCTGCCCCGCTCACGGTTGTGTCCGCGCGCGAGCCTCCTACCAGCCCTTCGGCAAAGGGCGTTATGCCCCATCGCAGTCGCCCGCGATGAAAGTACCGGACTCCGTAGTGATTTCCGTACAGCACATTCTTTGCGCCGTTGGACGTAACCACGCTGTAGCTGGTGTCCGCAACGACCTGCAGCCACGGTTTAAAATTGTAGCCAAACGACCCAAGTGCGCCACTTAGATTGCTCGCGGCTCCGCCACCACCGTCTAGCCGGGCAAACGCGTAGCCTCCGTAGAGTTCGATCAACGGCGCGGCACGAACGCTGGGAAGCGGTTTCTCCCAGGTGGTTCGGGCATCCGCGGGCCGGATGGCCGGCGTAACAGGTTGCGCAGGCGCGGGGGTTGGATCCCTCGCTGCCGAGGAAGCAGGTTGTGCATCTGCCAAAGGCGTTTCCACTGCCGTGCTACTCGGCGCGGAAGCAGCGGTGCCCGGCGATACAGTTTCGGGTGATGCGGCCGCGGCGGGCTGCGAAGCTGTCGGTTGAGCCTGACCTGGCTCACTCTGGGCCGGTGCTTGCGTATTGGGCTGTGCAACGGACGCGGCCGCATCCGCAGCGCTGCTCGTCGATGCCGAGACCGTGGTTGCAGGCGTTGTCAGTCCGGCAGGTGATGTCGTGCCTGGTTGCACCGGCGCGGGTTGATCCGCCGCCCCAGCAGGATTAGCCTGCGTTTTCGTTTGAACCGTTTCCGCAACATTCGATGTGGACGCCGGCGATGTCGTCGGCGAAACAGGAGTTGCCGTCACTGCTCCCGCCCCTTGCGTGCCAACGGGCTGAGCTACGGCCGTCTGAGGCTTTGCAGCCGCGGTCGTCTGAGCATGTGAGTCTGCCGATCTCGTACTCGGAATTTTTGTTTTCTCCGCAGCCGTCTGGAGCGACGGCGCCTGTGGCGCCGCAGCCGCGGCGCGATCGATCGCGATCAAGCTTGAATAAACGTAACCTACCTGTCCGTCTTTAGTTTGAATGCGCGAGAAAAAGAACCCATACACCAGGATCGTGAAGCGCTCTCCGCAAGGCACGGAGGCGACTACATCGGGACTCTTCCTTGGCTTCGCGAAAACTTGCGTGCCGTCTGAATTTTTGGAGCAGTCGACGTACCCCACGTCGTCCGCCCAAGCCGCTGAGGCTGCAAGAATACATAGTCCCAGCGATATTAGGAATCGATTGCGCAACATTCCCCCTCCTCGGCCCGAGGACACCCCGAGCCCTCAAGTAGCATAGCGAGCAAGGAGACATGCTCATCAGTTGTACCAAAGGACAGTACGTTCCAAAGCGGCACTGGCCGAAAAGCCGGGGGCCGCTCGTGCAAGCAGCGCAGAAATCGCTCCTCGAGTGGAGGATTACGTCCCTCACTCCCGTTCGTCGTCAGGGACAGAATTCCTTCGTCGGAGTTCTGGTTATGAATGAGACCCCCTGTACCACCCCCATCTTTTTTTGTAAGTGCGGAGGCTAAAGCGCTTTAAGTCTTGAGTTTCGGAAGTGCTGATTTTAAGGGAGTTATAGACCTGTTTTGCATATGGTCACCAGTTTGCCGATCCCCATTTCACTTTCGGTTGCCGAAGTGAAATTCGAACGGACGAGTAATCCTACATGAGGAAAATGGCCGGCGAGAAGACTTGGGGATTTGATTTGTATTAAATTCGTCTGTACAGAAGCCTGCCGAGTAGCTGGCCGCCTTCACCCGCCTAGAGTTTTCGCGAAATTCGGGGCCTAAGTTCCGATTAGCGCAATTGCCGGAAAAGTGGCACGTGTTCAGATTGCTGATGAGGACAGCCATTCGCCATTAGCTTAGGTCGGAACAATCGCCTATTAGCAGCTTACAGGTGAAGCTCGTCAGGGCTCACAATGGGCCTTTCCCCAGAGGGACACGGTTTCCCCTCATGTCCGACGAGCAGGTGCTTAATCACGGCGTTGAGGCTCTTCTGTTTCTCACCGTTCAATTCCGCATCTTCGTAAAATGATACGTCTTTGGAACGACGAATTTTCTTCACCTCGCGAAACACGTGGACAGCCTCGCGCTTCAAAGCGTTTAGTTCTACGCACATAGTTCGCTCCGGCGGCTGGCAATTCTAGGTTGCGGGGTCTGGCAAAGCAAGCGTAATTTTGTATTCGCCACCTGAACGTCGGACGCCTCTACGGGACGTTAAGCGATCGTGGAAGCATCGGTATGCTGATGCGGAAGGAAGCTGCTTGGCAATTTAACTGGCGTAGGTTTTGAAACGGTCGAGCGCCATCTGAGTATATTGGCCGACTTCGATGAGATAGTCGTCGGGATCACGCATGTAGCAACGCCATTCCCAGCCGTGATTGTCTAGCGGCTCGGTAAGGAACAACGCTCCTTGGTCGCCCCATAGTTTGTAGCAGGCCCAGATGTCGGCGACGCGCAGGTTAAGGAAGCTATTCACTCTGTTGAGGTCCGAAGGGGTTTGGAGGAGGACCTCTGGCTTGTCGGGAGTTGGGCCACCGCCGGAATTGAGAATGATCCATGTGTTAGCCAGCTTTATGTAGCAGGGATTTTCCGGCTTGATGACTTTTCCGCCCAGAATTCGAACGTAGAAGTCCTTCGATTTCTCCTGATCCCTCACGGTGAAGAAATGCGTGACGTAGAATCCTTCATTGGCAATCGGCGCATCAGGCAGATTCATGCGTTGCCTCCCGTTGTCGATAATAGGATGTGGCCCGACGCGTAAGTGTATTTCTTCATCGGCCAGGAGGGACTCGTCACTTCGAAATCATTCCAATCGTACCCAGCCACGTCTCCACTAACTGAGGCCAGCCCGTGATCGGGAACTTGGTGCGTCGCAGCCCAAACGCATGCCCGCCTTGGGCGTACAAATGCATTTCCACAGGAACCCCTGCCTTCTTCAGTGCAATGTAGTAAGCGAGCGAATCGTCTACGTTGTCCACGTGGTCATCCTCCGCCTGCAGTAAGAATGTTGGCGACGTCTGCCTGGTGACATGGAGATCGGGATTCAACGCAAGCTCTTTATCGGCAGTCGCCGGATGCGGAAGCACAAGCTTTTTGGTGCCTTGCTTAGCATCCCATTCCGCCGCGGGAAGCGACAGATGGCCCGGATAAATAGCCACCGCAAAATCCGGGCGGCAGCTCTCTTTGTCGGCGGCATCAACAGGCGGATATAAACGCTTCGTAAAGTGCGTGCTCATCGCCGCCGACAAATGTCCACCTGCAGAAAACCCGAGCACTCCAATCTTGTGCGGATCGATATGCCATTCCGTGGCGTGAAAGCGCACCAAACCCACTGTCCTCTGGGCATCTTCCAACGCCATCGGTGATTCCGGATATGGCCCCGATTTCGGATACCGCCCCACATCCGTCACGCGGTATTTCAACAGCACACACGTAATCCCTTTTGGCGTCAGCCAATCGCAGACCTCCGTTCCTTCCAGATCGATGGCCAGCATCTGATAACCCCCGCCAGGAAACACGACTACCGCAACCCCCGTATTCCTTCCCGTGGGCGAATAGACCGTCATCGTGGGCCGCGAGACGTTGCTCACCGCCCCCTTGCTCGAAGCGACCTCCGGCCCCGCGACGGGCTGCGGATCAGGGACCGCCCCCGGCCATATTTGCACTTGTGTATGTCCCGGCGATGGCTGCCAGCCAGGCGTCTGTGCGCTCAGACCGCCAAACGCAAACACAACACAGAGAGCAACAATCAAAGCCTTCATCACAATCCCCATGGCTTAATACGCTAATCACATTTAAAAACAAAGTTCTTATTTGGGATCGGCAACATCTCCGGAAAAATAAAAGGAAATTCGGATTTTGGCGAAGGGCCGGTTGCCGGTCCTTCGCCACTTCAGCAAGACCATGAAGGCAACGCCAAGCCGTCCCGGTCGCCCTCGCTCATTTGGAATGTCAAGGCGCGCATGTCTTCATTCAGGTGATCGAGTTTTGACGTTCCCACGACCGCGTGAAAATTCGGCGCGGTTTGCAATATGTAATTGAGCGCGATAACCGACAGCGGAACGCTATACTTCTGGCCGAGAGATATGAGCTGACTTACCCTTCGCTCGTCCTCCGGCTTGCGTTCAGCCAGGCGGCGGTCAAAACATCCCTTTAGGTCGCCGCGCCCCAGTGGTGAATAGGCAAGGAAAGGAAGACCGTTTTCCCGAAGATAGTCCACATATGTCCGGTCCCGGGAAATGTTCTGCGCACCCTTCCACCGCTCCCCATCTTTGGCAGGGAGAACGTTAAATTCGTTGCTCACCCACGGCGCGACGTTTGCCTCCTGCAAGTAGGCCCGAAACTCCTTGAGCCTGGCAAGAGATACGTTGGAAAATCCGATATTGTGGACCTTCTCGGACCTCAAGAGTTCAACGCTCCATTCGGCAATCGCCTGCGCAGGAACTTTCGGATCATCATAGTGCAATAGATGGACGTCGATGTAATCGGTGCCAAGGGCTCGTAACGAATCGTCCAGTTGGCGCAATAGCTTTTTCCGCGTCAGCGGGCCCGGGTGTCCGCCCTTCGAGATGATCCGAAAAGCGCCGCGACCCAACGGATGTTTCCTGACGAAGCGCCCGACAACCCCTTCGCTCCAGTACATCCTGGCCGTATCGAACGAGTTGATGCCCATCTCAACGGCACCGTTCAGGATGGCATCCGCGCGCTTTGTCGGAGCGATATTCCAAGACGCAAGATTCGGCACGGCGATCATCCAATCGGTGCCGAGAACTATTCTGGATATTTCGGATTTCATGTCGCTGCGTTAGATGTAGGTCTTGATCAAGCGCTCCGCCAAGCAATGGGCGAGCGCCATGATCGTAAGCGTGGGGTGCTTCTCGCTGAGAACCGGTATCACGCTACCGTCACAGACATAAAGGTTCTTACTCTTGAAATATTTCAGGTCCTTGTCGACCACGCCACCTTTCGGGTCAGCGGCCATTCGGCAGGTGCCCACGTAATGAATGCCTGATCCCGGAGGAGATCCGACACCATCCACGATGTAACCGCTGGCTTTCCTTAGCATCCGGCGGGCCAGCGCGGCGAGCCGCCGGCCGTGGTCGGCCTCGATCTCTGACGTTTCGTAATCAATACGCACCTGACGCTGTCCGAAATGATCTACCTCATCGGCCAAAACGACCTTGTTCTTTCGCTGCGGAACGGCTGGGCTGTACAACACCAACGTCACCGTGGTCTTAAAGACTTGCCGGGAAATGGTTTCCAACAAGAATCGGGGCAACCGGGGCATTTCGGCCAGATAATAAGGAACCTTCAAGAAATCCGACCAGAATTGGCCCACGAATGGAAAGCGTTTCCCTTGGGAATCCTTGATCTGACCGCCCAGCAATATGTGATCGCCATAACCGCGGTCTTCGTTCGCCGGCCTGAACCACAATCGAAAGAGACTGGTGCCGAGGACGACACGCGGGCTATCCTGCAAAAACTCGCCGACCTGCTCGGCCTTACTCCGGTCGTCGGCGAACGAGTTCAGCAGCAGCCGCGGCGATTCGATTGCGCCTGCACAGACGATGACCACGTCCGCTTCAATCTCGACGATCCGCGCGGTGCGTTCGTCGATCGCCACGACATGGGAGATCGAGAACCCCTCCGCATTGTTACAGTCGGCGGCGGTAAGTTTGATGGCTCTGGTGTGTTCGAGCAGCCGAAAGTTCGCAGCGCTCTTTATCTCCGGCAGGAGATGCGTGGAGAATTTATAGACGCTGCCGGAACGGCACCCGCGCCCGCAATTGCCGCAGGCCACACACTTTTGCATAGATTCCGGCCGCAAGTTGACGGCTTTCCTGTTCGCCAAAAAGAAAAGATCCGGGCCGAGCGAGCCGGCGTTGCTGTCGATGAAAACGCGGTCAATTTGTCTGGCGCTGCGGGGAGTGAGAAAGGATCCGTCCGGAAATTGACGCAAACCGTTGCGCTCACCAACCACCATTGCGAGCCGCTCGACCTCAGAATAGTGATCGGCAAGATCGCCCAGAGAAATCGGCCACCGGCAGTCCTCACTGTAGGAGTGGCGGTTAGCAAAATCGTCCTCTGAATACCTCAGGCAGATCCCATTCCAGAGGTTCTGCAAGCCGTTGACGTGGTGAATTTGGTAGTGACGGAATCCGCCCTCCCGTGGACATTCCATGGAGCTCCGGCTACGGGCGTCCGCGAGGAGCGGATGAACGAAAGACATTTCCGGCCTGACAGGGAAAGTGGTATGAGGACGTATTTCAAAATGGCCCTTTTGTTCAGGGCTCAGCTCGTTTTGAAATTCGGATTGTGCTGGAATACCGCCTGAGTTGATGACCAGCACATCGCCACCCGCCTTCGCCAGACGGTAAGCGAGGATGCCCCCGCCGGCGCCGGTGCCGATCACACAGAACTTCGCGCGAAGCGCCATCAGGGTCTCCGGGCCGAGCGCGCAAAGGCATCGCTGGCAAAATACAGGTACTCCACAAAATCGCAAAGCACCTTGATTTGGCCCCGGGCGAAATATTGCCGCGGTGTCAGTTCAGGCGTCGCATTTTGCCGCCACGCGTTCCATAAAGCACGGAGTTGGTCGTTCCGCTCCATGATCTCCGGAATCAGGCCGATGAGCGGCTCGATCCGGCTGGCGTATGGCGAGACCCGGCAGAGTCGCCTGGCCAGCGAGTCATGGCCGCTTATCGCACCATCAACCTTAAGGCCCATCCGAACCCCTCCAGATGTTCCATCTTACCAGAATTTCCTTTTTGGCTTCGAAAGCAGACGCCAAGGTACGCCCGTCTCGCTTGTTCGCGATACTGTAACGCGATTTTCATCGGGAGCACTCCCGACGGTCTGCCATCCACGCCACCACAGCCCAAAATTGCCCCATTTGTGGCCTACTTTTGCAACACCTCCCCTTACCCCAATCCCACTATAGACAGATTCCACTGCTGCCTTGGCCATCAGCTCTCTATCCCGTCCGTAGCGGTAGAAGCGCGATCCGGCTCAGCATCGCTCCGAACCGCCGCCGATTCAGATGTCCTTCCGCCAGCAGAAGCCAGTAGTAACGGGCATGCTTCACCAGCCGCCCCCCGGTCTTCACCAGTCGTTGCTGCAAGCTCGTCAGCGACCAATTCTCAATTCTCTGCGGCAGTGCCAGCCGCCGCCACAGATTCCCCAGGTTGTAAGCCAACAGGCTCAATGCCAGCCGGACTTGGTTCGAGCGGAACCGATAGCAAGAAAGCTGCGTCATCTTCACCGCCTGCTTGCCTTCCTTGATCCACTGCTCCGCCGTCCCTCGCTTGTTGTAGAAGCGCACTACCGCCCGGCTCGGCAGGGTTAGGTTGGTCACGATGAACCCCACCCGTGGGAACAACTCCCCGAAATGGAACTCCACCTTCGACACCACCCGTCGCGCCCTCTTCCAACTCGCAGCTTGGTAGAGAAAGCCCTTGTACCACACGATGGGCTTGTGGCTCGGCCGTCCCACCGGGCGCGTCAGCAACTCCGAGATATCCCGTTCCAGACTGTCGTTGGCAGGAATCCGAATGGCGTACTTCACGCCCCGCTCCTTCAGGGCCTCGTAGATCTCCGGCTTGGCAAAGGCGGCGTCCGCGCGAAACACTGCCTCCTGGTCCAGCTTCTGCTGCCGTTCGATCTCGGGCAGCAAGAGTTCTTCCCAACCTTCGGCGCTGTGCACGTTGCCCGGACGCAGCTTGGCGGCCAGACAGTCTCCCTCGCGATTGAACAGCAACAGCGGGTGATAGCAGGTTGATTCAAAGTGGCCGTTGTACGCGCTGTGCTCCTGCTGGCCGTGGACCGGGATCTCGGTGCTGTCCATGTCCAGCACTACACGCTCCCGCGAATCGACTGATTCCGTCCGGGCGATCAAATCCCGGTTGATCGCTTCCAGGCCAGCCAGGTTCTGGTCTTGCGCCAACAGTTCAGTTTCGAACGACTGGAGCCGAGACGTCAGGGCCGCGCCACGGTCCCAGATCTTTTCTGAACCGATCAGCCGCAGGGTGGGGTCTTGCGAGAGGCACTCCGCGTCGTTGACATCTTCGTATCCCGCCAGGCGACTGTACACCAACTGTCGCAACAGGTCCGCAAGCGGCAACTGCGTATTCTTGCCCCGAGAGTGGGTCAAGTGTTGGTCTATAAGTTCGCTGAGTCCCAACCGCTCATCCAATTCCCGCACGAGAATCAGGCCACCGTTCGAAGTGACACGCGACCCTTGGAAATCGACCTTCAAAGAAGCATTGAAAAAGAACTGAAATGGTTGGTTTGGCTTCTCACCCACGGGGTGTGCACCTCCAGAGCGACCTCATCGCGTTCAAACCTGCACAAACATAGATGAAGATGAGCGTCCAAAGGTTCGTACGTAGCATTTAAAACGGAAATGTGGGTTAATATAACCCGTCACTGTCGGAACCTGCTGAGCGAAAACAGAAACCCTCACACGTAAACATTTCCCGGATATTCCCTCCGTGATGAAACATTTCGGGGGCTCTTCTCGTTTCTCATATAGATGTCCGCGAGGGGAACCTTGGACAATTTCTGGAAAGACCTGCGCTACGCGTTTCGCATGCTCTTCAAGAGCCCGGGATTCACGTTGGTGGCCGTCTTGGCGCTTGGTCTCGGCATCGGCGCGAATACCGCCATTTTCAGCGTATTCAACGGGATGCTTTGGAGGCCCTTGCCTGTTCAGAATCCCAAGCAGCTCGTTGTTGTCGCCTCCAAAACTCGGAATTTCCAGTTTCCGTTCAGTCTGTCTTATGTCGATTTTCAGGACTACCGCCAACTCAAGAGCGTTTTCTCTGATCTGGTCGCTTATGCGCCATCTCCTGTAAATTTTGGCGCCCAAGGCCGCCCTGAGCGCGCCTGGGCCGATTTGGTCACCGGCAATTACTTTTCCGTGCTCGGTATTGAACCTGTCCTTGGCCGCACTTTCGCCCCCGATGAAGGCTGGGTGCAAAACAAGGACCCGCTTGTCGTACTCAGCTATAAATACTGGCAAAAACGGTTTGGCGGCGATCCCAACATCGCGGGACAAACGGTCCAGGTCAACAATCACGCCTTCACGATCATTGGCGTTGCTCCGGAAAAGTACATCGGGGCCTACTACTTCATCGAACCTGACTTCTATCTTCCCATTTCCACGATAGCTCTACTCGATCCGAGCCAGACTGACGTTCTTACCAGGCGAAGCGCCAGCTTTCTTCGCGTTTTGGGCTACCTGCAGCCCGGGGTGACGCCAGCGCAAGCCATGGCAGCGGCACAACCACTTGATCAGCGCTTGGCTCAGGATTTTCCGGATTCGCACAAGGGATTGTCTCTCCTGGTGCTGCCGGAACTGAGCGCGCGTCCTGAACCGGGATTGGGCGGATTCATGTCCACCGCGGTGATCGTCTTCATGTTCCTTGTCGGACTTGTTCTGTTGATTGCCTGCGCGAATGTCGCAAACTTGATTCTTGCCCGCGCGAATGGCCGCAGAAAAGAGTTCGCCACGCGCGTCGCTCTCGGCGCCAGCCGCTGGCGTATGGCTCGGCAGCTCTTGACTGAGACTGTTCTGCTCTCCGCATTTGGCGGAATTCTCGGCATGGTATTTGCGCGCTGGGCAGGCATGGCTCTCACTTCGATTCACATTCCAAGCGACATCCCGCTGCGCCTGTTTGACTTGCGTCTGGACTGGCGCATTTTCAGCTTCACGTTTCTCGCTGCCCTCATGACGGGTGTTGTCGCTGGCTTGATCCCGTCCCTGCAGGCTTCGCGCACTGATTTAGCGGACACGCTGAAAGCCGGGGGACGCTCGGGCGGATCATCAGCGGGTCACCATCGGTTCCGCAATGCTCTCGTAGTTTCGCAAGTCGCGGTGTCCTTGCTGCTTCTTGCGTGCGCCGGATTTTTTATTCGCAGCTTGCAAAACTCCGCCCACGTCGATATGGGTTTCCGCGTCGATCACACTTTAATGATGTCGATGGATCTCGGACTACAAGGCTATAAGGAGGAGCGCGGCCAGCAGTTCTTCAAGCAGCTTAGTGAACGTGTGCGCTCGCTACCAGGCGTCCGTGATGCCGCGATTTCCGCTTACATTCCCATGGGCTATGACAACTCGGGCGTGAACGTTTTTCCCGACGGACAAGCCATCGACGATAAAACGAATACACAGGTCGCATTCGACGACATGGTGCAGCCCAGCTATTTCCTTACGGCCGGAGTCCCCGTGATCAAGGGCCGCGAATTCACTGACGCGGACAGCGCTTCGGCGCCACTCGTGGCCATTATCAACGACACGTTCGCACAAAAAATCTGGCCGGGCCAGGATCCCATCGGCAAGATCTTTCGCACGAAAAGAGACGGTCCGCCGATCCAGGTGGTTGGCCTCACGCGTACCGGCAAATATCTCTTTCTCTACGAGACGCCGCAACTCTACGCCTACTTTCCACTGGCCCAGCGCTACTCCTCCGGCGCGAATCTGTTCGTTTATACCGAAGGCGATCCGCAACAGCTTGTTTCCGCGGTGCGCGATCAGATCAGCCAGCTTGACGCCAGTCTGCCGGTCTTTGCCGTCACGACCATGGAGGCTCATGTCCGATACGGCAAACCGTTATTGCCCGCGCGGCTCGGAGCGATGCTCGTCGGGGCGTTCGGCTTTCTCGGCTTGGTGCTTGCATCGGTCGGCGTCTATGGGGTGGTCTCCTACTCGGTCAGCCAGCGGACACAGGAAATTGGCATTCGGACAGCGCTCGGCGCCCAGCGCTCTAATGTCCTGGGAATGATTCTGAAACAGGGAATGAGAACGGCGCTGCTCGGAACCGGCGTTGGAATTGTCCTTTCGTTCTTACTGTTCCGGGGATTGGGCACGGTGCTCTACGGAGTGAAGTCCACCGACCTTGTCACGCTGGCCGCGGTATCCGGCATGCTGCTCGCGGTGGCCTTCTTGGCCAGCTACGTTCCAGCGATTCGCGCCACTCGCGTCGATCCAGTGGTCGCTCTGCGCGAACAATAGCGCGCGAATTTACTTCACCACCACCTCATCCTTCAATTTTTCGTACGTCGACGCGCTCATGATCTTTTTGCTCACAAGCTCGTGTTTGTCATGATACGGCCGACCAGAGATGATTCGCCTCGCCTCGTGTTTTCCAATTCCGGGCAATGCCGTCAAATCCTCTTCGCTCGCGGAATTCAAGTCGATCAGCTTTTTCCCGCCCTTCTCCCAGCCTTCTTTTGCGCCTTCAACCGCCGCTTTCACGGCCCGGCTCGCCTCCTCGACCGCCGGTTTGGCTTGCTCGGCAGCCTTAGCCGCTTGGTCATGAATCTCTTTCTCGCGCTCCGCTGAATCGCCGCTGCAACCGAATGCACCGAATCCTGCGAGCGCCACCATCAACACCAACACTGACAGCCCTAGCCATCGCCGCATACTTATCACCTCGTTGCTGCTCCTTACTATCCTGTGCGCCTCCCCTGCCTCGCGTCTATCTCAAATTTTTGCGCTATATCATGCAGCTCTCTCATTTCGCTACGTCCTTCACTTCTCTTTCTTCAAGAATGTCCCCCGCTCCAAGTCTTTGAACGCCTGCTGCAGTTGCTCCTGAGTGTTCATCACAATTGGCCCGTACCAGGCCACCGGTTCCTCAAGCGGCTTCCCTGACACAAGCAGAAATCGTATGCCTTCCTCGCCCGCCTGCACGACCACTTCATCTCCCCGGTCAAACAGCACCAGCGAGCGGTTATCCGCAGCCACGGGAGGGGTGGTGTCCAGCCAACCTACAGACTCCGTCGGCACGGCCAGCGGCTCTGACGCGTTGCAAAACTTTCCCGACCCTGCGAACACGTATGCGAACGCGTGCCGTGTAGTCCCCACCGGCAGCGCTTTTCTGCGCCCCGGCGCCACGGATACATCGAGATAAGTTGGTTCCGCCGCTATGCCGTCCACAGGCCCGGTCTTTCCCCAAAAATTTCCGCATACCACACGAACGTGAGTCCCATCGTCGTCCTTAATCTCAGGAATATCCCCCGCTTTTACTTCCTGATAGCGCGGCGCGGTCATCTTGAGCGACGCCGGCAGATTCGCCCATAACTGAAACCCATGCATCCGCCCGGCGTGATCTCCCTTGGGCATCTCCTGGTGAATGATACCGCTTCCCGCCGTCATCCATTGCACGTCGCCGGAGGCAATCTCTCCGTGGTTTCCCATGCTGTCGCCGTGCGCCACGGTTCCGGCCAAAACATAGGTAATCGTTTCGATGCCGCGGTGCGGGTGCCAGGGAAAGCCCGCCAGATAATCTTCCGGCACATCGTTCCGAAAATCGTCGAGCAATAAGAACGGATCGAACTCCGTGGTATTGCCGAATCCAAATGCGCGCCGAAGATGCACTCCAGCGCCCTCCACCGCCGGCTTAGCTTTGACAAGTTTTTTTACGGGTCGAATTGACATGTGTGCGCCTCGGCAGGGGCACGATTTATCGTGCCCCTACACCTCTTCTCAGTGTTGCGGTTTCGAGCGTTCTCAAGTATCTCCGTAGACCGGAACGCTTGCACCCTGAATCAATTTCGCGTCGTCGCCGCACAAAAACAAAATCACTCGTGCAATCTCTTCCGGCTTGGGCCATTTTGCAAAGTCCGCCTTAGGCATGGCCTTGCGATTCGCCGCGGTATCAATGATACTCGGCAGAATCGAGTTCGCCCGCACTCCAGTGCCTTTCAAATCTGCCGCCAGGCTATCGATCATCGCCACCGCAGCGGCCTTTGACGCCGCATACGCCGCTGCGCCAGTCGCGTGATCCACTGCGGCCTTCGAGGCCACATTAACAATTGACCCGCTCCTTTGCTTCACCATCACCCGCGCCGCCGCCCGGGCCAGGACAAATCCCGCGCGCAAATTCAGCGCGAGTTGTTGTTCAAAAACTTTCGTTTCCGTCTCCCACAACTTCACTCCGCCGGCATACCCTCCGACCGCATTGACAAGACAATCCAGTCGCCCGTGCTGTTCCACAATTCCGTCAATCAGTTTGCTTACCGCCGTTTCGTCCGTGACGTCCACGGCATGCCCTTCCAGCGACGACCCCTCGGCGGTAACCAATTTCGCGCTGGCCACCTTCTTAAGGTCGTCCAGGTCACCGGGCCTTTGAAATGTAACAATTACTCGAGCGCCGGCCTCGACAAATGCCAGGCTTACCGACCGTCCCAACCCACCGGTCCCGCCCGCCACCAAAACTACTTTGCCAGCCATGCTGCTCTCCGATCACATCCAGATTAGGCATCTTGTCACAGACGTGCCGCGAGCTCAACCAAACAGCGAGTAGTTCCCTCCCCCCTCCTCCTTTTTCTGTAAGTGCGGATTCTAAAGGGTTTTAAGTCGTGTGTTTTGGAAGTGCGGATTCTAAAAGGGTTAGGGTCGTGTTTTTCGGAAGTGCGGACTCTAAAGAGCTTTGTGGCGAGTGGCCGTTCGGGGCTCGGTGTGAATGAATCGCGAAAGGCAAGAATAAATGGCCGGAACTTGGTGGCTCTCACCGGGTCCGTGCCTGCGTCGGGAACGGAGTACACCGAGTGCGGACGTAGGGGTGAGAGATCGGGATAAAAAGAGCGAGAGGGGGATGGAGATGAAACGCTGGCCGAGCGAACCATGGGAAATGGTAGCATCTGAGTACCGGAAGGTAAAGTATTTTACAGGGAATGGTCGAATTTCGAGGTTGAACGGTCGTTTTGAGAGGTCGACCGTCGACGTCTGCAGCTCGGCAGGAGCACGCATGAGGCGAGGAGGAAGCTAGCAAAAGCCAGTCCCACCCTTGCAAAAGCCGCAAGGGCGGACACCAGAAGGCTAAATGCGGACTAAAGGGGTGACCGCCCACCGCGGACCAAATTACCGTTCATCCCCATTCCTCTCATCAACTTCAGCCTCACCCGCAGAACGGGTGGCAAATTTTGGAGTGCCCGGTCGAGGATGCCTTTGACTTTTCCGGGTTGGGCTACGCACGCGGGTCTGGTTTGGTACTCTCTTGCTATCGTGGGGGAGAAGGAATTTGCTTGAAAACAAAAGATTTATGATGATAGAGTTCGCGAAACTAGGGAGAGTGGCGCGCGAGCCGGGCGGTATTTGCGGCAGCAAGGACTTACAGCTTTCGAGGTCACTATGAAGGATCAGAAGGGTTTCTCGCTGGTTGAGCTGCTCATCGTCGTGACCATTATTCTGGTTATTTCGGCGATCGCGATTCCCAGTTATTTGCGATCGCGGATGCAAGCCAACGAAGCTGCGGCGGTTAGCGCTCTGCGCACGATAAACACCGCAGCAGTGACTTATTCGGCCACCTATGCGGATGTTGGATTTCCCCCGACGCTCGCGAGCATGGGTGGGGCGAGTCCGTGCGCGCCAAGCGCAACGACTGCCTGCATGCTGGACGATGCGCTGGCGCAGGGTAGAAAGAACGGGTTTAAGTTCGAATGGACGGGCGACGGCCTGACCCCCTCAGCGTCTTACACGGTCACAGCGACGCCGGTCAGCGTCGGCAGTTCCGGCCAACGGATGTTTTGCACCGATCTGGCAGGCGTGATTCGTTTTGAACCTTCCGGCGCCGGCTGCAATTTGGCAAGCAGCCCGGTGCAGTAAGATAAGGCAGGATTCCGTCGCAACATATGGCAGCCGAGCCAGAAGTCCTCAAGACCGCAGAAGTGATTCCCGTCGAGCAGAAGCGGGAGCCTCGCTCAAAAGGGATCACCACGCCACGAAAGAAAAAACCTAAGGAACTTGCCGTGATCACGGAGTGCTGCACGGGCTGCGCCGGCTCCCCGGCCTGCGTGGAATACTGCCCCGTGGAGGATTGCATGTTCTGGGTGCCGGATGAGGACCATCCGCCGTTCGGGCGCATCCAGGTAGACTCCGTGTTGTGCATCGGGTGCAAGAAGTGCACCAGCAAGGGCCCCGATGGCGCGTTTCTTGATGGATGTCCCTGGGACGCGATCGTGATGTTGGATATCGCAGAAGTTGAAAAAGTAGTCGGCTTGATGACCTTCTAGAACACGGCCGCGGCTGGAAATTTATGGCTGATGTACTGCTCTATCTTTAATCGCCTGCTCTGAAAGCACGGCCTGCTGCTTAACTCGTTCGGGCATTTCCGGCAAATCGCGTTCGAAGATACGGATCGCAGGCAAATCTTCAAGCTGGCCCACCAAGTAAAGTGCACGGAGTGCTTCCCAAACTTGTTCCGCGCCAGGATCGACGGTGGCCAATTCCGCGCCCGGAGGCACGTCCGCCCCGGTGGCCGCGGTAAGTGCTCGGATGCGCCCGTTGATGGGAGAGCGCACTTCGGTAACCTGCGGCCCATTCTGAAGTTTGGCTACGAGCCCTCCCTGATGGATCGGAGTTCCAACGCGGTCAGTGTCGACCACACGTCCAGCAACGGGAGCAGTAATGGTAACCGGCTGAAGCAGCGCTAGGATTTGCGGGCGACCGGTTGCATCACCAAAGCGAACGAGGGAAAGAGCGGCGTTGCCTCGAACCATCGGAGAAGGATCAGCGAGCATTTTCCGAAGAGCGGTGTGGAATTCGTCTTGCGTGGTGTCCTGGCCCATGACCCAAGCATCGGTGTTGCGAACTTCTTCCACGGGATACGAGGCGAGGCGCACCAGGTCCGGATACCACCGTGCCGCTGTTCCATCGTGCGCCGTCAGCCGCTCTCCCAATTGCACGAGAGCGTGCTGGATGTGCCTGGGATGCTTCTGATCGTTAATGAATTCCGTGAGCTGTTTGTCAGAGAGATGGCGGCCGAACCAGGTGCTCCACCAAAACAGAAAGGGCATCAGGACAATCAGCCATGCGGTGGCAAAAAAAAGGAGGCGATTCCGGGTGGACATGCGGTGCCGCGCGAGCGCGGGCTGTCCAGGCGAATCACTTAGAGCACTCGCTGATGGATGAACTGGCAGCACGGACGGAAGTTGACTGGCCCCCATGGATACTCTTGCAGCCTAGCCTGCCTTGGCAGGCGGCGGCTCTTTGGGCGAAACGCCCTTGCTCCTGTGTAGGAACGCCAGCCAGCCGCGAGCCTGCGCTTCGAAATAAACGTTTAAGAGGAAAACTCCGGAGAGTGTCAAGAGAATGAGACTCATGAAAAGACCGTCGACAGAGGTCAGCGTGCCTTTGATGGCAATCAATGCAATTCCCGCGAGCGGAATCAGCGCGAGCAGGATGGAAAGCAGGAGCACCACGGGAAGCAAGACACCTCCTTCTATATGCCGCGAGCGAGCCCGGACAAGAGCAAAGGGACGGCCCGCCCGCAATCCGCAGTAACAGCCCCTAAGGTTTGAAACTTACATCCACAGTCTTACTGTCCTTGGCGGCCAGGGTGACCTTTTGATCCTGTTCGCCGAGTTTTTCCTGGACGAAGGCAATCGTGTAATCGCCAGGGGGCAGACCCTTGATCTCAAATTTGCCGTCCGGCCCAGTGACCGCGTAGAACGGATTCTTGACCACGTTGACGAACATTCGCATCCACGGGTGCTGATTGCACTTTACAGGCAGCATGATCTCTTCGCGGGCAAAGCTTTTTTCGATGGGAGCGGCCTTGGTGGCCTGGGACTCGTTCCACTCGCGGTTGTCCTTCGGAGTGGGGTGAATGTTGTGAGTGGTGGGGTCGGCGTTAATGATATTGATGGTCTGTCCGGCCATTACGCCGAGGACGTGCGGCTTGTACTTGCAGCCAACCTGGGTGAGCGTCACGGCCGCCGTGGGAACGGGAAAGGTTCGATTGTCCAGCCCTTCCTTGACGAAGATAAAAACATTCTCGAGCTTGCCGTCTTTTACGACAACATTTTCCGCTGTGTTTGATCCGGCGCAATTCGGGTCCTGGCTCATGTCGATCTTGGCCTCTTTCGGGGCGGGTCCATCGAACTTCACGGTGCCAGTGATGGAGGCCGCCGTGGCAGGATCGATAGGAGTGGCCGCGGGCGCAGGTGTAGCGGCGGCGGGTGACGCGGGTTGTTCCTCGGTTGATTCTTTCTTGCCACAACCAGCTAACAGCGCAAGTCCGGGCAAAATACAGATAGCTAGCCATTTTCTAGTTTTCATTTTGTAGCCGCACCTCTCTTGAAATTTAAAGTCCCAATAAATTTTACTCGCGACCGCGGCCCCCGGCTGCAATTTCTGCAGAAGATGAGCCGGGGTTGGCTGCGTGCGAACGTCCCATCGATGAGCTGACTCGCCGCTGCTCTTCCGCGGTGAGCTGGAGGATGTAGTCCACCAGCAGCTTTGTCTGGTCCTTATCATATCCCTGGAATGAAGGTGGCGTGGGCCCGGAGAACACCCACTGATTGTTCTTGCGCACAAAAAGGCCGGAGGGCATGGCTGTGCCCGGGCTGATGGCTTGCGGGTCTATGATCCAGCGTTCGACCCAATCGGCCTTCAGGCGGCCTTTGGCTTGGAGAAAGTTGGGCGCCGTGGCAGTGCGATCGTGGGCAGGGTCGCCGGTGGCGTGGCACTTGAGGCAAGGCGCGGCAGGGCTGCTGAAAAGACTGCGGGCCATGTCTGTTTCCTTAGCGGTAAGCACGGGCACTTCGTCCGGAATGTAAGGGAAAGGCTGGCGAGAGAGCGCCTGGAAGAAACGCACGAGCTTGCCGAGCTCGTTTTCGGAAAAGGAGAAAGTCGGCATGCGCACCTGGAGATAGAACCGTACACCATTGCGGTTCGAGTCGGTCTCGCTGAGCGAGGGATTGCGCAAGAAGCGCAGCAGCCATTCTGGATCGACGCGGGCGCCTTCGGTCAAAAGCTTGGGCGGAAGCTGCTCCTGCGTATCCTGGTATCGCGCCAGAGTCATCAGCGAAGTTTTCTGCCCGGCGATGAACTGGTGACACCCCATGCAGTTATATTTGCGAACGACCCACCAGCCCTCTTGAATGTCGCGGCGATAATCCAGGGGGCGGTACTGATAGCTGGAGGGGAGGCCGCTTTCCTGGCTGCCCATCAGAAACGTAGCGAGTGACTGAACCTGCTCTTTGGTCAGATGCAGATTGGGCATGCGGAGCTTTTCTGTTTCCGGCTTGATTTTGCCGAGATCCCAAATATTGGGCTCGGCGAGCTTGTGTTCGAAAAAGCCCTTGTGGTCGTACCAGGGAGCTTTGGCAGGGCCGTCGGGAAGGCGCGCGAGATCATCGGCGTCGGTGATGGGTTCGTGGCCTCCGCGTTGCGCGGTCTCGGTGAGAAGCGCGAAGTCCAGCCGTTCGATTGGCTTGCTGCCCTCCGTGGTGAGCTCCGTGCCGATGCGGCCTTCCTCTTCCAGTCCAGAAATCTCGTGGCAGCCGGCACAGCCAAAGAGGCGAACCCACTTCTTGCCCTCGTCCTTGAGTTTGGGATCGTCCATGAAGGATGCCTGGGGATAGGACGAGGCCTCTTTCGTCTTTAACGTGATGAGATAGGTGGCCACATCCTCTGCATCTTGCGGAGAGAGACGCAAACTGGGCATCACCGTCATGTTTTGAACCTGCAGCTCGTGCCCATCGTTCGGACACCGGCTGTGGTTCAGATCAAAAACGTACGGCAAACCCTTTTTTGCGTAATCCTCGGGACCAATGTCTTTCTTTTCGTACATGCAATAGGGCCGAGTGCGCTCGCGAGCGTTGTGAACCCAACGGACGAGATAGTCGTAGTTGTCCTTTTCCCCAACGCGCGTGAGATTGGCCGCGAAAGTTCCTCCCTGCATTTGGCTGCCTTCTCCAATGGAATGACACGCTAGGCAGCCGCGCGTCTCAAGCAGGTCTTTTCCGTGAGCCGCGTTGCCGGGCTTGTGTTTGGGCAAGGAATCCGTCAAGCCCGATTGCCAAATGTAGGCGGAAATCGCTCTAACTTGTTCGTCATTGAGCCGGAAGTTCGGCATCTTCGTCGTGGGTCGGAAATCGGTAGGTTTCTTCAGCCAGACAGGAATCCAATTTCTGTTCAGTTTGAGGCGCACATCTTTCAGATTAGGACCGACCTTCTTCTCGTCTTGCAGCAGGCTCTTGGAGGTGCGGTCCAGTTGCACGATGCGAAGATCGGCCTTGCTATTTTCGACTTTGAGCGCAACTGCTTGGTCGTTCAAATGATTGGCTTCCTCGTTGCTCGCGGCGGCGTCCGCCTGTTTCATCAAGTCGGCCGAATACTTCAGGTTTTCTTTTTTCTCTTGCTCGAGCTGCTTGATTTGCTGCGCAATCGAAAGCAAATCCTCAGGTTCCTTGTCGTAGCCTTCGTAGCGATGGCAACCCACGCAGCCGCGCTGGCGGAAAAGGGCCTTCCCTTCACTGAGCGTCCAGCCAACATCGTTAACTACCAGCATCATGTCCGCGGCATGACAGGTCTGGCAGCCAGCTTCCACATTGCCCTTCGGGAACAGCGGCCAGAGCCAGTGCTCGTAGGTGCCATGGGCTTTCTCGATGCTGGTCGTCGCGCGGCCATTGCCTTGATGACAGGGAGTGCAGCCAAATTTTTCAGGATCGTGAATTTTCAAGAGATCAGGATCGCCATGGCTCGTAAATGCCCGCGCGTACTCGTCCGGTTTCTTGCCCTTGGGCGACATTGAAGCCACCGTCAATTTAACCGGCTCGCGGACGCCCATGTGACAAGATTCGCAGCGGTCCACGATGTTGGCATCGGGCACGTTGATCTGCATAATCTTTGGCGTCCACGCTTCCGTCTTGTTCTCCAAGCCGGCGAGTTGCGGAGGCGTGAGATTGACCATGTGCTCGGTCACGTAGGCATCCATCAATTCTTTCTTCTCATTCACGGGCTTGATCAATTCGCCGAGTTCCGCGCTCAGAGCGGTGCGCTCGTTTCTCAGAGAGTTGTAGGTCTCCTCGAGATGCGGATAGTCATAGGTTTTCTTAGAGCCATCGGGATAATTGACGGTTGTGACCTGTTTCTCGTAGTCGGCGAGGTCTGCTTGCCTGCTCTTTTTCGCGGAAGCGCTTGTCTCCGTCTCAATGGAATAGGTTGAGGCGCCAACATAGGCGCGGCGGTCCGTGAAGGTATTCTGCACCGCCAGTAGTTGAGCGCCGAGGTCGCGAAGCTTTTCGTTGATCTCCTTGATCCGCGGGGCCGCATTCTTACTGGTCCGGTCGTAATCTTGCTTGAGCGCCTGATAATCGGGATTGCTCTCGACGGTTTTTTCCGAACTGCTCGATTGTGATTGCGCACTCTTCAGGAATTCCGAGTAGCGGACTTTCCACTCGTTCTGGAAGGCTTTCCAAGGACGCTGCCCAAAATCTTCGTCCCATAGCGCCCAGAAAAGCGTGACGATGAGGACCAGCATTGCCAGGACATAGTGCGGCGCAAGCGATTTGCTAACTATTGGATCGTCTTCGGGGATGGGCTTATCAGGCACCAGTTCCTCCTAAACGTTGAACCACGGCGTGATCCACACATATTTGATGTGGAACGCCAGTCGCAACAGCATCTTGATGGGCAAGCCAATCATGGTTACAAAGAAAAACATAAGGATGGAATATTGCAAAAGACTCATCCGCTTGTAATTTTTAGGATTGTAACGCCGGAACAGGGCGTGCACGGCCAAGCCGCCCAGGACAAAAAATCCTCCAACCACGGCGGCGCCAAAAATACCCTTTGCCCAGTTCGAGGTAATGCCGAAGAGGTCGGGCAAGTCGCGATTCACTTCATAGATGAGGCGGTTGTGATCCCAAGTCTGCCCGGGCCAGAACCACTGCCAACCGGGCCCTCGAATGAAAGTCCCGATGGTGATCATGGAGACCCACAAGACAATGAAGCCGAAGAGAAATGTGCCGATGGCGAACTTTCGCTGCTTCCAGGTGTAGTAGCCCGCGCCCAGCGGGTTCGTATCAATATAGGGAATCACCATCAAGCCAAAGATGATGAGAGTGGGCATCACCACGCCGGCAATCCATGGATCGAAGTACACCAACATTTCCTGCAAGCCTAAGAAATACCAAGGTGCTTTCGCCGGGTTCATAGTCAAATTAGGATTTGCCGGTTCTTCCAGAGGTGCGTTCAGCGTGATGGACCAGACCATCAGAATAATGGTGACTATAATGGCGGCCAGGAATTCCACTCGCAGCAGAAACGGCCAGACGTGGACTTCCTTCTGCCATCCGGGTTTGAACGGCCATGCCTTACGATGATGGGTCTTAGCCAGAGCCGGATCGGATTCCAACTTCTCGATCAGGTCGTCATTTGCTTTTGCTTGCCGCCAGGCAAGGTAAATATAGAAAGCGAGGAGCGGAATCAGTGCGACGATGGGCACATTGTCTGGCGCGGAGATGATTTCCCAAAGTTGTCTCCAATCCATAGTTCATTCCGCGGGGGCTATTTCCGCGCCTCCTTAACCTCGGAGTCGAGGATGACCTGGGCAGGACCCGAGATGCCACCGTCCTTGCGCACACGCCAGAAGTGCAGAATCATGAAAATAGAGGCAATGATGGGGATGCCGATGCAGTGCCAGATATAGGAACGCAGAAGAGCGTTGGCATCCACGATCGATCCTCCGAGCAAACCAAAACGCACGTCGTTGTAGGGCGTCATGCCCATCTGAGCGCCGAACGGTCCTTCGTGACCGAGAAGCGGGGTGGCACGCGCCATGTTCGTGCCAACCGTCACGGCCCAGAAGCCGAGCTGATCGTCGGGCAACAGATAGCCGGTAAAGGAGAGCAGAAGGGTCAGCACCAGAAGAATCACGCCGACGTTCCAGTTAAACTCACGCGGCTTTTTGTAGGAACCCGTGAGAAAGACTCGGAACATGTGCAGCTCGACGGCAATCACCATGAGGTGCGCGGCCCAGCGGTGCATGTTGCGAAGCAATTTTCCAAACGGAACGTCGTGTTCGAGGTAGAGCACATCGCGGAAGGCCTGCACTTTGCTTGGGTGGTAGTAGAACATGAGGAGGGTACCGGTGAACGTGAGCACTAAGAACAAATAAAAGGTAATGCCGCCCATTCCCCAGGTATAGCTGTAGCGGACAGAATCGCGATTGATCTTCGCCGGATGCAGATGCAGAAAGACGTTGGAAAGAACGCCCAATGCGCGATTGCGCGGCGTGTCGTCGTGCTTGTGGCGGAAGATCGAAGTGTAGACTTGTGTCTTGGTCGGATTTTTGAGAGTTTCGAGCGACTCTTTTGCTTTGGCGGGAAGATCGGTTTTCAGAGACTCGAGATCCTGTTTCACACCCGTTTTGATGGCATCTACCAGGCCCGTGGCTTTGCCATTCTTGCCGTTAGAGTTTTTCTCATCAGGCATTGCTGGTGCTCCCGTTTCTTTTCCCGCTCGAATCGTCCTCTTAGTCTTCCGCAAGCCCAATCGAACGGCTCACTCGCCGCGTTACTGTTTACACCTGCAGGTAAGCCCCTGGATCGTTAAAGTGCGTCGGCTGGCCCTTGGGCCATTCGAATAGTTGCGACACGTCGACGACAATCTGCCCGTCAGGCGCCAACTCTAACCGTGCGCGGTCCATCGGACGCGGGGCAGGCCCTTCGAAGTTGATCCCTTCACTGTCGTAACCGCTACCGTGGCAGGGACACTTAAATTTGTTCTCGCTGGCTTTCCAATCAGGCGTGCAGCCAAGATGAGTGCAGCGCGCGTAGATCACGAAAAGCCGGTCGGGGGTGCGATCCACCCAAATGCGATACTTTTGCTGCCACTTGGTATCGACACCGAGGGCGTAATCGGAGGGAAAACCAATTTTGAAGACGCTAGGAGGTTCAAAAAGTGTACGCGGAAGAAAAAAACGCAAGAATGCTATAAACCATGCTCCCAGAAAGCCCGCCACCGAACACCACACCAAACTGCGGCGTCGCTCGTTGATTCCGCCTGCGGACGGGCCGACCGTGGGCAGGCCGGCCGCGGGCGCAGCCCTGGAGGTTCCGACAGCAGGCGTGCCCACAAACTTTGCAGCTTCGCCGGCGCCGGCAGCAGGCGTCTTCGCTGCATCAGGTTTCGGATTGGCCGAATTAGATTCCGGGGCCGCCATGCACTACCTCCTGGGTTGCCAGTCGTCGAAGCCTTCGGCGGCTGCGAACAACGCCGCCACTTTCCTCCCATGAACGTGAGCCCAATTGCCTGCCAATGAAGTGTGACGGCGCAAAGACTTCTCAACGCATCTGGCTGCATTTATTTTGTAGGAAGACCGGCGCAAGATGAAGGCGGAGAAATAGTTGTCGCGCCCGGGCCAATCTTCGTAAGCAAGAAAACCTGAATTATTCGTTGGAACGCACCCCGACGGCGTGGCCTGTGGAAGCGTCGTTGGCCCGCCGAATTTGGAGAGCGTGGCTGCGATACATCGTGAGGTCCCTACCATTCCGCTGGACCCCCCAGGAAACGGGCCGGATGTTACTCAAATAAAAAATTTTCGTCAACACAAGTCTAAAACTTTCTACAAGGGCATTCGCGCCGCTACGCTGGTGTCTGAAAACAGAGGAAACTTTCCGCAAAGTTACCCTCGCTGAAGAAAGAAAAAAAAGACTCGCAAGAACACGCTTGCGCTGTGAATGACCTGTGATAGACTCCCCCCGGTTTGGGGGCTACGGAGATCCAGATTCCAAAGGTTGGATGACCGCATCAGTTGCAGCGGACGCTAATTCAACTTGGGAGGTCAGGGTACATGGGCCTAGTTCTTCTCGTTGTCATTTGGCTGATCACTTTCATCAGCGGGTACTTCTTCATCGCCAAGACTTGGTGGTTGCCTGCCGGAGCTTCGGTTGCCGCTGCGGGGATCGATCATCATTTCTCGACTACCTACATTCTGATGGGAGCAGTGTTCGTGGCGGCCCAAGTCATCCTTGGCTACTTCGCCTGGAAATACCGCGATCGTGGATCAGCCTCTCCCCAAGCACAGTACACGCACGGCAACAACACGCTGGAGATTACCTGGACGGTGTTGACGTTAATTCTGTTTGTCGGGTTGAATTTTATGAGCAGTTCGATCTGGGCGTCCGAGCGTTTCCGCCCAGCGGCGCCCGGCGCTGTGCAAGTAGAGGTCACCGGCATGCAGTTCGCGTGGTATTTTCGCTATCCGGGGCCCGACGGCAAATTTGGCGCGACCAAGCCGGAGTTGCAAGACGCATCTGCTGGCGGCGAAGGAGCCGTGGGCCTCGATACCACGGACCCAGCATCCAAAGATGATTTTGTCACCGGGACAATGTATGTGCCTTTGAATCGCGAAGTGGAAGTGATCCTCCGCGCGGAAGACGTGATCCATAGTTTTTTCGTTCCGGCCATGCGTTTCAAGCAGGACGCCGTGCCTGGTCTCGCCATCCACATGCATTTTACGCCTATCACGATTGGCGACTACGAAATCGCCTGCTCACAACTATGCGGACTGGGCCATTACAAAATGCACGGAATATTGAAAGTTGTGAGCCAGGAAGAATACGACAAGTGGCTGGCAGCGCGCGAAGCGGAGAAACAATAAGATGGCTACCGGCGAATTCGCTGCTCACGGTGCACATGCCCACGCGGCCCCGACAAGTTGGATACGCAGATATGTTTTCAGCCTCGATCACAAAGTCATCGGCATGCAGTACTACTTTCTTGCGCTCACAGCCGTGTTCGTCGGCATGATGCTCTCTTTGTTGATGCGCATCCATTTGATCTGGCCCGCGGCCAGTTTGCCGCTTCTGGGCGAAATTAAGCCCGAGACTTACCTCAGCCTGTTGACCATGCACGGCACCATCATGGTTTTCTTCGTTCTTACCACGGCGCCGCAGGGCGGTTTCGGCAACTATTTCTTGCCCATTCAAATCGGCGCGCCAGACATGGCCTTTCCTGTCCTAAACATGCTCTCCTTCTGGGTGACGGCCCTCGCTTTTTTTGTGATGATCGCCGCCTTCTTTGTGGTTGGAGGGGCACCGCTTCACGGCTGGACGGGCTATCCCCCGCTCAGCGCTCTGCAATCCGCTGGACCGGGCGAGGGCTTGGGCGCAGATTTATGGATCATCAGCATCGCTCTCTTCTGCATTGGGGCGCTGATGAGCGCTTTGAACTTCATCACAACAACGTTGGACATGCGCGCTAAGGGTATGACGATGATGCGCATGCCGCTGACGTGCTGGGCTTGGTTTATCACCGCCATTCTTGGGCTACTGGCGTTCGGTGTTTTGCTGTCAGCAGGCATTCTCTTGCTTCTGGACCGCAACGCGGGCACTAGCTTTTTTGTGCCGTTGGTCACGATCAACGGGCAGTTAGCAGGCCACAAGGGAGGATCGCCGCTCCTGTGGCAACATTTGTTCTGGTTCTTTGGCCATCCCGAGGTGTACATCGCCATTTTGCCGGCGATGGGTTTGTGCTCGCAGTTGCTTTCCGTTTTCTCGCGCAAGCCGATTTTCGGCTATAAGGCGATGGTCTATGCCATGTTGTCCATCGGGCTCCTTGGATTCATGGTTTGGGGCCATCACATGTTTATGAGCGGCATGAGCCCCTATACCGCCTTTGCCTTCTCCGTGATGACTATGGCCATCGGAGTTCCGTCCGCCATCAAGACTTTTAACTGGCTCGGCACGATCTGGCGCGGGCGACTCCGCTTCACATCGCCCATGTTGTTCGCCCTCGGCTTTGTTTCGCTCTTCGTCTCGGGCGGCATCAGCGGGCCGTTCCTCGCCCAGCCCGTGCTCGATATTCAATTGCACGACACCTATTTTGTCGTTGGCCACTTCCACCTGATCATGGGCGTCGCTTCCATCTTCGGCATCTTTGCCGCCACGTATTATTGGTTTCCAAAAATGTTCGGGCGCATGATGAATGAGAGCCTGGCGCGCTGGCATTTCTTTATCAGCTTCATCGGCACGTACGCCATCTTTATGCCCATGCACTATCTCGGCATGGCCGGACATCTGCGCCGCTACTCGCAGCTCACCGAGCTGAATTACCTGCATGGCCTGGTTCCTTTGCAGACATTCATGACCTACGCCGCTTTTGTCACCATCGCGGGCCAGTTTATCTTCTTGTTCAATCTCTTCTGGAGCATGAAGTTCGGGAAGAAGGCCAGCGACAACCCGTGGGAGGCAACGACTTTGGAATGGACTACAGCAACTCCGCCGCCCCACGATAATTTTGGGGGCCACATGCCTGTGGTTCACAACGGCCCATACGAATACAGCGTTCCCGGCCAACCGCGTGACTTCGTGATGCAAACGGATCCGGCTTTGGCCAAGGCACACTAGGCGCTGCATGGCTTCCACCAACACAACGGCCGCGGTAGACGCAGCAGGAGTCCTGCTGGGGGACCACGGCCGCCTGGATTCTGGCTCAGCGGAGTTCTCCGTGCGTCTACGACGTGCCCGGCTGGGCCTCATCGTCGGCTTAACCGGCATCGTGATGATATTCGTATCGTATTCCAGCGCTTACGTCGTCCGGAAGGGGCTTCCCACACTCGATCCGCAAACGGGCACTTTGGTGCACGACTGGCTCCCCTTGCAACTACCGAATTTTTTGTTGGTAAATACTCTCGTGTTGCTGATCAGCACGCTCACGATGGAATTCGCGCGGCGTCAAGCTCTCCGCGACGCCATTCCTGCAATGGCAAGCTCCGATCCGGCGACATCCGGCAGTTCAACACCGGGCGTCCCGTGGCTTTCTCTAACAGCCATTCTGGGCCTTAGTTTCCTTGCCGGACAATGGCTGGTGTGGCGCGAACTCGCGGCGGGCGGCTTTTATGTTTCAACTAGCCCCAGCAGTTCTTTTTTTTACTTATTGACAGGAACGCACGGCGTCCACCTGCTGGGCGGAATTTTGGCTCTGATGGCAGCAAGTGCGACTTCCTTTCTGGGCCAACCCGCCGAGTCACGGGGCGTGGCGGTGGATATCACTGCCTGGTACTGGCATTTCATGACTTTTTTGTGGGTCTATATTCTGTGCTTACTGGAGTTCGCGCACTAGCTTGACGGGGATCTCGGCCCAGCAGAGGCCGCAAATCACAAGGAGGCCAAGCACATGTCTGAAGCGACGCTACCGCACGAGATTCCCGCGGTTTACGAACCGTCGCTCTTTGGGACGTACTCGAAGAAAATTGGGATGTGGCTGTTTCTGATGTCGGATTCGCTGACCTTTGGCGCTCTGCTCTATGCTTACAGTTACGGCCGGATTTCGACGCCCAATTGGCCGACGCCGTTCCATTCCGAGAGCATAGTAAATGCCACGATTATGACGGCGTTCTTGCTGACGAGTTCGCTCACCATGGTGCTCGCGGTGCGCGCTTCCACCGAAGGCAACGCAAAATCACAGCGCCTTTGGCTACTCGCCACGATGGCTTGCGGCGCGGGTTTCGTCCTTCTTCATGGCCGCGAATGGAGCAAGCTAATCGCCGAGGGCTTGACCTTGCCCGTATTTCCCCATCCGCCTGGGTATGAAGCAGCAGGTGAATTTGCAAATGTCGCAAAAAATGTGCCGCAGTTCCCTGCCACGTTTTTCGGCCTGACCGGCATGCACATGCTGCACGTGACGCTCGGCATCGTCTACCTCGGCATTGTTGCTCTCCGCCGCTACTTCATTCCAATCCTGCTTGCCCTTTGGCTGGCAGCCTGGCTGGGTACACCCGCTTACAGCCCGTTCCACTATGGAGCGCACGTTCTGCTAGCGGCCGCGGTCGTCTGCTCGATCATCCTGTGGCTCAAGCCCAAGGTATACGACTCCTCCGACGTCGAAGTTGCTGGGCTGTATTGGCACTTCGTCGATCTCGTCTGGATGTTCATTTTCCCGCTAGTTTATTTGATGTCCGCGAAGATTCTATAGGAGCTCTCGAGCATGGAAGCCGATCAAATCGCCATCGCCTTGCGGGTCGCCGAAGAACAGCGCCATCACGGTAAGGCGCAATTTTTCTGGGTCTGGGGCGCGCTCCTCGCCATGACCGCCATCGAGGTCTATCTCACCTACCAGAACTTGCAGCCCGTCCGCATGCTCACCATTCTGATGGGCCTGTCGCTTATAAAAGCGGGACTCATCATCGGCTACTTCATGCACATGAAGTTCGAAATCACGCGCATGAAGTGGCTCACTATGGCCTCCCTGGTGCTATGCTTGGCCTTGATGATGATCTTCTTCCCCGACGCGCTTCGCATTCTGTCGTTGGGAGCGAAATGAGAGTTTGGCGCATCCTCGTCATTACCTTTTTTGCGGCCTGGATTCTGCTGTCGGCCGCCCCGGCCTTCAGCCAGGCCTGTTCCATGTGCTATAGCACCGCTAAAGCGACTTCCAAGGAAGGCCAGCGCGCCATCAGTAAAGGAGTGCTCGTCCTGCTGGTTCCACCTCTGGGATTCATGACTGTCGGCATTGCCCTGGCCTACCGCTACAGCAAGAGACGCGACCTCGAACTAAACCACTTACGGTAAGCCAAGTACCATCCGGAAGGTCCATTAGTCCCGAAAATGCTCCCGCTGCTTGACGCAATCTAGCAATGGTAGTATGTTCCCTAGCAATTCATTTCTGGATTCGTCCCCGGTTCTGGTTGAAAAGTAACGTGCTCAAACCCAGCTCTGAGAGCGGTCAGCGTTGTCCCGACTTTCGTCTCCACTCGGTCGCGGCTCCCAGAAAAGGAAGAAATCGAATCAAAGTTTATTGCGGTGAGGCTGTCACACTGACTAGCCTGCCTGAGATTTATTTCTAGGAATTCCCGATTGGCGAAGAGGGTGTCGAAACCTGTCTTTCAAAATTCGTTTTAAGCGAGGCTGATTATGCGAAGTACGATTCCAACATTGGGCGCAATCACTTGCGGTCGACGGCTCATGTTTGCGGTGGCGGCATTCGGGTTACTGTTGGCGTTTGTATTCGCACAACCGGGCTTCGCTCAGTCGGCCTCGGCGTCGGATCCACCCCTGAATTTCGGCAACAATTTTTTTGTGACTGGCGACTATGTGGTCGCGGGCGCCTACGGGATGAATTCACACCTCGTCGGCGGCATGGCCACAGGAACCATTTCAATCCCCGACGCGAACCCGGGGATTCGCGGCGCAACGACGGTTCCAAGGGGCGCCCAGATCGTTTCCGCGTTGCTTTACTGGCAAACGGTCGAGAAGGTTGCCCAGCCGGGGACCGGCCAGAACGGATTTTTCGGGCCGATCTTCAACAACGTACCTCAGCTATATCCGATAAGCGGTGTCAACGTGTCGAACCATGGCACGGTGTCTTTCAGTAGCGGCGGATGCTCAGGCGGTTCGACGGGAAAGACTGTGCAGACGTATCGAGCGGATGTGCGTGGCTTCTTACCGCTTGATGCAAGCGGGAACGTTTTAGTTGACTCGTTAGTTGACCCGGCTAACCCTGTCGGCGTCACCTTCGAAGTGCGGTTGCCAAGCGTTGGGCAGAACACGCCTCTTACTCTCGGCGCAACTCTCGTCCTCGTTTATCGCGTCGTGTCCCCGAATTTTCCGCTGAACGTGATTACGATTTACGACGGCGCCTTTGCCCCCAGCTCCACCACCACCTTGACGATGAGCCAAACAGTCCAGGGATTTTATCAGGCGGGGCTGCCAAGGCAGCCGGGGAAGAGCCCGGTATCCAGACTGACTCACATCGTGGGCAGCGGCCAGAGCAACAAGTTCCAGACGGCCTACCTAAGCGGTGGGCAGAATGGGATCCAGAGAGCCGCAGTAGCGCTTCCCTCGCCTTACGGAAACGGGGCACCGGCATTCCCGGGCTGGTACGGCACTTGGGATAATACGACCTGGACCTTCCCAGATCCGGCGTTCAAGAATCTTCCACCCAATCCGCTGCACGAAAATGACGATGCGGCGACAACAATGGTCGTGCCGAGCGGCAGCCAGATGGGCTGCGTGTCCTGGGGTGCAGTGATCGTCGCCACAACGATTCATGACGATGATGGGGATGGTATTCCGCCGGTTTGGAAGAATAACAAAGGTTATACGGATGTTGCGACGGGGCAATTCGTGTCCCTCGACGACCCTACCGATGAGCCCAAAACTGGGCAACAAGATATTTTCATTCAGATGGATCACGTGGTTGATTCAGTAAATGGCATAAATCACGATTTCACACCCGACCCGGCTGCCGTGAGCATGGTGAAAAGCGCCTTTGTTGCCAAGCCCCACAACATCCATCTGCACATCACCGATGCCTCGAAGACTACGCGCATCGATGACGCGAACATTATCTCTGAGCCGGGGTGCACGGACCAGCCGTTAAACTCGCCGCCTCTGTACTGCCCATACCCGAACCAGCCAGGAGTCACGACTTGGCGAGGCGGTTTTGAATTTGTCAAAAATCAGCCCCTCAATTATCCGGATGAAAGTTCCTGTGAGCAGGCACTGAACGAACCCTGCATCAGACGCTTCCCGATCGCACAGAGGAATAGCCATCACTACGTCGTTTTTGGAGATACGCTGGGTGCGCCGAATTGGACTTTCCTGGGCGGGATATTAACGGACTCTGCAGGAATAACGCCGGGAGTGGTCTACCAAGCCAACAGCACGGTGACTTTCTACACGTCAAAAGGTCACGGGCTGATGAAGGACGATGGTACCCATACGCAGGCCAATGCCCGTGTCACGGTGACTGGCGCAATTACAAACCCCAATTTGAATGGCACGCACTTCGTGACCAATGTCAGTTGCCCCAACAGCGATTGCTCTGTGACTAACACAGCGGTAGGACTTTATAGCTTCACGATAGACATCGGCACCTCAGCAGGCGCGCAGCCATCTTATACCCTCATGACCGACCCGCACCTGGCGGTCGCCTCCGGGCAGGCTAGCTCCGGCTCCGGGATTTCTGACGTAGGAGGGATGGGCACACTCGTAACGCTAGGCAAGTGGGGAGCTGATGCAACCCTATCGGCGAAAGCCGGCACGCTGATGCACGAGTTGGGGCATACGCTCGGGTTGGCTCTCCATGGCGGCTCGTCTTATGACAAGCTGGTGAAAGGTCAGGCGATTCCGGACTATCGCCCGACAATCGAGGCCAACTGCAAGTCCAATTATCAGAGCGTGATGAACTACATGTTCCAAACCCGCTTGTTGACAAATGGGGTTCTTGATTTCTCGAGTCAGCAACTGGGCACATTACACGAAAATTTCCTCTTGCCCGCATACATAACGACAACCGATGGGTCGACGATTGCGTTCCCGACTACGGACTGGTACGACGCGCAGCAGACCTTTGTTATTAACCAGAACGGATTCACAGTTCCGCTTGGAACTGCCGCCACACACCACTGTGACGACACGCCGATATCCACTAATGACGTGACCCCCACGATGTATTTTTATTCAGGTGGGACCCAAACGGCGGGTTTTGGCACAATAACCCCACTGCCTAATTGGACGTCCACTTCTCTGGACATCAATTTCGACGGCAAGATCGATACGAGCCCGTCCGGGTATCACGGGTACAACGACTGGGCCAACGTTGACCTGCGTCAAGTAGGCGCGACCGGCAGTAGCCTGGTGGGACCTGGAGGACTTTTCGACGGCCCTGGAGGATTTTTTGACGGTCCTGGCGGATTTTTCGACGGCCCTGGCGGACTCTTCGACGGCCCTGGTGGATTTTTCGACGGCCCTGGCGGACTTTTCGACGGCCCTGGTGGATTTTTCGATGGCCCTGGCGGATTTTTCGATGGCCCCGGGGGCCTTTTCGCCGGCACTGGCGAGATTGATTTGAGGAACGCCCTATCCGTGACGCCTCCTCCTGCCGGCCTGTCGGCATCGGAAGCAGCGTCGGCGCGCACGATCACACTGACCTGGACCGAGCCGAACTTCCCGGCGACGGATCACAATAATATCTACCGCTCCTCGGCCGGAGGCAATTTCACCTTTATTGCCTCCGTTCCCGGCACGGCACCTGGTACTCAAAATACATTCCAAGATACTGTCACCTGCAACCCCAGCGGATACAGCTATTTTGTGACCACAGTGGCGCTAAACACGACTACGAATCCTCCTTCATTCCAGGAGAGCACGCAATCGAATACAGCGTCTGTCGGGCAGAACAATCAGCCGCTAACAGGCTGCTACACGTTCACTGGATTCTCATCGCCGGCGGCCGGGAGCAGCGCTGTCCTAGAAAGTATGGTTCCCATTACTTGGTCACTTCAAGACTTCTCCAACAATAGCGGAGCTTTTGTGAACAGAACGGCTGCAAACACTCTTGTGGCCATTGGACCTATCAACAACGACGCGGTCTGTGGTCAACCAACAGGGAGTACTCCGCGTACACCGATAGCGCCCAGCGGCGCGGGCATAAGCGTCAGCGCAGGACTCAATTACGTGTTCAGTTTTAACTGGAATACCACGGGGTTTGGCCCAGGCTGCTATCTGCTGGAGCTGGATTTGGACAGCGGCCAGGCGTTTGTCAGCCAGACATCTGCGTTTTATCTGTCCGACGTCTCCCTGCAAGTCACCACTACCTCTCTCTCCGATGCAATCAAGGGAGTCGCTTACAACGCCACGCTCTCCGAGACCGGCGGTGTTGTAGGAGGACCTGCGCCGTTCTCGTGGACCGTTGTCGCCGGTGCGCTTCCGCCAGGCATGTCGCTAGGTGTGGCTCACAACGGAATCTTGGGTGCGTTGTCGGGCACGCCGACGGCAGTTGGCACCTACAACTTCACGGTGAAAGTGACGGACTCGATTGGGGATTTTGGGTCACAAGCGCTCACCTTAGTTGTAGACGACGTGGTCACCAACACTCAGGATGCCGCCGTCACAGGATCGCTGCGGCAAGCAATACTTGATGTGAATGCTGCGGTACCAGGTCCTCAACCACTCCGCATTCTGTTCAATATTTCCGGCGGCGGTGTCCAGACTATCTCGCCGGTTACGCCTCTTCCAGCACTCGCACAGCCGACAATCCTGGATGGCACGACACAACCCGGATACGTGGGAATGCCCCTCATTGAACTGAACGGCAGCAACGCTGTAGCGCCAGGGATACACATCACAGCGGGCAGCAGCACTGTGCGTGGTTTGGATATCCATAGCTTTAACGGTGATGGGATCCTAATCGACACCAGCGGTAGTAACACGATTCAAGGAAACTACATCGGGACGGACCCCACAGGCGCCACAGCTTTGGCTAACACCGGAAACGGTATCCAGGTCATCGCTGTTCCCAACAACGCGGTAGGGGGAGCAGCGCCTTCAATGCGCAACATAATTTCTGGAAACAGCGGTGAAGGCGTGAGGATTGACGGGACCCTCGCGACAGGGAACGTCGTCCAAGGCAACTACATCGGCATAGACGTGACCGGTTCAATTGCTGTCGGAAACGTGCTCAGCGGCGTCTACATCCGTAACGCACCCAGCAACTCAGTGATCGGAAACGTCGTTTCCGGGAACATTGGCTTTGCCGGAATCACCATCTGCGGCAGCGGCATTAGCTGCGGAGGCGGTAACCCAGCCGGAGTCGACGAAACCAGTAATGCTAGCGGCAACATCGTTCAGGGAAATCTGGTTGGAACGAACTCCTCGGGAACGGCTGCGCTCGGCAACAACCAGGCCGGCCTGAGCATCGACGGAGCTCCAAACACGGTGGTGGGCGGAACGACCGCCGCCTTGCACAACATCATTTCGTTTAACGGAACAAATGACATTCAAATCTTCGACCCCGGTGCTGGCGGGAACCAGATCCATGGGAACACGATCCAGGGCAGCACGACTGCGGCCACTACTGGCATCTCGGTGGGCGCATCCCTGATTGGGAACACACTAACTCAGAACTCCGTCTCGGGACACGCTGGACTCGGAATCGACGTTTCGCCGAGCGGAGTTAATCCGAACCAACCGGGTGGCGCGAATAATTACCCGATCATCTCCTCGGCCCAGGCCTCGAGCGGGACGATCAGCGGTACGTTGAACGGCCCCGCCAATGCGACGTTCACAATAGAATTCTTCTCGAATTCAACCTGCAATGCGAGCGGAAACGGGGAGGGCGCAGTCTTCCTCGGATCAACGTCGGTTATAACCGACGGGTCAGGCAACGCAGTGTTCGCCGTCTCGATCTCGGGCCTAGTGGCGGGCAACTCAATCACGGCGACGTCCACGGACGCGAGCGGCACCACATCGGAGTTTTCAGCCTGCGTTACGGCGAACTGACGACAAGGGACGCTGCTATTTTGCAATCCTAGTTAGCTGCAGTCGATGGATTTTCTATTGTCCGAGGCGCTTGCGGATGTCGGGGAGTAGAGGATCTTCGCCGGCCTGCCCGCGGATGCTCAAATAAGTGCGGTAAGATTCCGCATAGCCCGGACTCTTGAGACCTTCCCGCGCACGTCCCTGGAGGTAATACACCGGCGGGAAATAGCCGAAGGTGGGGACATTATCCATAAACAGTTCCAGGGCTTCGCCGCGACGTTTGATGCATTTGTCGAACTCCGCATCGGCTTCAACAAAGAGCCCCGCGTCCAGATAGGCCCGGGCAAGCTCGAAGTGACCGAGCCAGGTGTCCAGCAGGTTGTTAGCGTCAGTTAGTGTTTTGACCGCGTTGCCTGCCTCTCCGCTCTTCAGGGCTACATCGCCTTCAATTATTTTGGCATAGGCCTGAGGCTCGGCTTCCAACTCGGAGGCCAAGCCGAAGGCCAGTTTTTGCGCTTTGGCGATTTCTCCGGCCTCGACAAGGGTTTGCGCGGCTTTGACCCTGACTCTTATGACTTGACTCATCGCGGAGGCCTTTGTTGCGGCCGCGACAGCCGCTCCCTTTTGCCCCCGCAAGAGCTGTATATGAGCAAGTTCAGCATACTTCTCCGCGGCGTCGTCCGAGTCTTTGGCAGCCAAGTCGGCAGCTACGCCCTCCTCGAGTTCACTTATTGCCTCTTTGAACCGACCTTCGTATAAATCTATATCGGCGAGACCGGTGACGGCGATGGGAGCGTTGACCTTCTCCAGCCGGTGATAGGTTTCCGCGGCTTGAGATATCTGACCCAGCCCCAGTTGCGCCTCCGCGAGGGCGAGATAGCCGGGGAAGGACGGACTGAGTGCCAGAGCAGCTTGCGCTTCGCGTTCGCCGCCGGCGAAATCTCCGTCGTATGAGCTGTAAAGCGACAGCGCGGCGTGCCGCACGACGCTCTTCGGGGCGATCTCAGCTGCCCGTCGCGCCGCTTCGACCGCTTTGTGAAGGTTGCGCAAATATAAGTAGCAACCGGCGAGATTGGCCTGCCCGATATTATCGGCCGGGAATTGTTTAACGAGGTCGCTGTATTCCTCCACGCATTTCTGCCAATTATGTGTCGCGATATAGTAAGACCCGCGCACGCGGTAGCGTTCCCGGTCCGTCATACGATCCACGTGCTCCATCGCCAGCTTCACGTCCTTTTCGGCATCCTGCATTTTCCCCAGGTTTATGTTTGCCACGGCCCTGCTGCCGTAGGCGCGCGCGAAGCTCGGATCCAACTCTATGGCTTTGGAAAAGAACTGCAGGGCGGCTTGCATATTCCCAGCATTCATCTGCGCTATCCCGAGGCCATACTCGTGCACAGCCTCCAAAGATGCGGCGGTAAGCTCACCGCGAGCCTTCTCGATTTGAGCGGATTCCGGCGTGGTGTCTCCTAGCGCTCTGCGAATAGGACCGGCGAGCTTTGAGATGGCGAGCAGAACTGTGTCTTTATTTGCGGCGGTAACCTCGGTTTTAGCCAGGACATTACCAGTCACCGAGTCGAGCGCAGTGGCCGAAAGGCTGTAGTTGTTCCCGCGGCGAGCAAGTTCACCTGTAATCACAGCACTGATGCCTTGGCCAACCGCAACCAGCCGCGCTGACTGCTCATCGAGCTTGTCAGAAGGATGCGGAAGCTTTTGTGCTAGCCTGCGTGCTGTTGCCCGGTTGTAGGCGTTGATGAAGCTGGCGCCTTCCAGGGCTACGTTGAACATCGGCTCCAAAGTGTCGTCGAAAATAGGATCGCCGGTGTGGTTCGTGAAGTCTGCCACAAGGACACTCACGGGGGGGGGAACAGCTTTCGGCTTTTGCGGGCGAATTATTCGGAGTGCAATCACGGTCGTTAGGAGCAATACCCCGAGAGCTGCCGAAGCCCACTTCCAGTAAGGCGCAGTTCGCGGGGCGGACAAAATGATCGTGGAGCCTCCCTCGGAAGGCCCCAGCCAAATTTCCAGCTGTTGCACCATTTCCCGGGCGCTCGCGAATCGCTTCTCGGGTTCGATCTCGAGAGCCTTCGCCACGATGTCGCTCAACGCTTGTGGCAGTGTGGGATCCACAACCACAAGAGGCGTGGCCTTCTCCTGCATGCGCTTCCACAGAGTCGCGAGAGGAGTATCTGAGTGATACGGCGAATTGCCGGTTAGCAACTCATAGAAGATAATTCCCATGGAGAATATGTCAGAACGCTCCGTGAGCTTCTCGCCGCGCCCTTGCTCCGGAGACATGTATTCCGGCGTGCCGATCAGCACTCCCGTCTGGGTCATGCCCGGAAGGTGCGCGGAACGCGCGATGCCGAAATCCATTACGTACACGCGCCCGCTTGCATCCAACATGACGTTTTGCGGCTTTAAATCGCGGTGGATCACACCTTCGGCGTGGGCGGCTTCCAGAGCCCGGCAAATTTGGAGCATGATGCGAGCGGCTTGCTTGGGTGCGAGCTTACCTTTTTCAAGCAGAAGGGAGCGCAGGTCCTGCCCTTCCACGAAATCCATCGTGATGAACCTGATCCCGTCGGATTGCCCCAGATCGAAAATGCGAATGACATTCTTGTGCGTGACCTGCCGAGCAAGAATTAGTTCTTGCTTGAAGCGCCGCAGGATCTCAGGGTTTCTGGCGAGTTCCGGGCGGATGAGTTTGAGGGCGACGATGCGGTCGAGCTCGGTGTCGCGCGCCTTGTAAACCGCGCCCATGCCGCCTCGTCCAAGCAACTGGAGAATTTTGTAGCGCCCCGCTAATACGGTTCCCAATTCGAGATCATCGACTAGGGGTGCGATTCCCGTTGGCTGCGGAGTGACTCCGACGGACCACGCTTCCGGTGTTCGACCTTCATTCAAGGTTTCCAGTGACGAGCCGACGGGAAGCGGTGTGTGACATTTTCCGCATTGCGAGGCTTCGTCTGGATTCTTAGCCGCGCAGACTGGGCATTCCATGGATGGCTGGTACGACCTCCGATTGGCTTACATTATGGCCTCAGATGATTCGAAAGCAAAGAGTCCTGAGCTAAGTTGTTCGTGTATACGGTGGGGGAGCGCCGCGATAGCTTACCCAAGCAATTCAACATAGGACAGTTCAAAAAACTCGGCTGAGCGGAGTTGAATATCGTTCGCCAGTGGGTAAGGCGAATTAATCAATGAGACTTTGGCGGAAGCGTGTGGGAGTCGAATTTACTTTTCACTGATACTTCAAGTACTTACGAGGAAGCGCTTGGACTGAGTTGGAAGGACTTAGCGTCCTTCGGAACGCTTATTGCTGCCCTATTGCTGCCCCGTTTTCTCTTCCCACTTTTCTCTCGGGCAGAACCATTTCGACGACTCTGCTGTTTGCTCTGCTCATCGCGTCAGGCATCGCCTGCGTGTAGATATTCATGGTTGTGCGGATGTCTGCGTGACGCAGAAGTTCCTGCTGAACCTTCAGATCCACTCGCAGGGAGCGCAGCAGCGTCGAGTAAGAGTGCCGAAACGTGTGCCAGCCAATCCGGCCAACTCCGGCACGAATTCCGGCAGGAAGCAAGTGAGTTCGCTGGATCGTCCAAGGCCATCGCGGCCTCCCGGTCCCGTAGGGACTCGGAAAGAGCCAATCGGTGTCCTTTGCGTCTGGCGCGGATTCCTTCTTATATTCGAGAAGGAGAGTTGCCAGCGCGCGATGCACAGGCAAACTCCTGTTTGAGTTGGGCGTCTTGACTTCATCCACATAGCCAATTACAAATCCTCGCTGGATGTGAACCTGACGACCTCCCCAATCAAAATCGCCCCACTGTAGGCCAGCGAGTTCGCTTGCGCGCAGTCCAAGACAAGCCGCAACAATGCACATTGTGCAGATTGGTTCTTCCAATCGCTGCAGCAGCAGTCGAAACTCCTTTACAGTCAGAGTTCTGGGGTGCCGCAAACGCTTAGACGAACCCTCCACGCGGACTAGTTTCATTGGGTTCATCTTGTCCAAATCAATCAATTCCCACTTCATAGCCCAATTGAACAAGATGTGCATGATGCTGCGAATGTGACCTTTGCCCTTGGGTGCGAGATCGAGCCCCGACAGCCATTCCTCCACCAGCAGGGGCTTCACATTCCGGATCGGAACGCTTCCCCACTTTGGTTGGATGTGGTGCGTTAGCCAGGAACGGTACTTGCTTGCCGAAGAATGCCGCTTAGGCAGCTTTTCTCGCAGGTAGCGACAATTACCGCATTGAAAGTAACTCCCTCAGTGCGATGGGTAGTATTGATCGCTAATCGGAGACCTTCGGTAGCTCGCCAGGCTTCCGCCTCTGTCGGGTACTGAGCCACATTACCGACGATCACAGCATTTTCCTTCGACGTCCCAGCAGGCCCCTTCGACCGATGCACCCATACCCACACATCAGGTCCACGCCGACGGGGTTTTCTACGTAACCATCCGAACTGATACCGTTTCCGCTGGAACATTTTTCTTCCTCCTTCGAATGTTCTAGCGGCACGGACGGTGGCTTGAGTGTATCTCCCCGTGCATCCAGCAGTCCAGTTCGGACGCATAAAAATACCAGCGGCCAAAACGAAAATGTCCCGGCACTTCCCCTCTACCAGCCATACGTTTGATTGTTTTCGGATGGACTCGAAGAAGGTTCGCTGCTTCAAGAGGGGTCATTGGGCGCTCCATCTCGCCGACTTCACGCTTCTCGATCAATCTGCCAAGTTCGACCTTGTCTACATCGGATTCATGTTGCGAGTCGACTTTCATTGACGAAACTCCGAACGACAAAAGCTCTGCACAGGTTCCATGAGTGTCTGCGTCAATCGCTCCTCTCGCAGGCTGTCTGGATAGATTCCACAGTCACCGCCGATATCTGCCCGTCTCCTCGACTCCGCTCCACGTCTGGAAGCCGCGCCGGTAATCCGGATGGTCCGCTCGGCACTTCAAGGTTTTCTCCCAGGCGAACTCCTTGCCACATCGGGGCATCCAGTAAGAACAATAAATAGGCCCCAGCGAATCAATGAACTGTTTTCTTGTCTGAGCCGCTATCGAAAAAAACTCCTCCCAACCGTGCTTTTGTGAATTCTCCAATGCGCTCCACTGCTTCTCGCTTCGCTGCCTCCCAGTTCGCGATGTAGTTCCACCTCCCTTTGGGGGTCTCCCACATCCAAAAGCTCGTCAGAGCTGTCAGTTCCTCATCCGAGAGGACGTCAGACGCAATCAGCAACAGTGTTCCACAGCCGGGGCAGCACTTCTCGCGGCGAGATGCGAAATCCCGCTTGCAAACCGGACAGATGTAGCGATCAGGACGAAACCTCATCAAGTGAATTCCTCACTTCATAGCACGGCCGCCGAAGTTCACGGTTTGATCAGCAGAGTGCTCGCCGAAAAACAGCACGCCTGTCTTGGGCGCAGGAGTGCTATCGGATCGGGCAAAATCTAGCTTGGTCAGAAATCGGCGTTGCCCGGTCGTGTCACTAAATGCCTCCCTATTGAGAACTTTGGGCGCAATTTGGGCGCATAAATCCGGCTGATTCGAGACTAAATGCTGCTACCGCCGAAGCTAAACACAGTGGAATCAACGAAAGTCACGGTTTTGGGTCGTTGGGATCGAACCCGCCACCTCCTGCGTGACAGCCATCCAACCATTGCTCATTGTAAGGCCTAGTGAAAGGAATAGAAGATGAAGCTTCGTAGCGGGTGATTCGCGGCGGGATTTCCTGGATTGTAGAGAATCATTATCTGCGCGCCCTTGTATAGTCCACGTGCGCCCCAGCCGGTTTCACCTACATAGGTCTTCTGGTCGAAAGCGACGAAAGAGTATTTTACTAACGGAATATTCCCCGAGAATCTGGAAAGAATGGAACTAGCGAAGCGGGAGTGACTTCGGAGTGGTTTACCCCAATCCGTAACGACGGCCGCGGCAAGTAGGCGATTACCGAGGAGGGCGCGTTCTCTGCGGTACTGCACGGTGAGGGCTACTGCGCAAAGTCCAGAGAGTCCACCGTAGTATGCTCTGTAGACTCCATGTGTGGTAAAGCCGAGGCCGGCTAGGATAACGACGACCGGTACAAATATGGCTGCCGTGCGCCAACGAAACTTGGACTGCACTGTTTGCAACCGCAAGGTGGCATCAGCGAACCGTGATTCTCCATCCATAAACTAATCCTATTATTCCGGGAGTGTGTGGGTAAGCGTCTCGCTTGACCCGCAACAGCTCACAGTAAACTGCACTGCACTGGTGGAGATCCAATGGCCATTGCCATAGACACGCTCCGGTTCGTTCGGGGCGACAGCCTTGGCGACAACGTAATCGGGTTTTCTGCCACTCGTCAAGGTATCCTTCAACTTGTCCGTTGCGACGATGTGGTAAGGACCATACGTGTCTTGCAGAATAAAAACAAAAGCTCCATTGGGCGAAAAAATATCGAGGCTCCAATCACTAAAATCCAGATGCGCATCTCCAGGTTCCTTTGTCATGGAAGCAAACCCGTAGTTTTGCGGATCGCCTTCAAATGTGAACCACAGGGCAGACACGCCAGATTGCAGCGGGACGCTATCGGGCGGCACATTTCCTCCGAAGTGGGTGGTTACGCCACGTGCGTTGATTTTGTAAATCTCGCGCGGCCATCTGCTCCGGTCACATCCAGGCGAGCAGCCACCCTCACAGCCCGCCGCATCCAGCGGACCACAAGCCATACCAATCAATGGCAGGTCATAGTGCGGGGTTGGCGCCTGCCCGTCGTAGTGCGGGTCCGGCATCCAACCATTCGCATGCAGAACGTACCACGTCACTGGGGATTCTTTGTAGAACGGGCCAGCCAACCAACCGTCGGACTTCTCAATGCATTGCAGCTCTCCAACGACAACACCCACGTCGGTCAACCCATCTCCGTCAATGTCGCCGATGAGATAGCGCTCCGATTTTGCGGCAAAGCAGCCACGGTCTCGTACGCGCGCTTTTGTGATGCCGCGGCGAATGCCTCCTTCGCGCAGTTCGAGTGTTTTCGGGTTGAAGATCAGGAAAACATCGCGGCCCGCGGCGGCTTGCGCCGATCCTCCCACCAGAAAAGCGTACGACGAAATATGCAATCCGACGCGGCCATCGCCAACCGCAATAGATTGAACCTGTGGATCGTAGTTAAAGGAAGAAACGAACGAGTCGGATTCTTCCTCCGCTTCCTCCTTTTCAGGCACTAGCCACTCCCGCGGAATCCTTACTTCTTTTGTCCCTCGCTCCTGCAAGACTTTCAGAGAGAATTGGCGAGCGCGACGCAATAGTCGGAACTGTGCCGTCTGCATTTTCTGTATGGTGCTCTGAGTGTGGTGTTGCGCCGCCGAAGCGACTGTGAACGGCACACACGCGAAAAGCACGGCCAGAAAAATCGAACTTAGCTGGATAGCCATGACATTGCAGCCTGTCTTTGCTGACGCTAATGAAACGCAGGAATGGCAACCTCTGTGAGGCCACCTGACTTCGCCACGAAATCTCCTACGTTCTTCCATTCGTTGGACGGGCTCGGCCGTGCCACGAGCGTGTACCTTCCAGGCGGCAATAGCTCTACTGTCGTGTCTCTCCAGGATTCTATGGCTCGGCCCGTAGCATCCTTGACCTCAAATTCGGATCCTGTTGCGCCCGGACCATTGACGCGAATGCCAGAATCGAGAATCGTTGTGCTCTCTTTTCCGGATTGCACGCCCACCTTTTGCGGCCACGTCAGCCAGTTTGACGTCCCCTCCCCCAAGGACGTGATCTGGTATTCGCCTGGGGGCAAAATCGTAGTTCGATGGTCACGGTCCAGGTCCTCTAGCACCTGCGATGGATTTCCAAAGCGCACCACCTGCCAGCGATACAGACTACTGACAAGCTCCTGTGGCACCTCCATTCGCAAGCTGCTGTTTATCGTGAAGGTCGCCTGTTGTCCTGGCTGCACCTGAACCTTCTGTGGCCAAGTAACCCAGTTGGGCGTGCCCTGTGCGAGAGAAGTGATCTGGTAGTCCCCTTCAGGCAGGATCGTGGTTCGGTGGTCCCGGTCCAAGTCCTGTATCACTTGCGATGGATTTCCAAAGCGCACCACCTGCCAGCGATACAGACTACTCACACGCTCCTGTGGCACCTTCAGTCGCAAACTGCTGTTCATCGTGAAAGTCACCTGCTGCCCTGGCTGCACCTGAACCTTCTGTGGCCAAGTAACCCAGTTGGGCGTGCCCTGTGCGAGAGAAGTGATCTGGTAATCCCCTGGAGGCACAGTCGTGCTGCGAGTGTCCCGGCTCAAGTCTTGTATCACCTGCGATGGATACCCGAAACGAACCACCTGCCAGCGATAAAGCGTTCCCATAAGATCCTGCGGCACGTCCAGCCGCACAGTCCCCGGAACTTTGGAACGTTGGTACTGCCACCACCACAGACCACTCAGCAGCAAAAGCAAAACAATAAACATCGCGAGCCACTTTGTAGTTGAATTCGTCCGAGACTCGCCGGTAGTGTCTGTCATAGCATCACTCCTGATCTCTGCAACGTTGCAGCAGCGAAATGCCACAGTCGAGCAATGGCAAACGTCACCCACTCGCCGGGATGGTCATGTGCGCCGTCTTGACCTTCTCCACAACAAGAGTACGAATGCCATCAGAAAAAGCAGCAGAGTAAGAATCAACAGGATATTTCGCCAGAGCACGTGCTTCGGCGCTTGCGGAGCCGTTTGCTGAGAAGCTGTCGGCGCGTGCCAGCGCACAGAGGCACCGTTATTGCTCGGATTGATGTCCGTGCCCGGAAACGAAATGCTCGCCTTCGTCAGACTTCCACCTGTTGGAACCGAGTTGACGTGCACGCGGCAATTGATCAGTCTTGATTCTCCAACGCGAATGTCACCTACGTCCCATTCCAGAAGGTCACCACCGGAATTGTCATTGGACTGCCGGCTGGGCGCTCGGTCCACTTGCATGACACTCAGCCCCTTCGCGAGCCTCAGCGATACGGACGCGCCAGTCGCGGCTTTGTTTCCGAAATTGCCGTAGATAATTGAGTATGTCACGTCCTTTCCGATGCGGAGCTCCCCTGCTACTTCAGTGCCCGACACGTCTAACCAGACTCCCAGATCAGCCCCTCCCAACTGAACATTCTTTGAAATCTCAAGGTGGTTATCACTGGGATCGGATTCTGCAGTGTTACTGGTCGTATCAAATGCAAACTTCAGAGAGTTGTTCCGACTTGCGGGCATGCCTGGTTGTGGCGCCGGCAACCCCGATTCAAGGGAAATCGTGCACGTTACGACACGGGTTGCACCAGGTTCGATATCGCCAAAATTCCACGAGGGCGCTCCGCCAACTGTACTCACGGGAGGCGTCGCAGATTGAAGCCTCACTCCTGCCGGCAGTGCTGCAGTGAGAACTGCACCTTCGGCCGTTATGTTCCCCTGATTCCTAACACTCAGACCAAATTTGATTGGCTCAGACAAAGTGAGCGCTACCGCATTCAACGTTGATTGCAGAACAAGATTTGCGGCGGGAGGTCTCACAACAAGAATGAGAGTGGCGCTGGTGTTCTGAAGATTTTGCTCTTGTTCTGCGAAGGTCACGTCAGCAGATACCGAAAGATCCGCCGGGGCGTTCCCCTTCACTAGAAGACCTAACTCGAAGGTTTCCGGGAAGGCGTGCGCCGGAAGGGTTCCTATATTCCAGACCACCGTTGCACCATCAACCTTCGTCGGACTCGGCACGCTACTCTGGAGATTCAGGCCTTCAGGAAGTCTCACCTTAAGTACTACGGAGTGAGCGGCTTGATTGCCACCAAAATTATTGACGCCGACTCCGAGCCTGACGAGTTGCCCTGGCGCAACCAATGTCCGATCATTAGGACCCAAGCGCATGAGAACAACAGTGACGTCAGCACCGCGCGCGGATCGCTCGCCGTCCGGTTCGCCCGTGAGCAAAGCGTGGCCAATGAAAGTGAGCCCGCTGACTATGAATGCAACTTGCAATAGCACGTGACTGACCGGATGGCCTTCGAGAGATTGCATACTGCCACCTAGTCATCCGCCGGGCACTCGCTGGGTGCTGTGGCGCCAGCATCGTCAATATGGAGATGCCACAACGGGGGATCGTGTGCGAGGTCCGAGGCGTCCCACGCACCACCGTGATTTTCGCCCGCCTTCTTGAGAATGCTCCATAGCCATGTATCGACGTCTTGCATGACGACCTGTCCGTTCTTGCAGTCTTTCCTGGTTGCATTTGCGTAGAAGTGGTTGAAGTCGCCACCTTCACCCTTGCCGTGAGTCTGATGCGGTTGGTCCCATGACGCGGAGATATCGAGCAGACCGCCATTAGGTAACGCGATGTCGTTAAAGCTGACCTTATAAATCGGCCAGTCATGCACACCGTTACAAGCATGCAGTTGCTGATTGTGAGTCTGTTGGGCAGTGTAAAAGTCTGCCGCGACACTCTGAAAAGCGCTCAGAGTATTCGCGGTCCCGAAGTCGGTGTCTGGATGGGTATCGGTGCCCCAAGGCCCAATGCTTGTGCATCCATAGGTGGAATTCGCGCAAATATCGTAATTCTGTCCCGCGCTTAAACGGGTCAGGTTTTGAAAGCCGACGTGGAGCATCGTATGATCCATGTGGTCAGGCGTGCGATGGGACTTGGCGGTGATTTTGTAGTCTCCCGCGACGCCCACACAGCGAGTCTTAGGCTTCTTGACAGGGGGAGCAAACGTTACGCCTTTTGATCCGTTCACTTCCCCATTGCTGTCGGTGCTAAGCGTCAGATTCGGATTATCTTCCGTCAAATCTTTTCCGTTGAGTCTGCCCTTTGGACGTTTATCCACGTGGATGTGCCCTCCACTGCTATCTTGCGGTTCGATTTGCATATCGACCTTGACACCATCGACGGGGGTTCCTTTGCACGTAACCCGCACATGGAGTTTTGTGTTTGCATCCGGCAGAACCAACGGGTCGCCAGGCATAATGTTGATGTCTTCGCAGGCAGTGAGTGTAAAGGGCGAATGTGAATCATATTGATGGTTCACGTTACAGCCGGAATCAATCCCCTCAATGAACGCGTCCCCGGAAATCACGCTTGGAGCTGCTGTGCCGTCAAACGTCGTCTCCCATATCTTCGCGAGATTAGGGCACTGTTCGAGAACCTTCAAATCCGTACAACCGGCTATTTTCCCACTGATCGATGCCTGAGTCTTGGGGTAATCGGATTCCGTCACCTGTTGTACGCCGCTCAGATCGGCATCGAGCAGATACTCCAGAGTGGCTCCGTTCGCACATTGGTCGTCTTCTGGCGTAAATGTCGCATGCACGTGATTATCGCTGTGCTCCACGACGACTTGTCTGCCGTCTTCCGTCAGCCATCGTCCGGACAACTCCAATGATCGTGTATTCTGGGCGCCCTGAAGTTCGTGGCTCTGGTATCTCAGCAAGCCCACACACAAAAGGCCAACGAACAAGATCAAAGATGAACGCATCACAGATCGGGCCACGGCACACCTCGCTTTGCGATCCGACCACTCAGAATCCTCTGGTCACTGGGCCCCGGGAGCAACGGGTTTTCGCAGGGCCTTCACTGCTTGCCTGAAATTCCGTTGCTCAACGATTCCGGCGATGATCATATCCATCGCGTGCTTCCACGCGGACTTGCCAACCTCGATCTGTGCTATCGCATCAACGAGTTGTTGCGGCGTGACCGTAATTGCTGCGCCTTGGTCGCTCTCGCCTTTCATAAAACGAACGAGTTCGGTTTGGGGGGCTCTGCTGTGTGCCGATGAATGCGCGGTCAATATTTCTCTGGCTTTTCTGAAGGCCGCTGCTGAATCCAAGATTGCTCCCGAAGGATCTTTGTAAAGATTTCTGCCGTCAATTTCCCATTTGTCCATTAGATCGTGGATCTTTTCTTCTAGATTCTGTTCATGCTTGGCTTTGTCTTGTTCGTGTTTACAGTCCGGAGAGGGTGACAGCGCTCGGCGTAAATCATCCAACGCGCTGCGGTACAGCACGTCCGCTCGCTTCAAATCCTTGTCATTAGCTCGATCGGAGTCCACTCGTTGCTGAAAGGATTCAGCAACCATGGTCGCCTCGAGAGCAAGTTCTCCCAAATACGCCAACGTTGCTGCTTTTTCAGCAACGGTAACTGCGGCGGTCTGTGCATCGGCTTTCAGCAGGCTCCCCACGCGCGCCGCTCGATCCCAGAAGTCTTCGTCGAACGCCTCGGCGACCTTTTCTAGATCAGTGTCTATCCCGATATGGATACCGGTGGCTTTGGTGGTTCCCCAGGCGCTTTCGAGCATGTGTTCTTTGAACTCTTCATCGGTTTCGGCGCCGCGTTGAACCCATGCGCGAATCAGTTCGTCCACCACCAGCACTTTGCGATAAAAATTGGCCCACGCTTCCGGGCTGCATTCGATACGCGTGAGCGTAAATGCCTGACGGCTGTCGAAGCGATGATCAGGACGACAATTCACGTAATGTCCGTTCTCCGTCCCCCCGGCAACACCCATAATGAATACCTTGCCGGAGATTTTGTCCGGATCGGCAGTGGCTTCGAACGTGGTGGTCCACACCTTGGGAAGCCCGCAGTCCGTAACCAATTGAGGATTCCTGGTGCAGGCTGTCATTGTTCCGGAAAGTGACGTGCCCTTCAGGTCTCCATCTAGCAAGTAATCCATGGTTCCGCCGTTCGGACAGCTGCTGTTGCCGATGAACGTTGCATGGACGTGCGAGCCGATGTTTGCGATCGTTACTTGCCGACCGTCTTCGGCTTTCCATTTGCCATTCAAGTCGGGCGGTGCTGCCAGTTGGGGGCTGTCCGAAGATTGGAGCCCAGTTGGCTGTGAATACGCGGCACCCGCGCCCAGTAGGGGTACGAGCAACGTTAAGCAGATTTTGTATCTCGTTGCCATTATACGTACGTTTTGATCACTGCTTGGGACAAGTGCTGGAACCTACACAAACATAATTTCTGCAGCGGGATTAGTCCCCATCCGCCCCGCCACTCGTGTCGCCTCCGCTGCCATCGCTGTCGGCACCATCACTTGAGGCCGCAGCCGCCACTCCAGCTCCCGCGGCGGCGGCCGCTGCGCCTCGCGCCATTCCCCAACAATCGTCTAGCGAACTGCAGTTACTCGCGAACACCACTACAGGCATGAGAAGTACAAGCGCACCGATAAAACACAACGAAACCGCGCCTTCCCACCAAAGTTTCATTGCTGGGCGTGGAAGTGTTCTCAGTTCCCGCCACATAAACGCAAAAAGTGAATACATCTGTTGCTCCTATGTGATTGCGACTCTACTTCGTTGTGAGCGGATAGGAAAAAAAACGTAAAAAAGGACCACGGTCACGAGTGCACCGACCATTACCGGCCGAAGGCTTCCGGTTGACCAAAAAATATTTAGAATAAAATTCGCGAACAGATAACCGGCGAACGGAACGATGACCATGCGTATGACCGGGGGGATCCTGCCGGTTAATTCCATCCAAGACGGTGGCACCTTACCGAGCAGGCCGTTGCGCCACAGCCCGGCTATGACCGAAACAATAAGCACGATGACTGGATCCATCCAGGATTCATAGGTTCCTGCCAGGATAATGGTGAGGACAGATGAACCCAGTACGACGCGCGCCCATGCTGTCATGCCGCGCCAAGCGCTTCCCTTCCGCGTCCGATCTGCAATCGGTGTTTCGCGGAGTTCAGGAACACCAGAGACAATCGACGACTGCGAAGTCGAACGATGCTGCAGAATCACTCGTGCGACTGCCGCAACCGCAGATGCCGCGACGATCCACTGCCAGTGCACCTGAACCGGCATGATGGCCTCGTCCGTCGGGCTGCCGCCGGGCCAAGTGAAAACCGGTCGGATGAGCACGATCGTACCTTGGCACCAGAGCAGCACGAGGCCCGCGCAGACCGCACCATACAGGGCTGCCTTCACCCGCACTCGCAGGGCGGAGTCCACCGTTTCAAGCCGTATTCCCGATGCCAACCTAGCGGCAAGCTGAGGGATGCGTACAGCGAGGACGCCCAGCAGCAGATAGCCTACTGCGTGCCCTCCCATGGTTCGAAAGGTAAGAAAGGTCGATCTGAACAAAACGTGGCCAATATCGCCCAGAACGTAGGCGGCCAGTAGACTCGCGCCTAAAGCCCAGTTCAGGGCAGCACCACCGGCTGCCAACATGAGGAAAATTACGGATTCCGTGTAGCTCTCCACCATCCAAGGCCAAAGCCAAGGCGTCAGCAAGCCGATGAGTGCCGCCAACAAAGGACCGTATGCCGCCACTTTCGGCCAAGGTGCGAGCCAAGCATCATCTGCAAACGAAGTAGCGAGATTTGGAGTCCAAGGGTCTATCAGGCGGGGGAGTTCAATGGACCAGAACTCTACCGACCCCACTCGCGCCAGCAGCTTTCTGGAACGTTCCGCTGCCTTTTCCGTGGAGACTTTTGGTGCTTCCTCCACGCTATACTCCGGTCCTGACTACAGACTGCCTTTTGAACCGAGCATGAAACGATTTGCATCCAAAGCCCAATACTGCCCCGTAAATCAGGTGAGATGCTGCGGAGATCTGCAGGAATTCTCGGTAGAAGCGGATATTCAGCCAGCCAGGGTAGAGCGTCAGTTGAAAAACCTCAAGAAACGCGCCCCAAAGCACTGCAGCTGGGACACCATATCGACCGAATAACAACCAGTACGCGATCCCAAAGCAAAGTCCGTTCATGATGTGGAATGCCGTACCTACGCTGTATACGATGGGTGTTGCGGCGGAGTTGCCGACGAGTAAGGTCCCGAAAATACGGATGACTTCGAAAGGATTGTAAGGAGAGGTATCCAAATGCGAGAGCATAAACCGCGTCAGGTCATACGCACCGGTTGCGATGACCGCAGCCGCCAACCCGACCTTTAACTGCACAACCAAAATCCGCTGGGCATCTCCTCCCATCCGCTTCCAAACCAGACGAAACGCCGCTAAGGGAAGAAGGGCGCCGACGAACAACGCGAGTCTCAGAGAGACGCCGCTGAGAATGTAAGTGACTAGTGCCACTCCGCTAAAAAGCAGACTAATACCTACAGCTCGCAGTTGCGTGCGAACTGGTCTTCGCTGCTCTGGCGATTCATTCGGCAAGACTAAGTGTTCTCCACATCGGGGCGCGTGGAAAGTCGCACGCCGCCAGCTGTAGCTGGTACACATCTGCTATTTGCACGGTACCCAGCCATGATCCTGCGTATACACGCGACACGGAGCCGTCTTGGTATTTTCATTCCGACCTACGTTCGAGCCGCAACTTGTCGTACTTGCAGCGCCCTGACCTTTGTCAACCGGTTGACCAGGTCTGAATCTTTCAATTTGGCTCTTTTGACTTACCTCGAATTGAAATGTGCAGCCGGTTGCGGTTTCGCGCACAGAAACTTTGCCGGCCTGGGGATCCACAGCGGTAACTACACAGCACGCTTTGACGTGCTTTTCTTTCGCTGCTGTGTTCTGCCCAAAGCACAGGCTACTGTCAGCCAGGCTGTTCGTACCAAAAAGGCCCAGGAACGCCAAGATAAGCGTGTATTTGCGGCACATAAGCTCCTCCTCCCATTCCGTGTCACAACTCGTATTACCGATAGCTCCATCGTTCGGAAAATGTTCATCACTCGTGGAGCAAATACTCCGCGTATTTAGTGAATACCGGCTGCTCGATGCCGTCGTTGATTGAGTCAGTGATTTTCTTCAGAATCTTTCCGTCGGGCGTGACGAAAAATGTGGACCAATTATTAGTTCCGCCGATCCATGCGATTTGGGTGGCCTGATCGCCGCGGAGGATGGGGTAAGTGGCTTTGTGCTTCGCAGTGCACTGGTGAATGGCATCGTCGGAATCGAATAAATCAATGCCGACAACTTGCAAGCCTCGCGAAGCGTAATCGCGATGCAGTTTAGCGAGCAGCTCACCTGTCCAATCACAGGAATCTGCGTTGAAAAAGTTGACGATCAGCGGCTTACCAGTAAAAGTCGTCAAGGTTACTTTCTTGCCCTGCAAATCGGGGAGCGCGAGAGCAGGTGCAGGCTGCGGTTTTTGGGGCGTTATGGGAGCGGCAGCAGGTGCCTTTTCGTCAAGCGCGTGCTTGATGGACTCTACTAACTTATTCCAAGCCTCGGGGCTACGGTCCAGCCCTAAATACGTGATTTGTCCGCTTCGGGAAACCAGATAATTGCCAGGAGTGTCGCCACTACCCATCGGGCGAACCTCACGTACGAACTCACCTTGGTCGTTCAATCCCACCGGCCAAGTTATGCTGTAACGCTTGAGGTAAGCGGACACACCGGCTACAGTTCCAGTGTTGTCGTCCGAGATCCCGACGATGTCGAGACCTTGTGCGTGGTATTTCTTGTACAGCTCCACCAGCTTGGGCGCCTCCGCCTGGGACCAGGTGCAGGAGGTCCTCCACCAATTGATCAAGACGACTTTGCCAGCATGGTCGGATAAATGAATCAGGGAGCTATTGGTTGCCGAGGGTAGCGTGAAGTCCTTGACTCGATCGTCCGCCGCGGACTCGAGGGTAGCGCTCAGCACAATCATCAAGACCCCTATTAAGCCCAGCCATTTCATGCCATCCCTCCCCGGAAGTGATGGTTGCTTGTTCCGAGCACCAAACTCCGCTAGTATGCCGGGCATCGAGGATCCTTTGCGTGCATTTGGAGTTCCAAGTGCCCCTGCTATATAAAAGGTCGTGCCGGAATGTCTTTAAACGGCCCTCAAATTTTTCTCAAAATGTTTTGACGTGACATGAAACCGCCGATGCACCCTCGGTATTCGTTTGGGCCGTTCCTGTTAGACCCTGTGGAAAAAGTGCTCTTGCGGGACGAGCATGCCTTACACCTGCCTCCGAAGGCTTTTGAGACCCTGTTAGCATTGGTCGAGAACGAAGGCCACGTCCTGGAAAAGGCCGACTTGCTGAATCGCGTGTGGCCGAACACGTTTGTGGAAGAAGCAACGTTGGCGCAGAACATTTTCACGCTGCGGAAGGCGTTGGGAGTCGGCACCAATGGTCATGAATACATCGAGACCGTGCCAAAACACGGATATCGATTCGTGGCGGTCGTGGCAGCAGAACTTGCAGCGCCGGTCAAGCCGACAAAAGTCATGTGTCAGAGCCAAAGCGCGCGGCCTCTTGGATTCCTGACGCTCGCTATCGCCGCAGTCGTGTTGGTGTTCGTGGTTATGTGGCTGAACTGGGGACGGATTCGGTCCCGGGAGAACTCATCCACCTCAAAGATCATGGTCGCTGTAATACCGCTCGAAAACCTCAGCGGCGATCCCGGCCAAGACTATTTCTGCGACGGTCTCACCGAGGAGTTGGTCACCAAATTCGGGAGCTTGAGCCCGGACCGTCTTGGCGTAATTGCGCGCATTACCTCGATGCAATACAAGAACACACAAAAGAATGCGACGCAGATTGGGAGTGAACTGGGGGTGAAATACATCCTGGAGGGGAGTGTCGTTCGAGAGAACGAGCGCGTGCGAATCAATGCGCAACTGATTCGCGTGCGGGACCAGACGCACGTTTGGGCGCATAGTTACGAGCGCGACCTTCGCGGGGTCTTGACACTGCAGAATGACGTGGCTACCGCGATCGCCAACGCCGTCGAAGTCAAGCTGGAGACACCGGCGCAGCCGAGCGGCATGGTCCACGGCACTCAAAATTCTGCAGCCTATGAGGCGTATCTCCAAGGGCGCTATTTCTGGAACCGCCGAACCGAAGAAGGCTATCAGAAAGCACTTCCTTATTTTCAGGACGCGATCCGAGAAGATCCAAATTATGCTCAGGCGTATGCAGGTCTGGCAGACACATACGCACTGTTGGGCTCGTTGTCTAATTCCGTGTTGCCGCGAAGTGAAGCTATGCCCGAGGCGAGGCGGGCAGCATTGCGAGCGCTAGAGTTAGACGAGACCCTCGCCGAAGCGCACACTTCACTTGCCTTCGTCAAAATGCAGTATGACCGGGAATGGGAAATCGCCGAACACGAATACAAACGCGCTATCGAACTCAACCCAGGCTACGCGACAGCGCATCACTGGTACGCGTACTTGCTTATGTCGGAGGGACGCTCTGCAGATGCTTTGAAGGAGATTCATCTCGCTCGGGAGTCCGATCCCCTCTCAATGGTCATCAACTCCGATGTTGGGGAGATGTACTACTACGCTCATCAGTTTGACCGCGCCATAGAGCAATATCGCAAGGTGCTGCAGATGGATTCGCATTTCCTACCGGCATATTGGCAGATTGCAACGGTCTATGTTCAGATGAGGCGTTATTCCGACGCTATCGCAGCCCTTCAACAAGCTGAGAGTTTGGGTGGAAGGAGACCAGAGACTACGGCTTGGATGGGATACGTGTACGCCGTATCGGGACAGCACCAAGAGGCTGAAAAACGCTTGAAGGAGCTCCAGGAGTTGTCGAAGCAAAACCCGGACCTAACCGAGTCAATTTCCCTGATCTACGCTGGACTGGGCCAAACCGATCACATGTTTACCAGTATAGACAAATCATGTAAGGAGCATACCGGTTCAGTTATTCTACTCAAGGTGAATCCTCTGCTGGATTCATTGCACGGTGATCCAAGGTACATCAAAGCGGTCCAATGCCTCGGATTGCGGTAGGCTTATTGAAGGTGGTTGGATCGCACTCGTCAAGTACTACGATCTGTACGGGGGTTGGTGAACTGTTTTGCGCGGCGCCCTTCAAAGGACAAACGAGCAGCGCGGCTGCCATGCTTAAGGTCTACCACTTCATTTTCTTTCTTGTTGAACTCTGAGAATTGCTATTGTTCATTTGATTTTCTCCTGAGATTTAGTCAGTTTCGACTACACAACTGCGAACCACTGCCTGCGTGAAGGCTCGGTAAGGCGCTGCAAACTCAAATTTGTTGAAGTGACTATCCAATGCGCTCGGAGGTCACCGTGATGGGGACTCCCTTGGTAATGGAATCGAACACCGGCGAAAAATTGGGGCCAAACGAAGTGAGCTCGCGAAGCTCCTGATCCGTAACGTCCGCCTCAATCCGTAGCTTCAAGCGGATTTGCTGGTAGCCCTTCCTGACGCTGGGACCGAGTCCGAGAAATCCGCGCAGATCCAGATCGCCTTCCAGTGAAGACTCCACTTCCTCGATGGCGATGCCACGGGCCGCAGCGTGATAGACCATCGAGGTGGTGACGCACGAAGCCGGAGCGCGCAGCAAGTGCTCGACCGGGTTTGCTCCCTTGTCAGTGCCGAGCAAAACATCGGGTTCGTCAGCTTCCAGAGTCAGGTTGGTCTCATGTTGGGTTTCTTTTCCACCTGCGGAGAACTGCTGCACTTGCGATCGGTTTTGTCCGCAGCCGATCCAGCGGTTCTGGATACGGAACTTAAAGCTGGCAACTTGCGGGTCGGCTTTGACGGCTTCGATCGTACCGGTGAACCGGATCGCATCCACTCCATTCAACAAGGCGATGCGCCTGGTTTCTACTGGCATTGTTTCTTCCTTTGCTTGATTTGGGAACGTTCGTTCCGTGGTCATGCAAGAAGCAACCAGCGGTCCAGCGTCGCGGTAGTGCTAAGTCTTTGCCGTTCAACGGCTTCAGTTCGGCAGACTTTTCGGAACACTGACGACTTTTCGCTACTCGCGAAATCTCGTGAGCAGGAAGTCGTGAAATTTCGTGAGACGTGAAAACACGGCAAGGGACTACTAGCCGCGCTATTTTTTTTGAGGGGAAATGTTGGCTGGACAAGACAGAAATTCCCATGATTTTTTTCTACACTGAGGCTGCAGGAAATCTTCTAGTTGTTGCTGTTCCAACTGTTGTATGCGGCCGCGCGAGTTTCTGCCTTACAATGGTCTGGGACTTCGGAAGTATTTCTGTCAGATCGGCCGTCCCAGGAGTCATTGTCTTCAGGAAGACACCCGATGATGTGTCCGAGTTCGTGAAGCACTACTACGATTTGTGCCTCCGGGGTGTCCCCGCTGTAGTGAGAAACCACTAGCAAAAGATTGCCGCTGGGCTGGGCCAGCATTCCTCCTGAGTCAAGTTGCATGAGGATCGAAGTACAGCGGAAGAATGGCCCGTTAACATTTAGGAGAATTGTGAATTTTCGCCCCGCGTTCTCAAACGACTTGGCTCCCCATGGGTGTTTGACAGCTGCTCACCATCATTGTTTCTCATACCGTAACTGCGAGGAGATTCGCGCTCTTCGATTTCGAAGTGCAACGACCGGAAGACTCCTGCGGGGTCAGGATCAGATTCCTGGAACCAAGTAGTGCAGGCATTTCGCTATTGGAAGATCTCGAGAACCTGGTCGCGCGCCCGCGTGATTTCGTCACCGTGTTTACCCAAGGCCGACAACTCTAGCACAACGCGCTCGCCGCGGTTAGGCTCCGTCTCTGAATGAACTGCACTCGAGAGAAACAATAAGCATACGAGGACGGCGGCGGCGAGCACTTGTTGGCGAAGCGCAAATACCAGGCGCGTCATCCGCCAGCCATTCACATATTTTCCGGAATTCTTGATGCCACTGTTTCTTCGCATAGATCTTTCAACGTCCATGCTGAGAGAACGCCAACAATGGCAATTCATTCCCGTTCCGTTCCTATTTCTATCTGGTCCAAGCGCTTTGGATTCCAACATGGAATGAGAATGCAACCGGGATGCCAACGCATGACGGCACTTTGCTGGATTTGCTTTTAATCCAGACAGAAATATTGTGGAGCAGCCTACGATCTTTCGCTACTCACGATTTTTCGCAAACGATTTGATTGCTACCTGGTGGAGGGATCGGATTTCGGGCGCTGAATGCGAAGGACTTTCATGCGCGAAGAGAGGGTGGAGGGGGGGGACTCCAAGCTTGCGAGCAGCTCCGTGAGTGCCGGCAACTTTCCAATTGGCCTGCTCCAAAGCGCGAATGAGTGTCTCCTTTTCGAGCTTGCGGAGTTGGTCCTTGGTGTGCAGCACGGGCTCGGCAGCTGCGTGCGTTCGCTGGCGAACAGAGTGGATGCTGTGAACCGGCAAGACTTTCCGCAAGGGTAAACTGCCATCGCGCGCGATGATGACTGCGCGCTCGATCACATTCTCCAGTTCACGGACGTTTCCCGGCCAGTGATAAGAACGCAGACGTCGCAGACAATCGGCGGTCAGCTCGAGTGGGGTTTTCCCGCTCCTGGCACAATAACGTTCGACGAATCGCCGCGCCAGAAACTCCACATCGCTTCCGCGCTCGCGGAGCGGCGGAACGGCAATCGGAAAAACGTACAGGCGATAGAACAAATCTTCACGGAACTTCCCTGCTTGGACGTCCGCGAACAAATCGCGATTTGTGGCGGCGATTACGCGCACGTCCACTTTGCGTGTTTGCGAACTGCCGACAGGTTCGAATTCGCCTTCCTGGAGAACACGCAGGAGTTTGGGTTGGAGTTCGGTAGGAAGTTCGCCCGCTTCGTCAAGAAAAATGGTTCCTCTGTGCGCCAACTCAAGTCTTCCGGTCCTTCGAGTGGCAGCGCCGCTGAAGGCGCCCCGTTCGTGCCCGAAGAACTCGCTTTCGCAGAGTGCCGCAGGAATGGCCGCACAGTTAACCCGGACAAACGGCCGCGCTGCGCGTTCGCTGATTTGATGAATGGCCCGCGCAACGAGTTCCTTGCCTGTACCGGTTTCACCAGTGATGAGCACGGTCGCCGGAGTCGGCGCAACCTGGTTAACTGCATTAACGACTGACCTGATTGGCTGGCTGTTGCCGATGATCTCCCCGCCATTCTGGTGCTCCGCAATCTCGCTGTGCAGGTACGCAGTTTCTATCTCCAGTTCGCACAAGCGGTTCTCAGCCACGAACTGGTCCTGCACATTGCGTAGAATCAGGCTATATCGGCAGCATTTCAGGACATCAAAACGGGAAACACTCGCTTCGGCTGCGAATGTCGAAGCGTCCGAGCGGACCGCATCGAGGCCACCGGGCACCCACGCGAATTGCAGGCACTGCAAATCCAACTCTTGCGCAATATTGACCAGCTTCTGACCGCTCGCTGGCGTGAGCAATGACATCAATCTGCGATTCGCAAGTTCCGCCGCTGTAAAACCAAACAATGACGCGGCGGATGAATTGGCGCGCTGTATCCGGAACTGATCGTCCATTTCAAAAATGGCGTCCATTGCGCTCTCAAAAACTCCGCTGAAGCGCAGCTCGCTTTCCCGAACACCGGATTCGGCGTGAACTCGGTTGAGTTCCGCTGCCGCACCGTCTGCGAAGATGCGGAATACCGACTCTAGATACGTGGGTAGTTCAAGGTATTTGGTATCCAGCTCGGAGAGGTGTCCAAAAACCGTTCCATCCGACTTGAGCAAAGGAACGCCAGCTTAACTTACGGCATTGAGGGCGGTCAGATCCGAATCGTTCGGGAAAAGTTCGATGATGCGGCCGGGACAGTGAACAAGCCGCGCTTCCTCGATCACCACGCCGCAAGGGGTCCCCGCAATGCTGTATTCGTAGTCTTGGATGTATTGGCCGTTCATCCAAAAGGCCAGTGAGCGCAGAACCTTCCGTTCCCGTAGATATTCAGTGATCCAGACGCCGGCGACATCCATGGCCAACGCGGCGGAACGGACCAGAGCGCGGAAGAATTCCTGACCTGTCTGTGAGGAGGTGCCCTCAAGAAGGTAACGCATCAGTGCTTCAGGTCGGCTTTGAACGGTTGCGCTGCTCATGCTTGAACCTATTTGAAGCTCCTCAGTACCCATTGTGAGTCGGATTCGCACGAATATAGCAACCATGGCAGTCCTCTAGGCTGAAGATGCATAAAGTTCTAGAACGAATCTTGCAATTTCACGCGATGCAATCAAGATTCTCTTGGGCTGAGCCGCCTCCAGGCTCGTCTGACACAAATACCACTATTTCCACCAAATTATTCCGAGGCGGGGCCCAATTCGGCCAACTCTTGCCGGTCGAGTTAAGGCACACGCGGCAACAATTCACATCCCTGATTAGCGCGCTCTCCGGAAGCTTGTTGAATAAGTCCTTTCAAATCAACAAATCCGCCTACACGCTTTTTGGCTCTGTTGACATCCTGAAGGAAAGGCGGCGATGTTTCAATCGATACAGATTAAAGCTCAATCCGAGCCGGGCTTTACGCATTTGTGTGCAGGGATCGGCCCGGCGCGCGAGCCAAGAGTTTTCGCTTCACCGAACTGAACAAGCTCTCGATCAAGGCGCGGCGACGGTAGGTCCGTTGCAGGAAAGCACGGCGCATCTCGGCACGCACTCCGTGAAGGCGCCAGGTTTTCTTTCCACGTTTGGCGGGAATCGCGCTCTGTGCCCCGAGTCGTTGGCGGATGTAGGTATGGTTGCGCTCGCTGTCGAATTCCGCGTCGGCCAGCACCAGTCCAATGCGGGTTTGCTGAGAAGCAACTTCGACGACAGCCGGCAAATTCGCACAGTCGTCCCACGGCCCGCGCCGCGCGAGTTGCGACAACACGAACTGTTGATCCAGATCCACGGCGACCACCCACTTCAACCAGTGCCGCCACGGCAGGGGTTTTTGCCCGTGATGATGCATGCGCCGCACAAAGAACGAGCTCACCGCTCCTTGCGCCAAGCCCGTGGCGTCCACAGCGACGCGAGCACGTTTGCGCTTTTGGCGCAGCGAACCGCGCAGCCGGCGCACCGTTTCGCCAACCGCGCGATCGATGGTCTGATCGTCGAGACGCTGCAAGAAACGGTACAGCGTCGTGAAATCAGGCACACTCACAAGCCCCAACAATTGGCGCAATTCGCGATGCTCGCTCAACCGCACCTCGGCTTCGCGAAAGGTCCAGTCTTCGTAGCGCATCAGGCAGAGAATGGCCAGCAACTGCGGCTGGGTAAATTGCCGTTTGCTGAAACGACTTCGGTGGCGCGGGAGCACCGCCCGGGCGACTTGCAGAGCGATGCGGGTAATAGGCAGGAGTCCGACTTCGGCCATCGCACCTCCTGCCTCCATAGAAAGCCACGCAGGCGATCAACCGCCCTCTCCAATTTCAACGAAGTTGCGAGGATGTGAGCATCGCCAAACAGCTTCCAGTCATCTCGGAGTCGCGGTCATGGAGGCGCGTTGTCCTGTGGTGATGGGCCAATATTCAATCCACCGCTTGCGGATCCCTTCCGTGCGCTCGAGCAGTTCAGGGCTCGGCTTCTTTCCGTGCTCAACCACCATCACCATCCCAGTATTGAAATTGCGCTGTGACCTGTCCACCTCGGGAGCACGCGGGCCTTCGGCGGCCATCACATCCTGTATGCTCACCTTCGTGCGGTCCGCCTTGAAAATCGGGCGACCGTTTGAATCCTTTCCCACCTGCATGAGATTTCTCAAGATGAAAAAATCAGGCACCTCCGCGGACGTGACCAAACCCATCAGGTACAAGTCGAGATAGGACCACCCAGTTGCTGGCACATAATAATCGTCATCGAGCTGCGTGAACGTCCCGTCAAAGTTGTCCTGCCAGACTCCGCCGCCCATGATCGAAGCCTCCGTGGGCCGCACAAATGGAAATGCGACAGGCGCCTGTAATCCCCTAGCCCAGTGCGTTGGACCGAGCGGAATGGTTTCGCCATTCACTTTTGCCGATACGAATGCCCCCCACCGATGTCCCATCTCATGCGCGATCTGCGACATTGCGTACATATATGCCGGCATCTTGCCGTTCTGCGCTATTTCCGAAAGCTGCTGCTTAAAGAATGTGATATCGTGTTCAGATCCCACGGGCGCATTGTCTGGCGGCTGTTCCTGCATCTGGTTCGCGCCGACGTAAACTGGTTGAACAAACTGCCATTGGAATCGGCCCTGGCTGCAGAAGCTCTCGAGACCACGTTGTGTCGCGCCGATTCCGGTTACTGGCGCCCCCGTGCTGCCCAAGGGGCCGTAGCTGGGCGTGCCAGCCTCTTGGTTGTCGATGCGAAAATCCGAATAGTACGCCAGAAAGTCAAATTTATCTCCGAGGGTCTTGAGAACAGTGCAGGCCAGATCACGCGAATTCGGCAGCGGATAGTAATGGAAGGCTTCGTAGACAATCGGCAACGTCCCATCCAGTGGTTTGGAGCTCGAGAAGTCCACTTCCGGACTGCGCATGCTAGTGAGCGCTACGGAACGGCCGGGTACATGATCGGCAGCATCATCAGACCCGGGCCCGACCGCGTCGGCGGAAATGAAAACCTGCCGTGCTCCCCGCAACTCTGCAGGAACCATGCCTTGGATCGAGATCGTGTTGCCGCTAACAGTAACACTCCGCGAGAGGCCGGGGCCGGAGGCGAAGTATCGTGCAGAGGCGCGGCCTGCGCGGTTCCGGGGGACAAAACCACGAACTGACCAATCGATTCCCGCGCCATTGTGGGAGGCTCCTCCGGCAGGACGTTTTTGCGTGTTAAAGCGAAGGTGGTACGCAATCCCCGAGAGCCCGGGATCACCCTCCTGCAGAACAGGACCGCGCGTTTCGAATGTGACCCTCAGAAACAGATCGTCGACGGCCGCGAGCTTGACGTTACGCAGATTCAAATTAGGAGCCAGGGTTGGATTTTCCGCCCCAACAATCGTCGCCACGGCTTTTTCTGTTCCGGTGGAAACGAGCGGGTAAACGCCGACAATGGCGTCCTTTGCTGCTAGTTGGTCATAAGACATGTCGATCGTGCCATCTTGGTGCAGGACGGCTTGAAACTTATTGACCGTTTTGGACCACGTGAAGTCTTGGATGTTGCCCCATGGCTCAGTCACGTCCCAAGTAACCACGACGCGGTCGTCCAGTTCCTTTGCGTATCGATCGCCATACATCCTTGGCTTCATGAAAACGCATATCGCCGGGACGGTATTGATAAGTGTTTCAGCCGCCTCGCCCAGTTGGTCAAAGCGTCCAATCTGGACGCCGCCCAGCCGCTCGGCCGCCTCTCCACGACTACGATCCGCAGCCCCGAGTCCCGCTCCGGCATCCGTCGCGGAACCGCCGAAGCGAATTGACCCATTTCCGCCCACGGAGAATGAATCCCAGGTCCTGCCGGAAAACGGAAATTTCATGTTCCGCAGAGTCATTTCGCTGCCTTTCAGCTCGTCGCCGAACTCAGCGTCCCACTGCAAGGGAAGGTTCTCCACGCGGTATCCAGAACCAGTCCGCGTAAAGCGCACCGTACGACGGTTCAGGTCGAACAGGTTCTGCTCACCGAGTATACCTTCGTCAAGCTCGAGCAGAATCACGTCGCCTACGGTTGACACTTTCCCAATCGATTTCCCTGGCTCCTGGCGCACTTGGGCGTGCAGACGACTTTGGAGCACCAGGAATGCACATAGCGCAACGAGAGCAGCGGGCAATAGGGGGTGAGTATGTTTTTTCACGGTACCTCCCGATGAGGTTGGGACGAAACGCGCAGCTCTTGAGAATTACCCTAGTTCCCTCAATGCCTCTCCAGCGCCGGAAAGATTAGTGAGCTTCATCTCCGCATATTTTCTCGAGAGTACAACTCCTGAAGCACCGGCTCGGAACGCGGCGAGCACGGCTGCCTTGACATCCGACGGCTGGGTCCGTTTTTCGTCGAGCGCCGTGGGAATATCGATGTCGATTCCAGGATAGATGGCGGCCGCGTCATTCACGTCTTTGAGAGCGCGTTGTGTTTCGCACGCGACATACGCGGCCGACATGCCTGAAGTCGGCAGCTTGTACAGAGGCTCCTCGTGTTCGTAGCCAAGTAGCCGATAATGCAACGCAAGGACTTCATCGGGCGTAAAATCTCGAAACACGGTCGTTTGCACGTTTCGAATGTACTGAGCGAAGCGCGGCCCGGCGCAATTGTTGTACGGGCACGGCTTGATGAAGTCTGCGCTCTTGGCGATCCGCGCGTAGTCCTGCTCGGCTTGATAAAACGGGCTCATAGTCACTAGGTGCATGATGTGCCAGCCGACCTGCGCCTTAGGATTAATTGCCTTGACGGTTTGGAATAGCAAACCATAGACCTCTTCCTGGCTTTGAACCCAGAACTTCTCCCATGCGATAAGTTCTGGGTACTCCATGAACAGCCGCCAAAGAGACACGAAGGTGCCGCTGCCCGCGCGGCTCTCGAACTTGAGCGTCTGCTTTACCCACTTATCCAGCGCAATGTATGCGGCGCGCGCGCGTTCGACGTTGATGCCTTGGCTAGCGGCTTTGTTGACGCAGTACTGGCAGAAGCAATAAATTCGCGATTCTCCTGTGAACTGCCCGAAATGCGCGCCTAGTGTGTTGTTCAGAGGACCTTGTCGTTCCGACTCCCACATCATGCCATCGAGGTCGTTGTGCTTGAACCAATCTTCGACCAGAGCCACCAGAAAATCGCGGGCGTGAGGATTGTTCAGGCAAGTGCTGCCGCCGATCTTCCCCTCCAGATCGACCTCGGCGATTTTCTCAAACCCGGGCATGAGATGCGGATTATAGGCTTCTTCAAACAGGCAGTACGTCTGCATCCCCCGCGCCTTGGCTTTTGGAATGACGTCGGCAAGAATGTCGAAATCGCCCAATTCAGGCGCTCTAAAATTTTGGATCACCGACTTGGCGTAGAAGCCAGCGTGAACCGCAGTGTAACTTCCACCATGAATTTCGTCGTACTCCTGGAGGCCGTGATCCGGGAGCGGCTGGCCGGGAATTTGACGGCCCGCCAGCCCACGGCCATAAGTGAACACCGTCGGCATCAGAACGTTGACGCCTCCCTTTTCCGAGAGGACATCCAGCACCTTCTCCACGCCCTCGTCCACGAACGATCGTCCGCCGATTTGGATCGCCACGAACTTTTTCGTACCCGCAGCAGGACGCGCAGCCGCTTGGGCGGACGTCGACACGACTTGCGGGTCCGTGCGCTGGACCTTTACTCCAAGCATGGCGAGCAGCGGAAAAGTAGTCATTCCTTTCAGAAAATGGCGGCGGGACGAATCGTCTTTTATTTGGTTCGCTGATTTTTCCATGGTTCAGCTGCGGGCGATGGCGCAACGCGCCTGACGAGTCTAGGTGCAGTTCGCGGAACATTGTATGCGAAGTCAGCCGTAATGCAAGCGCTTGCAATTTTCTGGCTTTCCGCTACAGTGTTCGCCAGTGGGCCATCTAAACCCTGCGACCAGGGCCCGAAACGGTCTCGAGATCGTCCGCCAAACGAGCTGAAACATGCGAATGAGGCACTGCTGCGCCGCTACTGCTGAATTCTTCCTTTGCACAGCTGTTCTCGCGCAAACCACGCTGTCTCCCGCGCCGGGTCGCCGCGTTGTAACCGTCTCGGCCGCAAGCAGCCATGGTAACGAACCGTCTATCGCAGTCGATCCGAACAATTCTAGCCGAGTGGTGGCAGCGTTTCAGCCAGCGACCATCAGCTACTCCACCGATGGCGCTCAAACATTTACGACCGCTGAGCTTCCCCCTGTCGAAGGCTGGCGTGGTGGAGGCGACGTCTCCGTGGCATTCGACAACAAGGGGCACGCCTATCTGGGCACTTTGCATTTCGACAAGCTGGGCAGCCAGTCGTATTGGGCACACGGAGCGGGCCGGAACGGCATTTTTGTTCGGCGCTCATTGGATGGTGGCAAGACTTGGGAGAAGGATGCCGTCGCGATAAAAATTTATCGGGGAAATGAGCCGGACATACAGTGGGAGGACATGCCGCGCGTCTTTGCCGATGCTCAACCTCACAGCCCCTACGCCGGTAACGTCTATCTTGGCTGGATCGAGTGGCAGCTTGATAAGTCAATCATTCTATTCGCACGATCGACGGACTCCGGCAAAACATTTTCAAAACCGATGCGCATCAGCACACATGCAGGGCTGCCGCGGGATGACAATGGCGGACTGGTAGGTTTCGTCGGAGCGGTGGGAGCCGATGGCACCGTGTACGCCATTTGGAACGATGGCAGCACTATTACGTTTGCCCAATCGCATGATGGTGGCAGGTCGTTCGAACCTTCGCGCGTCGCCATCGAAGTTGCGCCGCCATACTTTGGTGGAGCGGGCGGCATCCCCGGTGTCTCTCGTGTCATGGGATTCCCGCAGATTGGAGTGGATGCCCGGCCGGGGAAGAATGGGGGAGCGCTTTACTTGGTCTGGAGCGATTACCGCAACGGTGATGTGGATGTGTTCTGCGTTTCATCCAATGATTACGGTAAAACGTGGTCGAAGCCAGTTCGTGTAAACAGCGATCCTATCCACGATGGCATCGACCAGTTTTTTCAGTGGATGACGGTCGACCCAGCCAGCGGTGAGATCTACATTCAGTTTTACGATCGCCGCGACGATCCTGCCAATCGCAGAACCGGCTTCACGCTCGCGCGTTCAACGGATGGCGGCAAGTCTTTCGTTAATTACGTATGGTCGGATACTTTGTTTGAGTCCCAGAACGCATTCCTGGGCGACTACACCTGGCTGGTGGCATACGACCGCAAAGTTTACGGCATATGGACGGAAGCGCTTCCCCCTTCAACTGATTCGCAACCGCCACAGCCCGGGCGGCCACAGCGGTCGATGACCGTTGTGCGCGTCGGCTTTGCAGATTTCTCGACTGTCCGGTGAAGGATTGCGGTCCGATTGGACATCCCGATGAACAGATCTTGTCTCGTCCTTGTTTTCGCGTTACTTCCCCCCGCAACTGCTTTTGCTCAGCAGCAGCCTGCTCAGTTCCGCGTGGAATTCGACAAGGCCGGCATCACCAGCCTGAAATTCGCGGGCGACAAATATGATACCGACTACATAGCCGACGAAGGCACACTTGGCCACATCCATATCCGCTACAAGATGGGAGACATGGAGTGGCGGGAGTTTTCAACGGAAACCCCCGACAATCGCTATCAGCGCCTGCCCGACATAAGGTCTCGCCGCGCGACTCAGCAGCTCAATATTATCTACAACCCACAGGCCTGGATCCGAAACGAATACTACGCCGACCTCGAACTCACTCAAAGGTTCCGTGCCGAGGCGGACGCAGTCTATTGGACGATTTTCGTGCGTAATCCAACACACAAGCCCATTGTGCTCGGAGATTTGTTTCTGCCACTTCCTCTCAACACCGGCAAACGTTGGGACAAGGAGATCACCTACACAAAGCGGGTCGTGCAGCACCAATACATCTCCGGCCATGGATCATTTCTATACTGGATGCGCCCGAACGGTGAAGGTCCATATCTTGTCATGACCCCCGTTTCCAAGTGTCCATTGTTCGAGCCGACGCGCAGCGAAATGAACTTCGAGCCGGCCAAACTGGAATACGCGGATCGCGGCGGAGTATACATTCTGTCAGGACGCAAGGCCGAAGAGGACCAGGCACGCGGCGGAAACTGGCGCCAGCCACAAAGCACGCACACGCTAACGCCTACGAACTCGCAGCGCGACGGCGTCACCTACGCGTTTAAGTTCCGCTGGGCGAAGGACGCTGATGCGGTTCGACAGGTTTTAGTCGAGGAGGGTTTGCTCGACGTTAATGTGGTTCCCGGCATGACGGTTCCCACCGGCGAGGATGCGCTTGTCTCGATACGCACTCGCAGCGTGATCGAATCGGTCGATCCCGAATTCCCGGCGCAGACACAAATGGATGCGCCAACGCAGCACGGCCAGACTGCAATTTATCGCGTGCGATTCAGGCGGCTTGGCGAGAACAAACTGACAGTACACTTCGGCAATCATCAGTATGCTGTGTTGGAGTTTTTTGTTACCCAGCCGATCGCGACACTCATCAGGAAGCGTGCTGCCTTTCTCGTTTCACACCAGCAACATCGCGATCCTTCCAAGTGGTACAACGGACTGTTCTCCGAGTGGGACATGAAGAAACAAGTGTTGCGTGGCCCCGACGACAAGGATGGTCTCGCGGATTACATCCTCGCCAGCGATGACCCTGCGCTTTGCAAGGCGCCGTACATCGCCTCGAAAAACATCGACTATCCAGATGCTGCGGAGATTACCTCCGTCGAGTATTACCTGAAGAATTCTGTCTGGGGCAAGCTCCAGATGACGACGGAAGAACGCTATCCGTATGCGGTCTACGGCATCGACAACTGGAAAATCAATCGCGAGAGCAAGCCCGAGGATCGATACGGCTGGACTGAACACGTTTGGCGGGCGTACGACTACCCGCATGTGGTCTTGCTTTACTGGAGCATGTACCAGTTGGCGAAGCGGTATCCGCAGTTCGTGCAGTATCTCGACAAAGACGGATATTTGGAGCGCGCCTACGGCACTGCTCACGCCTTCTACACTTATCCCTGGCAGATCGCTCGCTGGTCCGCCAACGAGGTGGGGAACTACAACGAGCTCGTTATCGCGGATCTTATAACCGAACTCGACACCGTCGGCTGGCACGAAAAGGCCGAAATCCTGCGGAAAGGCTGGGAAGGAAAGGTCGAATACTTCATTAACAGCCAGCCGGATCTTTTCTACTCTGAGTTCCCTTTCGATCCAACCGCGTTCGAATCAACCGGTGCATTCGCCCACTACGCTATCGAGCAGTTGAAGAATCCGATGCATACGCTGAAGGTTAATGCACAAGACGTGAAGCGGTTCACCGACGAGCAACTCGCCTGCAATATCTCCACACGCGGTTGGCTTGAACCAAACTATTGGCAGCTTGGTGTGGAAGGGAACATGCGCTACATGTCCCAAATGGGCGGATGGTCCATCCTAGACTACGCGCTCTATTACGCGAAGGACCCTTGGCCCTATCTGCGTCTCGGCTATGCTTCGTTTCTGAGTTCGTGGGCGCTCATGAACACTGGAACGCCGGAATCAAGCTACGGATTCTGGTACCCAGGCAAAGAGAACGATGGAGCCGCGGGTAGCGCTTATGTTCCACAAGCTTTCGGGTCCAACTGGTTTGGGAAGCAGCAACCTCGTGGAGCATGGCAGTACAGTGGCGAAATCGATCTAGGCTTCAGCGCCGCTTTGCGAACTGCCGCAGTAATTGTCGCCCAAGATCCCATCTTCGGTCGCATCGTCTACGGCGGCGCGTTGCAGCAGAAACGAAATCTTATGGAAATCATCCCCTGGGATGGCATAGGACGCCGATTCCATTTCATTGGGCGCCAGCGGCGGTTTCATCTCGAATTGGAGCACGATGGCTTCACCGCCGGGACACCGATAATTTTGAGCGAGGACCTGAGCGAACTTACCTTCGAAATTGAGAACAGAGATCCACAAGGGCAGCCTCACACCAACCGGCTTCTGGTATCGGGATTTTCCGGTTATCAGGTACTTGTGAACGGAAAGCCTGTTGCGGAACTTCCTTCCAGCAGTCTCGGTGTGATGGTGGCCCTGCCCCTCACGGGGGCCCGTCCAGAACGCGTCTCGCTTCGGCGAATTCCGGCAGCGGACCGAGGAACGGCGCGCTAAAAGTGCGCGGAGTGATTGAAAGGCAGCTGAGAAAACGAGGCAGGAAGTCAGCAAAAAAGGCTAGAAAAACGTAACGAAATATAGTATACGCCTGCGTATACCATAACGGGTTCTTGAAAGGATGCTGAATTTGAAGGCCTTCTCTAACCACTCCACTCCGGTGTCCGGCCCTCCGCGTCGCAGATGCCGTTGTTGTTTCCAAGAGCCGAACCAGGAGAATTTTGTATGAAACTCGTGACCCGCATCTCTAGGGTCTTGGTTCCGCTGTCCATTTTGCTCAGCCCTCTGCCCTCCAGCGGGCAAGGTACGCGCGCCGACTACGAGCGCGCAGCGCGTTTCTTGACGGGGGATTTGGAAACAGTGGTTCAACCCGCAGAAATTCGGCCGAGCTGGATTGAAGGCACTGACCAGTTCTGGTATCGGAAGCCAGGACCCGACACCAAATTCTTACTCGTCGACTCCGCAAAGAATACGAGTGGCCCAGCTTTCGACCAAAGCAAGCTTGCGGAGGAGCTTTCCAAGGCGATCGGAAGACAAGTTCGAGCGAATCACTTGCCATTCAATTCATTTGAATTTGTTGGTAAAGAAGAAGCAATCCGGTTTGCGGCGGAGGGACAACGGTGGACCTGCAGCCTTTCGACCTACAGCTGCACCAAGGAGAAGCTGCCGCCATCAGACGAGCAGATTTCGCCCGATGGCAATTGGGCGGCATTTGTGAAGCACTACAATTTATATCTGCGAAATCTCTCAACCGGCACAGTCGCCCAATTGACTACGGACGGCGAAAGGTCCTGGGACTACGCCACGCCTCTGCCTTCCTCAGATCTTCTTGTGCGAGAAGGAACCGAGGATGTGAAACAGCCCGCCGCCGTTTTTTGGTCGCCGGACTCTGTCAAGCTGGTGACCTACCGGATCGACTCTCGAAATGCAGGGACATTTACGACACTCCAGTTTGTACCTCCTGATCAGCTCAGGCCCAAGGCTTTCACCTATGTTTATCCGTTGCCTGGAGAAGTTATGCCCGTGGCTCAACCGATCATTTTCGATGCACACACCCTAAAGCGTACGGAAGTACAAACTGATCCCCTCGAAATCTACTTTCAAGGTGGGCCCAATTTCTCCTGGTACAAAGACGGCAAGCGAATGCACTACCAGTTTCGCTCGAGGGGAGATAAGCGCATTGAATTTCGCGAAGTGGACGCGGAAACCGGCAAACAACGCGCAGTAATCGAGGAGGAAGCAAAGACTTATATCGACCCGGGAGAGACTCGAGTTGAGTTGGTGAACGATGGCGCAGAACTCATGCTGACCTCCGAACGCGACGGTTGGAACCACATTTATCTTTACGACGGTAAAACGGGAAACCTCAAGAACCAGGTCACGAAAGGACCGTGGGCAGTGCGAAACATCGTCCATGCCGATGAGAAAGACCGCCAGGTGTACTTCTTGGCCGGTGGAAGAGAGAAGGACGAGGATCCTCATTTAACCCACCTTTATAGGATCAATTTCGACGGCACTGGCCTGCAGTTACTGACGCCTGAGAACGCAAATCACACAGCCAGTGTTTCACCGGACAGTAGGTTCTTCGTGGACAACTATTCGCGCCCCGACCTGCCGGGAGAGTCGGTCTTGCGTCGAGCCTCCGATGGGACTGTGGTCCAGACTCTTGAGAAAACGGACCCAAGTCCTTTGCTGAATACGGGTTGGAAATTTCCAGAGCCGTTCAAGGGAGTCGCAGCTGACGGCAAGACTGACATCTTCGGATTAATTTGGCGGCCAAGCAATTTCGATCCCTCCAAGAAATATCCGATCATCGAGCAGATCTATACCGGCCCACAAGGCTTTTTCGTTCCAATAACATTTGGTTCGGCAAACGCCGGGCGCAGAGGTTTGCAGTCCGTGGCAGAGCTTGGCTTCATTGTTGTAATGGTCGACGGCCGAGGAACAACCGGTCGGTCACGAGCCTTTCACGAATTCTCCTACCACAACCTCGGGGGAGTCTTCGATGATCATGTCGCGCTCATAAAGCAGATGGCCGCGAAGTTTCCCTACATGGACTTGGACCGCGTCGGGATTTATGGCACGTCCGCTGGGGGATATGCCGCTGCGCACGCCATCCTCGTCCACCCGGACTTCTACAAGGTCTGTGTCTCGATTTCCGGCGACCACGATGCGCGCCTGGACAAAGCATGGTGGAACGAGCTTTATCAGGGATATCCGGTGGGCAAAGATTATGCGGAGCAGTCCAATCTGACCTTGGCAGACAAACTAAAGGGCCATCTTCTCCTCGTCCACGGCGACGTGGACAACAATGTGAACCCCGTGGAAACGATGAGGTTCGTAGACGCGTTGATCAAGGCCAACAAGAACTTCGACATGCTCTTGGTGCCCAACATGTACCACGGCGAAGGCCGAAACCTCTATCTGGTCCGCAGGCGCTGGGACTATTTTGTGGAGCACCTTTTGGGAATAACTCCCCCCGAAAACTTCGAAATCAAGCAAACAGCACCTAACGAATCCGAGACCGCCGTTTCGAATTAGAAACTTAGACCCCGGCATTGTAATCCCCTAATCTTGCAACGAGTTGTGGCGGATGCACAAAGTAATTGCGACCAACGAAAGTGGAGGTTGAGATGGATCGACGGAAATTCTTGAGCAACCTTGCAGTAACGACAGCAGCTATCCAGAATTTGGTCCAAGATGCGGACGCAGCAATGTTCGCTCATTCGATGGCTTCGCATCCGAGTATTGATTCCGACGGACCCCCCGGCAAGAGCACAGAACCAAATTTGGAAGGCTACACACAAGTCAGCGAGTTCAAAATCGGTTCCACTATCTGGATGGTCTTCGAAGATCTTAGGACCCGTGACGGATCTATCGTCTTCGTCTCCTCACGACGAACGACAAGAGTCCTGCCCAAGACCGCGGAAGCTGCGTTCGTCGAAGCCAGCACTCCGTACCTCGGCTTGAAACTGGAGGAGATAGGTACGACGGCTCGAGACCTTCTCGCCGACCGACTCCTCGAAAAAGGGGACCCCGATCCAGATATGGTAAAGCTGGCGGCCCCACCGCAAGGTTCCGCAAGAGGCGAAAGCAATCCCTTCCGCCGTTACCGCTGGGATGCATTCGTCGGTACGAAAGAGTGTTTTGACACTATGCCTGTTTATCCGCCTGGAAGCACGCGCACCTATCACCCCGGGCAATACTTCCCTGATCTCAATAACGCAATGGCTATGCAACGGTACGACGGCCTTTTGGGCGGCTGGATGCCCGCGGTGCGGAAGATCTTTCAAAAATCGGATACTGCTTATTACGAACTGCTGGTGTTCGGAGATGTGGAAGCACACGACAAGTTTATTGTCCAGACTTGGCATCGCACAGTTTTCATTGAGAATGGCAAGATCACCAAGGCCATCTATGGCTACAGCTATCCCGCTTTCCCTCCCGCTCGGCTGGATCCTGCGCCGGAACATTTCTACCGCGGGCTTTTGATTTTCGCCGAATATTGGGAGAGACAACTCCACGACTTTGCGCCGACCTCGCTTCCGCAAGACGTCTGGACCGATATGTCCAGGCACGCCTTTGTCAAAGAACTTATGGTGCGGCCTGGCGGCGTATATCCCAAGTATGGCGCCGTGGACCGTGATTATTACGGGCCTGAATACGACGGCTTTCAAGATATCTTCACAATGTCCGCCTATACAAATCTGGAGTGGGGCCGCTTTGATCCTGCGCGCCAAATCATCGACAACTACCTTACGGATTTTGTTGATGCCAAGGGCGTGAACAACATGCGCGGCCCGGAAACCGCGCAATTCGGGATGACACTTTCATTGCTGGCCCGTTACTTCAACTACACCCGAGACGCCAGTCTGCTGCTGAAACATAGCCCCAAGATTGAAGCAACTGCCGCGATTCTCACGCAACTCCACGACGAAAGTCTAAAGCTACCGGAAAACGATCCCGGTCATGGACTTATTCATGGCTGGAGTGAATCCGATTCCTGCCTCGCTCCAAAACCAATGACCTGGTGGCTTCCTTACTTCGCGAACAACGCCTATGCTGCGCGAGGACTCAAGGATATTGCCGACGTATGGCCTTCGATCCACGGCAAGCAGGACACGGCCATCTCAAAGAAGACCGCCGAGGAATGGCTCAAGCGGAGCAGGACTCTTCGCGAAGCGGTTGTTGCGAGTATGGAGAAGAGCGTCAGGAACGATATGAATCCGCCATACCTCGGGATCTTCCCGGGCGCGACGCTGACTTTTTGGGAATCGATGCAGAAGGAAAAACCGAGTCCTCATCAATGGGCCCACAGAGCTTATGCAGAGCTGCTGCAAGCGGACGTGCTTCCGCCCAAACTGTCAAACCTGGTTATCGACTGCATGCGCGCCTATGGCGCTACAACGGTCGGAATCGTCGCCAACGTGGAGCCTCCGCACCCAACCGGCCGCGATATCCTGGGCTTCATCTCGTATGGCTACGCACAAATGTTGCTACGCCTTGATCGTGTAGAAGAATACTTGCTGTTCCTCTACGCCCATCGCTTCCATGATCACACCAGGGGCAGTTGGGTGGCGGGTGAGGTCTCCGGCATTGGAGGAGGCACAGCCACGTTTTGTATCCCAGCCCAGCAAACCATTCCTCTACTCGTGCGCTGGATGTTGGTTCTTGAAGATTCTGACGAGGAAAAATTGTATTTCGGCAAGGGCCTGCCCCGCGATTGGGTAATTTCCGGAAAAGAGATCAAGATTCAGCAAGCGCCTACGCGATGGGGACGAGTCGATTTCAGCATGCAAGCATCTCTGGCGAAGAGAAATGTCGTTGCCCATGTGGGATTGCCGAAGGCGGGCTCTCCGGCCGAAATAGCTGTCAAATTCCGTCTGCCAAGCGGGTATTCAATGGCCTCGGTATCAGTCAATGGTCAGCCAGCACAATTCTTTGGCCTCCACGGCGATACCGTCGCTACCCAAACGCACAGCGCGAAGAACTTTGAGATCATTGCCGAATACAAGCAACCGGCTTGAAAGTGAATAGATGGTAGTTGATCGCCAGCCCCGCAAGTCGATTAACAAAGCTGGCCCGCCATCCGGCCTGTTTCCATTACTGCTTTCGCGTGCCCATATAGCTTCCCTTGTGATCAGGTGGATCGAGCTTGTACTTGGCGGCCTGTTCCCGATTGAGGCCAGTCAACACAGTTAGCATCTTTTCCGCCTCGTCGAGATCTCCACGCCTCCGGTATGCCGCTGCAAGTTGGGAATAGACGGAAGGATTGTCTGGTGCGAGACGACGGGCTTCTTCCAGATGTGTGATAGCTTCTTTGAGGCGGTTCCCTATGAGATAAAGCTGTCCAAGAGCGAGTTGGGAAACAGAATAGTCGGGACGCGCCGCGGCGGATTTTTCGAGGGCGGTTTGCGCTTCGTCAAACTCCGGCTGCCCCGGACTCACACCTTCACGGATGAGCGCCTGACCAAGAATTGTAAGTAGTACGTAGTTTTCGGGTTCCTTTCGCAAGCCGTTACGTGCGGCACGAATTGCGGTCAGCATGGTTCCGTCCAACAACCCACTTTGAGCTTCCGCCAAGAATGCAATGGTTGTACCCGGCGCAAGCTCGCTCGCTGATTTCAAATCCAGCCGCGCTTCGTCCGGTTGATCCAGAAAAGAGAGAAGGATGCCCCTTTCGTAGTGCATACGAGCGGATTTGGGGAGGTGCTGTAGCCCGGTGGCTATTACCTTGAGTCCGAGCCCATACGATTGATGGTCCATACAGGAGTCGGCTAGGAAGAGATAGAGTTTCTCATTCTTGGGATCTAGGCTCACGGATCGTTGAAAAACCTCAAACGCTTCTTCCTGCCTCGAAACTCCTACCAGCGCCTGAGCCAGCAGGTTGAATACTCCTGCCGTGGCGTGTCCTGTGCTCAAAACGGACTGCAATACTGGGATGGCCGCTTGGTTTTGGCCTGTGGCAACGTAGCAGAGAGCAAGATTGAAATCTGCAGCGAATTCGTTCGAGACCCGGCCCTGGGCCATCAGAAGATGGGGTATCGCTTCGCGGAATCGTCCTTGGCGCGTGAGGGCTACGCCACTCTGGAGCTCCGTATCTCCCTGTGCCTCATTGGATTGTACATTCGGCCTGGCAATGGTTGGAGAACTCTGGAAGTCAGTCCGTGCTTTAGCAAAGAGGATGGGCAAGAATACGTACAGCATACAAATCGCTAAGCGAACGATTGCTATCCCAATTGTTTTTCGACCCAGCATCTTCGTCCCAAGCCAACGGCGATAGTCTTTATCAAGCTTCCTACCCGTTGGCAACTGTCGTCCGCGAAGGACATGGACCAGAAGAGGATTATAGCTGACCGAAGGAAGCTCAATGTCCGCAAAGAGGAGCTTTGGCTGACCATCGAGCTCTAGATATCACTTCGCTTGAAAATCCATTTGCGAATTGAAAATCGCATTCGCCGGCCAATATCAGGCCGGCGAATGCGCGACTGATCGGGGTGTGGTGGTCAGTCAAACCTCAGAATTCAATATTGGCGCGAAACTCGATCTGGCGTTCCGCCACCCCCAATCCTGTGTTTCGAATCACAGTAGAGTGCCCGAAACCTGAGCTTAAGATGTTCGTGTTGGGAGATCCCCATACCGGGTGATTCCAGACGTTTAGAAATTCCGTTTGAAAGCTGAACCGTAAGCTCTCGCGGATTGGAATGGTCTTGGTAATCGCCAAGTCCTGGTAGAACTGGTGCGGGCTATAAATCCAGGGAGTGCCGCCCATCACGCCAGGAACGGTGTTGGGCGTGAGATGAGATTTCAAGTTGGGATCAATGGTATTCGCGAAGGTCTGACCTGGGACATGGTAGACACCCACCGAACTTTGCAGTTGGGAAATGGTGAGACCAGTCAAAACAATGCCACCATCACCGAGTGCGTCGCCGAATGGCGTAGAAGACGGTCCGTTGGTAGTTTCTCGTCCACTAACCAACTGCGAAGGCAGACCCGTCTGGTAAGTCAAAATGGTCCCGATATTCCAGTGGCCCAAAACCTTATCGACAACTCCGCCGCGGTTCGCCAAGGCTTGGCCCCTGCCGAACGGCAAGTCATAGGTTCCATTCGCATGGAAGGTGTGCCGCACGTCGAACAGGGTTGGACCGTAGCTCAATCGAAGGTCACGCATGGAGAACAGCCTGAATGCACCAGTCCAGGTATTGCCGGGCTGAACCCCCAGTGTATGGCTCCAGGTGTAGTTCACGTCGAATTGCATGCCGTGCCAGTTTCTCTGGCGCAAATCCACCTGGAGGGCATGGTAGTCGCCATAGCCGCTATCTGTCAGATAGCCGGTTGCTTTGCCAGCATTGAACGGGTTGGCCTGGAAAAAGTTGATCGGATATCCATGGCCTGGGTTTGTACCGCAGGGTGAAAATCCCGTGCTGCCGACCATGTTGCATAGGTAGGTTGAAGAGCCCGCCAGGGAGCTCGCGAAGTCCCCGGCCCGCCCATTATCTAGATAATTGACGAATGTACCGTTCGCGAACCTCGAGGCCACAAGCCCTCCCGGATCACTGAACGCGGCGGTAAGTATCGGCAAGGCGGACTGTCCTGCCAGTCCGTTATTCGCAAACGTATTTCCCCTGCCATTCGCACGATTGATGGCCAGGTTTTGCTGAGCCAGTTTGAATTCGCCGAGGAATCCATTTTCAAAAATGTTCACCTCATTCGGATTCAGCTTGACCCATTGGTGCACGCTGCGATTACCCATATAGCGCACTTCGATCACGTTGTTCTGGCCGATCTGTCGTTGGATGCCGAGGTTCCAGGATTCAACGTAGGGCTGACGAATATTAGGGTTAATGCCGTTCACGCCCGTCCAATAACCGAAGAAGGTTTCATTGGATTCGGGAATGACCGCTTGATAAGCGGGGGGACTTAGAAGGAACTGCGCCGGCTGAGGGTCGCCCAGTGCGTAGCTACCCGCGTAATATCCGCCCGCCGGTGGCAACGCACCGCCCGGAGTAACCGGGCTAAGATTGAAGGCTTGATAGAAGGCATAGCCTGAGTTCGACGCAGAGTTCCAGAAGAACTGGTAAGGCTCTGTGAATCGCCTTAGCGAGAAGCCGGCGCGGATGACCGTCTTTCCGGCCCCCACCAGCCTTCCCTTAAGTCCCTCGGTGTAGCTCGGGTTCCAGGCAATACCGATCGATGGTTGCGGGCTCACATTCCAGGGGTTGTACACGTGAACTCTTGCGTTATAAACAGGATTCAAACCGTTGGGATCTGTTGTCAACGATCCTGGCTTGAAAATATTGTTCACTCCGGAGGGCCCCCAGATTCCGACCGGATCGGCGCTGTGATAGGCGCCCGTGAGATCGTGGTCGTCCCCAGTGAAGTCCCAGCGCATCCCATAATTTATGGTCAGACCGGGCTTCCAACGCCAGGCATCCTGAAAGAACAAGCCGTAGGCAGATTGTAGTTCGTTAAGGTAGTACCCGCCGACTTTTGTGCTGTACTTCCCCGTCTTGAGGTCGTACGGAAAACCCGCACCGCCGGGATTGACCCCGCTAATTCTTCCCGTTAGCACCGCGTAGAGGTCCTCTGCGTTCGAGCGGTCCGTGCTCGAGGCATTTGGGAAGTTCGTGGCAAAGTAATTCTCTATCGCTGACGTGGCCGGATCGTCGGTGACCAAGCCGATGTCATCAAATGGGAAGCCAGCCGGGGCATTGTAATAGTGGTCTTGTTCGCGGTAGTAAGAAAATCCGAAGTTTACCGTGTGCTTGCTCTTCAGCCACGTTATGTTGTCCGCAAAGTTCACGAGAGGATAGTAGGTCGTGATGGGCAGATGGTTATCGAACACCTGGCCGGAATTCCCTACGGAGCCGGGCCAATTAATCTGTGGTGCACTAAGCCAGAGGGGCTTTGCGTCGTACCCAAACTTTCCCCTATTGAACAAGTACCCTCCCCGGAATTGATTGATCAGCGACGGGGTGATCGTCCAATCCACGCCGAGGGCAGCAGTGAAGTACTGGTTCTGGTTGGACGCTCCGAAATCCTTGAACGCGGCACCCGGATAAGGCGGCGCCGTGGCATTGGGCTGATTAAATTTCGTCATGTTCCAGGAAAAGTACATCCGGAGGTTATCTTTGATGTTGTAATCGAGACGTACGGTTGGAAAGTACATGGTGATCGGGGACTGGTTCAAAAAGCTAATCTGATTTATGTAAGGTAGGGTAGTCGCCGTAACAGTTCCACCGCTAAGCGACCCATCGATACCTTGGAATAGCCCTTGCGTAACGGCATTCACTGTGGTGGGCAGGCCGTTCGGTTGCGCGACGTTCGTGAACAAATTTATCGTGTGTGTCCCTGAACTATCGCTCCACGTGAAATTCCCCGCCTGTGCCGGTTGAGTAGGAAAGAGAGTGCCACCTGTTGTAAAAGCACCGGGCTGCTTCGACATGGCAAACGTGCCGAAGAACATCAACTTGTCCTTGATAATCGGCCCGCCGAGGCTGCCTCCAAAATCATTCAGATGGAACGGGCTCTTCTTTTGTCCCCGTGCATCGTTCACCCAGCTGTTCGCGTTCAGCGCGGAGTTTCGGTGATCTTCAAAAAGTCGCCCATGAAATCTGTTAGTTCCACGCCTTGTAACAAAGTTGACCTGGAAATTCGACTGTCCGTACCCTGTATTCATATTCAGCTGATCGGTCTGGACGGTCATCTCCTCCATATCTTCGATTCGGGCTTGCACCAATGGCTGAGATGCTCCCCCGAACTTCATGCGGCTGGTCGTGGCGATAACACCGTCAATGTTATTCCCCGTCGCCGCTAGTGGCATTCCGTTCCAGGTTGTTTGCCCCTGAGCTGCATTTGTGGTGGCCCCAGGGACGATTCTTGAAAGTTGTGCGATGTTGCGGCCAATCACCGGCAGTTGCTCGATCTGAGTTAGGTCAATGTCGCCAGTGATCGCATTCGACGTCTTTTCGACCACCGGAGGTTGCTCCTTTACTACGACCTCCGTCGCATATGCGCCTACACTCAGGCTCACTGTAATATCCGTGGTGCGCGTCCCTTGCACGGCGACGGACTCCATCTCCTGATCTTTAAAACCGGATTTGGATACCGTTAGTTTGTAGAGCCCAATCGGCAGAGCAACGAACGAGTAAGTGCCGAATGACTCCGTAACGCCTGTTCGCGTGCGGTTTGAAGCAAGGTCCAGCAGCGTCAGTTTCGCGTCCGGGACGGCCGCGCCACTTGGATCGAGAACTCTGACCGCAATCGTCCCCTGACCGGTTATCTGGCCCCTACTTTGTGGAATGCATACGCCCAATACAATAACTGCCAGAACTAAAGCGCTTCGGAGAAGAGGTTGAGCCGAACTCCTCATCATAAATCCTCCTAATTCGATCTGATTCCCCTGTTTGCCAGCGTGCCTCTCTAGGAAATGGTTCCAACCCGCAGACCACAGCCAAAACAACCCGTTCTGCAAGCGCTTGCAATATGGCCAATAGAAACCTCATTCTTAGCCATTTGGATTTTTCTTAATTGGCTCGCACCCCGGGCCCCTGCCCTCGACTTTTCCTTAGCGCACCCCAGTTACTTCCGATAACGTAGCCCTGAATTCCAAAGAAGACCGGTTTTGCAACGATCCGCTTGGAAATTTATTTTGGTATACGATATCGTACCCATGAATGCGCGGACCGTAACACAGCCTTTTAGACCTGTCAACAACTTTGTCAATAATTTTTGGAAGGCTCCGGGGCGTCCTTGAAGTTCCTCTGCTAGGCTCCCATCTGGAAACCCAAACGAGCCGGTCCGCCGGAGGGCCTTCTGCGCTGTCACTTGAAACGCACACGCGGAAAAGGGCGATCAACTAATCCCTCACCTTCCTTGATCGCGATAATCTGGTCGCACTTAATTTCGGAAAGTTTTGTCGATGTCCCACTGGGCCAATGTACCTCCATCTTGTCCACTTTCGAGCGATCACCAAGACCGAAATGCAGGCGTGGGTCTTGTGCCGACTGATAGCTCATGCCGCCCTTCCTTTCGTCCTGAAGCACTAGGTTTCCTGCAAAGATTTTTACACGCGCGCCTACGGCATCCCGGTTAGAACCCGTTCCGATCAGCAACATCTCCAGCCAATGATTGGCATTGCCGCCGTCGTTGCGGAGAAGTTGCGGCGCCTGCCCATTGTTGCTCACCAGGATGTCCAAGTCGCCGTCATTGTCGAAATCCCCCACGGCGGCTCCACGGCTTACGCGCGGCAACTGGAAATCCGGCCCGAGCTGATTACTTACATTCTCGAATATGCCGCGTCCCGTGTTGCGAAACATGAGCTTCGGCTCCGGATAGTAGACATCACTCTTGTACAGGTGAACGTTGTCCAGCACATGCCCGCACGCCATGAAGAGATCAAGAACTCCGTCGTTGTCATAGTCCATAAATCGAGTTCCGAACTCGCTCATGTGATAGGTGGCATAGCCGATCTTGGACCGAAGCGTTACATCGTCGAAGAGCTGGCTCCCGAGATTTTGATAGACCCTCGCGAGCTGTGAATCCAGGTGAGTTACCACAAGGTCCAGCCGGTCGCTTCCCCTAAGGTCCCCCGCGTCCGCGCCCATGCCTGCCTCCGGCTGGCCGTCTATGCTAACGGCCACACCGCTCTCATATCCGACTTCACTAAACGACCCGTCGTGATTATTGTGAAACAGGAGATTGGGCATCGAATCGTTCGCGACAAAAATATCCTGCCACCCATCGTTGTCATAGTCGAAAGTCACCACACCCAAGCCGTTGGCTGGCTTGAGTCCTATCCCCGATGCCTTGCTGACGTCGGTAAACGTCCCATTACCGTTGTTGTGAAATAGCGCCGGTGGAGTTCCCTCGAAATCATTGGGATGGCAATAACTCCGCATACCAGGCGCATGATCACCGCACCAAAAGTTGCGCTCCGGTGACCACGCAACATAATTTGCGATCACTAAATCCAGCCTGCCGTCTTTGTCGTAGTCAAACCATGCAGCACTCGAACCCCAGCGCCCTGCATTTTCCACTCCTGCGTGGGCAGTCACATCCGTAAACGTTCCATCTCCATTGTTGTGATAGAGAATGCATCTGCCGTAGCCCAGGACCAGCAGGTCAGGGAATCCGTCATTGTCGTAATCGCCCACCGCCACGCCCATTCCAAACAATCCCTCTGCGCCCACGCCTGCTTTTTCAGTGACATCCGTAAAGCTGCCATCTCCATTGTTGCGGTAAAGAGCACTGCGCAGCGGGTCTTTGGGCTGGTACGCCTTCGTCGACGCCCCATTGACCAGGTATACGTCAAGCAATCCGTTTTGGTCGTAGTCGATCCACCCGCAGCCTGAGCCCATGGTCTCGATCAAGTATTTTTGCGGCGATGCCGCATTATCGTGACGGAAGGTGATGCCTGCTCGCTCCGCTATGTCAACGAATTTAACGGGATTGCTGGATGGCGCGGCGCCCCAAGCGCCGCTGCTTCCTGCAAAGGCGGCGCCCATCATTTTCAATAAGTCTCGCCGGGAAAAATCTCTAGGCCGATTCATTCGCGGGGTTTGCTGGCCGCAGCCGGGAATTGTTAGGTCCTGTACCGTATAGCATGCGCTGCGGCACGCGTAAAGGATTCTCGTCACCTTTTCTCTGATCGATTCGGAGGCGAGGAGGAATTGTCTTGCGGAGTCCACACGCGCTGCTATGATTCGGAGATCGCAAACAGTTTTCTGGTGGAATGACTAGATGCGGAATTCTCACAGGCTTCAGCAGAGCTTCCTCTCTCGGCGGCGATTCCTCAGAATGTTGGGAGTGGGCACCACCTGCGTTGTCTCAGGCAGTTTGATTTCGTCTGCAACCGGAATACAAGTTTCTAATCAGGGCCAAGTTGTGTCGGGTTTTGAGGAAGTTCCTTCTTCCGTCAGCGGAATTTCATGGGTGCACACCGCCGGTCTCTCTTCCGCCATGTATCTGCCCGAAACCGACGGCGCCGGCTGCGCCTTCCTCGATTACGACAATGACGGTTGGATGGACATCTACCTCGTCAATAGCGGAAAGTGTGACTTCTACACTCCGCCGCATCCTTTGCGCAACGCGCTTTATCGCAATAATCGCGACGGAACCTTTACGGATGTCACCGATAAGGCCGGCGTCACCGGAAACGCGTACGGCATGGGCGTAGCCGTCGGCGATTACGACAATGACGGCTTCCCGGATCTCTACGTCACACAATATGCACAGGGGATCCTCTATCACAACAATGGCGATGGCACATTCACGGATGTTACCGCCAAAGCGGGCGTTGCAACTCCGGGCTGGAGCACCAGCGCGGTCTGGTTCGACTACGACAACGATGGTCGCCTCGACCTTTTTGTCTTGCAGTTCGCCAAACTCGACGAATCCATCTGGTGTGGAAACAAACTCACGGGTGAGCGCTGGTACTGCCGCCCCACCGTTTACAAGCCCATGCCCTGCTGGCTCTTTCACAACAATGGCGACGGCACCTTTACAAACGTCAGCCAACAGTCCGGCATTTCTCGATTCCCCGCCAAGGGTTGGGGGGGCGTCGCCGCGGACATCAACAATGACGGCTGGATGGATCTTTTCATTGGCAACGACACCGTTCCCAATTTTCTTTTCGTCAACCGCGGCAAAGGCAAGTTTGAGGAAATCGGCGCCCTTGCCGCCATCGGCTACAATCCCTTCGGCCTCGCTCGCTCGGGAATGGGAGTAGACGCCTGCGATTACGATCAGGACGGCTGGATCGATTTATTCGTGTCGAACATCGATCACGAGATGTTTTCGCTCTATCACAACAACAGAGACGAAACATTCACGGATGTTGCCCCAGGATTGGGAATTGCCTCCGCCACCACTATGTTGAGCGGCATGGGTCAAAAGTTCTTCGACTACGACAATGACGGCAACTTGGACCTGCTTCTCTGCAATGGCCACCCTGAACTGAATGTCGCCAAAATGGTTCCCGGTGTCACCTATGCCGAACCCATGCTGCTTTACCGTAACACCGGCCGGGGTTTCGAAAACGTAAGCAAAAATAGCGGCCCCATCTTCTCAAAACTTATCGCCGGACGCGGTCTCGCCATCGGCGACTTCAATAACGATGGTTCAGTCGATGCTCTGGTTTCTGTCAATGACGGCGCACCCATTTTGCTGCGGAACAATGCCGGGCGCCACAACCACTGGCTCGGACTCCGTCTTGTCGGCCGCAAGTGCAACCGCGACGCGGTTGGCGCCAAGCTGACCTATCGCGCCGGCGATCTAGAGCGCCACCAATTTAAAGTCGGCGGCGGAAGCTACCTCTCCTATCATGATCCGCGAATGGTCCTTGGCCTCGGACAGCGGACCAAGCTCGATTGGCTCGAGGTCAAATGGCCGCAGCCGAGCGGTTCCTCCGAGCGCTTCAAGGATTTGCCTATCGACCGCTACATCACGATCGTCGAGGGACAAGGCCAGTGGACCTAAGTACCGCAAGATTGCGGTACGCCAATTTTTCGATTCGTTTCCTGACTATTGCGTCTCGATCTAGTGGGGCTGAAGCAAATCCGTCGTGCTTCCAGGACCGGGGTTCCATTTCTTTTCTGCTGCGAGCTGTAATGCCCGCTGCCGTTCCGCTTCCTGCTTATTGCCGGTCCGGGCGTAAGCGATTGCAAGTTGGTAGTACCCGGCGGGATCTGCGGGCTCCAACGCTACATATTTCTTCAACGATTCGATAGCATCGACAAATTTGCTCGCACCATTCAGCGCAATCCCGAGTCCCAGGTAGGGCTGGGCCAGACTCACATCCAGATTAGTCGCTTGGGTGAAGTGCTTTATGGCTTCCTCGGAATTTTGCCGTCTCCATGCCAGGTCACCCAGCATGAACTCGGCGGCGGGTGAATCCGGATTAACTTGCAACTCCGCCTCGAATTCCTTCTTCGCCTCTTCGGCTGACTCCGGCGTTAGCGGCTTGGCTAGAATGATTCGCCCCAGTTGATAATGAACACCCGGCTGGTTTGGATATTGCTCCAAAATCTTTTGATATTTCGCCGTAGCATTTTCGAATTCCCCTCTCGCCTGATAAGACTCAGCAAGAAGCTCCTGCGCTTCGGCGGATGTCGCCGCCCGATCTAGAAGTCTTTGCGCGGCTCGGTTGGCCAGTTCCGAGTAATAGCGCGTCGTGATGTACAGTACCTTGGAATCACTCGGAAATTCTCGGTTCAGCAAGAGCAGTGATTCCACCACCGCGCCTTCCTGATCCAAACTCATCCCACATTGCGCCGTGGCCATTGCTGCCTGGTATCGAATCTTCTTGTCAAGAACACGCGAGCCAGCCTTTCTTAATATCGCCAGGGCCCCTGAACAATGCCCGGTCGAAGCCAGCTCGATCCCCCGTTCAATGGAGGCCGGGGACGGATCGTTCGCAGAAGCCTTGGACGAAGGCGCTCCCTGAGCCGCTCGCATCTGCGCGGGCGAGCCGCATACCAGACACGCAGCCATCAAAACGACGGTCCGCCTGCCTCTCGTGCACGAATATTCCATACTCGATTCCACGATGGATCGTTTCGATCGGAGCCGATACATGATGAAGTGATTGTATACAACTTCGTATCCGTAGTATAGAAAGGCCTCTCAGAACCATTCCGGAGGCGCTCCACTTCCTCCCAACTTCTTTATTCGAGGACTTCTCATGAGCCGAAGCAAGCCAGATGCACCAGGAAAACCTCTCTCTCGCCGTGATGCTTTGGCTCTCCTCGGTTCCCTCGGCAGCGGTGCTCTACTCACACAATGGACCGGACAAGCATCCGCAGGTGCTCTTCCGCAGGAGGCCGACAGGCCACTTATCGTCGCTGGCAAGCGTGCGGAACTGAACATTTCCATCGTCAGCCCGCGCACGCTTCGCATCCGCATTCTTTCGCTCCGAGACGATGGAGCCGCTCAACCCATCGAGCCTACTCCCGACCTGCTCGAACGGGATTGGCCACAGCCTGCGGCAAGACTCACCACTCTCGCCAGACCTCAAACCAGACCTCAAACCATCCCCTGGGGAGACTTGCAAATTAGGTTGCTGACCGACCCACTGCTTCTTTCCGTGCAAGGACAGAGGGGAAGAATTATTCCCCGACTGCGCTTCGGAATCGATGACGGCACTGTCAGCTTCGACCGGGGGGTGTCTCTCATCTACGGATTGGGAGAAGGAGGCCCCCAATTTGACCGTGGCGGCCAAGTCTACCCGATGAAAAATGGCCAAGGCGTCCCTGGCTTGGACGTCCTCGGCGCGAGAATGGCAATCCCCTGGCTCGTAGGCTCCTCAGGTTGGGCTCTCTTCTTCCATCGACCCTATGGCACCTTCGATATAACGGGGAGTTTGGCTCGCTTCATTCCCTCTCCTTCGCAGCCAGCGCTGCCCATCGATTTTTTCCTCGTCACTTCCGAAAAACCCGAGGACATTCTGAAGGAATATGCCCAATTGACCGGATTCCCTCAGCTGCCCCCCATATGGAGTCTCGGATATCAGCAATCTCATCGCACACTGAGCAGCCGGGAAGAAATCTTGTCCGAGGCCCGCACGTTTCGACAAAAAAAAATTCCTTGCGATGTCTTGATCTACCTCGGCACAGGCTTTTGTCCTTCCGGTTGGAACACCGGTCATGGCTCCTTCACTTTCAACGAGAAAGTTTTCCCCGATCCCGAAAACATGATCCGGGATCTGCATACGGAAAATTTTCGTGTCGTTCCTCACGTGGTCCTTAAAGCGCGGCATCTTCACGGCCGCATCTCCGATACCGGTGCAGCCGCGCAGGATCCCCAAGATATCGGCGGCTACTGGGCATCTCATCTCAAGGTTTTTCAGATGGGCGTGGATGGTTGGTGGCCCGATGAAGGTGACTGGCTCCCGCCAGAAGAACGCCTGCTCCGCAACGAGATGTATTGGGAAGGGCCGCTCTCAGCGCGGCCGAACGTGCGTCCATTCGCACTCCATCGCAATGGCTATGTCGGCATTCAACGCTATGCTTGGCTCTGGTCGGGCGACATCGAATCGACCTGGCGCACACTCGAATCTCAAATCCCCGTGGGACTTAACACCGGCCTGAGTGGAATGCCTTTCTGGGGAACAGACACTGGAGGCTTTGTCACCACGCCGGAGCTCACAGGCGAATTATACGTTCGCTGGTTTCAATTTAGTTCCTTCTGCCCGCTCTTCCGTTCGCACGGAAGAACTTGGAAGCTCAGGCTACCCTGGGGTTGGAACACGGGCGACTACGGTCCAAAAGAAATCGAGGGCTATCATGGCGACGCCGGCCTCCCCGCGCAGAGTGAACTTCACAACGCCGACGTCGAACCGATCTGCCGTAAATACCTCAACCTGCGCTACCAACTGCTGCCTTATTTTTACACCGTAGTTAAGGAAGCAAGCGAAACGGGTATGCCCATCATGCGGGCTCTGTGGTTGCATTACCCGGAAGACTCGCGCGCCGCTGAATGCAGTAACCAGTATCTCTGGGGCCGCGACATCCTCGTTGCCCCTGTCACCGAGAAAGGGGCCACGCAAAAGCGTGTCTATCTGCCTGCCGGCACTTGGTACGACTTCTGGACCGGGGAAAAAATCCAAGGTGCCGCCGAAGTGACCAGACCCGTGGATTTGGCTACGCTCCCGCTCTTCGTTCGCGCCGGCGCCATCATTCCTATGGGCCCCGTGAAGCAATACACCACGGAGAAATCTGCTGAGATCCTCCTCTTCAACGTGTATCCGGAAGCAGACGGCGAGTTTGAACTTTACGAAGACGACGGCATAAGCTTCGATTACAAGTCCGGGAAGTTCACTCGATTGCGAGCCTCATGGAACGACGCAAAGCGCCTATTTAGCCTCGCAAATTCTGCCGGCACTGCATTTCACGGTGCACGAAAATTCGAAGTTCGCCTCGCTCCGTCTGGTGCTCGAAAGCCACTCAGCTTCGACGGGGACGAAATTACTCTAAAGCTTTAACTTAGCGTGCAGAGACAAAAGGCTCACATCGGGCACGCTCCTCGACGATCCCCCGGAGTCGTGCCGCAGTTTGCTGGATGGTAAGTGTATGCGCGGAAAGGCGCAGGATGCGCGCAATGACCTTACCCGCAGTCCTACGTCACGACGGCTGCTCACCGCGCGTCGCAGACTTTACCTTCCAAAACACGGCGTACCTCTCGCCTGCGAGCTTATAGAAAGGAATGAGGTTGGTACTTTCGGACTGTCCCGCGGTCCGAAAGGCCAAAGGCGCTCCCTTTACCGGCTCAATCCAGGCCACGGGATCCGTCGAACGATTCTCGATCTCCGGAGTCGGGGCCGGCGTAGCGCGAGGTGCCGTATCGTAACCGGGGTACATCATCTCGCTCGTCAAACCCTGGTTCCCTAGCTTGCCGCCCAGAATCAACGGCCCGTACATCGCGGCCTGCATGGTGGGATCGTCCGGCATGGCATCGATGTGTAAGCTCATGGGCAAATCAACTTCTACCCGGTCCCCGTCCTTCCAAACTCGCTTCACCGTCAGGTAACTCGAAGGCGACGAGAAAACAGGCAGCGTTTCACCGTTGAGTTTCACCGATCCGCCGCGCTTCGCCCAATACGGCACACGGATGTTCAGATCCATTTCCGTCGGTTTTTCAGCGCGCACTATGAGACTCGTTCGCTCTTCCTCCGGGAAATTCGTTTCCTGCCGCAACCGAATTCCCTTCTCCGGCCACTTGACCTCGGAGGCAATAAAAAGATTGACCCATATTCCGCGCTCATCATGGAAATAAATCGTATCCGCAAATTTCGCGAATTCCTCAATTCCCGTGCCCGTGCAGCACCAGAACGAATCCCATTGAGAATTGTAATACTTCCAGAGTCCCGCCCCGAGCGGCAGAAAATAGCCTTTGCGCCCTTGTTCGTCTTGCGTGCCGAGCCGGCTATTCCAGAGCGTGCGCTCGTAATAATCCATCGCCCGCGCGTCGCCGCTCCATCCGAAAATATGCCGCGCAAGCTTCAGCATGTTGTAACCGCAGCAACACTCTTCTGTATACTCTCCCAAATGCTCGGAAAGTTTTCCAGGGTCTCCTCCCCAATGCTCTCCATTGCTTGTTCCGCCGGTTGCGTAGCATCGCTCTGAAGTCACTTCGTCCCAGAAATATTGTGCAATTTCCCTGTCTCGCTGTTCGCCGCCGAGTTCGTAACGCCTCGCCACTCCAATTATCTTGGGAATATTCGTGTTGGCGTGCAGGCCCTTTAGTTCATCCCGGTGCTCGGCAAGCGGATCGAATACGTCCTTGTGCGTGAATCGATTTCCAATGTACCTGTACATCCCTTTGCCGGTCAGCGCGTACAGGTTGTAGAGCGACTCCAGCATTCCGCCATGTTCGACATTCAGAACTCGTTGCATGTGGGCATCGGAAAGTCCTTGGCAAAAGTGGCCCGCCCAGTTTCCAATCTTCTGCGCGGATTCTAGAGCTTGCTGATCCCCGCAGTAGGCGTACATATCCAGATGCCCTGCCAGGATTTTGTGAACTGTGTAAAACGGCGCCCACACGGGATTCCCTTCCCGGAGCCGGTCGAAAAATGTCTCCGGAAAAGCGCTGAGGTATCCATTCCCGAGTTTTTCCTGGCACTTGGCCAACTCGGCGACCATTTCGTTTCCTCTTTGTTTGAACGCCTCATCCCCGGTGGCGCCATACGCGAGCGCACACGCAGAGAGGTAGTGGCCACCCACCAGATGCCCGCGAAGTTCACAATCGGGTTTTTCCCACCCGCCTAAGGGTTCGGCCGCTGAGCGAACCCCTGCATTCACGCGGAACGTATGCAGGAGCCGGTCCGCGGGAAGATCCAGCACCCATTTATTGTTGATCTCCATTTGCCTTTTGAAAGGTCCATCTAGCAGCCGGACTTGGCTGAGAGCAAACGGCTCGACCTGCCACCGCACGTGCTCGCGTTTCTTGGACTCTCCTTTGGTCGCCAGCGCGTCGACGGCAGGATCCTGACCGGGGAAGGCGGAAACGCGTACCGCTGGCAAGACTGCGGCACCGGCCACTGCCGCCGCTCTAGAAACGAATTGTCTGCGAGTGATACCATCCAATTTTTTCATACAGACCTCACGCCATCAGGATTAAGCGCGTGCGCAAGGCACGCCGCCGTCCGGTTCCCGGAAATCCCCGTCAAGCCCACAGATTGCGCAGAACAAACAAAACATTAGCGGGCCGCTCTGCCAGCCGCCTCATGTACCATGGAAACCAGTAGCTGCCGTAGGCCACCAGGACAATCGATTTCCAACCTTCGCGAGCCAGCCGCAATTGCTCCTGGCGCTGGATGCCGTAAAGCATCTGGAATTCAAAACGCTCTTTCCCAAGTTCCTTCGATTGTGCGTACTCGATGATTCTCCCGATGAGCTCCAGGTCGTGAGTGGCGATGGCCGCGCGCACTCCCGCAGAGGCCGCTTCATCCTTGAGCAGTTGGCATGTGAGCTTGAAAAAATTCTCGTCCACTTGTTCCTTGTTGGGAAACGCGACGGATGGCGGTTCTTTGTAGGCGCCCTTCACCAGGCGAATTCTCGCTCCCAGCGGTATCAGGCTTGCCACATCGGCCGCGGTTCTGTGCAAGTAGGCTTGCAGGCATATTCCGACGTTCTCGTAGGCCTTTCGCACCCTCCGATAAACTTCCAAAGTCCTGTCGACATACGGGCTCGACTCCATGTCGATCCAGACGGTACTTCCATTGCCGGCCTGTTCAACTATGCGCACCAGATTTGAATGGCAGATTTCCTCATCAAGATCCAGCCCCAGTTGAGTCAGCTTCACGGATACTTCACTTCCCAGTCGCAAGTCACTAATGCGTTCGAGCAGGCCGAGATAGTGTTCCGTCACGCGTTCCGCCTCCGCGGCCTCGCTTACGTTTTCTCCCAGAAGGGTGAAGACCGTGCCAATTGCCTGCTGTTTGAGTTCTCCCGCACATGCTAGCGCATCCTCCGCGGTCTCCCCTGGCATGAAGCGCGAAACTGCACGTTGAACAAAGCGGTAGCGCGTCGCTCGCTCTCGCATCCACGAGCTCTCCGAACACACCAAAAACACACTCCGCATCAGCCCCACGATACTTTCCTGTTTCTATCCAAATCGCTCAGAATCTCCTGGCCCCCAATCTGAAAAAGCAGAAAACTGACCCTGCATTCGCTCCCAAAGTGGAGCGAATTGAGCAAGAAAAACCCAAGCGGAATCCAATAGAGCATTGTCCCTGGATCGCAGAGCACCGTCATTTGTGGTATCCGGTTTGGTGTACCTTGTTGTACTCGCAAAAACTACCAGAAGTGCTGCTTCTTTTCCATACCAAAATTCCATCCTTCAAGACCGCGCTCGCCAGCGCTTCCTTTTTCTCTTACCAACTCCCCCGTTCTCCGAGGTTCTCAATTACTTGGCACAGGCGATCTGCACCGTTCTGCCAATTCAGCTTGATGGCCTTCTCCGCTGCCTCTGGTCGTCCGTGCTCGATGCTTTCGATGATGGCCAGATGTTCGTTGACTGAAACGTCCAACCGGTCAATGATCGCGCTCGCGTAGAGGCGCCAATACCTTTCTGTCTGTGGCTTTACGCCCGCATGAATGGCTCGAAGGCGTGGGCCGGCCCCCGCGTCCACAATCGCCTGGTGAAAACTGATGTCCAGGTCAAATATGTTGTTTGCCTCCGCCCGTTTTGCTTGTGCACACTGTTCAAGCCTTTCGTTCAAGCGATTTAACTCTGCGATCAGGGCCGTACATGCTTTTGCTTCCAGTTGGCAGCAAAGCCGCGCGGCAGACCCCTCCAGCAGTCCCACAATCCAGTAGAGTTCCCGGGCATCTTCCCCCGTGAGAGGCGCAACGGCCAATCGCTCCTTGTTTCCCGCAAGAGAGGTAACAATAATGTAGCCCTCCTGTTGCAACCTATGACGAGCAGCCCTCAGTGGTGTGCGGCTCACGCCAAGGCGGTCGGCAAGATCCGCCTCAATCACACGGCTGCCGGGCGCCAGTTTCCCATGCACGATTAGTTCCCGGAGTCGCTGAAACGTGTTGTCGCTGATGTTGGATTCCTTGCTCACCATATCCACGTCCTTGCCGAACTTGGGGTTCGTGTCATTGCCGTCCGCCTCGAGGCAATTAATCTCGAAATGTTGAAAGATCTTGCTGAGTCAGTGATCTTAGAATCCGTATGCAGATCCATGGAATCTCTCTCTCTAAACAACAAACGCCTGCCATCCAGTCCACAGGGGGGTGCCGGGTAATATACACGATAGCCTGCACTACTTGTATCCGAATGCCTTGCATTGCCCTCCGTGATTGCAGCGTTTCGGCCGAGTCGACCCAGCCGGGTCCAACCAAGCGGACGGCCAGAATGCACGACCGGAGCTTTTCTGAACCCCCGCGCCCCTTCGCGGGAAGGCAGACAGCACGGGTCAGCCTCGCTCCCCCTGGAGATCAGAATTTCGAGAACTTTCCGTAGAATCTATCCGCAAGTTTTCACAGCATTGATAAAAGCACAGATTGGAACTCTATCTGCATGTCGGAGATGGACTTCACGCTGCATCCAAAATGATGGTGGCAACAGACAAGCGAGGCAGATCCAGCCGTATCCTGTTTCCGTCAACACTAACTGGATGCGGCTGAGGAACAACTCGGTTTGGATTCTCAAAACTGTTGCAGGCGTTCCAATCCGTATCGTGAAGAATCTGACCTTTACCTGATTTTGCGGTGGCGCCCTGCAGAGTGCACTCCATGGAGACGTCCTCATCGTGCTTCGGGTTTACAAGGCTTACGACAATCTCGTTGGCCAGCTTAGAGGCAGAAACGGAAGGCGCCAGAGGTGAGGATTCTGCGCTTTCCACGCGAATTGCCGTCTTCCCCCGATGGGGCTTGAACAAATGGAAAGCGTAATAGGTCGTCGTCCGAACGCAATCCCTGCCTTCCGCGCCATCCGTCAGGAGCAATGACTGCAGCACATTCACGATCTGCGCGATGTTGCACATGTATAGCTTGTCGGCCTGGCGATTGAAGATATTCAGCCCCAAGCCCGCTGCCACGCCGCTGCGCATGGTGCTCTGCTGCCACAGCTTGCCGTAGCGCTTTTCCTCCGCCTCGGGAATTTTGTCCCACACTCCCCACTCGTCGAGAATCAAACCGATCTTGCGGCCCTCTCGGTAGCCATCGAGTAGAGTACGCTGCTCGATGATCGCGTCTTCCACTTTCGTAAAGATGGAGAGTTGTTCGTCGGAATGTGCTGCCGTGAATTCGGTAGGCCGATCCGCGCCTCCTTCGTAGTAGTGCATCGAATAACCATCTGGATGACGCCCATCGAGGGTATCCATAAAGCCGCGGGTCCAGCGGCGATCCGGCCCACCCGGTCCGCAGCCAATGAGGAAAGGTTTTGTGTCTCCATACTGCCGAACATACACCGCAAACTGCCGGTAGAGATTCGCGTAGGTTTCGGGCCGCATGTCTCCGCCGCATCCCCAGTTTTCATTCCCGATGCCCCAATAGCGGACACGAAACGGTTCCGCCGAACCATTTTTTGCGCGCTCTTCCGCCAGCGCGCTTCCCGAAGGCATGTTGCAGTACTCGATCCAGTCTTGAAGTTCATGCGGTGTACCGCTTCCGACGTTGCCGGCAAAATACGGTTCCGCGCCGATCAATCTGCAGAGCCCCATGAACTCGTGCGTCCCAAAACTTCCGTCCTCTACATAGCCTCCCCAATGAATATTCACGCGTTTAGGACGCTGCTTCAACGCGCCAATGCCGTCCCGCCAGTGATAGTCGTCCGCGTAGCATCCTCCCGGCCATCTCAGAACCGGGACTCCCAGATCTTTCAGATACTCGATGGCTTGCTTCCGGTAGCCTTCAATGTTTGGTATGGGCGAATTCTTCCCTACCCACAAACCACCATAAACGCAGGAACCCAGATGTTCGGCAAAGTGAGAGTGGAACTCCGGCTTGACCAGACCGATCTCGGAGCCTGTTCGAAGCACCACGCGATAAGTGGAAGACGCTTCTGCCAGAAGATTCCTCGGAACGAGCGCGGTAAGTGAGAGTGCAGCTGTGCGGCCGATAAACCTTCTACGATTGACAAGTGCGTTCATGCTTTCCTCATGGGCGGATACTCAGGACGGGAATCCTTGAGAAAGATAACTTGATGTAATCGCTTACAGGCGGAGGATAAGTTGACGAGCTCCTCCATTTCAACTAGAAAATATTCCGACGCCTGCCACCGCATCCCAGTTCTTCTGCCCGTGCAAGCCCATGGGAGAGTCCCCTTCGGAGACTTGAGTAAGCGATTGCATGTCCTTAGAATCGAACCCGCAGTATTGGAGTTCTTTATGGTGGGCAAGCAGATCCCGCTCTTGAATCTTGAGGCGGTCGCGAAGCGTGCCGGCGTTTCCACCGCGACTGTTTCTCGCGTCTTGAACAATCTGAATGTTGTTAAGGGATCTACCCGCACTCGAGTCCTGAAAGCAGCCGAAGAACTCAAATATCACCCCAATCTTCATGCACGATCCCTGGCACGGGGCAAGAACCGTACTCTCGGAATCCTCGTTTCCAACATGGAGAATCCCTTTTTTTTTGATATTTACCATGCCCTCGAGTCCGCCGCTCATTCGTGTGGTTACGAAGTCGTAGTTGCCAACACCGACTACCGGTCCGAGCAACTCGTGGCAAGTGTGCGCTTGATGATCGGTTGGCGTGTTGCTGGCCTTGCTGCAGTCGTATCGGAGATGGATTCGCATCTGATTCAGATGCTTACCGACAGCAGAATCCCCATCGTTTTCTATGATGTCGGTACGCCACAGAAAAACATCACAAATGTTCGCGTGGACTACCGTAAGGGCATGAAGAAGATCGTCGAGTATCTTCATTCTCTGGGGCACACCCGGATGGCTTTCCTGGGTCATCACTCGACATTAGGGCCGATAAGCGAGCGAAAAAAAACTTTCCTGGAAACGGTAACGCGCATCTCCCCAAATGCCGAGGTTCACATCGCAAGCGGATCGGATGGTTTGGAGGGCGGGCGTCTGGCTGCGCGCGAATTGCTTTCCTCCGGCTTCGATCCCACAGCCATTATCTGTGTCAATGACTTCATGGCTGTTGGCGTCTTGCGCCAGCTCCGCGATCAGGGCGTTCGCGTCCCCGAAGAAATCTCTGTAACCGGATTCGACAATATCAAATTGTCGGAATTCTGCTCTCCTGCTCTTACAACGGTTCATATTCCACGCGAGAGGATTGGGCAGAAAATTTTCGAGATTCTTGTTCCTGGAGCGTCCTCGGATCGGCTCGCGGGCCAGGAGATCCTGATTGATCCAGAGCTTGTCGTGCGCGAATCCACGAGTGTCCCGCGAAGTGAACAAGCCGGTGGACACATCCCAAAAAGGTCCGTTAGTCCAGCAGTGGTTCGTTAGGATAGCGCTGGTCCGCGGCGATTCTAGCCGCGCACCCGCTTCCGCTTGGGGATCTCTAGGCGTGTGTAGTGTCTCGAAGGGGATTTTGTGGAAATGAAAAGAGTCCGCGCGGGGAGCGAAGCGTGCGGGTCTCGACGGTTGACCCAATAGGGAGTGCAGGAGTACGGTAGACGGCAATTTACCGTTCCTCTTGCGAGGAGAGGAGATCGCTCCCATGTCGGAACCACCCTATCGCGGCTTGCGAATCATTTTGGGTATTTTCTCCCTGCTCACGGCCGTCGGGGGCCTAGTCATCATTTTCAGTAACAAGCCGATGATCATGCGCCTCTTTCTCCGGCCTCCTGAGTCCGAAGTCTCAACCTTAGTGCTCATCATGGCGAAGGAGATGGGCGGATTTATTCTTATGCTCAGCGTGATGCTTTTCTTCGCCTATCGCGATCCTGCCCGGAACGTCGCCATCGTCAACGCGTTCATTGTTGGCCTCTGCGTACTTGCCATTACGCCCTTGTTATCTCTCTACACGCTGGACATGCGTCAGCTCTATCCGAGCTACCTGATTTGGGGGCGCTCCCTTGTGCGTTTGGCAATAGCGGCGCTCCTCTTTTATCTGCGGCCGCAAGAGAGTGTTCCCAAGCAATCTTAAGAACTGCGCCTGCTGTTTCAGGGATTAGGTCGCGAATTCTGCGGGGGTAGGCCGCGGATTTTGCAAGAGGTCTAGGGCTCGGATTCTGCGGAGTTGGAGGCGGCTTTATAAGTTATTGTTTGCTTATGGCCTCCAGCAATGCACGTATGCGAATGTTGTACCCCACGCCCGTCTTTCCACGAAACTTTCCGCGCTTCCCCCCAAACTTTTTGAAAGTCCGTAGATGTATGTTTTCAAGCCCCTTCGCGGAGATGAGAGCGCGGAGGTACAAGCGCAAGCATTTCCAGAAGTAAGCACACCGGGAGCATGCCATCGCTTGCAGCTTCAGTGTCCGGTTGAGGACTGTGCAAGCAACAAAGCCGAAGACGTACCCGCTTTCAAAAAGCAAGCGCTTGCAAAAAAACTCCACACAGCTATCATGCAATCCCGAACTTGATTTGCTGAAGCGCCCCTGCTTTGCAGCGGCTATCCGGGAGCCAACATGAAAAGGACGGTCATCTGCTTTTCAAAAAACTACCCCTCCTGGCTCGCCGGGGCGATGGCGCTTCTGGCTTGCTTGGCAGGTTGCAGCGGCCGCGCGCAAGAAGCACAGAAAAAGACCCCCCCCACTCCCGGTCCCATGTTGCAAGAAGGCTTTCTTGATCTTCAGACCCCGGCCTTAACGTTACGTCTTGTTCGCTCGTCACAAACAGTCGCTGCGCTCGTGGCCAAGGGCGCCGGTGATTTCGACTTTACTCCGGGAGATCTCCTCGTGGAACGCTCGCAGGACGGTTACTACCACTTGGGGGACCTCGACCTGCGGCTGCGTCAAGGTGGATCTGGAGAATGGCGCGGCTATTCCACCGCTTTGGCTCGTAAGCCGGTGACAGCTTTACCGACCACGGACAAGATTCTAGCCGCCGCCGATCTCGGACCCACGCTTGCGGCGGATATCCCCTTGCAAATCGAACGCACCTGGGGGCTGGAAGACGGTGCCCTGGCATTGCAGTTCTCTTTGAAGAATATATCGAAGCAGAGCGTGCAGATCGGGGCTTTGGGCATTCCGATGGTCTTCAATAACGTGCTCACAGACCGCTCACTTGAACAAGCCCACGCAATTTGTTCTTTCTACGATCCCTACATCGGCGAAGATGCAGGCTATCTCCAGGTTTCCCGGCTCAACGGCCACGGCCCCGCACTGCTCGTAATTCCGGATGGAAAAACTCCTTTTGAAGCGTACAGTCCGATCCTGAACAGTCGCCAGAAAGAAGGTCCGGTGCTGTTTCATGACCCGACCCCGCGCAGCATCACTTTCGAAGGATTCTATGATTGGATGGTGCGCAGCAAGGCGTACGCTAAGAACGAATGGAAATCCGCCGAGCCCTGGAATGTGCCCGCTGACGTAAACCTTGCCCCAGGCGAATCCAAAACTTACGGAGTGCGTTTCGCCGTCGCCGATTCCATCCGGGACATCGAAAAAACGCTCGCCGAATACCGCCGCCCTGTTGCCGTTGGCATTCCGGGATACATCCTCCCCATGAATCTCGAAGCACAACTGTTTTTGAAGTATCCACAGCCCGTGAGAAGCGTATCCATGGAGCCCCCCGGATCCATTGCCATCCATGCTGACTCTGCTACGACCACGGGGTGGAAGCACTACACGCTGGAAGGAAAGTTATGGGGTCGCGCGAGAGCCACGGTAGTGTATGCGGACGGTCTAACTCAAACCATCCATTACTTCGTGACCAAGCCGGAGGTACAGACCGTCGCGGACATGGGTCATTTTCTTACAACCAGACAGTGGTTTACGGATACTTCAGACCCGTTTCACCGCGCACCTTCGATCATGAGCTACGACCGCGACACCAACAAGATTCTCATGCAGGACAGCCGAGTGTGGATTGCGGGGCTTGGGGACGAAGGAGGGAGCGGATCCTGGCTCGCCACAATCATGAAGCAGTCCGTGCAACCAGATAAAGAAGAGCTGGGCAAATTCGAACAGTTTGTCGACGGAGTCTTGTGGGGCGGATTGCAATACAATGCGGGCGAAAAGAAATTCGGCGTCCGTAAGAGTCTCTTCTATTACCAGCCCGATCAGCTTCCATCGGGCTTTTATTCCACTGAACTCAACTGGACTTCGTGGACGAGTTGGAACAAAGCGCAGGCCGAGCACGTTGACCGCTCATTCAATTATCCTCACGTCGTAGCCGCTTACTGGGTGCTCTACCGTCTGGCACGAAATTACGACGGCTTGGTTGCCGCTCATCCTTGGAATTGGTATCTAAACAACGCCTATGAGACCTCTGTGGCAATGGTCAGGCTGGCTCCCGGCTATGCGGTCTTCGGCCAAATGGAAGGCGATATTTTCCTTAAGGTGCTGGCGGACCTGCGGCGTGAAGGAATGAACTCGCAGGCCGACGATTTGGAATCCCAAATGCGCCAGCGCGCCGAACGCTGGAAGTCCGAAGCCTACCCGTTCGGCAGTGAAATGCCGTGGGATTCGACTGGCCAAGAAGAAGTCTACGCATGGATGAAATTCTTCGGCTATGAGGAGAAAGCGGATGTCACGCTGAACGCGATTCTGGGTTACGACCCCGCGATTCCGCATTGGGGATACAACGGCAGCGCGCGCCGCTATTGGGACTTCATATTCGCGGGCAAGACTAGGCGGCTCGAACGGCAATTGCATCACTATGGTTCGAGCCTCAATGCCATTCCTCTCCTCAGCGAATACCGCGAGCATCCCGACGATTTCTATCTTCTTCGCGTTGGATACGGCGGCACGATGGGACTCTTGGCCAACATCGATCAAGAGGGATTTCTGGCGCCGGCTTTTCATGGCTTCCCAGACATGCTAAAGCCTGATGCACTCTCCGGCGACGACGGTCCCAGTTTCTTCGGCCACGCATTTAATACCGCAACGTATATCGTGCTGCATCCTGAGTTCGGTTGGCTGGCCTTCGGGGGAAACCTCAGCACGAACGGCACAGAAGTCTCTGTTACACCGCTGGATTCCGCTCGTTCACGTTTGTACATCGCATCTTCCGGACTGTGGCTGACGCTTGATGCTGGACAGTTTCAGAAGGTCCAGGTGAATTCGAAGACCGGCGCCGTTCGCATCGGCTTGGCTCCCGCAACTACTTTTTTGCGCGAAGCGCGGCTTCGCGTACGTCAACCGGCAGAGATAACTGGGATCGGCACGTACCAACCTGCCGCACCGTTTAAAAAAGAACGCGACGCTTTTGTAGTGCCCTTAGGAAAGGGAACCACGTGGGTCGAGCTTAAGCCCGAACAGTACAAGTAGAGCAGCTGGCTGGGTCGAAGTTGTATCCGAGCAGCGTCGCGCGCCACAGTGGCGCGACGCCCGCACCACTGTCCTCCATTTTGCGGTGTCAGCTCTGGTGCCATTTCCGTTCTCATTTCCAGGCGAAGAAAGATGTCGCGAGGCACGAAAATATATTCGCATCTGAATGAAGCCGCGCGTCTTGACATATCGTGGCAAATCCTGGTGCGGTGCTTCGGGGCGCACTTCTCGGTTCACGACACGGCGGCGACGGGAGTGCGGGGGCGTTTGCGTTTCCACTCGTAATCCTTGCGAAGGCGCGCCTGGTGCTTCTTCACCTGCGTTTGCAACTCGCTGAACGCCTGTTTACAACTGGCTCGCGCGTTCTCTCCCGTGCCCGTCGCGTGTAGCACGCCGGTCGGCAGAGACAAATTCAGCGAGAAGGAAAGTTCCGGACGGTGGGGATTTTTAGAAAACACGCCGTGCAACTGCACCAAATCCGGCTCATAGGTTTTCAAGAGACGATTCAACTTCATAGTGAAGCGCTCGACTTCTGTTTCCGCAACTTTGTGTGGCTCGGCGTTCTTGTAACTGATGGACAGTTTCATGAATGCACCTATAGGACTTTTTGCAGAAGAGGCGGGCGACGCGGCTGTTGTTTTTGCTCCGCATCCTATTCACAGCCTACCACTCCGCCCGGCACCCGGCAATCGCTCCTGAAAAATTGGGCACACGCAATTCTGCCAGTACCGTTACTAGAGTCCGCATGCCACAACACACAGCTAAGAATGGCTGTGCCACTTGCAAACAAACGCATCCCGACTTCTCCGCCTCCGTTGACATTGCCGCCCGCTCCACTCTAACCTGCCGTCGGCGCCGCACTTTCGCGCTCTGCTCATGCCTTCTCGTACAAAACCCGCCTCCAGCTCTATCATTCGCGTCGGTCCCGCGGGCTGGTCTTATCCAGACTGGGCCGGTTACGTCTACCCTTCGCGCCGACCGAAAGGCTTTCACTACGCCACCTATCTCGCCGAATTTTTCGACACTATTGAGATCAACTCTTCCTTCTACAATCCCATCCGCCCCGACCACGCGGCGCAATGGCTTGATCGTGTCTCCGGCAACCCACGCTTCGTTTTCACAGCAAAACTTTGGCAGCGCTTCACCCACGACATTTCTCCAGAAGCCGCGGGACCAGCCGTCGGTGCAGCGATGGCAGAAGACGAGCGCGCGGTCCGAGGCGGCTTTGACGTTCTCCACGCTGCCGGAAAACTCCACGCCGTGCTCCTGCAATTCCCTTTTTCTTTCCATCGCACGCGCGAAACGGTTGCTCACCTCTCCGCACTATTGAAACGCTTCGCCGATTACCCGCTGGTCGTCGAAGTGCGCCACGCTTCCTGGCAGACGCCGGAAACTTTCGCTCTGCTGAAAGAATGCAACGCCGGCTTCTGCAACATCGACCAGCCCATCATCGGCAAGTCGCTCGAACCCTCCGCCGAATCCACGTCTCCGGTTGGCTACGTTCGTCTGCATGGGCGGCGTTATGACACGTGGTTCTCTGACGATGCCGCGGTTCCTTCCCACGAGCGCTACAACTATCTCTACTCGACCGAGGAACTTGCGCCGTGGGCCAAGCGCGTTCAGAAAGTTGCCGAGCACTCGCGCGAAGTTTTCGTCATCACCAACAACCACTATCAAGGAAAAGGAGTGGTCAACGCGCTGCAGCTGATCAGCATTTTGAAAGACTCCAAGGTGAAGGTGCCCGAACCGCTGCGCCAGCAGTTCCCGGAATTGGAAGCCATCGCGGATACTCCGCCTGCGGAGCCCAGTTTGTTTCCGTTACGGAAAAACCGGTAACTGCTGACTCGTGACTGGTGGACCGAGTACCGTGATGCGCGTCTGGTGGCAGGTGACTTTCGCTCAGCGGCCGGCAGATCGAAGTGGGGATCGGAAAGTCATTGGGCATAAGGGTGTGCACCCCCGGGTGTTTCGTGTAAGAGCGGCAAGCAAAGGACTTATGCATGACGTGGCCTGTAAGAGTGGCAAATACAGGGCTTAAAGTGGCTGGGTTTTCAAAGAGTTGCAACGCTCCCGTAAGAGTGGCAGGGAAAGGGCTTAGCGGAACAGGAGAGGATATCTTTGGCCAGGTGCCGGGAGTTGGCAAAGGGTAGAAGAAACAGTTTGTGGCCGTGCGAAGCATGGGGAATGGTAGCACCTGATTGGCGAGAGAGTATAGTGTTTTCCATGGAATGGTAGAATTTAGGGGTTGAACGGTCGTTTTGAGGGTGCGAACGGCGTTTGAGGGGAATCGGTAGAGTGGTTTTTGAGGAGGTTCTCGCTGCTTGTGGTGCGATTGAGCGGATCTCAAAGTAAACCACCGAGATTGAATGCAAAGCCCACGTTGACCGATCGTTTGCCAGAAACAGAAACGCAAATAGCAGGGCGCCCTGGATATCTCGGCACGCCAAGGAGCTGCGAACAGGTTGCGCGGAACCCTGTTTTCCCCCGATTTGATTGATATTGATTAATCTTGATTCATGCTGAGCAATCGACTAAGATGGCATTCATGGCTAGAGTCGTACGTCGCATCCCGATCACCAAGGCGCGGATCAATTTGGGGCAAGTGGCGCGGCGGGCGCACGTGAACCGGGAATATTTCATTCTGGAAAAAGATGGAATTCCCATTGCCGGCATCCTAAGCGCCGACGAGTTGGAAGATTTCCTGGAAATGCAAGAACCGGGGCTCAAGTCGCAAATCCGAAAAAGCAGCGAAGAATACCGCCGTGGAAAGAGCCGGAATGCCTCCGCATTTTTGAGCGAGTTGCGCCGGAAATCCCCCAAACGGAAAAAGTGACCAGCGGCGATGAACGGGACGTTTCGCGTTATCACCACTCCATCGTTTGAACGCGGATTCCGAAAACTATCGCAGAGAAACGCCAAGCTTCTGGAGGCCCTCGCAGAGCTGATTGCCATTCTCGCGGAAGACCCGCACGGCCGCTCTGGAATTCATCCCATCAAGAAACTCGAAGGATTGAAGCCTGGTGAAGGACAGTGGCGCATCCGGTGGCGAGAGTATCGCCTGCGCTACGACATATTTGGAAATGAAGTAGTGCTCCATTCTTTCCGCCACAGGAAAGAAGCCTACTGACGCGCTCGGGGTTAGACGAAATATCCGGGGTGCGTCCCCCAGACATTTCAGCACGCCGAGGGCTGGCACGCGCGGGCCGATTTCGCTTGGCCTGTTGCTAGCGTTTCGGCTTGTAGCCTCGACATTTGCAATCAGGAAAGCCGCATCGGTTCTTCAACTTTTGGTTCACAAACTTGGTGTAATGAATGGTCTTGGCGTGACCGCAGCGGCAGGGTTGAATTCTTGGCATCGCAGAAGCGTATCACGGGCGGCGGCAAAAGTGGCTTAGAGACGTTTCGATAAGATGCGAGATATTGGATTGCCAACAGGCTCATTTCGGCGAGCTGGTAATAGCCGGTTACAGCGTCGTGGGTCTGCAGACAATCTGATTCAGAACAAACAAAAATTGGCTTGGGAAATGGCCGGTTGTCGATCTTGAGCCAATGGACTGCCGGTAGCATTTCGGTTTGATGGACGGGGCAGCGCACACGTGAGAATAACACGCGGTACCTAAAACGTAGCCGCTTGGCCGGTGGGCCACATGCCGTTGCTCTAACACAGCCACAATTTTAGGCAAAATAATTCGGAAACGTCCCGTCTGTCCCCGGGTTTCCCGGGTTTCGTCCAAATCGTTTTGTCTGAAACTGTGGCTGAGTTCGAGCACCGGTCATCCGATGTTAAAAAAATGTCCCGTCTGTTCGCGGATTATTAGGAGTTAAAATTTGGAGGTTGGAAGGAGAGCGGTCATCCGCGGACGGATGACCCTACACGGCGGGGGAAACATGGGGACTGTTAGAAGAAAGTCGAAACCGACCCCCCTTGACCGGAGCACCCTTGGCCTCCAGTTCCGCGCGTAGGGCGTCCAACGCGGCGACCGCGGCAGAACGGAAACTCTATGAAGAAAATGCATCGTAAGAAGAACCCGGTCTCGGCTGAAGCCATCGCGCACATGGCCGACAGCGGCAAGGATGTTTCGCGCTTTTTCACCAACGCGGGTCAGATGAGGAAGCCCATCCAGCGCGTGAACGTCGACTTTACTGCCGGGATGCTGGAGGAACTCGAGAGCGCGGCCAAAGAACTGAATGTCAGCAGGCAGGCCATTATCAAGACGCTGATTCGCCAAGGCCTGGATCAGCGCCAAGCGTCCAGAGACTTCCGCCGCAGCGCAAGAAGACGTTAGACGTAAGGCGGTCCGGCGCGCTCCTTCACGGAATCCTGGGCTATGCCACCCAATTCATGGTGAGATTCTTGCGTTTCTTGGCGCAGCAGGAGCGGTCATCCTCGGAAGGATGACCCTACTTGCTTTTGCTCAGGCCGGGCGGGATGACAGCATTGAGGGGCGCGGCTGAAAGTGCGCCCCTAAGCACGCGATTTTACGGCTTTTCCGTAGGAGGAGGTTCTTCCTTTTTGGGCTTCGGCGGGGGCTTCTTTTCCTTCTGCTGTTTCTCTTGCAACGCTTTCTGCTCGTCCGCCTGTTTTTGCTGCAATTGCTGCGTCTGCTGCTGATGTTGCTGCTCGACTTGCTGTTTTTTAGTTGCATCCGCTTGTTGCTGCGCGAGCCTTGCGTGATCCTGCTCCTGCTGCTGCTGGACTCTCTGCCGATCCTCTGCTTGCTTCGAGCGAAGCTGATCCTGCTCCTGCTGTTGCTTTCTGTCCGGCGCGGCGTTCGTGGAGGGTTGAGCAACGGGCCGTGACGGAGCCGGAGACTCGTTCGGATGGACTGACGGAGAAGGAGCAGGCCTATCGGCTTGCGCTGGTGGACGAGCATTGTTCGGGTTTCCGGGTCGATCCGCCGGGCGGTCGGCTGGACGATTTTCGGGCTGCACAGTGTTCGGTGCTGCCGGCTTAGTTTCCACGGGAGCGACATTATCAGTCGGCACGGGCCGGTCGTTACGACGGTTGCCTGGACGGTCGGCTCGCTGTGGCGGGTTCGGCGCTACTGCCTGCGGGGGATTTTCCGTTGCAGGAGGCCGACTGGTTTGCCCTGGTTGAGGAGTATTGTTCGCGTTCGGGGGCCGGTCCGCGGGCCGGTCGGCTGGACGATTTCCGGGCTGCACAGTGTTCGGTGGTACCGGCTTAGTTTCCACGGGAGCGACATTATCAGTGGGCACGGGCCGGTCGTTACGACGGTTGCCTGGACGGTCGGCTCGCTGTGGCGGGTTCGGCGCCACTGCCTGCGGTGGATTATCCGTTGCAGGAGGCCGACTGGTTTGCCCTGGTTGAGGAGTATTGTTCGCGTTCGGGGGCCGGTCCGCTGGACGGTCGGCTGGACGATTTCCGGGCTGCACAGTGTTCGGTGGTACCGGCTTAGTTTCCACGGGAGCGACATTATCAGTGGGCACGGGCCGGTCGTTCGGACGGTTGCCTGGGCGGTCTGCTCGGCGCTGTGCGTTTGGTGCTACTTCCCTCGGGGCGTTATCCGTTACTGGAGGCCGATTGGCTTGCCCGGGTGGCGGAGCACCGTTCGGGTTTCCCTGTCGATCCGCCGGGCGGTCGGCTGGACGATTTCCGGGCTGCACAGCCTTGTTGTCGGAATTCGGCGCCACCTGCGCAGGTTGCCCATTCTGGGTCTGCTGACCGCGTCGGATCATTTGTGACTGCGGAGGTGTGCGCGGCGTCGCGGCCGGCGCAATTCTCACCGGAGCTTCGCGATGCTCAGAAACGGGCTGTATCCGCTGTACCTGCTCGACTGACAAAGGTCTCCCGCCATTGCTCCTGATCGCTTCCTGGCGCCTTTCAAACGTCGGAGGAGGAGCGGGAGGCGCGATTTTCGCCACGACGGCGCGTGTTTGCAACGCGGAGGGTGGTCTAGCGGCAGGAGTTCCCATTCCGAGAACGGCTTGCTTGGCGGGGACGACCGTTGGCGTAAACGCCCTTACGGGCGCGTTGGCCACTTCCCGCCGGTCGATTCTCACGGCATTTCTCGATACTGGCTGGGCCGAAGTGAACGCCTGCGGAGTCGTTGCTGCCACCGCACCGGGCACGCTTTGGTTCACATACCTGACGTTCGTCACGCTTACATTGTTGTTCACGATGGTGGTGTTGTAGTAGTTGTTCACCACGGTGGAGTCCACTCGCGTGTTCGAGACGTTGACGTTGTTTACGTAGGTACGGCTCACGCGATAGGAAGGCACATATACCTCGCGCGGGCCCAGCGGGAACCATCCCACGCTGACGCCGGACGCATATCTGTCCCTTCCACCGATTCCAATGCCGATGGCAAAACCCGGGCCGCCGATCCAGGCAACTAGCGCAGGCGCGTAGACAGGACGGACGTAGACAGCGCCCTCCATCCGCGGCGGAGCTGGAACCCAGCCCCACGAACCCTCATAGGAAACCCAGCGCCCGTAATGAAAGGGCGCAAATCCCCACGGCTCGTTATCCACCCAGGTATAGCCCCAGGGCTCGATGTAGTCCCAGTGGCCGTAGTGATAAGGAGCCCAATCGGGGACGGACGTATGCGGAAACCATACATGGCCGTAATTGGGAGTTTGGCGCCATGTGCCGTGATCATCCAAGTCCTCATAGCCCACGACGTCCGCGGAAACGTAGCGCGCAGAGTTTGAATTTTCCCAATGCCTGTCGCGATTGGCGGCCCAAGTATCAAAATGGTCTTGGTCATTCGTGTAGCCTTCGGAATTCGCGTCCAACTGATCGATGCCGCTAAAGATGTAGGAACTGTTCGCGTGTACCGCGTAAGCGCTTCCTCCGCCAGTGACTTCGCCCTGGCCGCTGCGAATTTTTATGACCGTGGAGTCGCCGGCTTCGTTCACGGCAATGCGGTAAACGCCGGGCCGTAGCACGGAAAAAGCCAGGTTGGGCGTATCAATTTCGTACGTCTCGGTATCATCGAGGCGGCGCACTTGCAGAAGCAGAGTTCCCGCGGACAATTGAATTTGTGTAATGTTGTTGCTTAGATTCAGGAATGAAAACCCGGTGTTCGCTGAAAGCCGGACGAGCGAACCATCCAGCTGCAGCTCGAGGCGACCGTCGTTGTCCGACCAGAGTTTATCACCCGTGGTCACAGGGCGGTTAAGCCCCGCAGTCACCCAATCGTCTGTGCCTGCCGGTTGAAAGGACACTGAGCCTTGCGTATAAGCCAGTCTTGCAACGCGCGACGGAGGATCTTCATCGTCGGCCGCCGCTCGCGGCGCAAAGCCGGCCAGCGCAATCGCTGCGCAGAAAAGGGTGATTAGTTTCAAAGAGTGTGTTCCGCCCATGTTTGTATCTCTCCCCAAGAAGTTCAAGTCACCTCAGCTAGCCTTATCGGCGAGCAGATGGTTCGACTATCGTTCCTCATGAATGGAAGACCTACAGGGGGAATTCGGGAAATAGCACGGTCGGCGTACGTTCCTCTCCTGGGGCTTCCGCTGCGACAATCGTGGCAGATTGCAGGGATTAATGTTGTGCCGTTTAGCACACCTCCCCTCCAGAACGTCGCGGAGCGCAGGAGCATGCCATCGGGCGGGTGGAGGGCGCCAACAAAATCCTTCAAGACCTCCAGAAAACCTTCGATAGAGAGAGTCAATCGGAGATTTTGACCAACGCGGCGAGTTTTTTGGGGGCGGTGAGGAAGTAGCTGGCGAGAAGGAGTTCGCGGACTTCGTCCCAGTCGATGTTTCCGAGATCGAGGCGGAGCGCAACCCAGCCGCGGGGACCGAGGTAGGCGGGCAGGTAATAGCGTTTGGGCTGGGCGGCAATTAGCGCGTTGTTTTCTCCAGGCAAGGCCTTGCAGGTGACGGCCACGATGCCGTCGCCATGATGGTTGTTGAGGAAATAGGCGAAGATTCTCTTGCGGACCAAAAACGCGGCGTGCGAGCCCAAGACTTTGCGCGAAGTCTCCGGAAGGGTGCGGACAATCTTCGTCAACCGGATAAGGGGCGTACTTTTTGAGGAACTTTTCGGCATGAGTCCCGCGGCTCTCCATTCACAGCGAGAGAACTAAGGTGAAAGCGAAGGGCCCACAAGTTTATCAATTCTTTCTGGTTTTCGGCGCGAATCTTGGCCGGTGGAGGCCTGATCAGATGACGAAGCCGTGCTCGTGTTGGAGGGCAATCGTCTGGTGTAGACTGTGTTTCTATGAAGACTCTATTCAGCGTGACGTTCTTCGCGTTCTTGGTCGGATTGGCGCTTCTCAGTTGTTTTGCTCCCTGGACGACGACGCCGGCCGGAAGTTCCGCCGCACATGATTCATTGGGCTATGCGGCGATTTGGTCGCGACACTATGCAGCGGTCCCCGGAGCCAGAGTTGACCCGGGTGCGTTTGCAATGCTGGCCGGAGTCGTGGCCTTTTTCGCGATTGTCATTGGCGGGTCCGCGTACTTCTTCCGCAACAAACGCGGCGCGGAGAGAGAGGATGTTTGAGCGTGCGCAGACGCCAGGGTAGAACGGCGGATGGAAAGGTGAGTAGGAAATAACGTTGGGAAACATTTTGGAGCGGGCGACGTAATATTGGAAGGAGGACAGAATCATGTACTGCGATGGATGCGGGACACCGTTCTCTGTGGGCGCTCAATATTGCAATTCGTGCGGAAAACACTTGATGGCGGCGCATCCGGTGCAGGCCGAGCGGGCCGCGATAGCGCCGGCGATGGCGACGCCTGTGCCAGGTGCGGGGGATGGCAGAGTCAAACGAAACATAAATATTTTGGCAGGACTATGGGTGGCGGCGGGCGTATTGCGGGTGATGGCATTTGGCGGCTTGTTGATCTTCCGCAGACTGTTTTTTCAGTCTGGATGGGACTGGATGGGCTCAGGTGGATGGCCGTTCAGTGGCGCGCTTGGGATTAAGCCGTTCTTGATGGGCGGGTTGCTTTCGGGCGGAGTTCTGCTTGTGCTGTTCGCAACGGCATATCTGGTGCTGGCTTGGGGGCTGATGGAGCGGCAGCCGTGGGCGCGGATTTTGGGTATCGTGCTCGCGTTTTTAGCACTGCTGCGATTTCCGTTTGGAACGGCGCTGGGAATTTATACGTTGTGGGTGTTGTTGCCGGAGAGTTCCAGTCGGGAGTACGACGCTCTGGCTGGCGTGGGCCGGCCCGTGAAGGCATCGTAAGAGCGATTATTTCTTGAAGAGGTCCTCGAACGCCTGGCGGGCGTCGTTGGTGCGCGGCGGCGGTGCTGCAGCGGCAACTTGGGCGGGCTGGGCGTAAGAAGTCGGCGCGGTGTCCTTTTCAATCGTCATGCGGAACTCGTAAAACTTGCAATCGTTCTTCGTATCCTTGGGCGTGATCCGCTCCGGAATAGGCTGCGTGCACTCGAACTGCGCGCCGGAATCGAAGAAGCGGCATTGCTTGCAGCTGTGGAGTTCGAACTGGCACTTGGGACACTGCCCGTTGGGGTCGAAGCCAGCGGTTAAGACGGCTCCGCAATTGGCGCAACGGCCGCGCGTGACGGTGCCAACCATCCGTGGTGTGCGCGGACCGAACTGATCCGCGCGCGGCCCCCCCTGCGGAGGCTTCCGATCATGCCCTTTTTCTCTTTTTTCGCCTTTTTCCGCGTCGCGATAACCGCGATGACCGTACTTTCGATCCACAAACGCCTCCGTCCGGGCGCACTGCCGGACTATGACTACGACTACCTAAACTTCCGCGTTGATACGCACTCTAACCGTGGTATGTATCCGACCGGATTGTTACACTCAGCCCACAGCGCAATCGTTACCCAGAGGATCAGAACAGGATTGGCTACGTCCAAGCAGGAGATGGGACATCTATGTTTTTAGTCCTCTGGGAGTTCGATGTCAAGCCGGGATTCGAAGAGCGGTTTGAAACCGTATATGGCCCGTCCGGGGATTGGGCTCAGTTGTTCCTTCGAGACCCAGCTTACCACCGAACTGTCCTCCTGCGCGATCCGTTTCGGATGCGAACTTACGTCACCATGGACTTCTGGGCTTCGCATGGCGCGTACGAATCGTTCCGCAAGACGAATTCGGGTGCGTATTCAGCACTCGACAAACGTTGCGAGGAACTAACCTCGGCGGAACACAAGATCGGGGCCTTTGAACAGCTCCCCGAAAATCCCTGACCCTTCCACATACCTGGCCGTTCGACCCACCCCAATTGGACGCAGCGAAGGGCCAGAATGCTTCAGGTCTTTGCCCACAATGGAACCAAACCGTCCGGCTTTAAGTCGGGCTGCAAGAATTGCCTCGGAGTGCCGGCTGTCCTCAAAATCGCTTCGGCAGCAAGATAGCCGCTGCGAACGGCGCCTTCCATCGTGGAGGGCCAGCCTGTCATGGTCCAATCACCAGCTAAAAAAAGGCCAGCGATTTTTGTCTCTTGCGGTGGACGCCAACGGTCCACCCCCGGTTGCGGAGAAAAAGTGGCAGCCGATTCTTTGATGACTGTGGCCTTCAAAAGGTTAGCGTTCCTGGCCGCTGGAAGGGCGTGGCGAACTTCCTTGAGGCAGAGATCGATGATTTCCTGACGCGGCTTCTGGAGGAGATCGTAGGAAGCGCTGATGACCAGTTGCAGATACTGGCCCTCTTCAGTGGCGGGCGGTGCGCCGTTCGACCCTGCGTAGAGAGCTGATTTGTTGAAAATCCATTGCGTGGTGGTATCGAGCAGACTGATGAATGGTTCGGCCATCACCTGGCGATCGAACCAAAAATGCACGCCGGTGATAGGAGCGACGGTGATTTTGTCGAGATTGCCGAGTGCGGTGTCGGTGCGCTTGACACGTTCGGGGAGAAGTTCGGAAAGCACAAGATGAGGAAGAGCTACGACGTAGGCGTTGGCAGTTTCTTCGCGGCCCTCATTGAATATCGCCGCGATTAACTTGTTGTTTTCGATGCGCAACCCTCGGAGGGGCGAACGAAAGAGGACTTCCCCGCCCTTTTGTTCGATGACGGCTTTACAGCCGTTGTAAAGGTCGCCGAGAGCAACCGCGGGAACACCCATGCGGTAGCCTTTTTTATTGGAAAGGACTGCTTTCCAGAAAACGTCAATGCCATAGCGGGCGTCGATGCGGTCGAGCTCTTCGGAAAGAGCGCTGACGAGAACAACACGCCAGAAGCGCGAGATGGCAGCGGGAGTTTGTTTGTGGCGGCGAAGCCATTCGAGCATGGAAATACCACCGGGCTCGTCGACGTCGTGCGGATGCCCGCCGCTCTGCAGAATGGAATAAAACGCCCGGGCGATGCAGAGCTTGTCTTGGAAGCCGAGAGGAGAAAACAGGAGGAACGAACCGGTCATGTGAAACGGAGCGGGGAGGATCCCGGCGTGCATTTCGCCGCGGCGTCCTTGGGGATCGAGGAGAAGCAGACGGTCGAAGAACTTGATTTTCCCAGCGGAACCAACGCGGCGATAGAAGTCCTCGAGGTTGGTGCAGCAGCCGAAGGTGACGTGCTGGCAATTGTCGACGTGCTCGCCATCGGGCAAGACGTAGGAAGCCGCGCGTCCGCCAAGAAACGGACGCTGCTCAAAGAGACGAACGCGCCAACCCGCTTCAGCCAGCGCGACGCTGGCTGACAGGCCCGCCAACCCGCCGCCGATCACGATCACGTTTTTCAAGGATATTCTCTTCCGAGAGGCGGCCGAAGCGCGCCTTTGCGATGAACAACATTTTTTCAGCCTTCGAGAGCCGTACGCGTTCGCCAAAGACGGCGAAATCGAGAGACTCGATCCGTGTCAACAGAGCGCTGTATGTGCGCACCAAGAGCCAGAAGGCGCCGCGGCTCTCCTGCTCGATGAGCCCGAAAAGCGCGGCGCCTTCTTCGTAACATTGCCACGCACGATCCGCTTCAAAACGTAGAAGTTCGCGAACGCCGAGAGTGGCTTCGCTCTTGGCGAAATCCAGCGAGGAGACGCCGAAGCGCGCGAGATCTTCCTCGGGAAGATAGACGCGGCCGAGGGCGTAGTCGTCGTGGACGTCGCGGATGATGTTGGTCAGCTGAAAGGCCAGGCCGAGTTTTTCGGCGAGGTCGAGCGCGCGAGGGTCGCTGAAGCCAAAGACGTGGGTGCAGGTCAGGCCGACGGTGCCGGCGACGCGGTAACAATATTCGCGGAGGCGATCGAAGGTCGGGTAAGTGCGGAGAGTCAGATCCATTTCGGCGCCGCTGATTAAATCGTGGAGGTAACGTGCCGGCATTTTGTAGCGCTGCATGGTGTCCACTAGGGCGGGTAAGACTTCGGATGCATCCTCCGGTGCGACAGGGGAAGACAATGCGGCTGAACCTTCTATCACCTTTACATGTCCTGTAATCGCATCGTCCAAGGCCGCACGCCAGTCAGCCAGTCCTCGCTGCTTCGCGGCGAGGTTTTCCCCTTCGTCAGCAACATCATCAACGAGGCGCATAAAGGCGTAGAGGGCGGCCAGGGCGTCGCGCTTCGCTTTGGGGAGCAGAAAGAACGCGTAATAAAAATTACTGTGGGCGGCGCGGGCAAGTTGATGGCAGGCGGCGTAGGATTCGGGGACAGATGTGCTCAGCTCGAGCGCAGTGTGCTGCGCCCCTAAGAAAGGCAAGTTTCCGGCGCTGGGCTCCGAGTGCATAGGATCGGAGACGAGATGCGTTAGGAGGGCACGGCCAAGTAGGCGAATTTGTTTGGATTTGCTGATTGAGGGACGCGAATGCAATGTGTCATAGCCCGTGGTTTCGATGCCATCAAGAACGGCCACGCCGCCACGGCTGAACATTTCGAGGTCGACGCTCAGACGGCCGCTTACCATCTTTGCGAGCGGCGCTCCTTGTGCAAACAGCAGGCGCGTGCGAGCGATCAAATCTTTCATCAAGCTGACGTAACGCTTGTCGAAGCGGCGCTCGACAATATCGGTTTCGGTGAGGCCGTGAGCAGCGGCAACGTCGAGCGGGATATATATGCGGCCCTTTTCGAGGTCGCGCGAAACGTCCTGCCAGAAATTGGCGAGCTGCAGAGCAGTACAAGTAGCGTCGGACATGGCCTGGCGCTCTTCGTCGCGATAGCCGCAAACATAAAGGACGAGCCGTCCGACGGGGTTCGCCGAAAATACGCAATACCCGATCATGGAATCCCAGTCCGGATAACGCTTGACGGTTTGATCCTGGCGGAACGCTCTCAACAAGTCCGCAAAGGGCTGCTTGGGAATATTTTTTGCAACCACTGTCTCACGTAATGCAACGAAGACAGGATGAGAGGGCCGGCCACTGTAGCAATCGTCGAGCTCGTGCTCCCACCAATCAAGAAGTTCGAGGGCGCGCTCTTTTTGCGGAATTTCGTCGCCGAGATCGTCGGCCCAGCGGCAATAGGCATAGAGATTGTAGAAATGCTGGTGCAGATTTCTAGGGAGCAGCCAGGAAACGACATTGAAATTTTCGTAATGGTGCGTGGCAAGCCAGCGCGTGTACTGCTGCGCCGCCGCCGGGGAGCATGCGTTCGCAGGAGCGTGAGCGGCAATTTCGAGTTCACCTGGGCGCAGCATTAGAAGAGAATTCCCTCGCCCCGAAGAGCCCTTCGGAGCACAAAAATCGCGGTTCGCGCGGAATGACGGGCAGGCGCTGGGTTCCGTTCAATGAAGTCAAGGCCGGACGGCCAGCTTGATTTCGCCGCTGCGGCTCTTCATGCGCTCGAAAGCCTGCGGGAGGTCGGTCAAGCGAATCTCTTCCGTCACGAAATCATGGCCGACGATGTCGCCGCGGCGGATGGCTTCCAGGGCCTCGCGGATAAACCGCGGGGTGTGATGGAAGGGCGAGATCAACTTGATCTCAGAATAATGGATGGCGGCCGGATCGATTGCCACGTTCGTGCCGGAGGGCAATCCGCTGAAAAAGTTCACGACCCCGCCGCGTCGAACCATGGCCAGCGCCTGTTGCCACGTCGCGGGATTCCCGGCGGCTTCGACGACGGAATCCGGTCCGCGCTGGTCATCGGTCAGAGACCGCACCGCCGCGACGACCTCCGTGGTTTCGGTTACGTTGATCGTGGCAATAGCGCCCAGCTTGCGAGCGACATCCAGAGGCGCTGAGCGCCGCGCGAGGGCTATCACCCGAACGCCCCGGCGCGAAAGCATGCGAACAAATGTCAGGCCAATCGGGCCACAGCCGATAACGACAGCCGTATCGCCAGTGCGGACTTCCATTTCATGAATGCCGCGGAGCACGCAGGCAAGGGGTTCAACCAGCGCCGCGCTGCCATCATCAACGGAGTGGGGCACTTCCAGCATATTCTCCATCGCGATGCGGCCGGGGATGCGCATGTATTCGGCATAAGCGCCATTGTTGAAGAGCAAGTCTTCACAAAGATTTTCCTGCCCGCGGCGGCAGTGATAGCAGCGGAGGCACGGAGCGGAATTAGCGGCCACGACGCGCATGCCGAGACGCCAGCGCGCGTCCACGCGCTTGCCCACCGCCGCGATATCGCCAACGACTTCATGACCGAAGACGGCGGGAGGCTGAATCATTTTCGCGTGGTAGCCGCGCTTCCAGACTTTCAGATCGGTGCCGTCAGTCAGTGCGAGGCGAACGCGGAGGAGGACCTCATCGGCAGCGAGCGAGGGCACGTCGATCATTTCAATGCGCAGATCCTCGCTGCCATACAAGACGGCTGCGGTCATCTTGGAAGGTACGGCGACTCGCGCGACGGCAAATTTCACTTCGTCACCAACTTCCGGCGTTTTCGTCGTGGTGGTTCTCATGGGTGAGTGATCAGAATCTTCAGCGATTCGGCCGTCGGCCTGGCTGCTAGCTCCAGCGCTTCCTGGATTCTATCCAGCGCAAAGCGATGCGTGACAATCTCCATCACCGGCAGTTTCTTTCCCAGCACTAACTCAGCCGCTGAATCTTGGATGTCAACCGCCGCGCTATAGCTGCCCAGGATTTCCTTTTCGTCAATCCCTACGGCGGCGGCAGGAAACTCGATCTTCGTGACCGGGTCGTTTGCCGCGAAGAGCAGAACGCGCCCACCAGGCCGCACTGTCGCTAAGCCATCCGTAACCACCGACGGATGCGCGACCGCGACCAGCACAGCGTCCGCTCCCCTACCGTCCGTTCGAGCCCGAATCTCTTCTACCAGCTTACCACTGGTTGGGTCAAACGACTCGATAGCGCCGAGGGAGAGGCTCTTTTGACGGCGTTGGGGAATCGGATCACTGGTATACAGCTTGGCGCCTTCCAGCTTACTGACCATGAGGAGCTGAAGACCAATGGGCCCGCAACCCAAGATCAATACGGCTTCGTTTGCTGTAATGCGGGCTTTTTGGACGGCTTTGACGATGGTATTGATGGGCTCGATAAATGTGGCTTCTTCAAAGCTCACGCCGTCCGGGAGCGCTACGATGCCGCGTTCGGCTACCCAGGGCATGGCCTTGACGTATTGTGCGAAACCGCCACCGTTAGGCGTAAATCCTGCCGTCAGTCCGGTCGTCTTGTACTGCTTGCACTGCGAGAAGAGGCGTTTCTCGCAGTAAAAGCATCGGCCGCACGGAGTGTGGTGAAAACTCATCACGCGATCGCCGGGAGTCCACTTCGTGACGCCGCGGCCAATCGCAACGACTGTGCCTGCGAGCTCGTGACCAAGGATTTGCGGAGGTTCAACGTAACGCTGGAAAATTTTCTTTATGTCTGTGCCGCAGATACCGCAGGCGGCAACTTTGATAAGAACTTCGCCGTCGCCCACTTCCGGTACTGGAACTTCCTCTACGCGGACCACGCCCTTGTCGCGGAAGACACCGGCGCGCATGGTTTGAGGGATGGGCCCCAACGATTTCATAGTTTCCGGCATGGTTCCGAGGCCGCTCATGTTGCCGAGAACTCCTCGATCTTCGAATGGGCGGGTTTTGTCCAGTTTCGAGAGATTTCGGAGGTGTAGCGGTCGAGAAAATCAGCCAGAGATTTTCCGGCTGCGCGGCTCTGCCGCCCGAACTGCAGCAGCAGTGGAATGCGGTACGGACTAAGCCCGACTTCTTTGAGCAGACCGCCCATCTTTAGATGGCCGTGAGAATCGAGTATGCGCGCAAAATCAACCGGCATGTCTTCGTCCGCGGCGTCGCTGATGGCGCGAACGGCCACGCACGGCACCTGCTTTTGCGTCGCGGCCGCGAGGATGTGACTTGTCTCCATCTCGACGATACTTCCCTTTTGGCTCAGTTCTTCCTTCTCGTCCACCGTTGCCACAATCTTCTCAGAAGTCAAAGAGACTTGGACAGGCTTTGCGCCGGATGAAACGGCAAGTTCAAGGAGAGTCGCGTCACTGGCGACCCTGCACTCTTGGTCCAGCGTTTCCGAGATGCGCGCCACGGCGACATCGCCCGGCTTTAATCCCGCGTCGAGCGAACCAGCTAGCCCTGAAGAAATGCACACGTCGTGAAGTTCCACGGGGATGGACGACATCGCTCTAATGGCGTTCTCTGCGCCCATGCCGGTAAGAAGGACAGTAACTTCGTCCGGGCCCATGTTGGCTTTGAAGAGATCGAACTCGCGACGTGTCTCCCAATTTTCGAATTCGTAAGGCACAAAGAGATGACGAGATGCCCACTGAGAGAACTCGGCTTTAATGGCGAAAGTAACGAGGATACGCATGAGTCTTAGAGTCTAAGATGCCAAATCCTGATCCGGGGCTACACACACTCTCCGCTGTCACGAGCCGCGAGCGCCATGAACACAGCTTGAAGCCTGTGGCACGTACCCTAGGCGGCGCGAAGGATTTTCTTGGCGCGGCTGGGCTTAACGTAGCCGTTCGCTTCGTACCAGCGCACGGCGCGCTCCAGAGCAGCCGCCACCGAGCCCGGCTGAAATCCCAGCTCGCGCTGAGCCCGCATGCAGTCCACGAACATCATGTGGCGAGCGATTTTCACTCCCTCAACCGGAATTTGTGGCTCCCCTCCGGTCAGCCGCGAGAAGGCCGTGCTCATGTAGGCTACACCCAAAGCCAACCCGTGCGGGATCTTCAACAAGGGGGCAGCCAGACCGGTAATCCTAGCAAGGGTGTCGAGCATCTGTTTCAGCGTCAGATTTTCGGCGCCGAGGAGATAGCGCTCGCCCACTTTGCCCTTTTCCGCAACAAGCAGATGGCCTGCCGCGCATTCTTCCGCGCCGACAAAATTCAAGCCTGTTTCGACGTACCCGGGCATTTTTCCATTCAAGAAATCGAGAATGATCTTTCCCGTCGGCGTGGGTTTCCAATCGCCCGCCCCCACGGGAGTCGTGGGCATGGCCACGATGACTGGCAGTCCTTCTCGCGCGGCCTTTAGCGCCTCGTGTTCGGCCATCCATTTCGAGCGTTTGTAGTGGCCGACCATTTCTTCCAGCTTCGCTTCCGTGGATTCGTTGGGAAGCTCGGGACGGTCAACAGCAATGGTGGCAACCGTGCTTGTATAGATAAATTTTTCGACACTGGCGCGCTTCGCGGCGTCGAGTAGGTTTTTCGTGCCGCCTACGTTGGAGTCGTAAATATCTCGCGATTTCCTGGCCCACAGACGATAGTCGGCGGCGACGTGAAAAACAGTCTTAACTCCCGCAAGAGCACGCTCAAGAGAGGCTGGGTCGCGCAAATCGCCGGTTACATATTCGAGGGAAAGGTCTGCCACAGCGCGATTGGTGCTGGAAGGACGCATCAACACGCGAACTTCGTCGCCGCGAGCAACCAGTTGACGCGCCACATGGCTGCCGAGAAAGCCCGATGCGCCTGTCACAAGTGTGGTCATGAGGCCTTTGCGCCTTCGCCAAAATTATTGGGCCGCGGATCAGGCACAGTCAGGAGCGCGGGCCTTCGCGAAGTTCGAGGCGAAGCTGGCGATGCGCCGGTGTGCGGCAGGGATAAGGGCAGCGACCATCCGCGGCCCAGCAAAAGGAAGCGAAATCGGCTGCCGTAAGGGATCGCCGGCGCCGACTTTTTTCCAATCCCCGGAGCGTTCGAAATCATCGAGTTGGACACAGATTCGAAATCAGTCTCAGGCGAAACCTGCGGAATTGGGGAATGCCCAGGTCTGGTGTTGATTGCGGGGGAAGCCAGAGTAAGAGTGAGATCCGCGGTGAGCCGCAGCGAAAAGGACATCGCGGGCTCTAGAACCCGCTCCGCAGTCGGAATTCGGCTGGCTGGAATTTCATGGCGCAATATTCGTGCGGACCTTGCACCAAATTACGGAATCTCGCGAGTGCATAGAGCGGGAAAGAATTTCGGTAGAGGTGATACTTCAGATAGAAGACTCCTGGAAATCCGGTGCCGGTGAAGTCGGATTCGCTCCACGAACCATCGGCATTTTGCTGGTGCACCAGATAAGCGACCGCGTTCTGGATTGCGGGATCGTGAGGCGCTGCACCTGCAAGCAAGCCAATCAAACCCCACGCGGTTTGCGAGGCCGTGCTGTTTCCTTGCCCCTTTGTGGCCGGATCGGTGTAGCTCCAGAGTGATTCGCCGAAGCTGCCGTCCGCTTTTTGGACAGCGCGCAGCCAGCTCACCGCTCGCTGGCAAAATTCTCTCGCCGTGAGCGAAACGGTTTCGAGGGCGCGCAGCGCGCCGCTGGTGCCGTAAACGTAATTCACTCCCCAGCGTCCGAACCAGGAACCATCTTCGCACTGGTCCTTCAGCAAAAAGTTTACGGCACGCTGAATTGCAGGGTGCTCGGCAGGCCATCCGAAACGGCCGAGGCATTCGACGACGCGAGCGGTCACGTCCGCTGTCGAAGGATCGATCATGGCGTTATGGTCGGCGAACGGGATGTTGCACAGGAGCTGGCGGTCGTTGTCGCGATCAAAGGCGCCCCAGCCACCGTCTTTATTTTGCATACTGAGCAGCCACTGGATTCCCAGGCGCACCGATTTCACCATGCGCTCATTGTCGGGATGCTTGACGCGCTGCAAAGCCATAAGCACGAAGGCGGTGTCGTCAACGTCCGGGAAAAAATCGTTGCGAAACTCGAAGGCCCAGCCTCCAGGCTCAGCATCTTTGTTCTTGAACTGCCAGTCACCGGGGCCCAAAACCTGCTTGGAGAGCATCCAATCCGCAGCCTTCACAAGCGCAGGATGATCGGCTGGAAGGCCAGCTTCTTCCAAAGCGACCATGGCAATGCAGGTATCCCAAATCGGGGAGACGCATGGCTGCATGCGGATGGTGTCGCCTTCTTCAATCTCGAAGCGCGAGAATTCGCGAATCTCTCGGGCGGTGAGCGGATCATCCGGCCCGTGGCCGAGCGCCATAAGGGCAAAGATTGAGTTCATCATCGCAG